>ERZ795054.8-NODE-8-length-521321-cov-14.809333_pt1 | contig 521321 bp, 492 predicted proteins | sample MGYA00375138_ERZ795054 | MGnify/ENA primary metagenome ERZ795054 (study PRJEB30183, sample SAMN05720215) | anaerobic digester metagenome | isolation source: active sludge of municipal wastewater-treating anaerobic digesters | place: USA | collected 2014-12-23 ... | reverse complement strand
GTTAAGATCAGCTAAGTTTGAAGTTCCAGTTACACCAAGTGTTCCGCCTACAGTTTGATTTCCAGTGATCGCAGAATTACCGCCGATAGTAGCATCACCAGTTACTCCTAAGTTACCAGTCAAGGTTGAATTACCTGTTACATCGAATGTTCCAGCAATTGCAGTGTTGCCAGCGGATAGCCCTGCTAGAGTAGAAAGACCAGTTACATTTAAAGTATTGCTTAATGTAGTAGCGCCGGTTACTCCAAGAGTGCCGCCAACTGTCATATTGCCAGTTGTGTTGATAGCGGCAACATTTAGGTTGCCAACATTATTGATGTCATTGCTATTCATATCTAGAGCGCCATTAAGAACGAGGCTAGCTAGAGTTGAAGCGCCAGCTGAAAGTGTACCGGTTAATGCAGTGTTTCCAGTTACAGCAAGATCAGCGCCTAGAGTTGTATTACCTGTCGCACCGAATGTACCGGTTACTGCTGTGTTACCATTTAATGTAGATGTACCAGTGATTACTGTATTGCCAGCGTTAAGATCAGCTAAGTTTGAAGTTCCAGTTACACCAAGTGTTCCGCCTACAGTTGAGTTGCCCGTATTAGTTAACCCCGCAAAAGTAGGAGTAGCAGCAGTATCGAGACTTAAAATTTGACCAGGAAGTAAGGATAAACCATTCGCAGTCCCAAGTGTCACAGCAGCATGACCTGAATTTTCTAAAGAAATCCAAGATGCTCCGTTATAGTAATTTACTTCGTTTGTAGTAGTATCATAAACTTGAAGACCAGTAGCAGGAGTTACAATCGCATTTTTCTCAGCTGTTGTCATTCTTGGCATCAAGAAACCAGCAGTTGTTGAGTCAATTTGTAGAATCGCGCTTGAATCAATTACACCTGCAGTTCCACCAATATGAGCTTGTGTATCTGTATTTTCAAACAAACTTGACCCTACCCAATCAACACCATTCCATCTTGCAGTTTGGTTAGCAAATGTACCGGACTGAAGTCCACTAATTACTGTACCACCGCTTGTTACCGAACCAGAACCGTTTGGTACTGGTACTAAAGCAGTATTAGATGATAGAGTTCTATATTCTAGACCTGAACCGTCAGCTTTAACAGCCAAGATTTGTCCGGGAAGACCAACTTTTGATAATCCAGTACCGCCATTTGCAACGCCAAGCGAACCATTCCAAGATAGTTTCAAAATATTGCTTGAAATAGAACCAGTCAAAGCACTGTCGCTTTGAACGTCTGTAATTATAGAGTCTGATAGTGAGTTTGATAAATCATTTTTTGAGAGCTTGTATCCGCCGATTAGGTTTCCGTTCGCATCATTTGCAACGAGTCCTGCATCGGTCATAGATCTAATAGTAAGAGATGTAAAAATAGGAGTTTCATTTATAGAATCGATTCTTTGCTGATAAGCAGAACCAATAGGAACATATGTAGTTTTTACTACAGTCTGATTACTGCCTCCAGTATTACCAATCGAGTTTTCAAATGACAGGCCAAAAAGTCCGCCACTTCCTACCTTATCAATACTCAACCCATCAAAAATCTTCACATCGCCAATATTAAGCTTTGCTCCAATGTCAGCAACAACTTCTTGAGCGTACGCGAAACTTTTTTCCAAATGCAAGTTTGATAAAAATCCGGTATTATTTAACGTCCAGCCAGAGGCTGTTACGATGATAGCTACCGAAGCTATAATCGTAATTAATTTTGAAAGTTTCATACTTTCTCCTTTTTTGTTTTTTATCGTGACTATCAAACACGGCAAAAAAACATACTCCTATTTATATTATTCCCTCCTTATTTTTATGATTTATTAATCAATCCTCAATGGATATAATGCGCCCATTTATGGATATATGGATATACTTTATCACAAATGTGCACTCTTTGTCAAGCGTTTTTTTTGATACTCTACAACGATTAGCTATTTTTGACAATATTGTCAGAAAAAGCTGAAAGTGTTTTAATTAGAAATGATCTCAAATTTATAATAATTCCAAAAAAACCACGAAAATTACGATGGACATTTATAAAATATATGATGGTCAAATATGAATATCGTATGTGTCCACTATTAATAAAGTAATTTAAAATTAGTGTTTGCCAACACTAATTATTTAGAAAACTTCCCTGATTTTTATTTATTATCTTATTGCTTTCTTGATTTCTTGTAATACCTTTCGCGCTTCTCGTTCTCCAGCCTTTATAAGATCCCCGCCTTTGGCGAATTTTTCCCAGCCAACATCCGGAATTTTTGGTTCTATCACAATATCCGCATTTCTGCAGTTTTCTGCTGCTAGATTATAACGCAGCATATCCGGAATTTCATTTATAAATGAAATCGCATGAATTTTTGCGGGATTTTTTACTCTGTTTTTTGGCGCAAAAAAAACAGAATCCAGATTTACTGCCAATACGACTTGCGCTCCCATCTCTTTGACTACACTCACCGGAACCGATAATGACAATCCCCCATCAACCAAAAACTTGTTTCCAATTTTATATGGAGTAAAAGCAATCGGCACCGAACCGCTAGCGCGTGCAGCCTCCGCTAAGTTTCCTTTTGAAAGTACTACCGGATCGGCAGTTACCATGTCTGTGGCAACTGCCTTGAAAGGAACTATAGTATCTTCAATCTTTGCGCCACCAAGAAAATCATCGAGATATTTTACCAGTTTCTCGCCTTTGAGCAACCCGGAACGCATGACTGGATCAGAAAATAATCCAAGTAGTGTCTTATAGCCCAAATTCATAAAAAACTCCTCCACAGGACTGATTTTACCAAAATGCGCATACATACCGCCAACCAACGATCCAATACTTGTACCAGCAATATAATCTATTTTGATATCGTTTTCTTCCAATACTTTAATAATACCAATATGAACCAACCCTTTTGCGCCTCCTGAACCCAGAGCTAAACCAAGTTTTTTATGTTTTTTAAAAATTGAAAATTGTTTCATTGATTAAAAATTGAAAATTATAAAATTGAAAGTTCTCTAATCTTGTTCTATCTCAGCAAGTGCTCCTTCATCATCAATAAAATCTAATATTGCTTTATCGAGAGACTCGTCAATAGACCTTTCTAAATCAAAAAGTTCTTTTTCTGTTTCACCGAAGCTTTCTGTAAAATCAACAACATCTTTGTTCCATCCTGCAAAAATACTCCGTATTTTTGCATTATACTGGGTTGTTTTATCACTGATATCCCTATTCAGAACCTTGATTTCAGAAATCAAAACCTGCACTTCCGGATTGGTGGGAAATTGTTCTCTTTTAAAATTATGATTTAAATTTCCAATCATGCTGATTTATTTAATTGTAGATAATCTGCGGGCTTTGGTACCTTTCCTTGAAATTCCTTTTCAACTTTTTCCCAATAAATAACCCTGCCTTTGATTTTTTTGATCTTATCTTCGATAAATTTTAGTTGGGAATCTAAATTTGTTACTGTTGAACTATTTTTTGCGATCATAAGATTCGATTCAGCCAGTTCAATCTCATGCTTTATCATCGATTTTATAGAATTATACTTTGGGTCAGATATTTTCTTCCTCATTTCCGAAAGTGTCGTCTCCCATTGTTTTACATATTTGTCATATTCTTTTACTGCTACGTTAATTGTTTCCTTTGGAGCATCGAGATTTTCCAAACGGGACTTGAAAGGCATAGTAAGCCAATTAATCCTGTCTTTAACACTTTCAGCAAGCGATTTTAGCCTCGATACATACGCGTCTCTTTTTGTAGTCCGGTTAAATAGCTTATCTTCCAGACGATGTTTTTTATTCATTAATTTTTGAACCTCAAGATCAATTAAATAACTGCGATTTGCTGATGCTGCTTCAGCATTGTATATCGCATCAATATTGATATTATTTAAGTTTTTTGAAACCGATGCCATTCCTTTTTCTTTTTCTCCTTGCAAGGCTTTGATTTGATCATTAATTTTTTTATTTTTTGTATTAATTTTAGCGGCTATCTTCTCGTGCCAATTGAAAATTTTCTCAGAATATGCGAATTTTACCTTATCAATAGTATTATCCCAGACACTCTGTTTGAAATTTTCTAAAACATACATCTTGGCTTCTGCACCCAAACCACGGAAATGATCGCGAGCCGAAACAGAAGAAAAAACGATTTCCGGCTCTTTTTGTGAAGTTTCAATTACTGGTTTACCAACTAATTCCTGAGCAACTTCCGCTTCTACAGTTTCCCCTTGCGCGATAGGAACTTTCAATTCTGATTCTTTCACTTCTCCCGCTTTTTCTTTTAATTGCTTTATTTTTTTGTCAACCTTTTCTTTATTTCTTTCCCAAAAATCGAGGGCGTCGTAAAGATCATTCAACTCTCTGTTTAAATTATAAACCCCTTCTTTTTTATATAAATAAATCAACTTAAATTTCTGTAATTCTTCCGGATTTAAAGGTTCTCTTCTCTTTTTATCTGATAACTCAACCAATTCTTCTACTTGGTTAATTTCTTTTTGAAAAATATCAATAATTACCTCAATTTCTCCAACAATCTCTTCCATCCTTTCTGCATCCTTATCTGTCAAGCGATTGATTTCTTTAATTAACGCCCGCGTACTTTCGCGGAATCCTTCCGGAAAACTATCCAGTTTTTGCGATTCATTTTTCACCTTAACAGTTTCAAATCCTACTGGTTCGGCTACAGTAGTCTTACTCGGATTTTTCAATCCCGCTTCGATAACAGCTAATGAATTACGGTATTTTTCGAGATCTGATTTTATTCTATTTAAATTTTTTTCAAGATTGGTCTTTCTACTTGCATCCTTTTCTTTCAAAAGCGCCCCCAATATTTGTCTTTCAGCGCTTTCGTGTCCTTTTATATTGCTTTGAATCTTTCTTCTTTGATCTTCAAGATCTTTATTGCTAACAGAAACCGGCTCTTTCGGCTCAACCTTCGCAGGTTCTGGCTTTGGCAAGATAATAGGTTCAGGTTCAATTGGTGGCTCCGGTTCGGTCGGTGGCTCTGACGCAATCGTCTTATTTTCCGTCACTTTTGGCGAATCCTCATTTACTACTAGTTCTTTTTCCCCGAATGAAATTTTACCTGATTCAATATCTCTTATTCGTTGATTTATGCCATCAAATTCCCTGTCCTTCGCTTCAATTAATTTTTCATTTCTTTTTATTCGATTGCGTATTTTTGTTAATTTATTTGCGTCTTCTCTGCTCCTAACCTGATCCTCAAGACTTTCAATCATGGCCTTATCAGTATTTATCGTCGCCACCCTTTGATTAATATCGTCAGTAATTGCTGTGCGATTTCTCTTAAGACGTTCAAGTTCCATATTCTTTTCTTCTTCTGGAGTAAATAACGATTTCTCAACCGGTTTTGGAGCTTCTTTTCTTATCTTTTTTTCAGGATTTGCCTGACTTTTTTGCCCTGATTCAGCTGGCTCAGCATATTCTTTTGCGGCTTGTTCCAGAATCGCATCAAATTCATCACTAAAAAAATCCCCAAGCCCTCCACTGCTTGATTTTCCCTTATCAAGATATTTATTTATTATATCTTTGTCTTCTTCGTCAACCATTCGTTATATTTTTATTTTAAATCAAAATTAAGACCAATATTTTCTTAGCTAACTTCAATTGTATAACATAAAAATAAATATTCAATATGAAATAGTTATAATATTGGCAAAAGCCCCTTCGAAGTTGTCATCCTCAAGCACTGATGTAATCATCAGTAAATCAAGGATCTTTAATGCATTATGAAAATCATTTAGATGCACCACCTATCACTGCAAGAAGATCCTTGATATTCTCTTCGTGATTTTTATTTATTATTTTATGTTATTACGAAATAGAGTTCGAGGATGACAACCGAAAAAGAGCCGAAAGGCTCTTTGAAAAAAATCTCCGAAATGCACTAAATATTATATATTGCGTCCCCAGATTCATCTATGGCTGCTTCGAATTTATCTTCTGCTTTTTGCAATGCGGCTTTTCTTTTTTCCTCAAACGCATCGAAATTCTCATCCATCTTATCAATAGCAGGTTCGATTTTATCAAGCGCTTTATTGATATTATAAATTAAATCTTCCGTTTCTTTTTTGAAAGTCTTGTTTGATTCTTTTAGATCACTATTCAACTTATCGAGCCTCTCTTTGATCTTTTTCAATTTTTCATCAACATTATTATTTATCATATGGAAATTTATATTTTATTATCCTATCAATAAAGCTTTTGCTCGATTTTCTATTTCAGTCCATTTGCGAGCGGTAATAGGATGTGCCGCATTATCAAAACCGATAGATCTTATTTTTGCTTGTATTGCTGGCCATTCATTGTTAAATTCTTTCGCATTTGCAAATTTTTTCCTTGATTGGCTTAGTCTATCTAGATAACCGCCAGAAAGAATGATGGCATTTACTTGGACGTTTTCTTTCATTTTTGAAATAATATTCTTACTGCTATCAAGTATAAAAGTGGCTATTTTATTTTGATCAATTTTAGTATATCCTTTGTCAGCCAAAAAATGCTTTAAACCAGGATCGCCATCTGGTATAAAAAAACCGTTGCTTTTCAGGTATCCTGCGAAAAGCTTTTTATCCTTCGTCTTAAGATTATTTATTTGTCCAGCTTCGTCCATTTTACTAATATCGTTTTTTTCTCTCTCTTTTATCATATCTAGGGCTGTATTTTTAAGACTATCCCATTGATTCACCGAACCAGAAAGTATATATCCCAACCCTTTTGCTTCATTGTTTATATCCATTGCAGAAGGGCTCAGCCATCTATTATCTTCCAAAAGTTTTCCCATCACTTTCTTCATAATCGGATTGTTCTTAAAATCTTCAATTTTTTCATCATCAGAATAGTGCGCGATACGCTTTTCATTAGCATCTTTAATCTTATTTCTGTATTCAATAATTTTGGCATCGATTTCACTATCTATGTCTCCAGTGCTTATCTGATCAAATCCCATACTGGTTATTTTATCCTTAAGAGCAACCATATCGGCTGGGCTAATTTCCTGTTTATATAATATACCTTTACTCTCAATAAGAGTAGAAATTTCTTTAATCTTCTTGAGTTCAACTAACTGTTCTGGGCTTGATTTTTTCCTCATATCTTCTACTTGCCTTTTTTCTTTAGCTTCTTTCGCCCCAGAAGATTCCGCAACATTCACCGCCACCAATCCAAGACTGTCTTTGAGGCTATACCAGCCTTGTGTTTTTTTATTGATACTAACAATCCTATCATAGGACTTATTCCATTGTCTCTCTACACTGGCACGCTCTTTTTCTGCATCCTTTAGCTGACCCCATGCAAGTTTCAACGGAGCTTTCATAGAACCTACATTTGCCCCCATCGCTTTCAATTCTTCAATTTCAGATCTCAAATCATTATATTCTTTGCGCAAGACTTCGATTTCTTTCTTTTTTTCATTAAGTTTTTCTCGAACAGCTAATTCCGCTTGTTTTACCGCAGAAAGCCCCAGTTTCGTTTCGATATTGTCTATATCGCCTTGGACTTTGCTATGCATTTCATTTATCAATCGGTTTCTTTCATTAACAAAATCATTCTTCCTATCTTTCTGGTTCTCTCTCTCGGACTTAAGATTGTCTATCTGATCCGTTTGGATTCTTTTTATTTCATCATCACAGGCATCTTTCTTTGCTGCTATTTGGTCATCTATATCCTTTTCTAATTTTGCATCACCAGCAACTTTTGCTCTCATCTTCATTAGCATATTTGTCTCAATTTCTAGGGCTCTCCTTCTTGCTGTTATCGACATCATTGCGCCGTTGATCTTACCGTCAATTTTGCCAAGAATTTTTTCTTGTTTATCTATACAGCGATTATTCAGAAAACTATTAACCCAAAAACCTGGACGGTCAATCCATTTTCTCTCAAATAAACTCAACTCCCTGCTCCCCTTATTTACTATTCTATCTTTTAGATTCTCCCATTTATTTGCCATATTTTTTCTTATTTCAAATAGTGTACAACCTTTTGAGCTGTACGATTTCATCATACTATTTACGGAACTCAAGTCAAGAGCTATTTTATGAAGAGTAATGGGTTGAGAGCAACACCGCCTTGACGAACTTCAAAGTGTAAGTGGACACCTGTAGATATTCCGGTTGTACCCATCGTACCAATATGCTCCCCACGACTGATATTTTGACCTTGATTAACAGCAATTACGCTAAGATGACCGTAAAGCGTCTGGTATCCATTACCATGATCAATAATAATGTGGTTTCCATAACCACCACCCCAACCATAGCTGGCCGCTACAACCGTACCGCCATCAGCAGCGATAATATCCGTACCATTTCGCCAATCTAAATCTACGCCAGTATGTTTATAATATGCGGTAACCCATCCGAAATATTGGGTAATATATCTACCGCCAGAATTTATCGGCCAGTTAAAGCTTCCGGTTCCTTGCGCCACTGTGCCAACATAATAGCTCCTATCCCCAGCATAATTTGGTTTTGCGGAAGGAGGAGCTGGAATGAATTTTTTTGCACCTGGAACAAAAACTTGATCACCCGCCGCAAGAGTTATATTTTTAAAGTGATTCTTTGCTTTTATTAGATCCTCTGAAACACCATATTTTACTGCTATTCCTCCCAGAGTATCGCCAGCTTGGGCAACATGAAGAAGCCCTTGAGATGGGAGAATTATCAATTCTTTGCCAACTTCAACCTTATTTACATCGCTAATGTTATTTGCCCACAGAAGTGTATCGATATCTAATTCGAATTTATAGGCAATCGTCCAATAAGTTTCCCCGTCTGAAACCGTATAGGTCGTTATTTTGTCTCTTGGAAGACCGGAAATAATCGTGTTTGACAATGAAGGCTTGTCGAAAAAACTCGAACCTTCAACCAGATAGACGCCTCCATTGGAAGCGTTATTTAGTGGCGGGACTAACTGTGAAATATACGAGAGAACAAGATCGGCTTTTTTTGTATCTATTTCATTTGCAGGGCTGCTTCCCGCCCAGGCGATTGAGTCAATCTGTTTGCCCCAATAAAAATCGCATAACATCACAGCTAAAACAATAAAAATCACACTGAGATGTATGCTGTTTCTTGCTATTTTTTTTATAATACGAGAAAACTTGCTTTGGGTTTTCTTGTCCCTCTGGGCTTCACGCGAAGAAGGATTTTCTTTCTTTATAACCATAGCTTAGTGTAAAAACTCTTTTAATTAATATATTCCCAAAAAAACGTAGGTATAAACCTACGCAATCTATGTTAAGCTATTTGATAATTTTTGTCAATTTTGGAAAAGTAAAGAGAGAGGATTGGATCCTCTCTCAAAATTTAATTAAACATAATGTCCTAAAAGATTTGGCAGATGAACGATGCTCAAGGGAACAGCTGAAGTTAACGCTTCTGAAACCTCCCAGAAAAGTTTTTCTTCAAATTTCCCAGCCTCGACATCTTTGCTCAATCTTTTGATAGCTTGCGTCCAAGTGATCGGTTTCATTGAATTGCTGCAAAGATACTTCTCGCCATTTTTTTTATTATATGGCCGCAAAGTGGAAATAATCGCTTCAAAAGCGTCAATGATCCCAATAACAGTAACTATCTTTGGTAGCCTTTTTGGATGAATATCAGGGTAATTATCCTGCCCTACAGAGTTTCTGACATGATGATAAAGCGCAACTAATCGGATTTCATCAAACATCGGTTTCGCATTGATTCCGGCGATTTCGAGTCCCTTTCTAAAATTATTTTTATCAACATGGCCCCATCTTACTTTCTCCCTTTTCATTCCGCGCAGCCTTTTCTGAGTAGCCCACATTCGAATCAGATCTTTATCGCCTAGTTTGCCGAAATCATGAAGAAGCCCGCTTTTGTAATAAAGATTTTCAGTTTCTTTACCAAGCTCATAATAGCAGGCATATTGGTGAGCCATGGTTGCAACTCTACTGACATGGTAAAAAAAGCTGTAAGCCGCCGCCGAACCATCAGGTATTTCTCCGTCCTCCTCCATTTCAGTCAGCATTGCGCAAGGATAAAAGAGCTTTGAAGTTATCTTTGCGACACTCATATCCCCAACGCATTTTACTTCCATGACATCACCTCTTTTTTTAAATTTTAAAAGGACAGCTTTCACCGCCCCCCTTTTTAAAAATCCTAAATCCTAAGCTCTAATATCTAATAAAAATCCCAATTTCTAATTTTGACATTTTATTAGAAATTATAATTTATAATTTAGACATTAATTCTTCCATACTTATAATAGCTTCTTCTTTCTCCGCTCTCAACCTGTACCCCACTCCTCCTGCCGCTAAAGTTTTACCACTCACAATAACTCTTTTTGTTATTCCAATCAGATCCGCGTCAGCAAATTTTACTCCTGCGGATTCTTCGCGGTCATCAAAAAGTACATCGAATCCTTTATTCAACAATTGCTGATAAACCTCTTCTGCTTTATTCTTAACCTCATCTGTTTCACCAAGCACGATTAAGTGTATATCGAATGGCGAAACACTCTCCGGCCAGATAATGCCATTTTCGTCATGAAACAATTCAACAATTGTACCCATATTCCTTCCTGTACCCATACCGTAACAGCCCATGATCACGTCTTTCCTTTCTCCTTTTTCATCCAGATATATCAGATCAAATGGTTTAGAATATTTAGTGCCAAGTTTGAAAATATTTCCAACTTCGACAGATTTTTTTTCTATTAATTCTTTGTTTCCGCATTTTGGACAAATACTTTGTTCCTCAATAATTTCTTTGTTAACAGCTACTTTACAATTTGCACACACAAAAACCGTGTCTTCTCCCGCTTCGCAAACGGTTTGAAATTCATGGGAATATTTACTGAATGCGCCGCCAGATGCGTATGTTAGATAAGTTTCATCGCCAATTCCAAAGCGGTCAAAGACTTTATAATACGCTGAAACCGCTCTGCTATAATATCTATCCAGATCTTCTTCATCTGTATGAAAAGAATATAGGTCTTTCATGCCAAATTCTCTTCCGCGGAGCAATCCTGATTTTGCCCGTGCTTCATTGCGAAACTTTGTTTGAATTTGATAAAGGTAAATCGGGAGGTCTTTGTATGAAGAAATAATTTTTTTTGCCAATGGGGTTATAATTTCTTCATGCGTTGAACCAAGCGTAAACTCTTTATCGCCAAAAGCTTTAATCTTGATCAAGGCATCGAAATTGTTCCATCTGCCTGTAACTTCCCAATTTTCTTTTGGTTCCAGAGCCGGCATCAATATTTCCTGGCCATCAATAGCATTCATTTCCTCGCGAATAATGTTTTCAATTTTACGCAAAACTTTTAAACCTAAAGGAAGGTAGCTATATATCCCGGAAGCTACTTTATCAATAAATCCTCCACGTATCAAAAGCGCTGCGGAAATATTATCCGCGTCTTTTGGATTTTCTTTTTGAGTTTTGATTGCAAGTTTACTTTGTCGCATGCAACTATTATACACTAACAAAAGAAAATTCAAATATGTTTTATTTAAAAATATTATTGACTTTATGTCAAATTTATGATATTATTATATCTGTATAAAAAGCCGTACCCTAACAACCTATTCAAAGCGAAAAGTTCGCTGAAATAAATTGCACGACCCCTCCAGTTGGAGGTATCCCAAATCAGAGGTGAAAGAAAGATGGAAGAAAAAACAGAAAAAACAGGAAACAACAACCTTCTAATCTGGCTTATGTTGATGGTTTGCACATGGTCTCTTTCGATGATTGGTATACACATCTACTGCGGCCACAATAACAAAGTTGAGCAACAGATTTTAGACAACACGGAGCAAGGCAGGTTGCGAGAAGACCTCAAGAGTATTCCGGTTGCTGATTTTCGAAAAGCAATCGAACTCATTAAGTCGACAGACGGCGTGTTAAATTTCTATTTTTACGAGGACCAAAAGACTGTTTCGATTGACTTCAATCTCAGCAAAAAAGACAACATCAGGAGTAGTACTAGCTGGGTCACCTGCGAAACATACGGGTACGAAGATCAAACAGAAAAGGGACATATGGATTTTTGCAATAAGAGAGGACGCAAACTCCGAGAAATGCTCCGCAAGAATATCCCTTCGCTCGCAAAACGTCCTTTGTAAATTATTTTGAAACACTTTACGCCGCGGGCTAACAAGCCCGCGGCGTTTATTTTTTTGATATAATATAATTATGTATATTACAGAAATAATTTTAGAACAACATTGACTTTATTAATTTTTTGTGTTATCATTATTAAGCACTTTAAAATCTATGAAACGGAGACAAAAAAATGAAAATAACCATTCGGCAGACATGCAGATATATTTCGCAAGGAGGTGATTTCGATGTTACTTTTCGTCATAAAGGCAAAAGATATTACTTCGGTCCCGATATCATTGCCGTAACACCTGAGGTATTAAAAAAATGGATTGCGGACGAGATAAAGATCGATGCAAGCAATCGCGCCAAAATAAGGAGGGGAACGTTCAGCAAGAATTCTACTGGATTGATAGGTAAATGGGCGAAAGAGTTAACAGTTGAAGACTGCCTTGCCAAGAACAACTCCTTTATCACTGATTGGAAGAGCGTAAAAAAATGTTTCGATAAAGGAGGCAAGGAGTTCGTCATTGAGTCTGATGATCCGAAAGAGCTGCACATAATACCAACCATTTACCTCAACTGCGAGAAACTCACTCGCGCTCAAATCGAAAGAACGATATTGCGTCATCTTCAAGAGCATTTCATTCAAGATCCCAAAATCAAATTCAAAGTTGTCTGGTTTTAAACGGACAGTTCGGAAAAACACAACCGCCGCGGGCTGACAAGCCCGCGGCGTTTTTATTTACAAAAAAGTTGACTTTTGATTTCTTGTTTTCTTGATTAATTGTCCCCTACCAAAGCTTTATCACATCCCTGACCGTAATCAGAATCGCAAGAGCAATTAGCAAGAAAAATCCGATTGAATGTATAATCGCCTCGACATTTTCTTTCGCTTTTTTGCCACGGATTTTTTCAACAACCGCGAAAACCACTCTGCCACCATCCAGCGCCGGAAATGGCAAGATATTTATTATTCCAAGACTGATCGTTAAGGACAAGAGAAGCCCGAGAACATAATAAAATCCAAGTTTTATCGCGACAGATGTAATTCCAAATATTCCGACGGGTCCCATAACATCAACTGTAACTTTATGAATAACTATCAGGTCTTTGAAGAAACTAAGAATTGCTACCAATGTCATCCAAATCATTGAGACAGCGCCCAATAGCGCATAATAAGGCGCCTGCCACCAAACATAGTGGACTCTCCCAACCTCTTCCCAAAGCCCGACTCCAAGAAGCGCATTATCCCCTATTTCAACATCTTTTTCTAATATTTGGCCATCTCTTTGAATCTCGATTTTCGCTATAGACCCTTTGCTTTTACCAATTTCTTCTTTGAATTTATCAAAACCGGGGTTTTCAGTCTTGTTTATTTTCAAGACTTTATCCCCAACGCGAAAATCATATTTTTCAGCTAATGAACCTTTTTCGATTGATTCTATCGAAGTAATTCCGGAGCCTTTTATCTGCGTTCCGCCATATTTTTCTGAATTGCCGGTTGGAATCGGATAAGAGCACCAAAAAATGACTATTACCACCAGATAAGCAAGCAAGAAATTCATTAGAACTCCGGCTACCAGCACAAATATTCGGTACCGGATTGGACGATTGCCAAAAGCATGTTTATCACTACTACTTTCATCTTCACCTAAGATTTTGACATACCCGCCCAGCGGCACCGCATTGATCGCATAAAGCGTACCGCGAATCTTTTTCCCCCAGATTCGAGGCGGAAAACCAAAAGCAAACTCGTTTACTTTCATACCTGATATTTTCGCAGCAAGAAAATGACCAAGCTCATGGACGAAAACTAAAATACCGAGCATTAGAATAAAGACTAGCAAAGTAGGTAACCAACTTAATACGAAGTTCATAAATAAATCTTTATAAATATTATTGTTTCTAAAATATTTTCTAATAATATTTTATTAATATTCCAAAACGCTTATTCTCATTAAATATTAAAAAATATTAAGAATATTAAAATAAGCTTGGATAATTTCCAAAAAATATTTTTATTATGCCGATATTTCCTTATTCTTTTGTTCGACGATGGCATCTAACTCCGCGATTGCTTTGTCAAGAATCTGCTGTACCTCTTTTTCCAATCTCTCAACCATATCCTCGCCGATTTCTTTATTCTTTTCCGCTTTTTTTACTTCGTCGATTGACTCTCTGCGTACGTTCCTCATTGCAATTTTTGTTTCTTCGGATTTCTTCGCTACCATTTTTATGAGCTCCCCGCGTCTCTCGGCTGATAATTCCGGCAATGTTACACGAATATTCTCACCCATATTTACCACTCCAACACCAAGATTCTGTGCTTGTATAGCATTTTCAATTGCCTTCAGATTTCCTTTATCCCAAGGAATTATAAGAATAGAAACAGCATCCGGTACCGTGATCGAAGCGCAATCCTTGATGCGCATAGATGAACCATAAATTTCGATTTTAATATCTTCAACTAACATTGCATTTGCTCTGCCGGTTCTGACATTTTGAATTTCATTCTCAAAAAACTCTTTTGCTTTTTCTAATTTTTCTTTTGTGATTTTTTGAATGTCTTCCATAAATTTTTTTAGTTATATTTTCGAAGTCCTTATCTCCCTGTTTGTCATCCTCGAGCTCATTGATGCCCGCCCGCCTCTGGTGGGTACTCATCATAAAATCGGGGATCCAGTTCATTAAGAATATATATAGTTTTATATGTTGTGGATTACTGATGTAGTAAAATCTTACAGTATATTAAATGTTTTTACAAGAATCAAAAAAGGACTTGCCTTTACACGAAGTCCTTTTATAAACTCAATTAATCTATCCTAATATGAAAACTGCCGCTGCCAATACTGTTGTCCAAAGACTATTCTTGCCTTTTCCTGATTGGCAAACATGGCTGGTACGAAAAATATTTCCGCTTGCCTTATAAATTTGCTCTCTTTCTTCCCATGCAGTATCAGGGTCAAATTCCACACCGAGAGTAGTTGCCAGCATTGTTGCAGCTAGATCTTCGGCATAATCCCCTGATTCTTTCGCCTCCACTCCATAACAATGATGTTCTGAAAGATAACCATAATTATTTTTTTCTTTCGGCACAGCTAACCCGATTGCAGACGAAATTACTCTATTGGGCTCATCTGTTTCCATCCTTGCCATTACACAAAAAGTAATCTGGCCAGGTTTTAACTCTTTTAATCCAGCTTCTCTGCTGATTATTTTACATTTCGGAGGCAAAATACTGGAAACATATACCAAATTGCATGCCTGAATACCAGCATCTCGCAAAGCCGCTTCAAATGAAGCTAATTTATCTTTATGACTTCCTATCCCTTTTGTAAAAAATACTTTCTTTGGAACCATATTATTTGCTCTAATAATAATTAGTTTATAAAAAACTTAATAAAGTATATTACTAATTTCCCAGAATGCAATAACTATTTTTTCGGCTTTAATTTGCAAAAAAATATGGAAGCGCTACAATAAGCTCTCCCATATTAAATATTTTTTTCTTAACAACTAATTGTGTCTGCGCCCATTTGATAAATCACAAATCTTTTAATCTCAATGTTTTCCCCGGTCTTTGCAATAAGTTCTTTTAACAGATCGCTAACTTTTTTCTTTGGATCTTTCACATAATCTTGCTCCAGCAGTTCTTTAACACTCATTGGCTTCATTGCCATAACTTGAAGAGTCAATTCTTTTACAAAGTTTTGAAAATCTTCTGCTTTTGCCACAAAGTCTGATTCACAACCAACCTCAACCATACAGCCAGATTTTGCGTCTCCATGAGAATAAACGCCAACTTTTCCTTGGCTCGTTGCCCGTCCAGCGCGTTTCAACATTTTATCCCCAGCCTTTGATTTTAATATTTCCAAAGCCTTTTCTTTATTGCCGTCTGCTTCTTCGAGCGCGTTTCTGATATCCATAACACCAAGACTGGTTTCGTCTCGTATTTCTTGAACATCTTTTGCAGTGATTTTTGACATTTTTTTCTCCTATTAAAATTAAATTAAAAATTTCCAATTCTCAGTTTTCAATTCTCAATAAATGTTTCGGTTTATCAATGATCCAATGTTTGAGAATTGTGTCATTTTTAATTGATTGTAAATTGTAAATTGAAAATTATTCTAATGCTTTTTTTATTTCCCCTAATATCAGTTCCACCGCTTTTTTCGCATCATCATTTGCTGGGATTGGATATGCGATGCCTATTGGATCAGAGTTTGTATCCAGAACCGCAATAACCGGAATACCAATTTTCTTTGCTTCTCTTAAAGCAGTTTTTTCCATTATTGTATCGACAATGAATATATTATCTGGAACTTTTGTTAGTTTTTTAACACCTTCAAAGCTTTTTAATAGCTTTTCTTTTTCCTTATTCATTACTGATCTTTCTTTCTTCTTCAGGCTCTCCCATTCAGCCGTTCCTTCCATAGTCTCCAATTTTTCAAGTTTTTTAATCTGTTTCTTTAATGTTTCAAAATTTGTTAAAAGCCCTCCCGGCCATCTGTATGTAATATATGGCATACCGGTTTCAATTGCCAAATTCTTTACAACATCATTAATCCCATTCTTCGTGCAAACAAAAAGAATGTTTTTGCCTTTTTCTTTTTGATCTTTGATATAATCAAGAGTTTTTGAAAGCGCCAAAACTGTCTTCTCAAGATCAATTAGATAAACTCCTTCTTTTAATCCAAAAATAAAAGATTGCATCTTGGGATTGTATTTTTCTCTGACGTGTCCAAAATGCGCGCCTGAATCAACTAAGTCTTGCATTGTAAAATCGATTTTTGAAACCATTTGAATTTGATTAGTTATTTAACAAAAATATATATGCAAATAATCTCTTATTCGCTGATATCAATATTAACCTATAAAAATTTTCTTGTCAATCAAATATTTCTGTGATAGAATGACATGGTATGAATTTTTAATTTTGTAATTTTTAATTTTTAAACATTGAGAATTGAATCATTGATTGGAAATTGAAAATTGATAATTGAAAATTTTCTGCGACAAAACAATTAAATCTCAAATATAATGAAGAAGAATATCCACCCAAATTATGGGCCCTCAACCGTAACCTGCTCATGCGGGAACACTTTTGTTACTGGTTCTACCAAACCAGAGATTAAGGTTGAAATCTGTTCTGCCTGCCACCCTTTCTTTACCGGCCAGCAGAAGATTATTGATACTGCCGGAAGAGTAGATAAATTTAAGAAGAAATTTGCATTAAAACAAGATAATCTGGTTTCTAAAACGCAAAAAAGAGCTTTGAGAAAAGAAAAAGAGATTGAAATCAAGGTTGAAGAAGTAAAAGAAAAGAAAACAAAGAAATTAGCAGACGGCACAAAAGGAGATAAGGTAGTTATAAAAAAAGCCGCAAAGAAAAAATAGCTATTTTGAATTGAAATATTAAAACCCCATTTTTGTGGGTTTTTTTATTTAAAAAAATAGAATATAATGGATAGACAATTTTTAAATAAATCTTAATTTCATAATTTTTGAAAAATTGAATTTAGAATTTGTTTACAAAATTACAAAGTTAAAAATTCAAAAATTTTTTGCAACAAACATGTTAGAAGAAATAAAGCAATTACAATCAAAAAAACTTGATCTCGAGGCCAGAATGTCTGACCATGGTTTTTCTGTGTCCGATGATTTTGTAAAAATCAGCCAAGAATATAATGAGATAAAAGGAATCCTCGATACATGGGATAGTCTGCAAAAAAACGAGAAACAGCTTGCCGAAAATGAAGATATTATTAAAACTGAACCAGATAGCGAATTAGCAAAAATTGCTAAAGATGAAAATTTGAAAATTGAAAAATTGATTGAAAATTGTAAATTGAAAATTGAAAATTATCTGCATCCAAGTGATCCAATGGACTCTAAAGATATTATTATGGAAATCCGTCCTGCTGCCGGAGGAGAAGAATCAGCTCTTTTTGGTGAAGAACTTTTCCGAATGTATACTCGCTTTGCTGAGAAAAAAGGTTTAGCAGTTTCGATCATATCAGTTGACCGCACAGGACTTGGTGGAATTAAGAATTTAATTGCAGAAATTTCCGGTCGTGGCGCTTATTCATTATTCAAATATGAAATGGGAGTACATAGGGTTCAAAGGATCCCTGATACCGAATCACAAGGACGCGTACACACTTCTACTGTTACTGTAGCGATCATGCCGCAGGCGGAAGATGTTGATATCGTTATCAAACCGGAAGACTTAAGAGTTGATACTTTCTGTTCATCTGGACCAGGCGGTCAGTCTGTAAATACAACTTATTCCGCAATCCGCATCACTCACCTACCGACAAATACCGTCGTTTCCTGCCAAGATGAGAAATCACAATTGAAAAACCGCGAAAAAGCAATGAAAGTTTTGCGATCTCGACTTTATGAAGTGGAACGCGAAAGATTAGCCAAAGAACGCGGCGAAGCGCGCAAATCCCAAATCGGCACTGGAGATCGTTCCGAAAAAATCCGAACTTATAATTTCCCTCAGAATAGAATTACCGACCACCGAATTAAGGAGAGCTGGCACAATATTGAAGGAGTCATGGCTGGAGATATGGATGAGATCGTTGAGGCTCTCAAAGCTGCGGATAAGAAATAAAAATATCATGGCCGCCCTTACGGGCGGCCATTTGAATATTTATTGAAAAAATTATCTCTTCGCTTGTAAAATTTGGTTATCTTGTTTTGCTTTTTTTGCCAGCCAGCGTTGATTGCGAATTTCCAGAATTGATGACACCGCCACAAACACGTAGCCTTTCTTTCTGAACATAGATATAATACCAGGAACAGCTTTAATGGTATTGGCATGAATATCATGCATTAAAATAATGTCACCATCATGAGTGTTTTTCAAGATGTAATTTGCTGTGCGTTCAGGTGTGTAATCACGCCAATCGCACGGATCAACATTCCAGATAATTTGCCTCATTCCCATTTTCGCTACGATATCTGCAATGTATTTATTGGTAGCGCCATAAGGAGGCCGGAATAACTTTGGTTTCACACCTGTAGTTTGAAAAATAGTATCCTTTGCACTTTTGATTTGCCAGGTAGCTTTTCCTATACCTATTTGGGTAAGCCACGCATGACCCCATGTATGATCCCCGACTTCGTGTCCTTCATTGTAAATCCTTTTCACAATATCAGGATAAACCTTCATCCTATTCCCCACAACAAAAAAAGTCGCCTTCACATCATTATTTTTCAGAATATCCAGCAGCCTTGGGGTAAGATACTTATGAGGCCCATCGTCAAAGGTTAATGCAACACATGGCTTCCAAATATCTGCTTCTATTTTTGAATCTTTTTGGATGAAATCTCTCGCTTGCGCTGAAAGCGGCTTTACTGTGCCAGCAGCTGTTCCCGATTGGGTGAAAATATTATTGGGTAAAAAAACAATGGTTGCAAAAATCAGAACCATTTTTACTGCGTTTCTCTTCATCTACAAATACCCCCCTTCATTTTTTAAAGAACTTTAGAATTATTCTATTCTATTAAATTTCCCGCATTTTTTCAATGCTAAATTACTTTAAAGGCTTATTTTTGATAAAATGATTTCACCGGTCTTAGCGCCTTTAAATAAAAAAATTTCTAACTCGTTATGAATTAGGTAGTTTGTCTTAAACGAATAATGATGCGGCTGCCGCACAAATAAAAATGTCATCGTATTCTAACTAAACCATAAAAAATAAAAATTTAAAATTTCAGGTACTTATCCCATCTTTTATACAATTCTGTCGTTGCGATAACATCTCCCATATTGTACCTCGCAATATCCATATATTTCTTTGCTTTAAATAAGTGGTTAACTTCATCTCCACCGCCTCCGGTTTTTGGACTTGGAATGCCAAAAGCGCGGCAGAAAAGGTGCAGTGAACCTTTCTTTGAGCTGGCACCATAAAAAGTTAGCTGATCATAAAGATCAATATGTTTTACTCCTCTTTGCTGATAGATATATCTTCCCTCCATCAGATCTACTGACGGCACTACTTCATTGATTGCGGAGCGAATCATCATAAATGGAGCGTCAAACCCTCTACCGTTAAATGTGATAAATTCACTGTATTTCTGAGCGATATTCCAGAAAGTTTCGAGCATTTCCTTTTCGGTCATCGATTGATATTTAATATTTCCATCCTCTTGTGTTATCAAATCCCCTTCCGGAGATTGAAAATAAACTGCGCCAGCTTCGCGTTCTACATCATAGATCGCGATAGAAACTATCTCTCCGGTTAATGGCGATAACCCCGTTTCTTCTTTTATATTGTCAACTTTGAAATTCAGATCATCATCACTCAAGTTCTCTTTTTTGAGCCATCTTGTAAGATTTTCACGAGTTAGCTCATCAATACTTTCCCAATCCTGCCCAACCGTTTCAATATCAAATACTAATTTTGGCATAAAAAATCCTTTCCTAATTATTTTATTTATAAAAAGTTTAAAGCTCTCTAAATATTTTAACACACATTGTCAAATTGTTATATTGTTAAATTATCAAAATAATTACTGGCTTTACAAAGCGCTTTTTTCTTGATATAATTTTCATAAGGAGGTGATGGCGCTTTGTACAAAAGATTAACAAAAGAAGAACGTCTGCAACTGCTGGAGTATAAGATGATTGATTTAATTAAGAAAGGCGCTATTCGCATTCCGCCATGCGACCAGAGACCACAAGCGCTTCAGGTGATAGTTAAGATATTAGAAGAACACTTCTTTAGGGCAACTATTGAGGAAGTTGCGCAAGAGATTGAGGTACTCGCGTTTTACATTGAATCAGAAATTCTGGAAATCATCGGATTCTACACCGACAATATCGAGCCGTTTACTACGATTCAAGGATATGAAGTTGATGATATTATTGTGTCGCTCAAAAAAATGTCGCTTGAATTCACCGATAAAGAGTTGGTAAAAGATGCCCTCTTCCAACTTTACAAAAAAGGTTTTCTGACGCTAGAAGAAAGCGACCACAAGAAAGTCGTAATCAAGGCAGAAACACCGAGTTTTGAATGCGCTTGAGACTTTACATCAATACCAAAATGACCCTCCAAATCGGAGGGCCATTTTACTTTTTTGCCTGCACCAGAACTTTTAGATATCCTTCTTCAACCTCTGCTAGTGCGTTAAAAAGAATACTTATTTTTGACTCTTTTGAATCAATAGAGGCTCCTTTATAAAAACTCATCGTCTCTTTTGTTGCAATTATTGCTTGTTCGATATTTTCGATATCATCGATACTGCATTCCTCTTCGAGAAAATCGATACTATCAAGCTCCAGGTGCTTGCGGATTATATCGGCGTGCTCTCTCTCGTTTTTTGCCAATCTTTTGAATAACGCCCTGACTTCTTCGCTCTCACTTTTTTCTGAAGCGCATTTATAGAATGAAGCGTTATGAGTTTCCATATTAAGGGCTTGAATCAGATTCATTCGTGACTCTTCAGATAATGACCTATTTTTGAATATACCGTCACCATCTACTTTATCACTGATGAAAATGTATCTTTCTGCCACACCGCAAAAAGGACAGTTTGCCGGAACTGATTCAGATAAACTGATTTCACCACAAATTGTACAACGATAGCTTTTCATAAAATATATTTAGAAATATTAATAAAATATTGTAAAATATGAATAACTTTATATTCTGAAATATTCTATAATATTTTCGTAATATTTAACTATTTACGTAATACAGCTATTAATTATACTATCAATCAAAATATATGTCAATTATTTCCGTAGATAAAGCGCTAAAGTATGGAACAAATGAATTAAGAATGTCAAGTATCCCTTCTGCCAGGTTAGATGCGGAAATACTTATTAGTTTTTTATTGGGGTGTAATTTAGAAAAACTAATTTCAAATACCCAATACCCAATGACCAATGCCCAATTCAATAAATACAAAAAATTGATTTCCAAACGCAAAAAAAACTACCCTATCGCGTACATTGTAGGTAAAAAAGAGTTCTATGGGATTGATTTTTATGTAAATGAGGATGTTCTCGTTCCCCGTCCTGAAACCGAGTTGATCGTTGAAAACGTTATCAACTATTGTAGGGGCAGAAAATTTTCTGCCCCTACCAGAATCCTTGAAATCGGTACCGGTTCGGGTTGTATAGCTTTAACTCTCGCAAAATACTTGCCAAAAACGAAAATAACAGCGGTAGACATTTCAGAGAAAGCGCTGAAGGTTGCTAGATACAACCTTCGAAATACCCAATACCCAATATCCAATATCCGATTCAAAAAATCAGATCTATTACAAAACATCAAATCTAAACCTGATATCATCGTCGCTAATTTGCCTTATCTCACGCATGATGAGTTGCAAGAGCCAAGCATTACCAAAGAGCCTCGTCTGGCGCTCTACGGCGGCAAAGAAGGCTTGGAAATCTACGAGAAACTATTTAGCCAGATAAAAGAAAGAAAATGGGATAGTCTCTCTTTGTTTCTCGAGATCAATCCGAGCCAAAAAAATAAAATCATCAAGATCGCAAAAAAGTTTTTCCCAAATGCTGTGGTTGATATAAAAAAAGACCTCGCAAAAAAAGACCGCGTCGTTATCGTTGAAATTTAATTTTTTCTATGTTAAAATAAGAAAAAACAAGTAAAGGAGCGGAAATAATGAACATTAACAGCGATACCAAAGTGGATATTTTGATCAAGATTTACAAGAAAGACCGCAAAGAATTTCAGAAAATTCTGATGAAGTTCATTAATTATCCACCTGGAATACTTGAATGTGCTATCACTAACCGTATGATTCATAACCAAACCAAATCGGCGCTCATGTTCAAGCTCGAAGTCGACCTCGTTGCTCTTCCTTATTTCTTGAAGGAAGTAAAACCGTTTCTAAATGACGGAATGGAAGACCTGATTTTCTATAGAACCACCAAAAAGGTGGGTACTGCGCTTGGTCCTGCTACTCTTGACCACCCGGCAGAAGTCGCGACCGCATCGCACGGATGGATTATGCTTATCGGCGTAAAGGAAATTGAATCAATCAGTGATATCGAATATTTGCTCGAAAAATCCGTGGAGGAAATACGAAATATTTTCGGAAAGAAAATTCTCGGATTCCTCAGGGTATGCAAGAATTAGAACTAACCCAATAAACCAAAAACCGCTTGGCGTTGCCAAGCGGTTTTATATTATCTTTTATTTCATCTCTCCCAATGTCACCTTTGTCGTTTTTTCTTCCCCTTTTCTGAGGTATTTAACCTCTACCACCGTACCCGGCTCATAGGAAGAAAGCGCGGAAATCAGTCCTTTATTTTCTGTAATTTTCTCATCATTTACAGAAATGATAATATCATTTACTTGCATTCCCGCCTTATCGGCTGGTCCACCAGGGACTATTGCAACTGTCTCGCCGGTAGTCTGCCCCGCAAGGATTAGGGCTCCCGCAGTAACCGATATGTCATTGGCAGCGGCAAACTCACGTGTAATATTAATATAACGAACTCCGATAAATGGACGAACTATTTTACCTTTTTTGATATAAGAATCTATCGCAATTTTTGCGCTATTGATTGGAAGCGCAAAACCGATAGAATTTGCTGTTGAATCAATCGCAGTATTTATTCCCACCACCTGACCTTGAATATTTACGAGAGGCCCACCGGAATTTCCTGGGTTAATTGGCGCATCTGTCTGGATGAGACCTTCGAGACGTGAAGAGCTGCCTGATCCATCACTTGCCGTAATAGCGCGCGCAATGCCAGAAATAACTCCGACAGTAACGCTGTTGTCATATTCCCCAAGAGCGTTCCCGATTGCAATTACTCTCTGACCGGCTTCAAGCATACTACTATCGCCTAACTCGACGATTGGCAATCCTTTCGCTTCTATTTTCACAAGCGCAAAGTCAAACAGCGGATCAAGCGCGACAACTTTTCCTTGATAATCTTTCCCATCATTTGTGATAACAGTAACATCAGTAGCTCCATTTACAACATGCTTATTAGTTAGAATCAAACCATCATTTGTAATAATAAATCCCGTTCCGCCGCCTTTCTGCTCTACGGTCTGACCCCAAAAACTAATCGCTTTTGAAGTTGTTGTAATACTAACGACGGAAGGAGAAACTTTTTTAACAGAATCAACCACTCCGGAACTCTCTTCAACGGTATATTTTTCAGTAACTTTTGGCGCGGCGCCAGGCGTTCCAACATTTTTACTCATGTAATATGTCACAAAACCATAAGAAGAAACTATACCGGCCAAAATAGCGATAATCGTAAAAATAATTATCAAGCCGACATAATTTCCTTTTCTTTCTTTTTTGTTTTGAAAAATCTGTTCTAATTCATTTTTTTCATCAACTGCCATTTTTTAACCTCCTAATATATTAATAATTAAATTTTTTTATTATTTTTTTAAAGCCATGTTTTCACCTATCCTCTGCAGCCATTCACCTATTACTGGATAAGTAACAAACTGATCTGCAATTTTGAAAACGATTGCCAGAACTATTGCCGTACCAAGTATTAATCCGACACCTTGAGCCGTTCCGCGTAAAAAATTGAAAAGAAAGGTTTTCCAGGGACTCGATGCAAGGCGGATATAATCGAGTAATTCTTCCGGAGCTATCACGCTAACCAAGGCTTGTGGGTTCTTTTTTAATACAAGTTCACCTGATTTTTTTGTTTTGGTTTTTTTTAACATATAAATTTAATTTAGAATCTAGATTTGATTCAGAATTATTATTCAAAATTCCAAATTCTAGATTCTAGATTCTTTTTCCTAAATTTATTTCTTCTTTTTCGCTGTTATTTTTTTGCTCTTTTTCTTTATTGATTTCTTTTTCTCCGGTGTAATATCAATATTAATTCCCCTGCTTTTTGCCAGCTTTTCCACTTTTTTCAGTGTTGGATTCGCCGCTTTATTGATTTTTTTCAAAACCGGTTTTGCTTCTCTCGCAATTTGCTTCCCTTTTTTCTTTATAGCTTTTTGCGCCTTTTTCACTTTTGGCTTCCATTCTTTCTCAATTCTCTTGCCTTCTTTTATCATTTTACCAGCGAATTCTTTGGCATCTTTCTGCATTTCAGAACCCTTTTTTGGGGATTCAAAAATTCCAATCGCAGTGCCAATAATGCTACCCAAAACTACACCTTTTAAAAAGTTTTTAAATTTACTCATTTTTGTTTTTGTTTATTTATATTTATACGTATTCTTAATGATTTATATTTCAATTCGCGAAAATTCGTCATAATTCGAAACAATTGGCGATTTAATCTATTTCATCATCACTAAATATATCCGATCTTTTACCCTGCTTCTTTGTTTTTTTGCTTTCTTGTTTTCTTGATCCGTTGCTTTCTTGCTTATTTGTTTTTTTGTAAAAATCCGATCCAGCCTTGGCGCTCATTCCGGCAGCGATTATACCCATTATTGCAGGTACAATCTTATCGATAATAAACGAATTTGTCACAAAGCTCTTTGCTTTATTCCCGACCACATCAACCACTTGCGAGATTGCATCAGCCTCTTTTTTGGCTATTTCAGTAATCTTTTTTATATCCAGCATTATTTTTATCATCGCGCCGAGCGCCACACAAACAAAAATGATTAATATAACAAAACCAGTTGATAGAATTACAATTAATACATCTGTGTTGTTTTCCATTTTTTATATTTATTTATAATATTTCATTATATCTAACTTTATAACTTTCTACTTTATAACTACCCCTCATTATAATCTTTAATCACCTTTCTTGTCAAAACCCTCGTTTATCCAGCTAATAGCATCATCACCCACGTCCTCTATCTCGCTCATTTTTCTATTTGACAGATTCATTGCATTGAGTTTATTAACATCTCCGCTCGTAACCGTGAAAACCAGAATTCCTTCTATCGGCCACATCATATTGCCGTATTCTTCATCAACATCGGAAATTTGAACCTCATGCATTCCATCGATTTCAAAAGTATAAATGGCATTTTTGCCATCTCTCCTGGAAGTAAATACTATCTTTGAATTATCTGGGTTCAGGGCAAGATTACTGATATCAGAATATGTTTTAAAAACCTCCTCTTCTTTCTTCTTTTCTAAATCATAAATAAAAACGCGTGATCCAAAATCAATTGAATCTCGGGAGTAGAGCAATTTTTTGCCATCATTCAAAAAAGCCATGAAGTTTACTCTGCTTGAATCAGAAGAGATAGCATTCGAATCAAGATTTTCAGTATTTATCAGTACAATCTCTCTCTTTTCATTATTAATAATTTCATAAGCTACTATTTTCCCATCGGGAGATATAGCCATGTCGCTTTCCGTAAAATCATTATCAGTTAGTTGAATCCACTTTGATCCTTTTGCCAAGTCGCTAAGAAATATCTCTCTTTTGTCCGATCCTATTTGTTTTGCGAAAAAAGCAACCGAATTACCATCAGCGCTGATCACGTATTTTTCTTCAGGAATAATATCATTCTTATTGATTTTTCTTACACTATCACCAAAGTTATCGGCAACATAGAGATCGCTTTGTTTTTGTCCCCATTCATCATAGGCGCCAGTCATATTCGAAAAGAAAACTATTTTCTTGCCATCGGCCGTTGCGCTCGCATACCAGCAATCGCCTTTGTATTTTTGTGTCAGGTCTTTAATGTTTTTACCATCATAGCTAATAGAATATATATCTCTTTTACCGGATCGTGCCGAAGTAAAAGTTATTTTCCCATAGGGAGTTAGGGTAAATTCTTTATTTGGTATTGCTAACGAATCGAGCGAAACACTTTCTTCAAAATCATTAAAGCCAATGGCAGAAATTTTTATCGTAAAATCACCTTTTGGCATTTCAGAAAAAAGGAAGTTCCCGGATTCGTCACTCATCCTGTTTGCGCTAGCTAGTGTAATAACGGCTCCGGCAATTGGTTTTTTATTAAAACCATTTACCACTTTCCCAGAATACGAAGAATCAAACTCTCCTGTTCTTTTTAGATTTATTTTTTCCAAAGTCATATTTTTCTGCCAAACAAAAAATTCTTTCACTTGTGGCAAATATCCATCTCGGCTAAAAGTGAATTTTGTTTTCCCAAATTTGACTTTTGAAATATTGAAAGTTCCTTTTTCATTACTGGTAACGGAAAGACCTTTATCAACTTCTATCAATACACCATAAAGTGGCTCATCTCCAGAGTAAACACTTCCGGAAACTTTGCTATTCCAGTTAATTTTCCCTGTCTTGTAATAGTTTTGGTATATAAAATAACCAGACCAAATCAGGACTATAAAAACAAAAACAATAGCTAGGTAGCCCCAATTTCGTACAGTTTTTCCAATACGGGAAGAGTTCGAATATGTAGATTTTATTTCGTATTTTTTAAACAAAAGTGCCCTCCCTAAACCAAACGCAAATAGCTCAAAGAACCTACACTATTAAACCAAAATTAGTCCCGGTATCTTCGCGAATGGATTTTTGTTTTTATGTTGTAACTATATCATACTAAATTGAAAAAAGATGACAAGGGGTGTTTTGGGGAAATTTTCAATTTTCAGTTTTCAGTTTCCAATTTAGGTATTGCTTTGCAATTATATCAAAAATTGAATCATTGAAAAATTGATTGAAAATTGGAAATTGTAAAATTGAAAATTATTTTAAAATCTTCTTCGCTTCTTCAAAATTCTTCGCATTCATCAAATCTTTTTTGATTTCAAAACCGGATAGATATGCTTTATAGTATTTTTTCATTGCGCCAAATGAAGCCTTCTCGCCATAGAATTTTTGAAAAAGTTCCGTATGCTTCAGGGCGATTTTTAACCTTTTTCGTATCGTAGGGGCAGAAAATTTTCTGCCGCTACTGAATACCCAAGGATTTTTGAGAATTTGGCGACCAATCATAAATCCATCAAGGTCGTATTTATCAACTAACATTTTTCCTTGCGCCAAATTTTTGATGTCACCATTCCCAATCACGATTAAATTTTTATTTACTTTTTTCAATTCTTTTGTAAATTTTCCGATAGTCTCCCAGTCTGCATTGCCAGAATACCCTTGTTTTGCAGTTCTCCCATGAATTGTTATCGCACTGATATTTTCCGTGGCAACAATATTTTTTAATATTTCCAAATATTTTGAAATATTTTTTTCGTCCCATCCTATCCTCGTTTTGACCGAAACAGGGATTTTACCGTCGACAACTTTTTTTACCGTGCGGATAATCTCGACCGCTAACTCTGAATTTTTTATAAGTTCCGATCCCGCGCCTTGTTTTAGAACCTTGCGATCAGGGCAGCCCATATTGATATCTATCCCATCAAATCCTAATTTTAATGCTAATTGCGCGCATTTTTCAAACTGTTCCGGCTTTGAACCAAAAAATTGCGCGATAATCGGTCGCTGCTTTTTTGAAAATTTCAAAACCAAAGGCGTTTCAGAAACCCTTGCGATATGTTCTGTAGAAACGAATTCCGTAAACATCACATCAGGCTTTCCTATTTCCGCAATTATCTCCCGAAATGGAAAATCGGTCACACCAGCCATAGGCGCTAACGCAACAAAAGGTTTTTTATCTTTCGATAGTTCTTTCCAAATATTTTTCATAAATAGTTATAATTGTTTTTTGATTTTTTGCTTCATTGTTTTCTTACCCTCCTATTTTAACATAAAAAAGAGCGCTAAGGCGCTCTTTTGGAAATTTCCATCATTTGATCTAACTTTTGTTTACCAATTTTGTTAGTCTGACGAAATATCATTGAGACTATTTTTAATCTCAATACCTCTTCTTCAGCAATGTGAAATCTAATGTTATTTTTTAATCCTTTTGGTTTTATTGCATAGCTCTCAAAGTAATCTTCCGTAATGTGTTTTGGCCAAACCTCGACATAAACACACTCGTGCATACACACACCATGTCGAATTACAGGGTCTTTTTTCGATATTACTATCCTTGATCCTTTGTGAATATGAAAAATGCTAAAGAATTCAAATCTACCCGTCAAATCGCAAAGTAAGTAACCATCACGATAAATGTTTATTCTCTCGCCTTTTATTGCTCGGGTGCATTTCTGAAAATCTGCAATAAGATCTGTAGCTTTTTTTCTCTCTTTCTCAGCTTGCGCTTTTTTATTGCCAAGTTCTGCAAGCTCACTCATATACAGAGCATTGAGCTGATCCAATTCCGATTCTTTTTCAATCCTATTTTTATCCAAGAACACTTTTAGACATGAATGTATTACACAACCGGTAAGAGATATTATCAGCGCTATACCATAAATCGAATCACTATTCATTTTTTTCTCTCCTTGGTAAGGTTCTTGAGAAGAATTATAGCATATTTTTGCTTCAAAAAACAAATCCCCCGACCGGTAAACCGGTCGGGGGAATGCATTTGAATTATTTTTCAGTTGATGTAAAAAACGCGCTGTATTTCTCCGGGACAAGTGGTTCTGCTATCACGAGAGAGGCATAAAGTCCGGGATACTTTTTATATAAATTACCCAGACAAAACCCTCTCATATCTCGGTCCTCAACCTTTTTACACTTACCCAGCTCTCGTGCAATTTTGTCCTGATTTGCTTCGAGATACTTGAATTGTTCGTCGTCCGGCAAGGTAAACTCGTTCTTTACAGTTGGCCCCTTAAGGCGCTTTACTTCCATCGTAGCGTGAGTCGTTTTGTTTGCAACAAACTTGTCGATCTTCGGCGCAAATACCAGCGCCAATCCGATCAACGCCAGCAAAACTGCAATTACTGCCAATCCTTTTGTTGTAATTTTCATTTCAAATCTCCTTTGAAAGTTTTTCCGCGACTACTCAAGAGCGGTCGGGTTTATAAAGTTAAAATGAAAATTTAAAAACTTAAGAATATATTAACCCAAAAAGATGGGTTTATTAAAATATTAAAGTACCTACTACATATACAAATTTTAGCATATTTAAGCCAAAATGTCAATAGTTTTATCGTTTGTCATCCTCGAACTCTATTTTGTCTTTACATGATTTATAAATAAAAAAGACGAAGAGAATATTAAAGATCTTTTAGCAATGTTAAGTGGTGCTTCTAAATGGCTCTCATAATGCATTTGTAGATCCTTGATTTCCTGTCCGAGTACGGAGCAGGAGCTCGAGGATGACAACACGAAAGGTAAAAAATAAAAAAAGGAGCGATTATTATGAACCACTCCATTAGAATTTTAAAAATTGAAAATCGAATCAATCCTCGACGGGAGGATGAGCGTTCATCTTTTCCCGCATTCTTTCGAAGATATCCGCAAGTTCTTCCGGCAGTTCTTCTCCTGCCTTGTCGCGCCTGATCATGGCAAGTCGTTTGTCTACTTCCTTTGCCCATGTCTTCGTATTCTTGTACTTCCTGTCATTCAAACTGATCAGCCCCAATTGCGCGTTTTCACGGTATCCGAAGTAGTCTATAAGAGGCTCTCCGACCAGAATTTCGTGCAGTACTGCATCGATATTTTGGCATTTAATGCACTTTTTTTTCCTGCCACATTCCTTCATGAGTTTACTTGCCGCATCCCATATTGCAAAAGCCGCTTTTACATTCATCGTATAAATCCTCCTTAGATTTGAAATTATTTCAAAACCACGACTGGTTTGTCCATGATGCGTGGCTGAAATTTTTGAATTTCTACCGGAATCTTCGTAACGTGCTGATTATACTCACAGTCAATTTCGATTGTTAAGATCATCGTCGTTTTCCAACTCTTTTTTGGATTGTCAAATACGAAATTTCCGAGCGAGTAGGCGATGGTTTTCCCTTTGTAAATTTCGATCGGCTGCAAAACATGCGGATGATGCCCGATGACGATATCGACTCCGGCATCGATTAATCGATGCGCATAGTCTTTCTGTATAGCAGTTGGAACTGTCTGGTTCTCATTCCCCCAATGAAAAGTGGCGACAACAATCTCCGCTTTCGTCTGGCAATCTTTCACCGCGTCAAAAATCTCTTTGTTCAAGACTCCGATGCCCGGTGAATTGACGCCCGCGCCCCCTTCTGTTCCGATGCTAGCGCGTCCCAGAAATCCGACTTTCCAACCTTTATAATCAATAATCTCACACTTGTTAGCTTGCGCCTTATTTACTCCTGCGCCGACATGCCGGATTTTCAATTTATCAAGAGTGTTTACGGTATCGACAATCCCCTGCTTTCCGCCATTCATCGAATGGTTATTGGCAAGAGTCACAATGTCAAAACCGGCGTTTTTCAGCGCTGGCGCGAAACTGGCTGGAGAACGGAAGCAAAACCATCTACCTTTTCCGCTGCTAACATTACCCGTCACCACATTTCCTGTAAAAGCGCCTTCCATATTCCCGAATGTGATGTCGGCTTTGGAAAGCTCGTCGGTAACAAACTGAAAAGGATAATTGATGTTACCCGTATCGCGCATGATGTATCCCGGATGGCGCGCCAGCAATATGTCCCCGACAAAAGTAAGTTTGAGATTATCTGCCATAGGTACTACCGCCAAAGCGCTACTGTAAAATACTGTCGAGATTATCAAAACAAGCATAATAACCAGTTTCTTCATTTCACACACCTCGTGTATCTGATTTTACCCAGGTTTTTAAGGTATGAAGATATTCTACAATAAATCTGCAAAATATGCAATATTTATCTATTCTAAGCCAAAAAAACACCACTCGAGCGGGTTTGAAAATTTTAAATGAAATTAGAACAAAAAGACCAGGATTAACCGGGTCTAATAAATTAACTCATTATCCCAACAATTTCTTCAAAATTTCCATCACAATAGATGGGTTTGCCTGACCGCGAGTAGCTTTCATTACTTGACCGACAAACCAATTCAAGACAGGCGAATTGCCATTCGCCTCTACATCTTTTCTATATTGTTCAACTTGACCCTGATTACCTGCAATCAAATCACCAACGATTTTTTCAAGCTCACCAGTATCGGAAACTTGTTTAATTCCCTCTTCTTCAATTATCTGAGCGGATGATTTACCCCCTTCAATCATTTTTACAAAAACTTCCTTCGCGATTTTACCCGATATATCACCTTTTTCAATTAGCAAGACTAGATCGCGAAGATTCGATGGAGGCAGTTTAATTTCCATAATTCCAAGCCCTTTATCATTCAGATAACCGGATAGATCGCCCAAAACCCAGTTCGCTATTTTTTTAACAACATCAGCCTGCTGTCCGCCAACAGCTTCTTCAAAAAACCTGGCTAATTCAATATTGCTTGCCAAGATATCCGCTTCGGTTTTGCCGATACCAAAATCTTCAACATATCTTTTTCTCTTTCCTGACGGCAACTCCGGTATTTGCTTTTTCAATCCTTCTAGATCAAAGGCTTCTGCCGGTACAACAGGAGGGAGATCCGGTTCCGGAAAATATCTATAATCATGCGCCATTTCTTTGCCGCGCTGACTGATAGTTTTACCTTTCGCGTCATCCCAACCGCGAGTTTCTTGAAATATCTCCTCGCCCTTTCCAGAATCAAGCAGTTCTCCTTGTCTTTTTATTTCATATTCGAGTGCGCGCTCAAGTGAGGAAAAGGAATTTATATTTTTGATTTCAACTTTTTTACCGAATTTTTCGGCGCCGAATTCGCGCAAAGAAATATTTCCATCGCATCGCAAATGGCCTTTTTCCATATCAGCGTTCGATATTCCAAGATAGCGTAGAATCCTTTGCAATTCTTGCATAAAAAGTTTGGCTTCCAGCGGAGAGCGAAAATCCGGATTGGTTACAATCTCCATCAGCGGTGTCCCAGCGCGGTTCAAGTCAACCAATGAATGGCCTCCGGAGTGAATTAATTTACCCGCATCTTCTTCAAGATGAATATGCTCAATAGTAAAATTTTTCTTCTCGCCATCTACCTCAATCTCAAGATGCCCACCTATCAATGGTGGGGTTGTTTGGCTGGTTATCTGATATGCTTTTGGCAGATCAGGATAGAAATATTGTTTTCTTTCGAAATTAAATTGCGGTGCAACTTCGCAGTTTAGCGCTAAGCCGAAAAGATATGTCCATTCCAGAGCTTTTTTATTAATAACTGGAAGAGTGCCGGGATTACCCATACAAACTGGACAGGCCACACTATTCGGAGATTTTCCTTCCGCATTATTATTACAACCACAAAACATCTTGCTGGCCGTTGCAAGTTGGGCATGTATTTCAAGACCAATTATAACTTCGTATTTATTTGACATTGAATATATTCTAACTTATTTCCGATAAAAACTAAAGATGATTTTGACCAATGTAGTTATCCATTACCCCCTCACAGACATCACGTATATTTGTGATGCTCTCATCAGTGGAATAATATTCTATTTTTCCTTTTCCATCTTCGTTGAGTAAATTTAATTGTTTTAAGATATTAAATAGGTTTTTTGCCGTTCCAAGATTGCCATCGATTATTGAAATACCATCAGGAACGATTTTCTTCAGATACGGCAATAGGAACACATAGTGCGTACACCCCAAAACTATTGAAGAAACTGCGGAGAAATCAACTCCCAAAAAAAACTTTCTCAGGTGTTCCTCAATTTCAGGGGAATAAACAAAATGATCAGAGTTTCGGATAATATGTTTTTCAATCATGCTAGCCAGATCATCCGCAGGCAAAATCATACAGGAATTATCCAGATCAATTTCATTTAATAAAACATTAAATTTTTCGCCTCTTAAAGTTACCGGTGTCGCCATTACCAAAACCCTCCTATTATCGTTCGCTTCGACTGCCGGTTTGATAGCTGGTTCCATACCAATAATAGGCATCTCAAAAAATGATCTTAGTTCCTCAATCGCAACACTTGTGGCTGTATTGCAAGCGACCAAAATCGCTTTGACGCCTTTTTTGTAGAGCAAAGCGGAATTTTCCCTGGATATTTTTTTTATCTCTTCCTTACTTTTTGATCCGTATGGAATATTCTTACTGTCGGCAAGGTAGATAATATTTTCCGCAGGCATCAGCTTTACCACTTCAGATAAAACCGTTAACCCACCAATACCAGAGTCAAAAATACCAATTGGCTGTTCTTTTTCTATCATAGATTCGTTTAATTAATCTTGCTACAATACTCTCAATACTTGTAGAACATTTTTATATTGTCCAATCGCTTTTCTTGCTTCAAAATCCATTACTTCATACATAATATTATGCGCCATTTCATTACGAAGCTTGTGAGCACCCCACATATCATCAAAAAATTCTCTTGAATAGCTATCTCGCGGTAATGATTTCATTCTATCACCCATGCTATTGCCTAAATAACCGTAAAGTTTTAGTACATGATCTAGCAATTTATCTGCCTCAAGTATGGCAGACTTAAAACTGCTCGGTTTCCCGAGCTTCATAAGCATCTCAATCTCCTCCCATTTTTTCTTGATGTCTACAAGATCATTCTGGTTTAAGCCAGCTCGTATTCGTAAGGAATCAGAAGGAGTAAAAATAGATTTTAGTATATCAAAAAATCCCATTATTGCTTTTATTGAACTACTTCGGAATTTTCTCTCGCGTCAATAACTGGTTCAACCGTTTCATCAAGTGGAATAAGTGAATCATCAACAGTTGTATCGATTATGATAGAATCAGAATTTATTATATCCAAATTCTCAATAGGGGCAGCATCATAAATAACCACCTCGCCAGTTCTGCAAGACTTTTGACAAATATCTACGTATTGCGGATCAGTGTCTTGATATCCAAGACAGCTGTTAACACATTCTTGAGTAGCTCGCGAATTACCATTTACCATATACACCGCATAAGCCAAACCGCCTACAGCTACCAACCCTGTTATAATCAAAACAACTGTTCGTGTTGATACTTTTGTTTTTGTAACTGTTTTCTTTTTTGATGCCATAGTTTTCTATTTATTTTAGTATAGGCTTTTCCACAGAAAACTACCTTCTGTCTATATTATATGCCCATAATTTTTGTCCTGCAACACAAAAAATCAGATGCTTGGAAACATAGTATGCCACTGCGTCATTTCTTCATATGCTTTGGCTATTTGAAGAATCTTATCCTCATCAAATCTTGGACCCATGATCTGTAAGCCAACCGGTAAATTATTTTGCGTAAATCCTGCTGGTATAGAAAGAGCGCAAATTCCCGCAAGATTTGCTGAGATTGTAAAAATATCCGCCAGATACATTGAAAGCGGGTCGTCTTTCTTCTCTCCGATTTTGAATGCTGGAAAAGGAGAAACAGGACACATAATACAGTCGATTTTTTCAAATGCATCATCAAAATCTTTTTTTACCAAAGATCTAGCTTTCTGTGCTTTGCGGTAATAGGCATCATAATATCCAGCTGATAGCTCAAATGTTCCCAGAATTGACTTTCTTTTTTGTTCATCCCCAAAATACTTACCACGCGTTTTAAAATAAACATCAATTAAGTCTTTTGCGTTGTCAGTTTCAGATTTACCATACTTAATACCATCATAACGAGCCAGATTACTGCTGGCCTCTGCCATTGATAATAAATAGTAGCAAGGAGTTGCATATTCAGTGTTTGGGAGTGAAATATCAATGATTTCAGCTCCCATTTCTTTATATTTGTCAATCGCATCACGAACGATTTTCTCAACTTCGCTATCCAATCCTTCGCCAAAATATTCCTTTGGTATACCGATTTTTAAATCTTTCATTGGATATTGAGTATTGATTGGATATTGGATATTGAATATTGGATATTCTACTGTTGTAGAATCTAAAGAATCTTTACCCGCAATAACATGCATTACAGATGAAATGTCCTCAACACACTTCCCAAATACCCCTATCTGATCGAGCGATGATCCGTAAGCAATAGAACCATAGCGTGAATTTCTTCCATATGTTGGTTTCAGCCCCACAACAGAGCAAAGAGACGCCGGCTGGCGGATTGATCCCCCTGTCTCGGTGCCAAAAGAAAATACGCATAAATCGGCTGCAACTGCTACTGCTGACCCGCCGGAAGAACCACCAGGCACACGGGATAAATCCCAAGGATTTTTTGCTAACATATAAGCTGAATTTTCAGTAGAAGATCCCATCGCAAACTCATCACAATTATTTTTACCAAGAATCACTGCTCCCTGCTCCTCGATCTTGCGAACAACAGTTGCGCTATACGGGGCGATATAGCCTTCTAGAATTTTGCTGGCTGCGGTTGTCTCTATATCCTTTGTAGTAATAACATCTTTTACCGAACAAGGAATCCCGTCAAGAATTCCGATTCTTTTTCCAGATTTAATTCTCTCATCACTTTCCCTAGCCTTTTTTAGCGCATATTCTTTCTCAGTACTTAAATATGCTCCCAGCTCTGGATTGAGCTTTTCAATCCTTTCAAGATAATAATTTGTCAATTCAACCGAACTAACTTCTTTTTTTTCAAGAAGTTCAGAAGCTTTACTAATTGTAAGATTATTTAAATTAGCCATTCCTATAATACTTTTTTAACTTTAATAAAATCATCTTCCCTGCTTGGAGCATTGCGCAATAGATCTTCATGGATATCTGTGTTAGTTATCACATCTTCTCGAAAAACGTTAATTTGTCCGGTAACCTGATATATTGGCTCAACACCCGCAAGATCTAACTCATCTAATTTTTCACAATATCCAAGAATAGATGAAAGTTGATTGTAAAACCTTTCCTCTTCTTCGCTCGTTAAATCGATGCGAGCCAGTTTCGCGCAATATTTTATATCGTCTTTGGAAATCATAGGGATCAATTAATCAATAAATCAAAATATAATATAGTACTGTTATTCTATATCTGATTTCTTTGAAATGCAATGTTTTTGTGATAAAATATTCATGAATAGCGCACCTAAACAATTGAAAGGAGAAGAGAAAATTGTCGCGATTAATTGTAAAACTGAAAGATAAAGACAGTTTTGTAAATAAACTTAAAATTGGATTAGCGTTGGGGCTTGGAGTTATTTTTTCAGTTATATATTTGCGAATGATAGCAGTAATTGGATGGATAGTCGTCTTTGGAACTGGCGCAACTTATGAATACGTACGCCTACTGGCTCCAAAAATCGCCAAAAACATGACTTTATCCAATTCAAGAAACATTCTATTTGAAAGAATCTTCGATTGGAAAAGCAATCTCGTATTTGGCGGAACTTTTATTTTTGCACCATTACTTCTGCTCGCCATGATTATCGGAAGATCCGGCTGGCCGTGGGCGATTTTCATTGCAGGAAATTGCTATCTCACCGATGCGGGAGGAGCTATATTTGGCAAATTCATTGCTCCAAGATGGAAGGGAAATCTGCATAAAATCAATGAGAAAATCAGCCCGAAAAAAAGTTGGGAAGCTCTGGTATTTGGAGGTGTCACATTAGCTTTAGCGGGATGCGCTATCATCTATTTCGTCATGCAATATTTCCACGTCCCAAAAACACTGATTCCGAGCCCATTTTGGTTATTTGTGGTAATTCCTATCGGCTCTGGATTTGCAACTATAGGGGATATGGCTGAATCTTTTATCAAAAGGCTTGCTGATGTAAAAGATTCCAGCCGCGTGCTGGGAACGCATGGTGGATTTTTTGACCGTACTGATTCTCTGCTGGGAATATCCTATGTCTACATAGCGATATATATTTTGAGGACATTCAATAAAATTTAATATTTAAAAGGCCTCCGGTAAACCGGAGGCCTTCTGTATTATTTTTTATTTTTTGTCTTTTTTGCTTTTTTCTCTTTTCTTTTTCTCATTGAACGGATTATGAAATAAATAACTGCCAAGACAACCACGGCTATACTCATACACATAGTTTGCTTGTCCATCCAACCTAGACCAATTTTTGAAAAAAGCCCTCCGAGATTATCAACTCTCTCCGCTAATCCAGCTTCTTTTTTTTCTGATATACCGATGCTTATTTTAAACTCATTTACTAGTTTATAATCATTAAATATTTTTAGGTTTGCCCAGTAAGAACCAGCCTTTAATGTATTTGTCGGAACCTCAGCAATAACCCTTCCCTCTTCAGAAGGTTTAACTGTATTTTCTATTTTTGTACTTTCCAAAGATGAGACCAATGTTTCTTCATCATTCGAATCATAAACATCCAAAGTCAGTTTGCTCGGAGCTATATCGACATTCCCATTATTATGAATATCGATTGCTAATCTCAGGTTTTCTCCTTCAGATATATCGGGTACATTATAAGACCGCACAACAAAATCTTTGATTTTTTCGGGTGTAACTGTAATGTCAACATTTATTTCTCCTCCTACTGTTAAAGCGACTCCGCTTTCAATATCCGGCGGCATAATCGATGCTGTGACAACGCCTTTGTATTCTCTATATTCAGCATCCATAGGTATCTTAATACTTACAATGACATCTAAGGTATTTTTTCCGGAAGGAAAGGGAACTTCTACGCCTTTATCAATAGAGACCCAATTATTTATTCCTGGAACATTAATATCAAATTTTACTTTTGAACCCGATAAAATATTATCAGAACCAACAGTAATTTTTTGGTCAAACTGCGTGCCCCTTAGCAGATTGGCGTTAATAATATTTGGCGGAGTAATACCAAAACTGGCTTTTGCAAGAGAAGCAAATGATATTATTGAGATAAATAATGCAAAAGATATGCCCTTGATAATCAATTTAATCTTATTTTTTTTCATTTTTTTATTTTAATTTTATTTTTTATAAATTAATCGTCATTGATTACCATGCATGAGTAGTACCGTCACTTACTGCACCAACTATCGTATCTGTACCGGTATAATTTCCAACGGGTTTTCCAGAAGGAACTTTTATCTTCCAGAAAGTTGAGATATTTGGATTACCCACCGCAGAGGTTGGTTTAGCGCAATATTGATAAGGTGTAGCTAAGATACTTAGTATATCAGTAGAAGCATTGTAGTCAAAAATAGCTGCGCTGCCATATTTTTGTGAAGAAACTGGAATTATTTGTCCGCTACAACCACCTACAGTACAAGTCATATCTGTACCATTTAGTTTTTGGTCCAAACCAGTATTGCCCTGTCCTACTACCCATGAATTTGGTGAGCTGCCATCCGCAGTAACCGCATTGGGTGACATAGTACCATAATTTATTTGAGTTAGATCAACTAATCCACCAGATTGTTTAACAGCAAAGGCTAGAAACTGATTTAATTCATTTTCCGAACCATTCAACCCTGAACCATCTACCAATCCAGAATCCGCGCTATCATTATCAACTGCCTTTACGCTTGCTATCCAATTATCAGCATCATATGGTCCTCCAATAGTTGGATTTGCATTATAATTAAGGGCAAAAGTGCAAGTGAAAGTTGCGGTTGGATCAGATATACCTGTACAGGAACCACCATCTTGCGAACAAGTGATTTGCGGGTAACAATCATCTGTATCTGCATCTCCACCTGCAGAACATGATCCCTGAGCTTTACTTGACTCCCTAAAATTCGCCTTGGTGTTAGCAGCTATAATTTCGTCGCCCGTCCCTGCTTTCAAAGTGCAACTATTATTATCGGTAACAGTAAAATGAACGGTATATCCTGGAGTTGTAGTACCAGCCTTAGATGTGTCTAGGCTTAAAACTCCCGGGTTACTATCATAGTTTAATATCGAAATACCACTTACAGAAGGAGCTACGTTATTGACTGTATATGTTTTTGCGGCGCCCTGATCTGCGCTGGAAGAAGCAAAGTTATGACTATCTTTGAGATACGCATAGTAATCATAATTTCCGTCAGGCAGAACACTTGCTAAAGTAATGTCACATGTTACAGGTCCAGCAGTAGGGTCTTTTGAACCTGAAGTACACCACGCCCCTGTACCCCCACAACCGCCAATCTCTGTCCAGCTTGCTTCTTTACAAATATCTAAGGTAACCATATCTTGTGAAGTATAAACATCAGTATCAGTTACTGAAGCCGTAAATGTTAAAAGAGAACCAGGATCCTTTGGCCCATCATTATTAACAGTAAAAGTTGGAGCATGGTTTACAACAAAGGGAGAATTTTTACCAGAATCACCACCTGAAAAATCGCCTTGGCTGACAACTGAACAATCAGATACATCGCATGCGTATGCATACCAAGGATTATCTTCTGTGGTTATCCCTGTCGTTGTTATTGAACAAGAATTTGAAGCTCCTGATGCCGCCGTACCGGAAGTACACCATGCAGTACCAGCACAACTCGTTCCAGCAACACCAGCAGTCTGACATACTAATAAAGTCCAGCTGTCGCCATTATCATCTGTCGCAGTACCAGAAATAGTTACACTCACTCCCTCGTTGGTAGGTGATAAGTCAGTAGAAGCAATGGTCTCGCCTATGTTCGTTAAAGCATTCGGCGGAGTATTTGCAATGGTTAGGCTTGAAGTAACATCTGTTGCTTTAGATTTTAATAAAAGACCGGCAACAACAATTGCTAAAATCAAAAAAAGTACTCCAACAAATTTCATTAAAGCTGGTTTATCTTTCATATTTTTTTTTATTTTACTTATAATATTTTTTCTCATTTTTTATAAATTACTATTATCATATTTTATTTAATAACCAAATAACTTTACCGACCTTTTTATTATTTTATAAACATTAATAAATTAAGATTGCATTTATACATAAAAATACCAAAAGTCTTTACTTCTCGATAACATTATGTTGTTTTTTATGAATAGTGTCAAATCAAAAAAAACCATATAGCATGGCTTTATTTTATCCACAGATTAAGTAATATTTTAATAAATAAGAATGATTACTAAGAAAATTATTATAATATTGTGGAAAACTAATTTCTCAATATTTTTATAAACTCATCTTCGGAAATAATTTTTACCCCCAATTTCTTTGCCTTATCATATTTAGAACCGGGATTTTCTCCACTAACCAAATATGTCGTATTTGGACTAACCGAAGAACTGGCTTTACCGCCTTGAGTTCGTATCAATTCCTCAGCAACCTCACGCGAAAACTTCTGCAGCGAACCAGTAATCACGAATGATTTGTTTTCTAGTTTTTTTGATTTTTTGCTTTTTTGTATTTCGATCCCCGCCTTCATCAATTTATCCAAAAGTTTTACATTTTTTTCATTTTGAAAATATTCATAAATACTTTTTGCGACAACTTCTCCAATTCCAAAAAGACCTTCGAATTCAATGAGTCCAGCGTTGCTTAATTTGTCCAGAGTTTCAAATTGGTCAGCCAGATCCGAAGCGGTTTGTTCACCGACATTCGGAATCCCCAAAGCATAGATAAATCTATTCAACGAAATTTTTTTACGTGCATTTAGCGAATCAATCACATTTTGCGCTGATTTCTCACCCATTCTTGGCAATACTTCTAAGTCGCCCTTCTCAAGACTAAAAAGGTCTGCTGCATCCTCGATTAATTTGTTTTCAATTAATTGCTCAACGAGTGCCGGACCGATATGCTCAATATCAAAAGCAGCGCGGCTAACAAAATGAATGATCTGTTCATTATGCTGCGCAAAACACTTTTTATTTGGACACTTTACTATAATTCCGCGCGCATCTTCCACAACATTCGTACCGCATACCGGACACGTTTTCGGCATTTTGAAAACTTTTTCTCTTCCAGTTCGTTTTTCTTTTATCGAACGAATAATTTCCGGGATTACTTCCCCCGCTTTATGGATCAAAACATGATCACCAATGCGGATATCCTTCCTTTTTACCTCTTCTTTATTATGCAGGGTTGCTCGGCTAACAGTACTACCGGCTACTCTTACTGGTTTCAAATGCGCAACTGGAGTCAAGGTTCCAGTTCTTCCCACCTGAACTTCAATATCTTCCACAATCGTCTCTTGTTCTTCTGCTTGGTATTTATATGCTATCGCCCAACGCGGAGCTCTGGACACATAACCCAGCTTTTCCTGATCAGCAACGTTATTAACTTTTACCACCACACCATCTATTTCAAAAGGAAGGGATTCTTTTTTCTCTTCCCATTTTTTCAAGAATTTTTTCACACCTTCGATACTATCTGCCAATTCCCAATTGGGACTGACTATAAAACCAAGCTTTTTCAGGTCTTCGAGCTGTTCGCTCTGCGTTTTTGTTTTGATACCGGAAATTATATAGTAAGCAAAAAATTTCAGATGGCGGCTAGCCGTAATTTTCGGATCAAGTTGCCGCAAAGATCCTGCGGCAGCATTGCGAGGATTGGCAAAAACCTTGCCACCTTCTTTCTCAGCCTTTTTATTTATTTTTTCAAAAGCATCTTTGTCCATCATCACTTCTCCGCGAACCACTACTTCGCCTTCGATATTTTTTTGTAAAACCAGCGGGATTGATTTAACTGTCCTCAGATTCGGCGTGATATTTTCTCCATTTTCACTATCTCCTCTGGTACCACCGCCGGAAAATTCTCCATCACTGTAAACCAAACTAATTGATGAACCATCGAATTTCAACTCGCAGCAATATTCAACCTTGCTTTTGTTTAAGGATTTCCGCACTCTCTCATCCCATTTATCAAGTTCGTCTAAATCCATCACGTTCGAAATAGACAGCATAGGTACCGCATGGTGAAATGATCCAAATTTCTTTGAAGGCGTTGCCCCCACTCTTTGTGTTGGACTATTAGCATCAAAAAACTCCGGATTTTCATTTTCAAGTTTTTCAAGTTCACGCAGCATCAGGTCATATTCCCGGTCAGAAATTTTGGGGTCATCAAGAACATAATACCTGTAATTATGATATTCGATTTCACGACGCAATTTCTCGATTTTTGATTTAATCGTGTTTTTATCCATGCAATAATTATATCATAAAAAATATTTTGAAATAATAAATATTAATATAACGAAAAGTGGCCCCGACAAAGTCGGGGCCACTTAAATTTAACGAATGAAATGTGAAAAATTACTTGCCGGCGGTTTTTGGAGCCGGTGGTTGAACGGACGCGAGTTTTGATCTTACCTCGGCAAGCGCCGCGGCAAGCGCAGTCAAACCGCTTCCCGTTGAACCTGAATTGTTATTCAGATCCACCATGATCATGGTATTCTGCTCAGTTCCGATCTTCTCGTACGCCTGAAGTTTGCGAAGCTCGAGAATGAAGGGATTATCCCTGATGAGAGCGGCGACTTCGGACAAAACCTTGGTGGCGGTCAGTTCCGCATTGGCTTTTATCTCTCTCGCCTCAGCTTCCTGTTTCGCCTCGGCCTTGGCTGCCATGGCACGCTTGAAATTATCGGGAATTTCAACATCCTTAATCTCAATTCCTTTGATTTCAATCCCCCATTCAAGCGCCATCTTTTCGACGTGCTTCTGGATTTCTTTGTTAATCGTATCGCGATCCGAAAGCACATCACTCAAATCGTGACGTCCAACAACATCGCGTAGCGCCGAAAGAGCGAGCTGGTGAACAGCAGCAAGGAAGTTGTCAACTTTTATAATACTGTCCTCAGGCTTTATCACTCTTAGGAATTCTACGGCATCGATCTTCGCCGAAACCTTGTCTTTCGTAAGGACTTCCTGCTTCTCGATTAGAATTTTCGTCACTCTCATATCAACCACGACGCACCGGTCAATGAAGGGAATGATGTAGAAAAGGCCCGGTCCTTTCGCTCCGACGCACCGTCCGAGACGGAAGATGACCGCCTTCTGGTATTCCTGAATCATCCGGATACCCGTCAGCGAGACCAAAAAGAGAATAGCGAATATTACCCCCAAAACCGTCCCAAAGATCGATATTCCTTGCATTTTTCTTCTCCTTAACGGAATTTTTTTACCGACACGCACGCCGGTTTACTGCGGGCAAAGTTAGTCCCTCACCTCCTTGAGATTCTTTTTATTTCTATTTTTTTAATAGCACAAAAAAACTTTCTATATATTATCATATATATCAATATCAGTCAATAGTTTTATAATTATAATTAGCCAAAGTACTCGTTCGAGTGGTTCTTTTAAAAAAGAATTACCTTGAGAAAAACTTTTAATCCATTTTGCTAAAATCGCCAAAGATTGCGCGCGAAAAACATCTTTACCTTCACCTCCGCGGGTTCCGGCCCCGCTTGAAACTCCAAAGCCTTCCTTTTCAGGAAGGATTTTTCGTTAGGAAAAAGTAAAAATGGGCGAGCCAACGGCTCGCCCCTACTATACCCTATACCCTAAACCCTTCACCCTATGTTATCTTCAATATCTTATATTTCATCTTTCCGCCTGGAGTCTCAACCTCTACCGTCTCGCCTTCTTTCTTATTCATCATAGCTTTGCCGATTGGCGATTCGTTTGATATTCTGCCATTTGCCACATCCACCTCTGCTGAACCAACGATTTTAAAAGTAACTTTTTCGCCTTCGCTCGATGTAACGACTGTTGCGCCGAGTCCAACACGGTCTTTTTTCTTACCATCATCGCTAATGATTGAAGCATTTTTTACCATATATTCCAGTTCTTCAATTCTTCCCTCGATAAACCCCTGCTCTTCACGAGCGCTATGATATTCCGCATTTTCAGATAGGTCTCCAAGAGCCCTGGCATCCTTGATACGGCCAATAACCTCTGGTCTTTTTACTTCCAAAAGTTCTTTTAATTCTTTTTGTATCTGCTCTAATTTTTCTTTAGTAAGATAAACTTCTTTGCTCATGCGTCCAAATTTCACTTTCACTTTCGAGAAAAAAATCATTAGATTTTATTCTCTCCACTTTTCGTGAAATTTCTCCTTTTAAGAAAAAATTCTACTATAAAATTTGGTATAAATTTTTTCTTGATTTAAAATTTTACTTAATACTTATCCACAGTTTTCTGCGGAAAACCCTTAAAAATCGAAAAAAAGAAAACACCCCTCATTGTTATACTTCTGTATTAAAAGGGATATTGATATGACTTAATATAATTGATTTTGTGTATAATTTATAGCACGATATGAATTCTATGTCAAATTTAAAATTTGACATAGAATTTTTAATTTTATAATTTTTAATTTTTAAATAATTTTTTAAATCTAAATTATTAATTATCTGAATCACAACTTTTTGAAATTTTTGCAAATATCAATGTCAATTCATGTGCCTATTTCCATAGAATCCGACATCCATATTTATTACTATCTGTTGAGTAAGACAACATTCTTAACCAATGCTTTGTTTCGTTAGCTTCTTTCTGGCAAATTCTTATCTTATTTTTAAAATCTTTTTTTGAACTTGCTTGATTAGCCTCCATATAGTTTGCGCCTATGCTGGTTGCTGATCTGACTTACTATGATATTAATGGTCTTGTTATCTCATTTTTCTCAAAAAGCCGACAAAATACAATTATTTTTTGTCCGAATAGGGAAACTCTTTCTTCTAGATCATATATCATTTATTTTTTGTTTAAAAATTAGAATTTATTTAAAAATTCAAAAATTAAAAATTAAAAATTTTATCCTAATCTAAGTATTTCGCAATGTTCTCCAAATGTTCTTCATAGGTTTTGGCAAAATAAGCGCGATTGCCTTGTGAAACAAAGAAAAGATAATCTGTTTTTTCTGGGTTGAGAGTTGCTTCCATGGCAGCTACACCGGGGTTACCAACAGGTCCGGGAGGGAGCCCTTTGTTTAAATAGGTATTATATGGAGAATCGATTTTTGTCTCATCGATAGATGGTCTGGCATCGGCACGGCGCGTGATGTAAGTGATTGTCGCATCTGATTGAAAAGGCATATCTTGCGCCAATCTGTTATGATAGACAGAAGAAATTTTACGAATATCTTCGCTATGAGCTGATTCTTTCTCGATTATTGAGGTTAGAGTAATAAACTGATGAAGCGAAAAGCCTTGTTTGTTGGCAGAATCCATCATATCCTTGGTTACTTTTTTACCAAAATTGTCTAGCATAACCTGAATAACATCCGCGGGCTTCGCATCTGAAAAAACTTTGTAAGTGTCAGGAAAAAGGTATCCTTCAAGCGTGGTTTTACCCGGCAATCCGGCTAAAAACGGCGTTGAACTAAAATTTTTCACATAAGCTTCGTCTTCAAATTCTTTGGCTTTGAAAAGACCTTGTTTTTCAAGGTAAGAAGCAATCTGATCAATTCGCCAGCCTTCCGGAATAGTAATCCACACCTCAGATCTTGAACCGGAAACAAAAACTTCGAGTATCTCTTTTGGACTCATCGCGGTATTGAGAGTATAAACACCCGCTTTAATTTTTTTATCTAATTCATTTTTCTTGGCATATTTAATAAAAGGATCGTTATTGACCATTAGAGTCGCCTTTTTAAGGTTGGATGCGACCGCGCTCATGCTTTCCCCGGGTTTGATTTCAAAAGTAACCGAGGTCTTCGTAGCAGAATTTGGCATAGAAATGGCTTTCTCCAGCGCGTTCTTACTATATATAGTATAACCATATATACTTATGGCCAAAATAATAACAACAATTAAAATAATTTTTGTTTTCATAAAGACGATTATAACATAAAATAATTATTAGGCAAAAAATAAAAACCCTCCCCTTTCGGGAGGGTGAGAATCACAGTAAAATAAAACTATTTGGAGCCTTTCTTACCTGTCCGGTACTCGATAATTCTCCTGCCATTGTGCGGTTTTGTGTGCCAACTTTTCCAGAGAGCTCTAACATCTTTCAATTCTGTTTTCTTGCCTCGTTTTTTTAACTGGTTTAAAACTTGTTGCGCGCTCAATTCCGGGTTTTTTCGTAAAATCACAGCAACATTCAATGACAAACAGCGATAAGTATCATCTTTTTTTGCCACTCCAAAACCCCCTTTTTTTTATTCCTACTTTTAATGTCCGAACTGATCATATTTTAGCATAAAAATATTCTTTTTAAAATGATTTTGTGTATAATGGAATTATAATTTTCAATTTCCATTTTTCAATTTTCAATCAATGACACAATTTTGCAATTATTGGTAATTGATTCATTGAAAATTTATTGAGAATTGTTAATTGAGAATTGAGAATTAAAATAATTAATAAAATTTAAAAAAATGAACGAACACCAAAACAAACTTTTAGAACTGCTAAATTCTGAATCCAAGGTTTACGCGCTGCTGGCTCCCGCTTTTCCAATTGATTTTCCGCATCCGCAGATAGTCGGAATGTTAAAAGAACTCGGATTTGAAAAAGTTGCTGAGCTAACATTTGGCGCCAGAATGGTCAATTATTGGTACAAAAAGTACATTGAGGAAAACCCAAATCAAAAATATTATATCGCTTCTCCCTGTCCAATGATTGTGAATGTGATTGAGAAAAAATATCCTGAGTTAAGACAGTATCTGATACCGGTTGTTTCCCCGATGCATGCTATGATAAATATTTGCAGGGATCGTCATCCTGACTATAAAATGGTTTTTGTCTCTCCTTGTCAGGCAAAAAGAGCGCTGGAAGCTCCGCGCTTTCCAGGATTAGTTGATATTGTAATCACCTTTAAAGAATTAAGCGAGATGCTCGAAGAGAAGGGGATTAAAAAAGACAGCTATCCGGATGGTGATTATGCTTTCGATTCGTTTATCACAGAGTATACCAAGGTTTACCCTATTTCTGGAGGATTGGCAAAAACTGCGCATGTAAGAAATTTTTTTAAACCGGAAGAAATCTGCATCGTCGATGGAATTCCGAATTATCTTAAAATCTTTGACGAGATGAAAGCGGGAATTTCTCCGTATCGATTTATAGACGTTTTGAATTGTGTCGGCGGATGCGTCGGCGGACCGGATATCAAAAATAAGGATCTGCCTCTGGAAGAAAAAGACAGACTGGTAATAGAATACCGCGATCGCGCAATAAAAGACCCGGATGATGGCAAACATGGCGATAAAGAGTACGCCGAGCATATAGATATGGGAACAACATTTTAAGAAATTTTCAATTTTCAGTTCTCAATTTTCAATCAATGATACAATTCTGCAATTCTTGAATTTGGATAATTGATCCATTGAAAATTTTTTATTCCGTATTCCGCTCTCTATCCATAAAAGATTGAAGTATATATTTCGCTGCTAGCATATCTTTCCTATCTCTGGCTTGCTTCTGGCTGATTTTCATCTCCCGTAGAGTTTTATCAACCAGTTTTGTTGTCCATCTTTCGTCTTCAAAAACTACCTCGATATCGAGACAGTTTTCAATCATCGCGCCAAAATCTCTCGCTTCCTGCGTTTTTTCTCCTTCTTCACCGCTCATATGCAGCGGCAACCCCAAAACAATTCTCTCAATTCCTTCGAGAAGTATGATCTGGCGCAAAGCCTCAATGACGTTTTCATCACTTTGATCGATCAAAACCCCATACTCATGCGCGAGCATGCCAAGATCATCGCTGATAGCGATTCCGATTCTTTTTGTACCATAGTCAATACCCAATAATCGCATAAAATTTCTAAATTATAAATTATAATGTCTAATAAAATGTCAAATTTCTAATGTACCGTCATTTATCTTTTTATTCTTTTTATTAGAAATTATTATTTAGATATTAGATATTTGAGAGAATACATTTTAATCACACAAATTTGCAAGCCACCTACTTACTTTTTTCAACATAATTGATCACTATCCTGACATTCCTCTCATTGCTTGGAATAGAACTCAAAATCAATGGAGGGAAGAAACTAACATGGTCAAGCTCAACTTCGGAATATTGTGATAATACAGTGCGTAATTCCTGAATATTAAGCGTAATAATCTTTGATTTCAAAAAGTCCTCATTAATCTTGGTTGAATTTAAAATTATCGCCTTGCCAGTAACTTCCGCTTCGTTTTTCTTATCATCAAATTTCGCAACTTCCCATTTCACTTCGCGATAACCTTGACCAATTAACTGTTTTTGGTCTCCTACCCCCAATTTCACAATATCGGAAAATACCTTGTCAAAATCAGCTTTACTAAAAGTTAGAAAGGTGAATTTTAATTTCACGGTATCAGTAATTTTTTCCGCTTCATCATTCTCTTTTTTGTCAATATTTTCACTTACAACTTCTGTTTTGGACAATCCTTTTACAAAAACTCTTTCACCTTTCATGCCGAGTTCGGTATCGATCTGTTTCGCTGCTTCCTCTTGAGCTTTTTTCTTCACACCCTCAATATCTTCTTTGCTTGCGACTTTTGCCATTTTGTCATCGCCTCCGGAAAAACCAGAATCGCTCTGAGCGTAAACAAGATTTCCTACAGTATCAGCATAGGCCGGGATATAAAATTTAGCGCTTTTAATATTGTATACTACCCCGCCTTCAGAGGCTTCCAGATTGGCATTGATCACACCTGGTATCAGCTGACCATAATCAGAAACTTGCGCGCCCGGAATTATAATCTGATCCGTTAAAACATAACGCTTATTATCTGATGTCAAAAATTCTGTCCCCTTCGCGATCACAACAGCTTTTCCAGAACGGTTATAGACTGTTGCTGAACCTTTGGCTTTATTCCCGATATTCTTCTGACCGGTAGCGTCAGCTGAAACAGAGACATCTCTTTCTACCGTCTCCAATTTACCAGGAAGAGTAGTTTTACCATTTACCATTTCTACAGATGTTTTAGCGGCAGAAACATTGAAACTTACTGCAACTTCTTGTTCGCTAGAATAAACATTAAGATATACTGTTGCTTTTGGAAAAACAAAAACCATCAGAAATAAAGATACCATTATCACTGCGATACCTGCCACAATTATTTTTGGATTTAATAATGGCTTGAATTTTGGATTATTTTTTATGCCTTTTGAATAAAAGTTAAGCCTTGAATCTACTTTCTTTTTTTCTTCATAGACGGGAACGGAATCCTGCGCTACTTTTTGTTCAAAAAATTCTTCTTCCTCCTCATCATCAATGTCAGTATAGCCTAGTGTTTCGCTTTCGAGCTCTCCTTCCTCTTCGGCTTCTATTTTTTCCAGCTCTTTATGACGCACTTTTCTTCTTTTCACTGGCGATTCTCTTTCTTGTTCTTCGATATCACGGACTTTCATCTCTCTGGCATCTCCAAGTGTTTCATAGACAGTAAAACCAACTTTGCTGGCAATATTTCCTCCCGTGGTATCTGTGGTAACTATTGAAACATTTTTACCAATTTTATGAGATTCTTCATAAAGCAGACGTAAATTAATAGCGCTGGATAAAATCACTGCTCCAGCAGGTACAACTAACGCTATTTTATTGTCACGGGCGCTCTTCAGCCGATCAACAACGGAGATTATCTCCTCATCCGGCTCAAGATACAGGACTTTGTTCATATCTATGTTTATTATATATTGATAAAAATATTAATAAAATATTAAATTAAAAAATCATATCTACCATAGTATTCTTTTAATATTCCGTAATATTTATTAAATTATTAAATGCTTTGAAATATTAGAAAAATATTACGTTGTAAAAAAGCTCAAATTATTTCTTGTCCCCTGCCTTCTTCAACATTTCGTTCATCTCTCCTCCTCCTGTAGTCATCATATCTATCGCCAGATTTGCCAGCGCCATCGCGGTAATGTCTGAAGGATCTTTCAACTTTCCGGTTTGATCGATCACGTTATCCAGATCCTTGGGACGCATGAATTCAACTTTTGGCTTTTTGGAAAATGCCAGATCCGCCCACCAATCGCTTCCTTCCAAAGCATGTTTTACTTCGGGAAGAAGCGAACCGCCTCCACAAAGAAGAATTTTACTTGGAAGCAGCTCCATATCTCCATATTCCTTGAGGATCATCGTAACCCCCGCCATCCAAATTTTAATATCATCCTCCATAATTTTAGCAATCTTTTCTTCTTTTCTTTCCTCGTCCATTTCAGTTAATTTACCATGGCTGTAAGCGATTTTCAGTTCTTCCGCCTTTTCAAAAGGAATTCCAAATTCTCTGGCAATTCTTTTTGTAAAAGCCCTGCCGCCAATTGCAAATACTTTTGTTCCCTCCAGTCCGCCGGCGCGCACCACTGCAATATCGCTGGTTCCACCTCCGACGTCTATAAATATCGCGGAGAAATCGTGTCCGGCTGCAGTGCCTGTAGATTTCGCCACCGCATAAGGTTCTGCCGCTATACCAATGAGGTTTAAGCCAATATTATCCGCAACCGTTTCGAGCGCTCCAAGATAAATCATCGGCGCAAAAGCATTATAGACTCCAACGCGGATTGTTTTACCGGTAAAACCAACCGGATTACTAACGCTATGTCTGTCTATACGAACATCAACAATCGCTGCGTTTACCAATCTGATATCTATATTATCCTTCCCGGTTTCCCAAGAAATTTGGTTGTGAATTTGTCCAAAAGCTTTTTCTTGAACTTTTTTCATTATATCTTTGAGCTCTTTGGCATCAATTTTCTTCGCTGCATTTTTGCGTTCATAAACTATGCTCGTCGTATTGCCTTTTACCAACTCTCCCGCAATACCCATGATCACTTTATCCGGATTAACCCCTGCCATAGTGCAGGCGGCATCCAGAGCTTTGGAACAATTATTGATTACTCCGGAAATATCAGTAACAGCGCCTCCTTGCATATCTTTGAGAGCCTGACGTTCGCGACCTACTCCAATCACGGTAGCCTTGCCATTTTCTACTTTGAAAACCAAAGCTTTCACAAACTCTGTACCAACATCGAGCGCGATGGCATAATTAGCAAGCTCATTGTAACCAAAAAGACGGTCAAGGAATGACATTCGAAATTTTTATTATTCTTGTTGTGCTTTTATTATAACTTCAATGTAATAAAATTTAAAGGGTGTATTTTAATAAAGAAATTAGGAAATTAAGAAATTTTTAATTTCAACAATTTCTTCTTTAATTTCTCTTAATCCTTATTCATAAGTTCTTCTTTTTCAGCTATTTTTTCTGCTAGCTTTTTTTCCAAAGCTGCGATTTGTTCTTTTTGCATTTCAATCCGAGGTTCAAGCCCGGAAAAGTTATAGTCTGGATTTTTTTCTTTTTCATAAGCCAAACTATCTTCCTCATCTTTCAGCCGCAACTTTCTATCCGCGATATCAGCATTGATAATCGCAATTTCAGCTTTGACTCGTTGAAATAAAGCTGTTTTGTCGCGAATTGGAAATGGTACTATATTGTCTGGTAATTTGTTTTCGTCCATGTGCTTAAGTTAAAAATATTTCAAAATATTAAGAAAATATTTTTTTAATATTTTATTTATATTCTGTTTTTTCTATTCCACCACCGCTTTAATCCGTCGTATTCCCGAACTGCTGCTTTCTTCTTTCACTATTTTAAAATGTCCAAGCTCGCTGGTATTGGCAACGTGAGGACCCCCGCAGATTTCGAAGGAAAAATCATCGATCTTATAAACCTTCACTCGGTTGCCGTATTTGTTTTCGAAAACTCCGGCAGCCCCCATATTTTTCGCTTCATTATAATCCAGCTCCATCATCTCTACCGGTATCGCTTCCGCAATCTTTTCATTAACTTTATCTTCAATTTTTTTTATCTGCTCTTCGGTTAATTTGGTTGGATAATTAAAATCAAATCTCAATCTTTCGGCAGTAATATTGCTGCCTTTTTGGTTTATCTGTCCATGCTCTTCGCCAAGAATTTGACGAAGCGATGCGAGCAATAAGTGCGCGGCGGTATGAAGCCTGGTGGTTTCCTCTCCCGTATCAGCCAATCCGCCTTTGAACATTCCAGCAGAAGCTGTGCGCGAAAGTTCTTGATGTTTTTCAAATTCTTTTTTGAAACCTTCCAAATCAACCTTGATCTCTCTTTCGTTTGCAAGTTCTACTGTCATTTCTAAAGGAAAACCATATGATTGGAAAAGGAGAAATGCATCCTTACCTTCTATCGTTAAGCCCCCGTTTGACTCCACAATCCGATTAAATTCTTTTAGACCGTTTTCCAAAGTTTTTCCGAATTTTACTTCTTCTTTATTTAATTCATCCAAAATCCTGCCTTTATTCTCTTCTAATTCCGGATACACGCTTCCATACATTTCTATAACCAATTCGGCTAATCTCTCACTCATTCCTTCAATCGCGCCAATTTTTCTGCCATATTGCACAGCTCTGCGGATCAAGCGTCTTAATACATAACCTTGAAGCGTATTGGAGGGAACAACAGGGTTTTGGTCTCCCAGAATAAAGGTTGCTGCGCGAATATGATCCGCGATAACTCGGAAAGATTTTTTGTCGTCTTGATACTTGGTTGTGCTCAATTCCTCAATTCTTGCGATAATAGGCGCAAAAAGATCTGTTTCGTAAACAGAATTTTTACCCTGAACAAACATCGCCAATCTTTCCAAACCAAGCCCGACATCAACATTTTTTTGTTTCAATTCGACAAACTTGCCTTCTTTCGTTTTATTGTACTGCATAAAAACATTATTGCCGATCTCGACAAATTTACCGCAATCACAGCTTGGGCCGCAGTTTTCATGGCATTTTTCTTTTCCCGTATCAATAAACATTTCCGTATCCGGACCGCAAGGACCTGTTTCTCCAGCAGGACCCCACCAATTTTCTTTTTTCCCATAGCGGTGAATCCGCTCAGCCGGTATACCTATTTCATCTTTCCAGACATTGTAAGATTCTTCATCAAAAGGCGAATCTTCATCGCCCTTGAAGACTGAAACAGAAACCTTGTCTTTATCAAAACCTAAAACCTGCGTATAAAAATCAAATGTGTAATGGATTGATTCTCTCTTGAAATAGTCCCCCAATGACCAGTAACCCAACATTTCAAAAAAAGTATTGTGAGCTATGTCACCGACTTCTACAATATCGTCAGTTCTGACACATTTCTGAACGTTAACCAAGTGCTTGCCCTCAGGATGAGTCTCACCCATCAGATAAGGTACGAGAGGATGCATTCCAGCAGTTGTGAATAAAACCGTCGGATCATTTTCAGGAATAACTGAAGCAGACGGGATAATAGCGTGACCGCGCTCTTTGAAGAACTGGAGGAATTTGTTTCGAATCTCGGAAGAAGTCATAAACGGTTAGTTATTTCTAATAGTTAAATTTTAACAGAAAGTCGCGAAAAATTAAAGAGTTTGTTGATAATATTAATAAAATATTTCAAAATATTATAAAATATTAAATATTGTCTCTGGTTTCGTGACAAGAAGCAATGTATAAGTTTAACTGATAATTTAATTTATTTAGTTTGCTGATAAGAATATCAAAATCATCTACACTAATTTTATTTCTATTTTTTAGTAACAAAACCCAATGTTTTGACTCGAGTAACGATCCTCTGGCGTTATAATAGAATTTTATCCTATCTAGAAAATGGAATCTACCATATCCTTCGGCGATATTAGCACCAATTGAGTCTATTGACCTGATAAATTGATGCCCTTCTATCTTCTTTGTATCCCAGTCAAAACTAATGTAAATATCCCAGCAATAATTACAAAGGTCTATCGACAAACGATAAATTATAAGATCTTTCAATGCAACATAGTTCTTTTCTTGCATCTATTATATTAATAATATTTCTTTAATATTTTAACATAATATTTTTTAATATTTATCTATATTTTTAAAGCTGTTTTTTCTTATTTACCAAATTTGGCTTATTTCGCCAACAAACCCTTGACTACATCCTGTTTTTATGCTAAATTTGAGTTAACTAAGCGGATTATAATTATAGAGGCATAAAAACTCCTCTTGTTTCGCTTATTGTAACTTAATAACAGAGAAACAAATAAAAACAAATATTTCTCTGTTCAACTTAGCGCACCCCTGAAGAAGGGTCTATATAAATACCGTGTCAAATGGTTATAGAGCGCTCCGGCGCACTAAACCTTCAATCAAACCCCATGAAGGAGGTAATTCAGTAATGAGAATGACACGAAAGTTTCGCTTTATTTATCTCGCATTGGCGCTGATATTTGCGGTGCCAATACTCGTCACCATGTCCGGTTGCAATGGTGGTGGAGGCGGCGGAACCATAATCGACACAAATAATCTGTCAGGATTACGTTGGGCAATCTCACCGACACCAACCAATGCAACAGAAATGACAGTGGACGAAGGAACACTCATCACGGTAATGGCGTACTGCGCGAATGCAAATACGCTGGTTTTGAACCCGGGAGATGGCACTTCAACTTCCACGGTCAACAATGCAACTTGCGACAACGCAACTGTAAATACGTTTCAGGTGCGCTATAAATACAGCGCTTCAGTCTCGTATTACAACCTGTCAGTGACAGCTACCAACGGTTCCAAACCGATCACAAACTCAATTCGGGTATATGTGAGGGAGGCGCCTACAGCAGTCATCCCATCCGCTCCGCAGATTTCAGACACAAAACTGACACCTCCGGAAGCTAACGCGGGAGACGTAGTAACCGTCACGACAGTAATTAGCCGGCCGGAAGATCTCGGATCGCTATGTTCAGTTTCATGGGGCAACGGCTACGCGCAAACCTATGACTGTCAGACAAATATGGGATACCAGTACACCAATGCGAGCATCTCAGGTTCGTCGGCAACTTACAGGGTATGCGTAACACCGATCAAATCCACGACAAGCGGAAGTATTTCGGGAAATACCGAGTGCAAGGACGTCAAAGTCTGGAAAGTCGGCACAGCGCACGTTTCAAAACCGTGGCTGATCACCTATTCATCGAATGCGGACACAGCGTGGGAAAACACTTCGGATCCGACATACGACGTCTTGATCACCAAGTCACCCTATGCTACCTCTTTTGTCTTCGAAGGTTATGCCCCCGGCGGCGTTGATTCTATCTGGATGAAACTGCCGTGGTCAAATGACGAGACGCGCATCGCGACATTCAGCTCCGGAGCGACTACTTACTGGAGTACCAATGTGGATTTCTCGGGTCAACCCAACGGCGATAAGATTATTCAATTCTACGCCAAGCTGGGCGGACAGCCCGGCGACGTTTTGAGGGTTCTTTTCAACCTCAATAATACTCCGCCGACCAGACCGTATATTTCCTATTGGGACTCCTATACCTGCACTGGTTTCGCGACTGTGACGATTAAGTTCAAGGAGAATGAAGCGCTGATCAAAGACGGCACGCAGATTAAGCCGATTTACAGCACTTCGACAGCTGACCGCTATTTCAGCGACAACATCTCGTTTACAAATTCCGGCACGTACACCTTCCACTACAAAACCAGAAACGCCCACAATGTCGATTCGGACGAGGTAGCAATACCTATCGAATATGATCCGACATGCGACGGCGGAAGCGGTGGCGGTGGTGGAGGCGGAACAGGCGGAGGCGGCGGAACGGGCAACGATGGCGGAGTGACATTCAATACTCCGACATTCGGGCTTTCCATACCGGTACCAAGTATGGGTTATTCAACAATTGGTTCGACAAATATCTTTGCGACTGGCAAGGACCCGACAGACAGTGTGAATATGCTCGTAGTTTATGCACCCAGCAACTCTGAAGTCAGACGACAAAGGTTAACACCCGGCGGAGTAACTGGACTTCCTGCTACGATTAACGCTATAAGTGGAATAGCGTGGTGCGGTAATTCATTCGGTGGATCGGACAATGGGCTTCTGATTTCGGCAGACGGTGGGGTCTTCGTTTTCAAAGAAAATGGAAACGTCATCACGTATCTGTACAAGATTACAAATGCCAATCTGACGACACCGAACGCTTTGACGTGCAACACGAATATGCTTTATGTCGTAGATAATAGCACGTCAAAGATAGTGCCTTGCAGCTATAACTCCACAGGATATACTTGCAACAACCCCATTGGCGGGACAGGAGTAGGCGCTGGCTATTTCTCGGACATCAACGGTATAGCACTGGATACATCTGGATCAAATCTCTGGGTTGCTAATTCTGGACGTCATCGCTTGACAAAGATTTCAACAGGCGGCAGCTATAACACGAATGACTATATAGACCTCAGTAATTCCGGATATCCGATGGCAATTAAAGTCGTCCAGATAAGCGGATATGATTTCGTCGTATATTCAGATGCCGGCACAATGGAAATTATTGCATATGGCGCTACAAGCTTCCAGCAAAAATGGCGCGTTGGCAGCCCCGGCGGCGGAGATCTGCAATTCCGCAATCCTCTATCGCTCGCGATTAATCCAACACTGCGGAAAATCGTAGTCGGAGATCCCATGCGCAGAGACATTCAGATTCTGAATTACTGATGTTGCTGCGTTTCACAGCTTTAATTAAAATCCCCCAGCGGATGCTGGGGGATTTTTTTATTTACTTAATTGCTGAATTTCATCTTTGAGATCCGTCAGATCTGGGCGCAATTCAATCGCCTTATTGTAATATTCTATTGCCTTAGTGATGTCTTTTGCCTCTCTGTAATAACGCGCCAGAGTCAAGGTTAGGTTGAAATCACCTGGTAAAGCTTCCAACCCCTTCAATAAAATTCCTTCTTGGGTATATTTATAATAATCTTCGGGAAAATACTTATACATGTCCGCTATTTCAATAAAATTATTAGCCTGAGCGTTTATTTTACCAAGAGCCTGCAGAAACCAATCTTCAGCACCCTTGTAATCTCCCTTATCCCTCAAAGAAACTGCAATATTTCTAAATATAACTGGATTAATTTTATCTAATTCTAAGGCTTTCTTATAATATGATATAGATTTATCATAATATTTCAAAGCATAGTAATCATTCCCGATCTGAATTAGATCAGTTGGTGTTTTATCTTTTTTACTATCAAGTTTATCAATCTCTTGGATATAGCCTTTCGTGTTATCACCTTTTTTCAAACCATTCCAAACCAATTGATTGTGAATAAAGTAGATAATAATGCCAATAATAGCAGCAGCAAAAAGCCCAATAACGACGCAAATAAAAATGTATTGTATGGTTTCTTTAGTGATTTTGAGTTTCATAGAAGTATTATACTATATTATTTGGGTTATTTCTATCCTCTTCCCATTTAGAAGGATTGGATAAAATATAATTATACACCTCATTATAATGTCTTTCATTCTTAATTATTTCTTCATAATAATTACGCTGCCAAAATTTTGTTTGTAAATTTAAATCATTTTTCTCAACATATTTTTTATATTCTTTAAAACATAATGATTTAAACGAACCGACGATATCCCCTATTGTAGGGGCAGGGCTTGCCCCTGCCCGGTTATTATAGGCAACCGCAAGGGTTGCCCCTACAATATCATCATCACATAAAATTGAAATTATTAAATGCAGGTGATTTGGCATAACGGAATGGATATCGATTTCTGAATTTTTAAATCTTTTTGGAATATTTGATATTTCATTTTCGACAATCTCGCCTAAATCATTCAAAACCATCTCTCCATCTACAATCTTCCCAAACAAACACCCTCTATCTTGCGTACAAATCGTTACGAAATAATCCCCTGGTTCGCTATAATCGTAATCATTGAGTCGGATTTGTTTTCTTGATTTTTTGTTTTTTTGTTTATATGATTGTACGTTTTCCATAATAACATTTTATCATACCATTTACCCACGACAAAACCCCCGGCATCCGCCGGGGGTTTTGTTTTTCGGATTTTGACGCTATCCGTAAACGTGAAGTTCTGTACCCTGCCTTGACTTGACTAAAATTAGTAAGTCAAAGTATTAGCATTAAGAGGTAGATTGTTTGCAGGGTTTGCAGTCAGTGTTCCTGAACCAGCAACACCATCAGACCATGCTATACCATCAGTAGCTGTTGTACCGATTGAAGCTGTGAAGCTCTTAGTACCTGTAGCAAATCCTGATGAGTCTAACACAATTACCAATGTCTTTGATGATCCGCCTGTAATAGTCAGGTCAGAATCAAATGTAATTAAATGGTTAGTAGCACCAGCATAAGCTGTACCGCCAGCCGTTAATTCAGTAGACATATTTGTACTGTCATATACGTGGACAGTAGTAGCAGCTACAGCAGTACCAGCAATAGCCAAGGTAATTTTCTTAAGAGTTGCATCATTTCCAACGGTTGGGTTGGTGATAGTGAACTTAGCAACTGTATCAGAAGCAGATACTGTACGAGTACCAGCAGGAGAATCACTAGCCAAGCCTACATTCAATAAAGACTTGTAAATAGTCATTGAAAGACCAGCGCCAGCTCCAGCAGATGATATACTAGCACCAGAACCTGCACCATATCCGGAAACAGCACCAGCATTTAACTTGATAGTCGTAACACTTGCAGATGCTACATTTGGATAACTATTTACGTTAGCTTTAACGGTGATATTTTTGTATGAACCTTTTGGAACAGTTAGATAGCTTCCAAGATTCCAAACAATACCTGAGAATGATCCACCAACTACTCCAGAGTTTGGAGTAAATCCAGCAACAGAGATGGTGCCAAAAGAAGATACTGTTGTACCAATCAACGATGCTCCATCATATAAGCCTATATTCGTTACAGCACCGTTTACAGCGCTTACATCTTCAAGAATAATCTTATTAACATTAACATCTTCTGCCGCAGAAGCAGTGAATTTCAAGACAGCTAATGTTACATTGCTTGCTCCCATAGCTAATTGCTGAGCTTGAGGAGTAGATGAGTCTTGAGATATTGTAAGCGTACCAGCAGCAGATATTACTAATTTCTGACTTGCAACAGTCTGACCAGTAAGCCCGGAATTTGTATTAGTTACCGCACCAGTAGCTGTTACAGAGTCGAGATAGAATGGATATACATTATCTCCTTGTTTATAGTTACTAGCAGTTGTACTTGACAATATATCAGCATAAACATCAACAACTAATTGTCCACCTGCAGCCAATGAGATAGATGAAGATGGGCTGAAATAGTATGTTGTGCCATTGGTTGCGCTCAATGTTCCTTGAGTAGAACCAATTTGAGCTGAACCATTCATCAACCTTAGATTTTGTAATGCACCAGAAACTAATGCACCAAGAGCATCATATTTCAAACCAAATTGAGAAATACTTACACCCTCTGAAGCGCCAGCCGTAACAACGAATGAACCGATCTTAACATTTGTTGCTCCCTTTACTGCAGTTGGGTTCGCAGTAGTACCGTCAGCTAAAGCAGCATTTTTTGCGATTGTCAAAACTCCCGTAGCTACAGTTAATAATCTACCACTAGCAGCGCCATAGCTGATAGTAGATAATGAAGTTTGTCCTTGACCTGAACCAGCAACAACATTTGCTAATATGGTATCAGTCGCAGCAACCGCATAAGCAGCACCACATCCTACATTAGCAACAGTATCACAAACCCCTACTATGTCAGCTTTGATAAGTAGAGTTTTGGTAGTTCCCTTTGGTACAGTATAGTTTAGGGTGAATGTTGTGTTACCAGAATCTGCAAGTGTTTGCGTTGTACCGATTTGTGAACCGTCCATTACTAATTGACCATTTTGAAGACCCAACATATTTGCTGCATTAGTAAGTGTTGAACCTGTCAAATTTACTACTATAGAAGATAGTTTAACATCTTCTCCAGCAGCAGTGAAATTGAATTTGCCTAATGTTATTCCAGTTGAAGACAAAGCAATGTTTCCTGATGGTGTATCAGAAGCTACAGCAGCTGTTAATGTTCCAGTATTGATAGTTGTACTAGTTCCATCAGCTGAACCTAGGGAACCTTGTCCAACAACTGCCCAAGCAGTCTGCGCAACACCTGTGATACTTGCTATAGGAGTTAGCGAAACATTATAGTTATTATCACTTACTACAACATCAGCACTTCTTTGAATAGTGAAGCGGAAGCTTCGGCTAGTTCCACCAACGATATCAGCTTTAACAGAAATATTCTTGATATTTCCAGAGTTGATTACTAGTGGAGCAGAAGCTAGGTCAAATACAGCAGTATTGTCAGTTCCCAAAGCAGCTACAGTTGAACCAAGTTGAGTAGAGCCATCATATAGTTTGATATTCGTTAGGTCAGCAGTTGCAATACTGCCAACTTGAGTCAATTTGATATATTTAACTGAAACATTCTGATTTGCAGAAGTCAAACTAAACTTCCAAACCTCAAATCCTGTTTGGCCTGGATCAACAGAGGTTGAAGATGAAACATCAGCTACAGTCAATTTACCAAGATTGCTTACGGTAGCTACAGTCATATAGTTACCAGAAGCTGGGAATGTGCCACCAACGCTTGTAGCATTTGAAGTAATACTTGCAGCGCTAGTTATAGATACACCAATTGTTTGTCCAGCGCTTGTTCCCTTATTGATATCAGCCTTAACAGTAATTACCTTTGTACCATTAATGGTAAATAGCCCATTGCTGTTCAAGAATGTAATTACTCCATTGCTGATTGAATTCATTTCAGCAATCTTAGAAATACCATCATATAGATATACGTTATCAAGATTTGAGTCTGAAGAAACACCAATTCTGTTTAATTTAATTTGAGTTACAGTGCCTGCACCAGAGAAATTGAAAGCAGCCAATGAAGCTAATGCCTGACCACCATTTGTGCCGTCAGCAACGATAGACTGAGCAGCTGGTGTTGAGCCATCAATTGTAGCATTCAATGCGCCAGCAACTACTGGTGGTGGAGTTACTGTTCCGCCGCCGCTAGTTCCAGCAACTGTGATCTGCCAGAAGATACCGATATCTTTCATCCAAGTTACACCGTCGGCAACTGGCGTGAAATATGCTTTGTAAACACCGGCTGTAGATGGAGCCTTGATATTGAATTGGAATCTTACATTCCATCCTGGGATAATTCCTGCAACTGCGCGTGTACCATCTGTCATACCAGCAGCACGATTAGCTGATGGCCAATCGCTGTTTGCGAATTCAGATGAATAGTCGCGTCCTTGAGCAGCTGATCCATAAGCTGAACCTGCGCCCAATCTTACGTTGCTACCCCATGTAGCTGTACCTGTATTCTTAACTTCGATCCAGACGTTTGTTACATCGCCTGCATTCAAAGTTGAAGGATACGCTGACTGATTTACTAATGCGTAATCATACGCTGGAGCTGCTAATGCTTTTGGAGCAGAGAAAGCGAAAACGCTTCCAAGAACCATTGCAAGAGCGACAACAGAGTATATAGCCTTTGCTATTTTTCTTGACATTTTGTATGTCCTCCTTTTCTTAATCGCAAATTATTGTTGCGAGTTAAGATTTCTTTTTTAATATTATTTTATATTTTTATTAACACTTTCTCTTCAAACTTGTGATTACTCACGAGCAAGAAGAATTTATTTTGCTGTCTTCGGGCTTATGCGATAAGCCCCTGCAAGACTCGCGTGAAACAAGAGTCCCCAAAAAGTTTTTATACCGATTGAGGTTTCGACCTTTTGTTTTTGTTTCGACTAACAAAAATAAATTAATTAAATATGACTTAAAGTCTGTTGGAAAAATAATCCCTCGACAAGCTCGGGATGAAATTTTTTTTTAAAAAATTTCAGACTTTTCCACAACTTTTAATTTTCTGTCGAATGTGAATTTACCCTAATTATTAATGTGCAAATATGTAAAAAAAACCGTAAACAAACAAATTAATTAACAACCGAAAACTATCATGAAAACCGCATTTGTTACTTCTTCATAAATTGATTTTTATCTGCTTTACTATTCAATTATATATTTACTTGAAACATAGTCAACAGCTTTTTTTCAAACGCGAACAAACCTGTAAAAGTATAGCGAGCGTTTGATCCCAAATCGATAAACTAACAACATTCTATACAAAAAAAACGATATGTCAAATAGCGTTTTTTATGGCTTGCGTAAGCAAATTATTAATTTTCAAATAATAGAAATAAAAAATAATACAACAAAAAGTCAATAATTATTTGATTATTCCCCCGCCAAGAAGTTTCCCTTTGAGATCATAAAAAGCCACAGTCTGTCCCGGAGTTACAGCGCGAACAGGTTTGAGAAATTTAATATTTAATTTGGAAACCCGTAGGGGCGACCCTTGCGGTCGCCCTTTAATTCGGGCGGGGGAAATCCCCGCCCCTACAATATGACAACGTTCGGGTTTATGACCGCCTCTGATTTGAGCTAAAATAGTTTTCTTTGTAAAAAGATCGGAACCAATAATATTCACATCTTCAGCAATCAGCGTATCTGTAAAACAATCTTCGTTTTCACCGATGATTAAGCGATTTTTTTTAACATCAATCCTTATTACGTATAAACGAGGAACGTCTTTTTTTATTTTATCCTTTTGATCTTGAATATTGGGTATTGAATATTGATTGAAAATTGAAAATTGAAAATTGAAAATTTCTCCTCCAATCTTTTCCCCAACCGTATATCCCATCAAACCCTTATGTTTTCCAAGTACATTCCCATTTTTATCCACAATATTACCTGATTTGTTCAGTTTATTTGAATAATGAGAAAGAAATGATGAAGTATCGCCATCAGGTATAAAACAGATTCCGGTGGAATCTTTTTTATTATAAACTGGTAGTTTGGCTTTTTTTGCAATCTCACGGACATCTTTTTTCACCATATCGCCAAGAGGAAACAGCAAGTGTGGGATTATTCTCGCATCAATACCGCTTAAGAAATAGGCCTGGTCCTTGTTAACGTCTTTGCTGCGCATAAGACTGAATGTCAAATTACAAATGTCAAATTTCGAATCAATTTCAAATGACAAATGACTAATTTTTGATTTCTTTTGATATTTGATATTTGACATTTGACATTTCCTAACATAGTGTCCAGTCGCGAGATAGTCGGCTCCAAGCGCTCTCGCTTTTTTCCAAAGAACTCCGAATTTTATCTTCTCATTACACCTGACACAAGGATTCGGTGTGCGACCCGACTCATATTCATGGACAAAATTGTCCACTATCTCTTTTTTAAAATAACTGGACACATTAACAGTATAAAAGGGTATGTCTAATTGTCCAGCCACTTGGCGGGCCAACAAAAGCGCTCGCATATCACAGCATGCATTTTCACGCGAGGTGCCACAGACAGAAACCGGCGGTGTCCAGAATTTCAAAAAAACTCCAATAACTTCGTATCCTTGCTTTTTCAATAAATAAGCAGCGACGCAGCTGTCGACACCTCCGCTCATCGCGACTACCACTCTAGGTTTTTTATTTAAAGATTTTTTTGACATAATAATAAAATTCTCAATTCTCAATTTACAATTCTCAATAAATGTTACAATTTCACAATACACAATTGAATATTGAATAATTGGAAATTGATTGAAAATTGATACTTGAAAATTGAAAAATTACCCCTTTTTACTGCGGTAGTCTGCTATTGCAGCTTGCAGGGCATCTGCCGCGAGGTTGCTGCAATGCATTTTGATTGCCGGCAATCCGCCAATTTCGTCTGCAACATCTTGTTTGGTGATTTGAAGTGCTTCTTCCAGGGTCTTTCCCTTTGCAAGATCTGTGACCACTGAAGAAGTAGCTATCGCTGAAGCGCAGCCAAATGTTTTGAATTTGACATCGGTAATATATTCATTGCCATCGGATCGGCTCTCAACCTTGATGGTCAATTTCATTGTATCCCCGCACATCGGGTTTCCAACTTGCCCCACCCCGTCAGCATCTTTTATCTCACCAACATTATGAGGGTTTTGGAAATGCGCAATGAGTTTTGGGTTATAGTCTGTGTTGTTCATATTTTTCTCCTTAATTTCTTTTCGCGAATTAATATGCGAATTAACGCTAATTTTCGCCAATTATTTTATATTTGAATTTAATATTCTTTTATACTCCAAACTATCTTTACCAAAATTTATTATCAATCCTAGTTTAATATCTGTGGTTTTTAGATAGCTAAGTACCTGTTTTATATCAACTTTATTTATAAATGGTTTTACTTTTAATTCAACTACAATCTTACTTTCAACTAAAAAATCAAGATATGACATGCCTATTTTTTCATCCTCAAAACCTAAATCAAACTTAATTTCTCTTACAAAATTTATACTATTTTTTTTAAAAGATATTTCTAAAGCTTTCTGATAGTATTTCTCTTTATAAGATTTCCCTAATTCTGAATGCACCTTCATACATAATCCAATAATCTTATAACTAAGGTCACCTTCAATTAAGTCATCTACAAAATGTTTCATTTTTATTTTTGTATTTAATTAGTAATAATTGGCAAATAATTAGCATATTAATTAGCGATTGGCGACATCTCCCTGAGCCTGTCGACAATTCCCGGTAAAACTTCCAATACTTTCTTGATATCACTTTCCTGCGTAAAGCGCCCAAGTGAAAAACGGATATTTCCCTGCGCTTGCTCGTGATCATATCCACAGGCGAGCAATACATGGCTTGCTTCCAGCGAACCGGACGAGCAGGCGCTGCCGGTAGATACGGCGATTCCATCCAAATCAAGATTGATTAATATCGCTTCGCCTTCTATCCCATGAAAAAGAAAACTTGCAACAGATGGAATTCTGTCTTTCGGATGACCGGTCAGAGTTACATTTTCGATTTTTTCAATACCTTTTACCAATTTATCTTTCAATTTCCCTATTCTTTCCCCGTCTTTTTCGCCTTCTTTTTTTAATATATCAATCGCTGCCGATAACGCGATAATCCCGGGCGTATTTTCAGTACCGGCTCGCTTCCCAAATTCTTGTCCTCCACCAATTTGAATTTTCTCAATATGAGTTCCTTTTTTTATAAAAAGCAACCCGATGCCCTTTGGCGCATAAAATTTATGTCCAGACACCGACATCAAATCAACATGCAGATGTTTCACATTTACATTCAGATATTGAAAAGCCTGTACAGCATCTGTATGAAAATATACTTTTGGGAAGCCTCCTCTTTCTCTCTGGTCATTTAGCTTTTCCAGATATTTGCCGATTTCACGAATTGGTTGGACAGTTCCAATCTCATTATTCACATACATAATTGAAACTAATATCGTATTATACTTAATTTCTTTTTTTAAATCTTCAAGATTCACCTTCCCGTAACCGTCAACTTTCAGGTATGTAGCTTCAACCAGACCTCTTTTTTCCAAATCTTCAATCGTAGATAAAACGGCTTTGTGTTCTATGACAGAAGTAATGATATGCGGTTTTTTTACCTTGCTTGCCTTAACAACTCCAACAATTGCCATGTTATCAGATTCTGTTCCGCCGGATGTAAATATCACTTCCATCGGATCGTCTGAGCCGATAAATTCCGCGATACTTCGGCGCGCTTCTTCGATTTTCCCCCGAGCCTCGCGTCCAAAAGCGTGAACTGATGACGGATTGCCAAAATCCTTTTCCATAAATTCACACATTTTTTTCATAACCCGCGGATCGGTTGGTGTAGTAGCGGAACAATCGAGATAGATACGGCCAGATTGGGTCGTTTTGTTTTCCATAAAATTGTTTATTATTATTAGCTAAATATATAAAATATTTTAAAATATTAATTAAATATTATTTTCTTAATATTCTTTTCATATTTTTTTAATATTTTGCAACTTTGTTTTCTTAAACTCTTCTACGCAATGCCTGCATGAACCCTTCAACTCGATTAACTCTTGAAGCAACTTATCGTATTTTTTGCTTGATAAAACTACCGCGACAGGTTTGCTGTAGCGGATCACTTCATAGTCATCGCCTTTTTCCACAAGTTTAACTATCTTTGAGATGTTAGACTGAAGCTCATTAATGTTTATTGATTTCATTGTTTTATTATTTACTTGCCCATCTAATATAACATTATATATAACATCAGGTCAAGATACAATTTTTAATTTTGTAATTTCTAATTTTTAAATAATGCTTTAAATCATAATTTTTAATTAATAATATGATCATTTTATTTTAGAAATTTAAACATTGTAATTTATTTATAAAATTCAAAAATTAAAAATTAAAAATTGTATGCCTAAATCGTTATGGACAAATATAGAATATTGTGCAAAAATGTTAGCAATAGTACAAATACTCCTATGTCCACCCAGCTTACCCTATCTCAAGCTGCCACTGCCCTCAAAGTATCTGAGAAAAGTATCAGACGCTATATTAAGGCTGGCAGGCTGAAAGCGCAGTTAGTGAAAGGAGACAAAGGTTATGAGTATAGGATAGACAAAGACAAATTAAAAATCCTTGAGAAACCTCTTAGAGGAAAACTATCGCATAAAGTATCAATTAATCAAAAAAATAAGAAAACAAGAAAACAAGAATTTCAAGTCAGACAAAAAAAACAGACATCACCAAAAGAATATACTCCACACATGGATAGTCTTTCTCAATTGGCTGAGGAAAAATATCAAAAGATATTACGCATGAGCCAGAATGATATGGGAGCTATTGATTATAAATTGCTTTACGAAAAACTATTAGCGAAATATGAACAATCGCTGATTATGATTGGAAGCCTGGAAGCGCAAGTAAAAAATCTGCGCGCAAACGCCAATCGCGGTGATTTTTACTCAAACTATAATAGTCAACCAAAACAAATACCTTCATACTCGGGTGATACGATAGCAAAAAATGAAGAGATGATATTGGAACTGTACCAAATGTTACGCAATGAAAGAGACGATTCGTACGGTATGTAGTATTGCTCTCATAATTTCTAAGTGACCTAAATTATAATTTCTAATGAAATTTCGATATCCAAATTTAGATATTATAATTTATAATTTAGACATTAAAATCCCTAAAAACTATTGTTTTTTAGGGATTTTCAGAACTTGCCCAACATCTATTTTGCTCGCATCGGTAATACCATTGAGTGTCATTATAGCTTTGTAGTCTACCCCCAAATCCGCGCCAATTTGGGCCAAGGTATCACCTGATTTTACGGTATAAGTAGTTGAACCATCCGCAGCAGGAGCTGTGGTGGTAGTGGCAGAATCAGCCGCAGGGGTAGGCGCCGCCGGAACTCCAGGAATCTTCAGCTGCTGTCCTATTTCAAGAGCATAAGGAGATTTCAGTCCATTGGCTTCAGCAATTTTTGTCATATCAACTTTGAAATCTGCCGCGATTCCAGCCAGAGTGTCCCCGGATTTTACTGTATATGTCATGACCGCTTCCGCAGCTTTTTTTGCTAATTCCGCAGCTGCATCAGCAGCTTTTTTTGCTTCTTCAGCAGCTTTGATCTGATCTTCTTGCGCTTGCTGAGTTTGTTTAACAACATCCATATTATTCAGGTTTGAAAGGTCATTTTTATTAAATAATTCCTTGAAGCCAATAAAAATCAAAATAACTGTACAAATGATAACACAAATTACAGTCAGATTTGATAAAAAATTTGACTTCTTCTTCCCTTGACCCAAAACTTCCGTGTGAATCCAGTCTTTATCGAGGTCTAGGTCTCCTAAAATATCTTTGCTTGGCTTCATGGTTCTCCTTTCCTAAATGTTTTACTTTGTATAAATTACTTTAATTATAACTGAAAAATTTATTTTTTCAAAATATCTTAGAATCTAGAATATGGAATCTGGAATTTCGGATTCTATTCTAAATTCGTTATTCTATATTCTTTATTCTTCCCTCCTACAGTCCTGTTATCGTTATCGTTCCTGAATCAGCTGTTTTTCCGTTATATGATGCATGAATTTTACAGGTTCCAATACTGCCGGCAATAAATCTGCCATCCGGATCGATGACTCCTGACCCCGTATCATATACTACGCTAAGAGTCGACATTCCTGTCACATCTTGAGTTGTCCAGTTATCATAAAGCGCGCCAACACTGTAGTATGTAGTTTGTCCAGATTGAATACTAGTATCACCGCTTGGTGAAAATACGAGACCAACTATAGATGGCGCTTGACCTTCTGGGGTTAAGGGACGTTTGCAAGTACCCCGATTACCTAAAATATGAAACGGAACATACGCAACAAGACCCTCACAGCATTCCACTGTATTTCCTAAAACAACCGCTCCAAGACTTCCGCCTTCTTCAATACAAGCTGTAGGTGCCACAACGGTAATTTGCCAATAAAGTCCAATGTCTTTCATCCACTCAACACCCTCTACAACAGGAGTAAAATATGCTTTGTATGTGCCCGGAGTTGCAGGCGCCTTGATATCAAATTGAAATCTAGTATGCCATCCTGAACGAACCTCTGGATGCATGATTTTTACCGGTCTATTTGCGGAAAGCCAACCTATTGCACCCGACATTGTTGATTCTGGCATAAAAAATTCGGAGGTATAATCTCTTTGTTGAGAAGCACTGCCGTATTTTGAACCAGAGCCAAGACGAACTACATTGCTTATCCCATCGCGGTACCAAGTAACTGTCCCTGTATTTTTTACTTCAACCCAAACATTAGCGATAGCCCCAGCCTCTAATTGTGCCGGATAAGGCGATTGCGTAATTAGCTGCCAATCAAATGGCTTTGCAGCTGCAGCAGAAGCTTTTGGCGCAAAAGCAAAATAACCTAATAAAATAACCATCGCCAATAAAGAATAGACAACTTTCTTCATAAAACCTCCAAGCTAATTCTCAATTACCAATTATCAATTTTCAATCAATGACGCAATTTTTCAATTATCAATTGAGAATTGAATCATTGAAAATTTATTGAGAATTGGAAATTGTAAAATTGAAAATTATTAATATTTCTATTATAGCCGAAATAGAATCATTCGCAATGGGGTTTTGAAGAAAAAAATAATCTCCCGACTTGGAAGATCATTTTCGTCATATTAACCAATGTTTATTTTTACTTAGCCGGTGCTGCTACCGGAACAACGCCCGCAGGTCTGATTTGAATTGATTTAGCCGTAACAGATCCGTCAGTATTGGTAGTTCCGGTAACCATAACGTTCTTACCAACTTCTAAGTCAGTTAGGGTACCATCTGTAGTTTTTCCTACCGTTGTAGAAGCCGAAAGCAAAACTATTTTTGAACCGCCATCTTGTAATTTCACAGTTATACTTTTATCGTCTTTTGATAAAACTTCACCGTTTACAAAACCGCCGCCTGCTCCGTTTCTTGCGCCGTTTCTTGTTCCATTTGGACCTCCAAATTGCCCGACCGCTTGAGCAAACTTGTTAGATGAACTTTTTGATTTGCCATATAGCATGCCGCCATAGAAAGCGCCACCACCAGTAATTATTATTGTAATAATTACTGCGATTAAAACGTTCTTCATAAATTTTCTCCAAAATTTTTAATTTTATAATTTTTAAATAATTTCTTAATTTTTAATTTCATCAATTTCTTTCTTTCACCTTTATTAATACGTGTTTTTTGGAAAATTCTTTCATTGAGACATTGATTGGAAATTGTAAAATTGAAAATTGAAAATTTTATTCATATCTCAATGCTTCTATCGGATTCATAGCTGCGGCGCCTTTTGCCGGATAGTAGCCAAATACCACACCGATCAGAGCTGAAACACCAAATGCTAAGAAAATTGAGTATGGCGTGATTGTGGTAGTCATCCAGCCAAAGTAATTAATTACTAACGATACTGCCACACCAAGAACTATCCCGATGACTCCTCCGAGAAAAGTCAGTGTTACCGCCTCGGCCAAAAATTGGGTATTAATATCTCTTCTTTTCGCGCCAATCGCTTTGCGAAGCCCGATCTCGCGCGTTCGCTCCGTAACATTAGTCAACATCATATTCATTATTCCAATCCCACCAACAATGAGTGATATTGCCGCTACTGAAGCCAGTAATATCGTCATCGTCTTTGAAGTGGATGTAGCGGTAGACATCAAGTCGTTTTGATTCTGAACAGAGAAATCGGCTGTCGTGACTTTATGCAGTTCAATTAGAAGAGCAGTAATATCTTCCTGAACTTGAGTCATAGCATCAGCTTTTGTGGCTTGAATACTAATATTTGAAAGATATTTTGTGCCTGAAAGAGATTTCTGCATGGTGTCGAGCGGAATATAGACAATATCATCTTGATTATTAAAACCGGTTCCGCCTTTTGATTTTGCCACGCCAATAATTGTAAATTCTATCTTATTAATTTTTATAATAGTTCCCGTCGGATCGTCCGTATAATCCTCGCCAAATATGTCTGTCACTACAGTTGGACCAAGCACCGCAACTTTTGCTTTCGAGCTCACATCTTCAGACGTAAAAAAACTTCCTTTATCCATTGATACATTTCTAATATCCGCATATTCAGGCGTTGTGCCCAATACAGCCGTGTTCGTATTCGCTCCTTTGAGTGTTACCTGATAACGGGTAGAATACGCTGGCGCGACCGATTTCACGTTAGCAACTTGATCAGCAATAGCAGTAGCGTCAGAATTTTTCAGTGTTTGGGCAGAGCCCCTACCCTGATTGGCTCCAAAACCAAAATTTCTTTGAGATCCGGGAGTTACTGAAATCAGATTTGACCCCAATGATTGAATACTATTGGTTATTGCGCTTTGTGATCCCTGGCCTATGGAGATCATCGCGATTACTGAAGCAATACCAATCACAATACCAAGAATGGTCAGGAATGATCTTGATTTATTGGCAATTAGCGAAAATGATACTTCTTCGGATAGATCGGATAATCGCATGTTAATTTATAATATTTATAATATTTGCAATATTTAATTTCCTCACTAATTTCTACTGTATAAGAAATTAGAAATTACGCCTTCGCAGTAACTCAGGCTGAAATTAGAAATTGGATATCATTTTTTAATTTCTTGATTTCCTTTAATTTCTATCTTATTGTCTTCCTCTTTATCTTCTTATCACTCGCTATCTCGCCATCCCTGATGAATATTATCCTATCCGTATAGTCCGCGATTTCTTGTTCGTGAGTAATTATTACAATAGTGTGCCCATGATTATCATTAATTTCCTGCAGCGTTTTCATAATAAATTCACCGGTTTTGGTATCGAGATTTCCCGTTGGTTCGTCAGCGAGAATAATTGCTGGGTCATTGACCAGCGCTCTGGCAACAGCAACCCTTTGCATCTGCCCACCCGAAAGTTGATTCGATAAATTACCATATTTGTTTTCCTCTAAACCGGCTTTTTTGAGACACTCTTTCGCTTTCTTTTCTCTTTTTTCTTTTTGAACATCCGCGTAAACCAGTGGCAGCATAACATTGCGCAAAACTGTCGAGCGTTTTAATAGATTAAAAGATTGAAAAACGAATCCGATTTTATTTTTTCGGATATCCGCTAATTCATCATCAGAGAGAGTCGAAACATCACGTCCATCAAGGATGTATTTCCCGCTGGTTGCGGTATCGAGAGCTCCAAGAATATTCATCAGAGTTGATTTACCGCTTCCGGATGGACCCATGATAGCAACAAATTCACCGTCTTCAATTTTAAAAGTTGCATTTTTCAAAGCATGGGTTTTGACATCACCGTTGGTGTAAGTTTTACTAACCTTATGACATTCAATCATTTGATTTTTTCTAAATTTTATGTCGCAGAAAATAACCAATTCCCAATTTCCAATACCCAATTGGATATTGATTGGATATTAAGTATTGAATATTGTGTATTTTAAATTGATTTAGTCTCTTGGGGGACCACCAATTGCGCCAGTACCGCCAAGCAGACTCTGTGTAGTGCTTTTTGTCGTACTACCAGCACTAGATCTCGTTGAAGATAAACTGCCGGTTGTTGATGATTTTGCAGTTGTTGTTGAAGGTTTTATGGTCTTTGTTACAATCTTATCGCCTTCCAAAAGTCCTGAAGTAATTTCGGTGTTTGTGCCATCGCTTAGTCCGATTTCAACAGTCTGTTGCTTTGTTTTATTTTTTAGAACAATTCCAGCCGTTACGCTAACTTGGTCATCCGAAATAGTCTCGTCTGGCATTTCCACATAGCTTCCGCTCGCGTTTGCTTTTACCGCAGAAGATGGAACCGTTATAACATCTATTTTAGAATCGGTAATAATATTTACCGAAAAACTCATTCCGGATTTTACCCTGTCATCATCGGTATTAAAAACAATTTTTACCGTATAAGACACAACACCGTTACTCGTTGCTCCGACACTTCCAACTTCCGCCACTTCACCGGTTAAGGTCAAGCCATCTATTGCATCAAATGTAAAAGTAGCTTTTTGTCCAATCTTGATTTTTGTAATATCAGTTTCGCCGAGTGAAACATTTGCAATTTTTTGTTTTGAAATTAATGATGCGATAGCTGTTCCGGTCGAAGCTGAATCACCAACTTTTCCGGTAACACTGGCAATTATCCCATCAGCCGGAGACCTTACAACATAATCCGCTAATTTTTCCTGCGCGTCGGAAAGCGCGATTTGTCTTTGCTGGATGCTTATCTGTTGGGCTCGCAGATCGAGCGAATCGGGACCAGATTGTAAATCAGCTAATGTAGCTTCTTTTTCTTTTATAGAAAGTTCAGCGGAAGCAATATCAAGCGGGTTGTTTTTTATAACTGAATCCAAGTCTCTTTGAGTCGTTATTATATTCTGCTTGTCATTGCTTATAGTATTTGTAGCGCTAAGTAGGCTGCCCAGATGGCTATTTGTAGTACCAGTATAGCTTCCAAGTTTCGATAGTTGCGTATCAGTAATAGTAGACCACTTCAGATTCCTTTGTGTTAATTTATCTTCATAAAACTGAAGGAAATTATTAGCGCTTTTGATAGCGTCTGCAATGCTTTTTGTTGTTTCATAGCTTTCGGTAATTAATAAATCTATTGTCGTGGTATCGGAATAACGGCTGGCTGATTTATAATCAGAGAAGTTTTTGTCATAACTGGTTCGCGCTTTTTGGTATTTATTAGCCGCATCATTTTTATATATATCAGTCGCACTATCATAACTTTTTACAGCATCAGTATAGTAATCAAGATTTGTTTGATTGCTGCTAAAGGTATAACCATAGAGAATATCCTGCAAACCAGCCATAATATTTGGAAGGTCTAGAAATGTATTCGCGACTGAATTAAACCCATCATCATAGGCTTTTTTGAGGTTTGTATCCGCGTTTGTTTTGGCTTCCTGCGCGTTTTCGAGATTGGTTTGCTGGGTAATTTTCAGTTTTTCAAGAGAGTCTTTGGCTGTTTGAAGGGAGTTCTGAGCCTGCATAAGAGATGTCGCGCTCGTTGCTTCTTGAAGTTTTTGCAGAGAAAGTTGCGCGCTTTCGAGACTTATTTGCGCGTCGCGAACGTTTTTCTGTTGATCTTTCGAATTGAGCACCGCAATGACATCGTCTTTTTTCACTTCCTGATTTGCTTTGGCACCAATAGAAATAATGTCACCGGACACTTTTGGTTTTATATCAATTGAATCTGAAGTGGAAACCTGTCCGCTGCCAGCAATGGTACTAATAACTGTACCTTTGGAAACAGTTGATACCACATATTTGTTTGCCGCAGAAGTTGCAGTGATCTTACCGTAGGCATAAAATCCGCCGCCGGCTACAAGGGCAATGATAATGAGAGTGACGATTTTGTGCCGCCACAGGTAATTCGAAAGTTTTTTTAGCATTTTATTGAATTAAAAAATAATATACAGATATATTAACTCGATAACTGTTAATACGAAAAATGGCGATTTTTATTTCATTTTTGGCAAATTTTGGGCAAAGAAAAAAAGCCCATATAAAATAAAAACAACACCCTCAAACAAGTGTGCTGTTTTTATATGTCGCCTAGACAAATGCCGCGGGCGGGGATCCTCCTCGCTCCGACTCGGAGCCTGGGCGCTACACACAGAATGCTTCTTATAGGCGCATTCTACTCGCGCCCTTCGACCCCCGCACAAAAGAAAAATCATCTCCAAAAAAATGAAGATGACCTTTCTTACTGTCGCCTAGACAAATGCCGCGGGCGGGGGTCGAACCCGCACTCCGGTTTAGGGAACAGGATTTTAAGTCCTGCGCGTCTGCCAGTTCCGCCACCGCGGCTCGTCGCAGTTCGCTATATGCTCTTCATAAAAATTCAATTACGAATTTTTCTTGCAAGCATTTCGCAACTGCTCCTCTTACGAAAAAATTCTACTATATGTTTTTGTATAAATTTTTTCGTTTAAGCTTTATTTAAAATAATTAGCCTCATTCCTTCCACGGGTAAATCTTTTTTCTCTATTTTCAATGAATCGAGATTTTCAGCAGTCAAACCTATTTCTTTAATAAATTTGTCTGCATTGCCAATATCCATTTTCAATCCGTCAATCTGATAATGCATTGGAATAACAATTCTTGGTTCGATTTTATTTACCACCTTTGCTGCTCCTTCTGCGTCCAAAGTATATTTGCCGCCAACAGGAACAAATAGTATATCTACGCCGTCCAATTCTTCCACTTGCTCTTCGGTCAGATCCCCTCCAAGGTCTCCGAGATGGCAAACTGTCATACCATCTATTTTGATGTCATAAACAGTGTTGGGGCCTCTTTCCGTTCCGCCCTTATCGTCATGAAAAGTTCTTATCCCTTCAACAAGAACTCCTTCAATCTCATATCCTCCATCGCCATCTATCACAAATGGTTTTTTATCAGCATAAGCGCTATCGATCGCCTCAATATTATTGTGGTCATAATGATCGTGGCTGACAGTAATAATATTAGCTTTCAATTTTGGTAATTTCAAGCCGATCTCCGGACTATAAGGATCCGTAATAATAGAAATGCTTTTATTTTTTATCTCGAAACAAGAATGACCAAGCCAACGGATGTCCATTTTAATATTCCTCCATAATTTAATATTTATTTTTTTAAAAGTTTGTCGCAGAAAATTTTATCCCATCTTCCACAACCTCCTCGAACGTTTTCTCTGGTAGAATCACTGAAACTGCGCGTTTCGCATCCGATCCGATTCTAATCTTTCTTTTCTTGCTGACTGATTTATCCCAACACTCTTTACTACAAATGTAAAAACCTCTGCTTTGTTCCTTTTGCCCTTTATCTATCTTAACGATTCCCTTATCAACCACAAAACGGAAAAGTTCATTCTTCGGTTTTTTTGTTCTGCAAATAACGCATGTTCTTTCGGGTGTAATCATAGTTTATTTCTTCTTCGCCTTTTTCGCAGGCTTTTCCTCTTCTACGTTTTCTTCTTTCACTTCTTTAATTTCCTCCTGAATTTCTTCAATTTCTTCCTTAGCTTCTTCCGTCTTCTCCTTCTTTAATTTCTTATCCACAATTTCTTCCTTAATTTCATTATTTTCCTTCTCTTCTTTCTTTTCTTTCTTCTCTTCCAATGCTTTGAGGCTCAAAGATAATCTGTGTTGATCAGGTTCTATTGTAACAATCTTAAATTCTTTTGTTTCGCCTGTCTTCAAAACTTCATTTGGGTCAGAAACGTGCTTGCTGGAAATTTCTGAAATATGAACAAGCGCGTCGATCTCACCATCTTCAACTTTCACTTTTACAAAAGCTCCGAATTGAGTAATCTTATTAATCGTACCTTTTATCTTATCGCCAACTTTCAAGTTTTGAACCATTTTCTTCCATGGATCTTCTTCGAGTCTCTTCATTGACAGAGATAGACGAGAGTTTTCGATATCAATGATCTTAAGTTTCAGCACATCACCGACTTTGACAAATTTTGAAATATCGTCAACCTTTGCCCAGCTAATTTCTGAGATGTGAACCAACCCTTCTACCCCGTTCACATCAACAAAGAAGCCGAAATCAACAATACCTGTAACTTTGCCGGTAACTGTATCGCCAATCTTAAGCCCCTCTGGAATATCGCGGTTTCCGATTGCTTCGCGTTCTGAGAAGATTAATTTATTTCCTGCCTTATCAATTGATAAAATTTTAAGATCTATAGGTTTACCAACCATTTGCTGCAATTTGAGTAATATTTCATCTTTGTTTGCTCCCTCAACCCGCGGATAGTGTTCCGCGGAAAGCTGAGAAACCGGTAAAAATCCTTTGATTCCGCCAAGTTCAATGATAAGCCCACCTTTGTTTGCATCCGTAACCACAACGCTGACCAATTCTTTTGCTTCGAATTTTTGGTAAAGCCCTGCCCAAATGTTTTCTCTGCCGGCTTTGCGAAGTGATAAGAGAATATTTCCGTCGTCATCTTCCGGATAAACAACATAAGCGGTAATCGTATCGCCAAGTTTTAAACCTTTTGCAAATTGCGGATCGAACATGAGCTCTTTTCCACCAACTATACCATTCATGCGTTCGTCAATGGAAACCAAAATCTTATTCTTCATAATCTTTTCGATTTTGGCTTGAACTGCGTCGCCTTCTTTATAAATTTTAAGAGTGGTTGCCGCATCTTTTAGCAACTTTTCCATCGGCACGAGACCGCCTTTGATAATGTCTTTGCCATTTTCTTTGCCTGAATTTTCTTCTTGATTAACTGTGTTTGTCATTATTGATATTGTTTAGTAATATTGTATTTCAAAATATTTCTACTTCGTATAAAACGTAAAATTTGTAATATCTTGTAATATTTTTTTAATATTTAATCCTCAAATATTTTAAAATATTAAGAAAATATTATCTAACTCTGAATATTTTTAATTTAATTTACCTTCTTAAATATTTATCTTTTCTATCTTTTTCTTTTGCTTCTTTCACAATTTTTTTATAAGGTTTGAGTCTAAACCAAAGAATGTAGAAACCCCAAAGCACAAAAAATACAAGCCATAAAAATAATAAAAATCTCATTGATAAATAAGCCACACCTTCATATCTGCAGAAAAGCAGGAAAAGGCCTACCAAACCGACATAAGAAAACCAGTTATAAACCAATATCCAGATATGTTTGACCGGTTTTTTTCGAAACTTGCGTGACATAATAAAACTAACCAGCGCCAAAATCACCATAATACCAAACAAAGCCACGAATGGCTGAGCTAATTTCATATCATAGCCAGGCATGGTGTTAAATAGGTAAGCTGGAGCGAAAAATAACTTTATATTGTCGATAGTCATAACCAATAATTTAATTATAATTTTTAATCAATGTTACAATTTTACAATTTCCAATGTTTGATAATTGAATCATTGAAAATTTAATGTGAATTGAGAATTGAAAATTGAGAATTTATTTAACGAATATATTTACCTCATGGCTAAGCCCTGCTTCAAATGATCTCAATTTTTTAAATCCCTGTTTGCGGGTTAATTCTTTGATATCTTTCGCCGCAACAATATGTTCTTTTTCAATCATTACCAACGCGCCTTTTTCAGTCCATTCCATGATTACCATTTTCCCACCGGGCTTGAGAATTCGATACGCTTCTTTCAAAACTGCGGCTTTATCATCTATCATGTAAAGCAGATTGATAATTAACACTGTGTCTACGGTTGCATCCGGCAAAGTTGTTGACCGCGGAAGTGTCAGGTCCGCCAAAACTCCGAAGATATTGCGCAATCCCGACGCAAAAGATTTTTGTTTCACTCCATCGAGCGCTTCTTTGCGAATATCAACTGCAATAACTCGTCCATTTTCGCCCACCATTCTCGCAGCTTCCACATCGAAAAAACCAAAACCTGAACCAAAATCGACAACTGTTTCGCCAGCACTAATTCCAATTTCTTTGAGAATTGAAACCGGTTCACTGCCGATTTTCTTTGACCCAAAAATCTTGGACTCATTGAACTTCGGAAGATAGATTTTTGAAGGATCGCGGACTTCATCTGAATTTGTGTTTGTGTTTTCCATATGTTTTTTATTAATGTATTGTTTTAACCAAAAACGTATGTTTAAAATACTCAATGCTCAATGACCAATTCTCAATCAATTTTCAATTCCCAATTGGATATTAATTTATTGGTTATTGATTGGATATTCGAGTATTGGATATTGGATATTAAAAATGCGCTCCTTCAGTAAGAGCGCCAAGATAAATCTGTTGCATTGTCTTACTGATATTACATTTACATTTTAACATAAAAATAAATATCAAGCAATAAAAAAATGCCGAGGAGCAGAATTGAACTGCTGACGCAAGGATTTTCAGTCCTTCGCTCTACCACTGAGCTACCTCGGCACGTCGCGAATTAATAATAACATAAAAAATATATTTTTAGCAATAAAAAGATTTGTGAGTTAAGAACATTCTTATTGATAATGGTTATTTATTGATACTCATTCGTTATTGATAATCATTATTAACTATAAAAGGGAGTCTGGATAGACTCCCCTTATATACTTATCACTTACATGCTTACAACTTACTACTTACTCTTCTTCTTGGCTGGTTTTTTTACCGGCTTTTTTTCAGGCTTTGCCTGACGCACAGCTTTACCTTTTTCTGCCTTAGTAGGTTTTTCCTTTTCAACTACTTTTTTACCCATAACCTCAACTTCTTTCGCCTCTTTTACCATCGATTCAATATCCTTAATATCTAATGCATCCTGTTTTTTTGCTTTCTTGTTTTCTTGCTTTTCCTCTCCGCCAAGCAATCTCAAAATCTTATCTAGTTTGTTATGAAGAGCGTTCAATTGTTCTTTCAAATCACTGCCGCCTTTGCCACCACGGTCTTGTCCTCCTGCGCCGCCGCTTGCTTTGCGTTTTTCAAAACAGTTATCACAATAAACCGGTTTCTCTCCTGTAGGACGGAAAGGAACTTCGCAACGAGAACCACATTCGGAGCAAGTCGCGCTAAACATTTGTCTTTCGCGATTGCCCGAATTTCTATCCCGATTTCCGCCAAATGATCTTTCTTCACGTCTACCTCCGCGTTCTTCTCGTCCGCCACGTTCGCCAAAACAGTCACTGCAATAAACCGGTTTATCTCCTGTAGGACGAAATGGAACTTGGCATTTTCTTCCGCATTCGTCACAGACTGCGTCATGCATCTGAGATCTCTCGCGGTCACCACCTCTGTCTCGCCCGCCAAAATCATGTCCGCCTGAACTGCGGTTGCCGAAACTTTTTTTGGCGAAATCTCTTCCGCCACCTGATCTTTTATCGTTTCTAAAATTTTTCAAAATAATTACCCAGCCTATTAAGCATAGGTCTCCTTTTTAATATATCTTATTATTGATTTTTTGCTTTTTTGTTTTCTTGTTTAATTGCTTCCTAAGTATACCTAGATTATAAATAAATAGCAAGTAAATAGTTTTTAATTTAAAAAAACGCTATTAAAGCGTTTTTTGATAATGGGCGGTAGAGGATTCGAACCTCTGACCCTCTCGGTGTAAACGAGATACTCTAACCAACTGAGCTAACCGCCCACGTCAACTGCTCTATTCTATAATATATTTTTTTATTTTGCAATAAAAAGATTTATATATAAGTTTATTTTTGGTATAATGCGCATAAATATTATAAATTAAAATAACAGCTATGGTAGCGAAATTAAAACTTAACCCCGTCTCTCCTGCCCTTTTCGATCTTTCGCAGGATATTATTACCGAGATACCGTTTGAGATTATACGTGAATGGAACGAATCCGATCAGGCTCAAGAAACTGCGGAAAAGATATTAGAAAAAACGAAGGTCAAAGGAACCGTCGTTTCTTCTGACTCAGCAGGCTTAAGTAAATTGAGCCGCGAGAAACAACTGATTGAAGTTTTGGCGCTATTAAATTCACCCAAGGAAATTGTTTTTGGAACTGGAGTAAATATTGGCGGACGCGGGGTTGGAATTTGGGCAGCGGATAATACTCAAATGTTTTATCCCGATACTGTCGCCCCACAAAAGATCGTTGAAGCAATGCTGTTCGCCCAAAGTAAAATTAAGGAGGGAACGGTTCAAATCGGAATCGGAGCGCACTATGGTGAGTTCTATGAACTAGGTGGTGGTATGTATGGGGCTGAAGCCGACTTCGTCGAAGAATTTGCCGAGAATGATACTGAGGGCGGAGAAATAGCGATTACCGAATCAATAATTGAACTACTCGAAGATAAAGATGCTTTCGAACTTACTCATCGTCAGGATCTTGACGGAAAATTACAAAAAGTTTTTTCAGTTGCGAATGGCCCGATAAAAGAACACTCAACTGAAACAGACGAAATCTACCCTATTCCATATTCCAGAGAATTTTATGATGACCTCATTGTATTTCAAAAATCTTGCGACGAGAAACATCTTAAAAAAATGAATGAAAAATATCTAAAAGAAAAAGTCGTGGTGTTATTGGAACGCGAAAGATCGCAGTATCCATCTCTTGAAATAGGATTACTGTATGAATTATCTCTCATGGCACTTTCAAAAAAGTTTGCCGTTGAGCTGCTCGCAACTCATGGGGGCAAGGAAATAAAAACCGCAGGAAACCTCGGAATATATACTTTTGACGATCATGTAAAAGCTATTGAATTTGCGAAAGAAATTAGAGCTGAATTAGAAAAAGAAAAAATCAAATGTCGAATGGGAATAGATTTTGGACCAATAGCAGTTTTCGACCTGCCAAAAGGTGGCCGCGATATCGCAGGCTCTCCGGTAAATATTGCAAGTAAAATGTCACAGGATTTTGGTAAAATGGGCAAAATCTATCTCACAAAAGAAGTTTTTGAAAAAGTTAAGCCCGAAGGATTTGAACCAATTGAAATTGAGGTATCAAAAATAGAGATTGAGAGTTATGAGGGATAGAGATAAAAAAATGGGCTTTCGCCCATTTTTTTATCTCAAAAGAACTATAATAAATATCAAAGCAATTATAATTCGATAAATACCAAAAGCGATAAAGCTATGTTTCTGGATATATTCAACTAGGAATTTGATTGCGAATATAGCAACGACGAAAGAAACAACTAGCCCTACCAAAAAATTTACCATCTCACCTGAAGAAAAAGTAACGGAGCTTTTCGCCAGGTCAAAAACGGTCGCAACGATAATTGTTGGAACAGCGAGGATGAATGAAAATTCCGTTATCGTCTTGCGGTCAATTCCCAGAGATAGACCCCCAAGTATGGTCGCAGCCGAACGTGAAACGCCGGGAAACATCGCGAATGATTGCGCGACTCCGATGATAAAACACTGTTTATAAGTCATTTTTTCTAACTCCTTCGTAACGGCTGGATTGGTTTTTTCTTTTTTGCGATAAACTAATTCAAAAATAATCATCAGCGCGCCGACGATGATTAGGGAATATAGTACCACGGTCTCATTGCCAAGAAGAAACCTTTTTATTAAAGCATAAAAAATCACACCGATAATTCCGGTCGGAATGAAAGCAACGATGATTTTTTTCAAAATATTTACTGACAGGAACTTTTTCCAATATAAAACCAGAACCGCAAAAATAGCACCGACTTGAATCGCAACCTCAAAAGTTTTCAAAAAGTCTGTTTGCGATAAACCAAGCAGTCTTGAAGTTAGAATAAGATGCCCCGTCGAAGAAATCGGCAGAAATTCGGTAATTCCTTCGACGATACCAAGAATGATTGCATGTAAAAATGTCATAGAAATGAATTTAGTTTTTTATACTAAAATAATATACAACATTATCAAAAAACAATACAGAGCGCTTTTACACGCTCTGTATAATATATATCAATTACTTTCGACCAGGTTGTTTAAATAGAATGTTTATGATATTTGCAATAGTGCCACCTCCTTGCCCTTCAAAAACCAGAATTAGGGCGAATACCGACCAGCAAAAATTTCCGTTACTAATATTTTAGGCTGCCTATAGATTATTACGCTGCCAAAAATATTTTCTTTCATTCTTATTTAGCTGGCATCGGTATTAATGGGAAAGGTATAAAAGGTTTTCTTTCGCGATCCAACGATCTACAAGGTTGAACAGCTGGCGCGCCATTTCTGTCACAATTCACCATCCAAGGTCTTACTTCTATAGCTTGAAAAGTATCCTTTCCAGTTTGCTTTCCAATTATTCTCACAATCATTCCTATATTACTTTTTACCTCCCTTGGCCAAACACTATTCAGAGCGCTTACTATCCAATCTTGATTTTTCAGATCACGTAAATTAAATCCTTCGTCATCAATAAATCCCGTAACCTCGCCAACCAACAGACCTTTATCCGGATTTTCCCAAACAGTAATACCTCGCCCAGGATGAATTACTCTATAAAAAGGCATATTGTCTGCAAAAATATTTTCGATCTTCATACCAATCCCTGAGTAGAAAAATGCCGTTCCCAGTAGAATACTTAACCCGATATTCGCCAAGCCAATTTTGGTGAAAGTGTACCTGTATCCTGCCCGAGTTTTTTTCAGATCGTACCAAGCAAATATTGAAAAAGCTATGACCAAAACTATCCAGAAATATGGCAGAGATAAAAGTAAAAACTGCCAAAAACTTTGACCAAGATTGCGATAAATATCCCAATCATGATTTGTGATCATAAAAATCAACGCTGAAAATGCGATACTACCGATCAAAACCAGTATTCCAAACATAGCCCAGATAACATAGTCACGAACCAAAAATTCCCACTTTGGTTTGGGGGTAATGTGATGCTCTTTAATCTCTTCTAAAACGTTTTTACTTAAATCTGACATAGGTTTTTATTAGTATAATTTTCAATTTTCAGTTTTCAGTTTTCAATAAATGTTTCAATTTATCAATGAATCAATGTTTGAGAATTGTATCATTGCCAATTGATTGTGAATTGAGTATTGATAATTGAGAATTTAAAAGTCTATTTTCTCTTTCTCTACTATTTTTTTAAATTGTTTTTTTGCTCTGTTTATCAATGTTCCAATCGTCCCAACTGGTTTTTGCAAAATGTCGGATATCTCGTTGTAATCTTTTTCTTCCAAAAACTTCAGGATCAAAACTTCTTTATAATTCTTATCCATTTTTTTCAACACATCTATGACCACCTTCTTTTTTAATTTCTGATCAACTTCTTTCAGAACGTCTATCCCGGAAGCTATTCTGCGCGCGATCTCTGTTTCTTCGTCCATACTTACTGTCACTGGCCGCGCCTTTGATTTCCTGAAATTACTGATCGCGTGATTATGCGCTATGCGGTAAATCCAGGAAGAAAATTTTAAAGATGTATCAAAGTCATTTAGGTTTTGATAAACTTTTATAAAAATATCCTGAAGCAGATCCTCGATGTCTTCTTTGTCTAACCCTGAAATCCTACGTATATAGCGAGTGAGCTTTTCTTCATAACGCCTCACTAAAAACAAGAAATTCTCCTGATTTTCCAGAATGAGTTTGACAAGTTCCTCGTCTGTAATTTTGTCAAAATTTTCCACTGTTAAATATCTCCAGCTTGAACTTAAGTTTAAGTATTTATTTTGATTTAGACCACTTTCCAAAGACATATCTAATTCCCCATTTTACTATTTAATACGCATTTGGATAAATTTTGTTTCATAATTCTACTAAGATCGTTGGGAATTTGAATTAGCGCCTCTTATCATATCCACGATTATAGACGTGATAATATGGATTTTTGTATTTTTCATTCATAGAAATATTTTAGCATAAAAAATATTTTTGCCAAAAATAAAACGGCTTTGTTTTAAGACAATAAATGCCTTAAAAAACAGGGCGCCGTTAACCCAAAAGTGAAAATTAACCCGGACAGTTTTCGTTTACGCAGCACATTGCTCCGCAATCGTTGCAAATTTTTAATTCATCAATTCTGTAATTCGCATAAATTGCTGAACGCTCTGCGTACTCTTCTTCAGTGAGTGACCGATAATCAGGTTTTTTCTTTTTTTTCTCTTTGAATATGCTTTCGTCCGGTACACCGCATACTGAAGAGACCATTTCAACCTCAAAAGGCGGGTCAGACAATGTAATCACCTCCGTTATATTTTATAAACCTTTTTCGATTTTTTCCAGTGTTGCTACATAATTTTCCCATTCAATCGGTAATAATTTTATCGCTAATTCTTCCGCTGTTTTGATATCAGCAGTTATCGGCATTTTTATCTGGCTAATAACTTCCCCACTATCATAAATCTCATCCACCCAATGAATCGTGGACATTGTTTCTTTTTCACCAGCAGCTAAAACTGCCTGATGAACGAATTTTCCATACATCCCTTCCCCACCATACCTTTTCGTATCTCCGGGATGGGAATTGATAATCCTGCCTTTGAATTCAGCCGTAACATTAGTAGGAATTCTCTGCAGAAATCCAGCTAGACAAATAAAATCCACCCCATATTTTTTGCAAGTATCAACTAATGTCTGACCAAATTCTTCATCGCTGGCAAAATTTTTACGATTTATAACTTCATAAGGGATGTTTCTCGGTTTTACATATTTTCCAATTCCACCCGCTTCTTCTTTTGTGGTAATAACAAGAACAATCCTGCTTTTCAGACGGCCAGATTCAATCGCCTCAGCAATCGCATTGAGAGTCGTCCCCCCTCCGGAAATAAATACAGCGATGTTCATAAGTTATATTTAATAATAATGGACACGAGAGGACTCGAACCTCCAAGGATTACTCCATACGCACCTCAAGCGTACGCGTATACCAATTCCGCCACGTGTCCTCGTCGCAGTTCGTTCCATGCTCTTTATAAAAATTTACTTAAAAATTTTTCTTTCGAGCATTCTGCAACTGCTCCTCTTATGGAAAAATCCTACTATATATTTTTATTGTATAGATTTTCCCATTTTTTGACAAACTACTAATGCCGCAGAAGAGACCTGCCTACCGGCTGGCAGGCTCGTTCTCGTCTCCTTGAAATATGTTTCTGAAATAAATCACCTCAAGGGTTATTTATTTCAGAAAAAATGCTCCGAGGGAGACTCGAACTCCCACATCTTGCGATACACGCTCCTGAAGCGTGCCTGTCTACCAATTTCAGCATCGGAGCGCACACCATTAATTATACCTTATTTACTACTTTTTGAAAATAAAAAATGCCCCAAAAGATATGGGGGCACCTTTTAATAAAAACTAATAACTATTTTTTCTTACCTATTATCCCGCCCATGGCAGTCTTTGAAGATTTAAACACTTCATATTTTGCTGCACGCGTTAATACTTGAATATTATCAATGATGACTTTATATTTTGAAAGTAATTCTCTTGGCACTTTAGCTGAACTTGGTAGATTTTTTATGTCTTCTAAAAACTGCTGCATTTTTCTATATTCATCCGAACCCATTAAATTTTTTTCTTCCAATCCTTTTAAATTCATGTTTGCCAAACGTTTTAAGACTTCAATATTTTCAACAACAATTACTGGCTTTTCCGGAACATTTTTTTGTTTTTCTAATTCATTTGTATTCATTTAAAACTCCTTTCGTTAGAATTATTACTTTAATAACTCAATTATAAATGGTTTATGTAATAAATCAATAAAATTATATATTTTTCTTAAATAAATCACTGTAGATTAAATAAATGGCTTATTTCAGATAAATATTGACAAAAGTTATTTTTTGCGCTAAAATTTAGGCAGATACACTCGTCAGAGAGGAGGTGGAGAAAATGAACAGCACATTAATAAATAAAGACCCTGAATACTTGAAATTTCAGGAAGAATTCTGCAACAATATAAAAAAAGAACTACCATTTGTTTCAAACATCGAAAGATGCATTGAGCTTGCAGAAGAAGTTATTTGTTTCGATACTGAGCTGTGCGCAAAAATCTTAAAAAAAGCATCGTGGTTTATTAATGAAAACTGCGACAGTAAATACATTCTTAAAATTCTTGATTTCGCGATGAAGATCGAAGAGCCGCTTATTTTTTTCACCGCTCAAGAAAAGCTTTTGACAAAAGAGAATTCTTAAGCCCCGCAGAAACTATTTCCACTATTTCCGGGGCTTTTGTATTTCTTTATCCTTCTTTCTTTTGCAATTCATACATAGCCCTTTTAACATAACAGCATATTCCTCGATTAGATCTACTACTCCTTCTTCATTAATTTTTTCCAAATCCAGTAGAATATTGTCGGGAATGTTGTAAACTCTCCCGCACTTTGCGCAATGGAAATGATGATGCTTTCCTTCATGCCCATCATAATTAAACCGGTCATCTTTTATGCGCAACGCTTTTATCATACCTTTCCCTACCATCGTATCAAGATTGCGGTAAACGGTAGCAAGTGAAATCTGAGGTAACTTCTTTTTTACCTCTTCGTAAATTTCATAAGCATCTGGGTGACCGGGCGTCATTCTCAGGTAATCTAGGATTGCTTTTTTTTGGTTGGTTAACCTTTCTATTACCATAAAATGTTTTTTGTTTGTAACGTTTGTAATGATAGTGTGATAATAACCATTCCTAATTGCATTGTATTACTACTAGCCAATCATTGTCAACAGCATATTATTACTAATAGTAAATCACTATTAATAGAGCGAAATAAAAAAATAAGCCTTTTGACTTATTTTTTTATTTCGCTCTATATTTCACATACCAATTTGCAACATCATAAAATCTATCCCAAGTATTTATAATCCCCGACAGATCAATCCCACGCACTTTGTCATATATTTTGTAAACATATACCGGCTGATAAATAAATATTGCTGGCAACTCTTCTGCTACAATATCCTGAAATTTCTTATAGTCTTTGATTTTCACATTCGTATCATCGGACTGTCTCGCTTCTTCGAGTAATTTATCCACTTCGCCATTAGCATAAACAGCTAGATTCAAACCCGGATATTTTATCTGCGTAGAGTGCCAATACGGATAAAGGTCGGAGTTGCCGCCAATATTTTGGCCAATGAGAAGAAGATCGTAATTTCGCGTAGTTATATAATCTCTTTCTAATTGCGCAACATCAAAGACCTTCACATTTGCTTTCACTCCTATTTTTGCCCATTCTGCAGAAAGTTCATTAGCAGTACGCACAAATTGCGGGTCATCGGATGTTACGAGATCAAACTCCAGTCTATTAACGTCTTTTTCTTCCACGCCATCTCCATTTTGGTCAGACCATCCGGCTTGCGTTAACAGCGCAATAGCACCTTTTTGATCAATGGAATATTTTTTCACTTCAGCATTATAACCAAGATAACCCGGCAATATCGGGGAATCAATCGGTACTCCTGCGCTATATGTTGCTACGGTATTTACTTTATTTTTATCAATGGCGTATGCCAGAGCTTGTCTGACTGATTTATCGTTTAAAACACTGACTTTACTCATATTGAAAAATAACGCGACATATTGCGGAAGATTTACATTATAGTTATTATATCCGCCAGTTTTTTCGGCCACCACAGCAGCATCTGCTGAGTATAGCCCAAAAGACGAAAACTCTTTTTGACTAAAACCCTTAATTAGATCATCTTTGCTCTTGTAAAACTTGGTTTCAAGGTTTTCAATGTAAGGACTCCCGCCAACAAAAAAATCACTTCCGACAAATTTGATTGAGGTTATAAGGTTTTCTGAGCTGTCCCTATTTACCGTATCTATTACATATGGACCAGTACCAATTGGATTGATATTGAGAGTCGACATTGCAAAGTCTTTTACCGCGATATTCTGCCACTGTTTCACAGGTAAAATACCGACAGTAGCATTTTCAAGAAATAATGGGTATGGTTTTGGTAGATGATAAACAACCGTATAGCCATCCTTTTTTTCAATTGTTACTCCATCCCAGATCGGCTTCATAGCCTCGTTATAATCCGGATTTTGTAAAACCGCTAAAGTATAAACTACGTCATCAGCACTGAAAGAAGACCCGTCATGCCATTTGACATTTTTCTTTAAATAAAATGTATAATCCTGCTTGTTCTCAGAAACATCCCAACTCTGCGCTAACCCCGGAACGATTCGCCTTTGTTTGTCGTATGCGACTAAGCCAGAAAAAACTAAGGACGATAAAGCCTTATCAACTTCTGACTTGGCATAGAGCGGATTGATAAATTTTGGCTGCCCAACCATACCTTCTACTAATATACCTCCTTTTGTCGGCAATATATTCCCACCCTTATTAAAAATAAAGGAAAAAGCGCCGAATAGATCGGCAATAACCAAAACCAAAAGAATTGAAACTATTATTTTTTCAATCAAAGAAAGTTTCTTCAAAAGTATACCAAAAAATATTTTCGTTCTTTTCCAAGAAGGAAATTTCATAAAACTACTTTAATATTAAGCTGGCAATAGCCAACCCCACAAAGCAGAGAGCCAATATAATAGTTAACCAATAGAGAAACTTTTCCGGCCCCCGGCGGGTTGAATAAACCGCGCTGTCCCCTCCGAATGTTCCAGAAAGACCGGCACCGCGTGATTGCAATAGAATAGATAGTATCAACAGAATTGATATGACTATCTGAGCAATACTGATAATTTCCTTTAATCCCATAATTATTTTTTAGTTTAATATTTTCCTAAAGGCCTGAGTCGGAATCGAACCGGCGATGGGAGTTTTGCAGACTCCTGCCTTACCACTTGGCTATCAGGCCTCGTCGTAGTTCGTTCCGTACTTTCCATAAAAATTCTCTTTATTAGAATTTTTCTTCCAAGCACCCCACAACTACTCCTCTTACAAAGAAATTCTACTATATATTTAAAGGTATAAATTTCTTTGTATAAATTTTTTCGTTATTTTTTTTAAAGCGGGCGAGCAGGATCGAACTGCCGTCTTATCCTTGGCAAGGATATATAATAGCCACTATACGACGCCCGCGCGTTACTTAAATATACTCGCTAACACATTTACCACCATCATTGCTATCCCTGCAAAAAGCGCTGTTTTGATATCAATCGGATCCAGCCATTTTTGAGGTAAAAAAGTTATCCCATACAATATGAATGAGTAAAAAACTACAAACAATACTGGTGAGATAAAGTAAAAAGGCAGTGATAAAATTTTTAATAGCGGCTTGGCGATGATCATCACTACTGTAAAGATCAAAGAAACAACCAAAAGCCCTTGCCAGCCGCCCCAACCATTATAATTAAAATTGTCAAATAGGTAGGCGGAACAGATATAAAGTCCCAACATGTTCACAGCCCAGCCAATCAAAAACTTTAATAGTATTTTTTTCATCTTCTTTTCTTATATTTATTTTTGTCTTCAAACTAAAAAGCTAATGTAACTATCCACAATGATAGCACAAAGAGAGAAAAAGGTCAAAACCTTGAGTCCTCGTAGCGAATATTGCCTCTCGTCTGTTTTATCCTTCCTTTTTTCTTTTTTTCATCTACTCTTTTTTGCTGAATAAAATCTGGTATCCCGGTTGCCACTCTTTCTTTCACTGGAATCAGAGCGTTATTTATTATATTCTCAAGCTTTTTAAAAACATTCACCCTGTTCGTAAATTGCGAACGACTCGACTGCTCGGCTAAAACCAGCTCCCCACGGCTGTTGATATAGTTTTTCAATTTGGAACGAATAATCTTTTTCTGTTCATCTGACAGACTTTTTGAGGTATTAATATCAAAACTAACCTGCACTTTTGTTGCGGTTTTATTGACATTCTGCCCTCCCGGACCGGAAGATCTGACAGCAGTAAATTCAACTTCCCATTCTGGAATATTTACTTTCTTGAATTGTTTGAAATAATGTTCTGGGTTCATAAAAATATTTCATATTTAATATTTCTTTATATATTCTACAACATTTCTTTGATTCTGTGTGCAAGTTTTTTGCCTGCAACATCGGCTACTTCTAAAACTGAGGCTTTTTTTATCCCCTCAACACTTCCAAATTTTGTTAATAATTTCTTTTTTGTTATCGGACCAATCCCTTCGATATCATCGAGTCTTGAGCGGATTAATCCTTTTGAGCGAAGTTTTTTATGAAATGTAATAGCAAATCTATGTGCCTCATCTCGCAAAACTTGGATAAAAAATCCCTCCGGTGAATTCTTCCGGATGCTCGTTTTTTTGAATTTACCACCAACTAAACCAAATACTTCCTCTTCTTCTTTCGCAAGGCTAAGCAAAGGGATGTCAATTTTGAGTTGCGCAAACAATCTCCCAATCTCTCCCAATTGCGGTTTCCCGCCATCCAGAACAATCAAATCTGGCTTTTTTGAGAAACTGATATCCTTTTTTTCATTGGTCATTGAAAATTGATTGGAAATTGAAAATTGAAAATTGAAAATTTTTTGCAACCGCCTTTGTAGGATTTCTCTTAACATCTTTACATCATTAGGCCCTTTAACCGTCCGCACCTTGAACTTCCTATATTCTCCGCGGGCAAAACCACCTCCAACCGAAACCACCATCGAACCAACTGACTCAGAGCCAGAAGTATTACTGATATCATAAAATTCTATACGGAAATCTTTTTTTGCAGGTAAGTTGTAGCCAAGATCAATATTGATCCTATCGATAAACTTTTCCAGATCCTTGGTCTTTTCCTGTTTTTCTACATCGCGCATTTTGAAACTTTTATCAATATGTTGCAAAGATCGCAATCGGTCACGATAATAAGCAGCTTTTTCAAAATCTTTTTTCTTTGAAGATTTTTTCATTTTGCTTTCCAGGTCTTTTATGATTTTCATTTTACCGCCCCGAAGAAAAAGGATGAATTGCTTAATTGCTAATTGATAATCATTTTTATTTAATAATGATTGTTTATTGATAATAGTTTCTGATTGCGAATGATTATTATTTATCATACAAGGTGCGCTGCAATTTTTAATATAATATTCCAGACATGGCTTCCCTTTTTTCTGATAAAAATTGAATTTATTGGCAGAACAATCCCGCCACAGAAAAATCTTGCGCAAAATCGATAAACCTTCTTTGAGAAGCCTAGAATCTGTATAGGGTCCAAAATATCTAATCGATCTTTTTTTAATATTCATTTCCGGTCTGCGAACCAATTCCGGCATCGGGAAATCCTGCCCCATATCAATTTTGATCCAAAGGAAATCTTTATCATCTTTAACTTTGATATTGAACTTTGGCTTGTACTTTTTAATTAACAATGATTCGAGAATTAAAGCTTCAATTTCCGACTCGGTTGTTTCCCATTTTATGTCTGCAATATTTTCAACCAAAACCGCGGTTTTGGGGTCATTTAACCCAACAAAATAAGAGTATACTCTTTTCTTGAGATCCTTCGCTTTTCCAATATAAATCAGCTCGCCTTTATCATTGAAATAACGATAACAACCGGGCGAGTGGGGAATTTCTTTAATTTTCTTTTCTAAATATTTATTCTTCATTGTTTTCTTGATTTTTTGCTTTCTTGTTTGCTTGTCCTCATATTATAACATAAAAACAAGGCGATCGCTACCATAGCAATCGCCTCTTATGAATTTAAATCATCCCTTTCAATACGAATGACCGGTTTGCGCTCCCCATCTAATTTTTCCGCTCTAACTATATAAAGATTCCCATCATAGAAACTATGGTAGATATCATCAGTATAGAGAAAAGCAACAAAAGCATTAGGAGCAAGCGCGTGAAAATCAACTGCTTTTCTCCCCCACAAACCATGGAAAAGAACCCAGAGACCGTGTTTTTTGTCAAAGTCTTCCCTGATTTTTTCAACAGTTCTAATTCCGATAACACTTGCTCTGAGCAATACTTGGTTGTTGGGTTCGAGAATAATATTCCATTTTCCAATCTGCTTTAGAAAGCCTCTTACAAAACATCTACTACTGGTTAAAATAACAACTTCCTTGTTCAAAAACTCCTTAAGCTTTTTTTCGCTGGCTACAATATTCTCTTTCTTTTTAAAATCCTTCAACTTTTCTTTATCTCCCGGTTTCTTCGCCAAGATTTTCACTCCTTTCTTTTAAGGTTCTTTTATCTAATTCTACTCTAAAATTGGTAAATAAACAATAAAAAACCTGCCCCTACGATATCTTTTTTAATTCTTCAATCTGATCTCTAAGCTCCGCTGCCAATTCGAATTGCAGATTGCGCGCGGCAATATCCATTTTTTTTCCCAATGTTTTAATGATTTTTTTCACCTCGTCTTTTGGAATTTCTCCCCTGATTTCTTGTTTTATTAATTTCTTGTTTTCTTGATCCTCTCGCCAATCCGAAGTTTCAGGGACAGTTTTCGTAATTGAAACCGGAGTTATACCATGTGCAACATTATATTCCATCTGAATTTTTCTTCTGCGTGTCGTCTCATCAATCGCTTTTTTCATCGAACCGGTGATGGTATCCGCATACATTATAACTTTTCCTTCAACGTGGCGCGCTGCTCTACCCATCGTCTGAACGAGGGCAGGAGTAGAGCGCAGGAATCCTTCTTTATCAGCATCAAGTATTGCAACCAGCGAAACTTCCGGCAGATCGAGACCTTCGCGAAGAAGGTTTATTCCGATCAAAACATCGTAAACGCCAGCGCGTAAATCGCGTAAAATGTCGAGGCGTTCCAGCGAATCAATATCACTATGCAGATAAGCAACCTTTATTCCAAATTCAGCCAAATGTTGCGTTAATCTTTCGGAAAGTTTTTTGGTTAATGTTGTCACCAAAACTCTCTGACCTTTCGAAGTTCTCTGCCGAATCTGTTCTATCAGATCATCAACCTGATTTTCTGTAGATTTAATTTCAATCTCAGGATCAATTAAACCCGTTGGACGAATTACTTGCTCGACAATCTGTTCGCTTAATTTCATTTCATAATCCGCCGGCGTTGCTGAAACGTAAATGACTTGTTTAATTTTCTTATCAAATTCTTCGAATCGCAGCGGTCTATTATCCCTTGCCGAAGGCAGACGGAATCCATAATCAATGAGAGTGTCCTTGCGGGCGCGGTCTCCCATATACATTCCACCGATTTGCGGTACAGTCATATGCGATTCATCGATAAAAAGAAGAAAATCCTCTCCATAAAAATCGATTAAGGTTGAAGGCGGCGCTCCAGGTTCGCGTCCCGAAAGTGGACGCGAATAATTTTCCACACCATTTACATAGCCGATTTCTTCTAACATTTCCATGTCAAAATTCGTACGCTCTTCAATTCTTTGCGCTTCAATGAGCTTTCCTTCACGTTTAAATTTTTCTACCTGATCTTTCATTTCGGCTTTAATATTTTTGATCGCGGTTTTGAGTTTATTACTTCCGGTCATAAAATGTTTCGCCGGCGGTATTTCAATCGAGCCAAGCTCTTCGAGAGCTTCTCCGGTAATACCATCCAGTTTTTCAATCGATTCTATCACATCGCCAAAAAATCCGATGCGGTAAACTTCCTCGCTATAAACCGGCACAATTTCAATAATGTCTCCTTTTGCGCGAAATTTTCCTCGAGACAATTCAAAATCATTTCTTTCGTATAGCCGATCGATTAATTGACGAATCGCTTCCTCGCGGGAAATCTTCTGCCCAACATCGAGGGTAAAAAACATTTTCAGATAATCTTCCGGTTCGCCAAGACCGTAGATACAGGAAACTGAAGCCACGATAATTACATCTTTTCGAGTTAGTAATGAATAAGTGGCTGCGTGGCGCAATCTATCAATCTCATCATTAATCGAAGTTTCTTTTTCAATATATGTATCAGATCTCGGTATATATGCCTCCGGCTGATAATAGTCGTAGTAAGAAACAAAGTAATGGACGGCATTCTCCGGGAAAAATTCCCGGAATTCGGAAGCGAGTTGCGCAGCAAGAGTTTTATTATGCGCAATGACAAGCGTTGGTTTATTTACTTTAGCGATAATATTAGCCATCGTGAAGGTTTTTCCTGAACCGGTAACACCTTTCAAAGTCTGATCGCGATAACCTTTTTCGATCCCACTATAAAGCTCCTCAATTGCTTGAGGTTGATCTCCGGTAGGCTCAAATTTTGAAAATAGTTTAAATTTATTCATAACAATTTATTATACCACAAATACTATATTCCTTGTATAATAACCATTTTTTTGCTAAAATAAGACTGAGTTTATATATTTTGCAGTTTTAAAAAATCGACAAATGGGGGAAATATGGAAATGAAAAAGATAAGTATATCTGCTCTTTTTTTCATGTTTAAATATCTTTTCAAAATAGTTGTAGAAAAAAAGCAAAATTTCAGGTCAATGCAATTGAACGATCTTTCGGAATACGAAAAATTGAAAGAGGAAATGGAAGATGTGGAAAAGGAACTTGTTTCCCGCCTCAGAATTCTTGACGCACAAACGCCGGAAAACTTCGATGGTTTCACTATCAGCGAGCTGCGCAAAAAATACGACGAACAAAACGCGATTATAACATCCTTGGCATACATGAAGGATAAAGAGTCGTTCGCGAAAATGCGAACAGCGCAGCTAGTGGCGGAAAAGCTCCGAGAAGTTATTATCGAAAGAATGGGGAAAGGAGAAAGACAATAAGTAAAAACAGCGGAAGTTCTCTCATGACATATTAAAAAAGGAGACCACAAAAAATGCGACTTAAAGTTAACGGGGTTTTTTTTGGGGTTGAACAAAATGAAATTTCAACCTCATTGGTCTTAAGCTTCAAAGAGTACATGAAAACGATAGAAGCCAATAAAATCAAGATGGTGATTAATGATCTTATGGACAAAGGGAAAAATGAAGGAATTTATTTGAGTTCCCATACCACAGATGCCCTTAACACAATGCATCCCAGAAACAACGAAACTGCATTCATAATGAGATTTAAAAAAATCTCAGAAAGAAAATTACTCTCGTTCGTGAAATCTTGCAATCTCGATTGCGAAATCATGTAAGCTTTTTCAGGCTTTAGCTTTTGTAAACTCCCGCCGTTTCCGGCGGGTTTTTTATTTGCTCATTTTCCCCCGCCATTTCGCAATCAAAGCATGGTTTCCAGAGAGGAGTACCTTCGGTACTCTCTTTTTTATTTTCTTGCCACGAACATTTGCTTCAAATATTTCAGGGCGAGTATATTGTTCATATTCAATATAATTTTCTTTTGAAAATGTTTCTTCTTTAAGGCTTTCAGGTTTTATCGCACCCGGAATCAACCGAACAACGCTATCAACAATAACGGCAGCCGGCAATTCCCCACCGGTTAGAATATAATCCCCGATTGAAATTTTCTCATCAACGAGCGATTCAATTCTATGATCATATCCCTCATAATGCGGGCAAATAAAAACGAGATGCTTTTTCTTCGCTAACTTAGTAGCTAATTTTTGATTAAACCTTTTCCCTTTTGGCGTTGGTAAAATTATACAAACATCTTTATTCTTTTTTTCTATTTTTGCGATTTGCTTTAAAGCGCGATATGCAACATCGATCTTCATAACCATTCCCGGACCTCCTCCATACGGTCTGTCGTCAACTGTACTGTGTTTGTCGGTTGTCCATTTGCGAAGCTGATGTATATCAATACCAACAACGCCTTTTTTCACAGCGCGTTTTATAATGCTCTCGCTAAAAGGTCCTTCAAACATCTCCGGAAATAACGTAATAATATCAATTCTCATAAATTATTTTATAAACATTGAATCGCCGAAACTGAAAAAACGATACTTTTCTTCGACTGCTATATTATACAATTTTTTTATTGTTTCAACACCTTCTGTTTTGCCGGGCGCGATAAAAGCGGAGACTAACATTAGAAGCGTCGATTTTGGCAGATGAAAATTTGTAATCAATGCATCAACGATTTGAAACCTGTATGGAGGATAAATGAAAATATCAGTCGATCCAATGAATTTAGAATCTAGAATCTGAAATCTAGAATCTGGAATATTGATCATTGAATCATTGATTGGAAATTGAAAATTGGAAATTGAAAATTTTTGCGCTATCGCTTCGAGTGTCCTCGTTGTAGTCGTCCCGACCGCTACTATTCTCTTCCCTTCTTTTTTCGAATTGATAATTTCGTCCCAAACTTCTTTTTTCACTTCAAAAAATTCTTCGTGCATTTGATGCTCGGAAATTTTTTCCGTTTTCACAGGTCGGAAAGTTCCTGGGCCAACATGTAGTGTGATATGTAGAATCTTTATCCCCTTCGCTTTGATTTTTTCAATCATTTCTAGTGTAAAATGAAAACCTGCCGTCGGCGCCGCAACTGAACCAATCTTATCAGCGTATATCGTCTGATAGAAGAATCCCAATGTCCGACCTTGAAGTAACCCCGAAGATCGGACCTTGGGATTTACATACGGCGGAAGTGGAAGCTCTCCATACTTTTCGAGATATTGAAAAACATGCTCCGAGGGTTTATTAAATCCAACTCTGCATGTTCCATCTTTTTCTTTACTAATCAGTCTTGCAATTGTCTCATTTTCAAAAGATACTTCTTCACCTTCAGAAATCTTTCCTTTAACTAATGTTTCCCAGACAAAACTATCAATCGGGCGCATTAGAAGAAATTCTATTCTTCCTCCTGTAATTTTTTTCCCAAATATCCGCGCCTTAAAAACTTTCGTATCATTAAAAACCAAAACGTCGCCCGCGTCTAGATAGTCAATGATATCAAAGAAATGTTTATGTTCAGCCTTACCATTATTTCGATTATACAAAAATAATCTCGAGTGGTCTCGAGGTTCAATATGGCAATTTGCTATTAATTCCTTTGGTAGATTGTAGTTGAAATCGCTTAGTTTCATTAAGAATTTATTCGTTTATTTCTGTTTCACAATCGCAAAAACTATTTAGCGCGTCAAGCACTTCAGGAGTTATGTTCTGTTCACTCTCCCATATTACTCCCTCTGGAATAACTTTTCTACCATCTCTGTATGATTCTTGAGCCAACCCTTTTTTTATTAGCAAAGGATCAGCATGACAAACAATATTTGGAGGCACAATTACTGGTATTTCATCGATTGTTTGTAGATCCTTTTTCAATAGCTTTTCAATAATTCTCTTTGGGATCAAAAGCTTGTCTTTAATCGCCTCCTCAATTCCATCTTGTTTTACAGTAGTACGGCTGGAAACCTTTTTCAAATTATGATTTTTCCTATCAATAGTTAGATCGCTTTTCAGTTTAACCATATCGTCTTCCGGTTCTTTATTCCAAATATTATGCTGCGCTTCCAGAATCCATGCTGCAATTTCACCAGGATCTTTCATATTTGTAAAAGAAAAGTTTTCACGTTCACCTGCTGTTTCGACAAATACAGTTCCTACACTGAAAAAAGTTTGCAGTAAACCCTGAACTTTTGAACTTACATCCTGAATGTGCTGGAAACTGGTTTCGGAAACTTTTTGACCAAAAATAACCATTTGCTCGAGACGAATAATTCTTTTATTTGTCAGTATAAAAATATCCATGTAATAATCAAGCCAGGCAATGTAAAAATAAGCAACGGTGGAAAGCAGATAAATACTGCTAAAAATAATGAGGATGCCCCGCCCGATATTTTGGCTAATATTTACACTGTTCGTTGTGTCAGCAGAATTCAAAAAGGCGCTAGCAACCACCAGCCCAATAAAAAATAATATTAACATTCCGGAAACAATTAAAATATTAGGCGCAAAAGCTAACCAATGCCGACGTAAAACATATTTGATTTCTTCATCTTCATAGAGGTCGAAAATTATACCCGTATTCATAGTTAGCCTCCAAGAGTTGAGACATTTTGAAATAGGACGCCGACGTTATCATCCCATTGATATCTTTGAATTATGACAAAAGTAATTAGTATAATAGCTAAAGCTAAGATCAACACAATTAATGAAATCCTTCGACTATAGCCTTTCAAATCTTTATTTTGCGCAAAAAGAAATACTTTATAAAAAGCAAAAGCCATGAAGCCTGCATAGCCCAAAAGGAAGAAGAAGTAAATTGTCAGCATTATTGAGATTTGCATATAAATAAAAAGATGCTAATCTAAGCTAATTTTACAACATTTTTAATATTTTGGCAAGTAGTATGTGATTCTTATATCCTTCTCTGATAAATATCTTTCAATTTTTCTAAACATTTTTCTCGTTGCTTTCATATGCAACAATATAAAATTAGAAAAACCAATATTGAGGCGTAAAAATAGCGGCCCCAAAGGGGCCGCCTCGATAAAATTTCAAAGATTCATGCTACCTTGGGGGCAGTGGGAAATCTACAGAAATAGAAACGCGACAGGTTCCAGTTTGAACTGTTAGGAATCCAGCTGTAGAAAGTGCCACCAAATTCATTGGAATTGCCGAAATCAAAAAACCCGCCAGAACAAGAAATCATGCGCGTCCAACCCCGATAACATCCGAAGATATTTTTGCCGGTTTGGAGTCGGATAACAGCTGAAAAAAGAAACTCCTCAGCTGGCCCGGGCGGACAGAACATCTGATTGATCATTAAATTGGCGAGAATTTCAACGCTTTTATCCTCTTGATCGCTATCAATCATTTGACGGATTATTTCCTTCCTGTACTTGAATTCTTGTACTGCGTTTTCGACATCTTCCGGAAGTATTCTCCCCTTATAAAGCTTGTTGCAGACAAATTTCATTAAAAGCTCCGTATGGACGAGAAAATCTTTTTTGTTAGTATTAGGAATAAGCGTCATCGCCATCCAACCGGGCTCAATTGGCGGCATAGCAGTGTAGAGTTCTTTTTCTGTTCCGTAACTACCACAATATAATGCCTTTTCTCCCCATTCTTTTTCCCGATAGATCGGCTCGAGAATATTATTGAGCTTTTCCATCGAGATAGCCTCCGGGAGATAAAGAAAAAATCCTCCCAGATCTGCGATCCGTATGATTTCCCACTCATTGGCAATGATTGCTGGCATCCGAAAACGCGAGAAGCCGAAATAATCACGAAGCGTTTTCTGTGTGACGACGAATTTTTCTTTCTTGTCATCAGTCGATTCAAGCAACTTCAGCATACGCGCATATGAAATTGCAGTCGGCATCGAGATGATTGTTTTCGGACTTACAGCTTTGAGAATCTTCGTTCCTTTCTCGATTGCGGAAAAATCCTTAACAGTAAATTGAACTCCTACTTTTTCTAAAAAAGCTTCCACCCGTCGACGCGACATCCTTGACAACCAATCATCTCTCTTTACTTTCATAGAAATACCTTTCTCGCTTTCAGCGGGACCGCCCTATCATGTCCGAGACGGAGGACACATTTTACTTACTTTCGGTAATCTAACACTGGTTTTCAAGGTACGTTCTTAGTTTATAGTATTTTGACTTAGATTACAAGGTTTTTAAATTAATTTTTCCTGTTTCGACCGTGGCATTTCTTTGCCGAAATATTTGAGAGCTTTAGCGGTAATTTTTCTTCCTCTCGGAGTTCTTTCAATAAACCCAATTTGCAGTAAATATGGTTCGTAAACATCTTCGATGGTTTCGCGTTCTTCTGATGTTGAGGCCGCCAAAGTTTCTACGCCAACCGGACCACCACCAAATTTCTCGATCAAGGCAAGCAGTAATTTTTTATCTCCCTTATCTAATCCCAATGGATCAACATCTAACATACTGAGCGCGTCACTTACGATATCACGTGTGATATCTCCATCATGTCGCACCTGCGCATAATCGCGGGTTCTTTTTAGTAATCTATTTGCGATACGAGGTGTATAGCGCGATCTTCCGGCTAATTCTTCCAGAGCATCTTTATCTATTTTAACGTCCAATATTTTTGCCGATCTTTTTATAATATCGGAAATTTCATCTTTGGAATAGAAATCTAGATTAAATATCGTTCCGAAGCGATCTCTTAGCGGCGCGGAAAGTGAACCAATCTTCGTCGTTGCGCCAATAACTGTAAAGGGGTTCAACTCTATTCTCATTGAACGAGCTCCCGGACCTTTGCCAATCATAATATCAATCGCTCTATCTTCCAACGCCGGGTAAAGAATTTCTTCAACAATTCGGTTGAGGCGATGAATTTCATCAATAAAAAGTACATCCCCCGTTTCAAGCGAAGTAAGAATCGCCGCCAGATCCCCGGGTCTTTCTATCGCCGGACCGGAAGTGATTTTTGTCCGCACTCCCAGTTCATTTCCAATTATCAATGCGAGAGTGGTTTTACCCAGTCCGGGAGGACCATAAAGAAGTGAATGCTCGAGCGACTCGCCTCTTTTCTTCGCCGCATCAATAAATATCTGCAAACTTTCTTTGATTTTATTCTGACCAATGTACTCTTTCAGAGTCCTCGGCCGCAGAGTTACCTCAACAATATCATCCACCTCCTCAACTTCAGGCGACAAAAAACGATCCAGCTCGGCTTCACCGTCAAGATCCTTAGGTAATATTTCGTTTGGTTGTTTCTTTTTAGACATGGTACTTTTAAATTAAAATGTAAATATCAAAATGTAAAATGACAATGTAAAATTCAAAATTATCAAATATCATGCCGTAAGCATACCATAATTTTGCACTTTGATTTTTAAATTTTGAACTTGTGATTTTTCGTCACCCATGACGAAAAATCACCACATCTCCGTCCTTCACCACATATTCTTTTCCTTCCGTTCTTACCCATCCGTTTTCTCTCGCTTTTACCCAGCCGAGCGCTTCAACGAATTTTTCATACGGAACTACATCTATCGCAACAAATTTCTTCTCAAAATCTCCATGGATCACCCCCGCTGCCTGTGGAGCCTTGGTTCCAGATTTGACCGTCCAAGCACGGGATTCCATTTCACCAGCCGTTAAAAAGGAGATGAGATCCAAGATACTGTAACCCTTTTTGATCACATCCTGTAGGGGCAAACTACTGCTCGCCCTTCCAATCGCATCAAGATATTCTATTTTTTCCGCTTCTGTTAATTCATTCAATTCCGCTTCAATTTTTGCGCAGATTTTTATCGATCCTTCCGGCATTCCAAGGTCTGATAAATTTGCGTCGAGTTGATTTTCCGCAACATTTGCAATATAAAAAATCGGTTTGTCTGTAATCAATTGCACATCTTTGATGGACAAAAGATTTTCTGCCCCTACATCCTGATCGCGAACAGGGACCTCATTTTCGAGGTTCGCTTTTATTTTCTTTAAAATTTCCAATTTCTTAATTTCTTCCTTATTCCCAGATTTTGCAAGTTTTTCCGTTCGCTCAACTGATTTCGTTACCTGTTCTAGGTCGGCAAGAATCAATTCCAGATTGATAACTTTTATGTCATCCGCTGGATCCACTTTTCCCGAAACGTGAATAACATTGCCATCAGTAAAGCAACGAACTACCATCACTACCGCGTCGACTTCTTTAATGTGAGATAAAAATTTATTGCCCAACCCCGCTCCTTCCGCCGCACCCTTTACTAATCCTGCAATATCGACAAACTTAATTAATGCCGGAACAATTCTTCCGCTTTTTTCAATCTTTGCCAGAGTTTCCAGTCTATTGTCAGGAACTTCAACTATCCCAACGTTTGGTTCGATGGTGGTAAAAGGATAATTGCTGCTCTGCGCTTGCGCGTTCTTCACCAAAGCATTAAATATTGTTGACTTCCCAACATTCGGAAGACCTATGATTCCGATTTGTAGCATGAAATATAAACTATTAGTAATTAGAGATAATATATCATAAATCTTGGTTTTTAGAAATAAGGTCAAATAGTTTTACAAAATAGCTTATTTGTGCTATTATTTTAATGTAGAATTTCAGGTTTTAAAATCTGAAGGAAAGGGGTGTATTTTAACAAATGAGAAAAATTCTGGAAGTTTATCCTTTTAAGCGTCTCCACGAGAATCCAATAACAATCGCAGAAGGTTTCTCGTGCTACACAGGCAAGCTGGGAGACAAGAAGGGAGACCCACACAAAGGGATTGACTATGTGAGAGAGATTGAATCGGGTGTATTTATTCCCTTCGGCGTTCATACCACACACGATGGTTGGGCTGTCTGGGGAGAGGAAGAGAGTTTCGGAAACTTTGTCATGATATGCAGTATGATAGAGGCTGATTCTTTTTATCTCACAGTCTATGCCCATCTGCAAGTAATAGCGCAAGAAAATGGGCTTTTCTTCATGCCCAAGTACAAACCTAAAAAAAGAAAGGTATTCTGGCCAGAGGAGCCTCTTGATGACGGGATACCTCTTATTGCAGGAACTTATCTCGGAGATGCAGGAACGACTGGCTGGACGAATAATCTTGTCCAGCTTCACTTTGAGCTTCATGAGTTCAAAAGAGTAGGCAGGAAATGGGAAAGAAAGAAGATTGACCCTTACGGAGTTTATGACGACATTGACTCTGGCAAGTATCCTCAACCAGGCCAATCTCTTTCATTCTGTCCGAACCATTTCTGGGCTTCCGACACCCCGTCTTTCGCTTAAACATTCTCCAACTGAATTGAAAATCGTTACCAGCTACTTTTGGTAACGATTTTTTTGTGCTATTATTTAATCATGCATAAAAAATATCAATATATTAATCAAAAATACTGGGAAGAAAATCTTTCAAAGAAAGATTGGTATTTAAGATTGGCTGATGATTTTAAAAAATATATTATCAAACCAGATGAGAATATTGAAAATAGAAAAAAGATAAAAAAAGAAATTTATCATATTGTTAATGAATTTTATAAGAAAAATAAATTATTTTTAGGAACTTCGGGAGAGGATTGGGACAAAGAAAGAAAACCGATTCAATACATTGTTTTACATCATACTTCTGCACCAACCAATATTTCCCTGTCTCAACTTTCTACAATTCATATGATTCGCCTCTATGTAAATCAATATCTTTTGAAAAATGCTAATCCTAATGTTTATGGTCAACCCCTCTGGTCAAACCATTTTAGAAAAGGTAAGATGGTTTTCTTTGCCTATCACTGGTTAATTCACGGTGATGGTTCAATTCAAAGACTATTACAAGACAATGAGATTGGCTGGCATGCAGGTAGCTGGCCAATCAATTGTGCTTCTGTCGCCATTTGCTTTTCAGGAGATTATGAAAATAAAATACCTAATAAAAAGATGCTGGAAAGTGCAGTAAAAATAATTAAAGAAAATTATCCTAAAATTTCCAAAAAAAATATTCTCGGTCATGGTGAAACAAAACCAGAACCGACCGCTTGTCCTGGGAAGTATTTAGGGCACATCAAGAAATATATAAAAGAACAACTAAAATGACATCAAAACAAAAACTAGAACAAATAAGAAAAATAGTAAAAGAAGCATCAGAAAAGTCTGATAATTACTTTGGGGCTACCGCTTATTCATATCATATAGTACCCGTTGTTAAATATTCATTATTACTGGCTGAAAAACTAAAGGCAAACAAAGAAATAATTGAGTTATCGGCTTTGCTTCATGATTATTCCTGTCTTGTAAATAAAGATTTTTATGACGAACACCATATTCATAGCTCCAGATTAGCCGAAGAAATATTAAAAAAATTTGGTTATCCAAAAGAAATTATAGATAAAGTAAAATACTGCATATTTACTCACAGAGCCAGCAAGGAAATAAAAAGAGAATCACTGGAAGCAAAAATAGTCGCAAGTGCCGATGCCATGTCCCATTTCAGCGATGTAAACTCTTTATTCTATTTAGCTTTTATAATTCATAAACTGGATATAGAAAAAGGAACAAAATTTGTTTTAAATAAATTAGAAAACAGTTGGAAAAAAGTAATGCCAGAAGGCAGAGAAATTATCAAAGAAAAACACGATGCTATAAAATCATTGTTTGAATAATAAAAAAGATAAAATGAAAAATAACACTATTTATAAATCAGGTGGGATTCTAATAAAAGATAAAAAACTTTTAGTAGAACGCTCCAAAAATAAAGAATTTTTTATTTCTCCCGGTGGTTCTATTGAAGATGGCGAAACTCCAACGCAAGCATTAGCCAGGGAACTTTGGGAAGAATTTAAAATCAATGTGGTTGAAGATAATTTTGAAGAATTCGGAGTATTTTCCGCTCAAGCGGTTGGCCAAGAAGATAGAAAAATCCAAATGAATGTTTATATTGTTAAGTCATGGCAAGGAGAGCCAACCCCATCAAGCGAGGTAGAGGAAATCCTTTGGATAAACTCTAATATCCCAGATGGAATAAAAGTTGGTTCAATCTTTGAGCACGATGTCATACCAAAATTAAAAGAGTTAAATTTAATTGATTAAAACTATGATACTAAAAGGCCAAAAAACAATTCTGCGACCAATCAAAATAAGTGATACTTCTAATTTTGTTAAATGGAGTTGTGATTCTAATGTTAACAAATTTACCACCAGAAGAAAAAACAATAAAAAAGAAATTGAAAAATGGATAAAGGGCATACCAAAAGATAAAACTCAAAAGCAGTTTGCTATTGAAACAAGAGAAGGAAAACATATTGGAAGCACTCAATTATTAGAAATAAACCCACAAGATAAAAATGCTCTTTTTGCTATTCTTATTGGAGACAAAGATTATTGGAGCAGTGGTTATGGCTATGATGCCAGTAAATCCTTAATTAATTATGCTTTCAAAAAAATGAAACTACATAAACTCTATCTCAATGTTTATGATTATAACAAACGGGCTATCGGACTATATAAAAAATTGGGGTTCAAAACTGAAGGGACTAGAAGAGAAAATATATTTTATAATAATAAATTCCATAATGAGTATCTGATGGGGCTACTTGTGAGAGAGTGGAGAAAATAATTATGAAGGACAAAAAACAAGAAAAAAACTTTAGAGATGCTGGAGAAGTTGATCACAATAAGGTCAAGGAATTTTTTGAAAACAAGGGATATGAAGTTTTAGAAATTCATCAGATTTGGCGTCATATTCATGGAAGGCTAAAAAAAGATAATCAAATATTTTTCTTTAAACTATCTTCTACAAAAGATATTGGCGAAAGGACAGCCAATGAGGTTGCATGGAATAACCAAATGCAGAAGATTTTAGTAGAAAATAGAATTGATTATTTTTCGGTTCCAAAAGTTTTTGAAACAGGCAATATGGATGATAATTTTTATTATATTGGAGAATATTTTGGAGGCAAACTTCTTGGCACCAAAGAACCAAGAAACCTTACAGGATTAGATAATTGGCTTGAGAAAATAGCCAAAGCAAATATATTTCTATCGGGTATTAAGGAAATGAATTTGCCTAGAGATAAGGGGAAAATACCAGCCATTGAGCAATGGGATGATTATTTTAAAAAGATTAAGGAATGGTACGATATAGCCGACAATCCAACTCTTGAACCACTATTAAATAAAGTAGAGGAACTAAAAACAACTTATCATAGAGGATTATCTCATGCCGATTTTGCTCCTTGGCACATGATTGCAAATGGCGATAGTTTTGTTTTAATTGATGCGGAACATGCTACCACTTTATGGCCGAGATATTATGATGTGGCACATTTTTATCATCGCACCTATACTTCTGCTGATTCGCCAGAGATGGCCAAAAAATATCTAAATGTAGTAAAAGAATTATTACCCGAAGAAAGAAGAAAAACTTTTGACGAGGAATTCTTGCCAATACTCGCAACCAGAATAGTTGGTGGATTTTTTGAATTAAAAATCAGCAAGAAAAAGTTTGATGATAAATATCATCAAATGCTTAAAGAAGATTTTTTGAATGATAATCTATATTAATTCTAAACTTATATTTAGGTAAAGAAAAAAGCTAGGGATGATTTCCTAGCTCTCTTTTTGCGGTAGGTTACGGGTAAATATTATTTTCGCCCCATTATAAAGATATTGGGGTCGTCTTCATGGTACACGATGGGGTCTTGGGGTGTTGGCCATCTGACATTGATTCCATCTTTCGGAGTATGCAGGTAATGGTAAGGCCTGCCGTAAACAGAACATTCCTTGTTGAAGCAGACAGCCTCGGTCTTTGAACCACCACGCACCATCATAACATTCCATAACTCTTCGGAACTCATGACTCTGACATGAGCAAGTCGTCCACATTCCTTGCAGTTATGGTGGTTGGGATGCTCCTGTGCGAAAAGGACGAATTTAATTCTTATGTCCTTTTTCGTTTCCGCCTTCTTTCTTGCCTTAAAAATCAGGGCTGGGACTATATAGCCAAGAGCGAAAAGAAAGAGCCCCGAAAAGAAGACCGCTCTTGCTTTTGAATCAGAAAGAATGGCAACTGTATACGCCCACTTGTAATTCCAGAAAGCGGTACTGCCATCCACTTTTACCATGCATTGGGAAAAAACCATTACCCCAATGCCAGCAAGAATCATCACGAGCCCCGCAATGGTTATGGACTTGGTTTTCATCAATATCATCTCCTTTTCAATGTGCATTTTTTAAATACACTAGAATAATAGCACAAATAAGCCAATTTGTCAAATCTGGCTTGTTATTATCAATGATTTAGCTATTTAGAACAAAATTTATTTTTCCTTGAGAACCTTTCTAATTATATTCTGCACATCTTTATCTAAAACCCATTTCTCACCTAATCTTCCTTTGAGTAAATCATTAACATTAGCATAAGTGCGATTTAGAAGCTTTAGAGCATAGTATAATTCTTTTTGCCCTTCTTTATCTTTTGCATGCCTCATATATCCTCGCATTAGGTCATAAACTACATGGGGTTCACAATATGGCAGTTCCTCATCTTCATTGATTGGTAGCCAGACTTTTATTTTTGGCTTATTACTTAATGAAGCTCCAACAAATCTGTGCATACCATCTAATACCTTATAATATCCCTTGTTATCTTCATCTTTTCTAACAAGGATTGGTTCATTGCCAAAGGAAGCATATTTTTCAAATTCTTTTTTGATTTTAGGATTATCCTTGATTAGCTTTCTAAATTCTTTAGGAGAACGATGGCATTGGTTCAAAAGAATATCATTCATCTTCGGGTTAGTTCCTGTAAATTTTATTTTCTCAACAGCTATTTCCTTTTCTTCCCATTTTATTTTAGGATTAGAAAAAAAGTCGCCAATCCAATTTAGATGAAGTCCAGATGTAATTAAAATGCTATTTCTAGAGTCATCAAATTGATAAGAAGTTTTTTCTCTCTCATGTTTGGCAAGCTCCTTGATAAATTTTTCAATTTTTTTGTTGTTCATAACTAATTTTTTATTTCACTTTCTAGTATAAATTATTTTAAGAAATTAGAAAAGGTACTATAATAAAAACAAACAAAATAATAAATACTTACTTGCCAACTATCAAGCATTGTTTAAAAAATTTGCGAAAATTTTTTGAAATCACCGTTTTTTAAATGCGTTTATTAAGCAAAATTAGTAGATATTGACAAAGCCGTTAAAATAATATACAATGGCATTGGATACTATTAACCAATAATATACAATGGCATTGGATAAAAAGATAATTGAGCAAGTGGTGCTAGACCAAAGAAAAACCTTTGAAAAAAGGTTTGATTATATTCCCCGAGAAGTACCAAAGAGCTTTCTTGAAAACAAGAAAATATCGGTTATCAGCGGGGTAAGAAGAAGCGGAAAGTCCACCTTGCTCAAGCAAATATCACAGAACTATAAAGGATATTATTATCTCAACTTTGAAGATGACCGCTTGATTGGCTTTGAAAATAAGGGTTTTGCCACTCTGTATGAGATATTTCTTGAAGCCTATGGAAAACAAAAAGTTTTCTTCTTTGATGAAATCCAAAATGTCTATGGATGGGAAAAGTTTGTCAGAAGATTGTTTGACAACGGATATAAGATATTCGTTACAGGAAGCAATGCAAAACTATTAAGCTCGGAATTGGCCACTTCTCTAACTGGCAGGCACTTAAAAATAGAACTTTATCCTTTTAGCTTTCAAGAATTATTAAAATATAAAAGTTTTGAAACCAAAAAATATTATACTACCGAAGAATCGTCTTTGATGAATAGGTATTTAAAGGAGTATATTGAATATGGCGGTTTTCCTGAAATAGTAAAAAGCAAAAACAAGGCGGAACTTCGCCAAATCTATCAAGACATTCTTATAAAAGACCTTTTGATTAGATTTAATATCAAAGAAACCAAAGCATTTAAAGAGCTTTCTCTTTACCTGCTATCAAATATCTCTTCCTTAATCAGCTTTAATAATTTGAAGAAAGTATTGGAATTCAATAGCGTTTCTACCGTCAAAAGCTATATTGATTATTTGGAAGAATCATACATCAATTTTTCCGTTCCAAAATATGATTATTCGTTAAAAAAGCAAATAATCAACGATAGAAAGATTTATGCCATAGATACAGGGTTGGTCAATGCTGTTTCATTCGCTTTTTCAGAAAACAAAGGGAAACTACTGGAAAACCTTGTTTTTATAGAACTAAAGAACAGAAATAAAGAGATTTTCTATCATAAGGATAAATATGAGTGTGATTTTGTATTAAAAGAGGGCAGAAAAATAGTTGAAGCAATCCAAGTGACTGACAATGTTTCTAATAGTGAAACTAAAGAAAGAGAAATAAATGGATTACTAGAAGCACTGAACAAATACAACCTCAATAAAGGCACTATATTGGTCTTTGACGGCCGAGAAGAAGAAAAACAGGTCAACGGCAAGAAAATAACCTTCCTGCCTCTTTGGAAGTGGTTATTGGCGAAATAAGAACATCTCAAAATCTTTCCAGCCACGGGAGAACTTAATATACAAGAATCATAGCAAAAAAGACATAAAGCGAAGCAAGCACTCCCCGCCCCATTAAAGCAAGCTACCCTTCCCATGCTGGAACTCCCCATGATTGTTTGTTTGGTATTTTTCGGTATAACATGAACTAAAAAACTAGACTATCTGGTCTAGTTTTTTGATATTATTGCTTATTCAAGCCATTATCACCATAAGGACATAAAAACGTCGCTTACACTAAGCGGTTTTTTTATTTTTATTCATCTTCAATGCCATCAATATAAAGTTTCCGCTCATTTTTTAACTTTGAAAAAAACATTATTTCCCCTCGCAATATATCATAATACTGCGGAGATACATCGCTATACATAGATTAAAAACCGCTTTGTTATGCGATTATCATTGACAACATGGTAAAAAACCTCTATAATTAACCCATTAAATGTACTTTAATTCTTAGCATTGTTCAACCCTTTTGCAAAAAAGGTGAAAATAAAATAATTGTATTCTTCATAATCAGGCAAGGCCTGAAAAATCCTACGAAAGTCGAGGTAATGAATTATGATGCCAGATCTTCTTGCACTTGGAAACCAGTTAACGATTTACTGGGGCGTCATTGCGCTCATCTTCATCGGAATTATCGGATTGGTCCTGCTGTACATGAACCTGAAACAAGGAAAGGAAATTCAGGAAAAAGCCGCGTCCGTAAGTAGAGATAGCTGGACTCTGAGAGAAAACATAAGCGCGATGATAGAAAGCCTCAAAGAACAGGCAGCGAATGAAGCCGTTATATGCAGATTCTGCGGTTCGGCAAACAAGATCGGCGCGGTTTTCTGCGAAGAATGCAACCAAGCGCTTTTTGAAGTCGCAGAATACGAAAAAAACATGGAATTTGTCGGAATCTGTAAAATCTGCGGATGCGTAAACTCATCGTACGATATATTCTGTATAGATTGCGACACTCCGCTCTTCCTTGCCGCGGAACTTATGATCTGTAATTCAGAAGATCCAACACGGTCCACGCAGACTGTTGCCCTTTCCGGCGATATCAAAGCTCAAATGATAGTTGTATGGAGAAACTTGCTGGAAGAGCTGAAAAACCCTCGTCCTGATTGCGAAAAAGATGTACTGTTGGGAATTATTAAATCAGCCCATGTTGTTTTCCAGAATGACGATTCTCCGGAAGTAAAAGAACTACTCGACGCATTCGACGCGCTGAGTAGCGTGATCGAAGAACCCGCACCGGTAAAGTACGATATAGCGGACATGAGCAAAGAGCTCTTCAATCATGCAATGGAAAAGATTCTCGGCGCAAAGTGTAACTCGGACTTATTCTATCAGGATGGAAGTATTGGGTTTCAATCCGGTATGATTCTTCAAGATACTGAACAGGCAAGGAAACTTATCGAAGAGTCCTTTAAAGATAATGGGTCTGAAGGCGTCAAACATCTCATCGACTATTTTGAACCGGTAGCAGAAAAAAACGTTCAACCGGAAACCGCATCTGAACAGCAGACAGCAACACTGAATATCAATATTGCGGAGCTTGATAAAGCACTCAATATAGTCGTCACGAATAACCCCGATAATCCCGCTACCATTCTCGAAGTGACCGCTGAGATTCTGGAAGGAATCAAACATGACTCTTCATTTGAGGCTATCGCTCTGCGTTTAAGGTGTGGTTATATAAGAACTGCAATCTTGAATGAAGGAGCTAAAATCAGCGAAGAAGCCCCTGCCGAAATACCGACAGATGAAACCGCGAATTCGAAACTGGATAAGGATATTATTCAATCATTCAGACTCGAACTTATGGGTCTTATCCATGATAGCAAAGGCGACAATACAGCAGTAAAAAATTATGCTTACGAAATACTTTTACAGATCGCGGAAGATACTTCTGACGAAGCCGACGCTTTTCGCAAAGATATCGAAATGCTGCTGTCTGCTATTGAAATAAAAAAGCAAGTGTTGATTAGACAAAATACCGATGAAGAACCTCCGACTGCAGCACCACTGAACTACACTGACTTGAGAGTAGGAGCTGAAAGATGCGATACCGCAAACAGTCCCGAAAATCTGAAAGACCAATTCGAAAAATGCGCGAGAATCCGCGAATTCTTTCAGAAAAATTGGGATGAGCTGAATATCATTCAACAGGCATGCGCTCAAAAGCTCGGTTTCAAAAAAGGCACGTGGAAGTCGAATCCTAAGAAATTCAAAAAGATCCGCGTGACTACCTTTCTAAATCTCGAATTCAGTATGAAAGAAGCGATTGATAAGCTCGACTTCACGATGGAAGAATGGGACGCGTTCGCCAGTTGGTCCAAAGCATTGTAAATCTTCAAAAGCGTGACCTTTTAGGTCGCGCTTTTTTATTTCTTCTTACTATGAAATGCCTTATGAACGTCCTTCAACTGTTGGTTCGTCACATGCGTATAGATCTGTGTCGTAGTTATTGAAGAATGTCCCAACATAGTTTGAACAGAACGGATATCGGCGCCATTCATGAGCAGATCTGTTGCGAAGGAATGGCGCATCGTATGCGGCGTTACTTCTTTCACAATTCCTGCCAACTTTGCATATCGGCTGATCATTCTCTGCACAGATCGAGGCGTCAGGCGAACCTCCTTGCCCTTCTTAGCTTTATGCGAAGAAGGGTTTTCTGATTTTAATTCCTGCTCCTCCGCTTGTTTTTTCCCTTTATACAGTGGAACAAAAACCGCTTTATTTTTATCCTTGCGCCTTTCAATATATTTTTGCAAAGCCTCTTTTGCTTCATTTGATAAAAATACGAGTCGAAGTTTGCTACCTTTTCCGCGAACGCTAAATTCTCCGCGAGTAAGATCAACTTGGTCGCGGTTCAATCCTGTTAATTCCGAAACACGTAAACCGGTAGAAAATAAAACCTGCAGAATCGCCTCATCTCTTTTACGTTTCAATGGGTTTTCTTCATAAAGCGAAGGAGCCATCATAATTCTATCCAATTCTTCGGGTGTAAGAAAATGAACTTCGCGCTGTTCTTGTTTTGCCAATTCCACCTTTTCCGCAGATAGTGTTTTCACATCTATTTTCGCCAAGTATTTTAGAAATGCGCGAAGCGCTATAATATGGTAATTCTGTGTTACTTTCATGATAGTTTCACTAGAATTTTTATCTTTAAGACGATTGAGATAGAGTCTATATTGGTGAATTAAATCTTGGTCGATCGCAGCAGGGTCACTAACGCCAAAACCAGCCGCAAAGTCGATAAACCTTTGTAGATAATGCTTGTAGTTTTCTTGCGTCTTGAAGCTTCGTCCTTTTTCAACTTCGATATGTTCGAGAAATTGCTGAAGCAGGTCGTTAAGATTCATAGATTGGGATTATTTATGTCGCACAAATATTATAACATAAAAAAACATTTGGAAATTATTTTTGAAATTGTTTAGAAATTAGACATTAGACATTTTCATTTTTTATGCCTTGAATATTATGTCTCTCCAAGTTATACTATGCGTATGAATGTTCAAATTAAATTGATTGACCCTTCCCTCCCCTTGCCTGCCTATCAAACGGCTGGCTCTGTAGCTTTTGATTTGTATTCAAGAATCGATATTGAAGTAGCGCCAAAGTCAATCGTGCTCGTACCTCTTAATATTATTGTTAAAACTCCGGAAGGTTATGTTTTTCTTATTTCTCCGCGCAGCTCTCTGGCAAAGAAAAAAGGATTATTTCAAGGAAATCACATTGGCGTTATCGATCAGGACTATTGCGGAGAAAGTGATGAGGTGCTGTTTTGTGCTTATAATTTTACTGATGAGATCGTAAGAATAGAAAAAGGCGAACGCATCGCGCAGGGAATGTTCTTACCGGTAGAAAAAGTGGGACTGATTCAAGTAGAGAAAATGGATGATAAAAATAGAGGAGGATTTGGTTCAACCGGATAAATTTTCAATTTTACAATTTCCAATTCTCAATCAATTATCAATGATTCAATTCTTATATTTAATATATCGCGAAGCGATACCTGTAATGGAAATTGAAAACTGAAAGTTTTTTGGCAACCAACGTTTATATATAATAAACTAAATTATGAAACTCAAGTACAATCACTATAGCCTGCCAAATGGAGTAAGAGTTTTCACTGTTCCCAAAAAAGAAACAATGGGTATTTTTATAAATGTTATTTTCCGTGTTGGATCACGCTACGAAAATATAGGAATTGACGGGGTTGCGCATTTCATTGAACATATGAATTTTAAAGGCACCAAAAAACGCCTAAAGTCAACTGATATAAAAAAGGAAATTCACCAGGTCGGCGGTACCATCAATGCCTATACCAGCAAAGAAACTACCGGCTATTATGTTTCCTTGCCGGCGCGCAAAGTTGAACTGGGAGTCGATATACTCTCCGATATTTTACTTAATTCTAGGTTTGATACTAAGGATATCGAGAAAGAAAAAGGCGTGATTATTGAGGAAATAAAAATGTATGACGATATGCCGGCCGATTATGCTTTTATGAAATTCGAGGAGTTGATTTTCGGCAAAAACCCTCTTGGAAGCGATATTGCTGGGTCAATTGATTCGATAAAAAAAATGACACGCAAAGACCTCATTAACTTTAAGAACCGATTTTATTCAGCGCAAAATACTGTCATCGCAGTCGGCGGAAAGTTTTCTGAAGTAAAACTAAAAGGGTTATTAACAAAAAAATTCGGTAAGATCAAAAAAGCTTCTCTCAATACCAGCGAAAAAACTATTTTAAAACAGGACAGCCCTCTCGTAAAGATTTATAAAAGAGATTCTCAGCAAGCCAATATACTGATGGGATTTAGAGCTTTTGGACGAAATCGATCAGATCATGACCGTACAACGATTGATCTACTTTCCCGAATTATCGGCGGCTATTCCAGCTCAATTCTTTTTGACGAAATTAGGGAAAAAAGAGCCTTGGTTTATGATATTTCTTCATGGACTCGTTGTTTCGATGAGACAGGAGCATTTGTAATTAGCGCCGGTGTTAATTGCGCAAAATTAGAAGAGTCCGTATCGGCAATACTAAAAAAATTAAAAGAAATTAAAAATAATGGTTTAAAACCTGAATATATCAAAAGAGCAAAAGACTTTGAGCTGGGTAGGCTTGATCTATCGATTGAAGCTTCATCTTCCTGGGCGGCAAATATCGCCAACCAAGCGCTTTATGAAAAAGATATCGACTTGCCAGAAAACATCGCGCGTAGTATAAAAAAAGTAACGGCTTTAGATCTAAAAAAAATGGCGGGGGAGTTATTCCAACCAAAGAATCTAAATCTTGTTATTGTTGCTCCGATCGATAAAAAACAAGAAAACAAATATCTTAAATTAATTAAACTATAGGAGGAAGTATGCCTAAAAACAAAAACTTAAACATCAGCCTAAAAAAGACTTCCAAGAAACCTGAGCACAGAAAGATCAACCCAACTTTGGCCAAAAAAATATCAAAAATTGTATTGATCATCGTGGCAGCAACTGCCCTTTCACTTTTTTCCTACTGGGTTGCGCGCGTATTTAGCGATGACATAAATCTTAACCCCATAGCATTTCAGATCGCGCAATTCAAAGTCCATTGGTACGGAATCTGTTTCATTATCGGCTTTATCCCTTCTCTTATCTACGTGCTTTATCGTGGAAGAGATGAAGGAGAAAGTCTCGACGATACGGTAAACATGGTTTTTATTGGCGCGGTTTTTGGAATGCTCGGAGCCAGATTAGCTTTCGTCGCGCTAAACTTGAGTTATTACCTGAAACATCCTCTTGAAACTTTAAATATTTGGGAGGGAGGACTTACCCTCTATGGAGCCGTTTTATTAGGATTCATCGCGATCCTGGTTTATTGCAAGATTAGAAAATTAAATACTTGGAAAATTCTCGACATCTTCGCGCCTGCCATGCTGCTTGGACAGGTTTTTGGACGCTGGGGAAATTTCTTTAACCAAGAACTAATTGGCTACCCGACTCGCCTCTTTCTCAAAATGTATATAACACCCTTCAACCGCCCCTGGGAATATCGCAATGATTCTTTTTTCCATCCGGTGTTTCTCTATGAATCGATTTTATCTCTTGTTGCATTTATCATTCTCGCAGTCTTAGCGAAAAAGAAGAAATTAAAAGCTGGTATGATTTTTGCTTTGTATTTAATGATATATTCAGTAATAAGATTCGGAATTGAATTTGTTCGTATTGAGCCAAAAATCTTTTTGCATTTAACGCTCGGGCAGTTAATCAGCGCCTTAATATTTATCATCGCCACTATTGTCTTGCTAATCTTAAAAAAGAAAAAATAAACTACTAATAAATCCCTTTCTTATGAAAGACCTATCTATCCACCGCTACAAAACCCTTGTTCTGATAAAACCTGATGGGGTTGAAAGAGGACTGGTCGGAGAAATTTTAAAACGGTTTGAAAATAGAGGCTTAAAAATTTGCGGTATGAAAATGCTTGCACCTTCCCGAAAATTAGCAGAAGCTCATTACTATGATGTGGTTGTCAGACATGGAAAAGTAATTGCTGAAGGATTAATTAAATACCTATCAGAAGGAGTTGTGATTGCAATAGTCTTGGAAGGGGTTGAAGCTATTAAGGTTGTACGCGCAATGTGCGGTACTACCTATCCCAATGAATCAGCTCCTGGAACTATTCGCGGGGATTATTGCCATATTAGCAAAGACTACGCGAATAATAATACACTAACGGTCCGTAATATCATCCACGCTTCGGCAGATGAGAAAGACGCGAAAAGAGAACTAAAGCTTTGGTTTAAACCCAATGAACTTGTGAAATATTCCAGGGTAGATGAGATACATATTTGGTAAAATAAATCGCCCTCCGATTCGGAGGGCGATTTATTATTCAACTGAGAAATCGATATTCTTGAAGTCCTCTCCATTAATCAACAACTGCAATTGATACTGTCCTTTTGGCCATTCTTTTACTGGCGTCCAAATATCCTCTTTCGCATTTATATTAAATACCACAGAACCGCTACCGGATATATATTTATCAAAGCTGTCTATTTGCCTGTCAGCAGCAAGATAAATCCATTTTGCTTCAAAATGAGCTTGTGTTGGAATACCGTCGTATTTGATAACTGCATAAATATCAGATGTCGTTGGTGAAAAAGTAGTCGTGGATTTTTCCTTTAAATTTCCTTTTGTATCTACCGCCGTAGTTAGGCTGAAAGAAGTAAAAGCATTGATCGTATTTATCTTATCCATTTCAGTTTGAGTATAGACATTATATCTTCTTTCATACAAAGTCTTTTTTGGCGCTAATGTTTTTCCTGTTTCCGGATCTATCGCAACAGTATCTATGGCGATACGAAAAGCGTATTCTCCTGGCCCCCAGACAATCTTTTTACCATCATTGGTAAGCTTTGCGAAATCAGGATTAGTTGAGCTCTGTATTGCTGTAGTGCGTGTTGTGATCCTCGGAGTAACCACAATATTTTTTCCGCTGCGAAAATTATACCATTGATATTCGACTAGAGATCCGGCAGGTAATGAATTATAATAAATTGCCGCGTTTATTTCTTTATCTGTCACAAGAAATGCGTCTGTCTTATTTACTAATTGTTTATTTACAACGCCTTTTCCAAGAATTATTGTAACAGGCAGAGCTGAGCTATTATTTACAACTTCTGGAGTCGAAGTTGTACTTGATGATAATTTTGCTATAATAACTATAACAACAATGAAAACGACTACAACGCCAATGATTATAAAAATTTTTTTCTTACCCATAAAATTAAATTAATTTTTTTATTTTTATTTATATAAACCAAAAAACTTCAATATATTATGCAATATTTTATTATTACAACCATATTATCACTTCTCTTCTCTTTTGCAATACTCAAACTTTCTCTTCGGAAAAAATGGTTAGATATTCCAGATGAAGAAAGACGTATCCATATAAAACCAACTCCAAATCTCGGCGGTATTGCTATGTTTTTTGCTTTCTGGATATCAATGATCGCTTTTTTGTATTTTAATCAGGTACAAGGCGCGTATTTGAAATACATTTTTGGGCTTTTTATTGGATCCATAATTTTATTTATTACTGGGGTTATTGATGATCGTAAAAAAATAAATCCTAGCATCAAATTAATCGCACAAATATTAGCTGGCCTAACCGTAATAGCTGCCGGCGTAGGGATTACTTTTATTAATAATCCCTTTGGAGGATTTATTTATCTCAATCAGATCCAAATTCCTATTATAACTATTAATAGTATAACTTATAATATTACACTTATTGCTGACCTACTAGCGTTACTCTGGATTGTCGGAATGATTAATGTGGTAAATTTCCTTGATGGTCTTGATGGACTGGCCATAGGTGTTTCCGCGATCGCTTTTATTGCTATCTATTTATTGAGTATGTTAAGCACTGTTAGCCAACCTCTTTCGGCTATCATTGCTCTTATTGCCTTGGGAGCAGTTTTAGGTTTTTTGCCTTTCAATCTAAACCCTGCCAAAATGTTTATGGGAGATACCGGTTCAATGTTTCTAGGTTTTTTGCTCGCTACTCTGGCAATTGTTTCCGGTGGTAAAATGGCAACCGCGTTTTTGGTCTTGGGGTTACCGATTTTTGACGGTGTTTGGGTCGCTACCGCCAGAATTTATCATGGCAAAAAACCTTGGGCAGCAGGACGAGACCACCTGCATCATAAATTGATTGATATTGGGATATCAAAAAGAAATGTTGTTTTTATCTTTTGGACCATCACCGCTTTTTTCGCTGGGATATCTTTGGTTTCTGGAACAGTTTTCAAGTTTTTCGCTTTACTAAGTCTTTTGATTTTATTAATAATAGGAATGTCAGTGGTAAATATAAAAATAAAAAACAAACATGTCTAACTTTGATTATTATCTTGAAACGATGGGAAGCCCCGGAATCAAAAGAGACATTCTGGAACTTAGAGATTTTTTTGCTCAAGCAGAAGAAGATGAGGAACATAAAAAAGAACTATCTCTTGTAGAAAAGATAAAAGGAGATTTTCCTCAAAATACTGATCCAAAAGAGATAAATAAAGAGGCAGCAACCCTTCGCATAAAACAAGAAAAAAAATTTCTTTCCAACATAGAACACCGCGCAATATTTATTAGTGAAAAAACGCGGGAACAATTCAAACTAAGAGCAAGAGAGATTGTAGAAGCGGCACATGAAAAGGGGATAGAAGAGCTGGTTTTCCTAGATAAAAGCGCGAGGTTAATTGGATATTTTATATCAAAATCTTGGGAAGCTATATATCTCGGAGAGCCAAAACCAAGAATTAGTTTTGTAAATATCGGAACAGAAAAAACAGGCGATCTCAGTAAAGAAAGAGTAAAAAATCTTCAAAAAAACCTGGTTTCCACTTTTGGGGAAAAATTTAAACATAAAAAAATCTGTATTATAGATGAAGTTATGGTCTCTGGGATAACTCTGGTTTTCGCAAGTCTTCTTTTTGAAAAAACTTATCCGAGCTCAACAGTGTATTCTGAATGGTTTAGCGCCTCCCGGCATTACTACAACACCGCAAAAGATGATGTAAACCAATTAATCAAAAAAGAGCCCCCAAATATAAATGGCGTCGAATCTTTCTTGACAATAGAAAAAGCCGTTTTAGAACCGGAAGATGAAGAACAGATCGTCGCCGATCCTTGGCAAAAGAAACCTTTTAATAATTTCGGTGAAGAAAGAAACCCACAAAATATTTTTTGGCGTCAGCAATTAAAAAAATTAGCTTATGAACTTATTGAATAAAACTAAAACTGGCATTTACCAGCATTACAAAGGCAATCTCTATAAAGTAATCGGATTGGCTTATCACTCCGAAACTCTCGAGAAATTTGTTGTTTACCGCGCTCTCTATGAATCAGAACAATTTGACCCAAACGCTCTCTGGGTTCGCCCGACTGAAATGTTTCTGGAAAAAATAGAATTCGAGGGCAAGAAAGTCCCAAGATTCAAATTTGTAAAGGAATCTGAATAATATCTGTACGAGCGGATCGGTGAGCCGCCCAATTCAAAGGGCGAGCCAACGGCTCGCCCCTACAAATACCTATATTCTAAACCCTGCAACCTATACCCTAAACCCTTCTCCCTATTTCTTCATCAAATCCAAGAATACCGAGCTCGGCACATTCACTCGTCCGAGCGCCTTCATCTTTTTTTTGCCTTCTTTTTGCTTATTTATGAGTTTATCTTTTCGAGTTCGATCGCCTCCGTACAGATATCCTGCAACATCTTTTTTCATTGCCGACATATTTTCACGCGCTAATATTTTTGAACCGATTGCGGCTTGGATTGAAACCTCAAACATCTGTTTTGGAATTAATTTTTTGAGCTTGCTTACTATCTCATTCCCCAATTTCTGCGCTTCTCCCCGATCAACTATTTGGCTCAGTGATTCTATTTTATCACCAGCAAGCAATACATCCATTTTTACTAGGTCGCCTACCCGAAGCCCGATGTGTTCGTAGTTTAGCGAAGCATAACCGGAAGAAACTGACTTCAGATCGTCATAAAAATCTTTAATCATTACAGCCAGCGGAATTTCATAAAGTATCAGTGCTTTATTTTCATCTAAGTATTTTACCTCTTTAAATATCCCGCGGTATCTCGCCAACATTTCAATTACCTGACCGACGTAGCTTTTCGGTAATAATATTTCCGTACGTACCCAAGGTTCAGCAATCGATTTTATTCTATCAACTCCCGGAAAATCTGCCGGGTTACTCGTGCGAATTTTATCTCCATTCGTCAGATCTATTTCATAACCAACTGTCGGATGTGTGATAATAAGTTCCAAGGAAAACTCGCGCTCGAGACGTTCTTTTATAATATCAAGGTGAAGCATTCCTAGAAATCCAACGCGAAAACCAAGTCCAAGGACTGGTGAGTTTTCGCCCGTAAATTCCAGCGCTGCGTCATTCATTTTGAGCTTTGATAATCCTTCGCGAAGTTTATTGAGATCATTGCTATCCGCCGGATAAATTCCCGCGAATACTGTCGGCTTCACTTTCATATAGCCCGGTAATGATTGGACAGTTTCCTTCGTTTTTTCCAGAGTTACAGTATCACCTACTCCGGCCAGAGATATGTCTTTAAGCGAAGTAACGATGTAACCTATCTCCCCGGCCAAAAGTTTTCCTGATTTCACCATTTCCGGTTTGAAATAACCCACTTCCAGAGCATCCGTTTTTTTATTTGCAAACATTAAGTTTATAATATCGCCACTTTTTATCTCGCCATCAACGACACGAACATAAGTGATAACTCCGCGGTAAGAATCATATTTTGAATCAAAAATTAACGCGCGTAGATCTCCTGTCGCATTTCCAGTAGGTGCTGGGATTCTCTCAACTATCGCGTCCAGAACTTCGTCAACGCCCTGTCCAGTCTTGGCCGACACATAAATCATTTCTTCTTTTTTAAATCCAAAAGTATTAATTAATTCATTCGCCACCTTTTCCGGTTCTGCAGCCGGCAGGTCGATTTTATTTATTACTGGAATCATTACGAGTCCTTGATCTTGCGCTTGATAAGCATTGGCCAGCGTTTGCGCCTGGATCCCTTGCGCAGCGTCTACGATTAGTAGCGCCCCTTCAACAGCAGCCAGCGATCGGCTGACTTCATAACCAAAATCCACATGCCCCGGTGTGTCTATCAGGTTAAGAATAAACTTCCCCTTTTTGACATTTGGATTTTGGATTTGATTTGACATTTGAAATTTGTCATTTGTCATTTCGTAATGATAGTCCATTCGTGCGGGCTGAAGTTTTATCGTTATACCTCTTTCGCGCTCCAGATCCATCGAATCAAGAAGCTGCGCCTTCATATCGCGTTTACTCACCGTTCCAGTCAACTCCAATAATCGGTCAGCCAAAGTTGACTTCCCGTGATCGATATGCGCTATAATACAAAAATTTCTTATGTTATCCATAAATACCATTCTATCAAAAAAATGGGATTTTTGCACCCCATTTTATAACCTTTATATTATAACTACCCCAATTCTTTACCTATTCCCGACAACCTCCTGAAAATTCCCGCAAAAGAGTCCGTAAATTTCTGCGCTTCTTTTGATTTGAAAATAGTTGATAGGAGTAAATAGACGAATACTCCGACGAAGACTGCTATTGCTGTCTGACCAATCAGACCGATGGTTCGGATCGTATAGAAATAAGGCTCGATAAAATATAGCGTTCCATAAGAAGCCAGCCCGGCAATTATACTGAAAGCCAGATATTCCCCTGTTGCCATAAAAAGTCTATTGAAATCAATATGATGAAATTTTTTCGTTAAGAGCCCTAGCAGGAAAAATACATTTACAAAAGCTGCGATCGTAGCAGAAAGAGCTAACCCCACTACTTTGTAATCAAGAACTTTGGTAAAGAAAATGCTCGCAACAACGTTCACTAACACGGAAATAAAAACTATTTTTACCGGAGTCTTGGTATCTCCTGAAGCATAAAAAGCACGAGTCAAGAATGGTATCAAGGCTTGCGCTACTAATCCGAATGCCATGTATCCGAGAGTACGGCTGGTCCAAATAGTGTTGCTCACATTGAAAAGACCGGCACCAAGTAATATACGCACGATATGCGCGCGGAAAATAATTGCAAAAATCATCGATGGAATAATGAGGAATAGTATCATTTTGAAAGTACTGACAAAATTTTCGACAAAAACATCTTCCTTTTTCTGCGAATACGCATAAGAGAGAACCGGAAAAACCGACACCGCAAATGATATTCCCACCAGCCCAACCGGCATACTAATAATATTCGTTGCCAGATTTATGATCGCGATGCTTCCATTCTCCAGTGTCGAACCGATAATATTGTCAACCAGTAGATTTATTTGCACGACCGCCAGCCCAATAGTAACCGGCAGCATCAATTTTATAATTCTCAAAAGATATTTTTCTTTATAATCAAATACTTTCTGAATTCTAAATCCGGCTTTGAAAAATGTCGGAGTTTGAACCAACATATGCGCCATTGCTCCAAACACCACTCCCCAAGCAAGACCTGAAATTCCCCAGAGCGGAACCAGATACAGCGCGCCGATTATTATACCAATGTTATAAAGTATCGGTGCCAGCGAGTAAACAAAGAAACGGCCAAGGCTATTTAGTACTCCACCGATAATTGATGAAACCGCAAAGAAAAGCGGGGAGAGAAGCATTATGCGGGTAAGCATGGTAACGTCCTCGAGTTGAACCGTATTAAATCCGGGACTAATTAACTTCATTAACCAAGGCGCAAAAATAAAAACCACTATCATTGCAACCACGAGAACGCTTAAAACCACATTAATGAAATTCCCCACCATTTTCCAAGCCGCTTTTTCATCTTTGAAGAATAATTTTGAAAAAACCGGTATAAACGCCGATGATAAAGCGCCAAGAATTAGAAGATTGAAAATCAGATCAGGAATCCTGAAAGCAGAATAATATGTATCTAGTGTTTGTCCTGCGCCAAATTCGGAAGCCAGAACTCTGTCTCGGAAAATTCCAAGCAGACGGCTGGCCAAAGAAGCCGCCGCGATAATAATCGCATTACTCCCAACTTGTGATATCTTATCTATAACTTTTTGCATAAAATTTAATGTTTACCACAGAACTATTGTAAACCAAAATGTCTAATATTCAATATCCAATATCCTGCCTTTACTTGGCTTTTAAATAAAATGGCAGGTTCTGCCCCTTCTTCCATTTCTCCTCTTTCGTAATAATGAAATACTTTTTTAATTCTTTTCGAATAGCTCGCCTGCTAAACATCCGATAATAGCGGTAAACAATCGTGCCATTATCATTGAAAGGATAGAAAATATCAAACATCCCACCTCTCTCTTGCCTCAATATTTTTCTTTTCCAGGAATCTAAAACTTTTAGAATCGTTTTGCTATTCCATAGATTCCAGATGGTAATAATAGCCGTTCCGTTTTCTTTCAAACCATCATGAACTTTTTTTAATAATTCCAAGCGCTCTTTCCTATCAGGGATATGATGATATGAAGCTATTAGCGCAATCAGATTATAGGTCTTCGGCTTAATTTCAAATTCTGTAATATCTGCGATGATAAACTTTGGCGTCGGACCTTTCTGCTCTGGTAAGTCTTTTCTTTTGCTCTCAAAGTCTTTTGTAACATAGCGCGATCTTGCAAATTCGATTAATTTTTCGCTGAAATCAACTCCCGTGTATTGAATTTTCGGATTATTAGCAAAGAGTTCATAAAGCCTCCCATTTCCACATCCAAGATCCAGCACTTCGCCTTCAGTAACTAAATCCCGAATCGGCTCCATCTCACGCCAAAGATAGTTTCTGGTATGACAGAAACTTCTTGAAATAATATCGTATCCTTTTCGAATATCGTCTTTAATATTTTCCATAACTCTCATTATACCAAAAAAGAATTTTCTTTGCGAAATTCTCTGGTGCACCGAACTTAAACCGGAAGAGAAGAATGGCAGCTGATTTTTTTATAATAAACCATTTACAACTATTTTTTATTTTATGATAGAATAAACGTAAGTAATTTAATATATTTATAAGTAAATTAAAACTTATGTTTTGTTCTAATTGCGGTGCAAAAATTTCGGCGCAATCAAAATTTTGTCCGAAGTGCGGTGATCCTGTAAAAAAAGATGCGGGAGAGAAGAAAGAAGACATTAAAACAGTTGATGATAAAGCGGTTCTCGCGAAAAAAAAGAAACAAGGGAATGGGTGTCTTGTTGCTTTGGGTATTTTTTTAATCATAATGGTGGTCCCTTACCTAATTATGTCTTCTAACGATCAGCAAAGTGCTATTTATGGATTGATTGGGATTGCATTGATTGTATTTATAGTGATCGGTATTTTTGCATTAATAAAAAAATTGGTTAAAGCCGGGATAAAAAAACCGAAGATTGCCTTGATTGCTTTAGTTTTGTTGATATTGGTTATTTTGGTATCATTTCTATCATACCGCTCATACAAATATAACCAAATTGCGAGCAGAGTTAGTTTTATCCAAGATAAAGTCACTGAAATTTCCGCAGCAAAATTGCTTGGCGATACAATTATGAAACAGGGATCGCTGCCAGTTTCCGGAGTAACGCTGCAAAACGTTACTGATGCTGCGGCGGCAGAAAAAACGCGATTGAATGAAGTTTCTTATCCTTCAGAATTGAAAGGCTACGTTGATTCCGTATCGGCATGGGCGGATAAAATTGTCGGCGCGAAAGATTATGCTAGCTGGACAGCTCTATCAGATGAACCGGAAAAATTTGAGATTCTGGTTTCTGATTCATGGATCAGGGGTTTATTTGGAAATAATGTAGAGGACATTGCAACATTGAGAGATTTAGGACTCGATGCTCTGAAAAATCAGAATCGGGACAAATTGCGCTTTATTGCTGCGCGTCTTACCACGCTCGATCATTTTTTCACTTCTATAGAGACTTACCAATCTTACGCGCAAGGAACTATCGTAACTCCTGCCTATGCGGCAACTCGAACCGGTGCTGCGGTAATACGAACAAGAAGCATTTGTTTCCCAACTAGCGGAGGTAAAAGCATTTGTCTTGCTCAATCTAGAGATTCGGTTGGCAAAGCCAGAGCTATTGCGCAGAAAAATTATACTGTCGGACCAGCTGCGCCTGAAACGACTACTGCTGATTGGAACAATTCTTTTCAACCGATTGGAGAGGGTTTAGACGTTCTTCCATTAGGTGGCGTAGGAATCACTCCGGCAGAACCAAATGTAGCGCCTCAATTTCCTCCGAGAGTTGAAGCTTTCCGGAATAGTTGTAAATCGCGTGGCGGAGATCCTGACCCATCTTCTTTGACCAAAGAAAGACTACCAACCACCGAAGGTGGATATAATTGCAAAATCGGCGGATGCTGGGAATTTATGACTTATTCCGGACGAACTTATGCCGGTGGTGGTACTGGTTGTCCAGAACTTGGACTGGTTCCAAAAGCTCCTGTGGTGGTCCCAAAAATAATTCCTACTCCAAACCCAAATCCAAGCCCAACACCAACTCCAACGCCAGTTTCTTTTAACGGTAATTACAACGTAAGATACAGCTACGGAAACTGTGGCACAAATGTACCAGGCGTTAATCTTGGAAACCTTGGAGTATTCGATGATAGTTTGACCGTCAAAAATAATGTTGTGTACTTTGGAGATGGTCAGAGCGCAAAAATCAATTCCAGCGGTAGAGCCGTTTGGTCAATGAATCTTTCCGGCATGGGAACCGTTCAGCAGATATTTAATTTTAATGGCACCAGCGTTTCCGGTACATTCACTGTTCATGTAAGCACCCAAGGAGTCAGTGTTGGTTGTAATGGAAGCTTTAGCGGATCGAAATTATAATTTACCTTTTTTCTTTCCTAGAACTATTTCCAATACCATACCTACAACCATAGCAACCGTTGTTAACGCAGCAGCAATTAATACTGGCAGGGAGCTATAAGGGTCAGAATATCCTTGGCCTAGCTCAAAGGAAAGTACTATCGATACTACCACGCCAAATAGGGCAATTATTCCTTGGAATAATAAGAAGAATATCTTAGTTATTTTAGATCTAAGGAAAATCACCAAGAGCATTAGAATAATATAGAAAAGCCCAAATGGAGAAATAATAATAATTAATAGTACGGCAATTGTGGCTAATACATACACCCAGAACTGCGAAGGCGGGATAGTATCATTATCCTGCGCATTTGTCAGAAATACGTCAGTCTTCATATCGCGGGTACTCATATTATCATAAAGCACTGTTAGAAACATCTCTTTTTTTGGAGAATACCAAGCATTTCCATTATCATCGAGAGCAAATCCGGAAATCGTTTTTGCATCCACCCAGTTCGCGTATTTAGTCGTAAATCCGTCAATCTGTTTTTTGTGATCGGCAAAAACATACAATTTTACATCCATATAATTGCTTGGGATAACTGTATTTGGTGGTACCGCAACTATTTCTTTTGTGTTAGTTGCTGTTCCACTACTGGACGAACTTTCTATTGAGCTCACAGGTGTATCACCGTTTACTTTCGGGTTTGCCATAGTGATAGAAGAAATTTTCAATGGATACACTATTTTATCCGTAGCAAAAACCAGTTTTAGCGGTGTAATAGTACCGCTTTTGAGATCTACCGAAGCGTAGGCCAGATCTTGCGAATTTATTTTTACTGCCGTGAAGAACCACCTGTTTTGGATATAATCGTCCAAAATAGTCTTGCCATATTCAGGATAATTGTAGCCTTTTTCTTTGAGCCAAGTATAAAGCGCTTCTTTGTCATTGGCTTCCAAAACCGTGATATCATAAATACCAATCTTTTTTTCTTCGATGACATTAACTGCCGGAGCTGGTACTGAAGACTCTAACCCAAGCGGCAGACTATTATAAATCCTGCCATCACCATAAGAAACGCGGGTATAATCTTCCAGCGCTTCAAAAATCTTCACTGCGCCCTTCATCACTTCCGGTTTGCTTGGAGTTGGCACAATCCAAGCAAAATCTTTGGCATCTCCCTGAAAACTAGTCGATAGAACTAATGTCTCAACCCCATTTTCTGAAACGATAACTGCCTTTTGATCCGTCTCATGAATCCAGTAGTTTGGCGGCGGCATAATCCCCCCATCGGCCTTGGCTGCCATTGGAATCAAAACTGCTGCAAGCAAAGCAAAAACTAAAACAATTTTTTTCATATATATAATTATTACTAATATTTCCTTAATTTTACTTTAACTACTGGTTTTTGCAAGAGAAAGTGGTAAAATAAGAAGTATGCAGAGTATAAATAATGCAAAACAAGAACTGATTATTCGCGCTTGCGAACGGGGAATAACAAAGCTGCGCGATTTTATGATACTGAAAAACGAGATTAGTACGCAGTTTAAGATAGATTCTCTGCCAAACTACGGGCTAACTCAGGTTTATGAAGAATTACTGAAAAAGAAAAAGGTTAAGAAAAACTCAGATATTGAAAGATTATTGCGAAAAGCAAAAATGCGCACCCTTTCGGGAGTAGCCGTTGTTTCCGTGCTGACTAAGGAATACGGTTGCCCGGGAAATTGTTTATATTGTCCAACCGAAAAGAATATGCCTAAATCTTATTTGTCCAATGAGCCTGCTGTGATGCGCGCTATTCTCGCAGATTTTGATCCTTATCGCCAAATTGAAATTCGTCTCACTGCGCTCGAAAAATCCGGGCACTCCACGGACAAGATTGAGTTGATTATCATGGGAGGAAGTTTTAATGCTCTGCCTACTAAATACCAATATTGGTTTGTGAAAGAATGTTATAGGGCTTGCAACAATTTTCAATTTTCAATTTTCAATCAATTCCCAATGATCAATTATCAAAAGAAGAAAAAAAACAAGATAACAAGATATCAAGATAGCAAGTTGAATTTAGTTGAACTAAAACGACAGCTACAGATTGAACAATCAAAAAATGAATCCACCAAATCTCGAGTTATCGGTCTCACTCTCGAAACTCGTCCTGATCTGATTACTGAAAAAGAACTTGTGAAATTTCGTGATATGGGCGCAACCCGTATCGAGATTGGTGTTCAGAGTATCTACAATGAAGTGTTGAAAAAGAACCGCAGAGGACACGATGTATCTGAAACTATCCGCGCTACCAAACTTATGAAGGACTTTGGATTTAAAGTTTCCTATCATATGATGCCGGGACTCTATGGTTCAAATCTGAAGAAAGACCTACAAATGTTTAAAGACCTGTTTTCTAGCCAAGACTTCCAGCCGGATCAGTTGAAAATTTATCCCTGCGTTGTTGTCAAAGATTCTGATCTGTATAAACTCTGGAAAGAAAAAAAATATAAAGCCTACACAGATAAACAACTTCTAAAGCTAATTTGTGATATAAAAAAGATCATTCCGCCATATGTTCGCATCAGCCGCCTCATCCGCGATATTCCAGAAGAGAGTATCATCGCAGGGAATAAAACCACAAATCTAAGACAGCTTATTGATAATCATTCGCAAAAAGAGGGTTGGCAGTGCCAGTGTATCCGTTGCCGTGAAATCAAGGACAAAGAAACAAATGAACAAGAAATCAACAAAACAAAAATATCTCGTAGGGGCGTATTGTATACGCCCAAATTAAATAAGATCGAATACAATGCCTCCGGCGGTGAAGAAGTATTCCTTGAACTTATTGATAATCATTCTCATTTATATGCATTATTACGGTTACGCCTACCCGTAGGGGCAGGTTTCAAACCTGCCCCTACAGAAACCGCTATCATTCGTGAAGTCCATACATATGGTCAGGCTCTCGACGTTGGACAAATCGGAGAAGACGCGAAGCAGCATAAGGGACTTGGTAAGAATTTAATTGTCCAAGCTGAACAAATAGCGAGGAAAGCGGGTTATAAAAAAATCGCTGTAATTTCCGGAGTTGGAGCGCGTGAATATTATAAAAAAATCGGATATAAACTTGAAGATACATATATGGTTAAGACAATTAATTAAGAAAACAATAAAGCAAAAAGATAATATTAATAATTTAATAAAAATGGAAAATTGTATTTTTTGTAAAATCGTTGCAGGAGAAATCCCAGCTCACAAGATCTGGGAAAACGATCACGTATTAGCTTTCTTAGATGTTAACCCTATTGCAAAAGGCCACACATTGGTAATCCCCAAAAAGCACTGCATGGATATCTTTGATGCAGATGATGAATATTTGAAAGAAATAACTGCTGCGCTGAAAAAGGTTTCAAGTTTAATAAAGCAAGACCTTGGCGCAACAGGAGTAAATCTGATGAATGCCAGCGGGATTGATGCTCAACAAACAGTTTTTCATCTCCATTTCCATATCATTCCGCGATTTACAAATGATGGACTCGACACCTGGCCAAAAAGTGATTTCAAGGATACTTCTCTTGAAGAAACTGCCAAAAAAATACGCGGCTCTTAATCTTTTTTCTGAATTCTTGTTTTCTTGTTTTTTTCTTTTTTGTTTAATTGTTTTTACCTCTTGACTAAACTCACACAGAATATACAATGATCGTAAGCAGGAAATACCTGTTAATATTATTAATATTTTGGCATGTCAAAAAAACAAAAATTACAAACGAAAGTAACGACAAAAACCACTATTTTGGTTGGCGCAGCTATACTTGGTATTGCGGGACTATCTTATGCAGCAGCAACGATCAAACTAACTCCTGCGGCGCAAGCAAAAATTAAAACTCAGGCGACAACGAATAAGACAATTCCCTTCACAGTTAAAAACAATTCAGATCCTCTTGCCTCTATCACGAATTGTGACGTCACAAATGAACTCAAGAAATACTACCCTATGGCCAGCCCGACAGCCACAATGAGCGGCTCAACATATACTAGCTATGGTGAAGGGCCATATTCATTTTATATGAAAGCTATCACTGTTATGAAAACAACTGATAAAAAAGGTAATGTAACAGGTGCTTCAGCCCGCGTATATTATAAAAAGAAATGGGGCGAAACAAAAACCTATTATAATGACTGGACATGGATAAAAAGTTGGAATAAACCTACGCAAGGATATTTTAACGGAAATAGAACACAAAAAACTATCTATGGACCCGTGCCTCCAAGCACCTGCGCCAGCGTAAGCACTAACCAGAAAAGCGAGGGTTCAATTATCGCCCCTACAACAAATACTACTAATAATGGTGTTATAATAGCGCCTAACGCTGGGACCATAACCACTCCTGGATCGAGTGCAAGCTCTGTATGTAAATCAAGTGGCAATACCATTACTTGTACATACGAATTAAAACCGGTATCAGGAAAAGGAGGCGCCTGCCCAACAGATAATACTGGCTTAGCATTCTTGACAAAAAATAATTGTACTGGATTAAGTAGCACAAAGATTGTCAGCCACACCGCGCCAATACCAAGTAGTTTGCTAAGTAAGAGTCGTCTGGCGGTAAATATTAATCTGAAAACGAACTATACGAATTACACTGCCATTTGGGATTCAAAAACAAAAAGAACTACCGGTAGCTACTCTGGAGCAAGAAGCGAATATAATAGGCTTGAGATTTCCAATATTGCAAAATCCGGAAACAATATTACATTCAATACAATATTCTACGTTGGACAAAAATACGATAATTTCAAAGAATCAAACATGACCGTTACGATTGCTTTTTCGGGAATCTAAAAAATAAATACAAAAATTAAAAGGAGAGAAAATGGAATTTCTATCAAGCCTAAATCCGGGGATTGTAGTATTCGTAATAGCCACTATCATATTTATTATAATTTATAAAAAAGATAGCTTTAAAGGTGGTGGATCAGTTTTAGGAATGTTCACCAAAGAACTAACCCAACTCGCAAAATCAGGAAAACTTGATCCGGTAATCGGCAGAAAAGATGAGATAACGCGCGTTATCCAAATCCTTTCCCGAAGGTCAAAAAACAATCCTATTCTGATCGGTAAAGCCGGTGTTGGTAAAACGGCAATCGTAGAAGGATTAGCGCAAAAAATTGCAGCCGGGCAGGTTCCTCAGGAATTATTAGATAAAAAAGTTTATGTTCTGGATATCTCTGAAATGGTTTCCGGAACGAAATACCGCGGTGAATTTGAAGAAAGAGTTAAAAAATTAATGCAAGAAATTACTTCAGCAAACAGAAGTATTATTCTTTTCGTCGATGAAGTGCACATGTTAATCTCCGCCGGCGGCGCAGAAGGCGCTATTAAAGCAGAGGATATTTTCAAACCCGCCCTTGCCCGTGGAGATTTACAGATGGTTGGTGCTACAACAGCAGGTGAATTTGATAAATATATCAAAAGCGACGTAACGCTGGAGCGACGTTTTCAACCCGTTTATGTGGATGAACCAAATGCGAAAGACACTAAAGAGATTTTAATGGGAAGCCGCGCAAAATTTGAGAAATTCCATAATGTGATAATTGAAGATGGAGCCATTAACGCAGCAATCAGCTTATCAAAAATATACCTTAAAGATAGAAATTATCCCGATAAAGCCATCGATCTGATCGACGAAGCTTGCGCAAAGGTAAAACTGGAAAATGTTGATAAGAAAAAAATCAAAACTCCAAGAGTAACAGCAAAAGATGTTAAGGATGTAATTAAATATTATAAGAAATAAATAAAAGATTGTGGTCTAAAATGAAACCATGAGCCAAATGATTATATTTATTGGTTTTGTCATTCTTCTCCTACCTGGTTTTGCTGGTATATTTCTTCCTATCCCAGGGCTGCTTTATATGTTTATAATTTCCCTTATTTATGGGTTTATTGATAAGTTTGAAAGATTACAACCATGGGAATTGGGAGTTTTAGCAGGCATCGCCCTAATATCTATGCTTAATGATTACCTAACTGGAATGCTTGGAGCCAAGTATGGAGGAGCAGCGCAGAAATCGATGTTTTTTGGAATCATCGGTATGATCATCGGAACGCTTCTGCTTCCTCCTTTCGGCGGACTTGTGGGAGTATTCCTTGGAATTTTGGTCGCTGAGATTCTCAATCATGGAAACAAAGAAAGGGCGGCCAAAGCTGCCACGGGTGGATTGATTGGGTCAATTGTGGGTATGGTTGCAACATTAGTTTTAGCCGTAATATTCGTTTTCCTTTTTGTCTTTTTTGTAATAAATAAATAAGGAAATTTTCAATTTTACAATTTACAATTTTCATTGAATTTTCAATGAATCAATGAATTAACTTTTTAGAAATTGGAAAATTGAGACATTGATTGGAAATTGAGAATTGAAAATTTATTAGTAATAAACAATATTTCTGCTATAATAAACTTATGAAGAAAACCAACCTTGAAGCCATCTTAATCATCATCCTCGTCATCTGTCTTCTTGCTATTGTAGCTTATATGGGTTATTTTTCTGCGGTTACCAAAAAAGATGCCGCGCAAACAACTACTCAAGAACAAACAAAGGAGAGCACGCAGGATTTATCGACAGTGGACAAGACCATAACAAGTGATAATAGTTCAACAAATATCCATATTTTCTCACCAAAAAAAGGCGAGACTATTGGGCTGCCTTTGAAAATATTAGGAGAAGCGCGGGTATTTGAATCGACATATATAGTAAGATTGAAAGAAAAAGGCGGGAATATTCTCGCAGAAGAATCTGGAATGACTTTGCCGGGAGATGCTGGAGAATTTAATTTATTTAATAAAGAGATGAATTACCCTCAACCAAAAGGATCCGATGGAATTTTAGAAGTTTTTCAGTATTCCGCGAAAGATGGTTCTGAAATAGATAAAGTTACTATTCCGGTCAAATTCGGTTATGTGCAGTCTATGTATATAAAAGTATATTTTAGCAATTCTATCAAAGACCCGAATACAATGAATTGCAATAAAGTTTTTGAAACCACTCGCAGAGTCGGCTGGGCAAAAGATACTGCAAATGTGGCATTGCAAGAACTGCTAAAAGGCCCAACAAAAGATGAAGCCAAGAACGGATTTTATTCCTCAATAAATACTGGGGTTAAACTAAATAGTGTAACGATAAAAAACTATACCGCAACTGCTGATTTCGATGATATGCTGCAAGCTGGTGTCGGCGGTTCATGTAAAGTTTCAGCTATCCGCGCTCAGATTACTGAGACGCTCAAACAGTTCGGAACCGTAAAAAATGTTGTTATTTCAATAGGTGGAAGAACCGAAGATATATTACAACCATAGAAGGAAATTTTCAATTTTACAATTTACAATTTTCATTGAATTTTCAATGAATCAATGAATTAAAATTTAGAAATTGAAGAATTGACACATTGATTGGAAATTGAGAATTGAAAATTGAAAATTTTCCAAGACTTTAAATTTAAGTAAAAATATCAATAAATAATTAACTTTTTAGAAAGGATTTCAAATGGAAACTAAACGTTTTGATCTCTCAAACCGCCTTTACGTATTGGTTCTAATCGTGCTAATTGAAATAATTGTCGGCTGCGCTATCGCAATATATATCGGCTTCATGGGAGCGAATAATATGCAACCAAGGACAATTACTGTCAGTGGCGAAGGCAAGTCCTATGTCGCCCCAGATGTCGCTGTTGCGCAACTTGGATTAATCTCGGAAGGGGTAAAGTCCGAAGAAGTCGTTTCAGCAAACAATGACAAAATGAATAACATCATTAAAGAGTTGAAAGCTCTGGGAATTGATGAGAAAGATATTCAAACCAGCAGCTATAATCTTTCACCAAAATATAATTATACAGATAATAAAGGTAGCTTCATTGATGGCTATACATTAACTCAAAATGTAACTTTAAAGATAAGAGATTTTACCAAGATTAGCCAGGCAATTCAAAAAGCCACATCTTTGGGAGCGAATTCTGTCAGCCAGCTAACTTTCAGCGTTGATAACCCAGACAAGGCAAAAAATGAGGCCATGAAATCTGCTATTGAAAAAGCAAAGACCAAAGCAAACGACATGGCTTCGTCTTCAGGGCTAAAACTTGGTAAATTGATAAACGTTTACGAAGGTAGCGGAGTCAGCTCTCCTGTCCCAATGTATGCAACAGCCGATAAGGCAACAGGAATGGGAGGCGGATCAGCTGTAAGCGCACCGGATATCCAAACCGGACAACAGGAGATCACGGTAACAATGAATTTGACATATGTAGTGAAATAAATTTATAGGGGCGGGGATTATCCCCGCCCCAAAAAGTATCTTGCGCTTTTTTGTCTTAATAGTAAAATAGTGATATTGTAATCTCCCAAAAAAACCCCATACAAAATTATTAAGGTTTGAAAGGAGATATTTTTTTATGAAAAAAAGAGAACTTGAACAGCTCGCTAGTAAGACCGAAGAACATGAATTCTACACGCCAATTCCGGATGGCTACAAGAAAGGAAAGACTAAATTTGTTATTGTGACCGGAACAGTTATGTCCGGACTGGGCAAGGGGATATTTTCTTCTTCGCTATCAAAACTGCTCGAAAATCAAGGTTTGAAATGCATGCCGATAAAAATGGAAGGTTATCTGAATATCGATTCTGGCACGCTTAATCCTTACCGGCATGGCGAGGTCTTTGTATTAGATGACGGAACAGAATGTGATATGGATCTGGGAACTTATGAGCGCATGATGGATAAAAACCTGAACCGCCAGTGTTTTGTTACCAATGGACAGATATTCAGCAAAATTTTTGAGCGCGAAAGAAAAGGAGAATATCTTGGACGCGATGTTCAATTTATCCCGCATGTTACTGGGGAGATAAAGCGTCATTTAAGAGAGCTAGCAATGAGTTCCGGAGCTGATGTAGTGCTGGTAGAAGTCGGCGGAACGATTGGAGATATTGAAAATTCGCATTATGTCGAGGCCTTGAGGGAATTGAGCTACGAAGAAGGACGCGGCAATGTCTGTTTCGCAGCTCTCACCTATGTGCTTGAACCAGGGTTCTTGGGAGAGCAAAAAAGCAAAGCCGCCCAACTGGGCATCAGGCTATTAATGGAAAAGGGAATTCACCCGGATATTATCGCCTGCCGGGCAGAGAATCCAGTAACAGAAAAGGTAAAAGAAAAAATCAGTATTTATACTAATGTTCCCGTTGAAAGAGTTTTTTCTATGCATGATGTGGAAAGCATCTATCTTATACCAAAAATGATGCGGGAGGAGAAACTTGAGATCGAAGTGATGAAACTACTCGGGCTCGACAGCAAAGCAAAAGAAGATAAGGCGGGCAATTATGCATGGGATGATTTCACACAGAAGGTTCTGAAAAAGAAAAAGAACAAAGCGACTGTCGGAATCGCAGGAAAATATACGGGGCTGCGTGATTCATATGCGAGTATTATAAAGGCCCTGGAACACTGCGGAGCGTATCTAGATACTGATATTGATATAAAGTGGATAGAAACCACGAAGATTGAGAATGGTGGCAAACCGGCTCTTTCTGAATTAAAAAGCATTGATGCACTCATAGTACCTGGTGGATTTGGTAAAAGAGGAACCGAAGGAAAAATTGAATGTGTGAGGTATGCGCGGGAGAACGGAATTCCCTATCTTGGACTCTGCTTAGGTTTTCAAATCGCCTTGATCGAATTTGCCAGAAATGTTTGTGGGTTAAAGAATGCTAATTCTACTGAAATGAATAAAGAAACTCCTTATCCCGTTGTAGATATCTTGCCAGGACAAAAAAATATTGATCAGCTCGGCGGATCAATGCGATTAGGAGGAAGAGATATCGATGCGAAAAAGGATTCGCAAGTATATAAACTATATGGCAGCAAGACAACCATTCACGAAAGATTCCGCCACCGCTACGAATGTAACCCAAAATACATAAAAAAGTTTGAAGAAAACGGCATTATCTTTTCAGGACGTGCGCCGGGAGAAAATATTATGCAGATCTTGGAGCTAAAAGATCACCCATTTTTCATGGCCTCTCAATTCCATCCTGAATTCACTTCTCGACCTCTCTCCCCAAACCCGCTTTTTGTGGGTTTAGTTGAAGCAGCAATAAAGTTGAGAAAATAAGTCTTTTTTGTGATAGAATATTCTCATGCAAAAATTTACCTCTAAATCTCGCAAGCAAACACAAAAAATCGCCTCCGATTTTGCCAAAAAATTGAAAGGCGGTGAGATTTTGTGTCTCTATGGAAACCTGGGAACGGGAAAAACGACCTTTATCCAAGCTTTGGCAAAGGCATTAGGAGTTAAAGAAAACGTAACCAGCCCAACATTCGTTTTGATGAAACAGTATAGAATCATGAATAAAAAATCAAGAATCAAGAATTTTTATCACTTAGATGTTTACCGCTTAACCGAACCCGAACAAGCTTTGGACTTGGGAGTTGAAGAAATCTGGTCAGACCCACATAATATTATCGCTATCGAATGGGCTGATAAAATTTCCGAAATTCTACCCGAGAAAAAGATTGATTTATGTTTTGAATCGTTAGACGAAAATAAGAGAAAAATAACCATTTTTTAAAAATTATAAAATTATAAAATTAAAAATTTTACCATGAAACCAACTTGGCTTGAAAAATTAAAGAAAAAAGGCGACTTGCCAAAAGTCGTAAAACTTAGCGGAAACAAAGCAAAAAGATGGGGCGGTAAAACGCTTGCTATCCCTTGCCCTGAAGATGTTGCGGCAATAATGAAAAAAGTCCCAAAAGGAAAAGTGATCACAACGGGCGATATCCGGACAAAGATTGCTAAGAAATACAAAGCCGAAGCTGGCTGTCCGCTTACAACCGGTATTTTTACCTGGATAGCGGCAAATGCTTCCGAAGAAGCTGATCTTGGAATCCCCTATTGGAGAACCCTCAAAACCGGCGGAGAATTGAACGATAAATACCCAGGCGGAATAATGTTCCAAAAGTCCGCGCTAAAAAAAGAAGGCCATAAAGTAGTACAAAAAGGTAAAAAATGGATAGTGGAGAACTTTGGTAAAAAATAAAAAAATGATATTATTAATCGATACTACAATCAACCCAACAGCAATCGGTTTATGGGATGGAAAGAAGCTACAAACCAAAACTATCGAATCCAATCCGGAAAACAACCGGAAGATTATTGGAATCATTAAAAAATTTATAGAAAAGGAATCTGGAATGACATCCGTAAGGATGTCAAAAAAAGAAAACACCCTTACGGGTGTCACTCCAGAAAAACTAACTGCTGTCGGTGTTATTAACGGGCCTGGAACATTCACGGGCGTTCGGACTGGAGTCGTAATCGCAAATACGATTAGCTATGCGTTAAAAGTGCCGGTTTATTCAATTGACACATTGACAGCACAAGTACCAAAAGAGATTAATAATGTCGTTTCCATTCTTTCTGCTTCAAATACCGAAGTCTTTTTCGCGCGATTTATAAGAGGGAAGATGATTGGAAAAATAGAGATTGTCGATGTCGTAAATAACCTGCCAAATAGGATCAAGAAAGAAGATCTAACCGTTGGCGATCTGCAGAAAAAACATTGCGGATCATGGGGTTCCAATGAATTTATGAGCGTTTCGTCGTTAAATAGGATTGATTATTTATTGCAAATGATTATCAATAATAAGTTAAAGCCAGCAACTCAAGCACTCCCCCTTTACATAAAAAAACCGAATATAACAAAGAAGAAAAAATAAACATATCTTTCCAAAATCATTTGATTTGTTATAATAAAAACATGAATAAAAAAATACTTGTCGTCGAAGACGACCAAATATTAATGAAAGCTCTTAATATGGAGTTACTCTCTGCTGGTTTTCAAGTTTTTTCAGCGGAAAACGGAGCTGTAGGGATAGAAGTTTGTAAGAAAGCGAAACCGGACTTAATACTCCTCGACCTGCTGATGCCGAAAATGAACGGCTTTGAATTCTTAGAAAAATTAAAAACTAAAGTGCCGGTTATTGTGCTAACAAACCTATCTCAAGATGAAGATAAAGCTCGGGCAACAAAGCTTGGCGCAATAGATTATTTCATAAAATCAGCAACAAACCTTTCCGAAATTACAAAAAAGATCAATAAGATACTAAAGATAAAATAAAAACAAAATGGAAAAATTTTGGCTCAATCAGATTTTGAAGACTTCAAGCTACATCTATCGGATCAAAGAAAAAATCCGCATGGCCGGCAATCTCGCAACGACCCTTCTCTGCCTCTGGCTTATTATAGTTGAGGTATATTTCTTCTTGATTTCTCTGCCCAGCTATCTTTTCATTAAGAAAACCAAAGGCTTGCCCAAAGAAGAAATAAAAGTTTATAAACTGAAAAGAGAGATTAGTTTTATTTTTCTTTTTATATTATTGTTTTTGATAGCCATTTTTGCATTCCTTACATTAACAGTAGCGCCAAATAGCACTGCCGGACAAGAATTACCAACAGCAATAGAATCCCAAAACTAACTATATGAATTTAAATATTCCTAGACAACCGTCACGAGAAGAGCTTCTCGCCCAGATTCAAGAGGTTGAAAATGCCAAAAATGAATTCGTTTCTATAGCCTCTCATCAGCTTCGCACACCCTTGACTGCCATTCGGTGGTCTATTGAATTGATGAAAAAAAGCTCTCTGGAAAATTTAACTGCTGATCAAAAAGATTTTCTCCAAGATATAAATGTTAGTGTCTCAAATATGTCGCGTCTGATCGGAGACCTATTAACGATTTCGCGAATAGACATGCATCGTAAATTCGATTATGTTTTTGAAAAAGTCAATCTAACCAATCTAATCGCAAAAGTGATCGAAGAGCAGATGATCACCGGCGATACCAAAGATGTTAAAATTGTTTATAAACAAAATGCAAAAAAACCAATCCATATATTAACCGATAGGGAAAAAATCCAACAGGCGCTTCAGAATATTGTGAATAATGCCGTCAAATATTCCAAGGATGGCGGTACGGTAAAGATTAATTGCAAAGAAACAGCAAAAAAGGTATTGATAAAAATAAAGGATGATGGTATTGGAATACCAAAATCACAACAAAAAAAGATTTTTGAAAAGTTTTATCGCTGCGATAATGCGGTTCTCACAAATTCCGGCGGTACTGGACTCGGACTTTATATAGTCAATGAGATTGTGTCAGGCCACGGTGGAAAAGTTTGGTTTGAATCTAAATTAAAAAAAGGAACGACCTTTTTTATATCTTTACCAAAAAAGTAGTTTATTATTGATAATGATTACTAATAACAAACTGGCTATATATTAACTATATTATTAAGGTACTATCTAATACAAATGATTATCAATAAGAAATAACCATGCAGATTAATCCCCATATTTTCCGCACATATGATATCCGCGGCCTGAATGACAAGGACTTAGACACAGAAAAGATGAAAGTCATTGGCATGGCTTTTGGAACTATCCTAAAACAAAACGGCCAATCTCAATGTATCGTTGGACGAGATGCTAGATTGACCTCTCCCCAATTCGCAAAAGCCGTAACAGAAGGTTTGAATGCGACCGGAATAGCAGTTTTAGACATAGGACTAGTAGCATCACCTGTTTTCTATTTCTCCTCTTATCATCTTGCTTGTGGAAACGGTATGATGATCACCGCCAGTCATAACCCAAAAGATTTTAATGGCTGCAAGGTAACATTCGACTACCAACCTTTTTATGGGGAAAACCTGCAAAAATTATTAGAAATAATTCAAAACGATTCATTCTCCGTAGGGATTGATAGTAATCAATTCCTACCAATCGAAAACCAACAAATCAATATCTATGACGCCTATATTGAAAATGTTTTGAAAAATATAAAACTCGGTGATAAGAAACTAAAGATGGTTATTGATTATGGCAATGGCGTTGGCAGTGTCGTTGGGAAAAAACTCTATGAAAATATTGTAGGGGTGGGTAGCTATCCGCCCGTGAATCTTTACGAAGAACCTGACGGAAATTTTCCCAATCATATTGCTGACCCAACTATTCCAAAAAACTTGACTGATTTGATCGCAAAAGTGGCTGAGGTAAATGCTGATTTTGGTATCGCTTTTGACGGAGATGCGGATCGAATCGGATTAGTAACGGAAAAGGGCGAGATTATGTATGGCGACCAGATCTTAACGATTCTTTCCCGCCAGACGCTTGAAGAGTCCCCTGGAGCAAAAGTTATAACAGAAGTGAAAGCTTCTCAAGCCGTAACCGATGATATTGTCCAACATGGAGGCGTGCCGATTATCTGGAAAACCGGCCACTCCTTGATTAAATCCAAAATGAAAGAGGAAGGAGCGTTATTGGCAGGGGAAATGAGCGGACATATATTCTTTGCAGACCGCGGAAATAATGGCTATGACGATGCTATGTATGCCGGAGCAAGGATTTACGAGATACTGTCTAAGACTAAAGAAACTTTGTCTCAGATTCTCGCTACAATTCCAAAATACTATGCAACTCCAGAATTAAGACTTGAATGCGAAGAATCAAAAAAAACCGAGACAGTGGCAAAAATCGTCGCTTCATTTAAAGAAAAATACAAAGTGCTGGATATTGATGGCGCTAGAGTCATATTTGACAACGGTTGGTGTCTGGTGCGTCAAAGTAACACTGAACCGGTTCTAATTGCCAGAGCTGAAGGTAGAACTGAACAAGACCTACAACAAATAAAAAAGATACTTAAAACAGAATTACTTAAGTATCCTGAAATACATTTCGAAAAAGAGCTCGATTAATAATTAAGCAGCTTCTTTTTGGAGCTCTTTTAATTTCTCTATTTCTTTCGACTCTTTACTATATTCTTCTTGATTTATAAAACCATATTGCCACAATGTCTCATTTTGTTTTTCTCGAGATAAGGGTTTTGATGAAGCAAAATGTTCAAGTTCGTGCAATCTTATCTCGGCTTGTAGTTGAAGATCCTGTTTCCATGACGGCAATGTCCCTTGTTCGCTACCAAAAAGGGCGTTCATTTTTACTCTAGTAAACTGAACTAATAAAAAAGCTTGCTCACGTGTAATGCTCGCACCACCTCCTTTGTTATATTCATCATACAGAAGCTTTAATGCACGAAAAATAAGCTTTTTACGCAATTCCATTAGATGTTTATAATTAGCCCTTTCTTCTTTACTTAACTCCCCTTCCTTGGAGTATTGTCCGACTTTTTCATCTTTATCACTCGAAAGCGTTATAAATTCTTCATTATGAAAAAGTCCAAGCGCTTCAATTTGCGCAGAAACCTCTTTTATTTCTTTGAGAGATTCGTTTAAACCTAATTTTTTTATTTTCTCATCAAGATTTGGTCTTTCATCTTGCGATTGTTTTTCACTAAACATTTTTTGTTTTAATATTAAATTATTTTAACCCCACTTTTCTTCTTACATCATCCATTTTTTTCTGCGCAATAGAACGCGCTTTTTCTGCGCCTTTTGCTAATATTTTCTCGATTTCCGCATCTTTTGTCAACCACTCTTTTCTTTTCTCGCGAATTTCAGCAAAATAGTCTGCCAACCCTTGCGCTAATTCTGTTTTTAACTTCAGATTATTATCTTTGTAGTCAGCCGCGTCAAAGTTTTTGATAAATTTTTTTCCAAGTCCCAATAAATTACTTATTCCAACTTCATCAGCTGTGGCTTTCTTGATTTTTTCCATTATCACTTCCGGTTCATCCGCAACTAAAATCGCGGACTTAGGATTATCGCTTTTACTCATTTTTTTTGTCGGTTCGGTAAGACTCATAATCTTTGGCATGTCGGTAAGAAGTGGTTCCGGTGCTTTAAAAGTTTCGCCAAATCTATTATTGAAAAATTTTGCCGTATCACGGGCTAGCTCAATGTGTTGAACTTGGTCCACACCAACTGGAATGAGGTCAGAATCATACATTAGAATATCAGCAGCCATTAACACGGGGTAAAGCATTAGCCCAGCATTAATATTTTTCACATTCTTAGCTGCTTTATCTTTGTATTGCGTCATTCTCTCCAGAAATGATATTGGAGTCACACAATTGAAATACCACGCCAACTCAGCATGCTCCAGAATATCTGATTGACGGAAAAATACACATTTTTCCGGATCCAATCCTGAAGCAAGAAGTATCGCTATCAGATCTTTAATCATTGCTCTTTTTTCTTCAACCTTATAATCAACTGTTAAAGAATGCCAATCTGCAATAAAAAAATAGCAATCATATTGTTCTTGCTGCTGCCTAATCCCTGCCATTACAGCAAGATAATTCCCAATATGAATTGCGCCTGTCGGTTGAAACCCGGTCAAAATAGTTTTCTTCATAAAAAATAGTTACTGATTTTATTAAAGTATACTATGTTTTTGCGGCAATACCAATATTTTTTAAAACTACTCGCACTTTAAGCCTTTTTTTGCTATAATACCAGTATGAAAGTCACGAATATTGATCAAGCAATCCTTTTCACGGTACACTATTTTGATACCTACCAACACCCGCCAACTTTTTTTGAAGTCTGGCGCTATCTTTTTTGCTACCAAGCGACCATCGATCATGTGATCTTGAGGTTGGATGAATTGATTAGACGTGGAGAAATAGAAGAAAAAAATGGTTTTTATTTTTTACCAGGGAAGAGCCACTATCTTGATATCCGCCAGAAAAGATACGATATTTCGGAAAAGCTTTGGAATAGGGCTATTCGTGCCGCGCGGATTTTATCTTATCTGCCTTTTATTAAATCAGTTATTGTAAATAATTCCCTGGCACGATTTAATTGTGATAAAGATAGTGATATTGATTTTTTAATCATTACGCAAAAAGATAAGATTTGGACTGTAAAACTTCTTTCAAGCACACTGCTTTGGATTTTCAGATTAAAAAGACAGGGCAGAAAAGTTGCCAAGAGAGTATGCCTAAGTATGTACTTATCAGAAAGTGAGATGAATATCGATTACTTGGCACCAAAAGATAGAGAGTTTTTCCTGCCCTTCTGGATTGCCGAAAACGCGCCGATTCTAGACTATGATAAGACTTTTCAAAAATATAAAAAAGAAAATGAATGGATAAAAAAGTATCTGCCAAATTCAAGCCATTTCATCACCGATTATTTTATCAATTTCAGACAGCCTCTTTTGGCAAAATCCGTAAGGAATGCCCTTTCGCTGCTTTTCCAACCAAAAATCTTTGAGAACTTTTTTAGGTACTTGCAGACGAAAATGATTGCAAAAAAACAGGAAAAATTGGGAAACCCATTTTCGGTTATATTTAATGACCATCTTTTAAAATTTCATGTTAATAATTGGAAAAGATTGCAAACGAAGGACTGGAATAAAGTGATCCATGATTTATCAAATTATAATTAATTGATTATAGGAGAACCACATGAATCTCGTACCGCTAAAAGACAAAATTGTTGTCCGCCCTATCAAGGAAAAAATAGAATCAAAATCGGGAATTGTTATCCCGGAAACCATATCTGCTGACTTGCCGCAAAAAGGAGAGGTAATTGCAGTTGGAAAAGGAAAAATAACAGCTGAAGGAAAACTGCTTCCTATGGAAGTCAAGGTTGGTGATAAAGTTCTATTTACGAAATATTCCCCTACCGCTATAAAAAATGAAGACGAGGAGCTATTCATTTTATCCGAGTCGGATGTATTAGCAATAATTAAGTAAGAAATTTTCATTTCTCAATTCTCAATTCACAATAAATTCTCAATGATTCAATGGTCAAATATTAAGAATTGCAAAATTGTAAAATTGATTGAAAATTGGAAATTGTAAATTGAAAATTTTTGGAGGTATTTATGCCAAAGAAAATCATTTTCAACAAAGAAGCACGTGACAAACTAAAAAAAGGCATCGACAAACTTGCCAACACTGTGAAAGTAACCTTGGGTCCCAAGGGCCGCAATGTGATGTTTGATAAAGGTTATGGCGGACCGGTGATAACGAATGATGGTGTTACTATTGCCAAAGAGATAGAGCTCGAGGATAAATTTGAAAATATGGGAGCACAGCTGGTCAAAGAAGTTGCCGAAAAAACCAATGATGTTGCCGGAGACGGCACCACCACAGCCACTCTGCTAGCCCAAGCAATGATTGAGAAAGGGCTGGAAGAGATTAGCAGCGGGAATAACCCGATGGAAATCAAACGCGGAATAGAGAAAGGTGTGGCTGAAATTAAAGATTTCCTCAAGGGGATGAGCAAGGAAATTAAAAGCAAAAATGAAATCGCTCAAGTAGCATCGATCTCTGCAGATAATACTGAAGTTGGCGAACTGATTGCTGAAGTAATGGAAAAAGTGGGTAATAATGGCGTTATTACAGTTGAAGAATCGCAGACTTTTGGGCTTTCAAAGGAATATACGGAAGGGTTAAAAATTGATCAAGGATATATCGCTCCTTATATGGCTACCGATACGCAAACACTGGAAGCTATTTATGAAAATGTTTCAGTTTTAGTAACGAATAAAAAGATCGGCGCCCTGAAAGAAATACTGCCAATATTGGAAAAAGTCGCAAACGATGGGAAAAAAGATATCGTGATTATCTGTGAAGATCTGGATGGTGAAGCGCTCACTACATTAGTTTTAAACAAAATCAGAGGCACTTTTAACACTCTGGCAATCAAATCTCCCGGTTTTGGCGATAACAAGAAATCTTCGCTGGAAGATATTGCGACACTCACCGGTGCGACTGTCATAACCGAAGAAACTGGGTTAAAACTGGAAACTGCCCAGCTCTCTCATCTCGGCTTGGCACGCAAAGTAGCCAGTGATAAGGAAAAAACGATTATCGTTGGAGGAGGCGACAGTAAAAAAGATATTAAAGATCGTATTGAAATATTAAAAGCACAAGTAGAGAAATTAAAAAATGATTTTGATAAAGAAAAAGTAAAGGAGAGAATTGCTCGATTATCTAATGGCGTAGCAGTAATAAAGGTTGGCGCTGCTACTGAAATAGAACTGAAAGAAAAAAAACACAGGATCGAAGACGCTCTTGCGGCTACCCGCGCGGCAGTTGAGGAAGGAATAGTCCCTGGTGGCGGGGTAGCGCTTTATCGCGCAAAGAAAGCTTTAGTCGATCTAAAGATTGAAGGCGATCAGGCGATTGGAATTGAAATATTGAATTCTTCGCTCGAGTTTCCTATTCGCCAGATGGCGGCTAATGCTGGGAAACCAAGATTGGCAGGCAAAATCATGGGCGAAATTAAGAAAAATACTAACCAAAACTGGGGTTATGATTTCGCAAAAGATAAGTATACCGATATGATTGAGGCCGGAATCATCGACCCGACGAAAGTAACGAGAAGCGCCCTGGAAAACGCCGCATCAGTTGCAGCAATATTCCTCACAACAGAGGCAGTGATTGCGGAAATACCAGAAAAAAAAGAAAAAAGTCAGGAAGTTGGATATTAAAAATTAATTTAAAGAACAAAACAGCCGCCGGTTTTATTAAAAACCGGCGGCTTTTGATTTTCCGTATTTTTGACAGCTCTTTTTCAATGCTGTATAATCAAGAAAACACTAACTTAAGCATATTTTTATTATTAACAGAACAAAAATGAAGAAGATTCTTTTCGCTGTGTTCCTTTCTTTATTATTAATCCCAAGCATCGCATTTGCTGCTGATTTCAAAACTCCGGATGAAACTGGAAGTGTTACCGTGGGCAAAGATGATAAGGTTCGCAATCTTTACACCGCAGGTTCAAATGTTGATATCCGCAATGCCGTACTGGGCGATCTCGTAACCGCAGGCGGCAATATTGATATTAACGCTAATATCGAAAAAGGCCTGCTTGCTGCTGGTGGAAATGTAACACTAAATAATGACGTCGGACAAAGCGCCCGGGTTGCCGGTGGAAATGTCATCGTCAATGGCAAAGTTACTGAAGACTTGGTTGCAGTTGGTGGAACGGTAAAACTAAGTAAGGATGCGGGCGTTTTTGGCGACTTGGTGGCGGCAGGAAGTCAGGTAAATATCGATGGAAAAGTTTCTGGAAATGCCAGAGTTATCGGTGAAAAAATTGTTATCAATGGAGAAATAGCAAAAGACCTACAGATTGATGGTGTAGCAAACCTTACGATTGGAGACGGCGCTGTCATTGGCGGTAAATTAATCTATTCTTCAACCAAAGAAGCTACTATATCTCCAAACGCCAAGATCATCGGCGGAATTGATTTCAAAAAGACTGAGAAACAATATAAAATTTATGGGATGACCACAGGCATGGCGGTATTTAGTATCCTATTAAAACTGATTTCTCTATTCCTGACACTGCTCCTAATCACATATTTTAGCGTTAAGCCAACAAAGAGCTTCGTACAAAAAGCGCTATCAAGCCCAGTTTCGGCCTTAGTTTGGGGATTTATTTCCTTGATAATCATCCCGGTAATCTTTATCGCTTTGATTTTCTCGGCAATCGGAACAAACATCGGAATTATTTGCATGCTTATCTACATCGCGTTATTGATACTCGCTTCAATATTAAGTTCACTGCTAATCGGTAGTCTACTAACCAAGCAGATGAATAAAACAAAAGAATACCCTATCGATTGGAAGGTTTGCGCAATCGGTGCGATCCTAACAATGATTTTGGGTCTAATACCGATAGTCGGTTGGATAATAATATTCGCATTCTTCCTGATATCTTTCGGACAGATCATAAAATCTTTATCAGAAAAGGTGAAAAGAGAGAAAGCAAAATAATAGATCTATTCTACCGCGGGAGAAAAACCAACCTCCCCCTTGATCTTTTTGCTCGAGGGCGTGAATTCCACTTTTCCAAGCAGATCGCGGACTACGACACCATATCTATCAATCGAAATAATTCGGTTTGCATTTATAATTCTCCTCTCTCCTGAAAACAACTTCTTGACGACTATCGTTGCGAGACGCCCATCTACTGTATCAAAAATAAAGTCCTCAATATAGCCGATTCGATTACCATTCTGCGTAGTAACCCTAGCTTTTAGTAGAAAAATCTTTTGATCCCAAACCTTTTTTACCCGCACAACCTCATCTATTGGAACTATGCTTTCTATGCTTCTCACTACTATACCATCTATATATGCCCCTGAGACATCCTGCATTGTTAGTATTAATGGTTTCTCCCAAAAGAATTTTTTATTAAGAGTAAAAGCCAATACCTGACCATTATTCGGGTCAATTATAATACTGCCGGTCGTACCAATTTTATGCAACGTTAAAGAATCGATAATGTTTTTCCCGACTAATTTTGAAGCATATAATAGCATAAATTTTCAATTATCATTTCTCAATTTTCAATCAATGTAATAATTTTGCAATTCTCAATATTGGTTCATTGAATCATTGGAAATTTATTGAAAACTGAAAATTGGAAATTGAAAATTAAATTATTTTTAAATGGAATAAAAACTCAGTGTTCCCTTTGCTACCTTTAATTGGCGATTCAACCTCTCCACGTATCTCAAACCCATTCTCTATACACCAGAGTCGGAAATCTGCGAGAAGACTCTCATGAATATCAGGATCTTTTATTACCCCTTTGTATTTATCGGCAATCGCCTTGCCTGCTTCAAACTGTGGTTTGAAAAGTAATATTATTTGAATATTATTAAATATTTTGAAATATTTTGAAATATTTTCTAAAATCCTTTTAACCGAAATAAATGACACGTCAATAACAAAAATATCAATTCTCTCCGGTAACTCTTTCACATCTTTAAAATTCGTCTCCTCCATTACCACAACTCTTTTGTCGTTACGCAGCGTCCAAGCCAGCTGGCCGCGACCAACATCTATCGCAAAAACCTTCTTGGCTCCATGTTGAAGCGCGAAGTCAGTAAAACCTCCGGTTGATGAACCAATGTCAGCTACTGTTTTGCCTTTAAAATCGATTTGGAACACATTGGCAGCCTTCCCAAGCTTTTCTGCTCCGCGACCTACGTATCTTTGTTTTTCAACAACCTCAATCTTAGCATCTTCATCAAACCTTGATCCAGGTTTGGTTTCTTTTTTGCCGTTAAGCGAAATTGACCCAGCCATAATTAGTCGCTGAGCTTTCTCACGAGAATCAGCTAATCCTTTTTCAAAAACAAGCATATCAAGGCGTTTTTTCATTTTTACTCCTTAATACAATTATACTACATAAGAATAAAAATGTCCCGAGTAAGTCCGAGGGACTATAATATTTTATCAAAACAAAAATCGCCTAATTTGAAATTATTTTTGCCAAATTAAATATAGAAACCATAAACTTATTTTAACTTTACTAGTTTTCTTCTTAAGATTTTTTCTGTAATTTTATGCAAAACCCATGCAAGGCTCAAGAATATCAAAAGGTAAAGAACTGTTGCTAACCATGCCGGGAAACATTTATAGAGACCATTGAATCTTAGGAGTATTGGCCAGTGTAATAAGTATATTTCATAGCTGTAAACACCTAAAAGGCTAAGCAGTTTAAAATCGATTTTCTTTAAAACAAATAGCGCAAAAACTACTAACACTGTTACCATACTGATATAGCCGACAATATCAAGGTTGCCAACACCAGAATTTACCGAAGTATATAATATTGCAACAATCATTAGAGCCATAATAAAATAGCGGAAAGAAATAAATAGGTTCTTTTTTAGATTTCTGACTGAAGAAATCCTTGCCATTTTCGCTGCTAAATTGAAAAACTTCTTATTTTTTGCTTTGTACTGATCAACCAAATTTGCCATCCAGTCGTTGATCGCACCCCTTTTGTAGTAACCCCATCCCGCGACAATTCCAAGAGGGAAGGCAAGAAGGTGTACTTGATAAAGGTTTTTTACCTGTGAAATCACCGAAGGATTAATCTGGAACACTACCAAATATGTTATAAGGTAAATAACAAGCGCGGAAACCCAAGGTGCCTTTTTCGAAAAAACCATTGGATAAACCAGATAATAGAACAAAATAACCGTGAAATACCACAGCGGTGAATTGATATCTATATAGATGTTTGCCCTGGTAAAAATTCCAAAAAAAGATCTTACTATATAATCCCAAGGATAGGAAACCTTTAAAAAGAAAAAATCGATTAGAAAGAGCAGTGTCAAGACGATCCAAAAAGGAACAAATAATCTTGGTAATCTTTTAAGGTAGAATTTCGCAATAGAAGTACTTTTCTTTAGTGTACTGACTGTTAATCCGAATCCCGAGAGAAAAAGAAAAAGATCAACCCCGACACCGGAAGCAATTGACAATGGATAGAGAAACCTCTGGTCTGAGACAAGAAAGTACCCAATATGGCCAAATATAACCGTAAGAATTGCCAACCCCTTCAACTCTTCGGTGGTCGAAATAGGAAAAAAATCCCTCAGCTTGTCGCGCCGTATAGAAAAAATCAGCGCTATCCCAAAGATAACAGCAAAAATCCAGGTTGAACTAACTGGGTTTTGTATATTTACCATAGGAAAATTATAGCACAAAAAAACCGCCTCAAAAAGACAGTTTTAACAATACTTCATTTTTCAATTAATCATCAATAAAATCAGTTGGTCTATCCTTCAGATTTCCTTTATATGAACTAGCTTGGAAGTTAAAAAGTTTTTTCAAAAAATTCAGCAATTTTTTTAGCATTTTTTTGTATTTTATTAATATCGTCGCGAAGCGACTCCAAAACTTTGAACTTTACACTTTTAACTTTAAACTAGAACGTGCCTACGCACGTTCGACGTATTCTCCAGTACTCGTATTGATTCTTATCATATCGCCCTCGTTTATGAATGCTGGAACTGTTAATTTATAACCAGTTTCTACGATAGCTGGTTTGCGGACATCGGAAGCTGTAGCAGATTTGATTCCAGGTTCAGTTTGAATAATTTTCAATGTAACCTTTGCTGGCAATTCTACTGAAATTGGAGCATCTTTGTAAATCATTATTTCAACATCCATTCCGTCTTTCAGAAAACCGCTTTTTTCACCAAGAATGCTGTCTTTTATTTCAAATTGTTCAAATGTGTTATTATCCATAAAAACAAAGTTTTCTCCTTCTTTATAGAGAAACTGCGTTTTTCTTTTATCCATTTCCACCCCATTTATAGTATCGCGATCGCGGAATACTACTTCAAAAACATTGCCCGCAATTAGATTGCGCAAACGGGTCGTCATAAATCCTTTTGATTGGGAAGAACGCGAAAAATTGGCGCTTATTACCTCGTGTGGAGCGCCGTTGTATTCAATCTTGATACCTGGTTTCAGGTCGGTCATCTGCATAAATTTTTATGTTAGATCTTAAATGTAAAATATCAAAACCATACCAGAGATTTAACATTTAACATATTACATTTGAGATTATTAATATTCTATCTGTTTATATATGGAACTAAAGCCAGATGTCTTGCTCGCTTTATAGCTTGGGCAAGGCGTCTTTGGTGATAAGCACAAGCACCGGTTCTTCTCCTGGTTTCGATTTTTCCAAGAAAAGAAGTGGATCTTTTTAAGACTTCTACCTGCTTATAATCAACTTCTTTGATTCCTTTTGAACAAAAAACACAAATTTTGTTTTTCATGCGATTATATTATTATTTCTAAAAGATTATTTCTTTATTACTGTTTATCAATGTTAACTGTCAAAATTCTAAGCACTAATATCTAATCTCTAAACAAATCTAAAATTCTAATTTTCAAATTTAGGATTTAGAATTTAGATATTAGTATTTTCTAAAAATCGCTTCGTGATTTTTAGAATGGTATATCATCCAAGTTTACTTCTGCATTTCCACTCATTCCCACATCAACTGACGCGCTGCTGTCTTGCATTGGAACTCCCCCGATACCTGGATCGCTAACTGGAGCACTATTGCTTGCTGCAGCGCCATATGCGTTACCTGCCGCAGTCCCTTCTTTTGGCTTGTCTAAAACTAACATGTTTTCAGCAACTATCTCGGTCTTTTGTCTCTTTACCCCATCTTGGCCTTCCCAAGTTCTAGTTTGAAGACGTCCTTCAATATATACTTTTCTGCCTTTAGACAATATTTGCCCACAGATTTCCGCTAATTTCCCCCAAGTAACTACATCGTGGAATTCTGCTGCTTCTTTCTTTTCTCCTGATGCATCTACCCAGACTCTGTTTGTTGCTACTGCAAAAGATGCGACAGCCTGACCATTTGGAGTATAGCGAAGTTCTGGATCTCTTGTTAAATTCCCAATAATTTGCGCGCGATTTAAACTCAACATAGTAATTCCCTTCTAATTGTTTGGAACTCTTACTAATAATGTTATATATCTAAATTTTTTTTAATTTTCAATTTCCAATTTCCAATTTTCAATCAATTTTACAATTTTGCAGTTCTTAATATTTGACCATTGAATCATTGAGAATTTATTGTGAATTGAGAATTGAGAAATGAAAATTTCTTACTCCTCATCCTTCAATAATTCTGCTAATTTTGCATCTAAAGCTGCTTTTCTCTCGTCATCTGTCATTTTCTTTCTCTTTGGCTGTTCCTCTTCTTCTTTTTCCTCTTTAACCTCTTTTTTCTCTTCAATAATTTCAGGTACTTCCTTAATTTCCTCTTCCTCTAATTTCTTTTCAGAAATTTCTTCTGGAATTTTTTCCTTTGTTTCTTCAATCTCCTCTTTGGTTTCTACTGGCTCTTCAATAACTTCTGGGGTCTCAATTTTAATTTCCGGAGCTTCCTCCTTAACTTTCTCTACTGGAACTTCTTCAATTTCTTCCTTGATTTCTCGTTTCTTTGATTTGTTGATTTCTTGCTTTCTTGATTTATTGAAGTCCGGTTTTTGTCCACCTTCTTTTTTCTTGGTTCCGACTTCTTCAAAGAATGATGTATTTTCTATATAGTCACCAATCAAGTAGCGCATAATTTTCTCATTCAGGTTTAGATCTCGATTAAGCGAGTTAACTTTAACACTATCTATTACAAATACAAAAACAAAATAATAGCCGAATGTATTCTTGGCTATTTTATAAGCAAGTTTTCTCTTGCCCCAAAAAACGTCTTTTTCTATTTTCCCGCCGCGAGATTCAATTAACTCACGAACTTCTTTGGCGATTGACTTCGCCTTGTCTTCGTTATAGTTTTCACTAACAATAAAAGTAATTTCGTACTGCTTCATTTTATATTTACCCTTCATAGCTTTACGCGAAGAAGAGTCCTTTCTTTGGTCTAATGCCCTGCACTTGGTTATGCAAGGAAAAAGGATTATTGATTGTTATAAACATTTTAGCAAAAAAATCAGAAAAACACAAGGAAATTTTATATTATTATCTCCCCAGACTCTTCAACGCTGCTTTAAGCTTCTTTTCCGGTTCTTTTATAGATTGATCAACCATCTTCAGAGCCGTTCTGGCTTCTACTGCATTATAACCGAGTTTTATCAGAGCTTCATAGACATCCATATTTGCATGCGAACCGACATCAATGGATTTCGTACCAATAGGGCGAACATCACCGATCGTGATTTTATTTTTCAGTTCCAACACTATCCTCTCGGCAGTCTTTTTGCCAATTCCGGAAATATTTGTGAGAATTTCAGGGTTATTTGATATCACCGCCTCGCGAATATCGTTCAGAGATGCAGCATTCAAGACGCTAATTGCTACTTTTGGTCCAATACCATTTATGGTTAAGAGCATTTCAAAAAATTCCTGCTCATCAGTGGTATGGAAACCGTAAAGTGCTTGCGAACTCTCGGTAATATTGTGGTAAATATTTAGCGACACTTCTTCGCCAAGACGGCTCGCGGTTAGCACTGAACCGGCAACAAAAACTTTGTAGCCGATCCCACCTGTCTCGACAACTATATATGTTTCTTTGATTAATGTTACCTGACCTCTTATACTTGCTATCATGATTTTATTATATACTAAAAACACAAAATCAAAATGGGATTTTTTTATTACAAATTAAAAATCCCTACTTGTGTAGGGATTTTTAATTTGTAATTCTTAAATTATATATCATTGCTAAGCGCTGACTCAAGCGCAGATGGAGCTGGTCGAGGAGGTCTCATAGAACCTTCTGGCTCGATGATCTTGAGGTTGATTCGAGCTTGGTTTTTTGCGCCAAAAGCTCTTAGAATTGTCCTTAAAGCTTTTGCCGTCTTTCCTTCTTTTCCGATAATAGTCCCCATATCAGAAGGATCGATCAAAAGCTCCAACAACACTCCCATCTCATCAACTTTTCTTTCAATCTTTACCTTGTCAGGATTAGCAACGATAGCTTTCACTATCGTTTCTAAAAGTTTGATATCTTCCATTTCTTTAATCCTACATTTTTATTTGTAGTAGCTCGACCCTATCGATCAGATACCGATACTATACTCATAGTAGCAATCTGCAAAAAAATGTAAAGCTACTTTTATTCGGCTTTCTCTTCAGCTTTTTTATCTTCAACAACTGTTTCTTCAGACGAACCGCCGTTCGCCTCTACATTTTCAGTCTGCACATTTTCATCCTCTACAACCGGTTCTCCCTTAATTTCTCCAATTTCCTCTTTAGTTTCTTCCTTCTTCTCTGCCGGCTTTGGAGCTTCTTTCTTTGCTTCCTCTGGTTTCTTGCTCTTATATACCTTTATCTCAACTTCCTTTTGATAATCTTTTGTCTTATCAATCATTTTCCCTTTTAATCTTTTTACTGTATCAGTTGGTTGTGCACCGCTGCCTACCCATTTGTCATATTTCTCTATATCGAGTTTAAATTCCTTTGGATGAAGATGCGGATTATAGTTACCAATATAGTCAGTAACTGCGCCTTTGCCAGTTCTAGTTTTTTCAACAACAACCACGCGCCATGTTGGACGGTCTTTTTTCCCTGTTTTAACTAATTTAATTCTTAGCATTTTTTTCTTTTATATAAATTATATTCCATGCGAGGAATCGCTATAAATAAAAAAAACCGGCGATGCATCTCGCACATAAGATATTCTAAGGCAAAAATGGCTAAAAGTCAATAAATAAAAATACCTTCTCATTTCTGGTTGTTTTTGTATAATTGTGCTACAATAAAATAAAAATAAATAGCAATAATAGATGACACCGTTTAATCATTTCAAAGCTTTTTTGAAAGGGTCTTTAAAGTTAGCTCATCGTTACAGAAAGTTTTTGGTTTTCGTAGCGATTCTTTATGCTTTCTGGTTTTTCGGGCTGGGAATGCTTGGTGGTTATCTGCTAAATAAAGGTTCTCTTTCCGATCTTCCCGATATTACTTCGAATGATAAAATATTAATCATCTCTCCGCATATTGATGATGAGATTATTGCTACCGGAGGAGTGATTCAGGAAGCGGTTAGCAAAGGTGCGGCAGTTAAAGTGGTTTATATGACCAATGGTGACGACGCTGTCGGAGCAATTATTAGTGAAAAAAGGAATCTCAATCTTGACCCAAATGAATTTGTTGCTCTGGGCGAACAAAGAATGGCAGAGGGGAAAAAGGCTACAAATGACCTTGGACTGACAGATGACAATCTGATTTATCTTGGATTCCCTGATGGAGGGCTTAATCCAATGTTAACGACATACTATAGAGCAGCATATACATCAAAAGCAACAAGGTTTAATTATAGTCCGTACACAGGTACATACATACCAAAACAACAGCACCTCGGAATCAATGTCGTAAATGATCTGAAAGAAATTATTAAGAACTTTGAACCAAACATTATTTTCGTTTCCCACCTACGTGACCGACATCCGGATCATTCTGCAAGTTATCAATTTCTGGTAAAATCTTTGATCGGTCAAGAGAACAATCCAAAAGTATATTCTTATCTCGTTCATTATTCGCTCTATCCCGCACAAAAAAAATTACTGCAAAACTCTTTTATGTATCCGCCAAATAGACTTTTTTCTAAAGAAGGATGGTATAGCTTTGACCTTACGAACGTCCAACAAGACAGGAAATTAAAAGCAATAGATGAGAACACCAGCCAAATAAAAACTATTTCTATGTTGAATTTCTTAAAAAGTTTTGTGAGAAGAAATGAGATATTTGAGGTAATGAATTAGAACGGTAGACAACATTTAAAAGTTTTTTCTAAAATAATATTTTGTCATATTTCAAATTTGTCGCACTCAGGAAATATTACCAAATATGAAAAAAATATTTAAGAAATATTGAAGATGCTTTGGATTAATATTTTTATAATATTTTTTATCTAAGTATTGAACCAATGATGCTTTTATGACCGTTCAGAAATTCATGAGCGGTCGTTTCTTTTTTCCCTTCGAGCTGAAGTCGATTAATCACCCAATATCCTTGCGCAAATGAAACACACACATCACCGTTCACATCCAAAAAAACCTCTCCATTTTTGTAATTTGAAAATTGGTCATTTGTGGCAGAAGTGTTTCCACCGCTCAACCCAACTTCCAAGAACTTAATCCTTTTTTCACCGAAAAAAGCGTATACCCCAGGCCATTCATTGAAAGCGCGGGTTTTTCTTTCTTCAATCTCCGCACTACTGCTAAAATCAACCCTACCATCTTCCTTATTTATCATTTTACAATAAGTCGCTTTTTTGTTTTCTTGTTTTTTGGGTTTAATTTCCCCTGCGATATATTCTTTGAGTGTTTTAAGAAGCAAGGGCAATCCCTTCTCTAACATTTTTGCCCGTAAAGTAGTTGCGGTTTCATTAGAATCAAGTGTGATTTCAACCTGAGATAACATTGGCCCTGTATCCATATTTTCATCCATTATCATTATCGTAACACCGGTTTTATCTAGTCCTTCAAGTATAGCGGATTGAACTGGCGAAGGACCGCGAAGGGCTGGCAAAAGCGACGCGTGAAAATTCACACAACCGTATTTAGGGATTTCCAAAGTTTCAGCTGTTATGATTTTACCATATGCGGCCACCACAACTATATCAGGTTGTAAGTTGTAAGTTGTAAGTTGAACTTCGGCTTTAGTAGATGGCTGAAATAATTTTAACCCTTTTTCGAGCGCGAATTTTTTTACCGGAGTAGGCAAAACCTCCATTTTTCTTCCTGTTGGCTTATCCGGTTCAGTAATAACACCGATAATATCATAGCCATCGTTCAGAAGGCCATCTAAAATCTTAGCGGAAAATTCGGGTGTACCCATGAAAACAAGTTTAATTTCTTTTTTATTGATCATTCTAAGTTTTAGTAGTTAGTAGTTAGCAGCTAGAAAACCTAACTACCATCTACTATCTACTAATCACCTACCCTATCCAAAAACACTATCCCATTCAAGTGATCAATTTCGTGTTCTAGTGTTCTCGCTACCAATCCTTCCGCTTCGATCTCTAAATCTTCAAAATTTTCATTTTTTGCTTTAACTTTAATTTTCTCAGGCCTGCTAATTTCGCGAAAAACTTCCGGAAAACTGAGACAGCCTTCGGAGTAAACTACTTCATGTCTGCTCATACGGATTATATCGGGATTAATAAAAATCATATCCTGACCGCAATTTTTCACTACCAACATACGTACTGGCACTCCAACCTGAATTGCCGATATACCTACTCCTTTATTTTCTTTCATTATTTTTTTCATTTGTTTGGCTAAATCTAATAGCTCCGGGGTAATCTCGGTAATTTCTTTTGATTTTTCTCGCAAAATCTTCGGGATCTTTTTTATATCTTTCGTTTCAACTAATTTATATTTATTCATGAAATATATTGATTTATTGTTTTTTTTGATTTCTTGCTTTATTGTTTAATTATTCCCTGATATTATAACATAAAAGGCCGGGAAAAGTAAATGAAAGTGCGCCGAGGAATCCTCGGCGCACAGAGTTTGGGGGGCATTCGGCCCCTTGTAAAACGTGGTCGCGAGCCCTACGCTCAAGCAGCTCTTTGGCGACCGTACTACGGATAAAAAATCTTTCCTGCCGTCATCTGACGCTAAACTATTTTATGCGTACATTCGATCGTGCAATACTGTGATCGGCAGTCCATCCCCTAAAAACCCGCTCCTCTAAAAAGAGGATAAACCTATCAGCCGAAAGGTACTCTTTTTTAAGGAATGCCCTTCAGCCAATTTTCTTGGGCCCCCAGAAATGATTGATTTTTCATGTCAAAACTTTAATTAATGCATTTCAAAACTCTTTTAAGCCTTGAAAATAACGACGTAGTGTTCGGCCTTATTGCTCTTCTTGATAAGTTTCGAATCGTTCTTTTTTCTATGTAAGCTGGGGGCCTCATAAACGAACGACAACTTCTGAGCATCTTGAATTCGGCCGATGTAATTAGATTATATATTAATTAAAAATCGAGTCAATAGGTAGGGGCGCAGGTTTCAAACCTGCCCCTATAATAATGATATCGGATCTACATCAATAACCCATTCTTTCGGTACCATGTTCAATAATCCCTCAATTAATTTTTTGTTTTCCCTGTCCTCCGTAACTTTAGTGAAGGGGGATTGATTTTTTGTTTTTATGATTATGTTTTTCCAGTATCTCCCGTATTTACGTTCAACTAAGGGGCTAATCGGCCCGATAATTTCTACCTTAATTTCTCCTAATTTATTTTTAATTTCCTGCAACTTTCCAAATAATTCTATCGCTTTTTTTTCAATCACAGTTCGGTCAAAACCGGACATTGACAATTTAATCAGCTGACCAAATGGCGGATAACCGAATTTTTCCCGGGTCAGAAGTTCCCTTTTAACAAAAGATAGATAGTCGCCTTTCTGGATCGTGTCAAATATCCAAATATCAGGCGTAGCGGTCTGCAGAACTAAAAGCCCCCTGGCGCTACTTCTACCAGTACGTCCAGCCAGCTGAGTAACCAGCTCATAAACCTTTTCCTCTGAAGTATAATCGGGTATAAGAAGTGATTCATCAATTGAAATAACAGCCGCCAGATCTACCGATGGAATATCCCAGCCGTGCACGATCATCTGAGTCCCGACAAGAATATCTATTTCGCCTTTTTTATATTTTTCAAAAATTTCATCATAAGCTCGATCATCAATCATTGTATCGCGATCCATGCGCGCAATTCTGGTATCTGGAAAATACTTTTTGATTTCTTCCTCGATTTTTTCCGTACCTTTTCCAAGAAATCGAAAATCTAATCCTCCACAAATTTCGCATCTGGTTGGCGGCAGATATTTTCTCCCGCAATGATGGCACCACATTTTATTATCTATGGAATGAAATACGAGTGCTGAATCGCACTGCTCGCACATCGAAATCTTCTTGCAATCATTACAAATTATAAATGATGCCATTCCGCGTCTATTTAAGAATAACAGTGCCTGTTTGCCATTTTTGAGCACCATATCAAGAGCCTTGATGAAATACTCGCTGAATATCCCGTCTCCACCATTTGGCTTTTCCTCTTCCATATTTACAACTTTGATTTGAGGTGGAAGTGAACCATCAACCCTTTCGGAGATTGAAAGATACTCCCACTCACCATCTATCACGCGTTTGTAACTGGTTACCAGTGGCGTACCCGAACCAAAAACCAAAACTGCACCCGAAAGCTGCGCCAATTTTTCTGCCACCGTGTGAAGTTCATATCTTGGTGTTTGATCGGATTTGAAAGAAATCAGATCATGTTCTTCATCGACAATCATGATTTTTAAGTTTTTTACCGGCGAAAATACCGCGCTGCGCGACCCAACCACAATTTTTTTCTTACCGGTTTTTATTTCTATCCAAGTTTTTAGCCTTTGGGAAATACTCATTTGGCTGTGCACTAGCGCAACACCGTCTTTTCCAAAAACTTCTTCAAATCTTGCCAGGCTTTGCGGGGTTAGAGAAATTTCCGGAACGATAAAAATTCCGCTACCTCCAGATTCCAAAGCTTGAGCAAAAGCGCGTAGATATACTTCTGTCTTACCGCTATTCGTAACACCGTGGAGGAGAAATGTTGCGGGTTTTTTACTATTCAAAGCATCGTTAATTTTTTTGAGAGCTTTTTGCTGTTGGGAAGTTAATTGAAGCTGGAATCTAGAAGCTAGAATCTTGTCTTTCATTCCTAGATTTGTTATTTTAGATTCTAAATTCTTAAAAATCGCCGTCTTCCTTTTACGTAAATTCGCCGGTATCATATGAAACAACGCTTGAGAAAATCCGCACCAATAATGCTCTGAGATAAAATAAGCTAATTGAACTTGTTTATCGTCAATTATCGGGATTGGTTCGATGATTTTCTCGATATCTTTCGTTTTAAACGTAGGTTTTTTATCGTGAATTTTTATGATAATTCCATTCACCTTTCTGGAGCCTAACGGAATCATCACCATTTGACCCACTAAAATATCTTTCTCTAATTCGGAAGGAATAGAGTAGGTAAAAAGATCATCACGCTTTGAGCTTTTTGTATTAACGGCTATATCTACAAACATAACTTCATTCTATCATTTTTTGGTAAAATAAAAAACCGCCTTTACTAGGCGGTTTAAAACCCTTTTCGGGTGATCAGAACTACTTCGAAAGAATTATGCTCAATGCCTCTTGAATGGTGATGTCGAATTCTTCAGCAACCACCTCAGCAATTTCCAAATTTGACATTTCCTCCACATCCTTTCCATTTCTGATTTTTTCATGCTACTGCGCGTTTCCGTACATTCTTCATCTCGTGTTCTGCGAGGCAAAAATCAATTCCCCCCGCTGCGAGATTGCTCGTTTCCGCATCAAGCAGAAATGAGCATCCTTCGCGTTTCTCTTTTGGACATTGTTGACACATACCTCCACCACCTCCCGATTGTTTTTTACGGGCGGATTACATGCCCGGGATGTTTTGGTCTGCACGTAAACATATGCCACACGAACACACCAAATATCGGTATCGCGAAAGGAATTACTGCTTCCATGTTCTCACCTCCTCAGGTGATAATTTTTTAAAAAATTGACGAGATTGCTACCCTTCATAGGCGACGGTATAAATATTATTTAAAAGCCGTCTTTTTAATTTTTCCTAGATGAAAGGCAGTAATATCGCCAATTTTTAATATTTTGTCAATATATACATTATGTCTTAAATATTGTACTATATGCATATATTAGCATACTTTTCTATTCTTGTCAATACTTTTATGGCTTAACATGGCCACATTGTTGAATTACTACATTATTCTTTAAACTTTTAACAGTACCTACCCACCCCCTTAGCAATGTAGCAATGTAACCATTTAACAATTTTGTTTATTGATTTACCATCATTTTTGCTCTACAATATCTTTATCGCACCGAATACTATTAAAAAAACAACGATGTCTAAGAAAAACAAGGCTCTCAAACAACTCATCAAATCACAAATTCAATCAGGCACCCAAGGTGTATCTGGCGTTGGCGCACCGACCGGATTCGCTTCAACATTTAGCGCTGCCACAACAGCTACGAAACCTATAACGATTTCTGATAAAGAAGTGAGTGAATTTGCGTTAATAAAAAAAGATATCAGGCTTTCGCTCACCCTGATAATCTCGGTTATCGTAATGTTTATAATCATCTACTTCATCGACCGTCAAACAGGATTTCTACTAAGCATCGCGACAAAGCTTTTCAATATCTTGCAGAACGTGAAATAAAAAAAGAGAGGCCAAGCCTCTCTTTTTTTATTTCTCTCTCACTCTATATTGCAATGCTTCTGCAATATGTTTTTGTTCTATAATATCGCTGCTATCAAGATCCGCGATGGTTCGGGAAATCTTGAGCAACCGATGGTAAACGCGCGCAGAAAGATGCATTTGACTCACCGCATTTTTGATCAGCGCTTTTGCGCCTTCATCAAGAATGCAATACTTAATTACCTCGTCCGAACCCATTTCGCTATTGGAAAATATTTTACTTTTGTTGCTCCTGAATCTTTCCTGTTGAATTTTACGCGCTGCTTCAACGCGTTTTCGGATCGATGCTGAAGCCTCACCTGATTCAGTAGAAGCAAGTTTTGAATATTCTACTCTTGGAACCTCAATGTGCAGATCAATGCGATCCAGCAGAGGCCCGGAAATCTTCTTCTGATATCTGGCGATGGTTGAAGAAGAACAAGTGCATTGCTTTACTGGATCTGTCAAGTACCCGCAAGGACAGGGATTTTGCGCAGCTACAAGGATAAATTTCGCTGGGAAACAGACTGCGCCGCTAGCTCTGGAAACATTCACCACACCGTCTTCCAGCGGCTGCCGCAGGACTTCCAGGACAAATCTTGGAAACTCCGGTAATTCGTCCAGAAAAAGAATCCCACGGTGTGCGAGAGATATTTCGCCTGGTTTTGGGAAAGCTCCTCCACCAACTATCGAAACGGCAGAACTGGTGTGATGCGGCGCGCGAAAAGGACGGGTTCGAACCAGCGCTTCGCCTTCCGGCAATATTCCTGAAACACTATGAATTTTTGTTACTTCGAGCATTTCTTCCAGCGTCATTGCGGGTAGAATTGTTGGCAGTGATCTTGAAAGTAGTGTTTTGCCGCTTCCGGGCGGACCATTCATGAGAATATTGTGCCCGCCCGCCGCCACGATTTCGAGCGCTCTTTTTGCTTGATCCTGACCTTTCACGAATGAGAAATCAAACTTACTTTCTTCGATAACTTCTTTTTCCAATATTCCGCCAGAAACAACCGGGATAACCAATGCTGTTCCATTAAAATGATCAACTAATTCTTTCAGATTTTTCAAAGGGTAAATTTCTAATCCTGGTAAAATCCGCGCTTCTTCGAGATTATCATAAGGCAAAAATACTTTTTCGTATCCTTGCTCGATAGCCATTGCGGTAATTGGAAGAACTCCTTTAATAGCGCGCAGTGTTCCATCCAGAGACAATTCACCAAGAATGATGGTTTTGGTAAAATCAAATTCGACTTGTTTGCTCGCGGATAATATCCCAACTGCAATCGCAAGATCAAAAACCGGTCCTTCTTTGCGGATATCGGCCGGAGCAAGATTGACTGTAATGCGCTTCATTGGAAAAGTAGTGTCTGAATTTTTTACAGCCGAACGGACGCGCTCTTTTGATTCCTCAACAACTTTATCCGGCAACCCCACGAGATTGAACATTATTTTTCCAGAAGAAATATCTACCTCAACCTCGATAGGTTCGGCATCCAATCCCACGACTGTCGCAGAATAAAGTTTGGCTAATGACATACTCCCAATGTAACATGAATGAATTATTTTTTCAAAAAATCTTTTACCAACATCTCCGCTTTCTTTAGGTCTATATAACCTATTTCTTTATCTCTTTTAAACCAAGTCATTTGCCGCTTGGCATAGTTGCGAGTGTCCTGTTTAATTTTATCCTTAACCTTTTCGATATCGCTTTCATCGCGAAATTCACGGTAACCGATACCCGTCATAGCCTCGCTCTCCCAACCATATTTTTCTGCTAACGATTTAACCTCATTTTCCAGCCCCTGTTCAATCATCTCATCAACCCGCTTATTTATTTTTTCATATAACTTTTCACGCTCGAGCGAAACTAAGGGAGCCAATTTCAATACTTTATATTTTCTCTCACCCTTTGTTCGCTGTTTACTAAAAGGAATTCCAGTAGCCAAACAAACTTCAATAGCGTGTTCAACACGGCGGCGGTTTTTCAGATCGACAACGTTTAACGCCTGCGGGTCTAGTTTTTCTAAAAGTTTAACCAATTCTTCTAAGCTTTTTTCTTTGATTGAGAATTGATTATTGGAAATTGATTGAAAATTGAAACTTGAAAATTGAAAATTATCCACTAACGCATCAATATACATCCCCGTACCTCCAACTATAAATGGAACTTTTCCTCTCGAAATAATATCCGCAATCGCCTCTTCCGCGTTAATCTTAAACTGCCCAACGGTATACCTATTATTCGGTTCAATAATATTTACTAAATGAATTCTGACCCCTTCTAAATATTGTGCCGAAGGCACTCCAAAACTTTTCACTTTTAACTTTTCACTTTTAACTTCCCCCTTCCCCGTCCCTATATCCATTTCTCGATAAACTTGCCGGCTATCCGCATTAATAATTTCTCCATTGAATTTTTTGCACAGCTGTACAGCCAAGGATGTTTTCCCACTCCCGGTCGGTCCGCACACAACAATGATTTTTGGCATTTCGTTATCTTTTTCCACCATATTAATATTATACCACAATCTCTAAAATTTGCTTCATAAAGGCATCCTTTTCCCTTGACTATATAACCAATATGCCATACAATACAACTGCCACAAAATTCTAACTGAGGAGGTAAGTGTATGGTAGAAAAGCAGGAAGGCCGGCGCACTTTAAAAGAGATGGTGAATGAGATCCCGAGAGAAAAATTCTTCTATGAAGGAGGGGTATCGCAGATCGAGGAAATCAAAGGAGGACAGAGGCATTACATCCTTTTTGATAACTTTGTTGACTGCTCGGGGAAAACTCGCACCTTCGATGAATTCAAAAAGGGACATGTTTTTATTGCCAGCGGAAAAGTGCGCTGCCTGCAACCGAGACTTAAGAAAGAGAATAACGAACTCTGCGAACTCGGAGCGGTGGATATCAAAACAAAGAAAAACTACTGGATTCCCAGCAGATTTCTCCGGCTTATCAATTCAGGCGCCAATATCGTCACGCAAATCAGCGACGAAAAAACCGAAACTACGCAGCCGATTAAAGAAAGATTGCACCCGCGCCACAGAGGAGCGCTTCAACACATCGGAATTCAAGCTCGCTGTTAATCGAGGTTAACAAATTGAAATCGGCATACTAATAGATTTTTTATTGAAGATTCTCAAAGTCCATTCAAAAGGGCCGCTATCGCGGCCCTTTTACTATTCTTGAAACTTTCCTTCCAAACCCCAACTTCCAGCTTTCGTAATTACCACGTCGATAAAATCGCCAATTTCGGTCGTATGTTCGGTTTTCACGAAAGGTATTTTTACATCTTTCAATCCTGCAGTTTTTCCTTTCAAAAATCCTTTATTATCTATACCTGAAAGCAAAATTCTTACTTTTTTATCAACCATTTTTTTGTTATTTTCCAAAATACTTTTTGCCAAGATCTCGTCATTAAGATACTTCTTTCTGCGTTCTTTTTCGGCATGCGTTACATCGTCATTCAGTTTACTCGCAACCGTACCAGAACGAGTGGAATACTCCGCGATAAACGCCATATCAAACTTGGATTTTTTCATAACATCAACCGTGTTGTTAAATGCTTTCTCATCTTCTCCTGGAAATCCAACAATTATATCCGTTGTCAAAACAACATCCGGAATTTTTTTGCGGATTTTTTTTACTAGATCTAAGTATTGTTTAGCAGTATAATGCCGGTTCATTTTCTTCAGAATCTCATCATCTCCAGATTGCAAAGGCAGGTGAATATAATGGCAGAAATGTTTTGATTGCACCAAAAAATTTATCAACTCATCGCTCATATCTTTTGGATGATTGGCATAAAATCGAACCCAGTAATTGCCTTCTAATTGGTCAATTTGTTTGAGAAGGGTTAAAAATGGATTATTAATTTTCAATTTACAATTTTCAATTTCCATTGAATTCTTCAATGTTTCAATTTTCAAATTTTGATCATTGTGATTTGAGATTTGATTGAGAATTGAGAATTGGGAATTGAGAATTTTCCCATAACTATTCACATTTTGCCCAAGCAAAGTTATTTCTTTGTAACCGGCTTCAACCAAGCTTCGTATTTCTTCCAAGATCTCCTCTTGCGGTCTGCTAACTTCCCTTCCTCTCGTATATGGCACTGCGCAATATGAACAAAAATTATCACAACCAGTCATAATTGGTACGAAAACAGAGTATTTTGAATGGTATTGAGGATTGATACTTAAATATTGGTCATTGGTCATTGAAAATTTATTGGAAATTGAAAATTGAAAATTGGAAATTTTTTGTAAGAAATTTCTTAATTTCTCAATTTCTTTAATTTCGAATACCAGTTCAACCTTCTCCTCCAGCTTCTTCTTATCATGCGGTAAGACACACCCCGTAACCATGATTTTTGTTTTTTTGTTTTCTTGATTTCTTGTTTTATTGATCTTCCTCCATTTCTCAACCTTTCCATAAATCTTATGTACCGCTTTTTCTCTAACCGAACAAGCGACAGCAACAATAATATCAGACTCGCCTTCGCTTGAAGCTAAAGAAAATCCGTGTTCATTAAAAACCGTGGCGATTCGCTCGGCATCGCTATAATTCATATCGCAACCTGTAATATAAAGAAAGTATTTCATGAGAAATATTTTACCAAAAAATGGCTTTTAGAACAAATATTCTATTTCTTCTCTTCTATTTCTTTTTTGATTTTCACAATAAATTCTTCTACATCCAAAGACCCGATGTCCCCATCTTTTTTCGAACGAACCGCAACCACCCCTTCATCTCTTTCTTTATCCCCAATTACCAGCATATATGGCACTTTTTCCATTTCAGCGTTGCGGATTTTTTTGCCAAGAGATTCTTCCTTATTATCTACTTCGACACGATATTCTTGTGCTTGTAATTTCGCGACAACTTCATTGACGTAATCACTGAGCTTATCATTTACCGGCAAAACCTTTATCTGAACAGGAGCCAGCCAGAAAGGAAATGCCCCTGCATAGTGCTCAATTAACAAACCTATGAATCTTTCGTAAGACCCAAATAGCGCGCGATGTAACATATATGGTCTTTCATCTTCGCCTTTCGCATTTTTGAAAGTCATATCAAATCTTTCTGGAAGATTGAAATCAAATTGAAGGGTTGAGCATTGCCATTCACGTCCAAGAGAATCCTTGATTTTGAAATCCAATTTTGGTCCATAGAAAACTGCTCCACCAATATCTTTATCATAATTTAAACCTTTTTTCTTTGCGACTTTTTCAAGCACACTTTCTGTTAATGCCCATCCCTCGTCAGTACCGGCATATTTTTTAATCTCTGGATCACGTACTGAAAGATAAACTTTCACACTTTCGATATCGAAACCGAATGATTTATAGATAAATAATATAAAATCAACTACCTTTTCCAATTCTTCTTCGACTTGCTCTTTAGCACAAACTATATGCGCATCATCTTGGGTAAAACCACGAACACGAGTAAGTCCTGATAATTCACCTTTTTTTTCAAATCTATATACCGTTCCGCATTCCGCCCATCGCATTGGAAGTTCTCGATAAGATCGTAAATCATTTTTATAGATCTGAACATGAAAAGGACAATTCATTGGTTTCAAAAGATATTCTTCGCTTACTTCCGCTTTCTTTCCTTCTTGTCTTTCTTCAAGCGATTGCCCTACTTCCATTGGTGGGTACATGCTGGAATTATAAAAACCCCAGTGACCCGAAGTTTCCCAAAGACGTCTGTTGCCAATATGAGGAGAGCGGACTAATTGATAGCCATTTTTCAGATGCTCTTTATACCAAAAATCTTCGATTACGCGCCAAAGCATCGCGCCCTTTGGATGCCAAAGTGGTAGCCCGAGCCCAACTTGATCATCGATATGAAATAGATCGAGCTCACGACCTAATTTTCTGTGGTCTCTTTTCTTCGCTTCTTCGATTAATTCCAAGTGCTTGTGAAGTTCTTCCTTGGTTGGGAAAACCGTACCATAAATACGCGTTAACATCTTATTTTTTTCATCACCTCGCCAATATGCGCCAGCTAATGACATCAATTTAAATGCTCCGATTTTTTCGGTGTTGTCCAGATGCGGACCTTTACAGAGATCAATAAAGTTCCCAAGCTCGTAAACCGAAACTTCTTTTTCGCCATCTTTTTCGAGTCCATCAATTAGTTCCAATTTGTAAGGCTGATCTTTAAAAAGTTTTCTAGCTTCATCAAAACTAATCTGTTTACCAACTATCGCGTGTTTTTTATTCTTAATATCAATCATTTCTTTCTCAATCTTTTTTAAATCCTCTTCAACCAAAGGTTTACTAAATTCGAAATCATAGTAAAAACCGTCTTCGATTGACGGTCCGATCGCAAATTTCGTATCAGGATATAATTTTAATACTGCCGCTGCCATCAGATGGCTCGTTGAATGACGCATAGAATCGAGTGAAGCTTTTTCTTGTTTCATAGTATTTTTCGTTTAATAATTAAAAATGCAAAAATCAAAATGCAAAATTATTGTATATCATTTTTGATAATTTTAAAATGTTTTTATAGAAACTACTCTGATCTTCTAACAAATTATGGGAGCTAATTAGAAACACCACCTATTACTGCGAAAAGATCCTTGATATTCTCTTTGTGCTTTTTTTATTATATTTTTATAAGCACAAAATAGAGTTCGAGGATGACAATTCAGGGTAATTAAAAAACTGCCCCCGGTTCCCGGGGGCAGTTGTAGATATTTAATAAATGGTTACTTCAAGAATATTTCATTCAGCGGATATCTTCTCGCCTTTTTTTGTTTTCATCGGCGCGCAAGCCGCATTGTCATAAAGGTCGAGGATGACGTTCGTGTCCGCCTCATTTTTCGATCTGACATCATAGATATTGCAGATCGGGACTGAGAATGTTTTATCGCTCTTCTTGCCCCGCGCAATATCCAAAACGATTCCATCCGTATCAGTGAAGTTCAATTTCACAAGCGGTCCGGATGCTTTTTCGATATGCTCGATGACCTCCGAGGAGACCGATGATTCTTCAGTTACTTTATAAGAGAAGTATATCCCGATCTCATTCTTTTCACTCAATTTCTCCCCTTTGATCTTGAGGATCGCAAGCCGAACTTCATTGAGCGAAAAGGTGCATTCGAGATTGAGCACGTCTTCTGGCCCAAAATCTCCGAAGAAATGATAGAGTTTCTTGTCTTCCTGCGTCATAACACCCAGAACTCTGCGGTTTCCAGCTAAAGTTTGATAAACCATAATAGCATCTTTCTTCTGGGCAGCAGCGAATTCCATCGCTTCTTTCATTTCCTTCTTGTCGAGCAGAGAGATTAAAACATCCGAACAAGAGACTGACATTCTGGACGTAGCATTACATTCGGGAGCAGAAACCGGTTTCGTTTCTTGTTTTTTCTCGGACTCGACAATAAGCTCCCTCTTGGCTTCCGGAACTTTTGCGATCAATAAGCTTTTCGGTAGGTCTTTTGACGATGTCTCTGATTCTTCGGAATCATTTCCCGATAATTTCAGCGGTATTCCGCCACCCTCAGATTCACCATCCGAAGACTCTACTCTTTCGATAGTTGCCATCGTCTTTGCACTGGAGACAGTTTTTGCCGCAGACGCCTGATTTTCTGCAGGAGCCTTCGATTCTGTGTTGTCAGCCGTGTTCTTCTTCAGATCCGGATTGATCCTCCCATAGAGCCCGTAAATTCCCGGTTTTCCGGTCTCGATCGAAATTGTCACTCCAGCATCTTGACCTTGATAAGTAAAGCAAGTGAAAAAGGCTTTTTTCGACTGAGCAGAGTTGCAATCGCGTTCGACGTATCTAACTTCATACTGCGTCTTGCCCTCGGATGTCTTCCCACTTTCCTTGGGATAGCCCTTCAAAACGCATACTTTTTGCCAGCCGGAAGAACAGATATCAAAGTTGAACATTTTCAGCACTTTATTGACATCTTCGGATTCCATGCCAAAAACCAGATATTCAGTTTTCACGTCAGTCTGGTTTAGAGCGGCCGCGGTTGTATTTTCCGGAGTTTTTTCCGGTGGCGCCGGGGGGGCTTCTTCTTCAGTCTGATCTTCTTCGCGTACCGCCGACTGAGAATCTGAATCATCTCCATTTCGGAAAATGGCATAGTAATCATATTTGCCTTTTCCTGCAGGTACCGAAATGATATAGCCGAGATCGCCGCCCAGATCAGTTGTCAACCCATTGTCGTAGGCTTCAAGAAAACCTTCCGAACTGCATGTGCATAGCGTACCGCACTTGAGCTTGAAACCTACAATCTCAAATTGACTTCCGCTGATATGCTTCGGCTTCTCTTTCATGCAAGTCGAAGACCAGCGTTCACTCGTTAGACTGTACCCAGCCGGTTCGATCAATGGTGTTACGTCAGCGCCGTAATTCTGGCCGATCAGGATCATCTTCTCAGCCTTCGCAGACTGCACCAGCGCAAAAAACACCATCAGAACTGCTACTGCCAACATCGCGTATTTTTTCATCGCGATTCTCCTTTCATCCATTTAAGGATAGTTCAGATTTTTTCCGCCAACGGCGAGTTTATACCTAAATTTATTTCAAACCTTTAAAGAAAGGATCGCACTGAAATTAGAATAATTTTTGTTTCTCAAATATAAAAGAACTTGCCATTCTGTGATATTAAGATTTTAGCACATTTAAGCCATTTTTGTCAAGGGGAAGCTTTTTTTGGCTAAAAATACTTGGATATTGACAAAAGACGGATTTAAGAACAAAATAATAGGGTAAAAAATAAACTAAGAAAGGGAAATTTACCATGCTAAAAAAACGAAAATGGTTTTTAATTGGAGGTGGAATATTTTTAGTGATTATTATTTTATCAATTGTTATTTCTATTTCAAAGAAAAACAACGCCCCAAAATTTGAGTATTATACAATTTCAAAAGGAAATGTTACTCAAGAGGTCAGTGTTACGGGAAAAGTAAAACCGGCTGAAGCTATCGACTTTGCCTTTGAAGCGAGCGGTAAGGTTGCAAGAGTTAATGTAAAAGTTGGCGACAAAGTCACCAGCGGAACGGTTCTAGCGTCTCTCAGCAACAGCGATGTCTCATCTTCTGTCGCGCAAGCTGCTGCCGGAGTAGATGCTGCTAGAAGTATGGTAGCCCAATACCAAGCGCAACTCGATGCGCAAAGAGCCAGGCTTAATGAACTCAAATCTGGCGCGCGACCGGAAGAAATTGCTATGACGCAGATAAAAATTGATAACGCCAAAAGAGCGGTTGATGATGCAGTAACAAATCTGGCAAACGCAAAAGCAAGTGCCGACAACAACCTTACGCAAGTTTTCATCGATTGCGCCAATAGCGCTTCAACCGCTGTAAACTCAGGGTTGAATTCCTTAAGCGTGATTACTGATATTCAATATGCTCACTTTAATACAGGCGATCAGGATTCAAGTTTAATTTCAAGCAATAAAGCCTTGGCAGTTAATGCTCTCGTTGGCGGTGTTAACGCAGGAAATTGGATTTTTCAATATATAAATTCCGCAACTGGCGGAGCGAGAGCTTCAGTAGCAACAGCTATTGCAACCCCCAATGAGTTAAACTCATCTAAAGCTCTCTATGATACTTTTAGCGCACTGCAAAAAATATCCGCGACAATTGATTCTATTCCTATTAGCTCATCTACTTTGACCGCGAGCGAAAAAGCAAGTCTGCTTCTCGAAAGAACGAGTACCACAACGCAAATGTCTATGATTTCGGCAAAGATAAAAAGTATTGATACTCAAAAAATAACGAACAGTAATCAGATTAATGCAGCGCAAACAGCTCTCAACCAAGCAAATGCAAATCTGGATCTAGCCAACCAGGAAATGGTAACCAAAAAAGCTGGAGCATCCGCTGAAGCTATCCAAGCCCAAGAAGCGGCAGTCAAACAAATCGAAGCAAATATGAGCACGCAAGCTGCGCAAATCAGGTCTGCCCAAGCTTCATATGGTTCAGCTTCTGCGATGTTAGCAAAAACTGTTCTCACTACTACGATTGACGGAACTGTTACAAAAGTGGATGTGAAAGCGGGTGAAATGTCTTCACCAAGCAAACCGGTGATTTCTGTGATGACTGATGCAAAATTCAAAATGGAAGCGAACGTACCAGAGGCTGATATTGCAAAGATAAAAGTTGATAATACTGCTGTAGTTACTCTCGATGCTTATGGATCTGATACTTTATTTGACGCAAAGGTTGTAAAAATTGACCCGGCCGAAACTGTTATCGATGGGGTTTCCACATACAAAGTTAGTTTTGAATTTATCAAGGATGACGAGAGGGCAAAATCCGGAATGACTGCAAATATTACTATCGGAACAGCAAAAAAAGATAATGTTCTAGTTGTTCCACAAAGATCTATTATTAAGAAAGACGGCGAAAGTTTTGTCTTGGTATCTGATGACGGAAAAACTTCACACGAAGTGAAAATTGAAATCGGTTTAGTAGGATCTGACGGCAATGTTGAATTACTTCTTGGATTAAAAGAAGGAGATAAAATTGCAACGCCGGTAGCGAAGAAATAATTTAGAGAATTTTATGTCTAATATTATTGAGGTCAAAAATCTGCATAAGTCATATATAGTTGATGAAAAAGAAATTCCAGTTCTAAATGGAATTGATTTTGCGATTCCCGAAGGACAGTTCATCGCGATTATGGGTCCTTCCGGTTCAGGTAAATCCACTCTCCTATACTCTCTTGGACTGCTCGACAGACCAACAAGCGGCCATTATTTTTTGAATGGTAAAGAAACCAGCAAGCTCGATGACAAAAAACTGGCAAAAGTCAGAAATGAAGAAATCGGTTTTATTTTTCAATCTTTTAATCTTTTACGCCGAACTTCTATTTATGATAATGTCCGCGTTCCACTCGTTTATTCCAACGTGCCGGAGTCAAAACATAAAGAAATGGTGATAAAAGCTTTGGAATCGGTAGGATTAGACGCGAAACTGTACAAAAAACAGCCCTCGCAGTTATCCGGCGGAGAGCAGCAAAGAGTTGCCATCGCTCGCGCAATTATAAATAATCCAACAATAATATTAGCGGATGAACCGACAGGGAATCTTGATAGTAAATCCGGAGCAATGGTAATGAAAGTTTTGCAGGACTTAAACAAAAAAGGCCACACAATCATTCTAGTTACACATGAAACTTCAACATCCGAGCATGCTGACAGAATCATTCACTTGCTCGATGGAGTAATTGATTCAGACAAAAAGGTCGCAAACAGAAGATATGTCGAGAAGGAGAAATATATTAAATAATTTTCAATTTTCAGTTTTCAATTTTCATTGTAGGTATCGCTTTGCGATGATATTTTAAGAATTGAATCATTGAAAATTTATTGGAAATTGAAAATTGTAAAATTGAAAATTTATGAAGATTACTAACACTATAAGAATATCTCTAGCCGGACTTAAAGCCAACAAGCTAAGGTCTGCTTTAACTATCCTTGGTATTGTTATAGGTATTACCTCAATCATTCTTGTTGTTTCAATCGGTAACGGAGCGCAAGGACTGATCCTTGGTGAGATTCAATCAATGGGTTCCCGCACTTTGACGGTTGAACCGGGAAAACCATCCGGCGGTTTGTCGGATAGTATGATGACATTCTTCCAGCAATCGTTGAAAGAAAATGATCTGGAATCTTTGAAGAAAAAAGCGAATGTTCCTCATTTGCAGTCAATTATTCCAATTGTCTTTACTTCTGATAATATTAATTTTGGCAATGAAGTTCTCTCTGCGACTATTTTGGGATCATCAGAAAAAATATTTGATTTTTATAAAATAATTCCAGCCGAAGGAAGTCTTTTCACGGAAGATGACGTGAAAGGGAAAACGGATAATTGCGTTATTGGCAGTAAAATAAAAGAAAAACTATTCGGCAACATTGATCCGGTCGGACAAAAAATCCGCGTGAAAAATAAAACATTGAGAATCGTCGGAGTATTGCCGGAAAAAGGTGGTGGTTTTAGTTTTAATTACAATTCAGCTATCATGGCTCCTTATACGACAATAAAAGATTATGTTTTGAGCCAGAAATATTATAATGAATTTATTGTGGAAGTAGATCAGGACAAATACATCGATCAGACAGTTCAAGATATTCAGATAACTTTGCGAAATAACCACAATATTACCGATCCGGAAAAAGATGATTTCAATGTCCAAACCCAGAAAGACCTGATGAAAACGGTCGGCACAGTTACGACAGTAATGACTTTGTTCTTGGCTTTGGTCGCAGCAATTTCTCTGCTGGTTGGAGGTGTCGGAATAATGAATGTGATGTTCATTTCAGTAACAGAAAGAACGAAAGAGATAGGTTTGCGCAAAGCTTTGGGAGCTACAAATTCTGATATTCTTAATCAATTTCTTTTTGAGGCGATATATCTCACGCTTGCCGGAGGGTTGCTCGGAATACTCTTTGGATCGCTGTTTTCATACGTGGCCTCGATTGGATTATCGCAAGCACTGTCTTCAAATTGGGCTTTTTCCTTCCCGATTTCCGCAGCTCTCATGGGAATCGGCGTCTCAGCTTTCATCGGTGTAGTCTTTGGAATCTATCCAGCCTACTCGGCGTCTAAGAAAAACCCAATCGAAGCTTTGAGATACGAATAATATTTATTCGTAGGGGCAGACCCCTGTGTCTGCCCTGTTTTTTTGGGCGAACACGGGGGTTCGCCCCTACAGATATTTGCGTTTTTCCTGTAATCTATGCTAAAATATAGTTGCTATAGGCCAAGCGAAAATTAAAAAACAAGGGGGGAAATTAATTACAACCATGTATGTTTTAAATACGTGGCTTTTATTTGCCTAAATTTAACGATTTTTTCCAAATATTGTTGACAAACCTATTTTTATATGTTAGAGTTAGATTAACAAAAAAACAGAAAAGAAAAGGAGGAATACGCAATGTTCGTTAACAAAATAGGAGATGATAAAAAAATCGCTCAACTTTTTGCGAATCTTGAAAAGATTGATAAGATTGTCCCGACAATCTCAACCCCAGCTTTATGCAAGTTGCTTTTGGATAACGATCCTAATGCGACTACTGCACCAGAAAAACCGGACAGACGGATTTTTGATTCAATTGTATCCGCAACCCTTCTTCCGGAAATGAAAGGAAGAATGGTACTTTACTACTACGTGGTAAAACATGTAGTCGAAGTGATGAAGCTGCGTAAAGGCAATACTGACATGAATGGTTACCTGCCCAATAACCCAGCCATTTGGGAAAAGATAACGCCCATTGAATGCGGCCATATCGCTCAAGCACTCGATCCGGGAAATAGAAAACCGGAAGTGCGAAGGGTATTCCGCCATGTTTTTGACCGATTTATTGATATCGTATCAAAAAAAGAAGCATTTTCTCCAGCCAAACGCTGGAGAGACATCAAAAGAGAAGCTCTTTTTGCAGTAATAAGATCGATAGCGAAAAGGGTGGAAGGCAGCCGCTATTTTGATGAGGTCGATGAATCAACCGTTCAGCGTTTCATTAAAAGCACTTCCAAGAACAAAGTACATAAGATATTCCGCATCGCCATTAATGAAGAAGATGGAACAGGCGGTGGAGGACTGAAATATTCCCCCATTTGCAAATCTTTTGATCCCTATATAGAAATCACTAGAAAACCCAACAGCACAGGTACCTTTGTCCTTCCTCTCGATTTGCCGTTGGATTTTGAACTGATGAACCCTTCAGCTCTGATTGAGGGAGATTCGATTCTACACTCGGTTTATTTCACTCTGGGAGTTTTTCTCCCTGTTATCAAAGGATCAAGAGTCGACCACCTCACGCTACTACCGAGCGAAACGATTAAATCCCAAGCCGATGGAGATGGGAGGGTTATATTCCCGGATGTAGTACTTGATGCTGAGATAAACGATCTCAAAATAACGGCAACGGTGGAAATAAAGGTTTTTAACGCCAACCACGAACAATGCGGCCATGTCACCGAAGAAGTAATTATTCTGCCGAAGGGCGAAACTGAGCTCATAGTAAAAGATGAGAATTTCAGACTTGTAGTTGAGAGGTTCTTCAATTCTGGGAAAATGACAGAATCGGAAAGAGATTCGGCTCTCCGGAATATTCCAAATGTAGAGGATATGTTCAGCACTATCGATTTTCCGCCAGATATGGGAAATAAAACTAGCAACAATTAATTCTGTTCACTCCAAAACCCGCGATGATTACTTCGCGGGTTTTCATTTGTGCTAAATTTGCAATTTTTCTCTAAGATATGCTAAAATATAATTGCCACGAATTTGGTGGACATTAATAAATGAGGTAGAAAAAATGATAAACTTTCATGTTATCGATTCTACAGCAAAAATAACTTTTTGGGTTCCATTCGAGGAAATCGAAAATTTCCTCGGAAATTCCCATGGATTTTCAGGAAAAAAACCAATAAGGGTAAACGTCGAAAGATATAATACCTTAAACTATAAAGTTACCCTTGGAGAGAATGGTTTGAACTGCAAATGTGATGTAGGTAAAAAAAACCGTACCGAACTTTATGAATCTCTGGTCGCAATCGCAAAAAACTTGGTCGCGGAAACTTAATAAAAATAGTGTTATGAAAAAACGAAACATAGAATATCTTTTAGGGGCACATTGCGTGTACCCCTTTTTAATTTTAACAAAACAACCTTTCACAAAAAAATAATAGTGCTATAATTAAGAAAAATATTATTAAATAAAAACAAAAATGGCAAAAAAGAAGAGTGTGTATATTGAAAAAACTGCCAAGGACTTGGGAAGCGTTTTTAGTGAGTTTGGTGAAGCAGTCGCATCAATATTTAAAGACTCAAAACTAAAATCTGAAACACAAAAACTTGGAGAAAATGTAGTTTCAGCCGCAAAAACTTTTGCGGAAAGATTCCAAGATAAAGAAGTAAAAAAACAGTTTAGAGATGTAAGCCGCGCTGCAACAAAGTTTGGAAAAGGCGTAGCTAAAACAGCAAAGCAAGTTGCTAAAACAGCAAAGAAGCCTGCCGCAAAAAAATGTATCTGCAAAAAATGCGGGAGGGTAAATTGCAATTGTGGATGCAAAACTACAAAAAAGAAAATAGCAAAAAGAAAATAGACAACCAAAAAACTCGGTGACACCCGAGTTTTTTGGTTGAGAAATATACATCTGTATGATAAAATAAATCCTGACATGGGCGGTTAGCTCAGTGGTAGAGCGTTCGCTTGACGTGCGAAAGGCCACAAGTTCAATCCTTGTACCGCCCATTGTACTGAAATCCCTCGAGAATAATCGGAACAGGCTTTTCTCTATAATATAATTAAAGTAAAAACTTGAAAATCATTAAAGCGATTCTCCCAGTCGCAGGGCTGGGTACGAGATTTCTACCGATTACAAAAGCGCAACCAAAAGAAATGCTGCCGATTGTTGATAAACCAATCCTCCACTATCTAGTGGAAGAAGCGGTAAATTCCGGTATCGAGGAAATTATTATTGTGACTGGTCGTGGCAAAAGAAGTATTGAAGATTATTTTGACTATAGTATTGAGCTGGAAAGCAATCTCGTGGAGAAAGGAAAAGAGGGCCTGCTTGCTGAAGTCCGCGCTATTCCAAATCTCGCAAAAATTGCCTATGTCCGCCAGCCGATGCCGCTGGGCGACGGCCATGCGATTCTCTGCGCCGCCCATCTGGTTGGTGATGAACCAATCGCCGTTTTATTTGGCGATGATATTATCGATTCAGAAAAACCAGCGTTAGCGCAAATGATGAAGGTATTTGAGAAAACCAGATCTCCTGTGATTTGCGTTGAAGAAGTGCCTGCCGAAAATATTTCATCCTACGGAGTTATTGATCCAGAAAGCAGTGATGGAAATATTTATAAAATTAAGGGATTGGTAGAAAAACCAAAGCAAGGAGATGCGCCAAGCAACCTTGGGATTGTGGGAAAATATATCGTAACCCCTGAAGTCTTAGAGTGCCTGAAAGAGATTGAGAAAAAAGAAGGCGAAGAAATTCGTCTTATTGATGGGTTTCGCAGATATATTGAAAAAGGCGGTTCAATTTATGGCTATAAATTCGAAGGTAAACGCTATGATACAGGCGATAAATGGGGTTGGATCAAAGCCACTATTGACTATACTCTGAAACGAGAAGATCTGGGAAAGAAATTAAAAGATTACTTGAAAGAGATAAAATGAAGCTTTACAAACCAACTAAGCCCTCCTTCTCCTGCTTTTTCATACTCTTAATTTCGGCTTCACGTTTTAAAGCCATCGATCTTGTCTTAAACTTCTGCGTATAAACGACTTTTATCGGTTTATTTCTTTGCGTATATTTTGCACCTTTCCCTGATTTATGTAATTCAAAACGCTTTTCAACATCAACCGCAATCCCGGTGTAGAGCTTGTTATTTTTGCAAAGGAGAATGTAGAGAAAATAAGGCATTATTTATTGCTATTGGATTTTTTTTACAATTACTGCGCTTAAAACAAAAGCTATGGTAAATACGATTGCTCCATAAAAACAAGGTGTGAGAAATGGATTTACCACACCAACTGCGCAACCCGTAGAACAAGCGCGCTTATTAAGATAGTCAACTAATTCGATTGTGAAATTTGTCCAGGCAAATAATGCGCCTGCCAACAAAACAAAAAACTGAACCCAAATTAACTTTTTCATTAGTCCTCCTTATTCTTAAGTAAAATTTTATTTATATTTTTTATGTATGACCAGTGGAGTATTAGATGTAGTAAAATTAAAATAATCAAAATCAAACCAACCCAATTATGAATTGTCTGCCATTCGTGTCTTGATAAAAAGAAAAATGATTTTTCAACACCACCTCCTTTTCCTCCTTGAAATCCTCCACCTGACCCAGATGGCAATATAAACCATAAAACGAGTCCCGATTTTGCAACTATCAAACCGGCAACGAAAGCAAAAATATCCACCAAGGCGTTTATTTTAATTTTTTTCATAAAATATTCCTTCTTTATTGTTATTATTTATTTCTATGGCCTTACCCTCAATAATAGCTTTTGAAACCTTATTGTAGGCTGAAGCTAAAATTCTTTGAAATGTGCTTTGGGAGGTTTTCATCTTTTTCGCACATTCCGTTTGACTTAACTTTTCAATGTTTTTTAATCTTAAGGCCTCTACTTCTTCCAAAGTTAAAACTACTACTTCTAAATCTCGCATGGGTATTCCCTGCGGTTTGAAATAAGTAGTTTTAGGATTAAATCTAATTTTTCTGCAAAGTCGTGGTCTCATTTTGATTATTATAGCATTTTTTGATAAAATAAAATCTATAAAAGAAGGTGTCCCCGCCCTTTACAAAAAGAGCGGGGGTGAGCGCCTTCTTTTATTTTTGGGCTTTCAATCCTTTTTCAACAGCTTCCAATTCTTGTTTTAAGAGTTCCTTCTCTATTTTCAGAGCTTTCCTTGTTTCTACTGGCGATAGACCAACCGCCATACGTCCGAACCCTCTCCTGCCACCTCTGCAACCAAGCCCTCTGCCCATGCCTGTTCGTTGAGCACCATTACATTTTCCGCACCCACGGCCAGTAAGGGGACCTGCTCCTTGGGGCCCAGTTCCATCTAATTTTGGCATATAATTCTCCTTAATTTTAGTGATGTTATCGACCATTTTGCATAATTATGCATAACTATATTATGAGTATATACCCAATACCCAAACAAGTCAATGACTTTGTTTACAATTAAAAAACCGCTCCTTTGAGCGGTCTTTTGTAATACTCTATTTTCTTATTTCGCAAACAATCTGAATGCCCAGCCAAACAAACTAAATCCTTTTTGCTCCTCTTGTAATTTATTTTGCAATTCGGTTTTTACCTGTTCCAGATTTTGGATATGTTGTTGTAATAGTTGCTGATCACCTGAGTTAGATAGTTGAGTTTTTAATTGAATTAGTTCTTGGATTCTCTCCTGAACTCTTTCCATTCTTTTTTCAGCATCATAGATTTTGCCATAGTTTGGGCCGATGAAAAACTTTACAAATCCAGTTCTTTCTTGAGCACGAGTTAGGCTTGCTTCAGCATCTTCAAATTCTTGGTTTTGAGCTTGGGCAATTTCTCTTACTTGCTGACCTATACCACCATTTCTATCTGCAATTTGCAACATTTCTTGCACTGCAGTTGCAACCCTACTTCTTCTCTGAACCCCCATCTCTGAAGCATTGCTCTTGGTTTCTGTCTGGGCTTGATTTTGAACTTGATTTTGGATCTGGCTATCCTCTCCTTGATTTTGAGTTTGGCTTTGTGTCTGACTCTCGGATTGATTGGTCAACCCCTGACCGGTTCCTTGACCCTCTTCTTTGACTTCCGGATTAGCAATACCCGTTCCCGGTTCGTGAACACCTTGTTGGCCAGCGCCTGTATTAGCCGCCAAAGCTTGCGATGCAAAAGCTAAAGAAAAAACCACAACCAAAGATATAACTATTTTTTTCATTTTTGCCTCCTAATCATTATTTATTATTATTGGTATCAATTATAACACTTTTTTAGAAATCTGTCTAAATTACAACTAACCTGAAATAACGGCTTATTAAAGCCACAAAAACTTCAATGGAGCTCGTGGGATGATTTTCGAACTGGGGAGTGGATTGAGAATATCAAATATCCTGATTTAATGTTATCACAAATACAAAGTTTGTTGGTAAATTGTTGAAAATATCACTCTGTTATGATAAAATAGACCCTAATGAACTCAAAAAATACAGCTTTAATTGTTATTGATATTCAAAAAGATTTCTGCACCAAAGGTTCTGCATATAACAAATTAGGTTATCCAATAGAGCATAATTTTGCATTGGCAAAAAAGATAAATAAAGCAATCAAACAGTTTAGAGATAAAAATATACCAATATATTTTATTCTTTCAAACTATGATGACTTTGTTATCAAAGGTGATAAGTGTGTGTTTTGTTTAAGCGGAAGCAAGGGCACAGAGCCTTGCTTACCAGAAGAAAAAGCAGATAGAATTATAATAAAAAAGACACACGATGGTTTTTATAATACAAAGCTGGATTTCTTTCTTAAAAAAGACAAGGTAAAAAACATTTTAATCGCAGGAATTTCAACCTCGGTATGTGTTGACTCAACAGCAAGGTCAGGGGTTGCTCGAGGATATAATGTTGTGGTTCTGAGCAACCTTGTTGCTTCCAGAAATAAAGACTTCCATAAATTTGCTTTGGATAATTTTAAGAATAATTTTGGCGAAGTAGATAATTCAAAAAACTTATTAAAAAAAATTAAATAATATGGACATAAAATTACAAAAAACAGGATTAGACATTGAAATAAAAGCTCGCTGCGAAAACCAAGAAAAAATCAGAAAGATATTAAAGCTAAAAAAAGCAAAGTTTCTTGGTAAATTTAATATGGAAGATGTTTATTTCAATGTAAAGAGTGGTAGACTAAAAACCAGAGTTGGAGATATTGATGATATTCTAATCCAGTATAATAGAGAGAATAAAAGCTCACCTAAAAGAAGTGATTTTCTTGTTTCTATAATAGATAAAAAGTCCAATGTTATTCCCAGTCTTAAAAAAGCTCTGGGAGTAAAAGTGATAGTAAAAAAGCAAAGAGAAATCTATATTTTAGATAATATCAGGTTTCACATAGATAATGTCGTCGGATTAGGGAAATTCATAGAAATCGAAGTTAGAGGAGAAAAAGAAAGCCAGTTAAAAAAATTGCGAGAGCAAATAAAAGAATACCTACAATTTTTTGATATAAAAAAGAAAGACCTAATAGCAGGTTCTTACAGCGATTTACTACTAAAAAAGTAGCTTAAATAAGCTATTATTTTTCATCAATGGACCTGGGCGGAATCGAACCGCCGTGCAAAAAGTTAAAAAAGCAGTATCTACAAGTTTAGTTCCGATTAAAGTGTCGGATAGAGGTAAAAATCAGAACGAAATTATTCTATCCCACCCTTAGTGTCTTAGCGCCATTACAAAAGGATATCTACTGGCGAGCGACCTAAAGTAGTGACACCGATTTTACGCCCTTAGGCAAAGCGCAGACCGATGCTGCTTACGCGTAATTACGCCATAGCAGGGGCAAAATTAACTTTTGCTCGTATTTTTGTTTGGTTAGATTTAAGAGGTTACAAACGTCACTCTACTTGCATCCACTTTTTTAAGGATCTTCTTGGCGAAACCTGTACAGGCCCTCGTTGCAGTTCTTTAGGGGCGCATTGCTATGCGCCCTTTTACTGAGCACACGCGGTGTGTACCTACAATTATATTGTAACATAAAAATCTATTTAATAAAAGTGGCTTGAATAAGTCATTGTTTCGTGATATAAATATTATAGATGACTATGAGTCATCTATAAACAAACCGCACTATTAAAAACTTGTTTACAAGGGGGAAGTAAAATGACGAAATTTCGTATTGGTAAACCAGAAAAGTATGATGAAACGGGACGGCCTGAATACGATACAAAGGCAGGCATCTTAAAAGCGTTAGTTACACTTGAAGCGTTCTTAAGGCTTGTTGATGAGAGACATGAAGCTGGCTATGAAAAAGGTGAACAACTGAACGAATTTATTGTGCTTTGTGGTCGTTATTTCCTTGATTCCTGCGGCAATTGCTTTCAGGCAGATGGCTTCATTGCCGCAGAACATTTTCCAGATACACCAAATATGATGACATCGGATGAGTTCCGATCCTTTATAAAAGAAAAATTCGAGGGTAATGAAAGACAACCTTATTATAGTTTTTCCTCTAACTACGGTTTACCATCCACCAAAGTCATCTGCCCGGAATGCCAAAAAGGCTGGGATATCAGCAATTGCTATGATACCATAGTTCGTTACGACTACCAGACAATCCCATTGGGAAACCTCACTGGCCAGAAACTTGGCACCGTGAGATTTATTTTCGCCAAGCGCACTGATGCTATTTACTACATGCAGGAGGATAGACTTATCAGGAATGACCGTTTTATTGACCTTTCCTTGAAATATCCGGATCCAGAAGATGAGTGGCAAAAGAACATTGTAAAAAACGAAGACGGCTGGGCTTCAAAAAAAGACGAGATTGATGATGATTACATAATCCGACCAACAGATGAAGGTTTTTTCAATGTACTGACATTTTACCACCACGCCTGCAACAGACAAAATCTTCATCGCTTTTATGAAAATTGTTTCCGCGAGGTTTTCGAGGAAGCAGGCTTCGGCAACATTGAGATGACAGTCGTCCGCAATGAATATTGCAGTTGTAGCTACTGCGATCCGTGGTTTGAGATAAGCACTGAGCTTGGCATTGTCAAGATCGGTTGGAGAAAAAGAGTCATCAATATTGACTGTTCTTCAATAATCAAGAATGGCGCCAAGCTTAATCTGGAAAAGCTTTTTACTAAAGAAGATGTCACCAAAGACAATGACTACATTCACGCCTGGGGTTACGAAAAGGCCACAGAGTATCTCCGGCAAATCCGTGATTTTCTAACAGGAGCGTGAGTTCCGAACCGAATATGCGATAACACAATCCTCATTTCATGCTGAATATTGCAAAGTAAATCAGTAATTGCCAGCCCCGTCAACCGGGGCTGTTTTATTTTTATTTTTTTGTTATAATAAGCTCAATTATTAATAATTGTTAAAAAATATGGAAACATTTCTTTTGTACTTAGGAATTTTTGTTTTTATAGTTATCTGCGCTTCGATCAAAGTAGTCCAGCAATATGAAAAGGGCGTTATTTTTCTTTTGGGACGAGTTACCGGAGAAAAAAGTCCTGGGCTCCAATGGGTTTGGCCTATTTTTGAGAGAATACAAAAAGTGTCTTTGAGAATAGTGACCATGCCTATCCCATCTCAAAAAATAATTACTAAAGATAATGTTTCCATAGATGTAGCAGCCGTAGCTTATTTCAAGGTTACAGATGCAACCAAATCAATCGTGGCTATTCAGGATGTAGCTAGTGCCGTAAATCAAATATCCCAAACTACCGTCAGAAATATTGTTGGCCAGTTTCGCCTTGATGAAATATTGTCAGAAACAGCAAAAATCAATGCTCAAATTAGTGAAATAATCGATACCCATACCGAACCATGGGGCGTGGTTGTGACTACAGTCGAGATCAAAGATATTCAGCTGCCAGAGGGGATGCAAAGAGCGATGGCTAAAGAAGCAGAAGCTGAAAGAGAAAAAAGAGCCAAGATTATTTCTGCTGAAGGAGAATTGTTGGCTGCTGATAAACTTGGTGAAGCCTCAGATATCATTTCCAAGCATCCTATAGCTTTGCAGTTAAGGAATTTGCAAGTCCTTTCTGAGATTGCCGTTGAGAAAAATTCCACAATAATTTTCCCAAATCAATTCATGAATACCGTCAGCGAGATTAAAAAATTTTTTGGAGGAGAGAAATAAAAAGAAGGGGAGATTGTATCGGCGAGCAACAAATGTTTGATTTCCACAGTATGGTAACTAAGATTGCGCAAAACGTAAAAAAGAACTAGAGGGCTTGACATTTCCTATATCTCAAGTATATTGTAGGTACGATTTATTAATATTAGTATATTTTGAGTATATAAGTAATATTAATAATAAGGAGGACTCGATAAAATCGGGGACAAAAAAATGAAAAAAATGAACACCGTAGACTGGGTAGCTTTCGTGTTAGTAATCATCGGTGCGCTCAACTGGGGCTTAGTTGGATTTTTCCAATGGGATTTGGTAGCAGCCATCTTTGGCGGAATGACCGGACTGATTGCTAGAATCATTTATGCTTTAGTCGGCCTTGCAGCGCTTTGGATGATCGGATCAGCTACCATGATGAAAAAAGAATAATCAAAGCAGTTGATATAAAAAATAGTCCTCCGATTTGGAGGGCTATTTTTTATTTTCTTCTAGCTCTATTTCGATCGATTTCAGTGAGATATTTTTTGCGCAGTCGTATTGATTTTGGGGTTATTTCCAGATATTCGTCACTATTCATGATTTCCATACCGCGTTCAAGATTTAGCCTCAAAGGTGGAACTAATCTGATTGCTTCGTCACTTCCAGCTGCTCTGGTATTAGTCAGCTGCTTGCCTTTCGTAGGGTTAACCGTCATATCGTTTCCTTTCGCGCAATTTCCGATAACCATACCCTCATATACTTCGGTATTTGCGTCAATATATAGTTCGCCGCGTTCTTGTAAATTCCAGAGAGCGAATCCAAGCGCTTTTCCGGTTGCCATTGATACCATTGAACCAAGCTCGTTTTTCTCTATTTCGCCAACATGTTCTTTGAAACCGATAACGCGTGAGTAAAGTATTCCTTCCCCTTTTGTATCAACAATAAATTCCCCGCGATAGCCAAGCAGACCTCGTGTTGGTATTTCATAAATAATTCGGGTATGGCCGCCTTCCGGCACCATTTCTAACATCTTGCCTTTGCGTTTATTTAATTTTGCAATTACTGTACCGGTAACATCGTCAGGAATATTAATCGTAACCTCTTCAAAAGGCTCCAGTTTCTTTCCATCTTCCTCTTTTATAATTACTTGCGGTTGAGAAATTTGAACTTCATAATTCTCACGTCTCATATTTTCCAGCAATATCCCAATGTGTAGTTCCCCGCGTCCGAAAACTTTGTATGAATCATTTTTGGAAAAATCTACTTTTAGACCCACATTTATTTCAAGCTCTTTTTCAAGACGTTCTTTTATCTGTCTATTTGTTACGAACTTTCCTTCACGTCCTGCAAATGGGGAATTATTAACCAAGAAATCTAGAGAAATCGTCGGTTCGTCAATTTTTATTTCCGGCAACGCCTCTTGATCAGCGTCTACACAAATAGTTTCCCCGATATAAATATCAGGAATTCCGGCAATCATCACAATATCACCTCCGACAGCTTCGGCAACTTCTTTTCTGCTGATGCCTTCAAATGTGAAAAGTTTAGTGATTTTCGCGTTGCGAGTTTCTCCAGTAGTTTTTTTAACTATTACGTTTGAAGCCGCTTTCATAGTACCTTCATGAATCCGACCAACTGCTAAGCGCCCCAAGAAATTGTCATAAGCAAGATTAAATGGCTGAAATCTTAGAGGCGCAGTAATATCTGATTCGGCAGGTGGAACCACGCGCAGAATCGTATCGAGCAGCGGCGTCAGATCGGTAGTGTTATCATCAAGCTTTAATTTTGCAATTCCTTCTCTTCCGATTGCATATACTGTCTCGAAATCCAGCTGTTCGTCAGTAGCACCAAGGTCAAGAAAGAGCTCAAAAACTAATTCCTGAACGATTTCAGGACGTGCCGCCGGTTTATCAATTTTATTTATCACTACGATTGGCTTGAGTCCAAGCTCTAAAGATTTTTTTAGAACAAACTTGGTTTGAGGCATGGGTCCTTCCTGCGCATCAACAACGAGCAGGACTGAGTCAATTGAACGCAAAACGCGTTCTACTTCTGAACCGAAATCCGCGTGTCCGGGTGTATCTACAATATTAATTTTGGTTCCTTTATAGAATACTGAAGTATTTTTTGAGTAAATAGTAATACCGCGCTCTCTCTCAAGAGCGTTAGAGTCCATGCTTTCGCCTTCTTGCGCCATTCCTGTCTGGCGCATCAAAGCATCGGTCAAAACTGTTTTGCCATGATCAACATGGGCAATTATTGCAATATTCCTAATCTCCATAAAATGTTTTTTCTAATTCTATTATTCAGTTGTTTCTAATAATTAACAGTAAATTAAAAAGAAATTAGAGGAAATTAAGGGAAATTACAATTTCTCCAATTTCTAATAATTTCGTTCCGCTCCTGCGGAACTAATATCTTCCTGAATTATTGTCGCGAACTAACTCTATTAGTATACAACTAACCGTATATTTAGTCAACAGCCACTATTTATTTTTCAGCTCTTTCAAAATAATCACCAATAGATAGGGTAACATCAAAATAACGGCAATTAGAGCGAAATGAGGCAAGGATAGTTTCAGTGATAAAACCACAGTTGAAATCAAAAGATATAAGTACCCCAAAAAGGGTATTTCAATATCTTTAACATCATTTTTCTTGGAAGGAAAAAACAATTCAAATATGAAACAAGAAAAGAAAACCACGATAATCCAGCCGACAAAATTAAGCGTCGGAATCCCAAAATATGGACCAGGATTATGCCAAAACCAAGAACCTGTGTTTACTGCCAGTGGATCCCAAACCAGATCCCAGCAAACAGCAGCCAGCGCCGCAAATAGTGCAACAGCGAGGTATTCTGCGATTCTTTCATAAATATTGCGAAAAACCATTTTCTTGTCAGCAATGATAACAGCTATCCGATAGCAGACATAAACTACTGCCGTCCACATAGCGATCACAATCAAGGGAACCCCACCGAGCATCGGACGCATCAGCACATTATAGTGATAGGAACCGCCAAAAACTCCGCCAAAATTTACGCCTAAGTATTCTGAAGTAAAACTAATCAAAACGCAAAGTACTATAAACCAGACGGCTCTTAGTTTTCCCAAAACGCGAAAAGCGTCGATCCAAACCAAAGCAACAAAAATCAGAGTACTAAGCGATACCATAAAAAAGCTTAGCGGCGTAGGATTGGTGTTTAGAGCCATAGCTAAAACAGAAAAAAATATGATATAGATGAGAAATAGTATCTTGCTGATTTTGTGAATTTGCTTAATCATTTTTGTTTTTAAAATTTGAACTTTTTGTAAAATTTAGTGAGAACTTCATCTTGATCAGGTACATTAGCGTAAGATAACCTTAGAAAAATCACTTGCACGAACATTTTATTGAATACTAATCTTTTTATGGGATCTACAATATTTTACCAACCCCCTCCTCCACCGCCACCGCCACCGCCACCGGAGAAACCACCGCCACCGGAACCCGAAGAAGAAGGCGAAGAACTCATTGAAGAAGACATTGAACTGCTGATTGAATTGAGTTGGTTGGTAAAACTATCTACATTGAAAATACCATTATCAAGATTGAATGCCCCAACATACCAGACTGGGTGGTAGTTATCAAAATAGTTTTCTCCATAAATCTCTTTCATTTTACGCGTCCAAAGATCTACAATCCCGAACACCATCGCATAAGGAAGAAATCTTTCAAAAATATTTTCTTTTTCATTATATTTCTGGCGATATTTCTCGGCTGTTTTCATATAGAGCTCAAACCCGCGTATTCTCCATAGAAGATCCGCACCTTCGTCCGTGCGTCTGGGCATAAAAACCGCAAAAATAATCATAAAAAATGCGCTTACCAAGCCTGAAACTGCAATTGCAGACGAAAAAGAAAATAGAAAAAATGATCCCATGCCAGCAAGAATACCAATAACCAGCATCACGTCTCTCATTGAAAACCCCTTCTCAGAAAAAAGCCCTGCCTTGATCTGTTTGTCTTTTACCGCGTTTTTTATAGCTGGAAGTTTTTTATAAAACTTGTCTTTAAGAGATGAGACCAAAAGTTCAGCTCCTTCAGTGGTAACACCAAAAAGGCTTGCCAAAAGTAGCTGATCTTCTTCGGTTATTTTTGAAACTTTTTGCTCAGAACCAACTATTATTAGTTTTGTATCGGCACTGCTAAATATACCTTTTTTAGGGATCTCTTCAATTTTAATAATACCCTTTACCGCTAAATTTACTATCTCAGCAGAAATACTAGAAGTCGGCAGCTCGGCATTCTTTAGAAAGGCACCAAGCTCCATTGGCGTAAGATCATTTGGAACAGCAAACTCGGGGGTTATAGATTTATGTAATTTTGGATCGCGACCGTATCTCCACCAAAGCCGGAAACAAATGATAAAAACGAATACCGGAAAGAATAGTATTATTAAGCCAAATATCAGATCGCCATATTGTTCCCAAAAAGTTAAAACTGGTGGAGAAATGATGTTTTTTGGGAAAGCTACAGATAGAGTAATACCTTGTTCAGCTTCCAATGTTTTTTTGCTTTCAACCTGAATTATATTAGGAGCGACCCATTTATAATCAGATAAGCCAATATCTTTACTGCCATAAGAACCCTCGTATTTATTTATTTCTAAAACGTTTTTTTCGTTAATTTCAGAAGGAAAAATAACTTTTGCAAGAAAATGATCAATCTCAATATCCCAAAATGCACCATTTACATTCCAATAAAATTCATCAAAAGCTGGGTTATCAAAACGGATAGTATTCCGAACATGATATTTTATCTGATAATTATTCACACCCGTTACTGTTTTGTCAGCATCACCGATTTTCCAGGTCACAGTCTCATATTTTTTGTCATTGGTAGTTGAGTAGTTGTATGGCTTCCCATTAAAATCAGTAATACTTATCAAATCAATATAAGCCTCTACCTTCTCGCCTTTTTTGGGACTATAAAAAGTTGGGAGAACCCGAAAAATGCCATGTTTATTTGGCAAATCCCCGCAATCAGCGACTATTTTCTCCGTAATATCGAGAGAAGAGTCCTTATTTACTGTAATATCTGTTTGAAAGTCTTTTATGTACCAATCATATATTTGATCCCTGTTTAAAACGCCCGGTGTAGTAGTTTTCGTATCTACACCAATATTTTCCAGATTTATCGGATCAGTTGATATATCTGCGTTGACTTCGTCAACTGAGCTGACAGCACCAACTGAAAGCGGTATCAGTAGAACCGCAAAAAGCACGAGAGAAGCAACGATTTTCTTCATAAATTTGTTATTTACTATTTTTTTGATTTCTTGTTTTCTTGATTAATTGTTTTTACCATTCTACCATTTTATTCAGAAAAATAAAATGTTTATTGAAAAATAAATTTATGTTATAATTGCCATAATTATTAAAATATTAAAAAGCTCTTTTATGTAAAGAGCACGGAGGTTTTTCTATGACAATAATCTACATTGTCGGTGGATTGCTGTTAGTCCTTATAATTTGGGTTATCGCCCTTTATAACGGACTGGTTTCTTTAAATGTCAGATGTAATGAGGCTTTTTCTGACATCGATGTTCAAACAAAAAGAAGGTATGATCTGATACCAAACTTGGTTGAGTCTGTAAAGGGTTATGCAAAACACGAAGCAGGTGTTTTCGAGGCAGTAACAAAGGCAAGAAGCCAAGCTATGCAGGCGCAGGGAATGGCAGAAAAAGCTGAAGCGGAAAATATGCTTAGCAATACCTTGAAATCGCTCTTTGCTGTTGCTGAAAACTATCCAGAATTAAAAGCAAACGAGAACTTTTTAAATCTGCAGACTGAACTAACTGATACAGAGAATAAGATCGAAGCATCCCGCAGATTTTATAATGCAAATGTTCGTGATTTCAATATCAAAATCCACAGATTCCCAGAAACTATTTTTGCTGGAATGTTAGGATTTAAAACCGACAAGCAATTATTCGAGGCTGCTGCAGTTGAGAGAGAAGCGGTAAAAGTACAATTCTAAAGAAAATCAAATATGTAGGGGGCGGGTTTATTAACCCGCCCCCTACTTTGTTCTTGGAATATGTTTCAATTTATGTTAAAGTTGATTTTATGAAAAAGAGTTTATTCAAAAACTTGGTCTATAGTTTAGTAGCATTTCTGTTGGCTGTCATTCCAAATGTAGCTGGTGCAGTAGAGAAATGCACGATCCAAAATCTTGATTGTTTGAAACCTACTGCCCCAACTTTCTGGGTAATCACAGGAAATGCTTTTGTTGATTCTATAAATCCCTGCGCGATTGCGGTTTTATTGTTATTGCTTTCTGCGTTATTATTTTTTAATAGCAGGAGAAAATTATTTTTTGCGGGACTTGCTTTTATAATCGGAATTTATATTACATACTTCCTTTTTGGCGTTGGAATATTTTATGCTATTGGAGCAAATAAATGGATAAACCCTGAAATATTCCACAAAATCGTGGGGGCATTTGGAATAATTATGGGGCTACTCAATGTTAAAGATTTCATATGGTACGGTGGTGGTGGATTCTTGATGGAGATTCCTCGCAGATGGAGACCAAAAATGTCTCTGATTATTGCTCGCGCTACTTCATGGCCGGTTGCCCTTATTACCGGAGCTTTAATTACTTTTTTTGAACTTCCTTGTACTGGTGGGCCGTACATATTCACTCTTGGAGTTTTGCAAAACAACGGCATGAGTAAGATTTTAATTGCTCCAATTCTGGTATATTACAACCTAATATTCGTCGCGCCACTTTTGGCAATATTATTTGGAACATATTTCGGATTCGTCAATATTGAAAAAGCAGAAAGCTGGAAACAGAGAAATATTCGGGCTTTACACCTTATCGCGGGAATCATCCTGGTCGGTCTCGGCATTTGGGTTTTCTTAAGCTAAAAGCACTGTTCTCAAAGAAACTATTTTATTGTAGAATGAAAACAAATAAAAATAAACTCCCCACAGGAGGTTATATGTTTCATCCAAAGCTTTTCATGACAGCTACTCTATCTTTTATATTGCTGTCTTTTTTTGTTTTCATACCGGTTATTCGCGCTCACGCGACAACAACCGCATATGCTGCGCAACTCGTAAGTAAATCTGCCGATGCCGAGCTTTCCCCGGGTCAATCAGTGATTCTTTGGGTGAAATATAAAAATACCGGTACGGCAACCTGGGATAGCGATAAAGTAGCTCTTTCGACAGCAAATCCTATCGGCAGAGATTCTGTCTTTCGCCCGGATCAATCCGGGTGTGTTGAAACCAGCCAAACCGATGAAGAAGAATTGGATGCAATGGCGGGAGAATCATCGGAAGATATAGAGAATACAGCTTGTAATTTGGATTATACCAAGTGGATAGATGAAAGTAAGACTATGATGGATAGCTCTCCGGTAAAACCAGGGGAAACCGCTTCTTTTGGTTTTTGGATTACAGCGCCAATAGATATCGAAAACGGAACATACACAGAATCCTTTCAACCATTTTCTAATTCTACAACATATTTTAGCTCCAGCAGTCAAGTCAGCTGGAAGATTTCCATAAAAAATGCCGGCGCAGTTTTCCCTATTACAAACCAAACCCAAACCCCTAGCAAAGTAGCAGAATCAAATGATATATTTTATCGATTTGATGATAATGGAGATGGCGCAATCACCGGAGAAGAATTCACTCGTTATATTGAGGAGGTATTGGGAGGACAGACTCCGGAAGTAGAAAATACTCCTAATAATGTTAATAATACTACTTCGACAGGGACTAAATATAATGCTGATAGAAATATTAAGGATTATGCATACAGCGTTGTAAGCAAATCGACTGTACCAAAAGTTACTCAAGGAGATATTTTCGAATTAAAAGTAACCTTGAAAAATACAGGAAAGGCGGCTTGGTACAAAAATGCTGACTATCCACTCCACTTAGGAACTGCTGACCCGCTCGATAGAGAATCTGATTTTGCAGTTTCTTTCCGCGGTGAAATAGAAGGTGGGGCTTGCTATGATGAGATTGTGAATGATACTCTAGAACCAGGGGCTGAGAGCGCATGCACTCCGGAAGAGATGCCAAGATGGATAAGCTCAAATAGGGTAATTATGGAAAAAGACGTCGTGAAACCTGGTCAGACTACTGCATTTATTATCATCTACAAAGCGATTAGCTCTTCCGATTATACTGATATAGAAGCCGGGCCGTATGTAGAATCATTCCAGCCGGTTATCGAAGGTTTAGGCTGGATAAAGGGATCAAAAATCACTTGGAACATTACAGTTAAAGCAAAACCTACCGAAACTGAATAATAAGATCTATTAAGCTAAATTATAGTTTATTTCTAATCTCGCGTTCTTGATCTCTTTTCTTGAGAGCCTCTCTTTTATCCCATTTCTTTTTGCCTTTTCCCACCGCTATCTCCATTTTTATGAGTCCGTTTTTTGTATAGATGCTTATCGGAACTATGGTTAATCCTTCCTTTTGAGTTTTACCCCAAAGAAATTCTATTTCTTTTTTATTGGCTAATAATTTTCTATTGTGAATCGGGTCATAGCCTTCGTTTCTTGCCGGTTTATAGGCCCCCACATGCATGTTTTTTATAAAAAGCCCTGCCCTTCGTAGTCTTAATGAAGAAGGATCCGCTTCGATATGGATAAAACTTTCTTTTAAACTAACGTTACCTGCCTTGATTGATTTTACTTCCGAACCTGTCAATTTTATCCCAACTTCAATATTGTCGGTTAAAAAATAATCGTTATGTGCTTTTTTATTTGTTGCAAGTGTCGGCATATATTCTCTCCTTTACCTATTATAACGATAAAAACGCTCTTTTCAAAGCGTTTTTATCGTTATAATTTTTTTAAAAAAATTACTCAGCTGCAGGAGCTTCAGGTGCTACATCTGCAACCTCTTCTGCTGCAACTTCCGCTTCAGGAGCAACTTCTTCAGTTGCTTCTTCCGTTGTTGCATCAGCGTCAGCTGCAACTTCTTCTGTAGAAACTGCATCATCTGCAGTAACTACTGGAGTTGTTGTATCATCAGCAGCAACGTCATTAGTGATTTCGTCTTCCATTTTTGTCTCCTTGTATGGTTCGTTATAATATTAATTTTAACCATTAAAAATAAAAATAGGCGGTAAACTTCGCCTATTGGAGAAACTACTTTAATTATTATAGCAAATCTGCGAGAAAAATCAAGCTTAATAAAAAATAACTTTTCGGCTATAATATAGGATATGGTAATATCATCACATTTCATTGCTGGTGCTGCTCTTGGCAAAGCAACCGGAAATCCTATTTTAGCGGTTGTTTTTGGTTTTGTGCTTCATTTTGTTATGGACCTGGTTCCACATTGGAATTATGGTTATAAACACCTCAAGAAAGTTAAAACCCTCTTATTGGTTTTGATGGATCCGCTTTTGGCTTTTGCTCTCTATTTAACAATTGGTTTAATTCGTGGTTATAGCGCCTCAACTTGGCTTGTGACTTTTCTTGGAGGATTTTTCTGTGCATTACCCGACTTGATCGAATTTTTTATTCGGGTTTTTAATATTAAGCCATTAATCTTTTTCCTGAAATTTCACCGCGCTGTTCATTGGTTTGATCCACACCCAGAGAATATCTGGGCGACAGCCGAAGACGAAATTCAATTCACAAAAAAAGGGACCTTTTTTGGCATTCTCTACCAGATTCCTTTTGTAATTATTGCAATCTATTTTCTACTTCACTAAAACACTAAAAGTTAATCTAAATTCGCTTCCTAATATTCGGCCATTCAGCTGATACTACTTGGAAAACCGCTAAGACCGGAACTGCTATTATAGCGCCAATCATCCCTCCTAATTTGTCTCCGATAAGAAGAGCCATAATAATTACAAACGGCGTAGAGCCGATAGCTTTTTGCATAAATTTTGGTACAAGGAATTGATTGGAAAGTTGATGCATTATAAGAGCGAATACTACTACAAAAACAGCTTTCCATGGAGCAGCAATATATGCAATAAGCGCCGCTGGAATGGCCGCAATTATTGGTCCAACTATTGGAATTATCTCCAAAATTCCAGACAATATTCCTAATATTAGCGCGTATGGTACTCCAACAGCCCAAAGAGCAAGCCCATTAATAAGGCCCATTAAAAACATTAGAGCGATCTGCGCTATCAACCAATGCCCCATTTTCTGAGAAATTTTATTTGTTATTTCGAGAATATAATTTTTTTGGCTGATTGGCAAAATCGAAATAACAAATTTCTGCATCCCATTTTCTTCGAGTAATAAGAAGAGTGTCATAATAAGTATGACAAAAATAGTCGCTAGACCGCTAAATGCATTGCTCGCGCTTTCAAAAAATGTTTTTGCAACCCCGCTAATAGCTCCCGAAACAGATTGAATACTGTTTGCGGCATTCCCATCAAAATTCTTTAAAAATCCAAATTTTCCAATATAATCTGGGAGCCTTTGTAATAAAGTCTGTAACTGTTCAAAAAATACCGGAACAATTAAATAAATTGTCGTCCCTATTAGCAAAACTAAAATGGCAAATATGATCGTTATAGACCAAATCCTACCTATCTTGAGCTTTCTACTGAGATACGCAACTACTGGTGTTAACGCAGAAACCAAAATAACTACAGTAAATAATATAAGAAAAACGTCATATAAATAAAAAAATATTAACAGCGCGATGCCAACTGCAATAATACGAAATATACTCGTCCACGAAATCTCGTATGTAATCTTTTTTTCCATAAATAATATTTGAAATTTATCCCTAATGATCTAAAAGCTATCCTACAACCTTTTTCTTATATTTGGCCATTCCTTTGCTAAAACCGAAATAGCCGCTACTGACGGAACCGCTATCAGCACTCCCATTATGCCCGCAAGTTGCCCTCCTATTAACAATGCAACAAGAATAACAAAAGGAGATATTCCAACGGCTTTGTTCATAATTTTTGGAACTAGAAATTGGTTTTCAAGTTGCTGAATAACAACAGCAAAGACCAGAACAAAAACTGCCTTCCACGGCGCATCCATATATGCAATTAATACGGCTGGAATAGCTGCTAATATAGGCCCAACAGTTGGAACCGCTTCGAGCAATCCGGCGATAATTCCAAGAGTGAGCGCATAAGGAATCCCTATCGCCCACAATCCAAGTGTTGTGACCAGACCAATAACCAACATAAGAGAAATTTGACCAATAAGCCATGAGCCCATTTTATCTGACAATTTCTTGGTTACTTCAAGGATATAACTTTTTTGACTGATAGGAAGAAGAGATACAAAAAATTTCCGAATTCCGTCTTCTTCAAGAAGCAAGAAAAGGGTTAAAACAAGTATATAAAATACAGTCGCAATACCTCCAAAAAATGAGGATGCCGACTTAACGATGGTACTAGCCACATTGCCCAAACTGCTCGATGCACCTTGGATAGAATTAGTCGATGACAGCGGCGCTTCAGAAAAAGAGCTAAATATTGAAGTTATTTTTTGAGCATAACTTGGTAATTTTTGGTTAAAATTTGCAAATTGGTCAACCGCCAAAGGTATGATTGTATAAGCTACAATACCGACTAATAATAAAATCATCAGGTAAATCAATAGGATTGCCATAATTCTGGGAATATTCAGCTTAGCTTTTATTCTGTCTACTAATGGCGATAGAGCAGAACCCAAAATTATCACAAAAAATAGTAGCAGAAAGATGTCAAAAAGATAATAGAGCAGGAACACGCCAAAAACTACAGCGAGCACTTTCAAAATACTCATCCAGGAAATATCAACTGTAATGCGTTTATTTTCCATATCGTAAATATTTATTTTTGTTTATTATAACACAAAGAATTTTAAAATATCCAATAACCAATCTCCAATACTCAATCAATTCTTTAATTCTCAATATCCAATTGTATATTGAGTATTGGGTATTAAAACGTCTATTCTGCTTTTTCTTCTTTCTTTTCACCACCTTCACTTGCCACAGCTTCCTCAACTCCCTCTTCTTCCTTCTTCTCTTCCGTAGCCTCTACTGCTTCAACATTTTCTACCACTTCTGTATCGAGCTCTTTCAACTCTTCTTCACTTCTTGGTGCTTCTACTAATGCAACTGTTTCTTCGAGTTCAGTAATCAATTCTACACCTGTTGGAATTTTCAAATCAGCAACGGTTATTGAATCTTCAAATGTAGAAAGTTTGCTAATATCAACTTCAATTTCATGTGGAATATTTGCCGGTAAACACTTTACTGTAACTTCACTCTTATTTGTGATTAGTGTTCCTTCAAAATCTTTTACAGCCGGTGACTCACCAATAAATACCAATGGCACTTCGGTTTCAACTTCTTCATCCATTTTTACTTCATAGAAATCAATATGAATGGGCGCATCACTAACAGGATTATAGGCAACATCATGAGCCAAAACATTTTTTGCAACTCCCTCGCCTTCAATGTTTAGCTTAATCAACGTGTTTTCACCTGTTTTTGTGAAAACCTTATTAAATTCAATAGCGTTAACCACGAGGTTAACATTTTCTTTTCCTTTACCATATACAACGGCTGGGATAAGGCCTTCTTTGCGAACACTATCAATCTTTTCCCCTGTTACTTCTCTCTTTTTTGCATTTAATACATATTCAGCTGTCATAAATTTCCTTCCTATAAACTTTTAGTAATTAATAACTATTTTTTATTATAAAATCATTTTAATACCCAATATCCAATGACCAATTCCCAATCAATTCTTCAATTTCCAATACCCAATTGGATATTAATTTATTGGATATTGATTGGATATTGAGTATTGGTTATTTGCTCCTAAACATTTTCCTGAAATCTCCATCAAAACTTTTCATTCCTTTGTAAAAATCCATAACTTCGTTATCCGTCAAGGGACCCCTTTTAATAAAACTCATTATTTCGCCAAATCCCAGATCCGTGTTTTTTACTTCTTCGCCAGTAAAAGGCATCGCGCCACCAGCACCATCATTTTTATAAGAAATGCTTGCCATTATAGAGTTCTTACATTCAGCGCAGTAGAGGTGAACAACATGGCTTTTTTCAACATTAGCCATGATTTTTATATGTTTTTCTGAATAATCAAAGCCACAAAAAGGACAGTGAATCATCTCTTTTATATTCTGAATTATATCCCCTGAATTAAAAAAACCCAATGGCTCCATAAAGTTTGTTTTTGTTATCTAATATCATTATAGCAATTTTTAAAGCCAATTTCAATATAAACAATACAAATTTAATTGTTTAAAAATTAAAAATTAAAAATTCCCCCTCAATGTCCTCGCTAGGAATTGAACCTAGATCGCGGCCTTCGCAGGGCCGCATTCTATCCGTTAAACTACGAGGACATACATTTCGCAAACAAAAACTAGCCAGTTAGCTAGTTAATTATACTATTTTTTATGATTTTTGTGAAGTATAGGAATCAGATATTAAAAAGTCTTGCGATTTTATCATGAAGATCTTCCCCCATATTTTCAACTCTTACAAGCTCTTGCGGCAATAATGCGATAATTTTATTAACTGGGGTTTCGCCTAAAGGGAAAGAGATATTGGAGCTAAATCTTCCCTTTGTGACAAAATAGAAAAGTCCGCTATCCTCAACTACCCAATATCCTTTAATATTTTCGAATGAATAAAATACTCCATCAAGCCAAAAACCCCCTTCAGATATTGAAACTTTTACAGTTTTTACGGAAATAAAAACATACCAGATAGTGGTGATAAGCAAAAGGAAAAATACCGCAACAGATGACCACTGATTTATATAGCCAAAATAACCAATACTTGCCAGGATAACAATAAAAAACCCAGCTACCCAATAAATAGCATTTTTATTTTTTCTCACTCTTCCAGTTTCCCAAGAAAGAATAACTTTCCCAGTATCTTTTTTTTCTGCCATTTTTGTTTTATTGTTTTATTGATTTCTTGTTTAATTGATTACTTATTATACCAATCTACAGGATTAATTTTATCAAGATTTTTTCCAGCTTCCAGTTTCACTTCGACTGGGTCGTGAGTTCCGCAGCTAGTTACGAGTCCGCATTTTGCAAATTCACTATAATATGCCTTGTAATCGCCCCAGCCCACATCAGAGGCATAAACATTATATGAGCCAACTGGAAGTTCTAATCTATAACCAACTCCATATGTATATTTCTTATCATAAAGCTGATCACTGGTGCATGTATCTTCTTTTGTTTCAATATTCGTAGCGCAAACTTTCATTGTTTTTGGGATATAATTACTCGGATAACTTAGAGATCCTTCAATAGTAACTTTTTCTGCTGGGGCATTATTTACAGCCGTTTCTTTATCGCTAAGTTTTGATTGTAATTCCGTTACTGTTTTTTTCAAAGAATCTACCTGATCTTGGAGATCGCCCTTGCTTTTTTCCAAAGAGTTCTTTACTTCTTCGGTAGTCTTGGCGCTATCAACAACTGATTGCTTATTTGCAGTCAGTGTTGAAAATACATAATATCCAACACATAGAATAATTATTAGCGAAAGAATCGAAATAATTTTTGCGAGGTTATCTGGTTTGCCCTCGACCATATCCTCAAGATCCCTTTTCTTGCCTCTCCACATTTCTTTTTCAATTTCTTCTTTACTTTGATTGTTGATTTGACGTAAATTCTTTGCATTCATAGTTTTGTTTTAGTTTTAATATTTTAATAATATAACCATATAACCATTTAATCAAGAGTCCTTTATTCGCCGATTTTTTTCAGTTTTTTTAACTCTTTCTCGCAGATTTCAAAAATCTCTTTCTGCTGTTCGTCCGATAAATCCATAAATATTTCTTTCCACAATATCATCTCGTCAGTTTTTTCCCCATATACAATTAATTGATCGATAACCTCATCAAATTGTTCTTTATTCACTCCAAATTTTGGCATAATCATTTCCATAAATTTTTAATTATTTTGTTCGTTATCTTCTATCTGCAATGAAAATCCAACACTTCTTAGTTTTTCTTTTAATTCTTCATTGCTACTTTCAAATATTTTATTTAGAAAAAACTGCCTTGCTTTTCTTGCCTCCTCCATAATTTCTTGTGAATTTTGCTGTATTTCTAGTTCTTTATGAGATACAAAAACCGGCATTTCGCGTCTTGCGCTATTAAATTTTTCCTGTGATTCCATTTTTTTTAGTAATTACTATTATTTAAAACATGTCTTTTTGATAAGAAAAAGTAATACCTCCGTCTTTTAGAAATATATATCTCTTAATATAATCATAATAGAAATGGCCCCTATAAAGTATAACAAAAAGAAAATTAAAAGCGAGCCCCTTTCGGGGCTCGCTTTTAATTGATTAACTTCTTCGGTCATCAAATCTTGGTTTTCTCTCTTCCATTGGTCTTGCTTGGTTGACCTTCAATTGTCGGCCTTCCATATCATAACCATCGAATTCAGAAATAGCCTTTTGCATTTCTTCCTCAGAAGCCATTTCAACGAATCCGAATCCTTTGCTTCTTCCAGAAAATTTGTCGCTAATAACTGTTGCTGATACTACGTTTCCAGCTTTTGCAAAAATTTCTTTCAATGCATCAGCGGTTACTGAGTAAGGCAAGTTACCAACGTAAACTTTAAATTCTGCCATTTTTTTAAATTTTTCTACTAATGCGCGGGTTAAGTAAAACTTAAATACGCATACTAATTATCTTCCCTGTCTTCGACCGCGCACTGACGTTAATATTATAAACTTGTGCGAAACTTACAGGATACTGCCTAATTATACACTATTTTTCATAAATAAGCAATGGAATTGTTTTTTGTTCTATTGTTTTCTTGATTTATTGATTTTTTGTTTTCTTGTTTTTTTGCTTAATGATCCTTTCTCATGATCCCAGAGTAAAGGACGGTTGAACCCAAAAAGACCATCCGTGCGAGAAAATCCTTTTTTATCATAGTTATAGATTATTGGTTTCCCCGAAGGCAGATCAAGATGCGGCAGATAGTCTGCAGGAATATCTTCAATGTGCTTTAATATCGCCCTCATAACATTACCATGACTGACCATAATCACGTTCCTTCCCTCTTTTAATAACGGCAAAACCTTTTTTGTAAAATAAGGAACCGCACGTTTATAAACATCCTCGATGCTTTCTCCTCCGGGAGGGCGGACAGCATAACCCCTTCTCCATTGCAAAACAACATCTTCACCAAATTTTTTGCGGGCTACACTTTTATTAACACCTTGAAGTAACCCATAATACCTTTCATTTATTAGCCTTGAAGTATGTATTATAATATCATCATTTTCTGATTTATTCTTAAATGTATACCATTCTTCCTTTTTTTCATCGTGATGCAGAAAAACACCTGTTAATTCTTGACGGGATAATATTATCGACAATGTCTGACGGGCTCTTTCAAGCTTGGAAGTAAAAGCAGTATGGATTTTAATATTTTTTAGATTTCTAGCCGTTGTAATTGCCTCTTCAATTCCATGCTTGGACAAAGGAACATCCACCCAACCCTGAAATTTATTGGAAAGATTCCAGCGTGATTCCCCATGACGGATAAGAATAAGTGTGGATTTTTTCATTTCATTTATTTTTAATTTTTGATATTTAATATTTAATTTTATCCTTAGATGTCTTGATATCTATTATAAAACCATTTCTTTACATATTGTATCAATAAAAGAGAAATTATAACATGCGCTGCTAATACTGCAATAATAATCGGTGGAACTGGCATAAACCCAAACACCTTGCCCAGTACAATAAATGGCGTTACCCAAGCGATGAGAACCGCAAGCAATGTATTGATTGTAAAAGCCAAGCTCGGGCGGCTTTGCAAAATCGGAATCTTCTTCGTACGTATTATATAAACAACTAATATCTGGGCTGTAATTGATTCAAGAAACCAACCTGTTTGAAATTGATTTTGTGAAGAGTGGAAAACAAAGAACAACAATCCATAAGTGATAAAATCAAAAGCGGCATTTATCAATCCAAATACTAACATGTAACGTTTAATAAAACTGAAATTCCACCTTGCAGGTTTCTGCGTTTCCTCTTTATCAACATTATCCGCTGGTATTGATAACTGGGAAAAATCATAAATAAGATCATTTAATATCACCTGCGTTGGAAGCATTGGCAGAAAAGGCAAAAGGAACGAAGCACCTACCATAGAAAGCATATTGCCAAAATCTGATGATAAGCCCATCAGAATATATTTCAAGGTATTGCGATAAGTTTTGCGGCCTTCGATAACACCATCGCGAATTGCGGAGAGGCTCTTTCGCAGTAAGACTATATCGGCCGTCTCTTTTGCCACATCAACGGCATTATTTACTGTTATCCCCACATCGGCGTTTTTCAAAGCTGGAGCGTCATTAATACCGTCTCCAAGATACCCAACGACATAACCTATCGATTTTAGATTTGTAATAATTCTTTCTTTTTGATCAGGCGTGACTCTGGCAAAAATGGTGGTATGTTTCAATGCTCTTCTCAGTTCTTGGTCTGTCATTTTCTTTACTAATTCACCATTAACAACCCCTTTTATATTCAAGTTTATATCAGAACAAATCTTTTGAGTAAGAAGTTCGTTATCTCCGGTAATAATTTTTACTTCAATCCCAAGACTCTTTAGATCTTTTAATGTTTTTTTCGCGGTTTCTTTTGGCGGATCGAGAAATAAAGCAAACCCAAATAAAATCATTTTTTCTTCTTTCAAGTTCCTATCTTCATTAATCGCGAGTGCTAAAACTTTGAATCCTTGCTTGCTAAAACTATTAAATTGCCCAAACATCTTTTTCCTGATCTCGTCAGTAATTTTTAACTTTCTTTTTCCGATTTTGTAATATGCGCAAATCTTGAAAATCTCTTCCGGAGCCCCTTTTGTAATAATCATTTTCTCATTTCCTTTTTGCACAATAACCGATTCTCTCTTGCGACGGAAATCGAAAGGAATTTCATCAATTTTTTTGAATCCTTCAACATCCAGATTCATTTTTGCGTGCTCGACTATCGCTTTATTCAAGGGATTTTCGACTCCCGTATTAAAAAAGCTATTCAGATATGAGTACAGATAGACTTTTTCATTATTTTTCCCAAAAATATCAAGGTGTTTAACAAGAGAAACCTTGCCTTCAGTCAAAGTTCCGGTCTTATCGGTACATAAAACATCCATGCTGCCAAAATTTTGAATAGCTGTAAGATGGCGAGTAATCACATCTTTCTTCGCCATTCTTACCGAACCGCGACTCAAAGAAACAGTAATAATCACAGGTAGCAGCTCCGGAGTGATACTGATAGCTATAGCCAATGCGAAAAGAAAAGAATTAATTGCGCCATGACCTATCAATGAGTTCACCAAAAAAACAACCAATACCATCCCAATCGTTAGTTTCACGATCATCAAGGAATATTTATCAAGCTGTTTTTCAAAATGGGTTTTAACTTCAGATCCAGAAATACTCTGAGCAATTTTACCAAATTCAGAATCAAACCCGGTCCCTTCTGCAACAACAGTAGCGTATCCGCTAACTACACTAGTACCCATAAAAATATAATTCAAGCTATTTGGATTTTTTTTGCTAATATTTGCTGAAACTTTCTTTTGGACAGGATTAGATTCGCCGGTTAGCACCGATTGATTTACATAAAAATCTTTTGATTCGATAACTTTGCAATCAGCGGGAATTATATCGCCAGCAGTGAGGTACACTATGTCCCCCGGAACGATTGATTTAAAATCAACTTCCTTTTTAACACCGTCTCGAATAACGGTTGCTGTAATCGCAATCTTTGCCAATAATTTCTTTAACGCTCTTTCCGATTTGTAAGTATTGTAAAAATCTAGAATGACTGAGACCAGAATCATCGGTAGTATGAGGTACGCGTTAGTTTTTTCACCAATAAAAATAGAGATTGTTGTAACTACAATTAAAACGATAATTAGGGGACTGGTAAATTTTTTGAAAAAAGCAAGTAGTGGCCCCTTCTTTTTTCTTTCCAGAGAATTGGAACCAAATTTCTTCAGCCTTATAGAAGCTTCGGCAGAAGATAGACCTTTATGTTTTTTTGTTTTTATTTTTATATTCTGCATTTTTATTCCAAGATCCCATTTTTTTTCAAAACCTCCTCGACTTCATCGATGTCATATCCTTCTTCCGTAAAATACGAATTTTGAACCTAATCCTTAATATATTTCCTATTTTTCAATTTTTCAGGAAGATATTCCTGTTTTTCTTTATAACCATGTTCTGGAGAATATTTGTAATCTTTCCCATACCCGAGATCTTTCATTAGTTTCGTTGGGGCATTACGGATATGCAGCGGAACAGGAAGATTGCCAAGCTTTTCGACATCACTTTTCGCTTGGAGATAGCCTGTATACAATTCATTGCTCTTCTTGCATTTTGCCATATATACCACCGCTTGCGCAAGAATAACATTACATTCCGGCATACCAATGAAATAACATGCCTGATAGGCCGCAACCGCTTGAGGAAGCGCGAGTGAATTAGCTAATCCTATATCCTCCGATGCAAAACGTACGATACGTCTTGCGACATAAAGTGGGTCCTCTCCTGCTTCAAGCATTCTGGCTAACCAGTAGAGAGACGCATTTGCATCGCTCCCCCGCATTGATTTATGCAGCGCCGAAATTATGTTGTAGTGTTCTTCGCCATTTTTATCGTAAAGCAGGTGCGATTTCTGAAAACTTTCTTTGATAATTTCTGACGTTATGTTTTTGGAAAGTGATGCCCCATATTCCAGAACATTGAGCGCGGTTCGCGCATCACCGTTGCTCATTTGAGCCAGCAGTTCAATTGTTTCCTTGCTCATTTTAAGTTTTAAAAGTCCCAGTCCATTTTTCTTATCTTTTAGGGTTTGATTGATAATTTTGACTAATTGTTCGCTCGTCAATTGTTTTAAAACAAAAACTCTGCAGCGTGAAAGAAGCGCCGAAATCACTTCGAAGGAAGGATTCTCAGTTGTTGCTCCAATCAAAGTGATCGTGCCATTCTCAACATAAGGAAGCAGTGAATCCTGCTGTTTTTTGTTCCAGCGATGGATTTCATCGATGAAAAGTATAGTGCGCGTTCCTAATCTTTTATTTTGAGCTGCTATCTCAAGAATTTCATGCAGTTCTTTTACTCCTGACGAGGTAGCGCTAAGTTTTTGAAAATCACTCTTCGTACTATTAGCAATAATATAAGCGAGGGTGGTTTTACCAGTTCCGGGAGGACCCCAAAAAATCATCGAGGGAATCTGATCCGATTCAATTGCACGGCGCAAAAGTTTTCCTTCACCAATAACTTCTTCCTGACCAAAAAAATCCTCAAGTTTTGAGGGCCGCATACGGTCAGCAAGAGGAGAGAGGTTATTATTCATAAACTAATTTTAGCATAAAATAACCAGATATAAAAGCGAAAAGACGACTATGTAGTCGTCTTTTTTTAAATCCCTTGCTAATTTAGAAACTATATTTACAGATGTTAAGAATTACCCTCGCAACACGGTAATTGAATTTTACGCCATCAATTTCAAAATGTATCATATGTTTATTCTCCTCCGGTAATACTGATTTCACTGACACTAGCGCGCCTGCCTCCCCATCCCGCACCTTCGATTGCAATGAAATGAATTGTCTTTGGTTTTGGGTCAAGTTTTGTCAAATCAAAACTATAGTTATATGGCTGATTGCGGGTAACTTTTATGCCGCGTTCAGTAACCGCTTGACCGTCATTTGGATCAAGGTAATAGAAACCGCGCCAGAACATCTGATTCGGCTCGGAGTCATGAATACCTAATTGATTATGTTCCACGCCATCAACATCTTGATAACTAACAGCTACGGCCACAGGAGCTTCTCTACCCTGCCAGCCAGTACCGGAGAGTTCTTGATTTTCTACTATAATCGAAGCTTTGAGAACCAAGCTCTTATAATTACTGACATCTTTATTGATATCTAACATGATCCCGCTTCTAGAGTTTCCTTTTCCAAAAAAAGTAGCGCCTTTATCAGAAGTAGTTACTTCGCCGCCCGAACTCGCTTTTTTAAACCAAACTTCTTCATACCATGAACCTAATCCGGCCGAAAATGATTCCGGGGGTAAAACTGAATTGGCGGCAGGCGGTTGGTAATTTATCGCAGGCACATTTTGTACATCCGGAATGCGATATTGGAAATCTGATGGAAATGCGTTTTGAAACAGCCCGCTTAGACTTGGTGCTTCAAACGTCGGAGGACCTTGATTGGTTCTAATTAAAATTGTTTTTCCATCCTGAGACAAAATCGCATTAACTAGGTCATAACCTTGAGCCGAAAAATCATAGATGGAATAAAGATTGCCCGGGTCTTGCATGCCACTATTGAGCCCCGTAATGGCTAAGATATTTGATACCGGCTGATAGGCATCAGAGGCGGAAGAAAAAACAGCTGCAGTTTTTTCGGTAGCAAAACCAAGAGTGGCACTATTTTTGCCAAGTTCCAAAACCACCCCTACACCATTCGCGACAATTACTGTCCCGCCTAATGCGCTGACATTTGCACCGCAACCTGTTGCCAATGCAGTGCCAAGAGGAGCTCCGACTACGGCAGCGCCTCCAGCTGTGATAATTGTTCCGCCGATAAAAAGTCCTACTTTGGAAGCTTGATTTATTGCGAGCGCAGTTGTCGAAGCCTTTTTGTAGAATTCGGCTTTGTTATTATATACATTCACAATCGAATTATTATGGTCTTCAAGTATTTTTTGAGCATCGCGCGCCGTAGTGCCAAAAACATCTTTAACTGCAGAAAGTGTGCTCTTGTCCGGTACCACGGCTTGAAGAGCTTTCACATTATCCCAGTTGGTTGGCACAATTTTTACTTCTGAATTATCTGGAGCACTGACGTTTTTTGAAAGTTTATGATCGGAAAGATCGACGCTTTTGTAATCACTTGATTTAAAAGGAATATTCACAGGAACCATTTCACTGGAGGTAGCCGCCAGGACTTTATCAATTCCAAAAAATCTTAGGTAGGCCTCCTCGGGTGGCAAAAGCTCATTGGCATCATTTTCTACTGCCATCCAATGACCTACAACATTCATTGCAAATTCATTATATTTTTCAGGTGTAGTTTGCTCCGGATCGATCATGAGCAGAGCATTGGTATTGATTTGGGCATTGCGGTAGTCAACAAAAAGAGTTACTAATTTCTGTTGGATATCAACAACTCGGGCTGGATCATCTGTTCCAGTTTTAACAATAATTGTTCCAGAGGAAGGCGGTAAACCGCCGCCAAAAATAAGTCCAATAATAGAAAGAATAACAGTTAACAAAACAAAGCCTCCAATAATAATCCCCAAAATTTTCAAAATCTTGTTTTTCAAATTTGCCTCCAAAATCTTATGTTAGTAATTAAATATATTATACATAATTTCTAGGAAATAGGTATAAATAAAAAATAACCCTTTTCGAGCTATTTATTTTTTAAAGTTTTATCGGCTTTTTCTATCAGTCGCAAAATATGTGGAGCGGTTTTTAATTTTGCAACTTCTTCAACTGTTAGCCATGCAACGTCAGCCGTTTCACTGAGCGCTTTTGGTTCACCAGAGCGAATCGTACAGAGAAAAATAACGGTGATTTTCTTATATTCCGGATCCACCCAACTATGAGTATCCAAAAGGCTCTCAATATTAATTTCTACCCCTATCTCTTCCATAACTTCTCTTCTTAGATTTTCTTCGAGAACATCAATACTTCCTTCTTCTGTTTCAACATGTCCGGCTGGAATCGCCCAGACACCTGGTTGGTTATCGTCTTTCGCGTGTCTTTGGGCAACCAAAAATCTGCCTTCATCATCATGAATTACTGCGCCGACAACGATTCGGAATAATTGGTATTTTGACATAGAGGTATTATATCACAAAAAATAAAAAATCCGCTCCATGTTTTGGAACGGAATTTGTTTGAATCATTTTAAAAATGAATTATCAAATATTTTTTTAACTACTGCAATCTGACGCGTCACACGTCTCACCGATCTTTTGAAAGATGGCTTTGAAAAACTTCCCGCTGAAACAAATGACGACGATCTTGGGACATAGAGCTTCTTGGCCGGAGAGCGATCATACCCGCTTATCAGAATCGGTCCACCGAGTATCCCTACAGGATAAACGTCTATAATATTCCCGGTAGCGGTAAGTAGCCAGCTATGACTGGTGCTATCGCACATAGCATCAATGTCCTCGAGTCTTTTTACCTTTTTTAAAGAATAAATTACCAGAAAACTGCCGTCCTGCACTTTTAGTTTGAAAGCTTTCGCTACCGCACGCGCCAAGATATGGCAGGAAAGGACAATTTCATTTCCTTCTTCATCCACGCCCAGATCAATATGGGGCAGCATCTCAATCGTCATTTTAATTTTGTTAAACAGCAATATTTCTTCTTGAGGCATCAGACAAGCCACATATGGTATCATTTCTTTCTCTCCTCTCAAAAATTTTAATAAATAAATGATACTCCAAAATATTTCATTTGTCAATAAAAAATAGCTATAAATAGCTATTTTTTATTTAAACGGAGGGGGCGAGATTCCTCCTCACTCCGATTCGGAGTCTGGGCGCTACACACAGAATCCTTCTTTGGTCGGATTCTACTCGCGCCCTTCGAATCTCTCCTATATGGTAACAAAAAAACAACTCTGATGAGTTATTTTTTTGTTACAACGGAGGGGGCGAGATTCGAACTCGCGAGAGACTTGCGTCCCTGCTTGTTTTCAAGACAAGTCCATTCAACCGCTCTGGCACCCCTCCTCGTCGCAGCATGCGCCGTGCTTTCCATAAAAACTCAAAGGTTCAAGTTTTTCTTCCAAGCACTCTGCAACTGCTCCTCTTACGAAAAAATTCTACTGTATATTTCGGTATAAATTTTTTCGTTTTATTATTTCACCTCAAAATCATACCAGAAAAAAAATGTTTTTTCAATAAAAACTTTTGCTGGTATAATAAATAAAATGAAAACTAACTAAAAAATATGCGCAAAATGAAAATTCCCTTTTGTTTTTTTGTTTTCTTGCTTTCTTGTTTTCTTGCCGCATCCGTTTCTGCTCACCAACCACGAATGATCGAAAACCAAAATCCAATTGTTATTAACAACCCTGAAGTTTCTCAAGCTTTTTATGAAGTACTATCGGGTAAATCACAGTTTTATACTATCGATTCGGATGCTCCTTTTACGCTATATGTGAACCTATTGGTTCCAAAAAGTTCCAATCCATACGAACGTTACGGCGCAAAAGTTTATCAAATTTTAGAAACTGAAAAAAAACAGCTAATCAATATACGACCATTCGATAAAAAATGGACGCTTTTTCATGAAGAATTTGCAAATGATGATTACTACCAAGGATCAGAATTTGAACAAGATGTTCCTGCGGGTCAATATGAGATCGAAGTCTATAGCGATATCAACCTCGGAAGATATGTTTTGGCAGTTGGTAAGAAAGAGGCATTTGGGGTTAATTCATTGCTGATGATGCTAACAATACTGCCAAATTTAAAGATTAATTTTTTCGAAGTATCCCCACTTACTCTCATAACTTCAAGGCTCGGAATATTGCTGGTAGTCGAACTTGCTATTCTGATATTATTAAGCTTTCTAATCTGGAAGTTGATCCGCTGGATTCTGAAAAAGATTTTCAAAAAATACCATTTCGAAAATAATATGAACCGTCTCGACCGACTACTAAGATTGGTTTTGGGACTGGTATTTCTGGTATTGGCGATTAACTATTGGAGCTATATACTTTTTGCGATCTCGACACTTGCTTTTTATGCAGCAGCAAGCGGCTGGTGCGGTCTCTATACGATTTTGAAAATGAATAAGATCAAAGCTAAAAACAAAAAGAAGTAAAAACTTTCTCAAACCCCTTTCTACTGTTGACAAAGCCATTTTTTCATAATATAATGAAGCTCTATGAAAAAAGGGCTTATGAATTTCCTAAAAAACAATTGGTTTTTGATACTAATTATAGTCATAATTGGCGGTAGTTTCATTTATTCTAATGAAGCTCAGGAAGCTACTACTAAGACGAATGAAGTAAATATTTCTCAAGTCGTTGAACAGGTGAAAAACGGTCAGGTTGAAAGTGTTTCGGTTAATGGAACCCGATTGGATATTACACTCAAAGAAGCAGTAAATGGAAATAAAAATGAATTTGCTTTCAAAGAAGCTGACATCTCTCTAACGCAATATGGCATCACACCGGATAAGGTAAAAATCGATATTAAAGACACGCCAAAATCTTCTCCTTGGGTAGAAGTTTTATCTTTCATCTTGCCGGTGCTTCTGATGGGAGGACTCCTATGGTTTATGCTGCGCCAAGCTCAAGGAGCAAATAATCAAGCAATGAGTTTTGGTAAATCTCGCGCGCGTATGAATGCAAGCAACGCAAATATTAAATTTGCTGATGTAGCTGGAAGTGAAGAGTCAAAAAAGGATCTGATCGAGGTAGTAGATTTTCTGCAAAGTCCAGCGAAATACAGAGAATTGGGAGCTGAAATTCCGAAAGGAGTTCTACTTATTGGACCTCCGGGAACGGGTAAAACACTGCTTGCAAAGGCTGTTGCCGGCGAAGCAGGGGTACCATTTTTTTCTATTTCAGGATCTGAATTTGTAGAAATGTTTGTTGGTGTCGGAGCATCTCGTGTGCGCGACCTATTTGCGAAAGCGAAAAGAAACGCGCCTTGCATTATATTTATTGATGAAATAGATGCAGTCGGACGCCAAAGAGGCGCGGGGCTTGGAGGCTCTCATGATGAACGCGAACAGACTCTCAATCAAATATTAGTTGAGCTTGATGGATTTGATACTGATACGGGAGTGATTGTAATGGCAGCAACAAACCGTCCTGATGTTTTGGACCCAGCATTACTGCGACCAGGAAGATTTGACCGCAGAGTTTTGATCGACCTGCCGGATATCAAAGAACGCGAAGCAATCCTGCAAGTACACGCGAAAGGAAAACCTTTTACTGAAGAAGTAAATCTCAATGTCATTGCGCAAAAAACACCGGGATTTTCCGGAGCAGATCTGAAAAATGTTCTGAATGAATCTGCAATTCTGGCTGCCCGCAATAGTAAAAAAGCAATCAGCATGACGGAATTAAACGACGCGGTTGAGCGAGTAGTTTTGGGACCGGAAAGAAAAACGAGGGTCATTCATGAAGATGAGAAAAAAATTACAGCCTACCATGAAGCTGGTCATGCTCTTGTTTCTCATATCTTACCGAATGGCGATCCAGTACATAAAATTTCAATAATTTCCCGCGGTCGCGCATTGGGTTATACATGGAATATGCCGGAACAAGATAAATTATTGTATAGTAAATCTCATTTTGAAGACGAGATTGCGATACTGCTATCCGGACGCGAGGCGGAACTGATGATATTTGGTGAATTAACCACCGGTGCGCAAAATGACTTACAGCAAGCCAGCAAAATTGCCCGCAAGATGGTAACAGAATTTGGTATGAGTGAAAAAATCGGCGCAATGAGTTTTCATGGAAAAGATGAGATGGTTTTCCTTGGACGCGATCTTGCGGAAAGCAAAAATTATAGCGAAAAAACCGCCCAAGTTATCGATGATGAAGTGGCGGTTATTATAACCAAGGCTGAAGCAAAAGCTCATGAAGTTCTCACAAAATCCAAGGATCTTTTGAGTAAAATCGCTGATGTTCTAATGGAAAAAGAAACGATCGAAAGAGAAGAATTTGAAAAATTAATTACTGATTTTTCTGTAGCATAAAACGAACTTTAAAATTTTAGAAATAAAAATCCACGACCACGTTCGGAAAGGAGTGATAATGAGAGAAACATATGGATTTTGGAAGGTTCAGATCACGATTGACAAAATGGCTATAAAAAAGCCGCTTTTCAAAGGATTTGAGTCTGATATTGATGAGGCTCGTGAAGAAGCAAAAAAGTGGATTGGAGATAAAAAAAATTCGAATGCCCGTCTGCTTTTCGGAGATAGGGATATGGGATCTTTGGGATAAAAAGACCACAGATAGGAAAAAAGAATAAATATTTATTCTTGTAAAAAAGTTTCTAACCGGCCAAGCGGAAGCGCCGCCGGTTTTTTATTTTGAAAAAAAATGATATAATACGACCGTTATAAATTAATGATTAATAAAAAATGTATCAGTCTTTTATAGACTCTCTCATCGATAGCCTCCGAACCATTCCGCTTCTGCTGATAATTTATATCGGAATTGAATTGGCAGAGTTTAAATTTGGAAATAAGATGCGGGAAAAAATTCAAAAAGCCGGTTTCTCAGGACCAGCAATCGGCGCAGTAGCGGGAAGCCTGCCGCAATGCGGCATTTCTGTCGTTGCCACTACACTATACACGCAAAGATTATTAACACTCGGGACATTGCTCGCAGTCTATCTGTCTACATCCGATGAGGCGATACCAATAATTCTTTCTCAACCAAGCAAAGCCACCATCGTACTGCCATTGATTTTGATAAAAATTTTTATTGCTTTGATCGCGGGATATTCAATCGATTTTTTTCTTAAAAAAAGAAATGAGAGGATATTAAAACATATCAAGGATTTCTCACTTGGAAAAGATGAAAAAAGCCACAACCATAGTATCATTATTAATGAGACCGCCTGCTGTGGACATAGCACAAGTTCCGGTTCAAAGAAATTTAATCCCAAAGAGATCTTTCTTCACCCTATGACCCATACCTTAAAAATATTTGCTTTTATATTCCTATTCTCTTTTCTAATAAATATCATCGTATCTAATCTTGGAACAGAAGGACTGCATAGTTTATTTTTAAAAGTTGGATTTTTACAACCTTTTATAATTTCATTGATCGGGCTGATACCAAATTGCGCGTCATCCGTGCTGATAACAGAATTATACCTGAATGGAGTAATCACTTATGGTTCGGTAATTGCGGGTCTCTGCGCGAGCGGAGGATTGGGAATATTAATTTTATTTAAAGAAGAAAAGAGCAAAAGAGATGTTTTTAAAATTATTGCACTTCTCTTCGTAATAAGCGTTTTAGCCGGAATGGTAATTCAATACATTCTCAAGATCTAATTTTAGGCAAAAAAATATGGTTCGGATTTATTCCGAACCATATAAAATGATTTTAATTTAAGAATTTTAAGGCTGTTCTATCACAGTCAATTTGACCTTGAGCACGCCCTTGCGAATAAAAGCCGGGTTCATTGCTATGGCGGATTGTTTCGCCAGATCAATTACTGTTCCGCGGCTCGCTGGCGTGTCCGGCAAACAGTCATTAATCTCGACTTCAATAGTTTTGAAGTCACCACTTTCCAATGATTCGACTCGAACAATGGTGCCCTTTGGTAAGCTTTTGTGAGCTGCCGTTAGCTCCCTTTTTTTACCTTTTGGCGCACCATCATAGTACTTAGCGACTCCCACTTCAGTTTTGGCTTCCTCTTTCTTCTTGGCAGCGGGATTCGCTTTCTGAACGCTTGGCTGCGTCTGCGCACTACTCTTAGGTTTTGTTTTCCCAAATGCATCGCTTGAACTAGCGATAAACAAGAAACCCAAAAGAATGACTGTAGCACAAACAATCGCTCGGATTTTTTTCTTCACAATCAACATCAATTTGCTTCCTTCCCTTTCTTTTTAATGTGCCTTCCTATATTCCAAAAACCCGAAGGTTTTGTTTTTCTAACCTTATTTTATCTTAAATTGAGTGGAAAGTAAACCTACGATTTAATTATTTGACAGGTGTGATATAATTATTGAAAATAAAAACAAACATTCCACTCAAGAAGTGGAAAACTTTTTATGGTAAAAAAGAAAAACAAGCTGACTTTTCGGCAGATGATTGCCAAAAGCCACTATCTAAAAAAATATTTCAAGAAATATAAAAAAGGACTCATCGTAATTCTTATTGTAAGTATTTTTGTTGCAGTTTTTGACGCGGTTACACCGTATTTTATGGGTAAGATTGTCGATAATATCGTAACCCCAAATTTTGATTTCTACTTTATGAATTACATATTAAAAGGAGTTTTTCTCTTTTTAATCCTCTGGGTTATTTCAAGAACGGTATCAGCCATACTTAGTTGGAAACTGCGCGGTCTTGTAACAACCCTAGCCGAAAGTTCCGAAGTTTCTTATGTTTCTGAAGGAGTCGCTGCTATCTTACGACTTCCATTGTCTTTCACAAAAGAACACAAGCTCGGCGACGTTATGGATAAAATCAGCCGGGCTGCTGGTAATATTTATAATATTTTCAGCAATCTTGTAGTTGACCTTGCACCCCAATTCTTAGGGCTATTATTTGCTCTGGCTTTCATGTTTTATATTAATGTTGCTTTAACCCTGATTGTAATTGTGATTCTGATTTTTTATGTCTATTTGTTATTTAAAATTTCACCCAATCTTGCTGATTTGAGGAGAAAAGGAAACAGGGGCTATAACAAGGCATACGGGCACAGCTATGATGTAGTAATGAATATTCAAAATGTTAAACAAAGTACCGCAGAAAAGTATGAGGCAAAAAAGGTCTGGCATCTTCTTTATGATGGAGGCGCATATTATTTTATAAAATATTTCAATGTCTGGCAGAAAAATCAATTCTACTATAGATTAATAACCGTGTTTGCTTCGATTTTTGTACTTGCTTATTCAATTTTTCTTATCTGGGGCGGCAAGATTACAGTTGGACAAATGTTAATGTACAATACTTATCTGGGAATGCTTTTTGCACCATTTTCTGGCCTTGTCGATAAATGGCAGACATTACAGAATGCTTTGATTAGCATTGAGAGGTCGGAAAAAATATTAGCCGTAAAACCGGAAGAGTATATACCAGCAGATGCAGTAAAAATTAACGATATCCGCGGCGGTGTAAAATTCGAAAATGTTCATTTCAAGTATGAAAAAAAGAATGAGGATATTTTAAAGGGTTTAAGTTTTGAAGTCAAACCAGGAGAAATTGTGGCAATCGTGGGAGAATCTGGGGTTGGTAAAAGCACTTTAGCGGATCTTATTTCACATTATTACACACCGCAGATTGGTAAAATCTACATTGATGGTATAGACAACTCCCGAATTGATCTTGAGTTCTTACGTAAAAAAATAGCGATTGTCCCTCAAGATATACTGCTCTTCAATGATACCGTAAAAGCAAATATTAAATATGGCAGCTTTGGTTCTAGTGATAAAGAGATGGTCATTGCTTCGAAGAAAGCTTTCGCACATGATTTTATTTTAAAATTTAAAAATAAGTATAATCAAATCGTAGGAGACAGAGGAGTTAAATTGTCAGGCGGACAGAAACAAAGAGTAGCTATTGCGCGCGCAATTCTAAAAGACCCAAGAATTTTAATTCTTGATGAACCAACATCGGCGCTTGATGCTAAAAGCGAAAAAGAAGTCGTACGAGCATTGGAAAAACTGATGACGGGACGCACAACGTTTATCATCGCACATCGGCTTTCAACGGTTCACAAAGCTGATCGAATCCTCGTCCTAGAAAAAGGAAAAGTTGTTGAACAAGGAAAGCACAAGGATCTAATTAAAATAAAAAACGGTGTTTACCGCAAATTTTACGAGGTACAAAAATTGTAACTTGATTTTTTAGTAAATTTGTGCTATAATAGGTAAATTATTAAACATAATGAATATGCGAACAGAAAGGACACAACCAGCTTCCCAAAGCAATCTAGATGAGAGAAAGATCATTTCTTTTTATCTTTCTAGTATTGCTGTTAGTTTCCGTGCGGAAGCTAATGATGCTATGAGTGTGCCCTTTCGACAGTTAAAAGTCGAAAGTTATAAGGTTATAAAGTTCGAAGAATAAATTTAAGAATAACTCCAAAACACTCATAGTTACAAAAAGGGTGTTTTTTTATTTTATAAAAATTCCCCTACTTTATAACTTTCTACTTTAAAACTTTATAACTAATCAAAATGTATGTTAATTGCAGAAAATATATCGCTAAATTATGTAGATCAGGTTCTTTTCGAGGATATTAGCCTCGCCTTCTCCGGACGTGATAAGAAAAGAATCGCGATTGTTGGTAAAAATGGATGCGGAAAATCATCACTGCTGAAAATTTTTAACCAAGAACTAAAACCTACCACCGGTAAGGTCACTCTTTATGATGAAAAAATCGGATTCATAAAGCAAGAAGTAGATTTTGCTGGACACGAGCTGGTTGGTGAATATCTCGAGAGCGGACTTACGAACGAATGGGAAGGGTATAAAATAGATATCGCTCTGGAAAAAATCGGGTTGAATCAAGACTATCTGATTAAGAGTACCGCTACTCTATCTGGCGGAGAAAAAATTAAGATTGCGCTAGCTTATATTCTATTGAAAGAGCCTACAATGCTCTTTCTGGATGAACCTACTAATAATCTTGATCAAGCTGGCATAGAATGGTTGGAGGGCTTTATACGTGATTTCAATGGCTCTATCGTGGTCGTATCGCATGACCGCTATATGATTAATCGCGTTATCAAAGAAATTTGGGAACTCTCTACCGAAGAAGGTATTGTTTCCTATACTGGAAACTATGAAGATTTCTTGGTTGCTAGAAAAGAAAGATTTGATAAAAAAATGCACGACTACCTGATGAGTAAAAGACGCATTGATAAATTGGAAAACTGGATAAAGATAAATCAGAAATTAATCCCGTTCTCCACTGTCCTAGCCCAAAGGAAAAAAGCACTAGAACGAGTAAAGAAAACTGCCGTAGACAGACCGGATGAGGATCCTAGAGTGAGACTAAGAAATCTGGGCGGCGCAGATGAGGGCAGAATGTTGATCGTAGATGTTGAAGAAAAGAGATTTGGAGAAAGGGTATTGCTAAAAAATACTTATTTCAAAGTCTATAACGAAGATAGGATTCTGGTCGCAGGACCAAATGGATCCGGGAAAACAACGCTACTAAATATTATTGCTGGTATCGATAAAGATTATTCCGGCACGATAGGCGGTGGCGATAAAGTAAAGATTGGTTACATGAGACAATTTTCTGATCTCGATGCTACTAGAAATGTTCTCGATGAGTTCGAAGAAAAAACCGGTATCACGGGTGCGATAGCGAGAAGTATTCTGGCCAACTATCTATTTAGCAATGAAAGGATTGATGACCGCGTAAAGAACTTGAGCTACGGAGAGTTGCGCAGAATGGATCTTGCTATAATTCTCGCAAAGAAACCAAATGTACTGATTCTCGATGAGCCGACAAACCATCTGGATATATTCACACGCGAAGAATTGGAAAACTTTATTCTATCGCAAGAAATTCCAATGATCATAGTTTCCCATGACCAATATTTTGTTCAGAAAATTGGGGTCAATAAGATATTGCGATTAGGAAAATAAAATTTTGGCTTATTTATCTTTTTAAATATTGACAACACATTATTTTTGTGTTAGTATTATAGTATTAAAAATTCAAAAAAGGAGGAGGTGATTGGATGAAAAAAGAATGGGCATTTTCACATACTTTTCTGAGCGAAAAACAGTTCAGGAAAGAAATCAAACGCCTTCGCGCTCAGAGGCACCCAATGCTTCGCAGGAAGTGGGGCGCGAAAGACGAGATAAGAACTCTCATTATGATTATCAGACACCAACTTTTCTGCGAAATCGAATCAACCGAGCAGATCGCCGAAATGCTCGAGAAATCCGGAGCAAAACAAAAACAAATAGAGCACATGCTAAGAGCCGCGCAAGCAGCTTAACCGCAACAAATGCGGGGGAGATAAATACTCTTTTCCAAATTTCACAATCAAAAAACCGCGACCCATTGGGAAGCGGTTTTTTCATTTTTCATAATTCATTATTCTAGATTCTAGATTCAAAATTCTATTTACTTCCCCAATCCAATTTTACTGTTGTTTTACCGCTTTTCTTTTGAATATAATCATAAGCTGACAGCGCTGCAGTAGCGCCCTGACCTACTGAAATTGCGATTTGTTTGTATGGTATCTGAGTTAGATCTCCTGCTGCGAATATACCTTCGGCTGAAGTCTTGCAATCTTGATCGACAATAATTTGATTACCAGCATCGAGATTTACTAACCCTTTCACGAAATCGGCTTTCACTTCATAACCAATTTCAATGAAAACTCCATCAACGGCGATCTCGCGCTCTGCCCCGGAAACAACATCCTTAACTATAATTTTTTCTAAAACGTCTGTACCTTCGAGACCTGATGGAACACTGTTTAGAACTATCTCAATATTTTCTTTCGCCTTGATTTTATCAACCAATATTTCTTCCCCGCGGAATGCATCACGGCGGTGAATCAGATAAACTTTCTGGCCCAATTCTGAAAGGTAAAGTGCCCCGCCAAGCGCGCTATTCCCGCCTCCGACAACTGCGATATTTTTACCTTTGAAGAAAGGTCCATCGCATGTTGCGCAATAAGACAACCCCTTACCAAGATACCTATCAGCACCTTCGATATCCAATTTCCTTGGAGTTTTACCAAAGGCTAATATTACCGCTTGAGCTTCAAATTCACCGCCTGAAGTTTTCACTAAGTAATCACCATCTTTTATTTCAATTGCGGATACTTCATGATTGAGCTCTATTTGCGCGCCAAATTTTTTTGCTTGTTCCATCATTTTTAGAGCCAAGTCCGTGCCATCACTCATATCTACACCCGGATAGTTCTCAACATGATGCGTGAGCGTCATCTGCCCACCAATATTCATTGTCAAAACTAAGGTTTTGAGTTCTCTTCTACCCGCATAAATAGCAGCGGTCAATCCCGCCGGCCCACCGCCAATAATAATTAAATCGTATTTATTCATATTTTCTCCTTGCTAATTTATATAAAGGAAAATATGTCCCGAGTAAACCCGAGGGACTTCCTCTATTAATGAATTATTTGTAATAGATAGAATATATCATAAAAAACGATTTGAAAAAATGAAAAATATTTTTTGGCTTAGATAAAATGTTTATTGTGAATATACAACATTTTTGCTATAATTTAGATAGAACTTTAAAAAAGGAGACTCTAATGGAAAACAAGAAAATCACTGGGAAGCTTTTTAGAATACCTTTCGAAAAAAGATTCACACTCATTGATGACCGAAGCCATAGCGTCATGATAGAAACTGCAATGAAGGTAGATGATATCGGAATTATCGTCCGCCATCACAAAACTCATGCAATCACTGACGATGATGTTCGCCGTCATTTAAGAGAACATCAGGACAAGTACTGCATTATCGAAGCTGGCAATGTTTCCGCCGCTATAGCAGAGTTCTATACCAAATGGTATGGTGCAAATATCGGCGGCGAAGGTGAAAAAAGAAAAGCCCTATGGATTAACCGCGAGAAACCTATCGTCGAATTACCCTACTGCGAAAGAATGTGGGAAAATAAAAACGGGGAATTTACTTGCGGCGAACCGGACGAAGAAAACTATGGCGAATTCGGCATGTGTCTGCTTGAAGGTTATGAATCACTCGGAGAGACTTGTCCGCTGAATAATTTCAGATTATCATCGGGACATGGAAAAACTGAAATTATCGAAATATCCGGAGTTCCTTTCAAGGTCGTTTTCTGCAAAGTTACAGCAAAAATCACTGTTTAACCAACCTTAAATAAAAAAATATCCTCCGTAGTTTGGAGGATTTTTTTATAAAAAATTTTTATTTATTATACACAAACATCCTCTTCCTCTCCCTGATTTTCATTCCCGCTTCAATAATATCTTCCACATCAATATGAAATTTTTTGAGAAGTTTCTCCGGATCTCCTGATTCACCAAATTTGTCGCGAATTCCAACAAACTGAACTGGTATCGGGTAATTCTCAGCTAAGTATTCACTAACCGCGCCGCAAAGTCCTCCAGCAATCTGATGATCCTCGACAACAACGAAGGCTCTGGTTCTTTTGGCATATTTCAAAATAGTTTTTTCGTCCAATGGTTTGATAGTATGAACATTTAGTACTGCAAAATCGAGCTTTTTTTCTTTATACAAAGTTTCTGCCGCCAAGAGCGCGCGGTAAACCGATTCCCCATGAGCCAGGATTGTTCCATCCGTTCCATCGCGCAAAACTTGGCATTCATTTATTCGGAAAGGGGTTTTTCCGGTAGTAATCATCGGAACATCTCTTCGGCTAAAACGGATATAGACAGGTCCGCTGATCTTTGCAGCCACTTTCACACATTTTCTCATCTGCCAATAATCACATGGAGAAAAAACCGTGATATTTGGAATTGAACGCATTATCGCAATATCTTCCAAAGCCTGGTGACTGGCACCATCTCCACCGGTGACTATCCCAGCATGACCGCCAATTATTTTCACGTTTGCTTTGTTGTATGCAACACTAATACGGATTTGCGAAACAGCTTGATATGGAGTAAAACAGGCGAAAGAAGACGTGAAGGGGATAAATCCTTCAAGCGCAAGCCCTGCCGCAACAGATATCATATTTGCTTCAGCAACACCCATCTGAATAAAACGAGAAGGAAACTTTTTCTTGTATTCTTCGAGTCTGAGTGATTCTCCAAGATCAGCATCCAGCACCACAATCCTTTTATTACCCTTCGCAAGTTCGGTAATCTCATCACCAAAACCTTGACGGGCAGATTTGCGCTCGACATCATTACTTAATAAGTTTGGATTTAGTTGGTAGTTCATTGCGACTTTATTAATAATTTTCAGTTTTCAATTCTCAATTTTCATTGTTTGTATCGCTTCGCTATAGTATTTAATTGAAAATTGAATTATTGAAACATTGATTGAAAATTGGAAATTGTAAAATTAAAAATTTTATTGATATGCTTGATTTACCGTCCAGGCAAACCTATCAATCCCCATACCATCAGAAATTCTGTAACGATACATTTCAAAAATATTTTTATTTGATACATCCATTCCACTACCGGTGGTTACCGCGCCTTTGTATTGCGCAGTTCTAGTTGCATTGATGACTCGTGAATCAAAAAATCCGCTCGGATAACACATGAAATTTACCGGTCCGCCAATTTCTTTTTCAATTTCCCATTTGGAATCTTGCAATTCTTCTTCGAGCTTGCTTTCTTTCAAGCTTTTCAGATTTGCGTGGCTGACCGAATGTGAACCAAACTCATAACCCTGTTTGTATAGCTCTCTTATCATATCCCATGTCATATAGGCAGGATACCCTACCGAACCGGAAATAATAAAGGTTGTAGCTTTCTGACTATATTTATTTAATATCGGCGCAGCATTCAGATAAAAATTTCTGTAACCGTCATCAAATGTTAATAAGACCGGTTTTGCTGGCAGCTCTTTCCCCTCCGCAATTTTACTGAAATAATCTGTGAGCGTCATTGTGGTAAATCCGTTTTCAGACAACCATTTCATCTGCTCTTCAAATTTTTCCGGGCTCACTGTAAGATTTTGGCGCAATCTGCTTTGCGATGGATCAATCGGTTCAATATAATGATACATCAGAATCGGCAATTTTTTGTTAAATTCAATTTTTTCCAGATCTACTTTTGTAAAATCAAAAGGCTCGATTTCAGTCGATTTTACTATATGAACAGGCTTTTCCTTTTCTTGAAATTGCGGGTTCGCGTTGTCATTCGATGCTGCCTTCGTTTTTAAATTTTTAGCGCTTCCTGATACCAAGACCAGAACGGCGGTAATTAAAATTCCCAAACCAATGTAACCACTCCAAACCAAAAGGTTACCTGTGCTATTTTCAATAAAAACCCTCTTATTGGTTTTACCCTTAGCCGTCTTCTTTGCTACATTCCTTTTGGCAATTTCTTTATTAATTTTCGTCTTCGATTTATCAATAAAAGCAGTGGCGTTTTTTCTCGCCTTTTTATGCATTTTTGCAAATGCGATTTTATTTTTATTAGTTTTCTTTAATACCTTCTTCTTCATTAATATCATTATTCGTTATTCTAAATTCAAGATTCTATATTCTATTTCAGTTCCGCCATTGCCATCAGGTATTCTTTCTCGCTTGGAGCCTTCCCATGATAATGGTAGTCGTTTTCTATTTGCTTTACCCCTTTGCCCATTATTGTTCTGGCAATCACAATCCGCGGTTTTCTGCTTTTGTATTTAAATGAATCAAAAAGCCTCAAAAGTTTCCCAATATCATGACCATTTACTTCTAATACTTCCCAGCCAAGATCGCGATACCTGGCGCCAATATTGCCAAGATTGCCAACATCTTCAGTAGTACCGCTGATTTGTACATGATTGCGATCAAGAATATAAATGAGATTATCAAGTCTGTATTTCCCCGCAGATGCGACCGCTTCCCAAGTTGAACCCTCTTCGTGTTCCCCATCAGAAGTGATACAAAAAACTCGCGCAGAACTTCCCTGCATTTTCAGAGCTATAGCTTTGCCAACTGCTACTCCCACTCCTTGTCCAAGAGGTCCCGTAGAGGTTTCTACCACTGCAAGATGCGTGTGGCTCGGATGTCCTTGAAGAGGGGAACCGATTTTGCGCAGTGCAGGTTTTTTGTCACCAAAAAAACCAGCGTGTTCTAAAACGGTATAATAAAGTGGCGCAATATGACCATTTGATAAAATAAATCGGTCGCGGTCTTTCGCTTCCGGTTTTTTCGCATTGTATCTGAGAATTCCACCAAAAAATAGAACTGTAAAAACATCAGCTAACCCGAGAGAACCACCCCAATGACCCGAGGCAGATCGGAATAACATTTCTGTTAGGTCTCGGCGGATAAGCAAAGCTTTTTGTTGTAATCTTTCTATTTGTGTTTTGTCCATAGGACTTTAAGTATTTGAAATTTTCTGAAATTCTTCCCACTCTTTTTTAGGATCAGCCACCTTTAGAATTCCGCTGCCAATAACTGCTATATTTACTCCTGCCTCATATACTTTGACGAGATTCTCTTTCTTTATTCCTCCGTCCATTTCAATTAAAATCTCTGGGTATCGGGATCTTAAAATTTTTGCTTTTTCCAAAACTGAAGGTATTAACTCTTGCCCTCCAAACCCCGGAGCAACCGACATTAGAAGCAAACCATCTACATGCGGAACGTAATCTTTAAGCGTTGGGATATCTGAATGTGGGTTGAGCGCCAAAACTACTGTAATACCTTCCTTTTTTAAAGCATCAACAACCTCCATCGTAGATTTATCAATTTCATTATGGAACACCACTCTTTTTATACCTAACCTTTTTATATGAGACATGTATTCCAAAGGATCGCTAACCATCAAATGTAATTCAAATTCTATGTCTTTGGGCAACTCTTTTATTTCAACCAACTCCACCGTTTTACTATTCACGAAAGTACCATCAGTAATATCTATCTGAATTTCCTTCGAAAAACTAGATAAAACGCTCAACTTCTGGCTGAACTCTTCTATAGTGCTTGCCAATATTGCAGGTAGTATTTTTTTCATATAAATATGGTTCGCCTTAATTAGAGATAATTAGCGGTTTTTATTTTAAATCGAGTTTTTTTATTCTTCTTTTATGTCTAGCCTCTCCGGAAAATGGGGTATCTAGAAATATCTTAATCATTTTCTTGGCAGCGTTTTCTCCTGTAAGGCGTCCTCCGAGACACAAAACATTCACATCATTATGGCTTCTGCCCAACAGCACTTCGTGTTCATTATTCCCCACAACCGCTCTGATTCCTTTATAGCGATTGGCCATAATACACATACCGCTTCCAGTACCACAAAAGAGTATCCCGCGGTCTTTTTTTCCATTCATTTTCTTTACCAGTTTTTTGGCATAATCAGGATAATCTACGGGTGTTTCATCATTATCTGTACCAAGATCGGTATATTCAGTTTCGAGAAAATCAAGGAATTGTTTAGCGATTTCTTTGAGACGATAACCAGCGTGATCACTTGCTAAATAAAGCATGACAAAAAATTACTAATATAACACGAAAAAACAATAAATTATGAGTATTACAATACCCACAGTTATATAATAGTCTTGTTATCGAATTCTGTAAAGTAATAAAATACGGAAACAAAATAGGGGCTTTTTGTCAACCCCTATTATTTTGTTTTCTTGGTTTCTTGTTTTCTTGCTTATTTGATGCTTATCCCAAAGGTATTTCATCATCGACAGGCATCGTGGATTCTTCCTGCGCTGGAATTGGCTCGGGAGCCGGTTCGCTTGATACAGCCAGATCGTCACCTGCTGGGCTTTGCGCCATTACTGGAGCTGGCTCAACTAAAGGCTGCGAAACCATCTCTGGAGCGCTTTCCACTGGAATCTCTGGCTCTGATGAATCTTCAACCGCAACACCCTCATCAACCATCTCAATAGCAGCCACTGGACATTCATCGACAGCCTTTTGAATCATTTCCTTGTTTGCTGCAAAATCTGCTCCTTCGACTACGACAGCTACCCCATCACCTTCTTTGAAAACTACACCCGCAGTATCAACTTCGGTATAACAGTGGCCGCAATTGATACAATTTTCATTGATTAAAACTTTCATGTTTTTGCCCTTTCCTTAATCGCCTTCCCAATTTGAGAAATTAACGATCTTCTTTAATTTTAATTTATAAATAATTCGCGAAAATTCGCGTTAAAATTATTTTTGTTTAATAAATTTATTATAAAGCAACCCTGTAAGACCCCCAACAATATAACCTCCGACAAAACCAAAAATCAACCCAATTAAAGCACCTAAATAAGATACGCTATATCCGAATGAATAAATATCCTTCAGAAGATTTGTGAATGAATTTGCATACCCCCACCAAAAATTAAGCAGCGTAATAACAGCAACTACTATACCCATAACAGCCCCCAAAGCCAAACCTAAAGCATTCGCGTTTAACTTATTTTGCATAAATGTTTTTATTATTTAATAAACCAAACCAATTATATATTAATCTCGAATAATTGCAAATCGTCTACTTCTTATCAAAATATAATTTGTTATAAATATTCTTTGTTCTTTTTACCTTCTCAACAAAATCTTTTGTTTCTTTAAATTTCACAGCATAATCTCCTTCCGCAATCCACTGATCGACATTGCCCTCTCCTGCATTATAAGCCGCAAGGACTTTTTCAAGGTCGCCATATTTTTTGTTCAAGTAGTTCAAGTAGTAGCAACCGTAACGAATATTTTTTTCCGGATCATTGAGGTTGCGAGAATCAAACCGCTGACCCTCGATCTTACCGGCAATATAATCCGCTGTATCCGGCAGCAGCTGCATTAGCCCTACTGCGCCTTTATCCGAACTAGAACTCTCCCGAAACCTGCTTTCTTCGAATATAACTGCGGAAACCAAAGCTGGATCGAGTGAAAAGTCTTTTGCATCTTGCTCAATAAAATCCCGATAATTAATAGGGTAGCGGTACTCCATCACTTTTTCGTAAATAAAACTTGGGAAAATAAAATACAAAATCGTGATCACAGCGATAACAACAAAAACCAAAAATAGGATTAGTTTTTTTATCATTAAGGATATTATCGTATTTTATGAATATAAAATCAAATAGGTTTTGAAAAGTGTATATAAATGGTATAATTGACGCATGGAAGAAGAATTAAATTTGGAAAATTTTTTCAAAAATTCACCCCGTGATTTAACAGATGAAGAGAGAGCTGGAATCTCAAAGGCTTTTGAATTTGCCAAAAAAGCTCATGGCAATCAGAAAAGATTAAGCGGCGAACCATATTTCAACCATGCCTACAAAACTGCTTTGCAACTTCTCATTTGGGGGCTTGATTTTGAAACGATAGAAGCAGGATTTCTTCATGACGTAGTAGAGGATACTATCACCACTACCGAAGATTTGGAAAAAGAATTTAATAAACATGTTGGTTTTCTTGTTGAAGGAGTTACCAAACTGGGAAAAATTAAATATCGAGGACGCGAACAAGAGTCGCAAACGGAAAACTTGCGAAAAATGTTTATCGCAATGGCACAGGATATCCGTGTTGTGATTATTAAACTGGCTGACAGATTGCATAATATGCAGACGCTCAATTTCCTACCGAAAGAAAAGCAGAAAAGAATCGCTACTGAAACCCTCGAAATTTATGCGCCTCTCTCCTACCGACTGGGAATGGGAGAACTGAGAGGAATTCTCGAAGATCTTTGTTTTCCTTATGTTTATCCGGACCAGTACCGAAAATTGGTTTCCGAAACGGGAGACCAGTTCAAAATAATTAAAGGGTACTTGGAGAAAATTAAACCATATCTAATCTCTGAAATAAAAAAAGAAGGTCTCACTCCTTTTTCTGTACACGCGCGAACCAAGCATCTCTATAGTCTTTGGAGAAAATTGCAAAGACCAGAATACGACGGAAATATAAAAAAAATTTATGACCTTGCCGCAATGCGTGTTGTTATGAACACCGTTGAAGAATGTTATACAGTGCTTGGAGTAATTCATAGAATCTGGAAACCACTTCCCGGCAGAATCAAGGATTATATTGCCATACCAAAACCAAACGGTTATCAGAGTATTCACACCACCGTTTTTACCACCGAAGGCAGAATTGTTGAAATCCAAATTAGAACGGTTAAAATGCACGAGGAAGCGGAAAATGGCATCGCCGCGCACTGGGCATATAGCGAGCAGGGCAAGCCTGAATCAGGTGTTATTGTAAAACAAGGAAAATACGCTTGGGTTAGCCAGTTGAAAGACTGGCAAGGGAAAATTGCCGGTGGAGGTGATGAATTTATTCAATCACTTAAAATTGATTTTTTTAAAGACAGAATATTTGTATTTACTCCGAAAGGAGAGGTGATCAATCTTCCCGAAGGAGCAACACCGATTGATTTTGCATATTCTGTCCATACCGATATCGGAAATCATTGTACGGGTGTCAAGATCAATGAAAAAATGAAGTCACTCGACACCCCGCTGAAAAACTGGGATGTCGTAGAGATTATCACAATGAAAAATCGCAAACCTTCGAAAGACTGGCTTGATATCGCCAAAACTGCGGGTGCCAGATCGAAAATCCGCGTTGCTCTCGGAATCGCGAAAAAAGAACACTAAATGACTAAATTAGATAGACCGCCTTCAAACAAATTGAAAAATAATATTGAAGGTTTACTAATAAACGCTATTATAAAAAAGTACTAATAAAATCTAAGTGCCAAATATGAAATTTTCGATAAACCCTGAATACCTACAAAGAAAAGATATATTAAACGAACCCCTTAAAGATAATAATGTCTTTGAAATTCTGGAAAATTTCTACAGAAAGGAATCTTTGATCCTTCCTCAAATTGAGAATGTCTTTAATAATGTAGAGACAAAAAATATTTTCAACGTTCTTAGATATCCTCAGGATAAAATATTAGGATCAGAAGAAAATTTTCGAAATCAGTTAATAAGATCAAGCGATGAGTTAAAGAATATTATCCGATCTTGTAATAAAAAAAGAGATAACAAACCACAGCTTGTAAGCAGCATCCTAAGATATTTTTTGAATCAAGTTGATATTGATTTTCTCAGAAAAATTTATAATAGCAAGAACCACCTTGAGACTATGTCAAATGTTGTTTTGGAAACAAATGTTGATAGTAATATGATAATTGCAAAAGAAATGAATAAATTTATCAGAAACAATATTGGCGAGGATGAAGCAAAATATCAAAGATTTCTTAATATAATAAGAACTACGGCCAATTCTTTTTTGCCAATGTATTGCAAATATCTCGAGACAAATGGAAAACCGCTCCGATCCAGAGTCGGACCACAAGAAGAAATAAAAGCAATGCAATTAGCAAAATCGCAAGAACATATTATTGAAGGATTGATAAATAATATCGAAGGAATACGCGAAATATCAAGTAATTTTGAGAGCGCAGGATTTGAAATTTTATACCCAACAGAAAAAGTTGATAAGGAAAATAAAATTGACCTAGTGGCTAGAAGAAAAAAAGGAGGGAAATTGGTATTATGTCAAATAAAGTCAGAAAAGCAGAAAGATATTGACAATAAAAACCAACGTGTTATAATTAAGAAGATTGAAACACCCTACTTTCCCATTAATGATGATGATATGGTAAAATACAAATACAGCTCTAATATCGAAAAACTGAAAAATGATTGGCGCGCAATTTACGATACATTGCAGGGATTGAGATCTGGAACAGCTTTTCAAAAAGAAATGGATAAAGAGAGGTACGCAGCCTTACAGGGTAAAAAAATAAAAATGATTGAGGCTTGTTGGATAATAGTTTCAATCTAGAAAGGAGTGGCGATATGGATGCCTTAAAAATAAAGAGGGATGACCTGCTAAACTCAGCAAATGCAACGGCTGATCTTGCTTATCCGGAAATCACTAACGAAATTCTTCTGGGTCTTTTTGAAAAAAGCACATTTTCTGAAACGGATAGAGTTAAAGCTTCGAATATCATTTTCGAAGCAATGGCGAACAGCCAGATTCTCTGCGATAGAATCGATAGACTCTTAAAGGATAAGGGCGGAGAAGAAGCGTTCGTTGACAATATGAGAAGGAAGCTCGGACTTATCGATTAAATTCGAAGCCACAAATTCAAAATCTAAAAACTGCCGAAAGGCAGTTTTTAATTTACAAAAAAGATTAAGAATTATTGTTTTATTCAAACAGACTCTCTATACTATCTGTTTTTTCCCTGTTTTTAAAAAAATTAATTAAAGAATTTTTAAGCCCGATGGATGGAATAATAAATTTTAGAACTGCACCGCAAAAAACTATCATAAAAGAAACCACTATATAAGGATTCTGATACGGTTTAGCACTTTCTTTTTGTGGTTGCGAATTACTCGCAAAATCAGCCGTGCTATTTGGGGCTGTTTTTTGTTTTTGTAAGTTTGAAACCAATTTCACTGTTGGCTTTTCCTCACTGAAAATTATTGGTTCGTATGCGCTAACTTCCTGTGTAGTTTTTATTGAGGAAGTGGCTTCATTTTTTGGTATGGTTACTGGTTGACTAACGCTTTCTTTTGGAACAATTGATGTGACATTCGGTTTTAAGTTTGATCCTACAACCCCCGGATTTATTTGATTAATTGATTTTTCGCTTTCTTGTTTAATTATTTCAATGTTTTCTTGATCAATTAATCCCTGCCAGATCCACTTGCCGTTTTCAAATAAGTAAGGAACTCCCTTTGCCGCTTTATCAGTGTAAGAAATACTTGAAACCAATTTCTTATCAGGGTCAAAAAGGCGTGCAGAATCACCATCATTATTCAAGGATATTTTTGTATCAGACCCATAAAATGATATTGAACTGCCTGCTTTTAAAACGAGATCGTAGTCGATTATGAATGGTTTGCTGCCACCCTCCTCATCATCGAGAACCCAGTTGCGCAGGTTAATATCGCTCGTACCTGAATTAGTAACTTTTATAAACTCGCTATCTGGCTCTACCCCATCGGGGTTCGGCATTATGGAAATAATCTTGATGTCGCTACTATATTGATTTTGATATGAGATAGCCCCCTGAACTACTGAGACATTTATCGAACACGTACTTGTTGCGCCATTATTATCGCGTACAGTTAGAGTAACTTGATAGCTTCCTGCTGTCGAATATGTATGGCTGACTTGTGACCCATAACCGGTCAAGCCATCACCAAAATTCCATTCATAACTTGCAATCGTTCCATCTGAATCCGATGACGCGCTGCCATTAAAATTCACTGTCTCGCCAGTTTTCGCATTTGTTATTGATATGCCAGCATTGGCGTTCGGAGGGCTATTGGCTGGAGGCGTATTTAATCTACCCGGGCTTGGTGTATAATTTGTAACCCAGCTGCCATCGGAAGAATTTGAACTCAATGAAAAACTTTTGTCCGTAGCCGCGTTTGTAAATGTAACTTGATCAACTATCACGCCATTCGGATTCTTGAGAGTAACATCGTCGCCAGTATTATTAAGCGTTATCCCTGTATCTTTTTTATAAAAAACTTTGAACCCATCGGGGTCTATTTTTGTTCCAACTGGAATTGTATATGAAGTAGATCCTCCGCTTTCAATATCGTCCAGAACCCAACCGCCCAGATCTATTTGAATATCATCAAGATTGATCAATTCAATCCATTCATCATTGCTATCAGCTGTTCCATCACCATCCCAGTCAGTCGTATTCCCAGGAGCCGGAAGGAATTCATTTATTATAACTTTATTCGAATACGTCGGCATTTCAACAGCTGAAACAACCAACGAATCAGTGGCGGTGGCACCATCGTCATCGGTTACCGTTAAACTAACTGTATAATCAGCGGAGGTTGTATAAGTATGCCTAACTGTCGGATTGCCTGAGATGAGTGGAGCCGAATCATCTCCGAAATTCCAAGAATAACTAGTAATAAAACCATCACTATCGGCGCAACTGGGACAGGAAAATTCTACCTCAGTGTCTTTAAATACTGTTAAATTTCCACCTAATTCAACCGATGGCGAATTATTTATTGGAAATACATAATCCGCGGGAACTTCGGTTGCTGAATGGATATTTTGTGGTTCAGGATTATCACGAGGCGAAAAATCAGTAGAATTATTGCCGGAATCTTCCGCATTTCCTTTTGTCGGGTCGCTAATTCCGGGTTTTCTTTCCAGACTTTTGCCTGTAACAAGATCACAAATAATACCGCCGTCTTCAGCGGCATTGGAAGGAGGAGCGATTGCGCCCCAAGAAACCATATCGATCGTATTTCCCAAAATGTCAGTTATTATAACCCCGCTGGTGCTAGTTAACTGAGCAGAAAAATTCGCATCGGCTGTCACGCCAACATCTCCTGCAGCAAATAGATAATAACCGAAGGCTTTTATCTTTTTTTCGGAAACCCAAGTAATAGTTTTATTCGACTTTGTATTATTCGAGGAAACTAAAGCAAGTTTGAAATTTTCAAGTAAGATATCCGAACCGGTAGGATTATAAATTTCGACAAATTCATTACCGGAAGAACCAACACCTGATGCAACTTCCGAAATAACAAGATGATTTGCAGAAGCAGCAGACACTCTTGAAATGCCAAATATTGAAAATTGGAAAATAAAAAACAGTGCAACAATGTAACAATATAACCCTCTCTTCATTTCTCAAATATATCAAAAGAATATTCAATATTCTATATTTATTATTTTCCCTCTTATTTCAGCCAAAATTTGACAAAAAATATTAGATTGATATAATAAATTATACCACAATACAAGGAGGTATTTTATAGACAAAAAGTTCATTAAGATCTTGTTTCAAACAAAATCCATTTTAATCGAGGTGAAGATATGGAAGTATCCGCAGTAAGCCTAGAAATAGGAACGGGCGGAGCTCAAGTCGCTGCTGCCAACAGAGCATCCGATCCGACAAATAACGCTGCAGATGTGGCAAAAATTGCTACGAATCCTGCGTCTATACCAGGTAATACGAGAGAAGTTTCTCAAGTTGCAATTGCCAGCAAAAGCATTGATGGACCCGGAAACATCCTCGACATGCGAATGTAACGGTAACTCAATTGCCAATATTAAAACCAACAAGCGGCGGACGTGAAACGTCCGCCGCATTTATTTTTCTAAAATACTAAACTTTCCATCTACCAAAAAATGAATTTTCGTGTATGATAAAAATATGCAAAAAGTAAAATATCCATTGGCTTTAATTATCCTTGATGGTTTTGGTATTTATTGGAAAACTGAAGGCAATGCTATTGCGCAAGCCGTAAAACCAAATCTTGATTTTTTTATGCGATATTTCCCAAAAACAACTGTCGCCCATTCTGAATTGGCGGTAGGATTGCCACGCGGTATAGTTGGAAATAGCGAGGTTGGGCATAAAAGTATTGGTTCAGGAAGAATATCACTACAAAGTATGTATGCTATAAAGCAGGCCCTGGAATTAGGAACTTTTTTTGATAATGAAGCTTTCATGCAGTCTATCAATCACGCTCAAGTGAATAATTCCAAAATACACATTATCGGACTTCTTTCCGATGCGGGAGGCCATTCTCATACGGATCATCTTTTTGGAATTTTCCGCTTTCTTATAAACCATGCTGTAAAAAATCCGATCTTCATACATGCTTTTACTGATGGCCGCGATGTTCCACCAAGATCGGCATGGAAGTATATTGATTTTACGCAAAAGACGATAATGAATTCGGGACTCAACGGAAAGTTTGCTTCATTGGGAGGAAGATATTTTGGAATGGACAGAGGGGGAAACTGGGATAGAATTGAGAAAAATTATAACGCTTTTATCGGTAATACCGAGAACAAAATAAAAGAAGGTGAAATAAAAAAATACATAGACGAATGTTATGCGAAAGATACCACTGATGAATTTATTGAACCAGCAGTAATTGCCGATTCAGAAGGAAAAGCTATCGGACCGATTGCAGATGGTGATGCTATAATATTTTTCAATTTTCGACCGGATAGAATGAAAGAAATATTGGAATGTTTTACAAATGAAGACTTTGTAAATTTCCCAAGGAAAAAACTACAAAATATCCAGATCACTTCTCTTACCGAATATGAAACAAGCACAGAAAATAAAAGTATCGCGGTTGCTTTCCAAGAACCAAGACTTGATAATACTTTGGCCGAAGTTCTTTCAAAAAATGGATTAACACAGCTGCACCTGACTGAAAAAGAAAAGGAGGCGCATATTACCTACTTTCTTAATGGTGGCCACGAGCAAGCTTTCCCTGGTGAAAAGCATATCATAATTCCTTCGCCAAAAGTTAAGACCTATGACCTAAAACCGGAAATGTCCTGCATTGAGATCGCTGATACATTAATCGAAAATCTACAAAAGAAAAATTTTGATTTTTATGCAATTAATTTTGCCAATACTGATATGGTGGCGCATACCGGAAATCTTGAAGCCTCTATAAAAGCTGTTGAAGCTGTAGACTCGCAACTCGGAAGAATCTATGAAGAAATCTCAAAACAGAATGGTTTTATGATGATAGTTTCTGATCATGGAAATTCAGAACTATTGATTAATGAGATCACCGGGGAACCTGATACTGAGCATAACCCATATCCTGCGCCATTCTTACTTATTTCTCCACAATTAAAAAGAGAGAAACCATCTTTGGTTTCAATAGAAGAAATGGCAAAAATGCCTTCGGGACTCCTCGCTGATGTTATGCCAACAATATTGGACCTATATAATCTTCCTATACCGGGAATAGAAATGTACCCTGAAAGAAAGGGAAGTTCGCTGCTGCGCAGGCTGAAATAATATCTAATATTTTTTTTCTTTGAATCCGCTCGCGCCACAACAATGCGCGTGTGTTATTGCTATCGCCAGCGCATCTGCCATATCATCTGGTTTTGGTATTTCTTTTAATTTTAATATCATCTTCACCATCATCTGAATCTGGCTTTTTTCAGCTTTACCGTATCCTGTGAGTGATTGTTTTACTTGGAGGGGAGTATATTCAAATATTTTAACTCTGGACTGCTCTGCAACAAGCAAACACACTCCTCTGGCTTCACCCACCGTCATCGCAGTTTTAATATTGTTTATGAAAAATAATTTCTCAATCGCTACCACGTCCGGTTTTTCTTTTTTTATAATTTTCACCAACTCACTATAGATATGGGCTAATCGTATAGCCTGATTTTGTTTAGCAGGAGTAAATATACATCCACATCCTTCGACTTTAAACTTTCCGCTTTCAAATTTTATAACTCCCCAGCCAGTAGTTGCGGTTCCGGGATCAATACCTAATATCTTCATAATCTTATCTTAACACAAAAACACACCCGCTAAAAGCAGGTGCGTTTGAGATTCATATTTGATTACATAGATTTATTTATCCCAACCGAAATTTTTTCTCCAATAGGATTGGATATCATCTTCTCCAAGATTCCGTCTTTTTATTTCTTCCATACAACACCACTCGAGCGATTCGAGCGACTGTACAAATTCTGGAGCATTTACATTATAGTGACGGATTTCTGAGCGTATTCCACCCATCCACTGTTCACCCATCCCCATGAATTCCAATAACTCACCATCGCTAAAATGAGAGAACTCTATTTTGTTACATACTTCTGAAAGAAGAGTCCGATAATTATATAACATGGCTGTGTAGTAAATTTTTTTACCTAAAACATCATTTATAAAATAGACACCCCAAGGATAATGATCCCTTGCCTCTCCTTCTTTTTTTTGTGAATATGCCAACAACTCCTCATTTTTCTCATATTCACGTCTCGCATTCACTATCCCTTCCATGAATGCCCTTATTATTTCGAGATAATTGTTAACGTGCGAAGGCTTCTTTTCCTTGTCCATTACCGTCACCTCTTTCGTTTTTTTATTTAAACAAAATTTAAATACCTTACAACTTTCTACTTTATAACTTCTAAACTATTCCAGATTCGTCCAAACATTTTCCGTATCATCATAATCATCGAGCAATTCCAGAAGCTTCATAGCTGATGCGGATTTTTCTTCGTCCAGCTTTACTGTATTTTTCGGATCCATTATCAATTCCGCTTTTTCTATTTTAAAACCTTTTCCTTCTAACCCTTTCACAACCTGCGCCAATTCTTTGGGAGCGGTATATATATTTATTTCACCTTCATTCTCCTCAACATCTTCAACACCATCTATATCCATTATCTCAAGGATTTCCTGATCATTTGAATTTTGGATTTGATTTGATATTTGAGCTTTGTTATTTGGATTTATAACAATATATCCGCGCTGAACGAAGTTCCAGCTAACAGATCCCGGAGCGCCGACAATACCGCCGTTTTTTGTAAAAATGTGTTTTATTTCTGATGCGGTTCTGTTTTTATTATCAGTTAAAGTATCAACAATAATATCAATATTGCCCGGACCTTTTGCTTCATAGGAAACTGCCGACATTGCAGCTCCACCTCCCGCTCCAGTGCCTTTTGCAATAGCTCTTTCGATACCTTCTTTTGGCATTGAGACCGCTTTTGCTTTATCTACTGCAATTCGGAGCTTGAAATTCATAGCTGGATCACCGCCGCCCTCGCGAGCCGCAGTAGTGATTCCTCGAGCGAGCTTCGTAAAAGCTCCCGCTCTTTTTGCGTCTTGCTTGCCTTTACGAGCCTGTATATTGTGCCATTTAGAGTGACCAGACATTAGAAACCTCCGAAATATTTAATCTTAATTAATGTCATTATACCTCAAGATTGATAAATTTTCAATTTTCAATTTTCATTGTAAGTATCGCTTCGCGATTTATTTATTTTAAAATTGAATCATTGAGAATTGATTGAAAATTGGAAATTGTAAAATTGGAAATTAATTACATCCTTTGCTGCATTCTATCTGCCAGTCTCCATTTTCCCCCACATCAACTTCAATAGTTCCATTCCTGTCGGTTCGCAATACCCTGCTTCCAACCGCGCTAAGGCGGTCAAGAGTATCCTGTGTTGGGTGGCCGAATGAGTTGCCGACTCCAACAGAAATAATTGAAACTGAAGGAGTAACAGCCTCAAGAAATTTTTGAGACGAAGAATAACGCGAACCGTGATGACCGATTTTTAAGAAATCACTATCTATATTTTGATCAAGAATTTTTACTTCAACCTCAGCCGTAGCATCACCAGTAAAAAGAAACTTTTTACCTTTATACTCTAATTGCATGATAATCGAATCGTCATTGAGGTTTTCTTCTTCCATTTGAAAATTGGAAGGGTAAATCACACTAAACACGACATCGTTATTGAGAACAATCCGCTCTCCTTTAATCGCTTTTTCTTCCGGAATAGCTTTTTCTTGTCCGAGAGAATTGAAATACCTTTCGTTATCCGGAACATTTTTCAGGTCCGGCTCCAAGATTTGCTTGACATTATAGCGTTTCAATATCTCATCCAGCCCTACAATATGGTCTTCATGCGGGTGGGTGAGAACTACCCAGTCTAAATCGCGATCCCAAATCGGTAGGACCTCCCCCAACCTTTCCAGTACTGAACCATCTGGACCACCGTCAATCAGCATATCATGACCGTCAGCCGTTCTGATTAGGATAGAGTCACCTTGACCAACATCCAGATAATAAATACTAAAAGCGATAGGGGAATTGAGCCCGTTGGGTAAATCAATCTTTGGTGTAAAATATCCGGCCTTGGTAAATTGAGTATAAAGAAAAAAAGTCAGCACGATAACTGACACTAAGAAAGATAAAAATAGTTTTGATTTTCTATTCATACTATTCTAAAATTTTTTTCATTAATTCATTTATATACCCCATATCTCCATCATTCGTAATCACAACATCAAAATTTTTCAGGTATGAATTTTTGTTTTCCTCAACCTTTTCATTGAGAAAACCTATGCGGATTACCTCATCAAACTGAAATCCTTCAATCATACCGTTATCATCTATGCCATCGCCAAGTAAAATCACATTCTTACGGTTCATAATTTTCTCGAATATAGGATGGTCTTTAACTGCAATTTCACTCTTATTTAAAACATGAATTTTCGGTTCTAATACTTTTGTAGCTCTCCCACTCTCATCAAACTCAAATATATTTGTAATGATATGGATATTTTCATTCATCATACCCTCTTTTTCAAGAATCATAAGAATGGTATTTCCAACCACATTGGAAGATATAAAAACCAGCGGAATACCATTTTTGTTTAATATATTAAAAAACTCTTTTGCACAATCACGGAAACTTATCCTACCGCTACCTACGATATCTTCAAGGTCTTTTTTCTCCAAACCACATTCTATAAGTAAAGCGAAATGCTCGTTCCACCAAGCATCCATTATCGACTTCCTTTTTTCAAATGGAAGACTAAGGTCTATTTCGTAGGGGTGATATTTATTATATAGCTCATGAGCCCTTTCTGCGTAGTCAGGAGTTAAGTGATTTCCATCACGCAACAGTGATATCACAGAGGGAAATTTTTCGTTTCCATGAAAAGCGCGGGTAACAGTCTTATCAAAATCAGAAACTACATGAATAGCCTCTGCTCTACCAGCTCTAAATTTTTCAATTTTTTCCTGCAATTTCTCAGGATTTGAGATTAAGATATTTTCCATAAGAATATTTTATCATAAATTTTTTAATAATAATATTGCACCTAAATTCTTTGACTTTTTATATTTCTTTTTTTATTTTATTTCGTTTATGCCAAACCAAAACCAACACACTAATTACCAAATAATATACTGCCAACACCCACCAGTTATTAATTTTTAAAGTAACCGATGCATACGGAATCGAAGCAAGCAACTGTGATAATTTTATAATAGTTTCCAAAATAATATAACTGAAAAATCCGATCAATTTACCTAATGGCAGCCAGATCATACCTGCTAAACCGGATGCAAAACCGAGAAACATCGATACGGGAATAAAAGGGAGAATGATAGTATTGGAAACCGGTGAAATCAAAGAAACTAAACCAAATGAGGATATCAGAATCGGTAATGTTAATACTTGAGCGGATAGAGTTGCGGACAACAAAACGCGGAAAAATTCTGGAATTTTGATAAGCCATTTTTCAAAGATTGGGGAAATATAAACCAGCCCAAGTGTCGCAAGAAAGGAAAGCTGAAATCCGATATCGTTTTTAAGGATTAAAGGATTTAGCAATATCATAATTGTCCCGGCAAACACCAGAGCATTTGTAATATTACTTTTGCGTCCAATAAATCCCGCGTAAACCAGTAAAGCCCCCATAACTCCAGCTCGCACTACAGAAGCCGATGCTCCAGTCATGACAACAAATGAAAGGATCATCGCGACAACACCCCAAAAAATATACCTTCGCCCAATTTTCCCAAGGGTTTTATCTGCAACTTTTGCTAAAATCGTAATATTATATCCGGAGATTGCGATGATATGCGTAATACCAATAATTTGAAATATTTTTAGCAGCCATTCAGGAAGCGAAGTTTTTGCGCCAAGTAAAATACCGAGCATTAAGGCTGCATGCGGTTCGGGAAGAGTTTTATTTATAGTAGAACAGAAATAGTTTTTGATTTTAATAAGATTCGCAACAACAAAAAATGTACCCCTCTCCATTAGCGATAATTCGTTCGAATTTATGTAATTCGCGATTATTTGAAATTCATCCACATTTTTTGCAATAGAATGAACTCCATACCGCGCAAGATAACCTTTATAGTCGAAAGTATCATACACACTTGGCAAAGCTAATTTCGCATTGAATTGAACCTGATCTCCGTACGCAACCGCATAGTACTTTGGGACTGTTAAAAGAATCTTGCCTCCTAATTGATTATTGGATATTGGGAATTGAATATTGGATATTTGAAGCGATAGCGAGCTGTCTTTCTCCACTGGTTCCGTGCCAACTAAACCTGAAATCATGTATTCCTGTTTATTGTCATTATAATATGCAATGTGGCTTTCATTTATTTTTGGCAAGTAAGCCTGATAGCGCCAGAGGCCAATTAAGCAAGAAATTAGGAAGGCAATAAAGCAAAGAACCAACTTTTTCTTTCGGAAAATAAATAGAGTGAAAATAACAATGTAATAATTTAGCAATGTAATAATGAACGGCAATTTATTAATTATCGGGAAAACATAAGGGCTAACGAACACTCCAAAACACAAACCTATCATTATCCCTAAAAATATTTTTGAGCGAGAAAAATAATTCATAAAAGTATATTACCACAATGCCATCAAAGTATTAGGATAAATTTATAAGTCTTGAAAATGCAAAAGATGAGGACTTTTTTTACTCAACGAATCAAAAGAAATTCTCTAGGAAGAAGCGGGCAAACTCCACATAAGTGGTATTATTTTGTACTACCCCATTTATTACACTTTGTCAATATTATTATTTGGTATATTAAGCCATTTTGTTGTTTATTGAAAAAATGTATTGACGGATTTTAAAAAACGAGTAAAATAGATGTTAGCACTCGACGGCATAGAGTGCTAATGTTACAACGGACTGAACAATATCCGATTTCCTCCTGTAATTTCTAATCGACAAAGAAACCAAAGAAATTAGCTGACGCGAAATTAGGAGAAATTAGTAGAAACTTAAAACACAATTATAATTTCTTAATTTCTATGCAATTTAATCGCAAACATAACATCCTAACCTCTATCATTGAGGAATACATCACTACCGGCGAACCTGTCGGTTCGAAAGGTTTGTCCGGATTTTTTGGTTTCTCTTCTGCAACTATCCGATCTGAAATGGTGAGATTGGAAAAGGAAGGATTGATCATGCAGCCACATACCTCTGCTGGCAGAGTTCCAACTGAAAAAGGTTTACGGAAATACGTCGATTCTTTAAAAATTGATTTTACGAAGGTGAATAAGGATGATATTAAAAGATTTGCCGAGAAAAAGGGGATGGATAAGGTTCTGAAGGTAATATCCTCTATTGCTGGCGGCAACACCGCTTTTTACATTACGCCAAAATCTATACGATATTATGGACTGTCTGAGACTTTGAAACAAAAAGAATTTGATGAAAAAGACAAGGTTGTGCGATTTGCTAAGGTGATTGATAACCTTCCTGATTTCGTTCAACTACTCGAGTTTGATGAAGGTTCGCCCGTGAAAGTCTATATAGGAAAAGAAAACGTTTATAAATTTGCTCAAGATTTTTCTTGCGTTACCGTGTACTTCCCTTTTGGCAAAGAGCTCTGCGTCCTTGGTGTCATTGGCCCCATCCGAATGCCATACCGCAAGATCATACCGTATTTACTATATACATCAGAAAACTTTAGAAATAAGAAACTAATCAAATAAATTTAATAAATTCTCAATGAATCAATGAACCAAAATTGGAAATTGTAAAATTGTAACATTTATTGGAAATTGAGAATTGAGAATTGGAAATTAGGAGGTTTAAATGCCAAAGAAACAATCAAAAAACAACGAGGAATTAGAAAAAATTTCCCAAGAACGCGACGCCAACCTCGCTGGTTGGAAACGTTCTCTTGCAGATTTCGAAAACTATAAGAAACAATTTGAGAAAGAAAAAGAAGCAATTGTTCAATATCTCAAAGCTGATGCTGTAATGAAATTATTGCCGATCATGGCCAATTGGGAAGTCGCAGTGAAAAACGTACCGCAAGACCAAAAAGATTCTGAATGGATCAAAGGAATTATCGCAATCAAATCGCAGCTTGATGATTTTTTCAAGAAAGAAGGACTGGAAAAGGTTATTACGGTTGGAGAAAAATTTGATCCGAATCTGCATGAAGCGATGCTGGAAGAAGAATCCGACCAACCCGAAGGCATAATCCTGGAAGAATTCGAACCGGGATATCGAATCGGCGAGAGGGTTATCAAATATCCAAAAGTGAAAGTTAGCAAAAAGAAATAACAAAATAATTAATATAATTTAGGAGGTAAAAAATGAGCAAGATAATAGGAATCGATTTAGGAACCACAAACAGCGCTGTTGCTGTAATGCGTGGAGGCAAGGCGGAAATTATCACCAACGCAGAAGGAAATCGCACCACACCTTCTATCGTTGCAGTTACCAAAACTGGTGAGAGACTTGTGGGACAAGTTGCAAAAAGACAGGCTGTGACCAATAGTGAAAACACCGTTTTTTCGGTGAAGAGATTCATCGGTCGCTCTTTTAGCGACAAAGAAACTCAGAAAGACATCAAGGCGATGCCTTATCAAATGGAAAAAGGACCAAATGATTCTGTGATGATAAAAATGGGTGACAAATCCTATAGCGCACCTGAGATCTCTGCAATGGTTTTGGGGAAACTCAAAGCTGACGCTGAGGCATTTCTTGGCGAAAAAGTAACAGAAGCGGTTATTACAGTACCAGCGTATTTCAATGATGCGCAAAGACAGGCAACCAAGGACGCGGGTAAAATCGCAGGGCTTGATGTAAAAAGAATTATAAACGAACCGACTGCTGCGGCTCTTGCTTATGGGTTAGATAAAAAATCAAATGAACAAATCGCAGTTTACGATCTAGGTGGTGGTACATTTGATATTTCTATTTTGGAAATCGGCGACGGCGTATTTGAAGTAAAATCTACCAATGGTGATACTCACCTGGGTGGTGACGATTTTGATCAGAAAATTATTGAGTGGTTAATTGCTGAGTTCAAAAAATCTGAAGGGATTGATTTAACTACTGATAAAATGGCTCTTCAAAGGTTGAAAGAAGCGGCTGAAAAAGCAAAACACGAACTATCTAGCTCAATGGAAACAGAGATCAATGTTCCATTTATTACAGCGGATAGCGCTGGGCCAAAACATTTAAACATCAAAATGACTCGCGCAAAAATGGAAGACCTGATTGGCGATCTAGTTCAGGCTACTTTGAAGCCTTGTGAAAAGGCTTTGAAAGATGCGGGGTTGAAAGCTTCTGATATTCAGGAAGTAATATTAGTCGGTGGTATGACTAGAATGCCTTTGGTAGTTGAGACTGTTAAGAAATTCTTCGGAAAAGATCCTCATCAGGGAGTAAACCCTGACGAAGTGGTTGCTACCGGTGCTGCAATCCAAGGTGGAGTTCTTGGTGGAGATGTGAAAGACGTGCTATTGTTAGACGTTACCCCATTGTCCCTTGGTATCGAGACCCTTGGAGGCGTATCTACAAAATTAATCGAAAGAAATACTACAGTTCCGACTAGTAAGTCGCAAGTATTTTCAACTGCTGCTGATAACCAACCATCTGTAGAAATTAATATTTTGCAAGGTGAGAGAGAGTTTGCAGCTGATAATAAGTCTCTGGGAAGATTTATTCTAGAAGGAATCCTTCCAGCACCTCGCGGAGTTCCGCAAATTGAAGTAACCTTTGATATTGATGCAAACGGAATTTTAAACGTTAAAGCAATCGATAAAGGAACTGGAAAAGAACAAAAAATCACAATCACTGGAAGCTCAGGACTCTCTAAAGAAGACGTTGAGAAGATGGCAAAAGATGCTGAGATCCATGCTGAGGAAGACAAAAAAAAGAAAGAAGTTATTGAAATAAAGAACTTAGCTGAAAATATGATTTACCAGACTGAAAAAACTATTCGCGATAATGCTGACAAAATTGATGAGGCAACCAAGAAAGACGTTGAAGAAAAGATTAAAGCTCTCAAAGAATCTGCGAAAGGTGAGGACATGGAAGAAATTAAGAAGAAAACTGATGAATTGATGCAGGCTTCTCAAAAAATTGGTGAGCAGGTTTATAAGGCTTCTCAAGAACAAACTAAAACTGAACAACCAGCAGGCGAAGAAGCAAAGACTGAAGAACCAAAGAAAGACGAACCGATTGAGGGAGAATACCAAGAAGGTAAATAACAAATTACAAATGACAAATCAATGACAAAATGACTTAATGAAAAATTTTTTGACATTTGAAATTTGAAATTGATTTGATATTGGAAATTTGATATTTGACATTCCGGATTTTGGCTAACGCCAAAATCCGGTTGCACCTTTCAAATTTATGGAATAGAATAAGCTTAATTCCAATATTATATTTGGGGGAAATAAAAATAAAAATAAAATCAAGACGTATGAATAAACGAATTATTTTGATTGGTGCAGGTATTTTGGCAGTCGCAGTGGTATTACTGATTGTTCCAAAAATATTTTTCAAAGCACCGACAACAACAACGACAACAACCGCGCAACAGCAAGCTGACGCAGCAAAAAAAGTAGAGGAAGAAGCTGCAGCCAAGGCAACGGCTGATGCCAAGATGGCCTTTCCATTGGCTGAAGTAACAATTGGAAATCTATCAACCCAGGCGCGAAAAGAATTCGAATTTGCGTCCGGTAAAGCGAAGGAATGGAAAGAAGATGCGATACCAGTCGCAGTAACGGCTTCTTATACTAAGACTATTGATCCAAAAAACGGCAAAAACACCTATATATTTGTGTCTCCTTCCATGAACCAATATTATTTCACGCTCACTCTTGATCAGAACCAAACGGACACAGGAATGAATAGCTTTCAAAGGATACTATATTTCAAGGAAGATTATTTTCTTCCAAAAACTGTCGGTAATATGCCAATCAAATATTGGAAAGTGGACTATATCGAAGCTTTGCAAAAAGCTGATGCTTCCGGCGGAAAAGATATCCGCGTCGCAAACAGCGAGTATGATATAAATATGGTTTTATCTGCCGAGCAAGGAGAAAACCTGACATGGAAAGTAGAATATCTCGTCGGTGGAAAGCAAGCTTATTCGATTTCATATGATGCATATACGGGCGAAGTTATAGGTGGAAGTCCGGAAAGTTAAAAGGTGTTTTTACAAGTTAGCCAAACAATAAGAGTGGGCAACCACTCTTTTCGGTAGAAAAATTTTCAATTTTCACTGTTTGTATCGCTCCGCGATGATATTTAAAATTGTTTCATTGAGAATTGATTGAAAAATGTAAATTATAACTGTTCAAAGATGTCCAAAGATTATTACAAAATTCTCGGAGTTGATAAGTCGGCCAGTGCCGATGAGATTAAACGTGCCTACAAAAAACTCGCTGTCAAACATCATCCCGATGTGAACAAAGAGGCTGGCGCCGAAGCAAAGTTTAAAGAAATTAATGAAGCCTACCAAGTTCTTTCTGATCCGCAAAAGAAAGCTAACTACGACCAATTTGGTTCCGCTGATATGGGTAATATGGGTGGACAAGGATTTGGCGGTTTCTCTGGTGGGCAAGGCGGGTTTGATTTTTCGAATTTTTCTGGCGAAGGATTCGGCGGTTTTGATGATGTTTTTGACATTTTCTTTGGAGGAGGTGGGAAACGCACAAAAGCACAGAACCGTGGAAGTGATGTAGAAATAATAATGCCGCTTGATTTTAAAGAGGCTGTTTTCGGAACAGAAAAAGATATTTCTTATTCTGTAATGGATATTTGTCCTCAGTGCCATGGCAAGGGTGGATCGGGGCTAAAAAAATGTTCTGACTGTGGTGGGAGCGGTAAAGTAAATCGTGTTACTCGCACTATTCTAGGAGCATTCAATCAGGTACAAACCTGCCCAGTCTGTAAAGGACGCGGTGAAGTACCAAGCGAAAAATGCCACAAATGTGGCGGAGCTTCCCGAATTCGTCAAACAAAAAATATCAAAGTGAAAATCCCTGCCGGTGTGAATAATGATTCTTCAATTCGTATACCCGGGGCGGGTGAAGGAGGCCAAGACGGTAACGGAGATCTATATTTAAGAATAAAAATTAACCCGCATAAAGAATTCATCCGTGATGGATACGATATTTATAGCGAGAAAGAGATCTCTTTTTCTTCCGCAACTCTCGGAGATAAAGTTGAGATAAATACGGTAGATGGACCTTTAAAGTTGGTTATTCCAGCTGGAACACAGTCCCACACAGAATTCCGTCTCAAAGGGAAAGGCGTACCTCATCCAAATCAACGCGGAGTGAGGGGTGACCACTATGTCACGATAAAGGTAAGAATCCCAAGGAAATTAAGTAGGGAAGAGAGGGATATGTTGGAGAAGTTAAAGGGTCTATAAAATCCCAAATCTAAATGACCAATTTGGGATTTTGGGGTTGTGATTTCAATGGTCATTGGGGTTTCGTCATTGAATTTTTTCTCCTAGCTCTTGACAGTAAATTTCAAAAAGGTATGATGTAATTAAATAAAAATAAAAAACTTTTTTATGAATAATCCAACGTGGGACTTACTGATAATTATATTTGCTATAGTAGCTGTTGTTTTCGGTGTGGCGATGGGCAGGGAAAGATCAATGGTGAGCGTTATTGCATCATATTTAGGTTTGGTTGTTGCAAATTTTTGGGGAAATGCTGTTTATGCATTACTTGGTGGACAATCTACCGCTCAAGTCGGTTCTGCTGTCGCCTTTTCTGCAACTGCTTCTCCATTTTTTATTAAAGCGGGAATTTTTATAATAATTATAGTTTTGCTAATTATCAAAGGAGACTTCCTAAAACGCGCCATCACTTCCCATGCTGGTATAGGCAGTATCGTCACAAGCGCGGTCTACAGCGCATTAAATGCTGGTTTAATCATAATGGCGCTAACCTCATTCCTTGGAGATTCTCAAAGAACTTCACTGCTTGAACAATCAAAGATTATCAACATGATTACGCAATATCAAACTTGGCTTGTGGTTTTACCTGTAGCGATCATGATATTTCTCGGATTTCGGGATAAAGATGAGATACAATGATAGATATTTAAGAACCTCCGTTATCCGGAGGTTCTTTTATTAATCATATAATCCATAGTCTGGGTACATCGAATTAACACCCACTCCCATACCAACATCTTCTGGCCATTTAAGATCATCAACAGCAAAAACATTGCTGCCTTGAGATTCTAATAATCGCGCTATTTTTTTCTTTCTATTATATGTCTCAACCTTATCGATATCTTTTGCCTCATCTTCATTTAGGGTACCGCCTAATCGTTTTAGCAAATTTGAATAATCATGAATTGCTTTTTCTGGATTAGTTCCCAAATCATCCTCAAAAACAGAAAGGTATAAATTGGGGTCTATATATTTTTTAAGAAACATCCCTTTTGGGGTTTCAAATATTTTCTTTATAAAAGCATTGTCACAATCTGTTAAAACACCCATTTTTAATTCTGGATATCTCGATTTAATAAACCTCATCAATTGCTCTATTGAATCATGAACAATAAAATCATCAACATATATTCCTATTGTCCCCATAATATCCCAAAGAAAAAGAGAGTTTTTGGGATCGTGATTTTTTATAAACTTTTCAAAACCATTAAGCACAGCCTCACAGAATTCTCTTTCTTTTTTTAATCTTTGAGCGGAAATATTTTCAAATTTTTCTATTGAATAATTCCTATCCACTAAAGATTCTTGGATTTTATGTTGCATTTCAAGAAATAAAACTCTATTCCAAAAAGATTCAAAAAGTGTTTTTGGTTTTTCTGCTGGCTGAATAGTATCTATATTATTCTGTTTTTTTTCTGAATCTATCATGTTTTATCTATGTCATTAATCATTTTTACCAGTTCTGTTACCGAATATGGACCGACTATGCTACCTATAAACTTATTATTTTCATCAAGAATTATGAAATTCGGCAAACTGATAATCGAATAATCATCAAAGAATTTCTTGCTCGGTTTATAAATCTCTAAACCATAATCTCCTCTACCAATATAGCTACGGCTAGTTTCCGTAGGTTCAAGCGTCGAAATTGGGAAGTATTGATACTGATCCCCAAGCTGTTTCTTTAATGCTTCAAAAATGCCAAGCTGTTCTTGAGCTAAAGTATTCCAACTATTATAAACCATTATTATAGTTGTTTTTTTATCGAGTTTGCTAAATAGATTAAACCCGGAACCGTTTGAATCAGTAAGCTCTATATCTGGAAGATCCTGACCATTTTTTAATAATGATACTTCGGGTAAAGGCGTGATGATCAGTGGGAAATTTGTAGTATTGTCGGAGTTGAATAATTGATCGATTAAAGAACCTGAAGAGGACATCTGAACGCTTGTGTTAACTGAGCTATATTCACTGATTGTTGTAATTAAAGAAGTTGCACTATTATAACCGTCTTTTTTAATTTCGAGATAATAATCTCCCCTTGGTAAGAAGAGGTTTATGCTACCATTTTCATCTGTTTGCGAAGGATTGCTTTGTCCATATGACGAACCATTCCAAATTATAAATCTATCATTATCAATATTTTTAACATAAACCGTCGTCTTTGCACCAGCAACTGGCTTTCCGGTTGATTTATCAGTAACTTTCGCAGCACTCGAAACATAAGCTGTATTTATTTCACGGCTATAAGTCGTCAAACTATTTGCAACAAAGCCAGTTAGACTATAAGCACCATTAGAAGAAAAGGAAATGTTCCCTTTCCACAACTCAAGACCTTCATCATAAACCAAATTAAATCTTTGCGTATCGGAAGAACTGATTTTTGTTTTGCCAGTATTTACAAAGGAAGGAACTGCGGTTGCTTCTATATAAGCCGATGTTGCCGCCTTTGCTTCAAGATAGATAGTTTGCGGCTCTCCCATAGCAAATTGAATTACACCATTAGCTGAAACAGGTGAGTAAGCGTCTGATTTAACAAATTGGTTTGCTCCAAAAACTAATTCCCCGCTCGCTACACTAAAGTCACAAGGTATTGAAGTGGTTATATCTCCTCTGATATCAACCATTCTAACCGATACGGTATACGTTCCATTTTCTAGACCAAGGGCTGTGAAATTAAACAATCCGCCAGTAGAATCAAACGGTGGAACATTCAAAGTCGTGATCCAATTTGCTCCGTTGTCCAAAGAATACTGAGTTTGCGCGACAGTACTTGGTGGATTTGAAATAAATCCGACAAACAAAACGTCCGGGGTAGTATAAACTCTGCCACCACAAAACTCTGGACTAACTCCAATATTTTTTACCATTGGCGTTGGTGGGGGTGGAGGTGCAATTATTGGCGGAACAACGAGAGGAGGAGCGATCGGCTCTATAACAACAGGCGAAACAACCGGCGTTGGTGGAGGTACTGGCGGAGTAACGATCGTACCACTCGTTCCAGAATAAGTATAACTTGAAGGAGAAGGGTAATTAATCGTTACTGCAACGGTAGCGGTATTACATAAACCGTCATTGTCACAAACTTGATATTGAAAGCTATCTGATCCGTAATAACCAGTATTCGGAGTATATGTGATCTTGCCGGTTACTGGATCGATACTAACTGTGCCATTATTCGGACTGGTAGTTACTATAACGGTTGAAGGGTTAAGCGTACCATCAGGATCGGAGTCATTAGAAAGAACATCTATAATAACTGAGTTATTAAAATTTGTGCTGGCCGAATCATCTACTGCTAAAGGTGGAGCCAGAACTAATACTGTAACGGTCGCCGTATCGCATGCTCCGTCATCATCACAAACCTGATATTGGAAACTATCTGAACCATAATACCCAGTGTTTGGAGTATAAATAACCTTTCCTGTAACTGGATCGATACTGGTGATTGTGCCGTTAGTAGGATTGACGGTTATCGTAACAGTTGAAGGAACAATCGTCCCATCCGAATCAGAATCATTAGCTAAAATATCGATAACTACGGGTACATCTTGAGTTGTAGAAGCGCTATCATCCAACACTGTTGGTGGAAGATTCGCTGGAATAGGAGCTGAACAGTCGTCTACATTGATATCGCCATCGCCATTTCTATCGGTAATAGGAATAATATCACCTGGATGCTGGGAATGATCATTCACTCCACCACCGTTAATTTCAGAATCATTTGCCCACATAAAGTCATAAGGGTTCTTAACAGATCCGGTTGCATGACAAATGGGAGTTTGATTTTCACATTGGTTTGAACAAAAATCATTATTTTTTTTATTGCCATCATCACATTGCTCCCCAGTTTCAACCACTCCATTACCGCAAACCGGTTTAGGAGGAGTTTGGCTGATATTTACCGTTACTGTCGCTGTAGCGCAGGAAGCATCATTATCACAAACTTTATAGACAAATGTATCCGTTCCAGAATAACCTAAGTTTGGTTTATAGGTGGTTTTACCTGTCAGAGGATCAATACCTGTGATAGTGCCATTAGTTGGGTTTACCGTAACAACCACAGATGCAGGAACGAGTGTTCCATCGGGGTCGGAATCATTAGCCAAAACATCAACATCCACTGAAACATCCATATTTGTACTTACTGAGTCTGCATTTGCTATCGGCGGAAGATCGGCTGCAATATCTACCGTCACAGTTGCCGTAGAGCAAAGTCCTCCATTATCACATACTTTATATTGGAAAGTATCCGTACCAGAGAAACCAGAGCTAGGAGTATAAGTGATCTTGCCGGTCAATAGGTCTATACTGGTTATTGAACCATTGGTAGGAGGTAGAGTAACTGCAACACTGGATATAACAAGGGTTCCATCTGGGTCAGAGTCATTGGATAGAACATCTATCACCACTGGATCATCTTGGTTTGTATTGGCCGCATCATTATTTGCTAACGGTGGAAGATTCACTGGTGGAATTGCTGTGCAATCATTTAAATCAATGGTACCGTCACCATTTACATCTGTTATCGGAATAATATCACCTGGATGCTGGGAATGATCATTCACTCCACCACCGTTAATTTCAGAATCATTTGCCCACATAAAGTCATAAGGGTTCTTAACAGATCCGGTTGCATGACAAATGGGAGTTTGATTTTCACATTGGTTTGAACAAAAATCGGTATTACTATTATTCCCATCATCGCATTGTTCTCCAGGATCGATTGATCCATTACCGCAGAGATTTTTGGCAAAAGAATTTTGGAATACATAAACGGTTTTTTCTTCTTGATCAACATCTTTTGCTTCCCTACCTTGGACTGTTAAATCAATTGAATGTAGAACCGGAATGTCTGCAGAAATACTGGCTAAATATACCTTGATCTGAAAATTGCCTGATGACACCGGTAATTGGTTAATATTTTTATTTAATTCAACAATATTATTTGTGCAATCACCGCAGTTTCCTCCTGCCATTCTCCATTTTGCACCGTCATAATAGTACCAGTGTTGGTTATCTGTCGTTACTTGATAAGAAATTTTGGTGCCATTTAGTTTTTGTACGTTTTCCTTAAAACCTAAAATTCGGCTATTATTTGGAATTTCTAACGGCTTTAATAAAATAATATCAGCCTGGTAATTTCCGTTTATCAACTTCGCCCCGCTGTTATCTAATGAGATTTTTGTAACATCATAAGTAAAGTCCAACGGATTTTGAAAGGAAATTGTGTAATGACTGACTTGTTTGGTTACTTTAATAACTTTAACAAAGGCCGGTAATAGAATTAAAATAAGCATAACCAAAAGGACTGGGAGAAAAACTAATTTAAGATTAAGGTTTTTCTTTTTTTGCATATTATATTTTTTAATTAAGAAATATTTCTTTGAAACTTGCGAATGGCAAAATAACCAATCAAGACCACCACCAATGAAATCAACGTCATTATCAAAAATGCGCTAACTAATTGCTGTCTGGTGCTTTCAAATAATACGTTCGTCGGAGCACCCACGCTAACCATACCAATAATAAGACCATTAATATCACGCACCGGTTCAAAGGAATTGTAATAGATCTGCCCCAACCGATCAGCAGAAACACTATAGCTTTCACCTTTTTCTAAAACATTTTTTACTACTGCCTGATCTGTTTCTTTCGATCCAATCCATCTTGAGATACCATTAACCGTTTCAATAGTGGTTGCCGCTATTTTTGATCCTGTATAAATAGTAACATCTAACCCCGTCTGTTTTTTGGAGAAATCAACAAAAGCATTGTCAAATTTATATCCCACCTCAACTGCTCCGACGATATTGCCATTGGATAAAACTGGAGCCAAACCCCTGGCGTTCATAACATAGGCTAATACCCCTGGATCCGCGCTAAATGACTGGATATGTTTCTTATTGTTCAATACATATGCTAGAATTGGATCTTCACTGTAAACCTTACCAATATTTCGTGGATCATTTAGATCCTGTAAAATTTTCCTATTGGCATCGAATATCCTCAATGTATCTAGCTGTGAACTTCCTGAATATTGCGCTATCCTTTCAAAAATTTTATCAGAGTCACCTAACTCAATACTAATAGCAATTCTCTCATCATTGGCGATATTTCTGGCCAGTGCTAGGGCATTATTTGATCTTTCGATCATAATAAGTTTTTGCGTCTGCGCACCTTGAGACATTAATTGAAGATTGTTTTTTTCGACTGTTCCAAAAATTAGAATTGTAAAAACGAGCGAACCCAGAGCTGAAACTACAATCGCCGCCGTTAGGAAAACTACAAAGGTTCGCAAAAATACTCTCAGCTTAATAAAATTCCAAGCCCAAATTGCCAGGAAGAAAAAGCCAAAAAAGTATGCGATTAGTATTAGACCCCAGGTAACACCGTATTCGATTTTCAGCTGGTGCAAAAATACAATATTGAAATCTGGTAGCCGGTAGAAAAACGTAAATAATGTTCCAAGAAGCAAAAATACATAACCGATTAAAGGATAAAGATTTTGTTTATCAACCTTTTTACTTCCTTTTTCCTGAAAGTATCTTTTCACCTGAATTGGCATGGTTGATAAGATGAAAATAAAAGCGCCTAAAATCAATAAAGCTGGAGTATAGGGTCTATAGAGGATATAGCAGAATACCGCAAGAATTATATAAACAAAAAAACAGATTGCCAAAATAAGATTCTCTTTTTTTATTCGTAAACTTTTTCCAAAAACAGCTGCAACTGGAGTCGTGGTAAACCTTGGTTCTTTCTTATTCTTGGAATTCTTATTATTTATAAGATTTTCTTGTAATCTTTCAAAAAATCCAGCGGGTTTTAATTTATTTTTTTTCAAAGGGGCGCGGCTCGTAACCTCTTTTAATTTCAAATCTTTAGGTTTTTCATTGAATTTTTCTGGATCACGTCCCAAATGTGATAGTATCGGTTCTTCCAAAACACCGCGGAAAATACAATAAAAAGCAATAAATTCTACCAACAATGCTACCAAACCAACCTGCGAAAATTTTCTTTCCAAAATTAAAAGAAAAAAAGATAAAGCAAGCGCAAAAAAACCTGTCGCTCTCCATACTGTTCGCAACCTTTTCTCGAAACGAAACGTCAGCGCAAAAAGAGAAGCTGCTGAAATACTTACAAGAATCGCGAATGCGGATACGATAAAGTAAAAAAACTCCAGCCAAAATTGGTTCATATTTTTTTGTTTATTTGTTTGATATATATTACTTAATCAAATTATATATCTTTCTATATATAGTACAAGGCATATTTTATTATAAGAAAAATAAAATTTTTATTGAAAAAAAAGATAGATTATGTTAAAATTAAAAAGTTAAAAATTTCTTGATGGGGGTCGGTAGCTCAGTTGGTTAGAGCATCTGCCTTTTAAGCAGAGGGTCGAGGGTTCGAGTCCCTCCCGACCCATTACTATCATTGGAGAGCCCATCATCTGGTGGGTTTTTCCTGTTATTAGAGCTATTTTTGGGTTCGTTTTTGATTGTCTTTATATTCTCAACTTGTGGTGCGAACCGAAATACAATATTAACATCAATTTTCCCTGAATTTTCGGTAACTTCTATCCTTTCAACCAAGAGATTAACTATCTGGTTTTTCTGAACAACATTCATTTTGCTTAAATCTTTTCTAAACTTATCTGAAAATCTTTGGAGAGTATCGGAAGCAATTTCTAAAGCCGTCAAGGCTCTTATCTGCCCTTCTATTGATTTGGCTTCCTTGTTATTGACGGTTATTACATCTCTGAACCTTTTTTCCAGTTTGTCCTTTTCTACTTCCGAGTGTTTTCCCTCATAGTAATCATCATACAATTTAGCAATCTTATCTTCATTAAGAGAAATGATTTGCTTGCAGTCCTCTTGCTTTTTTAATAATCTTATTAGTTCCTTTTTATGATATTTACTCCTCTCATATATTTCATAAAATTTCTTTGGGTCGTTTATAAATCTTTCTATTTCACCCCAAACAAACCCATCAATTTCGCTTACTGGCATCTCAAGGTTTTTATGTACCTTTTCGCCATTTACATCATAAATGGCCTGCCTTCTATAGCTAAATCCGCCTTTGGTGCGAGGAACTCCCACAAAATGCCTTCCAGTCAATTTATCAACAATTTTACGGCTTAATAGATAAAAATTATTACCGCCACCCTTTTTGCCTTTGGTCTCTTTTATTTCATTTATGAGATGTTGAGCTTGTCTAAAAAGCGTTTTGTTTACTATTGGAGGAACTTTAACCAAGACCTCTTCAATGTCATCTGGGTCATCACTATCGTGATACTCCTTTATTTTTTCACCCATATAAACAGTATTGGAAAGCATAGTGCTAATAGAATAAGCATACCACTTGGTTTTTTTGGTTTTAGCCGGGCTTGTTTTGCCTTTGGGAACTTTTTTATCATTCATCAATCTTGCTATCTCTTCATAGTTTTTGCCATCATAAACGAACCATTCAAACATTTGTAAAATCCATTTAGCTTCCTCGGAAATTATTTTTAGAGTTGTCCCTTTTCCACTGGCATTTTTTACTCTTTCATAGCCATAAGGGACACCTGTACTAGTCCAATTCCCAGCTTTGGCCGAAGTTCTGATTCCTTCCATAGAACGAGCCCTAATCAGCTCTCTTTCAAATTGAGCCAAGGCTCCAAATATTTGGAATATCAGAGTGCCGATAGCACCCGAGAAATCTATATTTTCCTTAATAGAACAAAAACTCACCTTATATTTCTTCATTTTTTCAAATGTAGATAGAAGGTGAGTCAAATTTCTGCTTAATCTGTCAATTTTCCAAACGAGAACAAGGTCAAATTCCCCATCTTTTACATAATCCATCATTCTTTCAAATTCAGGCCTTTTTAGGTCAGCTCCACTTTGACCTTCATCAATAAAAATCCAGTCTTCTTTGGTTACCCAATTGTTATTTTCGGCTCTGTGTTTGGTTTCTTTTTCTAGTGCGTCTTTTTGCATCTCTACACTGTAGCCATGCTTAAATTGCTCATCAGTAGAACATCTAATATACCAAGCCACCCTAATGGGTTTATCTTTATTAGAACTATCTTTTTTTATCTTATATTTTCTTTTCATATGAGTGATTTGATTACATTATAATCAATCACTCTGAACTTGGCAAGTAGATATACGAACTTTAATATAGTAAAGTTTTTTTACTATCAGAGGAACTTCCAAAAATCAGCTCAATCTCTGAAGAAAGGAACTTCCATAACTATTCCTTCTTGTTTTTGAGAGACTTTTTGTTTGTTTTATTCTTTTTAGAATCTAATGTAATACCACCCGACTCTAACTTATCGTCTTGATAAACTTCTGGCAGAAACCTCATAAAATATCTGGCCAATGCTTCGTCTATTTCTCTTGCATCAGTTTCATTTGGCATAGTATACCTTGCTGTTAAAACTATTTGTCTTGTCCTTTTTCCTTTTGGCGGGATAGTAAGTGTTTTTGTTTTTTCTTTAGAATTAAAATAGGCGACACTTTTGGAATGTCTTTTTGTTTTTTTATTTATATTATTTTTATTTGTCGTCGCCATTGTGATTTTAGGGTAAAAAAAATAGAGGTATAACTTTATCTCTATAGTTTTTTGATTAGTTGTATTTTTGGCGTGCTTCTTGTGCCTCTTTGATACAAAAAAGATTATTAAAGGTACTTATTCTATCATTTTACTGCTATTAAAACAGAATTTTGGGTAAAAAAAAGAAGGGTCTTACAGGTGTAGATTCCCTTCAGGCTACTTTTATCTTCGCCTTTGCATTTAATTGTTCTTATAACTTCATTATATATCAACAAATTGCGTTTGTCAATGACTTTTTGGCTGAATTTTTATCAAAATAGCTTAATGAACCCGATAAATCTTTAAAAAAATATTGATTTTATTATTTTGCAGAATAACCTCTAAACCGCATGCATTTTTCTAAATCATTTTTAAGTAATTCTCAAAACAATATTGAAAATTTTCACGCCCACAGGAGATAGCCAACCAAAAATACATAAACCCCGAAATTTTTAATAGTTTGTTCGCCACCTTAACCTATAACCCAAGGTACAGAGAAACTAGAGAACACAAAATAATAAAAAGTGTAAGAAAAAAATGCATTTTCTTATTAATGTCAATTAAGGGTTCAATCTGTAAGACAAGGTTCAAAGAGACAAGAAAACGCAAAATAGTAATAGATAAAAGATAAAAGCGTAGCAAAAAGCAAAAGTAAAGGAACTAACCAATTAAATATCTATTAACTATAGTCTTAATTTCCGCTATCATAGTAATAAGCGATATAGCACAGGAACTAAAATAATCATATGAAAAACATCAATCCCTATGGCTATGATAGCAAAGTTCCTTTCTGGAAAGAGGTAGGTGGAAAAGAGTTCGCCCTTCATTATAATGGGATAAAAATGACGGCTGGGACAGAAGTTGGGGCGCTCACTTTTCACACCATATATGCCGAAAGTAAAATAAAAATCACTGACAGTTCAGGTGAAAAAGAAAAAATAATCAAAGAATATCCGATAGAGAAGATGGGAGAAGCAAAAAAAGACTTTAAAAAGCTAATCAAGCAGAAATCACAAGGCAAGGAACTAAAAAGTAAAGAACCAAATTTACAGGAACTTCCAAAAATCTATAATAAAAACAATTTTATGCTGGTTGCTCAAATGAATGAATCTTTGGCTATATATGATTTAAGAGGAAAACAGCCAAAAGAAGTAATGCAATTCCCCAACAACCAATACAAGAAAGCGAGGATAGAGTTATTAAAATTAGAAATAGATAGTAAACAAAGTTTACACTAATACTATGGAACAAGACCAACAAGAACAAAACAACAGCTATATAGACCCTAGATATGGGACAGAACCTTATGAAAAGACAAGGTATGTTCTTCAGGTAATGTCTACCTTGGGAATAAATTTAGTAGATTTAGAAGCAAAGCCGCCAGAAATAATAAAAACTTTCTCCTCTAACCAGCTAGAAGAAGCAAAAGAAGAAATGCATAGATTAAGTAATGAAGATGATGAAGCCAAGAGAAAAATCAAGGAACTTGTAGTAAATTAGTAAACCAAAAAACAGGAACTTCGCGACCTGTTTTTTGGTTGATTTTTAGCTGATTTTTTGTTATATTGTAGTTATAAAATAATCATCATTATGGATAAAGAACATGCACTTGAAAAAATGCGAATAATTAAAGGAGATTAATATGTTTGTGAATCTTAAAAAAGATTGGGATAAATATAGCAATAAGGAACTCAATGTATTAATTAGAGCGCTAGATTTTTTATGGAGAAAAAGATATAAACAATTCTTGGTGACCATCTGTTTTGTTGGTGTTTTTTTAATAATTTATAGTGAACAAATTATAAAATATTTTTTTCCTGAAATAAGTAATATAACCATAAATGACAAGTTTTCAGCTATATTTGTTTGGATTACTGCAGTTATTGTTTTTTGGTATTCAAAGGAAACTTTTGATTTGAAAGATATAACAAGAAAAAGTTTAGATTATGAAAGAGCTCCTTTTGTAGTTTTAAATTATGAAAAAGACACGGGCTTGTTTTACTTTAAAAATATTGGCAGAGGAATAGCAAAAAATGTTTATATGGACAAAATAGTTATCCCTGAAGGTGAAAACTCTTTTCTCATTGCACCACATAAAACCTTTATAGAACCAAAGGGTGGGCATACCCATTTTGCATTAAAGTGGGATTGTAGCATAGCCAAGGGAATGAAATGTGAAGACGATGGAAACAAAATGATGGAAATATTATTAGAAAGACAAAAAGAAATATTAATAACTATTCATTACGAAAATATTAGTGGGCAAAGATACTACACAAAAATGACCTTTAAGCAACTTGATGATAGTAATGATGTTTTGGCCTGTGGATTAGAAAGATAATAATAAGCATAATATTATGATAGAGATAGAAAAGATTGTTTTGACATCATCTTTAACAATTATTGGCGGAATTGTAGTTTATGTTGTTGGCTTGATTATTAATGAATTTTATATAAAACCATATATTGAATATAAAAAAGCTATCGGAGAGATTGATGAAGAAATGATGTTTTTCAGCAATGTTTATACTAATCCAATTATGCCAATAACAACACCATTTGGTAACGAAGAAGTGATTTCGTTTTACAAACATGCCTCCAAACAATTAAGACGAGTTGCTAGTAAATTTTCTTCGGTGTATAAAGCTGCCAGATGTAAAAAACTTTTCAAAATCATTAATGAAGGAGACAAAAACAAAGTTATTGGTAATTTAATATCATTGTCCAACTCTCTTTTTTATTCAGTAGGAGATAGGCATATTACAACGCAAAATCATGATAAGGCAGTAGAGATTAGAAAAATACTTAATATTTAAAATTATGCTACACCTAAACCAACAACCCACCCTTAAAGATTTGCAAAAATATGTTCTGGATATGGAAAATGAGCGTGGTTTTTCAAAAGATGTTTTAAATAATTGTCTGATGTTAGGAGAGGAGGTTGGGGAACTTTTCAAAGCAATCCGAAAGCATGGGAATATCAACAAAATTGATTTAAATTCAAAGTTTGGTTCAGTTGAAGAGGAACTTGCCGATACCCTAATATTTATATGTGCGATAGCTAATAAGTTTGATATTGATTTAGAAAAAGCATTTAGGGATAAAGAAGAAATAAATAATAAAAGAAGCTGGAAATGATTAAAACTATAATTTTAGATTTAGGTGGAGTTTTTTTGAACAGAGGAATCTGGAAATTTTGGGATTATGCAGGAGATAGGTTTGGTATAGGGTTTGAAAAGGCGAAAGACTCTTTCTTAAAATATTACAAAGAATATTTTTCTGGTAAAATTTCAGAGGAAATGTTTTGGAAAGACTACTTATCTGAAATTGGGATAAAAGAAGATTGGCGAAAATTAAAAGAGATTCTTTTGGATTTCTTTGAGCCTAATGAAGGTATGATAGAGCTTTGCAAAGAATTAAGAACAAATGGAATAAAATTAATTTTATTGTCAGACCAAACAAGAGAGTGGTGGCCATTTCTGAATGACAAGTTTAAAATTGATTCTTATTTTGATAGCACGATTGTTTCGGCTTTAGTTGGGGTACACAAGCCAGACCCCAAAATTTATCAGATGGCAGTTGAGGTAAGTGGAATGAAACCAGAAGAATGTATTTTTGTTGATGACCTAGAACATAATCTTGAACCAGCAGAGAAAATAGGCATGAAGACAATATTTTTTAAAGACCCCAAACAATTAAGAGGCGATTTAATAAGAATAGGATTAATCAATTAGGAAGGAGCAACATGCAGAAAACAATTTTAGTTGATGCGTGGGAAACATTGGTAAACGAAAATGGTTTATTTGATGAAATGCATAACTTGTTGGAAGATTATCTAAATAAAAAGATAGTTCTGACAAATGCAAATGATGAAGAATTTAAAAAGCTTGGTTTTGATAAAATTCCTTATGAAATTTTTACCTTAAAGCATAATCCTGAAAAATCAGAACCAGAATATTACAAAACTTTATTGAAACATTTTAATTTGGAGCCTCAAGATGTTATTTATTTTGAACACAGTCCAGACGCAGTCAAGAGTGCTCAATCCATTGGAATCAATACTTATTTTTATGATAAAGACAAGAGGGATTTAATAGATTTAAAGAAGTTTATCAATAGTAACTTATAATGATATGTACAACAAAAAGAATATTTTTAAAGCTGATTGTTTATCGGTATGGAGTGAAAATTATGGCTGGGTTATGATTCCATTATCAATTCTGACAGCAGGGTCATTAGTTCTGCCTTCGGCCTGTGATGATAGTTTTGGTTGTATAGATAGATTTCATATTCCAACAACCATAACATTTGAACAACAACCCAGTAGTGGATTGGCAACCTCCAATGACTCATACAGAATGATGCCTATTATTGTAAATAATGTTACCAGTACAACCACATCAGGCTATATGCCAACAGATTTTGATAGCTCTATCAAATAGTTCTCACTTTATACTTGTCAAGTATTTTTTTAAAAATTATAGAAAAATTTTTTGATTGACCAATTTTTATTTCCAAATTTTCCCCAGACACAGAAGGGTCTAATGTGGGTGAAGTCAAATAAAAAAAGAATTTTTTTTGAAACACCCCCCGAGGTACTTTTTGGGGCATTGGCCTTGTATGAGTAGAAACTTTTTTAAACTATTTTTCGGATTTTGTTCGGTATTTTTAGAAACTTTATGGACTATTCAGCCCATCTTTAAATATTGTCCCAAAAACAACTATATATTGGACGGTGTTTTTTAGGAACTTCAACAGAAGAAAAAATTATTAAATTTTAGAGGGGTTTTTGGGACAAGATAACAAAACTATTTATGAATCACACTAAAATCAAAAATATCTTTTTTTATCCCTAATTTCTTTAGTAAAATACGAGCTTTCTTTTCTCCCCCTACATAATCAAAAACTTTTTTGATATTTATATCAAACCTTTCTTTATTGTCTGTTGTAAAAAGTAATTTCAGAAGCCTGTCTATATCCTTCTTTGATGGTTTTTTGAATCCCAAACTCATCAATCGTATGCATGAAAAGATTTGAAAAGGATGTTCTTTATTCAAAGCATTAACGCGAATTTGTTTATTTTTTAAGTCTTTGGCTGCTTGTGGGGTTGTAATTACTTTGTCAGCCCAATCTTCAGAAAGAATATCCTTTAATTCTAAAGCAAAACTGCCTATAGTAAAATTCGCTTTTCCTTTTATTTGTTTTTTTATATCTTGGTCTCCATCTGAATGTATATCCAGAACCACATAATCTTGAATTGCTTTTGGTTTTTTTATTTTGGATTTTTTTAATACTATTTCATTTTTTTTCTTGGTTTTTCCATATATGAATCCTTTTTTTATCAGATTGCTCACAAAACCCTGTCTATTGCCGACAAATGCAATATCAAAATCCCGCGATGGCAGAATCTTCTTGAAATACTGATAATACAAAGCATTTCTGACCATTCCGCCAACTAGATAAACTTTTTTATCTTTGGGAATAGAATCTACAACCTCTTTCGATATCCCTCTCACTTTTGGATTTTGAAGAAAAATGGGAAGTTCTTTTTTATTTTTATCCATAATAATGTTTTATTTTTTATTATAGCACATAACTATTTGTATCAATAAAAAAACGATATCTCGGCATGAAATATCGTTTTTAAAAGAGTCGTCCATGAATAAAGGTTATGAGAAAAATTTGCAGAGCCTTCGCCACCAGTTTTCTTTCTTGGTTTTTTTTGGGTGATTTTTAATAAATTCTTCCGACCATTCCAGTATCTTTACTGCCAGTATTTCAGGAGAATGGTTTTTTAGGTCATCGTCTGGTAAACATTCAACAAAAAACCATATATCTCCTTCTGGCAAGAAAAAGTCGGAATCTGGGTTTTCAATCAGTGCTTTGGCGGCTGTTGCGGAAATGTCTGGGATAGACTGCTGAATCTGTCTGATATGCTCGTGGTATATGGCACGTATAACCTTTACGGTATCCACGGCTCTGTCTTCCTTTTGTTCATCCATCGTCTGTCGCACTATGAATCTGCAACAATTTGTCTCAACCATTTCATTAATATCGTCAGCCACTTTCGTCATTTGCTATCACTCCTTTTTGAGTTTTTTTTTATTGTACGAAATATTATTCATTAAAATATTATCAGAAACACTTCCATTATAGCATACTTTTTGAGATTTGTCAACAATACTTTGTGTTATTTAAGCCGTTTTTTTATTTTATTAGATGCAGGCTATCGTAAAATTAAAATTTTTTGAAATAAAAAAGGAATCCAATTGAAGGATTCCTCCGAAAACACATGTTGCGTTGTTTTTGAAAAATCAGGAAGGAAACTGGCCTGTATCGCAGAGGTGCATATGTATATCTTCTTGCTTCCGCATGTATTCATCAGCCTCTTCCATTATTACTCTCTCTTGCTCGGACAGATAGTCTTTGTTATGAAGATAGTTGCTTATCTGCCCTGCTGATTGATAATCTATCTCTAACTCCTTTTCTCCCCGTTTCGCTTTGAGGAGAATTTTTCTGGCCTTCTCGCTCAACTCGCTCAACTTCTGATATTTTATTGCCATGAATAGCCACCCCTCTTCTGTGAGATTTTAATCTTGTTGAAGCACCTTCACATCCAGCTCGGTATAGGTGATTTTCAGCTCCGAACAACCGAGTTCTTCGCCGATTACCTGTATCAATTCTTCAAACCACTTCTTCCAGTGCCTTTTGTTTGTTTGGACGAAGGGGTCTATCTCGGCAGAAATCACGGCGGCCTTGTACTGCGTACACGCAGGCATGTCGCAATAAAAGCCACCACGCAGAAAACTTATTTGCTGAATCTGAAGCGGAATAAAGCAATAGTTGGCACATCCAACCGCTTTCTTGTAATACTTGTCCAGAATAATTTCTACTTTATCTGCAATATTGCTTACCGACGGGGCTACAACGATAACGGAACCCCTTATTGTCTTTTTTGATACTGTGGTCGCTGCTTTGTATGGCATTTTATCCTCCTCGGATACAGGCGAAATATCGCCCAAGATTTTTAACAAAGAAATTTTATCATAAAGACTCACCTCGTGAGCAAGTTCTTGTAGAATTGTTAAGGTATATTCATAAGATATTTTTGATGTAATCAGTATACCACAAAACGCTATGATTGTCAAGAAAAATATGTATTTTAAGCCATTTTATGCTCATATATAATTCTGCACCGTTGATTTCGGAACCTTCAATTCCTCTGCTATTTTTCGGATTGATAATCCTTCTGATTTTAGTTGAAATAATTTTTGAATATCTATAGGAACTTTTGGACGGCCGAGAGTTTTACCTTTTGCTCTGGCCTTATTCAAACCATCAAGAACCCTACTCCTTATCAGTTCTCTTTCATATTCGGCAAACCCAGCTATTATTGTAAAAAACATTTTTCCTTCGGGAGTAGTTGTATCGGTTGCATTATGCAGACTGACAAAATCTACGCCAACCGCTCTAAATGTTTCCAATGATTCTAGTAATTGCCGAGTTGACCTTGAAAATCTATCCCAGCGTGCCACGGCACAAACATGGAATTTGCGTCGTCTTGCATCATCCATTAGCTCTTTTAAGGCTTTTCTGTCCTGTTTTGAACCGCTTTCAGCATAGTCTTGATATATTTTGTAGACTTCCCAACCACGATTGGCGACATACTCTTTCAGTGGCAGTATTTGAGTGTCTAAATCCTGTCCCTTGTCGGTACTGCAACGAACATAAATTGCTACTTTTTTCATTTTTACTCCTTTCTAAAAAATTAATTGTATGGTAAAATGCAATCAGATATACTAAAAATAACCCAGTAGTTATTGGGTTATCACATATTCGCAGTTTTTATAATAGTTATCTAATCTTTCCTGTGTTGTGTTGACTACTTTGGTTCGCCATATACGACCAACCCTGATTTTCTCAATCCTGCCAAACACAGGAATGTAAATGTAAGCAATCCAATCGGATTTATTGAATTGGAGAGAGCGAAAAATTTGCGGGAATTTTGACTCCTCGCTCGCCCCGAAGGCGGGCGGGGCGAGCGAGAATTGAAGCTGTAAAATCATAAGGTTCCAAGAAATTCCAAATGATGTTTTTATTTGAAATCAGGCGGTTCGTTCCAATTTTTTCCACAAATTGCGAAATCTCGGGGAGAGATACCGCTGGGCTGATATTTTTGGCTTTCTCAAGTGTTTTAATATAATCTATCGTAGGTTCGATCCAGCCGCTCATCCGCTTTTGCCCAAGAATTTGTTTTTCGTCCTTAAGGGCGATTTTTTGATTGACGAGACTTTCTTTTTTTATTTTGTAAGTTTCCTCGTCAAGCATGTTATCAAGATAAAGTTCTAAAAGTTTGTCCATTTTATCTTGAGTAGAAATAAGTTTTTTGTTGATCTCTTGGACAAAAGCGTTTGATGATTGGGCTTCTTTCTTTTTTTCTTGTTCTAAGTAATTTAACATCGGCTCGGCCCAATCGTCAGGCAAAGCAATTGTTTTAATCTTTTCTATGATTCTATTTTGCAGATCTTTTTCTTGGATATACGGCTCGGAGCATTTTCCGTGCTTTCTGGTGCATCGGTAGTATCTGTAAAGCCCGCCATGGCCACGAGCCCATTGAGCGGTATACATTGAGCCACAAGAGCACCTGAAAAGCCCGCAGAAAGGAAAATTGTGGTTGCCCCTGACTCCTCGCCTTGGTCTGCTCTTGTTTTGTAGAACTTCCTGAACCTTTGAAAACAATTGCTTTGAGATGAGCGGCTGGTATTTTCCCTCGTATGCCTCGCCATCCCAATTCATTATTCCGCAGTAGAGAGCATTAGTTAAAAGATAGTTTGTCGCATGATTGGATTTTCTTTTCCCGCTCTTGCTTTTAATCCCAAATTCTATCATGCGATCAGAGATAGTTTCGTAAGTGTATTTGCCTGTGGCAAATTCTTCAAAAATAATTTTGATTTTTTCCGCTTTCTTTTTGTCGGGAACAATGTTTCTAAGTCGGTGGTCATAAATATAGCCAAAAGGTTTTTGCCCTGGCCATTCGCCTCGACGCAGTTTTGCTCTATTGCCTCGTCTTACATTTTCCGCGAGATTATCTACATAGTATTTTGCGTTAGACAGAGAAATGGACAAAAAGAATTTGCCCGAAGGATTATTTTCAAAAGCAAAGGTAGGGAATTTTAAGCTGGCAATTCTACCCATATCCAAAAGATAGATTATTTTTCCGCCATCGACAGAATTTCTTGATAATCTGTCGGGAGCCCAGCTTAAAATTCCAATTCTTCCATTGCTATTCTCCAGCTTAGAGAGCATTTCATTGAAAACAGGGCGACCGGGTATTTTTGCGGTTCTTTTTTCTACAAATGTTTCAGTTATCTCTACATTTTCCCTTTGGGCAAATTCTTTTAATTCGGTCATTTGAGCTTCAAGAGAAAGAACCTGACGATCTTCTTCATCGGTGCTTTTTCTAATGTAGAGATACCATTGATCGGGTGGTAGTTGTTTTTGTTTGTCCATGGTCATTTTGATTATATTTATTTCGCTTGTGGAAAAAATTGGAGTGAGCTAATGCTCACGATAGCTCCGCTATCACGAACCGCCTGATTTCAAATAAAAACATCATTTGGAATTTCTTGGAACCTTATGATTTTACAGCTTCAATTCTCGCTCGCCCCGCCCGCCTTCGGGGCGAGCGAGGAGTCAAAATTCCCGCAAATTTTTCGCTCTCTCCAATTCAATGGGCTTTAATTGAAAATGCGCGAACCTTTTTCAAATCTAAAAACTGAATTTCTGAATTGCATTTTGGGCGGAGCAATTCTGGGTGGGGGGCAGAATGCTCCGCCCAAAAACCCCGAATCCGAATTTTCCGCTCAATTTTCCGCCGCCACTTCTTGCGAGCCAATCCCATTGGCTCGCTATTTTGAAATTTGATTTTTTCATGCTTGCCCCACCCTCCCGTGCGCGCATGATGAGGACTCCCAAATATCCATGTATCATTATAATGCAACATTGTCTAATAATGCAACAACATTTATAATGATAATAATTATATGTCAAAAATAGCATCACAATTAGGAAAAAATCTAAAAAAAATAAGAACAAAAAAGAAATTATCACAAGGAACGATTGCGAGAAAACTAAAAGTTCATCGTTCTTTTATTAGTGGAATTGAAAATGGCAAGAGAAATCTCACTCTTTCTACCATTGAGAAATTAGCTGAAGCTATCGGAACAAAAGTAGACCAACTATTAAAATAGAAAAATGATAATAAGAAAAATATAATTTTATTAAGGAATATAAATTCAAGGTTTTTATATTTAGAGGGGCGCAGCGGAGCTGCGAGATGAAGGACTATTTAAGGGGAAAGAAAAGAGCGCCCTGCTGGACGCTCTTTTATAATTATCAATTGGCTAATTTGATTTTTTCTTATCTTGCTCTATTTCATTTTCAGTTTTATTTTTAGCATCTTTTGCCAAATCAATAAAAACATCTATATCGCCCATACCACGAGTAAATGCGTTTCTTGGATAAGAATCGTCCCAGCCCGCGAGTCCAGATCTATATTTAAACTCATTTTGTTCCTCATATTCTATAAGCGACTTGTCTATGCCCGATCTAAATGAATTATAGGTCCTGAATTGTTTTTCGCCCATTCCATCCTTAATAAATTCATCCATATCACTGAACCCAGAGTCTTCAAAGAAATGGCGATTACATGATCTATGAAGGTCAAAGATCGATCTATGAATGCGCGATCGTTCATTAATCTCCTTATTTATTTCATCCCTATTCTCGCGCTGTGATAATTTTTCTAAAGAATCTAGTAGCTCATTTTCGTAGCCAAGAAGGGCTGTGGGTGACAATGAACGACCCCTAGTATATATGCTATCTAACTCAAATACTGGCATAGATTTTAAAAACAGTTTCTTATCATTATCGTCAAGTAATCCCTTTTTTTTCAAAGAATGGAATATATCAAGTGCTATAATCCTAGAGAAAAACATATGAGAGTCTCTTATGCCTATGTCTATGGCTATTTTCCAAGAAAGACCTCCTCTCGCCGGATCTAATTCCATTTCTGCTCTTACCATATCCTTCCAAAATCCGGGTCTCAAAACATCAAAATCACCCCCCTCCAATATTAAATTTTCAACTCTTTCAGTAATGTCATCGAATTTTTCTAATCTTTGCTTAAGAATATCATAAGTCTCTATCTTGTTTTCAAATACCATGGAAGATTCAGGATTATCAAGCTCACTGTATTTACCTTTCCTTTTACTGTTTACCCATTCATTAATTTTCGTTGCTTTTTCTTGAGCATCTTCCTTGGACAATTCAAGAGCGGCTTTATTTACAAAACCACCGCCCTCAACATTTTCAAATCGTGGTTGTTGATCTTCTGGTAAATCCTCGACTTTCTTATACTCTGGTTTACTTGGATCAAATTTTTCTGTCATAAAATTTTGGTTTATTTATTAGTTACATATTATGCAAAAACAGAGCAAAATACAATGATATTCTCATGCCAACTTTTATGTTATAATAAAATCATGGAAAACAAAAATCCAAAATTTGATGAGAAAAAGTTCAAAACGGTACGAGAAAATGCCGAAGAAATGTACAAAAACATTGGCAAAATTAAATGCCCTTATTTAGATGATTTTGTGCATTTTAATAATGAAGGTTTTGAACACCTGCTTTTCAAATCTTGGAATCGTGGTAGATCCGAAGTGGAACAATACAATCGATTGAGACTATTACATTTAGTTCCTGAAATTATTACGAAGTCACACACCCTACAAGAATACGACGAGAGAAATATGTTAGTTCGTCAGAAAGTAAATTCTCGCTGGGAGAAAAGAGCAAAGTTGGTTCGGTATTATGTTTTTGTAGCTATTATAAAAGAAGTGAGAATCAAAGTGGTTGTAAAAGAAATTGAAGGCGGAGTTAAATTCTTTTATAGCATGTACCCGTCATGGATAGAGTTTGTTGATGCCAACGGAAACAAGAAAAGAAAACTAAGCTCTACTGATTTTGAAGAATAAAAAAACCAGAAAGAATCTGGTAGCACTCGTCTGCAGTTTAACATTTGACCGCGAGAGAGCCAAAGCCCTCACGAATGCTAAATACATAATAGCACAGTTTGCCGGCAAAGTCAATATTCGTTTATTAAGCCAAAATTTTGAGTGCAATATTAGGGTTTAGCCGGCTAAATAAATGACTTTTCCACAGAGAAAAATCACTTTTATTTTCCTAAATTATTTACTTTTTCCTGTCGTTCTGATATATTTAAAATGGATAAAAATGAAAATGATTAAAATAAAATTTAGAAAACCAAAAGGATCTGAATATAAAGAATTTGCGAGAGTAGAAAATTCAGAAGCCAAACAATACATGTCCGTTTTTACACCCAGTGAATGTACGATGCTTTGTGTTGGAAAGGCATCAGAAAAAGATCTTGCAGAATCAGCAAAAACGAGAAAATTTCTAATAGCTACGATTAATAATAAAATAGTTGGCACCATGAGATATTATCTTAAAGAGAATGGTATTCTTTGGATAAGTATGATTCAAGTGTTGCCAAAATATCAAAAAATAGGAGTTGGAAGCGGGTTACTTTCTGAAATAGAAAAAAGAGCAAAACGATTAGGAATAGATGCAATCGCGCTAGAAGCTCAGAAAAAGGCTGATTGGGCAATTAAATTTTATAAAGCTAATAACTATAAAATTTTAAATATAAAAGAATTAAATAAAAAACCATTTGTGGGGACACTTTTAAAGCCACCCGTAACACATACATATATTTTTGGGAAAGTCTTAAAAAATACATAGGTAAAAATCAAAATTTCAAAATAGCCGCAATTTCCTAAATTGCGGCAAGAAGCGGCGGCGGAAAATTGAGCGGAAAATTCGGATTCGGGGTTTTTGGGCGGAGCATTCTGCCCCCCACCCAGAATTGCTCCGCCCAAAATGCAATTCAGAAATTCAGTTTTTAGATTTGAAAAAGGTTCGCGCATTTTCAATTAAAGCCCATTAATTAAATAAACGACGACTAATTTCGTTGTTTTTTTATTAAACTAATAATGTATAATAAAAAGAATAATAAACATCAAAAATATGAAAATAAAATTCATGGGAGCTACCGGCAGAGTAACAGGTTCTTGCTACCTTATCGAATCTGAAGGAACAAGGATTATTATTGACTGCGGTTTGTTTCAGGGTAGCGCGGCTGACCGAGGAAAAAACATGGAACCTTTTGCTTTTGATGCCAAAACTATTGATGCCGTTATCGCTACACACTCGCATATTGACCACATTGGGAGAATCCCAAAATTAATCAGAAGCGGATTTAACGGACCAATTTATTCGACTGATCCAGTAAAAGATCTCGGAATGATATTTTTGAATGACACTTTCAAACTAATGCGCGATGAGTCCAGACGCGATCCCGAGAGGATGATTTGGGATGAAGATGACCTGAACAAAGCGCTTTATTTATGGCAAGGAACTGATTATCACAAACCGTTCAAAGTTGGTAATATGCTTTTGGAATTTCTGGATGCGGGGCATATCCTCGGATCTTCAATGTTAAAAGTTTTCGCTGAAGGAAAAACCGTTATTTTTTCTGGTGACCTTGGTAACCCTCCTGCCCCAATAGTTGAAGACCCGGAAAAAATTGATCAAGCAGACTATATCATCATTGAGTCAACTTATGGCAATAGAGTACATGAAAAATCAGAAAAAAGGATGGGGGAACTTGAAAAGGTTCTTGATGAAGTGGAAGAGAAAAAAGGAGTACTGCTCATTCCCGCTTTCGCGCTGGAAAAAACCCAGGAATTACTTTATGAACTGAACGAACTTGCAAACCAAGGGAGAATCGGCAAGATAAATTTTTTTATTGACAGTCCATTAGCAACCAAAGCTACTGAAATATATGCCAAGTACCCAAGGTATTTTGACAATGCCGCAAGAGAAACCATCAAAACTGATCATGATATATTCAATTTTCCGGGGCTGATAGTCACAAGAACCGCACAGCAATCAAAGACTATTGAGAGAGAAAGAAAACCAAAAGTAATTATCGCCGGATCCGGAATGAGTACGGGAGGAAGAATTCTTGGTCATGAACAGTTATACCTGCCAGATCCGAATAATATCATTCTTTTTATCGGTTATCAGGTAAAAGGTACTTTGGGGCGAAGAATAAAAGACGGAGAGCCAGTTGTGCGTATTATGGGTAAGGAGGTAGAAGTGAGGGCTCAAATCCGCGAGATATCCGCTTACTCATCTCATGCTGACCAGCCAAAGTTAATAAATTGGATAAAAAATATTCTGGAAAAAAAGAATATGCCAAAAACTGTTTTTGTAACCCATGGTGAGCCGGAAGCAAGTAGTGAATTTGCGAAAAAGCTAAAAGAAGAGCTGGGTGTTAATGCATATATCCCAAAGGAAAATGAGGAAATAACACTTTAATTTAATCAAGAATATTGCACAAATCAGAATAATATAATATAATATTGATATGAAAAAAATCAGTTTAGCATTAGTGTTTCTGACACTATTTTCTCTTTTATTTATACCAACGAATAAGGTCTTTGCTGCGCAAGAAAAACAATCCTACTTATTAAAAAGTCGTGATTTTGCTTTGACCGAAGATGTTTTTAACGAAACTGGTGTGGCTAGTTTTGAAAAAATTAATGAACTTGGTATTTATGAAATTAATGCGACGGCCGACCAAGTAAACATCCTATCAAAAAATATCGCGACGGTTTATATCGAAAAAAACCAGAAAGTGAAGATTTCAGAAGCCCCTAATGATCCTGGATATTCACTGCAAACATATCTGCAAAGTTCAAATATAATAAACGCATGGAACACTTCGACTGGTTCACAATCAATCATTGTTGCCGTTGTAGACACTGGTGTGAACTACAACCATGAAGACCTGCGAAATATGATGTGGGCCAATTCGCAAGGTTTTCATGGGTATGATTTTGTAAATAACGACAATGATCCGATGGATGATAATCTGCATGGAACTGCTGTTGCAGGAGTGGTCGCAGCGCAAAAAAATAATGGATTGGGTATTGCTGGAATTGCCAATGTAAAAATTATGGCAGTAAAAGCCGTTCCCGCCTCTGGTGAAGGTGATGTGGTAGATCTTGCTCGCGGGCTTACTTATGCAGCCGATAATGGCGCCAGGGTTGCCAATGTTAGTTTGGGCTTAATGGAAGAAAGTACAACTCTGGATAATGCCGTAGCCTATGCAAAAAACAAAGGTTGCTTAGTGGTGGCTGCTACAGGAAATAGCCACAGAGTCTTGGTAGATAATCCGGCTCGTAATCCTGATGCTATTGGCGTCGGTGCGCTTGATGCGAATGGTTATAAAGCATCCTACGCAAACTATGGTGATGGTATTGGACTTGTTGCTTTAGGAGACAATATTTATACAACCAGCTGGATTGTTTCAAACCAAATTAACCACTATCAATATCTAACTGGAACTTCTTTTGCAACCCCACAGGTAACAGCTACTGCGGCACTTCTATTATCCAAAGATCCATCTTTAACGACAGAACAAGTTAAAAAAAGAATTTTATCAAGTGCCAAGAAAATTCCATCTATGTCTGGTGCCTTTTATACTATGACTCTTGGATATGGAAAACTCGACGCTTATAGCGCTCTAAACTATGATACTATCGCTCCGTCTCTCAATATTTCTTCTTTTTATAAAGCAGGAAATGGCAGTTACAGCATAAATGGTGCGGCTATCGATGACACAGATGGAAACGATATTTTGCCAAACGTCACCAGTAGTAATATCTCTACCGTTCGATATCAAATTGATGGCGGCAGCAAATGGTATGTTTTAAATAGCGACCCAAAACAATCATTTAATGTTGGCATAAAAACTGATAACTTGGAAGCTGGCGATCATACAATAACCTTCGAGGTTTATGACACTTCAGGAAACAGAACGGTAAAGACATTAAACACTCGTGATGCTTCTGCTCTTCCAAGTACTTTGATATCACAAAACCCAAGTGATTATGAATATCAGCTAATAAGCCAAAGCCCATACCCAAATATTTCTGCGGGACAAAAAACTACTATGAGTATTGCCTATTTAAACACGGGTAGTGCTACTTGGACCAAGCAGAGCGTACACCTTGCCTCAACTCATCCAATGGACAGAAATAGTATTTTTACTGACACTTCTTGGCTTTCAAGCAACCGCATTGCGATGCAGGAAGATGTCGTGGCCCATGGAGAAATAGCACATTTTAATTTTACTTTTAGCGCCCCGACTGGAATTAGCGGTCAATACAATGAATATTTTAATCTTGTTGCTGAAGGAATTAGCTGGATGAATGACATTGGTCTTTATTGGAAAGTGACAATTGAAAAACAGTCTTATCATGCATCTTATATTGGTCAAAGCCCTTATATAATAATGAATAGAGGAGATCAAATTGTCTTCTGGGTTGAATATCAAAACACCGGCGGAATAACTTGGGATTCATCAGTTGTTAAATTAGGTACCGCCAACCCATTAGATCGTACAAGCAGTTTCTACAACCCCATTTCTGGATCAGGATGGCTATCCCCGAATAGAATCATTATGAGTAGTAACTCTATTGTTCCCGGACAAAATGTGAGGTTTAATTTTTCGGTAAAGGCTCCAAACGCAGCCGGGGTTTATAATGAATATTTCCGTCCGGTTGCTGATGGATTTAACTGGATGGAAGATAATGGGCTTTATTGGAATATCATAGTTAAGTAAACGAAAAAGCGCCTTACGGCGCTTTTTCGTTTACTTACCTTTTGCCAAAACTATTGCCCAAACACTTTTTGCTCCATTTATTTTTAAAACCTTGGCGCATTCTTCCAGCGTTGCTCCGGTTGTCGTGATATCATCAACCAATAAAATATTTTTATTCTGTATTGTCCGTAGGGATTGATAGCTATCAATCCCTACATTATTAATCTCAAATACATCTTTTAAATTCTCCAATCTTCTATCTCTATCTAATTCCATTTGCGGAGTTGTATATTTATTACGTACTAGGATTTTCTTCTCAATTTTAATATTTGATTTTTTCGCAATAACTTTGCCTAAAACCTCAGATTGATTAAACCCTCTCCATGCTTTTCTTTTTTTATGCAATGGCACCGGTACAACCATGTCAAATTTTAATTCATGATTCATAATTCCTAATTCATAATTTAATTTTCCATTTATAATTTTCCCTAATATCTCCCCTATATCAAAAACAAAGCTATATTTATATTGGTGAATCGCTTCTTTGAGGACTCCTTCGTTAAAATTCGCGCAAATAAAAATCCCATCAAGCGCAAAATCTTTTTTGCACCTGTCACAAAATTCTCCGTATGAAGTAGATCTTCTGCACTCCGAACAAAAGGGCTGTTTTATAATATCAATAGTTTTGAGACACTGCTGACAAATCCAAGACCCCTCTGCACCGCAACCAAGACAACAACAGGGGAATAAGAGATCAAACAAAAAGTTTCTTAAGATAATATAAATATCTTTTAGCATAAAACTATTCTAACATATTTTACAAAAGGGCTTATTTATGCTAAATTATATATAGCAAAAAATACCTTAAAAAAGGAGTAAAACATCATGACAAAAATTGCAGTTATTACACTAAAAAGACCAGACGAACCCAAAAATGAAACCAACAAAAAAATTATCGAAAGTATTGACAGCACATTTAACCCAATAGGATCCGGCGGGTATGCGGTTAAATACGATGGAGAGAAAAAAAGATTTATCTTTATTCAATGCGACTGCGCGCCAGCCAAACGTTTTGTCGCATACTTAAAAGAAAGCGCTATTGAGTGCCAGTTCGAAATTTTGGGAGAAATCGCCTTAGCGCTTGCAAAATCAGATGTACCTTTTTCTGTAGATACAAAAGAGGTTGAAGTCGAATTTGCATCCTAAATTGTTCATTTTTTAGTAAATTTAAAAGGGACCTCTAAAAGGCCCTTTTTTGATTCATTGCTTTTTTGTTTTCTATTGTTCTATGTAATATATCCCAATTCGGATATTTCTGTTCGTACTAATATTCCCGATTCCAGTTCCTGTATAGAAATATTTTAGTACATCCTGATAACTCTTACCCTCCGCTGCCAAGCCTCTCGCGCCACGACCAGACATACCAACGCCATGACCCAACATTGGGTATCCAGCAGACCATGGATCAGGCACAGAAACTAACCACGGATAGTCACTCTGTTTTGATCCCCAAACTTCAGAAATCGAGCGGGTTCTCCCATCACTTTGCGTATAGTAGGGAGTTAAAACTGGATTACCATTATAAGTCACTACTTGCCCAGCTGTATCAGATACTGCTCTTGGAATATTTACAGCGCGGGCTGAGAAATTGTAACCCTGATAAATCTGATCATCGCCATTACCATTGCGCGAGTTTTTGAGAGTAATAAAATCATCCGGCCATCTGCCACCCCTTTGCAAGTGATAATAAATGTAGCTGCGCTCCGCAATAACTGCTGCCTTAATATATTCATAGGGACCGCTTTCGAGAGGTTCAGAAACACCTTTGAGGTAATCTTCAATATTTAGATCATCAATAACCCAAAGCCGACTATTTTTTGTGCTATAACGTACTTCTATAGCCCCCTTGAATTTATTATCATTTATCGAAGTATTCCATGCTGGTCTGTCAGAATAGTTATCAAGAGTCAAAATGGTTTGTGCTGCCCATGGGACAACTCTCACCCAACCATCCGCAAGTATAGTTTGACCTTTATAATTAAAATAATGTTTTCCATCTTTATAAAATGCGTCTATATAATCACCAGCACCACCTTCAGCTAATTTTACTTCGGGTCCATTTACTACGATAAATGGACCACTGGCTGAAATTCTTACCGTTTGCGTACCTGCGGGAATACTAGTTAGCGTTCCGGTTGTAGGAGTATTTGTCGTAACTTGAGTATCTTGTTGAGTTGATTTATTTACTGTAAATTGCCAATAAATTCCTATGTCATTAAACCATGAAACACCATCTCGCACGAGAGTAAAATACTCCTTATAGACACCCGGTGTACCCGGAGCTGTAATACTAAAACTAAAGCGAGTCGTATTACCAGGGTAAACAATATTATCATTCAAAGAAATGCGATTAGATGAAATAAACGCGCTGGTTCTATCACGTGGGTTATTTGTAGCTAAACGCACAGGAGATAAAGAATTTTTTTCCCAATTTGTATCTCCGGTATTTTTCAGATCTATCCAAACCTGAACAGTATCGCCGGTATTTAAAGTTAGATGAGGACTTTGTGAAACATATGCAAAAGCATCTCCTATCTTAGGTGTAGCAGGCAAACTGACAACTGGTGGATTTGTGATTGAAATATTTATTGGTATAACAACCCCAAACCAAGCAATATTTTCAGCAACGAGTTTGAATTTTTCTATATAGTTACCAACATCTTTACTTGAATTAATCGTGAAATTGAAATTTGCTATTCCTCCCGGCGCAACCTCCGTTTCTGCAAAAGCAATTCTGTTTGTACTCAACCAATTAGTATCAGCAAAGGTACTCACCCGATCCATTGGTTCAAACGTCCCAAGTCTGACTACGCCTTTTTTCCAAGTAGCAGCTCCGTTATTTTTCACCTTTATGTTTACATTTGTACCAATGCCCTTTGCAACGCTTATATCGTTGCCTTTATCGATTAATTGCATTGCATAGGGATCGGATGATGTTGAACTAGATGAAGTTGGAACCGCTGGAGCAGAAATATTAATCGCCCAATAAAGCCCGATATCACTCATCCAACCAACTCCATCGGCAACAAAGCCAAAATATTCTTTGAAACTTCCGGCCTGGTTTGGCGCAGTTGCTGTAAACTGAAATCGCGCATTTTCTCCCGGAGCAACTTTAGTTTGCTGCATTTCAATACGATTGGCTGATTTCCAAGAAGAATCGGCAAATATACTTGCTCGATCCGCAACTCTCAATGTACCCAGGCGAAGAGTGTCTTTGTACCAATTGGTCTTGCCAGTATTTTTTATCTCAATAAACACTTCTTTTTTATCTCCGGTAACCATATCAAGATACGGACTTTGAGTAATAATTTGATAACTATAATCAGAAATATTTTTGCTATAAACTTTTTGTTCAGTAGTACTTATCAGCTGCCCACTTGGAGCTTGGTTTACAAGACCAAAAGAAACTTCAAGATCAGAACCACCTTCAAGTAATGGGTTGGCTGTTAATTTAAAACTCTCTCTGTAATTACCGGCTGTTGAGGGGGCAGTTATTTGAAAAGAGATTCTGCCAATGCTCCCAGCTGTTACTGGAAGCTGGTCAAATGTTCCAACACTTGATCCGGATTCCCAATCCCCAGAAGTATAATAGGAACTACTATTGCCAAACTTGGTTACTAATTTTAACCCCGTATTACTTTGCCAGTTCTCGCTTCCGACATTTTTGAATTCCACCCAAACTGTTCCTTTCTGACCTGGCTGTAAAACCAAATCGGCGCTTTTTGCATTAAACTTTGCCCTGTATTGCGGCATCACAATATTAAAAGTCGTTGAGAAATTTCCACCCGCAATAAGCGCGCCATCAATCGTTGCGCTAAAAGCTTGGTTTACCGTTGAAGTGGTTGTTGGAGCAGAAACATCTACGCTAATAGCTACCGTTTCTCCGGGTTCGATACTCCTACCTGAATTCGCAAGATTTGCTACAACAGAACCGCCATTACTGACAATATTAATACGATGTGAACCACCTCTTAATATCGGTGCATTTCCATTGTTTTTTATACTGACATTGAACTTGCTGGTATCACCGCCAAAGATCTTTGTACCACCATCAGCGGAAATGAATTGCGCGTTTACTTGTTTTGATGGATAAGTAGCTAATTTGGTCTTTGCTCGATTTTTTATATCTGTAATTTTGGTATAAATATTTGTTCCCGGGCAAAGAGTGGCATTGAGGTCTCTGTGACCAACAACTGTAGAAATCGTTTTGTCTTTCAGATAAACCATTCCGGTAGGATCAATTCCATTTTGAAAAGATTTATAGGCAATTAGATCTGCAAGCGCTTGTGTCTGCTGTTCCGTAAATTCACGTGTTGTATAATCACCCATTACCGATATACCAATAGTACCATAGTTATAACCGGTAGTATGACCAGCCACTACAGAACCTCCGCCAGTTCTACCCTCATAAATATTCCCATTAAAATCAATGACATAATTGTAACCGATATCACCCCAACCATTACTTACCGCGTGTCCATAATAAATATTACGCATTAAGCTCGCCTGGTCAATTATACCCGAACCCGCGTCCCCAGCCGTATGATGAATGATAAACGCTTTTACTTCGCTATATTCCGGAGTCCAATTCATATAGCTTTCATTTGCTCCCCAAGCTGATCTGGAAATTATTTTTGGACCCAAACCGGCGCTATCCGCTGAAATTTTAGTAATAAGTGGCGCAGCAGAAGCGTCAAAGATACTTAAAGATATAGAGAAATTTTTTCCAATATCTTGCGCATCAAATACTGCTTTATATTGAAGGTAGCTATCTTTGTTTGCATTGAACACATCCCCATAATAAAAATTTGCGTTAGGGGTATTATCCGGGCCCATATCACTTTCGGGGGTTATAATTTGCCAGTCGCTTAAAGAACTTTCTGTTTTACCTGATCTTAAATATATCTGTGGGTTATATATATCTTTATTCCAAGAACTTGCAACCCCAGTAAAAGCAAAATCGCTCTTAGATATTTTGGAAATATATTCTGTACTACTTACTATAAACGAATACTCAATTTTCTGGTTGGGGATATTCTGTGGATCACTTTGCGCTTTTGCTGGAACACTAACCAAGCTCGCGCTAAATATGAGAGAGATAAGAATAAAAATATAAGCTATTTTGTTTCTCAATTTCATGATTATATTATACTATTTGTATCTATAAATGTAAAATCAAATACTTATTTTCATGACAAGTATTATAACATGGTTATAATAAAAAATAGGAATTGCGTTTTTCATTTGATGTACTATAATAAAGACAAATAAATATAAAAAATAATCAAGAAAAAATCTATACCAAATTATATAGTAGGATTTTTTCTTAAAAGGAGGAATTCATGAAGTGCTTGTAGAAAAATCTTTTTTCCAAAAAGATTTTGCGGAAAGCACGGAGTGAATTATGACGTATGAGTAAAAGTGAAATTGAAAAATTTTTTTCTGATGATGATGATTTTTTAGGATTTGGCAGAAACACACATCTTGTAGCAAGCGATGATGACACAGATGTTGAAGAACCGGAAGGCCAATTATCAATCGATATGTACCAAACCGATAATGATGTGGTTATCAAAGCTCCTGTCGCCGGTGTCGACCCAGAGGATCTAGAAATAAATGTTAATGAAGATTCCGTCTATATTAGAGGAAAAAGACACGAGGACCGCAAAGAAGTTGGTGACGACTATGTAATACGTGAATGCTACTGGGGATCTTTTGCAAGGAGTCAACCGCTTCCTGTTGCTGTATTAGCTGACAAAGCTGATGCTTCAATTAACAAAAAGGGGGTTTTGACCATCCGCATTCCAAAGGCAGTAAAGAATAAAGGAAAGACCATCAAGGTAAAGGCGGAATAACTTTTTAAGAAGAAATAAAAATAAAATACCAAATAAATGAAAGCTACAAAATACATAGTTTTTTTGAGTGTTCTTTTGGTTATATTCGGTTCAGGATTGAGTTGCGGGAAAAAAACCACTACTACAACACCAGACAACGGAACGACTCTAGTAGAAAATACTGATACTGGCGCTACAAATAGTTTGGTTATTTGGGGGGTTTTTGATAGTAGTGATACCTGGCAGCCAATAATTAAGAGTTTCAATAAACAAAAAGGTTACACAGACACGAAAATTACATACGTAATGAAAGATTACGCGGATTATGAATCAATGCTTATTGATGCCATTGCTTCGGACAATGGACCCGATATATTCTATGTGAGTAATAGCTGGATTGGAAAACATAAAGCAAAGATGGTCCCAGCAAAAGACACTATTATTTCTGTTGATGACTACCAAAAGAAATTCTTTCCAGCAGCTTATGAAGACTTTGTTTTAGACAAAAATATTTATGCATTTCCTTTATATAGTGACAGCTTAGCGCTTTTCTATAATTCAAGAATGTTTAATAAGGCCTCTATTGTCGAAGCGCCCGCAACTTGGGATGATGTCATAAAAGACGCTGAAATCCTAACTCACCCAATAGTTAATTATGACAAAAAAGGCCGCGTGACAAGCACAGTAACCCAACAAGCAGACGCAGGCATAGCAATGGGTTTGACAAGTAATATTTCCCGTTCTCAGGATATAGTATTGGCTTTGATGCTACAGACTGGAACAATTATGAATTCAGAAGATAAAAGAACTTTTACTTTCAATCAATTCCAGAAACAATCTGGAACAGAAGAAATAAAACATCCGGGAGCGAGTGCCTTAGATTTCTATACAGCTTTTGCAAATGGTAATGAAAACAACAAATGGTCATCTGACTTTCCGTCAAATATCGAGGCTTTTGCTAATAGCAAAGTAGCGATGATGATAGGATACTCATATATGATACCGCAAATAAAAAAGATCAACCCAGATATTAGTCTTAAAGTTGCTCCATTTCCTCAGATAACGGGTGCCCCAAGTAATATCACATTAGCAAATTATTGGGGTTGGGCGGTTTCTCGTAATTCTAAAAATCAAGGATTGGCTTGGTCTTTTATGAAATTTGTTTCTGACCCAGCAAATATAACGCAGTATCTCACCGCAACCAAAAAACCATCCCCACTTATTAGCATCAGCGGTGGAAGTGATAAAGTTTTTGAGACACAAAAGGAATATGCTAAGACTTTTTATAAGGGTAATGGTGAAGCGTTTGATAAAATAATCATTGATATGATTGACTCTGTTACAAAGTATGGGGAAAGTTCTCAAAGCGCGCTGGACACTGCTGTCAGCCGAGGCAATGATATGCTGAAAAAATATTATTAGAATAATCAATGGCTACTAATCTTGATTTTAATAGTATCGTCTCTGGAACAAGCCTGACCGATATTAATTTCAGTACAAATTTTCTTGGCTCGCTTTATTCTGTTACTTATTGGCTGACTTTGCTTGCCTGTCTTATATCATTTATGGTTGCTACCTTGATGTATATTAGCAGCAGTGGCAATCCAGATAAAATTAAAAAAGCGCGTAAATATGTAGAAGCAGGCATTACCTCATTAATAGTGGTGGTAGGAGCAAGAGTTTTTTTTGGACTACTGAGTGGAGTTCAAGAAAAAGCCTCGGGGCAAACCAGTTCAGCAGCAATTTTTACTTTTGCTGGTAAGACTATGGGAGATATATTATCACTGGGACTTGAATTTGGATTTGTGCTGGTTGCGCTACTGATCGCTTGGGGTGGAATCAATTATCTTTTTTCCACAGGCAATCCGGATAAAATTAAAAAAGCCACCGCCATGATTACTTATGCCTTGCTTGGGCTGGTAGTCCTGATACTGTTTTACGCTTTATCACAGTTTATTATCAATTTTATCGGTTATAATAATGCTAATATCAATCCAGCAAGCAACCCCAGCGCAGTAGAACAACTTCAAATAAATACCCCTGGCTCAACCACAACAAGCCCTTGAACCTAACGAATATACGAATGGTGTTTTATAAAGATATTGCAAAAAAAGCAATTTATAATAAAATAAAACCAAAGGTCGAAAACCATGAGAAAAGAAAACAAGAAATCAAAAAATATAACAAATAAAAATAATAATTTAGCCCCATTATTTATTGGGGATAATAAGGAGATTTTATGTCAAAACGAATTAAATTAATTAGCACAAGCATCTCTGCGTCTGCAATACTTTTTGCAAGCAATAAAGCCTTAGCAGTTGAAGGATTTGTTGAGGAGGGGGGCTTAGCGAATTTTGTAAACACCGCTCTTAATGTGCTGTTGGGCGCCGCAGGCTTTGTCGCAGTTATTTATGTAATTATGGGTGGCTTTAATTATGTTACCTCTGCTGGTAATCCGGAAAAGGTAGCGACAGCGAATAAGACTATTGCTTATGCGATTATTGGTGTAGTAATTATTGCCTTAGCTTTCGCTCTAAAGTCATTCGTAATGTCTAAGTTGGGAATTACTGGCGCAGGAGAAGGAACGGATTTTTTGACCCAATAACAAGTATTTAACTAAAAAATCCCTCCTTTTGGAGGGATTTTTATTTGAGAACTATTTTACTGCTTTCGCTAATTTTGATTTTTTGCGTGCTGCATTATTACGATGAACCACTCCAACCTTACAGCTTTTATCAATTATCTGATAGGCCTTTGAAACTAATTCTAGGAGACCTTTCTTGTCCATTCCTTTTTCAACCGCGTCCTCCACTGCTCGGATCGCTTTCTTCATTTTGGATTTATAAGACAAGTTTTGGGCTCTCTTTTTTGCTGATTTTTTGATGTCTTTTATAGACGCCTTTAAGTTTGCCATTTTTATTATTTAGGTTATTTTTTCTATTACTGAATAATTTTAACATAAAAAACGAATTGTATCAATGTTTTTCAAGATAAGTCTACTCTTTAATACTTATAACTTACCTGCTTACCGCTTATTTGCATTTGTTGTATAATAAAAAAATGTCAAAGAAAGAAAAAAAACGAGCCTTCTGTGAAGAGTGCGGGTTGTCGGCAAACCATCATTTTCATACATGGACAGAGTCTATAATTGAGGCAACGCTGCCAAATATCCTACCAAAAGGATTTGAGAATCTGGTTGGATCTGTATTTGAATCACTCCTGTCACTGCTCAAGGTTGTACGATATGAAAAAAACTTCGAACCCGAATTATTACCCCTTAAATCAAGGGTTTTGTTGGAAGAGGCAAAAAGTCGGGGCTTGAACGCAGCGCTGCAAAAAGGACCCTATGGATATACTGGAAACATAAAATTAAGAACGGATTGGGAAAAGAATTTCACATTCCGTTGGCTTCCATTAACCAATTCTTCAAAGTTCAATATCGATGATAAAAACCAAGTAAAAAGAGTTTTAAAAAAGGAAGGTTTTCCGTATGTACAGGGAAAGAGTTTTTGGTTTTTCCAAAAGCGAAGAGCTAATCTATTTGCGAAAGAAGCTGGTTTTCCTCTCGTTGTGAAACCCAGATCAGGATCTGTGGCGCGTCATGTGGCAACAAACATAAAATCTCTTGATGAGCTAGAAAAGGCCATCCACAGCGTCAATAAATACTCATCTAGGTTTATCGTAGAAAAATATATTCCTGACTCTTGGGTTTATAGGGCTACTGTAGTTGGGAACCAAGTATTTTGCGTAAAACAAATTCCCGCAAATATCGTTGGTGATGGGGTTTCAACCATTGAAGAATTGGTCGAGAAAAAGAATACTGACCCAAAAAGAGATATTGGCACAAAAACCGATCGGCTTTATCATGATATTAAGTACAGCGTTAACCCAAATTTAATTCTAAAAAGGGGCGGCATTGTTTACCTACAGAAAGATCCTTTTATGAAATTCGGAGGCGAACTGGAGGAAGTTACGGGAACGATTCATCCCGATAATCTAAAGTTGTTTCGCGATATTGCAAAGCACCTCGATTTAAAACTGGTTGGCATGGATTTTATCGCAAAAGATATCAGTATTCCTTGGAATGAGCAGCCTTGTGCCATTTTGGAATTAAATAGTTTGCCATGCATAGAGCTACATCATTTCCCAACAAAAGGAACCCCAAAGAATGTAGCAGGGGCTTTACTAGAAGAAACAATAAAAGAATATAAATGAGTAACTATTTAATTTTTTTGGCTCTTTTATGTCTGATTATGGTTGGTTTTCTCATCCTCTATATTTTAGTTCTTATTGACCAACTAATGGGACATACATTACCAACAAGCTTAAAAGCAACTGAAAAGATAATTGAGGTTATCAAAGAGATAAACCCGGACGCAACTAATTTTTATGATCTTGGATGTGCGCGTGGAAGATTTGCATTAGCTATTAAAAAACAACTTCCAAGCATTGAAGTTGTTGCAATCGATAATAGCAGGCTGCGGATATTTTTTGCGAAAATTCGCGCTTTAATTTTGCACCGTAAAATCAAATTTATAAAAAACGATATATTTAAACAAAACCTTTCCGAAGTAGATGTGCTTTATTCTTATCTCTGGTATGATTGGTTGCCCCCACTAGAAGAAAAATTGAAAAAAGAATTAAAAAAAGGATCTGTTGTAATAACCAACACATCCTGCTTCCCAAATTGGAACCCCATCCAAACAATAATTCTTAATCCTCAAAAACCAGATTTCGAAAAACTATTTGTCTATATAAAATAAAGAACGAGCCACCGGCTCGCCCCTACATTATAACTTTAAAACTTTCAACTTTATAACTATTTATTCTCTTCTTCCACCATTTCTCCTTCTTTGACCTCTTGAATAACCAGATGATGATCGGCACCAGCTGTTTTTATACGTACTGTAACCTCTTTGTTCTTCTCATGATTTACATAGATTTGAGTTAAAATACTAAAAAGCGTCGTTGCAATCCAATAAAAAACCAAGCCGGCAGGAACACTCAGCGCCAGAAAAATCGTCATTACTGGAAATATATATAACATTTGTTTTGTCATAGCAGCTTCTGGCCCAGCGTTTTTTGAATTATTAGACGGAGTTGTCATAACCCCAAGTATATATTGCCCTATACCAGCGATTATCGGTAATACATATTTTTCTGGACGTGATAAATCTAGGAATCCAAGAAACATTGGACTAATTTTTTCTGGAAGATGGATAAAACTATAAACCATGACTGGGTTTATTTTTGTTAACCCCTCGCGTAAAACCCGATAGAGCGCAAAAAGTATCGGCAGTTGAATTAATACTGGAAGACAGCTTGAAAAGGGGCTTATGCCATTTTGCTTATAGAAGTCCATCTGAGCTTTTGCTAGAGCTTGCTGATCGGTTTTGTGGGTCTCTTTTAGTTTATTTAGCTCCGGGGCTAATGTTTTCATCTTGCGTTGCGCCCTCGATGCTTTAAGACCGAATGGCAAAACTATCAAGCGAATGATTACCGTAATCACAATAATAACCAGACCGAGGTCGTGGCCTGGCATAATATCATACAAAAATAGCAGGAGATTTAATAATGGTCTTACTAAAACCTCATTCCATAAAAAAGACATGCTTCATTTTTAATATTATTTTAATTCATCAATTCCACCCTTACTCCAAGGATTGCAACGTAATATCCTCCAGTTTGCTAAAAAAAATCCTTTAAAAAAACCATATTTTTCAAAAGCTTGTTTACTATACTCTGAACAGGTCGGGTAAAATCTGCAATAACCTTGCGGGAAACAGTGTTTCAACCATCCATGATCAGGGGAAAGTGTTTTTTGATAAACACTAATAGCTATTATAGCAAACTTTCTTGGAATTTTATGTACTTTTCTTAAAAACTGCATCTTATCTGATTATCCCTGCTTTTTTTGCCAGCAAAAGAAATTCTTTTTCAAGTTCTTGGTAATTACTGTCTTCTGAGCCTTTTTTTAATACCAATGAAATCCATACTCCCGAAATAAGCCTGCCTTGGTTGAGTCTAATTATTTCGCGCAACTGACGTTTCTTTTTATTTCTTTCCACGGCTTTTGGTAATATTTTATTACTGACGACTATACCAACTCGAAAATCTTTAGCGTCTTTAACAACTAAAACACGCAAAGCAAAAAAGGTTCCAAAAAACACCTTTCCTTTTTTATATACCAAGTCAAATTCTTTATTCGTTCGAATGCTTTTGGAAGCCTTCATAAAAAACATTTTTATTTTTTATCACTGACAGAGATTCTCTTTCTACCTTTAGCGCGCCTCGCGGATAAAGTTTTTCTTCCATCTTTCGTTTTCATTCTTTTACGAAAACCGTGTACTTTTAGGCTTTTTTTCTTTTGTGGCGCTTTTGTTCCTTTTTTCATTTCTTTTGAAATTTAGTATTAGATGATTTTTTACTCTACTAAGTATAAATTTTTAAGAATGTCTTGTCAACAGGCTGTGGATTTTTTATAAAAGCTGTGAATTGTATATTGTAATCTGTGTATAACTTATGTTACTATGGAATTAATCATTTAGATTTTTTGTTAAAAAATTTTAGGATGGACATCGAAAAACTCTGGTCAACTTGTTTGGGTGAACTTGAGGTCTTATTATCAAAGGCCAATTTTACCACGTGGTTTAAAGAAACTGCCATTATTAATATTAAAGATGACACAGTTGTAATTGGAACACCCAATGCATTTACTAAAGACTGGCTACAAAAGAAATTTCACCAAGAAATTCTCTCTACTCTCAACCATCATGTTGGTGATGTAAAGAAAATCGAATACATACTGCATAGCCAAGGATCAAAAGGCATGGCACATACTACTGCCCCAAGGAAAGAAGGGTTGGCTGACAACATTAATAATGGATACAAAGAAACTAATAGTATCGATTATGGCGAAAAACCAATTACCACCGAAATTGGACAGCTAAACCCAAAATATTGCTTTGATAGTTTTGTTGTTGGGGAATCAAACCGCCTTGCCCATGCGGCTGCTCTGGCTGTTTCCAAAAACCCTGGCGTGACATACAACCCATTATTTATTTATGGAGGGGTTGGCCTAGGAAAAACACACCTAATGCAGGCAATAGGAAACGAGATCCACAGAAAGGATAAGAAAAAAAAGATTATTTACACCACTTCGGAAAAATTTACTAATGAATTTATTTCTCTAATAAAAAAAGGCAAAGCGGAACAATTCAAAAATAATTATCGCGGTGCTGACGTATTATTAATTGATGACATCCAATTCTTAGCCGGTAAGGAATCTACACAAGAAGAGTTCTTCCATACATTCAATGACCTCCATAGCACATCAAAGCAAATTGTCATGACCTCCGATAGACCCCCAAAAGCAATAGCTGCGCTGGAAGCTCGTCTTGTCTCACGTTTTGAGTGGGGGATGTTGGCAGATATCAATCCGCCCGATATTGAAACTAGGATTGCTATATTGCAAAACAAAGCTGCGGAGAAATCACAAGACATTGATGACGAAATCATTAATTATATCGCAAAAAATATCCAAAATAATATACGCGAACTGGAGGGAGCGCTAAACAGAATCTTGGCTCATTCGGAACTAAATAATAAAACTCTTTCCTTAGATGATGTAAAAGGAATATTGTGCGGGTCTTCTTTTAATGATAAGCAAAGGAATGTTTCACCTAAGGATCTTTTAAGACAAGTGGCTGATTTCTATGATATTTCGGTTGATGAGATATTGGGACAAAAAAGAAACAAGGAATTAGTTTATCCGCGCCAAATTCTTGCATATCTACTGCGGGAAGAGCTACATCTTTCTTTTCCTAAAATAGGCAAAGAATTAGGAGGTAAGGACCACACAACAATAATGCATGCTTGCAGCAAAATTAGCCAGGAGCTTTCATCTAATGATATAATCAAACATGAAATTAATAGTATAAAAGAAAGATTTTTTAGATAAACATATTTTCAACAGCCATTGTGGAAAAGTGCATAAATCATGTGGATAGATTGTTTATAAAAAATCAAAATGGTGGATAAAAAAACTCTTGCCAAAAATCTAAAGTTTTTTATCAACATACTTCCACTACTTTTCACCAATAAAAATCAAAACAAAAAATATTTCTCAACAATTAAACACCCAAACAAAAAGACCTTTAAATAGAATTTTTTAAAACTTACTAACAATATCCACAAACACTAATACTACTATTACTAATTAAATTTAATTAATATAATTAATAATAATTAAAGGTCTTAATAACAAAAAGAGGAATTTATGAAAGTAACTTGCGTACAAGAAAATTTAAATAAAGCATTAATTCACAGTTCCAGAATAATTTCAGTTAGAAGCTCATTGCCTATTTTAGATAATATTTTAGTTTCAACTGATCAAGGAAGATTAAAAATTTCTGCTACAGACCTTGAATTAGGTATTAATTATTGGATTGGTGCAAAAATAGAAAAAGACGGTTCAATTGCAATACCATCTAGATTAATAACTGAATTTATTTCTAATATCAAAGAAGATAAAATTAATATTAGTGTCGATAATAATAATGTTTTAATTGAAGGTGAAAAATATAATGCGACAATAAAAGGTGTTAATGCGGAAGATTTTCCATCAATCCCAGATATCAGTGAAGAATATACTTTTACAGTAACATCACGAGATTTAATGAACGCGATTAATCAAGTAGCCTTTGCGGCCGCAGCTGATAATACCCGACCAATACTTTCTGGAATATTTTTTAAAATTGAGAAAGATATTTTAAAAATTGTCGCGACAGATAGTTATAGATTAGCGGAAGAGAAGGTTAAAATTACAAAAAATGAGAAGACGAATAAGAGTTTTATTGTCCCAACAAGAACGATTAACGAAGTAGGTAAGATATTAAAAGATGCAGGAGAAAAAGTAGATATTTCTTATGATGAAAATCAAATACTTTTCAATTTTGGATCAATTCATCTTGTCTCAAGACTTATTGATGGCCAATATCCAAATTATGAACAGATTATACCAGCTGAATTTGAGAATGAAGTAATTGTTGATAAACAGGAATTGTTCAATGTTTGTAAAGTAGCAAGTCTTTTTGCAAGAGAATCAGCGAATAGTATAAAAGTCAATGTCTCTTTTGAAAAAGGCAAAGAAAAAGACGAGAAAGGAATTCTTTCTATCATCGGTCAAGGGGTTCAGGTTGGTGAAAGTGTTAGCAAAATACCAGTAAAAAGTAAGGGAAAAGAAATCGAGGTGTCTTTTAATGCTAAATATATTCTTGACGTATTATCTGCAATACCTGAAAAAAATGTCGAAATTAAATTCAGTGGTGCAAATAGCGCGGGGTTAATAAAAGGTGAGGGGAAGAATGATTATCTTTATATAATAATGCCGTTGAGGAATTAAACAACAAAGCAAAAAATCAAAAAAACAATGGATAGAATCGGAAAACTCACAAAAAGTGTTTTGGTTGGAAAAAACTTAAACAGAGCCGCCCAAGCGGCTCTTGTTTGTCATGAAGCAGAAAAGGCTTTAGAGGGGTTATTTGATAAAGATTTTTTAAAACAGGTTAAAATAATATCCTCTCGCGATGATTGTTTGTATTTAAGTACAACAGGTAGTGTTTATTCACAGGAGGTTAATTTAAGAGAGAAAGATATTTTAGACGCAATAAATAAATTACTTCAAAATAAGTCAATAACAAGGATTCGTTTCAAGAGCAAAGCTAAGGAATATTAATATCCAATGTGAACAAAGTCGCCCATATAATCACTCTGCCAAAGATCTCTCATTCCTCTAAATACCTCATAGCGCGAATATTTTTCGTCAGCAAGACCAGGGCTTTTTTGACCGTTTGAAAGCGTTTCTTGACCATGGAAATAGTCAACGTCTTCTTTCCGGAAAGTACCCATTATCGTAGGGAAAAGGTTGGGGTCATTTGTTCTCGTCGGTTCATCTATTCGCAGCATATCTTCAATGAGTCGCCGTATATTTATTTGTGCCCAGGAAGTTAAAAGTTGCGGCATCTCTTCTTCTGCTCTACACCATTGAGTTGTTGGACCACCGGCAATAAAGCTCGGGTCTCCAGGGCACGTCATCTGCATTTCTATTTTCGAAAATCCAAATACTAAAGTGTAGACAAACATGGCGGCAGCTATATAGAGACCTATCGGACCCATGGTAGCGGCAAATGATCCTGCGCTAACTGATCCTGCGGCAACACTAGCGGCGATTTGTGTCATAGCCAGATAAGCAACACCAACACCAATTGCAGCTGACAATGTTCCGGGTGGCACCCCAAGCTCAGCATCTGCCTTCATCAGTGCCTTACCAAAAAGTAATTGAACAGCAACGAGGAGAAATTGTGTCGGAGACATGTTTCCAGCTGCAAATTGCTTATAGTTTGAAATAAGCGACCCTGTTGTCCCCGAAGGAAGACCAATTTGTTTGTCTATTAATCCATATACCTGACCCTGTATAGTGTCTTTACTAAAACCAGGGGTGCTAAATTTCCCAGTAGTAAGATAGCTAAAGAGATTTTTTGCTGTGTCTGGGGGTAGTTCAATACCGAGCTTTTTGGATAAACCTTGGTCAACAAAACTGAAGACAGTATTTTGGATACCTTCTCTGCTGGCAAAACTTTCCTTGAGCTTATTAATATCACGAGTTTCAGTGAACGAATTAAGCGCATCCATAATGTAGGCGTTGTTGGTTATGTCTGGTCCCAATACACCCGTAGTACTTATCGCATAATTAATACCACAAGCCAAAAGCATATTATTTCTATCTTTATCATTGCCGCTAAACATTGCAGCAGTAAACCCGGGTAGTATTGGGGTAACACCGCGTACTTTAAACGTAGCCATTAATTGCGCATCCATATAACCATTGATCATATTTTTCCGCGCAATAGATTTTATATTAACAGAGTGGTCTAAAATATATTGATTCTCGGCGTTTTTATATTCTTTTAGGTCATTTGGCAAAAGTGGGATACCATTTTTTTCTATATAATCTTGTGTAAAGTCATCTCTCATTTTTGATTCTTCACTTGCAGTAAGTTTGCTGCGCAGCCCCATTGCGGCGGCAACATCCTCATAATTTAATTGGAATCCCGCAGGTATTATCTGGGAGTTATGCCCCTCCTCGTCCAGTTGTGTGTTTGCGCGGTTTACCATGTTTGTGATACTCATGGCGGTAAAGATCTTCATGTCGCCTTTTTTCAGATTTTCTAGATCTTTGTCTGGTAATTGGATTCCAGGCACTATCACGTCTCCCTCAGTAACCTCCCCGGTATCAGGGTTTATTATGTCTTGTTTAACTGCTGTAGTATTCTCAATAAAACCTTTGAGCGTAGTGTTCAAAATTAATTGTCCGCAGCGGCTTCTGTTATTTTTTACAAAATTAACCATCTCTTCTTCCGATAGGTCCTTACTTCCTATTGGGCAGCTGTCTGCTGCATCTGTTTTTATCTCGGCATCGCCAAAATAAAAACCCGGGTTTAAAATATCGGTCGGTATATAATATTGGAAAAGAGTCAAAAGTTCATTTAGTCCAGTGTCTTTTTCACCGAATATTTTTTCAGATAATCCGCGCAGTCCCTGAGCGAGAAGTATCGATGGCGCCTCATTGGGATATTTAATGAGGTTTTCAATTGTTCCTGTCGTAAAGCCAGCCTTATCATCGAGATCAAAGCCACTTACTGATTGTAAAGAAGCAAAAAGCGTGGCTTGTTTTTCTTTATCTTTCCTTAATGATTTTGGATCTTTGAGTGTTTCATAAACATTTGTTAGCAGGTTGGCGTAACTCATTATTTTTTGAGTTTTCGGATCATTCTGGTCTCCCATTCCTCCGCTTACTAGCGAAGCCGCAAGACCGGTAAGAAATCCGGGTTTAGCGACTTGAGTGAACGCGGATTTTCTCACTAGCTCAATATAGTCAGTAATACTAATTTCTTTTTGTAGTAGCGCTTTAGTTGGAGTTGTGCTTCCTCTTGGCGTTTCAACGTTTAATATTTCCAATAGATTATCTACCGTTGTGGATCGCGAAATATTTGTGGTCTGACTCCAATAAGGAGAATTAATATCTTTTCTAAAAACAGAATTTTTCAAAAAAGTTCTTAAGTTGGCTTCCGACTCGCTGTAATTGGTATTAATTCGAAATGCTGCGGCAAATTTGGCGACACCATTAGCTTCCATTATCGCTTCGAGTGAAGAGTCTTTGGAAAATGTTCCTGGTATCAGACCGAGTGTTTGTTCTATTTTCTTTTGAGCGAGATTATCGGTAAACTCTCCTTTTATTTGGTCTATTCCTGCGCCGAATTTGGTTCCTTCAAAAACAGAACCCAAACCAACCAATATTCCCATTTCTTTTTCTGACATAGATGTCATAAGGACTTTGGTAAAAAGGGTTTCAGGATTTTTTATACCGTAAACAACATCTTCTGGTGATAAACCATGCCGGTTCAAAACATCTTGAACATTTTCCGGTAGAAATTGTTTGACCGCTGCGCTAGTTGCTTTGTGTGTTGCGTATGCAGTTTGAACTCTGTGTGTGTAGTCTGTAATACTAATCTCTCCCTTAAAAAGTTTCAATGTTGTTTCGGGTTTCAAGCTGAAATATGAATCGTCTGCCAAGAAAGCATTATAGGCTGATGATTGTTTTCCTTCGCTTGTCGTAAAATCAAAGTCTTTTATTGCTTTCAGGTTTTGGAATTGACCGTCAGTAATCTGGAAGGCTGCCAAGAGATTTTTTTCTGCTGATGTCATCCAGCTGGCAGTATTGGCTACCAGGGTTTTTCTCCATGTGTCCCAAGTAAGACCAGCTGGCAGGGTTTCTGGCGCATTCATCAATGCGGCAATATTGAGTTTTACATCTTGAAGTGTACTGCCAGCAAACCATCCGCTTTTCAATTTTTTTCCAGGGTCAAGCCTGCTTTCAATTGTCATTTCTCCCCATGCGTCACTACCGTTGCCCTGTGAAAGAATTCCAGTTATCTTATCTTTATTTGCCTCCAACATATCCTTTGTTTTTGTACCACCGTTTGCCAAATCAGTGGCAAATTCCAATACCGAATCCTGGCTAATACCAAGTTTTTCCATGGTGCTGATAGTTTCGTCATCAAATAGCTTACCATAAATAAAAGTCTTAACCTCATTTTGAGAGTATTTCTTATAAACAATATTCTTGAATTTCTTCAAGGTCATTTTCCCCTGGAAAAGTTGCGCTGTTGTTCCGACTGGAATTTTCAATTGTTCGTCCAGCGTTTTAGCGACGATATAAGCAGGCGAATTTAATGCAAAGCCATTTTTTTGTAGAGATTTTACTGTGTTTTGTGTCGTATCTTCCAGATCAAATCCAAATTTTTGTAACATGGCATTTTCAGAATCCTTCATTGTTTGTGCATCATATTTAGCCATGTTTTTCATCAGGTTGTCGTTGTTGAGGCGCGCGATATTTTCGACTACCTGAGTCAAATTCGCGCCCGATAGCCAGCCTTGCGGGAGATCGGGGTTAGGATGAATCTCATTTAATGTTTCCTCAATTTTTGTTTGTCCGAGGTTTTCGGATGTATTATCAGATATTGTAGCTTGGGAGTATACGTGCATATACTCAGCAAGCTTTTCTTTTCCGCTCGCCTCAAGAATACCAGAGATACAACTATCTATAGTTCCTGTCTCATCATTTTGGATGGTGCAATCAGCGCCTGGATCGTCAATCAAACCGTCTGTTGTTCCCTCAGGCAGATCCATTCCCTCATCCATTGTCTTCGCTCCAAGCTTTAGAGCAACCCCTATATAATCGCCCTTTAAGAGGCTTTGTATGTCATCATAACCAATTCCATATCCACCGATATTTAAATTTAATTCTTTTGAAATTATATCTCGGCCTTCTCCTTCAAGATGGCTTTTGCCAACTATAGCAGCATATTCATTTGGGGTTAAAGCTTCAACAAAAAGATCATATGTTGAACCCTCATCAATTCCTAACTTTGCGTCGGTATTTTTGAAAATCGAACGGAACCATTCTTCGCTTGTTGCGCTGATTGGCAGTTGGGTTTGGATTTCTTCATAGCTATTATCTGGAGCGAAATATTTGTATAGCGTCTCTTCCCCACCAAGGTTATATATTAGTTCCGATAATTCAGTGCCGACAAAAATCCCACTTGGCATTTCGAGTATCTCCTCTATTTTTGCAGCTCCAATACCCGAACTATCAAATAAACTACCCTGTGCTTTAGTTGTCGCCGAAGGACTCACTTCTGGTTCAGGAATGTAATCAATAGGATATTCTTCTTCACTATTTGTTGCTTGGTTTGCCAATGAACCGCTCGGCAATTCCAATGAAGACTCTAATTTACTCGCGCCAATTTTTATGATTTGATTTGAGGGGTCGTTGAGAATATCTTTTATATTTAGATCGGAACATTTTATTCCAAGAGATTCGCTTTTCTTTCTCTTGGTTGCCATTTCTTCGGCGGTGCTATTATCTCTTAGCGCGTTTGCCTGCTCCATGGCTTCTTGATCCTGCAGAACCGCAATACTATTTTCATACATTTTAATTTGGCTGCTGGCATCCTGCCCCATTATTTTTTTTAGTTCCTCAATTTTCTTATTACTAGCATCTATTTGGGTTTCAAGAAATTGCATCCGAGATAGCGCCCGTGATTTGTAGTTATTATTTTGCTTGTAATCTGCATCTTCAATTTTATTTTCTCCGACAGTATAAAAAACATCTGACCCGCTGTCCGTTCTGAATATTTTTGATACTGAGTTATTTGGTAATCCAAGCAACTGGTTCAATGGGTCCTCTGTAATTACCGTGAATAAATCCGAATTGCCAAATGTCCATTTTCCATCAGTTAACTTTCCTCCTAATAATATTAAATTAGCAGCAAAATTCGCCATTTCTAACTGGCTTTGTTTTTTTTCTTCAGTATAGTCATTAAATAATTGTTTCTTGTAGATTTCATATTTATTCAGTGCTCTATTGAAACCATCGAGATTTGCCTGAATTTCTGAGGCATTTTCGCCATCGATTCCTTCCTCAATATTTTTGGCGAGAGTAATCTGAAGAGCATCTATGCTACTGGGGCTGGACAGACTGACCGCGCTTCTTACCCATGAAATCTTTTCCAGTCGTGAAGTATAATCACTTAGGTTATCTTTTTCTTCTTGTGTGGTTTTTTCTCCTTTGTCTCTGATAATCTTTATTTTTTTCTCAAGATCCGTGATATTGTCCAAAACATCACTGATGCGCAGGAAGGTTAGTTCTCCAAGCTGTTTGTCTTTATATTCAGTTAACCACATTCTTATTTCTTGTCTTTCTTCCTCGATATCAGTTAGTCTTTTCGCCACCTCATCAACCCCAATATCATGAAAAGTTTGAAAATCCGACCTTCCATTTTCTGGGAACAATCTTGCGGCGCTACCTTCTGGGATATCAAAAGCCTCATCTTGTTGGTTTTGCTGGGTATTACTTGTTTGCATTAGGTAACAATCATTTTCAGAAGAAATAAGATTTGCGTTTCGGTTAAACATTCCTCCGCACCGACCAAATATATTATCACTACTGACTTTTTTTATTTCTCCGACAGTATTGTGGTTTTTATAATTCGATACTTTTGCTTGGATAATAACTCTGCCAATTTTTTCTTTATATTGAATAGGGGACTCTTCTTTATCCAAGAGTTTTTGAGTGTCGCCATCATCTATTGGTAAGCTCAAAATAGCATCTATTTGCCCCGGATCATTAGCAAAAATACTATTAAAACTATCACCACCAATTTTTTCCTTGATAGAGTCAATGTTGTTGCCAGCAAATGTACCACCTGCAAGATTAAGAGTTTGTTCTACAATAACTTGCCCAATGTAAGCAAAGATCGTATCGTTTGCGCTCATATAGTTTAGTGAGCCAATTCTTATCCCTAGATTTTTTTCAATTTTTCTCTTGCCGACACTTTCAAGTATCTCCGCAGAGGTATTTCCACTTAAAGATAGCGCTTCTATTTTCATTCTTTGGGCAATCGTTTCCCTTCCTATGTTGCTGGTTATTTCTTCAGGATTATCTATGTTAAGAGCGCTTTCGGGTATATCAAGGCAGCTTGAAACTAGATTTCCTCCCAGATTAGAAAAGAATTTTTCTGATGAAGAATTATCTTGAATTGGATCAATTTTTATTCCAAGTTCTTCGCCAAGAGCCACAATACCAATAGTTTTCACAGCATCATTCAGATTACTGCCACGGATGTCGTATTGAGAGAAATCGTAGCCGGTGTTTTCTGCGATTGTTGAATATAGTTCGCTCAAGGCTTGATTTTCAAAAAGCGTTCCAAATGTGTTTCCAGTGCTGCTGTTCGATGTTCCGAAAGCATCAGACTTACCAAGTTTTGTTGATTGGTCAACAACCATAATATCAACTGGCGGGCGAGGTTCTGTTTTACTCATCTTCTTTATAACTCTTTTTTTGTAGAGTCTTCTTTCAGCATAGTCAATTCCTGATATATCAAAAGCCTGTCCCTCGAAATGGGCGCTGACAACTTCCTCCGCATCTTCTGGCTCATACCATTCTCGGTCAAACTTTCTTTTATTGCTGTCGTACTGGCTTTTTATTCTCCTAACCTTAATCTTTCTGTATCCTGCTCCACCGAGATTTCTTGGGGTAACAAGATAATTTAAAGCTTGGACTACTCGAATATCAACCTCATTATTTCTAATATAAGCCAGGTCTGCTGCCGGTATTACTAACTTTGCGGTTGATCCTATGGAAGCTATAACCGTTAGGCGCCCGATATCTTTATCAATTTCTTCTATTTCGTTTTTATATTTTGTCTTTTCGCTTTCGCTGAGGCTGTTTTTCCATACTTGAACTTTTGTTTTCAAAGCTGTAATGCCTGCTGGGCTCTGATCGTCAGCCGTATTAAGGGCTAAAATAGTAGATTGTAAATCTTGAGTCGTTTCATCAATAACCTGTTCATCTAGATTCACCTCATTGCTTGGTATGTTACTTGTTCCGTCTTCTTTAATGTCAATGCCTGTTTCATCAACATCGCTTTCTGATTCTGCATAAACTGTTGAAGGAAGGTTGATGGGAACAGCGTTTTGTATTCCTTTAACAGTACTAATTTTAGTCATCAACCCTTCGGAAATATCATTAACAGCTTCTCTTTTCATATCTTGATCACCTGTGTAAGCTTGGACAATATGTAGGGCAGATCGCTGAGTTGGGTTATTGAGATCAGCTTTCTGTGGCGCAGTCTGTCCGGTTGATCCATTATTGATGCTGCTTATAATTGCAAAGAATATAATGGCAGTCATGCCAAAAATCAGAAGTATAAGAAAGGATATAACTTTAATTGAGGTCGATATTGTCTTACCTGCTTTACTGTATATTTTCTTCAGTTGCTCTCCAGCGATCGGGACTTTTTCAGCCGTTTCTAGTGCTTTTGTTCCTGCCGTTCCGGCTACTGCTGTAGCAGCTGCTTTGGCTGCGGCTCTTCCCATTGCTTCCTCATCTTCGGGGGTTGTTGCGCCTTCCATTGCTGCTTTCCCAGCGGCCTTTGCACCTTTTGCATAATCTTGTACATCGCCAGCTGGTCCTCCTCCGGCTTTTCCTGCCGCCCCGCCAACTGCTTTCCCTGCATTACCACCAATTGCACCACCAGCCCTTCCCCCCGCAGATCCACTCGAAGCAATTCCCCCAGTTGGGCTATTCGCTGTTTTGCCGACTGTTGGTATGCCGGTATTTGCGCCAGAAGAACCACTCGCTTGTTTTTGGAGTGCGTTTGATGACGCAGCTTTTTCAGCTTCAGGAGTTTTTGATGTCTGGCTTTTGTTTTGGTTTTCTTCTTTTTCAGGCATGAACAAAAAATTATAAATAAATAAAATATATTTTTATACGCAAAAATAGATAGACGCACTTGTCCATATTCATTGTATCCAAAAACCCGGCACAATGTAAGTAGCTTTTTAGCGTTTTTTTAATAAAATTTATTTTTTTTAAACGAGAAAAATGTTGCTATATTTAGCCAAATATAATATAATTGGTTCGATAGCTTTTTACTTATTTATTTTTTTGTGGAAAAGGTTATTAAAAAAGCAGCAGTTTTAAAAAATAAATTAAAAAAAAGGGGGAAGGAAATGAAAAGGATTTGCGGGTTTGTTTTTCTGTTTGCTTTCTTTTTTGGGGTTTACGCCATGGCCGAAAAAGACAACAAAGATTACGTCAGTAAAAGTGGCGCTATGGTAAACAAGGAGTGTTCTGGCTCGTGGGAAAGTTCGTGGTCATGTCGGTACTATCTTCGAAACGTAACACAAAAATCAAGAAAACAGATATTTAGTATTTCCGGTGAAAGCGTTCCAAGATCAGAAGTTACATGGGATCCGGGCGGACGCTATATCGCCATAGCAGGATCGGAAAATTCTCGGGAAGCATATCTTTTTCTCTATGATTTGAAAACCGGCAGCGGGAAGATAGTGGATACATTCAACAATAATGATCCTGTGGTAGACAACACCATTGGATTTATTTCCGAGAAATATCTTTCGAAAGCGAAAGAAAAATCATTCGTTCCTTATCCGGGTTTTGTTCGTTTTTCTGATGGATTGCTTACCTATTTTCACTTATCACTAATGGGTGAAGCTGATTGTGAGAGCGGGTGGAAAGCGACAAAATTCCAAATAAATCTTGCAACTGGAAAGAAAGTATCTTGGAAAGAAAGAGAACATACGGTTCGCGCGGATATTGCGATAGAAAACTGTCCGTAAGAAAAAAATCCAAAAAGGAGAAAGTGAAATGAAAAGAATTATTTTGTTTGCTGTGGTGCTGTCGATTATTTTTGGAGGGATTGCAAGAGCCACAAACTCTTCTTATCCCTCACCGGACGGGAAGAAAAAAGCTGTTCACAACTGCAAAGAAGCTTATGAAAAGAGTGTATGCGCTGCCAATAATACTATTCAATATAAGACTGTCTGTACTTTTCATATGAAGATGAATGGGCAAAGTTATCTTATAACCGATGGATATTTCTTTGACAAAAAAAAGGAATATGCGAAGTACCACACCCTGTTTATTGGTAAACCAGTATGGTCAGCTGACAGTAGATATTTTGTCTTTCTGAAAGTCGGGACTCCACTCCATGACTCAAATGTAACTTTGTATGACACTGAAAAAGGAGGAGTATTCGGAAAGAGCATTATCTCTCCCGGCAGTCATGAGGGATTTTGTGCTCCTGATAAAAAAGGTGATGTGTCATATAATCCCGAGGGAAAGATTTTTATGCACAAAAACTCTTTCTCTATATGCATTCAAGACTACCAATCTGGGGTCGATGGCGGCTTTAGCGATGGCGCAAACACAACGTTTTATGACGCGATTATGTATGAGTTCTCATTTGAAGGAAGACAGATTTCGAAGCGTGCGATCAAGGTATTCGAAAAGGTTGAGTATGCGTCAGAATATGATTCAGAAGGGAATTGAGTAACAAAGTTTTTTTAAATCAAAATTTTAGGGAGTCCTCACGGGCTCTCTATTATTTCATGAATAGGGTAATAATTGCGATATTTAGCCAAATATGGTATTATTATTTTATAGCTTTTTATTACATTTTCTTTTTCAAAAAGAAAATTCAAAAATAAAGCAGTAGTTTTAAAAAACCAGAGAAAAGAGGAGACTGACTATGAAAAAAACTGTTGCGATAATGTTCTTTATATTTGCATTGATGTTGAGATCAACTGATGTGCAGGCTGCAAAAAAAATATCTGAGTTTCTATCTCCCAATGGGATGTGGATGGTCGCGGTTTTCTGTGAGCCGAGTGACTACTGTTATATTGGCGTAAAAGAACTTGCAGTCAAAAATAGCAAATTTAAAGTTGCTGCAAAGTTCAAAAAGGATAGCCGTTTTATAATCCAAAGCACAGCGAATATTTTATGGTCACCCAATGGTAAGAATTTTATTTTTGATGGTCTCGATAGCAATGATGATCTTATGACAACAATTATTGTTATCTATAATATTGGAGCCAAGAAGATTAAAACGATCGAGAATAGTAATATCGACACATTGCCTATACTTAAGGGTAAATTTTTTTCATACAAAGTGATTGATCAAATCGTGGATAATAGCAGAAAGTGCCCTAATCAAGTTTTGTACAAAGGAAGAAATGTGGTAAGAGATTTCTCGGGAAATCTTATTAAGCAAACCCCTTATGAGAGATGTGGAGAGGGGGCTGGTTGAAAAATTAAATTTACAGTTCAATAGGATAGGGAGCCGCAATTCGACTCCCTATTTTTTATTCACAGGCCTGCGCTCGGAGATATACATTTCTTTTGATATCAAAGGCCTTAACCTTACTTCTAGTTGTAATTCTTACACTTCCACCTCCAGGGTCACTACCACCTGATTCAATGATCCTTGCTGAACCATCAGTGTTTGTTGAAATAAATATTACAACGTGTCCAGGAGAAACAATTAGATCACCAGTTTTTAGCTCCTTGGGACCGGATAATCTACGTAAAAGTGAGTTACCTGGCAATGTTGCTGTAGTATTACACCACAACCCTCTTTTGTTTTCTGGGAATATTCCTGAATCCCTATATACTCTACTTACAAAACCAGAGCAATCAATTCCCAAAGAGCCCACCCCTTCGCGACCATTCGAATTTGTTCCGCAATGTCCATTTGGTGAACCAGTAGGTTTGCCTTGGCTATATGGTATCCCAATATATTTTTGAGCTTCGGACATTATTCTTTCACTGCATTTTCCGGAAACAAGTGGTCCGATAGGGCCATCAGCAAGTGCTCCTGCGATTGCAACACACTGACCTTTACTAGTAAGATTTGCATAATTAGTTTTCATTTCATTACCAGCCTTCACTGCGGCTGTGCAGAGGTCTTTTTGGGTGGCAGAATATGTCGATGATCCGGGTTTTAAATAACATCCTCCATTATAATGATAAATATATGCGCAATAAGCTAATTGAATTCCCGTAGCACCTTTACAATCTTTAAAACCTTGTAGGTCTGGGTATCCCATTGTTTCAGAGAAATACCTTGCGCCAGCATATAAAGATCTTTCAGGATCAAACCTTGCGTCATTAGAAGGTGGTGGTTTGTCGGTATAAATAGTTCCGAATGGCCAAGTCTTGCCTTGTGGGTCAGTACCACCATGGAATTCAACCCATTTTCTGTTTTGTGCAGTGCTTGTCAAAAATTGTCCCAGTCCTGTAGCGGAAGAAGGGTTATATGCATTTGGTTTCCAGCCCGACTCTACCTGAATAATAGAAATTAATAATGCTTGGTCGCCCCCAAAATATTTATCAGACGCGTCTTTTATCCAGCCTGGAAGATTTGGGTCATTAATGTAGCGAGATGTATTAATTAATCCTGTGCTACTGCAGCTTGATGTGTTTCCACCATCATAAATATATGCACCAGCGGCTGCATCCGGTGGCGCGCCAAAAGCTTCTTTTGATGCTCCGCAGAGAGCATCTTTCGCTTCTTGTGAATTACCCGTCAAAACGACATTGAAGAGAAAACTTTTTACACCAGAACAAGGCCCGCCGGAGCGGGAAAGTATTGATAATAAAAAAGCCAACAGCATTACTATAATAGCAATGTATAAAATTGCCGGCAGTAAACAACAGAACAGGCCGCTTTTTGCATTATCATTCATGAGATTTAATATAATATCAATTATTTAAATTTGCGATAGGAGTTGAGAAAATTCCCGTGTCACCAATTAAATAAACATTTGAAACATCATTAATTATTCCGGTGATTGTCTCAGGCAATCCTTCTTGATTGATTTGGATTGTGATTTTTTCACCGGTTGTTTTAATTTTTACTAACTCCTTATTGTCTGTTACGGCAATTACTGTATCATCTGATAACCAAGTGCAGTTCGTTATTTTTGCTTCTGCTCCAGTATCAAGCAGCGCGGAACCGGCCTCTTTTTCAAAATCATAAATACTCAATTTTGCTCCGGAATTAAATATGATCTTGCTAGCTGACGGTGAAAACAATGCTCCGTAAGATATATTGTCAGTTGAAAGTTTTGCATTACTTCCGCTTGTTGATCCAGAAGGAGTTTCAATATTGGTATTTGGGTCGATCTCGGTTTTAGTTTCGAAATTATAGGCGAAGACGTTCGTTTCTCCGCCAGGATTATCTGCAAATATTGCTATTCTTACCCCATCTGAAGACCAGATTACGTCCGGATCAAATTGAATGGTTTTGATATCAACGATATTTTGGTAGTTAGTACCGTCGATATTTGCTATCGCCAGTGTTTTTTTGGTTCCATTATTATAATAGTATGCAATCTTGGTGCCGTCAGGTTTGAATGTAATGTTTTTTATATCTGGGCTAAGAGGTTTAACGTTTACATTTACTACATCTTTTCGGTCAAGATCAATCACCCAATTCATTTCCGTTCCTTCGCCGTATTGTTCCTGAAAAGGAAGTAATGAGCCATTATTTTGTTCAGAATTTTTGATTCTTACAGCTGCTTGTCGATATGTTTTGGACCATGTGATTTTTTTGATATCAGGCAATGAATCCGCCAATATAACTGTTTTTTTATCATCGGAGTTATAATTATACTCCTTAATTGATGTCCATTGTTCGCCTTTTTCCAGATAAATAATAGTTCCCAATTCAGTATTAATAATTGGGCTCATTATATTCTGTTCAAGTACGGGGCTGAAAGTCAAAAACTGTGAGAGATTATAATTCACACTGCTGGATCCTTTTACATTAAGTGTTTGTTTCAAGGTTGAGTAGCCATCTTTCGAAATAGATACGGAGTAGGTTCCTTTTTTAAGATTTAGGACTAATTTACCGTTTTTGGCAGCGGCATTGGCAGATCCGGGTATTGAGATATTAGCTTCAGGCGGATTTACGTTAATAGTTACAGAATATTTTTTTGTATTTAAATACAATAAATATCCTGCAATAGCGAGCGCGACAACCACAACGGCTATTATTATACCAATGATCATTTTTTTGTTGCCTGAGCCTTCGCCGCTGGATCTTGAGCTGGCCATTCTTTTATTGAAAGCGTCGATACTAGAGGCTTCTTTTGGCGGTATTGGTGTGCTTGTTGGTGCTGATGTTTGTGCCGGATTATAATAAAAAGAACTGCTTTCAGATGCAGGTTTTGGAGAACTTGCAGTACCATTCAAAAGATCATCAATATTTTCTGCCGGTTTGGGGTCTGTGGATAAGTTTCGTACTGGTGTGTTAATTTCTGGCGATACCGGGATATTTGGGGGAGTATCACCTGATAAACCAGTTTGGTTTGTTTTTATTTCATCTTCCATTTTTCCTCCTTTTTGTAAGCGAAATCTATGTCGCTATTTTTTGTATTTTTATATATAAATCAGGTATATAAAGCCATTTTTCTTTTTTTAACACCAAAGCAAAGAAAGACGGCAACTCTCTTTTGCCAAATTATAACACAAATATTTAGAATATTGTACAATGATTATTCTTGACTTTTTCATATTTCTGTGATACAATGATCTAATTTTGAAAAATCAGTTAGATGGTTTTTCGAAATAAAAACAAACACACATATGACAACCAACACATTACAATTTGCGCTTAACGAGAATAAAAGAATTAAAGATCTTGCTGACAGTATCGGAAATCTTACCAAGATGAAAAAAATGTCAGATCTTTCAACGCTGCGTCCAGAAGACATCCTTGTACTTTTTCAGCAAGGTAAACTGAAAGAAAAAGACACGATGTTTTGGCTTGGTGTATTAGCGCTCAATGCTGAGGAAAAAGCCAAGAAACATGAGATGTTGGCTACAATGGATGAACTGACTCAAGTATATAACCGTAGAGCATTTATTGATAATATTTCCAAAGAATTGGCACGGTTGCGAGCGAAACATTTGCAAATCGAACAATTACTTTCTGAACCGATTACATTAACTATTATGATGGTAGACATTGATCACTTCAAACATGTTAATGATAGATATGGTCACTTGGCAGGAGATATGGTTTTGCGCGGTGTTGCCGGTACGCTAAAAAATCAAGTCCGCGAAACAGATTCAGTATTCAGATTTGGTGGCGAGGAATTCGTGATATTGCTTCCTGATACCCCAAAAGAATTAGGCGTTGAAGCAGCAAAAAGAATCATTAAAGCAATTGAAAATAATAAGTTCACGATTAATAAAAGAACTGGAAAAGAAGTGCGCGTAACAGCAAGTATCGGTGTTCACTCTGTAGAGGGACGCGATATAGCAAACGTCAGAGTTACTGATATGCTGATACCAAAAGTTATAGCCAAGGCTGATGAAGCGCTTTACTTCGCAAAAGAAAATGGCAGAAATCAAGTTGTTCTATGGAACAAAGCAATGAAAAAATAATAAACAATTAAACAATAAATCAAATGAGGGAACTCTGAAATTAATCGGGGTTCCCTTTTGAATTTTGAAAATTTGGATTTGTTTGGGATTTGTGATTTAGGATTTGGGATTTTCATATCAAATGGTCTCTTGTCTTTTATTGCACAGTAAGTATAATAAATATTGAAAGGCAAAAGGGACAAGAATGTAACCTTATTTTTGCTATATTTGTGTATAAAAAACAAACACACAATGAATTTTCAAAAAAAAGGAGGAAAAAATAAAAGGGTGTTTTTGATACTGACAGTACTTTTTGTATTGTCTTTTTTTATATCCCTGATCATCCCTTTAAAAGCAAGTGCCGCGGAGCTAGCGCCGATTTCTCTCAATGACCCAGGAACACTGGAATATTATTCAGGCTATGGCATCAATGATGTAACTGACGATAATCTTACCGCAGTAAACACTGCAATAATAGCTGCGCAAGATGTTAAAAAAGCAAATTTAACTACGGACGAAGCACAAAATGTTGTTGATGAGATAATAAAAAGCAGCGAGGAGTCGGTACCGCCGATATCGGTTAATGATAATCCTGGAACTCTTGAGTACTATGAGAATAATGGAATTACTGGTGTAACAGAAGAAAACCTTAGGGCTGTTAATACTGCAGTAATAGCAGCGCAAGATGTTAAAAAATCAAACTTAACCAAGGCCGAAGTCCAGGCAGCAGCTAAAACTGCGGCAGTCAAAGGCGGTTCGTCAAGTAGTTCCGGCGATGCTTCCAAATGTCCTGATGATGTTTCTGGAATGGATTTTATGGGTTTGATGAAAGACTTTAAACAATTGCCAAAGAATATGTTTTGTAAATTTTTTGATATTTTCTTATTCCCACCGCGCTTACTTGTTAATAATTTCCTAACTACTGATAGAATGTCAAATTCTTTAACCCTGCCAACTAATATTGCAGCCGGTAATTTTGTGATTGAGATGTGGACGATAATTCGCAATATTATAAATGTTCTATTTATGTTGGCTTTTATGATAATGGCTCTACTGAATGTGTTAAATACTTTGGGCTTAGGATCGGTCTTGGGTCAAAAACTTGAAAGCTGGCAGGTAAAGAAAATGATACCGGCAATGATTGGTGCAGTAGTGTTGGTTAATTTCAGCTTGTCTATTTGTAATCTTTTTGTTGACGCTTCGAATTACCTTGTCGGTCTATTTTTACAAAGTTCCGGATCTGGTGGTATTGCTGAGGGCATAGACCCAATATTTAATGGCGGTTTTTCCGCATTTATGGTACTTGACGGCGTCGCTTTAGCTGCAGTGGTAGTAAAGGTTATCGCGATCTGGGCATTTACTATAGTCTTGTTATATACTTGGATGATTTTGTGGGTGAGGAAAATAATAGTACAACTTCTCTTCATTTTTTCTGCTACGCCGTATATAGCAAATGTTATTCCTTTCAAACAAGTTACTGATCTCGTGGGAAAATGGACGGGATATTTCGTGCAATGGGTTTTTATGGGCCCTCTCGTGGCATTGTTTCTATATATTAGTGCAAAGGCGATTAGCATTACCGGCGATGTTGTGCCGACTATCGATCTCGGTATCGACCCAAATGGTATTGAAAAAGGAAACTACAATCTTACACAATTAATATTAGCAATTATTGTAATTTATATTGGTATTACTATGACAATGAAGATGTCAAAAGAGGCAGCTACCGTAGTGGATAAAGGAATCAGCGCAGCGACCGGTGGGAAGGTGAAGGGTATGGGAGATGTTCAAAAATGGGCGGGAAGTCAGGTAAAAAGAGGATCCGAGACAAGATTAAAAGAAGCGGCAAAAAGAACAGATGAAGACAACAAAACAATGCGTCAAAAAATTGGTTCTGGTTATGCAAGAGCCGTGTTAGGAGCAAAGGAAATTCCGAAAAGATATGAAGAGCCGCGAGCTGCCCGTGCAAAGGCTGCCGAAATGGATTGGGACAAATATAAACAAAACAACCTTACTGGCCCAGCATTTAACGATAAAATGTTCGCTGAAGCAAAGAATAGAGGGAATTATCAACCTCGCGCCTTAAGTAATGCTATACTTGATCCAAAATTAACTAAGATCGAACACGCAGCATCATTAAAAGTATTGCAAGATAAAGCAAAGGGGATAGGTGTTATGAGCGATCAGGAGCAAATGACCGCAATTAAAGAACTAGAAAAACTACGTGGTCAAGGAATCGATCCAGAAGGAAAACTACCTATATGGAGTAACTTTAAGAATTATAGGGAGCTCACAGGGAAGAAACCAACGGTAGACAATTATTTCAAGGACGAAGCGGCTATAATGAGCTTGAGCGAAAACCCAGACATTATTAAAGAGTTAGATTTAAACAAGTTTAGTCAAGAAAATAAAAACGCCGTTAGCAAGGTTTTAGAAGGGAAAAGGAATGAAATGAAAGCAAAAATGAAGGAGGTTGGGAATTTAGGAGCATTAGAAGACGATGATTTAACAGATTTATTGAACAAGATAGAAAAAAATGAGGATATAAAAAGTTATTTTGGTAATAATGAAACAGATGCAAAAAATTTCCGTCAAAAACTCGCTATAACAGATGAAGCAATTTCACATGGGAAGATTATGGGATTAGAAAGAAAACTGACCGGCGCAATTAAGAATAGCAATGTTCAAAGAATGCGCGCAGAAATAAATGACCCCTCATTAATGATGGCATATGGTGGTGATGAAGAAAAGTATTACGAATATTTAGAATCATTTGCCAACTCAATAGAGGGGGCTTCTCCAGAGAAGGCGTTTGAACTTGGAAAACAATTTTATCCCGATATAGCTTTGGTAGATAAAACGAAACCAGAAGAAATTAAGGCGAGCGGTGAAAGAATGAAATTATATGCAAATGAGATGAAGGAAGTGCTAAATTGGCGCAGACCCGATTCTCAGGGTGGTAGCGAGTCAGATAGGAAAAAATTTAAATATGCATTAAAAAAGAAAAGTTCAAATCTATAAATTGAGGCTAAATCTATGCCAGATCAATATAAAGTTCCACAAAACCTGGATGTCGAAGATAAAATTATTGGGCCTTTCACGCTCAAGCAATTCGGTTTTTTGGTTGGTGGAGTTCTGCTGATTTATGTTCTTTACACAATTCTAATGCCGATGTTTGGTTTAATGGTTGTTATGATTGTTGATGCCCCGGTAGCCGTTCTGACTATTGCGATAGTTTTTGTGAAGATTAACGAAAGACCATTCCTTACTTTTTTGGCATTTCTACTTGGATTTGTGAAAAATCCAAAAACGATGAAATGGCAGAAAGCTTCAAAACTCAAAGACTTTGGAACTATGGTGAAGGCAAGTAGTGAGGAAAAGGAAAAACAGAAAGAAATGGCAAAACTTGCGCGAAGCGGTGTGGTAAGATCGCGATTGAATGAATTGGCATTAACATTGGATACAAAAGGTTGGAATGCGGAATCGAACGAAACAGAAGGTAGAGTTGCCTCTCCAGGGGTAGTGCAATCGGCATTGAGAGAAAATGTGAAAGCGGATACGAATCTAACAGAGTTACCTTTGGATTAATAAGAATTTGCAATTGCGTAAAAAGATAAGTGTTGTATAATAAAAAAAAATTTCAAACAAAAACAAAATGGCAGTTCAAGAACAAAAACAAAAGGGACAGGTAGAAACTGCTCCCGCAAAACCCGGTTCGACTCAATATTATATTGATATAGATCATTTTGAGGAGGGCATTCTCGTAATGAAGGATGGAAGTATGCGTATGGTACTTTCCACTTCTGCTGTTAACTTTGAATTAAAATCAGAGCTGGAAAGAAACGGAATTATTTACGGTTTCCAATCATTCTTGAATTCTCTCGACTTTCCTATTCAAATAGTAGTCCAATCGCGCAAACTTGATCTTGAAGGATATCTGGATGGATTAGCAGAAAATTCCAAAAAAATTAGTAACGAATTACTAAAAATTCAAATTCGCGACTATATTATATTTGTGCAAAATATAATACAGCAGACAAATATTATGCAAAAAAGATTCTACGTTGTTATCCCGCACTATCCGAATGCTTTCAAAAAAGTAGGAGCGGTCGGAAGGAGTTCTTCTGCAGGAAAAGGAGCTATTGCAGTTGGGAGTTTTGCTGATGAAAAAAAATATCTGATTCAAAAAGCTGAAACAGTAGCAATGGGTCTGCAAGGAGTTGGGGTGCGCGCAATTCAGCTTGATACGCAGGAATTGATTGAACTATTTTATGGTGTTTATAATCCCGATCAGAGTACGGCGCAAAAATTAGTTGACGCATCACAATTTGAAACAGAGGTGATTGAAAAAATGCCGAAAGAAATGAATATCTAGATGGGGAAGAATTTAGAATACAGAATCTGGAATTTAGAATAACGAATAAAGGATTTAGAATGGATATAGAAAAAGAGAAGATTAAAAATTTTACAGATTTAAGAACTTGGCAGGAAGCGCATAAATTAGTTTTAATGATTTATAATGCCACAAAGGATTTCCCAAAAGATGAGATGTATGGTTTAACAAGCCAAATTCGAAGAGCAGCTGTTTCAATATCTTCAAACATAGCTGAAGGATTCACAAGATATTCATATAAAGAAAAAATTCAGTTTTATTATATCGCTAGCGGTTCCGTAACTGAAGTCCAAAACCAAATAATAGCAGGAAAGGACATTGGTTATCTAAATCAAGAAGTATTTACAAATTTATATAGTAAAAGTATAGATGTTCACAAATTATTAAATAGTTTAATAAGAGGATCAAGAAACCATTCCTAATTCGTTATTCTAGATTCTAAATACTAAATTCTATTCTATGGATGATGCAAAAAAAATAATTGATTCAATATTGGCACCGGCGACAAATAATCCGCCGGTCAATACTGGTATGGCAAATCCAACTGCCACGGCTCAGCCGATGCAGCCTGTTCAAATAAATACAACTTCAGTGGGCGCGCCTGCTCAGGTTCAAACTGAGCCATCCCCAGTAGCAGCTGCTCCACAAAAAAAAGGTTTTTCTCTTTTTGGTTCAAGAACTATGTCAATAGATATTGGAAAACAAAAAGAAGAGGAAAGGTTGAAAAAAGAAGCGGCGAAACGTGAAGAAGAAGCTCGAAGAACCTATGAAAAAGGTCTTGCTTCAATCCGCGACCTGATAGCTCCATCTTCTGTGCAGATTACTCCCAACTATATAGTTATCAACGATCTTTTTATTCGAACGTTATTTATTTTTAATTATCCAAGATATATTTTCCCAAACTGGCTCTCTCCTTTAATCAATATTGATCAGACGATGGATATTGGGATGTTTATTTATCCGCGTGATACAAAAGGAGTTTTGGATACACTGCGCAAACGTTCCGGTCAAGTACAGGCGGCTCTTCAAAATGAGGCGGAAAAAGGATTGGTTCGTAATCCGGAATTGGAAGGAGCTTACCAGGATATTGAAGAATTGCGTGACAGATTGACTCGTGGCGAGGAGAAACTTTTCCAATTTGCAATTTATATTACTATCTACTCTAAAACTTTGGATGAGTTGGATATGTTGTCAAGCCGTATCGAATCCCAATTAGGCGGTTCATTGATTTACTCAAAACGCGCTGGTTTTCAGATGAGTGAAGGTTTCCGCTCAACAATACCTTTGGGAAGTGATCTTTTGGATGTTGCCAGAAATATGAATACTGGCGCACTTTCTACTGCTTTCCCATTCGCTTCAATGGATCTGACTAGTAATGAAGGAATTATGTATGGAATCAATCGTCATAATAATAGTTTGATAATATTTGACCGATTTAGTCTCGAAAATGCCAATGCGGTAGTATTCGCAAAATCCGGCGGAGGGAAATCATATTCAGTAAAACTCGAAGCTTTGCGCTATATGATGACCGGGGCAGAAATCATTATTATTGATCCAGAAAACGAGTATAAAAATCTTTGTAAGGTTGTGGGAGGTTCGTTTCTCAACATGAGTCTTTCTTCTGATGACCGTATTAATCCTTTTGATTTAACAAAATTACCCGATAATGCAACCGAAGCTGAAGCAGAAGACAATATCCGGAATGCCCTAATTACTTTAAAGGGTTTATTCAACCTGCTTTTAGGCTCCATGAACCCAGAAGAGGATGCGATTGTAGAAAAAGCATTAGCTGATGTTTATACAAGCAAGGGGATTAGCAAAGATCCACAAAGCCAAAAAAATCCGCCGCCATTGATGTCGGATTTTCACGAGGTTTTGAAGAAGATTCCTCAGGCTGATTCTATTGTAAAAAGATTAGACCGTTATGTTACCGGTACTTTCTCCAATTTCTTCAACCAGCCCACTAATATTAATATGAATAATCCTTTCGTGGTGTTCAATATTCGGGATCTTGAAGCCTCTTTTCGACCAATTGCCATGTATATGGTATTGGATTTTATTTGGTCCAAGATCAAACATGAGAAAAAGAAACGCTTATTAATAGTTGACGAAGCATGGACAATGATGGAGCATGAGGATGCTGCCAGATTTATTTTCTCAATTGCCAAAAGAGCTCGTAAATATTATTGCGGTCTTACCACTATTGCGCAGGATGTCGAGGACTTTCTGGGAAATAAATATGGCAAAGCTATTATAACCAACTCATCGCTCCAATTGCTCTTGCGTCAGTCGCCAGCCTCCATTGAAGCTGTAACAAAAACTTTTAATCTTACTCAAGCTGAAGCAGCGCTGCTACTTGAATCAGGTGTTGGCGAAGGCCTTTTCTTCGCGGGATTGAACCATGTCGCAATAAAAATCATTGCTTCCTATACTGAAGACCAAATTGTCACAACCTCGCCAAAACAGCAAATCGAACAAGCTGCTGCAGCTGGAACCACTTTGGAACAAACGGAAAAGACATAAAAAATAGTTCCAGAATTATGATCGCTATTTTTATTGATTAGCCCCACATATCTATGCGGGGCTTAAAAAATCCTATCTATTTTGCTTATTTTTTGATTTTGAGGTAAAATATGAGTATTATGAGTCGTTAAATATTTATGAATATGTTTTTATAAATAAATAAACCTATGGTAGATCAAGACTTAGTAGATTACATAAAAAAGTATCGCACACAATTTGACATGGATCAATTAAGAAAAGGGCTCATGGACCAAGGTGTTGAATATCGTGATATCAAGGAAGCGCTTGATTTTATTGATCAGGAAAAAAGAGAAAAAATAGCCGAAATTATCAAAGGTGATGATATTTTTGGTGAGGAAGAAGAAAAAACACTTCATAAAAGAAATATCATGAAAGAAGTCCGAGGAATGGTTGAAGGTGTTGGTGATAAAATAGGAGAGGGAGGTTATAAAGAAAAGATTTCCGGGGCTTGGGATAGTGTATCTTCATCGTTAGGAGTAAAAAGAGATGACAAAACGCTGTATTTCGATGCTATTCGCTACGGTGCTATATCCTTCCTATTTTTGACTCTAATTGAAAGCATTTTTCGTTACTTGGGAGGTAGAATTGTCATACCACAATTAGTTACTCAATTCAAAGATTTCTGGTATGCAAATTTCCCGGACATTTTCCTTTCAAAGATATTTACCTTTGATTTTTTATTGGGGATGGCTTGGAGTATGGTTGTTGGTGGAGTTCTTTCATTTATCTTCGTAAAATTTTTGGCAAAAATTTGGCCATTTAAACTGTGGCATAAATTAAATAAAAAGGTTTTTGCGTTGTTTTTGATTTTTGAATTGATTTTTGGTTTTGTTTTTGCGGTATCTTTTTCGGAAATAACTTTCAAACATATATTAGGATATCTGGTTGTCTTTGTCGGGATAGTATTGGCATCTTACCTATCCAGTAGTTACTTTGCCACCAATATGGAAAGAAAACACGAGGAGAGGATAAGGGAAATCATCAAGTAAATTCAAAATTTAAATTTTGCTCTATGAAGAAGTTAAAAGAATTAGTTCGTAAATATACTCCGAAGTTTATTTTTTCTCTTTATTATTTTTTATGGTCAGCTCTTGCTGCAACGATATTTCGTTTTCCCGCCAAAGAACTACTCGTGATCGGTGTTACTGGTACAAATGGCAAAACTACCACGGTAAATGTCATAGCCCATGTTTTGCAAAGCAATGGTATCCGTACTGGCATGCTTTCAACTGCCAATTTTAAAATTGGAAACAAAGAATGGGTAAATAAATCAAAGAACACTATGCTAGGACGTCTATCTCTCCAAAAGATGTTGCGTCGCATGGTGAAAGATGGCTGCAAGGTTGCGGTAGTGGAAGTTTCTTCCGAAGGAATCGCATCACATAGAACCTATGGTATTGATTTTGATATTCTTGTTTTTACCAATCTTACACCCGAACATATAGAAGCTCACGGAAGTTTTGAAAATTATAAAAAAGCGAAACAGAGAATTTTTGCAAAACTCGCAAAAAGTAAGAGAAAAAAACTTATCGGTTTTGATGCGAATCAATTGCGCAAAACGATTATCGCAAATATTGATGACAAACACGCAGAAGATTTCTTAAGATTTGATGCAGAACAAAAAATTGGTTTCGGTATAGAAAAAGACAGTTCTTTATTTGCGCAGAATATTATCAAGGCTGATATACCAACCCAAAGTAAAGAAGGGATTAGATTTAATCTGAATTATGGGGAAGACAGGTTAAAAATTGAATCAAAAATTTTAGGAGCCATTAATACATATAATCTTCTTGCTGGCGCATCTGTTGCGATGATTTTTGGAATATCCGCAGAAAAACTAAAAGCATCGCTTGAAAGTTTTTCTGGAGTTGCTGGTAGGCTTGATAGAATAAAAAGCAGTAAGGGTTATGATGTGATAATCGATTATGCCTTAACTCCGGACTCACTTCAGGAGTTATATAAAATAATCCGTGAGATTTATACCGGCAAAATAATTGCTGTATTTGGTTCCTGTGGAGGCGGAAGAGATAAAAAGAAAAGGCCGTTAATGGGCCAGATCGTTTCTGGATATGCTGATTATTCAATACTGACAAATGAAGACCCATATTTTGAAGATCCGTATGAAATAGTTCATGACATCGAGCAAGGATTTAAAAATAATGATAAGATCGAGAAAATGGATTACGAGATAATTTTAAACCGTGAACAAGCAATTGAGAAGGCGCTGCTAATGGTACAAAAAGAAGGTGATGTACTAGTAATAACCGGAAAAGGTTCCGAAACCGGTATGAATATTGCTGGCAAGATACAACCTTTCAATGATAAAGAAATAGTCATGAAATACATCAAATAGCAAATTTTCAATTCTCAATTTTGCAATTTTCAATAAATTTTCAATGATTTAATTTTCAAACATTGAGACATTGCGTCATTGATTGAAAATTGAAAACTGAAGATTGTAAATTTTTTAATCAACTTTTATGCGTAAAAAACGTTTTTTATTAATAGACTCTAATGCCTTAGTGCACAGATCATTCCATGCTCTTCCTCCACTTCGAACAAAAGAAGGGCTAAATATTGGCGCTGTTTATGGTTTTACTTCAACACTGCTCAAAGCTGTCGAAGATATAAAACCGGATTATATTGCGGCGACTTTTGATATGGCGGCGCCTACCTTTCGTCACGAAGAGTATAAAGAATACAAGGCAACGCGTGTCAAAGCGCCTGATGAGCTCTATGAACAAATTCCTTATGCCAAAGAAGTTTTGGGCGCTCTAAATATTCCAATTTATGCAGTTGCTGGATTTGAGGCAGATGACCTGATCGGCACACTTTGCAAAAGAATTGATGACAAAAAATTAAACATCGATACATATATTGTTACCGGTGATATGGACACGCTTCAACTCGTTGATGATAATACACGTGTTTATACTTTAAAGAAGGGTATTAAAGATACCATTATTTATGATACTGATCTTGTCGAACAAAAATATGGTTTTGGACCCGATAGGGTTATTGATTACAAAGCTTTGCGGGGCGATCCATCGGATAATATTCCGGGTGTAAAAGGAATAGGCGAGAAGACAGCGACGGATTTGATAATTAAATATAAAACGCTCGATGGAATTTACGAGGCAATAAATGATAACGTTTTTTCTTTTAGCAATAGTGTAAAAGATAAACTTATCATGGACAAAGAAAACGCGTACATGTCAAAGAGACTGGCAACTATAGAATTAAACGTTCCAATCAAGGTTGAGATTGAAGATTGCTGTACTTATGATTTTGACAAAGCAAAAGCAATCGCAACTTTCCAAAAATTTGAATTCCGATCTTTGATGGGGAGGTTGTTGAAACTAATTGATGGCGTGAATAAAGAAAATAATAAAACAAAAAATCAACAAAACAAAGAATCGGATGTGAATTATATTTTAGTAAATACCCAAGAATCTTTCGATGATTTTTATGATGAATTAGTGAAGCAAAAAGAATTTGCTTTTGATACGGAAACATCTTTTTTGGGAGCAATGGAGTCAGAACTAGTTGGGCTATCTTTTTCATGGAAAGCAAATACTGCATATTATATTCCAGTGGGACATATTGCCGTAGGGACAGAAAATATTCTGCCCGTACAATTAGAAAAGAAATTCGTTCTTGAAAAACTAAAAACCATTTTTGAAAATGAAAAAATTAGAAAAATTGGCCAGAACCTCAAATACGATCTGCTTGTCATGAAAAAATCTGGAGTTGATGTTGAGGGGGTATATTTCGATACCATGATTGCTTCTTATATTATCAATCCAATCGGCCGTGGCCATTCACTCGATGTTTTAGCTTTCTCCGAGTTCGGTCACGAAAACATGAAGATTTCTGAATTAATCGGAACGGGTAGTAAACAAAAATCATTTGCTGAAGTTAGTGTCGAAGATGCATGCAAGTATTCAGGAGAAGATGCTGATATTACTTGGAGACTCTATGAAGTTTTTAAGAAAAGATTAGGAGAAATAAAAAAGACCGAAGAATTATTTTACACAGTAGAAATGCCATTGGTAAAAATTCTTACCAACATGGAATTTTGGGGAGTAAAAATTGATGATAAATTCCTAAATAAATTATCCCGAAAAGTTCAAACTCAAATAGACGATCTTTCAAAGAAGATTATTAAATTGGCAGGAGAAGATTTTAATATTAGTTCAACTCAGCAATTAGCAGAAATTTTATATAAGAAATTAGGAATTAGTACGCAGGATGTGAAGAAAACAAAAACTGGCATGTCCACTGCAGCTGATTCGCTCGAGAAACTTCGCGATGTGCATCCGATTATAAAATTAATTATGGAATATCGCGAGTTAACAAAACTTCAAAGCACATACATTGAAGCTTTACCAAAATTGATAAATGAATTTGATGGCAGGGTTCATACGTCATACAACCAAACAATTACTTCCACCGGTCGCCTATCTTCATCCGATCCAAATCTACAAAATATTCCAATTCGTACCGAGATTGGAGCGGAAATCCGCAAAGCATTTATTGCTGAAAAGGGAAAGAAATTTCTCATCTTTGATTATTCGCAAATAGAGTTGCGCGTGGTTGCTTCGGTATCAAACGATAAAAAAATGTTGGATGCATTTAATACAGGCCGCGATATTCATACAGAAACTGCATCAGCTATTTTTGATGTTGAGGCAGAAAAAGTTGATAAAGATATGCGCAGAGTTGCAAAAGTTGTAAACTTTGGAATTATCTATGGAATATCTTCATACGGACTATCTCAGGCGGTAGAAAAAACTCCAGCGGAGGCGGGGAGATTTATCGAAGAATATTTCCGCGAATATCCATCTATTAAAAAATATATGGATGACACGGTTGTCTTTGCAGAAAAAGAAGGTTATGTCGAAACGCTCCTTGGTCGTCGTCGTTATATTCCCGATATATTATCGGGCGTTGCGCAAATCAAACGCGCCGCAGAGCGCATGGCGATAAATATGCCAATCCAAGGAACGGCAGCTGACATTATGAAACTTGCGATGATTGAAATTGATAAACAAATTCTATCGAAGAACAAAGATATAAAAATGATTTTGCAAGTGCATGATGAATTGGTATTTGAACTTCCCGAGTTGGAAATTGAAAATTGGAAATTGAAAATTAAAAAAATTATGCAAAATGTTTTTGTTCTCAAGTGCCCTTTAATTGTAGAAGGCAAAGAAGCAGATAATTGGGGAGAGAAATAATTACATACAAATTTTAGCAATCAGTAGATCAATTGCTAATTCCGGTTCCTTTTCTCCGGTTTTCATTTCAAAATCCGTCTGGCATATTTTGTGATAAATTTCTTTGATTTTATTCATATCAAAACCCCGAGATTGTGAAGTAGTTTTTTTATAAACAAATGGGTGCATACCGGTTTCTTTAATCACATCGCCTTCTCTCAACTTTTGTGCTTGCGCTAATTTTACCAGCAATAGATTCCTAAAATGAAAAGTGATCATGCCAAGAATGGAAATCGGATTTTCTCCTGTCTCGACAAGATGTTTAATAATTTTCTGTGATTCCTTCAAATCCTTTTTTGCTAATGCATCTGTCAGGTCAAATACTCCCTTGTTAACATTTGCCTTAACTAGATTGAGCACATCGTCAGCGGTAATTTCTTTTTCTTGGAATTTATATGCAAAAAGTTTTTTGATTTCATTATCAATCTGTCTTGTGTTTGGTCCGACGAGAGTTGCAAGTGTGTTAATAGCGCGTGAATCCATTTTGTATTCGCTGGACCTTATTTTTTGTTGGATATATTTCGCAATATCAAATTCTGATATTTTTTTAAATTCGAAAATATTTTTTGCTCTTAAGCTTTTGATGATTTCATCGATATCCTTATTCTTAGTTTTTTTATCGCCCAGATTTCTATTTTCATAAATAAAAAAAACAGATGTGTCCGGAACTTTCTTGATTAATTCAATAAATTTTTTGCGGTCATCTTTTTTTAATTCCGTTAATATCCCCTCGAGAATTATCATTTTCTTTTCACTTAGAAATGGTGCTGAAACTACATCATTCATAATTCCATCGAGATCAATATTTTCATTATTATAAACAGAAATATTTAGGTCACCATATTTTTTTATGAAACCTTGTTTAAAAAAATTTAATTTTTCACGGGCAAGATAGTCATCTTCGCCGTGAATGAGAAAGACTGAATTCAATTTTATAATTTTTAATTTTTTAATTTTTAAATAAACGGGGAAAATCTTAATTTTTAAAAATTCGAATTTAAAATTTATTTATAAAATTAAAAATTCAAAAATCAAAAATTAGAACAATCTGTTTAACTTGCGCAAAACTTTGTATAAAAAATACCACTTTTTTGAAATCACAATATCATATGTGCCTGGATAATCAAACTGCTGACCGCCAAAACCTTTTTTAAATCGTGTTACGCCTGACCACCTATGTTTTGGTGAATCATCAGGAGCAATACCCCAGAAATCATAGTATTCATATTCGCCTACTTTCGCATCCTTTATCGCTTCCCATTGAAGTAGATAGGGGGCCATGACATTACGGTACTCGTTTGCTGAAGCACCGTGTAGATAGGAAACAGTGTTGCCAAAAAAAGAAACAATATTTGCGGCAATATACCTTCCTTCATATTTTGCCAAATACAAACGGATAATCTTATTTGTACCTAAGACTTCAAGTAATTTCTTGTAATGCTCGAGAGAGTGCGCTCCGAATTTATCACGAGCAGAAGTTTGCTTCATAATATTGTAAAAAATTTGAGCTTTTTCAGGATCAGTAGTTACTTCGATTCCAACCCCTTTTTTTATTGCAAGGTTAATATTGTAGCGAGTTTTTTGTTTCATTTCAGAGAGGAGAGCATCTTCACTCTTGGCCAAATCGAGAATCAGAGTGTTTGCAGGATTAAGATTTATTGTCTTCACCAAATTGGGCATTGAGCATTGAGTATTGGGTATTTCCAGTGGTTCAATTCGTATAAATATTGCTGATTCTTTTTTTGCAAGCTCGGTCGCTTTTTTGATAAAATCTGAATTTAGCTCACGCGGTCCGCGCGGGCAATATAAATAAGACATTCCCTTTGGCAGAGGGTTTTTTATGAGAAGCGCATCATCAACCCAAAAAGTTTTATTACCCAAAGTCTTTTCGAATTCTTCCCAGGATTTCGATTGCAATAAATTAGTCAGTTCCATGAGAGAATTATAGCATTTTTTTCTTAAAAATAAAACCGTTCCTTAAGTGTACAGGAACGGTTGGTGTTATTGAAGAGTTTTCAGCTTTTTATAGCAGGATCTTCTTCAAGAAAACGACCCTGCTCATCTCTAAACTTTTTGCCCCCATATACCCAATTATAAATAATTAAATAACAATGAATTTTGGGATTAGTTGGGGGTATGCCGTTTTTTATATACCATACATGGAACATTTCCAATGCGGATACATCTGCCAATGATTTATTAATGTCTTGTGCCGCCTTTTCAATATCCTCAGCTTTCTTTCCTGTGATAAGCAAGCGCGATGGTCTTTCATCTTGGTCTTGGTTGGATCCAGTAATGGCTGCCACTATTCTTCCTAACTCTTTGGGGTTGTTTAGGATATCCTTAGCAGCGCATCTGAGTGTGTCTTTATTATGCATTAGTATATACCTCTTGAAATGGATTTAGGTTATTCGTCAGACACAGCTCTTTTTTAAAGGTGCTTGCGATATTCACCTTCCTTCTCTCTTTTATTTACTAATCTCACTTTAACATCTTATTAGTATTAATTCAATATGAAAAAATAGCAATTTCTGGGGAAAAAAATAACACTCCGGATTGCGAAGTGTTTTTTGTTTAATCAGGTCTTGTTACACGCCTAATTTTCGGGGGTAGTACAGGTGATGAGGTAGAGTGTTTTATCAATTTTCTTTTGGTCGATCTGTGTTGCAAAAATTCCTTTGGAAATCAGATGTACTATTAGTTCCAAACTGTTCTTCGGGTCGGTTATGTGACCTTGTACAAAAACGCTGGTCGCCTCACCTTTTTTGATCATTTTTACGATGGACGCTATTTTCTCGGATAAATAGTTCGGTTTCTCAGTGTTTTCCATATGATCGGTATTTATCCAAGTTCCTTCTTCTGGCAAGCGTATTGCATCCAATTCAACCACCATCCTTTTCTAGACAAGTTTTATTTTTTAACTATCTTTCTAAAAGTACTATATGTTATAATATTAGCATACTATTCATAATAAATCAATAATTAGCCAAAAAATGCGAATATTAGCCATTGAGACATCTTGCGATGAAACATCAGCCGCTGTGTATGATACTGCAGAAGGTTTGTTATCAAATGTTGTGGCAAGTCAGATTGATATTCATAAAAAAACCGGTGGTGTTGTCCCAGAGGTTGCGAGCCGCGCTCATGTGGAACAGATTTTACCTGTTTTAGACGAGGCTTTACAAAAAGCAAAGACTAGTCTTAAAAAAATCGATTATATTGCAGTTACTCATGCGCCAGGATTAATTGGATCATTGCTTGTTGGAGTAAATACCGCAAAGATGGTTTCGGCAGTGCTTGATAAGCCGATTCTACCAATGAATCATCTGGAGGGGCATATTTACGCCAATTTCATAGACAGGAACAAAAACTTTAAGTTTCCTGCGGTTGTTTTGCTGGTATCTGGCGGTCATACCTCGCTAATTCTCATGAAAGATCATGGAAAATATAAATATCTAGGCGAAACGCTCGATGATGCAGCGGGAGAAGCTTTTGACAAAGTAGCTCGGGTGCTGGAACTGCCATATCCAGGCGGTCCTAATATTTCAGCCGAAGCTGAGCGTTATCGCAGACAAATTTCCAATTTCCAATTTCCAATTTCCAATGAAGTAGTGGCTTCGCCACAACATAAAGAATTAGGGAGTGGAAAATTTTTCCCGAGATCAATGATGGACTCGAAAGACTTCAACTTCTCTTTTTCCGGGCTAAAGACTTCCGTCCTTTATAAATGGCAAGATTTTATAAAAAATAATTCTAAACCCTCTACCCTAAACGCTATACCCTTATTCTGTTATGAATTTGAAGAAGCGGTGGTAGATATTTTAACAACAAAAACCATAAAAGCTGCGGAAAAATATAAAGCAAAAACAGTTTCTATTTGCGGAGGGGTTGCAGCCAATAAAAGGTTAAGAGAAGAAATTGGGGTAAGGGTTAAAAATAAATTCAAAAAAGTTTCTTTTTGTGTTCCGCCGATAGAGTACTGTGGTGACAATGCGGCGATGATTGCTGCTTGCGCGGCATACCAGTTGAAAAATAAGAAAAACAAAAAATCTTTCAATCTTGATTTTGAAGTAATGTCGAATAAAGAATTATAATTTTTGTAAACAAAAAGCGCACTTTTTAGGTGCGCTGAATTTAGTTTTTATGTCGGGACAACCTCTTTCTTTAGTGCTTTTCTTATTCTTGAAACAACTCGAGAAATAAAACCTTGTTTATTTCTTAAAGCTTGCGTCATATCAATCGCATAAATAGCAACAATAATTTTTTTATAACTTTCTGAACCATCTGGGTTGCTGGATAGATAAGCTGCATGCTCTTTAAACTCTATACTTTCGATAAGTGCGGGGACTGGAGATAGCGATTCGCAAACTTCCCGTTGCAATCCCACGGAAACCGCAATGGTTTCTTGCATAGTTTGAGCTTCAATGATTATTTGGCAGGCATTTCCTTGTCTTAAAATATTTAATATTCCCGTGCTAATTTCACTAAAGTAACTATCCGCCATATCCCCAAAACATAATACGTTAAATGTGATTACCCCAACTGGTATTCCTACATACTTGGTGCTTTCACCTTCATTTTGCATGATAGTTATCCTCCGAGGTATTTTTTAAAACAACGTTTTATGGTATTATACTAAGAGTTTATTATAAAAGTAATAAAAAAACAATAATGAAAGAACTTGCCAAAGCATACAACCCGAAAGATGTTGAAGAAAAAATATATAAAGCATGGGAAGAAAGCGGATATTTTACACCAAAAATTGATGCGAATAAAAAACCATACACTATAATTCTTCCACCTCCGAATGCGAATGCGAACCTGCACGCGGGGCATATGATGTATGTTATTCAGGACTTTCTTATTCGTTGGAAAAGAATGGCAGGTTTCTCTGCGCTGTGGCTTCCGGGAGCGGATCACGCAGGGTTTGAAACGCAAGTTGTGTATGAAAGAAAATTAAAAGAAGAAGGCAAGAGCCGCTTTGATTTTACGCGAGAACAACTTTACAAAGATATAATGGATTTTGTTTTGAACAATAAATCTAATATGACATCACAGTTGCGGAAGGCAGGTTTTTCGCTTGATTGGACTCGTGAGAAATTTACTCTTGATCCAGATATTATCTCTAGGGTTTATAAAACATTTAAGAAATTAAATGATGATGGGTTGCTTTATCGCGACAGCAGGCTTGTTAATTATTGTACTACGCATGGTACGGGGTTTTCCGATCTAGAAGTACAGCACGAAGAACAAGAATGCGGCCTTTATTATATTAAGTGTAAAGTGAAAGACTCAGATAAGTATATTACGGTGGCTACAACACGTCCGGAAACCATTCCAGGGGACACTGGCATCGCTGTAAACCCCAAAGATGAAAGATACAAAGATCTGGTCGGTAAAACTGTTCTAAACCCATTTAATGAAAGAGAAATGCCTATTGTAGCTGATGATTTTGTTGATTTAGCGTTTGGTACAGGTGCGGTAAAGCTTACTCCTGCGCATGATGAGAATGATTTTGAAGCTGGTAAACGTCATGGAATGCCTCTCATTCAAGTAATCGGGTTTAATGGAAAAATGACAAAAGAAGCGGGGGGACTTGAAGGATTAAATGTTAAACAAGCTAGGGAAAAGATAATGGAGATACTAGAACAGCGAGGATTGGTAGAAAAAACAGAAAAATACAAAAATGTTATCGGAAAATGTTATAAATGTGGGACTGTGATCGAACCACTTCCGCTTTCGCAGTGGTATATCAAGATGAAAGGTCTCGCAGAAAAAGCTATAAAGGTTGTTAAAAATGGAGAAGTGAAAATTATTCCTGAAAACTATGAAAAGGTTTATTATAACTGGTTGGATAACATTTATGATTGGAATATTTCCCGACAAATAGTATGGGGAATACGAATTCCTGCGTGGCAATGCAAAAATTGCGGGCAGTGGTTGATTACCGAAGGTGAAACACCCGAAAAATGTAAATGCGGTTCAACTAATCTTGAACAGGATCAAGATAGCTTTGATACCTGGTTTTCTTCGGGGCAATGGCCTTTTGTTACCCTTGGTTATCCGGAAAATGAAGATTTCAAATATTTTTATCCGACATCAGTAATGGAAACTGGATATGATATTCTTTTCTTTTGGGTTGCTAGAATGATAATGTTAGGGGTTTATATGACCGGTAAAATTCCTTTTGAAACAGTATACCTGCATGGAATGGTACGCGATACGGCTGGAAAGAAGATGAGTAAATCAAAAGGGAATGTTGTGAACCCAATGGATTTAATCGAACAATATGGGGCAGATGCAATGAGGTTCTCTTTGATTTATCAGGTTACTGGGACACAAGATCTTCGCGTTGCCGAAGATACATTAAAGATGGCAAAAACATTTATGAATAAAATTTGGAATGCAACGCGTTTTGTTCAAATGAAACTCGGGGATTATGAACAAAAGGGGGAATTAAATTTTACTGAAAATACTGATGCAGATAAAGAGATTAAATCAAAGCTTGAAGAAATAAAAAAGACCTATAATGAAGATTTAGAAAAATATCGCTTTGGCCAAGCAGCCGAATCAATCTATCATTTCTTTTGGCATGAATTCTGTGATATTTACATTGAAAAAGCAAAAAATCAAATTCCCTATCCATTGCCAGAAAATCCAGATGAAAAATTGATAAAAGAAGCGCGAGATAATCTATTGTATATTCTAAAAGAATCTCTAATTATGCTTCATCCGATTATTCCATTTATTACTGAAGAGATTTATCAGATACTACCGATTGAGAATAAAAAAGAATTTTTGATGATAGAGGACTGGATTAAATAATTTAAAAGAAAAAATTCCGATAAAAATCGGAATTTTTTCTTTTACTAAGTAGCTGGGGTGAGAATCGAACTCACGACCTCAGGCTTATGAGTCCTGCGCTCTAACCAACTGAGCTACCCAGCCAAATTCGGGGGGGAGGATTCGAACCTCCGACCTTCGGGTTATGAGCCCGACGAGCTACCGGACTGCTCTACCCCCGGTTGCGTTGCAATTTGTTTCGTTAGCTTTCATAAAAATTTATTAAAATTTTTCTTACAGCCACTTCACAATTGCTCCTTTTACGAAAGAATCCTGCTAAATATTTTAAAGGTGTAGATTCTTTCGTGCTAATATTTATTAATTTCCTACTTGCGTTGGATTTGAAAGATTTTGGATTGTTGCCGTAATATCATTTTTATCTGTGAAGAAAAATTCAAACCATTTTAAGGGATTTGGTTTTTTGTCCTGTGTTTCTTGGAACTTTTTTTGTTCAGCGATTAGTTTTTCCCTTTCAGGGTCAGTTCGAGGAAGGGCATATACTCTTTCGCCTTCTTTCTGGTATCCTAGTTTTTCCCTCAAAACCTTCTCTGCATAAGCGTTTGTACTATAATACAATATTTTGCTCTGTTGATCAAGGTTATCTTGCGATAGCCTATTTATTTCATTAATATTATCTTGGCTCTGTTTGTTAATATTATAATTTTTATAAATAATCCCAAGCAATGAATACAATACCAACCCAATCATAATTACTGTCCCAAATATGACTTTTGTTAACCTATTTTGTTTTTTTAGAAATCTTAAAATTTCTTGCATAATACTTTTTTGTTTAAATGCGCGTGGATGGACTTGAACCATCGACCCCCACCTTATAAGGGTGGTGCTCTAACCACTGAGCTACACGCGCGCACGTCGCGATTCGCAAAATACAATACTTAAAAAGGCATTTAGCAATGCTATTAAATATATTAACAAAAAGTGATGGAAAAATCAATTATGGAGTTAAAAATGAATTTTGCGTAATAAACTTCTGAATATCCTCAACTTTTGCATGTGGTAATTCGTATTTAATAAAGTTGCGGAAAGTAGGTGTGTCTATCTCAAAACCTGAACCATTAATACCGAGAAAAATATTTGTTGCAGTGATGGCGGTTTCGATATTTTTTTCTATAAAAGGCCTTCTTTTTGAAATACCAAAGAAAAGCGCGGCCGCTTTAGCATTTTTGTCGCGAAAAATATCATTATTGCGTATATAATTCATGAGTTTCTTTAAAACCAATGAATTTGATACGCCGTGTGTTCCGTGAAGTTCATCAATAATTTGATTGTGAATATATAATACTTCCTGTGGAGATAGGTAATTCATAAATAATGATTATTAATTTTGGATCTTATTCAGAGACCTTTTCCAGGTCTTTTTTATATCTTCGGATAAATTCATCGATTCTTAATGCCCTTTCTTCTTCGAGCTTGAAATTCACTACTGGCTCAATAATAAACCTGCGATTTTTTGCATCAACGCTGACGAAAACATTATCACCAATGTCGATCGACATAGATTTTAAAACTTTTTTTGGGATTGTAACTGCGGCAGAAGAACCAACTTTAATTATTTTGTTTGACATAGCTATTGGTTTAGTATTATTTTTTCTTATTTAAACGATAATAAATTTTCAATTTTCAGTTCTCAATTTTCATTGTGGGTATCGCTTCGCGATTATATTTGGGATATTGGATTATTGAAATATTGATTGAAAATTGTAAATTGTAAAATTGAAAATTTCATTGTTATTATAATATCATTCTAACCTTTTTACTTGCAAGAGCTTTTTTGCAAAAATAAAAACGTTCCGAATTGTAAAAATTCGGAACGCAAATTTCGTAATTAATGTAATTATCTATCGAGCCACACAACAGTACTTTTGTGGCCATTAGCATCTTCACACCAATACGACATATTATTTTTTTCCTTAATAATGAATGTGTCTTTCCACGTTGGTTTTGTCGGGTCATTGAAGGATTCAACGAGCCGCTTTTTCTTCTTGTCGTTGTCTTGCGCGAAAAGCTTTAAGCAACTGCTCGGTTTATTGCCCATAGCTATGATGCGTACTTTTCCATTAACGACAGAATGGTCTTCAACAAAATCAGTAAAAAACGGTGAAGAAAAGTCGGGTTGTTTCAGCGTGACGTTTTCGTCTTTTTCTGATGGTGATATCGAACTTTCTTGTGCGTGATCTTTCATTTCTAATAGAACAGGAATGTAATTATGCAGTATTACTAGGAGAAAAAATGACCCTAGTATCAAAATCAAAGTGCCAATTCGTATTTTTGTTTTCTCGTTCATTTCTATAATCTCCTATCAAGTTTTTTCCCTTCCAGCTGGAAGGTTGGTTGCAAAAAAAATTTCAAAGTACAAAAAACCTTTAGTATTATTAATAATATCACAAAAAAATGGCTTTGTCAAGCAACTTTATTGACAAATCATTATTTTTGATGTATAATAATATGATTAGAAATATATATTTGATATTTTATCAAATTTTGGCTATAATAACGTAAGATAAGCAAATAAGTAATAAGCAGTTAAGTTGCTAAGTTAATTGTATGATGATAAAAAAAGAGTTAAGTCCAAAACAACAAGCGATCGAATTAATCAAAGCGTCAAATAACTTCTTAATTCTTACGCATGTTAGACCTGATGGGGATGCTCTCTCCTCTTCCTTAGCTTTCAAAGCAGTATTGGAAAAAATGGGCAAACGCGTTGATTTAGTAGTTAGCGACCCAATAAGCGAAGACTTCAATTTTTTGCCAGGCATAAATACCATTGAAGATGATATTAGTGTCAATCGCGATCTTGTGATTAGCATCAAAAACACTCACGGTACAGTTGGTAAAATTACATATAATAAGAGAAATGATAAGGTTGTAGACCTTGTCGTCAGTCCACTCGAGGGAGAAATCAGACAAGATGATATATCGCTTAATTTTGGTAAATTTAATTACGATGTTTTGGTGGCTCTTGATTCTACGGATTTTGATAGGATCGGAAGTGTTTATGCGGAAAACAGGAGTGCTTTACAAAATATTCCAGTTATAAATATTGATCACCATGTTACTAATAGTAATTTTGGCGATATAAATGTAGTAGATGTCTCTGCAACTTCAACTTGTGAACTAATTTTTTCATTTATTGAATCTCTTGATAAGAGCTTTATAGAATCAGAGGTTGCCACATTATTACTTGCAGGGATAATCAGTGATACTGATAGATTTCAGAATGGAAATACAACTCCAAAATCATTAACAGTTGCGGCGCAATTAATTGCAACTGGGGCAAGACGTACCGAAATTATTACTAATGTTTTCAAAACGCATCCAGTTTCCACATTGAAACTTTGGGGTAAAATCTTATCGAATGTAAAAGAAGATAGGCAAGCAAAAATTGTTTGGTCTACTGTTTCGTATAGGGAAATAGAAGAAGCCGGATCAAATGAGGGCGAGACTAGTGGGGTTTTAAACGAATTACTCTCAACTGCGCCAGATGCAAATGTTATACTTTTGATTGCTGAAAGAAGCCCGGGATTTATCGCGGTTTCGATGAGAACAAATTCTGATAAAGTACTACTCGATAAAATTGCATTATCATTTGGCGGTGGCGGACATAGACAAGCTGCGGGATTCAAAATTGAAAATAGCACTGTAGAGAATGCTGAAAGGGTAGTAATTTCAAGAATAAAAGAATACTTACTTGGTCCGAAAGATCGTTCAAATAATGTACAGAAAAAAACCGTACTAGTTGATAACAATAAAACGAACGGATCTTTTGTTTTTGACCGCAGGCATGACGATCCAAAACCAAAGCCAGTAGTTGAGAACAATCCAAAAATCGAGCCGGAGATCGCAAGAGAAATTCGTGAAGATTTGAAGAAAAGAAATATAGTTAGTGATGATGACCTGTATGCACCTGCGTTAGCTGATTTTCAGATTGATACACCAAAAATAGTTGACGACAAAACATCTATTCTTTCAAAAATAGTTTCAGAAAAAGGGAAGAAAAAAGATGATTCGCTTGATTTTGCAAAAATGGAAGCGGATCTGAAACAAAAAAACGGAACTGCTGTTCCAGATCCTGTGATGGATGATTATGATGAAGATTACGAATAATTTTTTATTAAGTTTGACTAAAACGTAAATCTGTGCTATAATGGATACAATATTAAAAAGGTCTCAAGAATTTTATAATAAATAAATAAGCTTTTATGTTGACTACAGAAGAAAAGAAAAAAGCGATAAAAAAGGTTGTTAGCGATGAAAAGAACACTGGCTCTGCTAATGTCCAAATCTCTCTATTAACAGAGAAGATTTTGAAATTAAACGATCATCTAAAGAAAAACATCCATGATTTCTCTTCAAAAAGAGGATTGCTGAAAAATGTCGGACAAAGAAGAAAATTATTGAAATACTTAAAGAACTCTGACCCGAAGAAATACGAAGAAGTTCTAGCAAAACTAGGGCTACGTAAATAAATTACAATTTTTGAATTTTTAATTTTGTAATTTTTAAATAAATATATATTAATAATCTTTAGTGTACGTTGAATGACGGAAATAGAGATTGGAACCAATAGATTTGATCTCAATCCCTATATCTGTCACCTGCCTATCGGCGGGTAAAAATGTACTCTCGAAGAAAAAAGGAGCTCTTGTTTTAATATTAAAAAACAGGAGAAATTTATGAAAAAGATAGAGAAATTCGCTATTGATTTTGCTGGACGCAAAATCGAAGTTGAAACAGGACGCTTGGCGCATCAAACCAATGCCGCTGTTACTGTTCGCTATGGTGATACTGAGGTTCTTGCAACCGTAGTCTCTCCAAAGCAAAAAAGAGAAGGGATGGATTATTTCCCATTAACAGTTGATTATGAAGAAAGATTTTATGCGGCTGGAAAGATTTCAGGTTCTAGATTTATAAAAAGAGAAGGCAGACCATCAGAAGAAGCGATTCTAACATCTCGTATGATTGATCGTCCACTTCGCCCACTATTTCCAAAAGGATATATGTTCGATGTTCAGGTTGTTGTGACCGTGCTTTCGTACGATCAGGAAAATGGTACAAAATTTCCAGCATTACTAGCTGCTTCAATAGCATTAAGTATTTCTGATATTCCATGGAATGGACCCCTTGGTTTAGCTCAAATCGGGTTAATAAATGGTGAATTAGTTTTAAATCCTAGTGAACCGCAGCTTGCAAATTCTGATCTTGATTTAGTAGTTGTTTCATCGGACAAAAAGGTTGTTATGATTGAGGCTGGTGGCAAACAAGTTCCGCAAGAAAAAGTTGTTGAAGCAATTGAGCTCGCTCATAACAGTATTCAACCAATTATTGCTTTTCAAAAAGATATTATTAGCAAAATCGGTTTAGCAAAAAGAGAATTCGATGACGAATATGATGCTGCGCTTTATGAAGAAGTTAAAACCAAATATGCAGCAGATCTTGCTACCCTATTTACTTTGAAAGAAAAACTAGAAAGAGAATCTCTGTTCAATGCAACAGTTAAAAAAATTAAAGAGGATTATGTAAATAAGCAAGAGTCTTCCTATGCTGCTGCAATGAATGAAAATGTAAAAGCGAAAAAAGCTGCAGAATATTTCGACTTGGCTTTTCGTGAGATAATGAGAAAAAATATCATGGAAAAGGGCGAAAGAGTTGATGGGAGAGCTCTCAATGAAGTTCGTTCTATTTCTGGTGAAGTTGCGGTTTTGCCTCGTGTTCACGGCTCCGCGATATTTAATCGTGGTTACACTCAGATTTTAAATGTTGTTACTCTTGGTTCAACCGGAATGAAACAAATTCTAGACACTATGGAAGAAGATGACACCAAAAAAAGATATATGCATCACTACAATTTCCCACCTTACTCTACTGGTGAGGCTCGTCCATCTCGTTCACCTGGAAGACGTGAAATTGGTCATGGTGCACTAGCAGAAAAAGCATTATTCAATGTACTTCCAACTGAAGAAAGTTTTCCATATACAATGAGATTGGTTTCCGAATGTATGTCTTCCGACGGTTCTACATCAATGGGTTCAACTTGTGCATCTACTTTATCTTTAATGGACGCTGGTGTACCAATTATTGCGCCAGTTTCTGGTATTGCGATGGGGATTATTACCGATGAAAATGATAATTATAAAGTTTTGACTGATATCGCTGGTACGGAAGATCACAATGGCGATATGGATTTCAAAATTGCAGGCTCTGTGAACGGTATTACGGCAATTCAACTTGATGTAAAAAATCTTGGGCTTACAATCCCAATGATTAAAGATACTTTCACACAAGGTTTTCAGGGAAGGATGTTTATTCTTGAGCAAATGTTGAAAGCTATTGATAAACCAAGAGCGGATCTGTCTCCATTTGCGCCACGCATTGAAACTATTATGATAAATCCAGATAAGATTCGTGATGTTATCGGACCTGGGGGCAAAGTTATTAACAAAATTATTGATGATACTGGTGTTGAGATTGATATCGAACAGGATGGTAGGGTCAATATCTGCGCTGTAAATAAAGAAGCTATCGAAAAAGCCAAAGCAATTATCGAAGGCCTAACTGCAGATCCAGAAGTTGGAAAAATTTACAAAGGGAAAGTAATTAAGATTATGGATTTTGGTGCTTTTGTAGAAATCATGCCGGGTAAAGAAGGCTTGGTACATATTTCTGAAATATCAGATTCACGTGTAGACAAAGTTACTGATGTTTTGAAAGAAGGACAAGAAGTTACCGTTGTTCTAAAAGAGATTGATAGCATGGGAAGACTTAATTTATCAATGAAACGTGTAGGAAAATGAATTGAATCTAGAATATAAATATTCTTAGAATAGTTCTATGGAAAATGGTAATAAACAAATTATAAAAGTTGGGATTGGGGTTATGATTGTCAAGGATGGCAAAGTTCTACTTGGAAAAAGAAAAGGATCTCATGGAGATGGAGAATATGCTTTTCCAGGAGGACATTTCGAATATGGAGAGTCTTTTGAAAATAGTATTTTGAGAGAGGTAGCGGAGGAATGTGGAATCAAAATTAAAAATCTCAGATTTCAAATGGTTTCAAATTTTAAAAACTATATGCCAAAACATTATGTGCATATAGGCTTTCTTGCTGATTGGGAAAGCGGAGATCCGCAATTATTGGAGCCTGAAAAATGCGAAGGTTGGATTTGGTATGATATTGATGATCTGCCATCACCATTATTCGGTACAGCGCCAATAGCGATAGAAAGTTATAAAACAGGAAGAGTATATTTTGATGCGTAAAAACAATTAATCAATAAAACAAGAAAGCAAAAAAACAACACTAAATTAAATAATTAAAAAATTAAGTTTGACTTAGAAATTAAAAATTAGAATTTAAAACATTATTTAAAAATTATAAAATTAAAAATTGTACTAAAAAATTTATGGAAAGAAAAAATCAAAACAGAACGAGCGGACAACAACAAAATTCTCCGCAAACAAGTTCTAAAGCGCAGCCATTGAGAGCTTACCACGCAGGTGGTGGCAGTGCACCTCAAAATGGTTCAAGACCGCAAGGTCAAGGTGGTCAAAAAAGACCCCAAAGATATAATAAAAATAAATATGATGGTTCTGGTTCAGCGAGCCAAAAAAGCGTTCGTTCGGTTCATGGAATCACCACGCGTCCGCAAGGACAAGGTATGGTACGCAAAAGCTCTTATATGCCAAAACGTGCCAAGCTGAAAATCATTCCTCTTGGGGGATTTGATGAAATTGGTAAAAACATGATGGTTTTCGAATACGATGACCCACTCTTGCCTGACGGGGGTGACATTTTTATAGTTGATATGGGATTTGCATTTCCGGAAGATGATATGTATGGTATTGATTATGTTATACCAGACATTACTTATCTTGAAGACAAAAGACATAAAATAAGAGGATTGGTAATTACTCACGGACATGAAGATCACGTTGGTGGTATTCCCTATCTTCTGCCAAGAATTGATATGCCAATATTTGCTACGAAATTAACAGCGGGGATGATTGAAAGAAAACTTTCTGAGCATCCCCTACTTCGTAACAAAAAAGTTGGTGTCATAGATCCAGATGAAACATTAAGATTGGGCGTATTCCGCATAGAACCTTTTCGGGTTACACACTCAATACCAGATGCTGTCGGGTTTATAATTCATACTCCATATGGAGCAATCGTTCATACGGGTGATTTCAAAATTGATCCGACTCCAATTGATGGTAAGGTCACTGACCTACCAAAACTGGAAAGAACCGCGCAAACCAACGGTGGAATATTAATGTTGATTTCAGATAGTACCAATGCGGAGGAGCCAGGTTATACGCTCTCTGAAAAAATCATTGGCGAATCTTTTGAAAAAGCTTTCAATGTTGCTCGCGGAAGAATTATTATTGCTACTTTCTCATCTTTGATTGCCAGGGTTCAACAAATGATATGGGCGGCAGAAAAATTTGGACGCAAAGTTGCAATCTCTGGACGCAGCATGCAAAACAATATTGAAGTAGCTATGAAGCTCGGTTATCTTAGAATCCCAGATGGGCTTTTGATTGAGATTAAAGACATGAAAAAATATCCTGATGATAGGATAGTTATTATTAGTACGGGTTCCCAAGGTGAACCATCCTCTGCTCTTGCGCGTATGGCTGCTGGTGAACATCAGCAAATTGAATTGAAAAAAGGTGATACGGTTCTCATCTCATCAAAACCAATACCAGGAAATGAAAGATCGGTCACAAACACGATTGACGATCTGCTTCGTCTTGGAGCAAATGTTATTTATGATAAAAATATGCGTGTGCATGTTTCAGGCCATGGTTGCCGTGAAGAATTATCTAAAATGATTCAAGTATGTCGACCGCGTTATTTTCTGCCGGAACATGGTGAATATCATCACATGGTAGCGCATAAAAATCTTGCAATAGCAAATGGCGTTAGAGACGATAACGCATTCGTTATCGAAGACGGAATGATTATTGAAATTGATGAAAATGGCGCTAGGGTTGCAAACCGCAGAGTTCAAACGGGATTAGTAATGGTTGATGGTTTGGGTGTTGGTGATATTGGCAATATTGTATTGCGAGATCGTCAGGCTATGGCGCAAGACGGAATATTCGTATTAATAGTTACAGTGGATCGACAAAAAGGTGAAATGGTTTCTTCACCTGATATTATTTCGCGTGGATTCGTCTATATGCGAGAATCTGAAAAATTAATTCATGGCGCCCGGTCCGAAATAAAAAGGATTTTTTCACACCATCATGGCAAGGATCCATTCAATTGGAAGGCGATAAAAGATGTTCTGAAAGAAGAAATTGGCACTTACCTTTACAAAAATACCAAAAGAAGGCCGATGGTTATACCAGTCGTGATAGAGGTCTAAACAATTAAGCAAAAAAGCAATAAAACAATTGATTAAAGTGCAAAATTTAGCTATAATGCAATGGATTTTTAAAATAATATAAATAATAGTTAATAACTAAAAAAGGAGTAAAGATGTTACAAAATTTTATCTATGGTGCAGCAGGGATCGCATTATTGGGGATTATTGCAGGACTCATTCTCTATTTTGTGCTTGCAAAGCAAGATGCAGGAAACGAAAAAATGAAAGAAATTGCAGGCGCGATTCATTCTGGAGCAATGGCATTCCTAAAAAAAGAATATAGCTATCTAAGTGTGTTTATTATTGCGGTTGCTGTATTACTTTTCTTTTTTGTAGCGCATAAAACAGCATACGCGTTTTTAGTTGGAGCGATTTTTTCAATAACAGCTGGATTTATCGGAATGAAAGCGGCTACTCGAGCAAATGTTCGAACAGCGCAGGCTGCTCATAAGTTTGGGCAAGGTAAAGCATTACTTACAGCTTATGCTGGTGGCGCGATTATGGGTTTAGCTGTAGCATCTTTAGGTTTACTTGGGATCTCTTTGTTTTACTATTTATATATTGCTCGTGGTGGAAATTTTGCTGATGCAGAAACTATCACCGGCTTTGCATTCGGCGCAACCTCTATTGCATTATTTGCCCGTGTTGGTGGTGGTATATATACGAAGGCTGCCGATGTTGGGGCTGATCTTGTCGGTAAAGTTGAAGCTGGAATCCCAGAAGACGATCCACGCAATCCTGCAGTTATCGCTGATAATGTCGGGGACAATGTAGGAGATGTAGCAGGAATGGGAGCGGACATTTTTGAATCTTATGTCGATGCGATGATTGCAACGCTCGTTATCGGTGCAACTAGCGCGATATTCGTAGACATGAGAACTGAAGCTATAACATTACCAATTATTTTATCTGCAGTTGGGTTATTTTCATCTTTTATTGGTATTGCTTCAATGTTAGTTTTAAAATCTATTAGTTCTCAAGCAGCGCTTCGTTATACAACATACTTTGCAGCCGCAGTATTTTTGCCAGTTTCTTATTATATAATCAGTGTTTACTATTCTGCTATTGGCAATCCATTAAATCTATTTATTGCAGTTACCTCCGGTTTGGTTGCTGGAATTCTCATTGGTCTTGTTACGGAATACTATACTTCGAGTAAGCCTGTGAAAAAGATTGCTGAAGCTTCACAGACGGGTCCTGGAACAAATGTTATTATGGGCTTAGCAGTTGGGATGGAATCAACAATTTTACCAATTCTAATTATTGCTCTTGCTATCGCAGTAGCTTCAGGCGTTGCTGGATTATATGGCATCGGACTGGCAGCTGTAGGAATGTTGGCAACCGTTGGCGTCACTATGACGGTAGATGCTTATGGTCCAATTGCTGACAATGCAGGAGGAATTACGGAGATGGCGGGATTAGGTGAAGAAACTCGTGCAGTAACTGATTCGCTTGATTCAATCGGAAATACTACCGCAGCTATTGGTAAGGGATTTGGTATCGGATCCGCGGTTTTGACTGTGGTGGCTTTGTTCGCGGCATTTGGCGCGGCGACAAAACTTGATGTTATTGATATTAGCCAGCCAAGAGTTATTATCGGAATGTTGATTGGTGGTATTTTACCTTTCTTCCTTTCTGCCGCTACTATGAAAGCAGTTGGAAGAGCAGCTAACACAATGATAAAAGAAGTCCGAAGACAATTCAAAGAAATTCCAGGGCTGATGGAAGGAACTGCAAAACCTGATAGCGCAAAATGCGTTAGTATTTCTACTGGCGCAGCTCTCAAAGAAATGATTATTCCAGGATTAGTCGCAGTTTTGTCTCCGATTCTAGTTGGAAAACTTCTTGGAGCGCAAGCTCTCGGAGGTTTACTTGGCGGCGCGATTGTTGTCGGAGCTTTAATGTCATTCTTTATGGCAAATGCAGGCGGCGCTTGGGATAACGCGAAAAAATATATTGAAAAAGGAAATCTAGGCGGTAAAGGATCTGATACTCACAAAGCAGCAGTAGTGGGTGATACGGTTGGCGACCCATTCAAAGATACATCCGGACCTTCTGTTAGTATCTTAATTAAATTGCTTGGTGTGGTTTCATTGGTAATTGCATTGATACTTTAAGGAAAATATTAAAAAGGAACCCCCAATCGAGGGGTTCCTTTTTTGTTGATATTTAATTTACATGTGTTATGATATTTACAGCGAGTGATTCGTATGATTTTTTGTATTTAACTTACTTGCTTACAAACTTACTATTTACATCTTACCAAAAATGGCAAAAAGACGCACAGCTTCCCGCAAATCGAACGGAAGAAAAACAAAAAATAAGGAAAATGGTAAAAATTCTCGAAGCAGAAAGAAAGATAATCTGGACGCTTTTGAATTTTCCATTAGTCCTGAAACTGCTATGGAGATTACAGCTATCGGGTTACTTCTAGTGGGAATACTTTGTTTCTTAAGTATATTCGGTGTTTTCGGTATTGCCGGAACTGCAGTTAATACGATTTTGCATCAAATCTTTGGTTGGATGGTGCCGGTTACTGCACTGTCTTTTATGGTTTTAGGATTTTTAAGATTTTATCCTGATAAATTTAAAATTGGTCCGGCTACCTATCTTGGGTTTGTAATGTTCAATGTTTTCCTACCATCAATTATTCACATTTTTATTGATGCCGATAAAGCATATGAAACAGCGCTTGACGGAGCCGGTGGAGGAATGATCGGCTATTTTATTGGTACCATCCTCAAAAATTCCGTATCATTTACCGGCGCTTTTATAATTCTTTTAGCATTTCTTATTATTTCAATATTAGTACTTTTCAATACAAGTTTTCGTCGCCTTCAGGATAAAATTGAAACTGATGCGGCATATAGGGCAATTGGAGATGGTTCTATTAATTCTAGAAAAATTGGAAATATTAAAATTAATATGCCAGATTCAGGAATGAAAGACAAAGTCAGTGGTAAATTGAAAATAAACCTGCCTATGGGAATGTCATCAAAAAATCAAGAAAATAAGAAAACAACAAATCAAGAGGAAAATAAAAAAGAAGAAACAACCGAACATAAACAAGTGCAAGATTTTGATTGGAAATTTCCATCACTCGATCTTCTTGAGGAATCAAAATACTCAGTTGATTCAGGAAATGTTACTGGTAACGCAGAAATTATTGCGAAGACTCTTTCCCAATTTGGGATAATGGTAACAATGCAAGATGTAAATGTCGGTCCAACATTCACGCAATATACTCTTAAGCCACATGAAGGAACAAAATTATCAAAAATTACAACACTCCAAGACGATCTAGCTTTAGCGCTAGCGACTCATCCAATTCGTATCGAAGCTCCAATACCAGGGAAATCTCTTGTCGGTGTAGAAATTCCAAATAAAAAAGTGGCGATAGTTCGTCTCAAAGAAATTTTGGAATCAGGAGAATACCGCAGCGGTGTGGATCGTGGTAATCTGGTTTTTGCGCTTGGCAAAGATGTATCAGGCAAACCTGCTGTTAGTGACCTTTCAAAAGCACCGCATATGTTAATAGCGGGAGCCACCGGTTCTGGTAAATCAGTTTGTGTAAATGCGATTCTGGCGAGCTTTCTTTATCATTATTCGCCAAAGGAATTGAAACTAATAATGGTAGATCCAAAAAGAGTGGAAATGACAGGATATAACGGCATCGCGCATCTTTTGACTCCTGTAATTACCGATCCGGATAAAACTATCAATGCTTTTCGCTGGGCAGTTTCTGAAATGGAAAATCGCTACAAAGTGTTATCCGAAAGCGGAGCGAGAGATATTGCTGGGTATAATAAAAAATTAGGAAAAGACGAAGAGAAGATGCCTTACATTGTTTTGGTTGTAGATGAATTAGCGGATGTGATGTTAACTGCAGGACAGGAAATGGAAGGATTGATTGTGAGAATCGCGCAAATGGCAAGAGCAGTTGGATTGCATCTAATTCTTGCAACACAAAGACCTTCTGTAAATGTTGTTACTGGTTTAATTAAAGCCAATATTCCTACTCGTGTTGCCTTTCGTGTCGCTAGCCAGATAGATAGTCGTACGATTCTTGATATGGCTGGAGCAGAACGTCTTATTGGAAAAGGAGATATGCTGCTGATGGCAGGAGATGGGCAAAAGCCAAAACGTATCCAAGGAGTATTTCTTGAAGACCGCGAAATTCAAACAATACTTGATGATATAAGAAGCCAGCATGAGCCGGAATATAATGAAGATGTAATCAAACCACATAAAGCTCCGGGCACTGGCAGTGGAGGAGTTCCCGGTGGAGCTGGTGGTGATATTGATGATGATATGTATCAAGAAGCATATGATGAAGTAGTGAAGAGCGGCAAAGCATCTGCTTCATTACTACAACGCCGCTTGAGAGTTGGTTATGCGCGCGCAGCACGATTGCTTGATTTACTTGAAGATCAAGGAGTAATCGGACCAGCTGATGGCGCAAGACCTCGTGAAATATTAGTTAGTCGCGATGATGGTGGAACTGCTGGGATCTATGAGGATGATTGGGGAGAAGACAAAGAAGAAATTTAAATAAAAAAATAGGGGCTAGCCCCTATTTTTTTAAAATCAATTATTTCAGAAAATATCCAATAAAACCTGAAATTGCTACAACACCCAAACCCATTAAGATCTTATATCCAAATTCCTTTTTTCCTTGCATGAAGGAGTAAATAGTTTTTGCTAGCATATTAGTTGCGTTTACGGCGGCGAAAGTTAATAGTGCTGACTTAAACGTAATAGCTTTTCCAGCTAATTCCGCAAGGTTGATGAGGATTGCATCAAGTCCGGCAAAAGCACCAATCATTGAGCTGATTAAAAATCCTGATTGTCCAAAGAATGCTAACGCGGTTTTCGTTACAACACGTACTACTATTAATAGAACCGCGAATTTTAGAGCTGGCATAAGAGAAAATATCTTTTCTTCCTTTTTTGCTTCATGTTTACTATCTCCTTTATTCGTACTTTTTCTCGTAAGAAAATATACACCAGTAAGCAAGGAAGCCAAGCCGATAATAATTATCGTCGGAAATAAATAAAAAGTAAGTTTTGCGTTGAGTGGTGTAACAAGAAGAAAAACCTGCGTCATACTTGCTGCGTTGGCAAATAGTGCTGCTCCAACTAATCGATCTAATTTTGAATTAGCATGGCTCTTTACTGCTAAGGATTGGATTGCTGAGGTGGAAGAAACTACGCCAGCTGCGGTACTAGCAATAACTAGACTTTGTTTTTTACTCATAAGACGTCCAAGAATGTATCCTATTACATCTATTCCTGTGATTAAAGCTACAATAAACCATAGTCTGTAAGGATTTAATATTTCCATTTTTGCAAATATACCCAAGCTCAAGTTTGCTGAATCCAATAAAGCGTTTATTCCTGGTATATCAGTGATAAAAAATGCTTTATTTGGTAAGAAAGGCAAGATTACTAAGGCGATAATCGCATAACTGATAAAAGATTCAACTTCTTTGTGCGATATTCCAAGTGCAAATTTTTGCGTTTTAATTTTTATAGAAAGAATCAAAAGAATCATTACAAAAATAGCAATTGTGAGTTGCGTTGAAAGAATATTTGTTACAAGGAAAAAGCCAATTAAGAATGTAAAAACAGCAGATATCTCGGTCGTTAAGCCCGTTCTTCCAGTTATCGAAGTTCCTACAAAATAATAAACTACAACTAATGCGCACATAGTTCCCGCTATGAGTAAAAATATATTCGGTAGGTTCTGGTCAAGGATTAGACCCGACAGAGCACCAAGAAGAGCGATTAATGAATATGTTCTTATGCCTCCAACACTGCCGACATGCTTAATATTGTCCTTGCTTTGGCTTGACTCTCTCTCGAGTCCTATTAATCCACCAAAGACTACCGCGAGTAAAAGTTTTATAGGTAATGAAAAAATCATTTTTTATGTTTATTTATATTCAATATTTAAAATTATAGCAGATGTTTGAACAATATCAACAACTTGTGGTAAAATATATTTATGGCAGATTCATCTTTTGATATTGTCTCTCAATTCGACCGTCAGGAATTGGTAAATGCACTCGATCAAACCAAGCGAGAACTTGGTTATCGTTATGATTTTAATAATTCGCCGTATGAAATGAACCTTGAAAAAGAAGAGCTGGTTATTCAGGCAGAAGATGATTATAAGATGAAAGCAATCACAGATTTGATACTCGCAAAACTAATCGCCAGAAAACTTGATACAAGGGTTTTAGATATGTCAGGAGAAAATGAAAGAGCGGGTGGAAATACAGTTAGAAAAAAAATCAAATTGGTTGCGGGGCTCAATCAGGAAAAAGCCAAGGAGATTTCCAAATACATTAATACAGGTTTTAAAAAAGTTAAGGCTTCTATCCAAGGCGAAGAAATCCGCGTTAGTTCCACTTCGCGCGATACTTTACAGGAGGTATTAGCAGGATTAAAAGCTAAAGATTTTGGTGTCCCACTTCAATTTACGAATTATAAATAAAAATATTTCTTAAGTTATAAACAAAAACAAAACTAAGTTCATTCTTTGATTAAAAAAAGAATGAGAGAAAGGATTAAAAATGAACCCTTTTTTACAAAGTGATTTTCAAAGTAATTTGAATAAACTGAACGACGTTGGAGCATACAACAATTTCCAAGATAGTAGCGGGTTAACGGCTGTGGCAGGTGTGTTTGGAATAATGGCGGGTGCCTATATGGTTTTAGTGATTCTGACGATTATCGCATTGTATGTTTTATCAGCTCTATCGCTATATAAGATATCTAAAAAAACTAATATCGGGACACCCTGGTTTGCCTGGGTACCAATTCTAAATTCTATTTTGATGTTAAATATTGCCGGTCTCTCTGGTTGGTATTTGTTCTTAGTACTTATTCCAATGTTCGTTCCTATTCTGGGGTGGATAGCTGGGGTTTTAATGATGGTTTATGTTTGGATGAGATTTGCGGTTGCTTGTAAAAAACCGGATTATCTTGGGCTTTTTGCCGTTGTACCACCACTTTCAATTCTTCTGTTATTGTATTTTGCTTATAGTAATGAACTAAAATTAAAATAATATTAATTTTAAGTTAGTAATTGGGGGTAAAAAATGGCACATGGTAAATTTGAATTTAAAGGTGATGGGATATCTTTTCTGTGGCTATGTATATGGACAGGTTTTTTGTGTTTTATTACTATTGGTATATATTCGCCTTGGGCATATTGTGAAATTGAAAAATGGAAAGCGAAGAATACCTACATTGATGGTAAACAGCTAGTATTCAAAGGTACAGGCGGTGGGATATTCGGTACATGGTTGCTGATATTTTTCCTGTCTTTTATAACCTTGGGTATCTATATGCCTTGGGGCATGTGTCGTATTATTAGGTGGAAAACAAATAATCTATATTATGCTGATACAGGGGATGTTGAAAAAAATTGATTAGCTTTCAAAAATACCAGAACCATACTTTCGATATAAAAACGGTCGCTTTATTGGCGGTCGTTTTTTTATTAATATATTTAACTTGAAAATGCATTTTAATTCATTTATTATCAAGGATATAAAGCAAGATGATATATTTATAATTAATAATACTAACAAATGAAAAAAAAGACCTCTCCAAAATTAAAATTTATAAAAAGTTTCATACCGAAAAAGAAGAAAGAGAAACAAAAAATCATTGGCATTGAAAATGTTCTGCAAATATTGAAAGCCAAGAGAGCTTTTGTTGTTATTTCTATCGTTGCTGTTATACTTGTATCTCTATCTATGTATTACCCGGTCTTTTTAAAAACAAAAGCTGAAATTGTAATAAATAAAGTTACAGCTGGTAACCTTGAGAATAAATAGAATATATAACACATAAAAAGAGGTCTCAAAAATGAGGCTTCTTTTTTTTGCTTTAATCTGGTAAATTAGAAATATAATAAAAAATTAGGGGGGCAATAGGAGGTTTTTATGTCAGGCAAAAAAGACGAAAAAAAAGAAAACGAATCCGTTGAATCTAGAAACGATAAAGAAATGGGGGCAAAGCAAAAAGCAGTTCGCCTCGCTCTTGATCAGATTGAAAAACAATTTGGTACTGGGTCTATAATGAAATTAGGTGAAGTAAATAAGGTAGATCTTGATGTTATTCCTACTGGTTCGCTATCCCTTGATTTAGCACTTGGTGTTGGTGGAATTCCAAGAGGAAGAATTATAGAAATATTCGGGCCGGAATCTTCTGGCAAAACTACATTGTCTTTGCATATAGTGGCTGAAGCGCAGAAAAAAGGTGGGATCGCAGCTTTCGTTGATGCCGAGCATGCGCTCGATCCAGAATATGCAAAAAGAATAGGAGTAAATATTGATGATCTTCTTGTTTCTCAACCGGATACAGGTGAGCAAGCCTTAGAGATTACCGAAACTCTAGTTCGTTCCAATGCCGTAGATATTATAGTCGTAGATTCTGTAGCCGCTCTCACCCCTCGTGCTGAAATAGAAGGAGAGATGGGAGATAGCCATATGGGTCTTCAAGCAAGATTAATGTCGCAAGCTTTACGAAAAATTACAGGGGCAGTTGCGCGCAGCAATACGATCGTGATTTTTATCAACCAAATTCGTATGAAGATCGGTGTAATGTTTGGAAATCCAGAAACAACAACCGGTGGAAATGCTTTGAAATTTTATGCATCTGTCCGTATGGATATTCGCAGAAAAGAACAAATCAAAGATGGAGAGAATATTATTGGTAATCATGTAGCAGTAAAAGTTGTTAAAAACAAGGTTGCCCCACCATTTCGCACCGCAGAATTCGATATTATGTACAATGAAGGAATCAGCAAAGAAGGAGATCTGGTGGAATTAGGAGTAAAGATGGGGATTATTGGTAAGGCCGGAGCTTGGTTTGATTATGGAGAGACAAAACTTGGACAGGGGAAAGAAAGCGTAAAGCAACTTTTGAAAGAAGATAAAAAGTTAGCAAAAGAAATTGAAAAGAAAATTTTAGCAGCAGAAAAAATATAAATGCTTATCACAAAAATTGAAGTTCAGAAAAAAAGAAAAGATCGTTACAATATTTTTATTGATGATGAATTTCGATTTGGGTTGGATGAAGGAACATTCATAAAACTTGATCTTAGAAAAGGAATCGAGATTACGCAAGAGGAGATTGAGAAAATTGAAAATGAAGAAGTGAATGCAAAAGCATTTAATGCAGCAGCGAATTTTTTGAAAATTCGTGAGAGAAGCAAAAAAGAAATTCGTGATAAATTAAAAACAAAGGAATATTTAGAAAATGTCATAGAAAAAGTTTTGGAAAAATTAGAACGACTTGATATTGTAAATGATAAAAGATTTGCGGAAATGTTTGTTCGCGATAGAATGAAGTTAAAACCAAAAGGGAAAAAGGTTTTAAAAATGGAACTAATGCAAAAGGGAATCGATCGAAATACGATAGACGAAGTCTTAGGTGATATGCTGGGCGGCGAAAATGAAATTGAGCTTGCCAAAAAAGTTTTGGAAAAAGCTGAGAAAAAATATTCAGGATCTGAGGAAAATATTAAGCGTGATAAAATCGTCAAATACATGCTTGCAAGAGGATTTAAATATGAGATGATTATTAGCTTATTATCTTGTTAACTTGTTAAGAAAAGAATAAAACAAGATAATAAACTAGCAAGATAGCAAAATTCTAATACCATAATAAATATTTAAATAAAAATAAAACATAATTATGAAAAAAAAGTATTTTAGTCGCACCAAAATAGTTGCTACCATCGGACCTGCATCGGGCAGTAGAAAAGTATTATCGCAAATGATAGATGCTGGACTTGATATCGCACGCTTTAATTTCTCACACGCGCAATATGATATTACAAAAAAGTGGCTGGAAGATATTCGTGCTTTAGCAAAGAAGAAAAAAAGAAAAGTAGAAATATTACAAGACTTACAGGGGCCTAGAATTCGTACTGGTGCTGATGTGCCAAAAAGAGGAATAGCTCTAAAAAAGGGTTCAAAGATTAATATAGGGTTTGGTAAATACAAAAAAGGATTTCTACCTATTGATTATAAAAATCTAGTAAATGATATTGATATTGGGACTTTTATTTTTCTCTCCGATGGAGTGATTGAATTGGAAGTTATAGAAAAAGAAAAAAATAAAGCTTTGGTTAAAGTCTTAGTTGGTGGGGTTGTTTACGCCAGAAAAGGTGTTAATATACCAAACGCTCATCTAAAAATTTCGCCAATTACAGAAAAAGATAAAGAGGATATAAAATGGGGCTTAAAAAATAAAGTTGACTACATTGCATTATCCTTTGTAAAAGGTCCTGAAGATATTGTCTATCTTCGATCATTGGTAAAAAATAAAAAAATTAAATTAATCGCAAAGATTGAAAGACCTCAAGCATTAAAAAACTTACGTAGAATTCTAAAAGTTTCAGATGGGGTGATGGTAGCCAGGGGAGACCTAGGAATTGAGATAAGATTAGAAAAAGTCCCTGCGGCGCAAAGGAAGATAGTGCATATGGTCCACAAAAAACGTAAAATAGTTATTATTGCAACTCAAATGATGGAATCAATGCTAAACAATCCTCATCCGACAAGGGCGGAAGTTTCCGATATTGATACCGCAGTTTTAGAGAAAGCAAGTGGAGTGATGCTTTCCGAAGAGACGGCAATGGGCAAATATCCAGTTGAAGCGATAAAAATAATGGAAAAAATTTGCCAGCAAGCCGAAAAAGAATAATGGCCTTATAAAGCCATATTGACTAAATATTGAGATTATGATAGAATGAATAAGTTGTTTTATTTAATGATATTTAGTTCATTAAGAATTTGCAGGGGGTGTGGCTAGGACTGCTATTGGTTAAATCGTATACATCCGGATTCGTGCGAATTTCCTGAGGTTTGAGAGCCCTCGCGAAATTGACGAATTTTCGTTTATAAATACGATTATACTCTGTAGCATTCAGCCCCCCTCTTACAAATGCAGCGAGAATACCATAACTATTTTACTAGTAAAAGCTGTGTTTATAAGAGGGTAAAAAGAAGAAAAATAAAAATAGGAGGTGGTTATATAGAAAAAAATGACTTTAGTATGACGATTTTGCGTTTGAAAAAAATTTAAAGCGAGGGCTCTCAATGAAGCATGTGAAAAGTGCAGAAAGTTCAGCATCTCCAGTAGATCCCATGGTCATGACAGTAGGCCTGCCGGAAGACGAGAAAATGGAAAATTTTGTCGAAAAAGCGGTCGAAGTTAATAGTGCTATCGTATCCGCACTGAAGACCGGTGTGAGCAGTCTCTACGGCGATAAGCCTGCCAAGAAAGACTGGCGCAAAGATCTTCGGCGCGAATGCAAGGTGCTTGATCCGTCAGGAGAATTGTTCAGGACTCTTTCAAAGGCTGTTGGGATGGGAACAGTTAGTTTCCCGGAAGTCAGCCATAAAGTGCAGTGAAAACTAAAACTGCTCCGAATTCAACAAAACGCCGGACTCAAATGGGTCCGGCCGTTTTTATTATAATCGTTTTATAGTAAAATGATTATACTGGAAGGTTCGCATAGCGGCCTAGTGCGCCATCTTGGAAAGGTGGTTTGTTCGAAAGAGCATCAAGGGTTCGAATCCCTTACCTTCCGTTTATTTTTCCCTCCTTAACGAATCTGTCAAAATATGGTATACTTTGCTTAGCAAAAATTGCTTCGCAATTTTTGGAGAGGTGGCCGAGTGGCTGAAGGCGACGGTTTGCTAAACCGTTATACGGGTGAAAACCCGTATCGGGAGTTCGAATCTCCCCTTCTCCGTTTTGACAAATAGCTAAATTAGTAGTATTTTATAGGTACTAAAAATAAAAATAAAAAAGGAGGGTATCATGGCAAAAAAAGATAGTTGTTGTATGCTAGAGGCTACAGGGGTGGGTATAGCATTAGGTCTATTTATGGGCGGGTTTCACCTTTTGTGGGTGATTTTAGTAGCTCTAGGTGTTGCGCAAGCAATCTATGATTGGATTTTGTCTTTACATTTCATCTCACTAAGTTATTCGATTGGCAGTTTTGAATTTTGGACAGCATTGGAGTTAATCGTGTTTACTGCCATTGTTGGTTTTATTGGCGGGTATATTTTTGCATCGATCTGGAATTACTGCATGAAGAAGAAATAATTGAAAATAGGAAAGCGGTCTGGCAAAATGCCAGACCGCTTTTATTTTTACTTAAAAAATGCTATAATAAGGTTGATATAATTAATAACTAAATATGGAAAAGAAATCTTTTACTGCAGAAGAAGCATTGTCTATTGGTGAGCAACTTGGTATCACTTGGGACAAATTTGACGTTGAACAATTTCGCATGGGGCTTGATGTTGAAATTGAACACGGTACAATTGAACCTCATACAAACGTAACTGGTGATGACTCGGTCATGACTGGGAAAATTGCTCTCGCCCATCTTAATGAATTTGCGGATTACTATACAAGATTGGAAAAAATGGAAAAAGAAGCAGACCAATTTTGGGGCAAGAAAGAGTAATAATTTTTTATAATGGATCAAGTTGATGAGGTAAAAAAGAGAGTTGATGTGGTGGATCTGATCTCGTCATATTTAACTTTGAAAAAAGCCGGCAGAAATTACCGCGCTTGCTGTCCTTTTCACAAAGAAAAAACAGCATCTTTCATGGTAAGTGGTGAAAAGCAGATTTGGTATTGTTTTGGGTGCAATCAAGGTGGTGATGTTATCTCCTTTATCGAAAAGATCGAAGGATTAGATTTTCCTGCAGCATTAAATCTGCTTGCCGATAGAGCGGGAGTAGTGTTAGAAAAAACTAGATTTGAAAACAAAGGCGTTAAAGATCGGAATTTCCAGATGGTTGAAATGGCGCAAAATTTTTTCTCTTATATTTTAAATGAACACAATGCTGGATTAGAGGCAAAGCAGTATTTAACCGAAAAAAGAAAACTTTCACTAATAACTTTAAAGGAATTTTCCTTGGGTTATGCACCAACTGGTCCACTACTGCTTAATGATTTTTTAGTAAAGAAAGGATATAAGCAGGAAGAGTTGATGAAGATGGGGCTGATCACAAAAAACTCATATGGCAAAGTAACTGATAAATTTCGTGAAAGAATTATTTTTCCAATACGTAATACTCAGGGAAAGACGGTTGGTTTTGGTGGCAGGATTTTTAAAGCTCCAAAAGATGAGCGTTTTACCCCTCCAAAGTATCTCAATTCTCCGCAGAGCGATCTTTATGATAAAAGCTCAATCGTATACGGGCTTTATGAGGCAAAGGATACAATCCGCGAAAGTGATCTTGTTATTATTGTTGAGGGATATATGGACGTAATTTCTTCGCATCAAGCGGGCGTCAAGAATGTGGTTGCTTCTTCTGGTACCGCATTAACTAGTGAACAAGTAAGAATATTATCACGTTATACAAAAAATATTGCTTTTGCTTTTGATACAGATGAAGCGGGGCTTTTGGCGACAAAAAGAGCTTTTGAACTAACAAAATTTGAGGATATTAATATTAAAGCTATAGTTATAGAAGGAGCAAAAGATCCGGATGAATTAATTCAAAAAGATAAAAACGAATGGATAAAAATTAGCAAATCACCCGTTCCTATTTTGGATTTTTATTATAATAGTTTACTGAAACAAAATAATGGTGCTAAAAGTACAGAAGATAAGAAAAACATTTCAAAAGAATTTCTCCCAATTATAAGAAGTATTGCAAATGATGTTGAAAAAGCACATTGGATAAAAAAAATTAGTTCAGATATGAATGTGAATGAAAAATTTATTATTGATGCTCTTGATAAAATAAAAGTTGCAGGTGAAACACAAAGGAAGGTGGAGACAAAACAGGGGGATAGTTCCGTAAAACTAAAAATATCAAAAGAATTATTATTGTTAATTTTTTTAACTCTTTATCCAAAAAAAATTAGCGATTTCTTTAATAAGGTTAAAGCAGAAGATTTAGAGGAAGAAAATAGTAAAAAGCTTTACAATATTCTAAATGAGTGGCAAAATAAGGGTGCGAAATTACGTGAAGAAATTGACTTTCAATACATAAAAAACAAAATGAAACTAAGCCGAGAAGAGCAGGTTGACTTTGATTTGCTTTTCTTTTTGGCTCTAAGTTTTTTTGATGGAGTAGATGAGAAAGATATTACTTTAGATATTGATCTTTTAATAAGAGATGTGTTAAAAAATAAGAAAGAGAAAAGACAAAGAGAAATAGAATTGGAACTTGCACAAATAGATAAAGTAAAGGATAAAGAAAAAATAAAAAAACTTTTACGCGAACTACAAAGTTTAATTTAATATAATCATATTATTAAAATTTTTACATGGTCAAAAAGAAAATAGTTAGTGATAACTCTCAGCAAAAGAAAAAAGAAAAAGTAAACCCCGAGATTGAGGCTTTGATAGAGAAAGGAAAAGGGCAAGGTTTTTTAACTCAAGATGATATTTTGAGTGTTATCCCTGATGCTGAAGGTGATGTAGAAAAATTTGATGAAATTTATTCCATTATGTTGGAAGAGGGTATTGAAGTAATGGAGAGTGGGGACGAAGAAAGCCTTGATGATGAAAGGCTTAGTGAAGAAAATATCTTGGAAGAAATAAAAAAGCAGGAAGCGACACTCGCTGATATTTCTACCGACTCTGTTCGTATGTACTTGCGTGAAATCGGCCGCATTCAACTTTTAACAACGGAGGATGAAATTGAGTTAGCAAAAAAAGTAGAGAAGGGCGATGAAAGAGCAAAAGAAAGATTGATTGAAGCAAACCTTCGTTTGGTTGTTTCAATTGCAAAGAAATTTGTCGGTCGCGGTCTTCCTCTTCTTGATCTAATTCAAGAAGGAAATTTTGGTTTAATGAAAGCAGTAGAGAAATTTGATTACAAGCGTGGTTATAAATTTTCAACTTACGCGACTTGGTGGATTCGCCAAGCGATTACGCGCTCTATTGCGGATCAGGCTCGCACAATTCGTATTCCGGTGCATATGGTTGAAACGATTAATAAACTAAATCGAGTCCAAAGGCAGCTTTCGCAGGAATTACAGCGTGATCCGACACCAGAGGAAATTGCAGCTGAAATGAATATGGAAATAGAAAAAGTTCAACATGTTTTAAAAATTTCTCAAGGTACAATTTCACTTGAAACTACTGTCGGCGAAGAAGAAGATTCGCACCTTTCAGATTTTGTTCCAGATGATAAAAATATTGCACCGGATGAAGCGGCAACGCATCAATTGCTTCGTGAACAATTACGCGGAGTTATAAAATCACTCTACCCAAGAGAACAAAAAATTCTAAAGATGAGGTTTGGTTTGGAAGATGGTAAGAGCCATACTTTGGAAGAAGTGGGGCGTGAATTTGGTGTTACCCGTGAGCGTATTCGTCAGATTGAAGCAAAGGCGCTTCTCAAACTTAGAAGAAACCGCGAAAGTAAGAAGTTGAAAGAATATTTAAAATAAGGTATAATATTACAGATAATGTACCAAACTCAGAGGTAGCTCAATGGTGGAGCAACCGGCTGTTAACCGGTAGGTTGTGGGTTCGACCCCCACCCTCTGACAGGGACGGTGGGGTGATTTCCGACCCATCCCTGTCAGGGGCCTTTAAATATAGTTAGTTGTAAGTTAACATTGCATTTGTAGAGAGTTCGACTCAGGGGTAGCTCAATGGTGGAGCAATCGGCTGTGAAAACATAAAACGCAGCCCTCGTTGGAAACAGCGAGGTGAACTTCTCGGGATAACGGTGAAGGCTAAACCCGCCTTGGGTGGGCATGCTAATACCGTGGGAACTCCGCTTTGGCGGAGAGCGCCGTAGAGACTAGATACCGAGATGCCTAAATTCTATTTTTAGAACACGGCAAAGATATAGTCCACGCTTTAGCGAAAGCTAGGGATTAAGTGTAACCGATAGGTTGTGGGTTCGACCCCCACCCCCTGAGTCGAGCTCTTTACTCTGTAGTTTTAACTACCGGGGATGGGTCAATGTAACCGTTACCTGAAACAGATCTCGTTTTCAAAATGAAAAAATTAGTTAATACAAAAGAAAAAACCCCTACAAATCAACGAATATATTCAGTTGATGTTTTAAGGGGTTTTTTAATGCTTTGGGGTACAGTTGGCCTATCTTTAATTTTCACGAAATATGCGGAACTTACCCAAAGCTCTTTTTGGTTAAATATCAATAACAGTTTATCAACCCATGCTGATTGGGTTGGGCTTCATCTTTATGACTTGGTTTTTCCAGGTTTTATTTTTGTAATGGGAGTTGTAATTCCTGTTGTTATTGATAAAAGAAAAGATAAAGGTGATAAGTTTTGGCAAATTATCCTTTCAATTCTTAAAAGAACTTTACTTTTAATCTTAATTGGTTGGTTTCTTAATGGTGTTATGAGATTGGAAGGCTGGGAAAGTTTCCGCATCTTAGGAGTTTTGCAAAAGATTGGTATTACCTATTTTGTAGTTTCAATTTTGGTCTTATTTCTAAGAACTCGTTATCTAGCAATCTTAGCGGTTCTATTTTTTGCTCTTTATTGGTGGTTTCTAACTTTTGCCAATACTCCAGGGTTTGGAGCTGGAATTCTTACACCCGAAGGAAATTTTATCTATTATATTGATCGTATTTTCCTATTACCTAACCAATTGCTTTATAAAGGGTTGGGAGATCCGGAAGGAATATTATCAACTATCTCAACTATATCTTTGGGGCTCATGGGAGTTTTAATTGGAAGGTTATTGCAGATGAAACTTAAGATTGAAACTGCTGGCTATATTAAAGCGGGAATATTGTTTTTAATTGGAATAATCCTTTTATCTGCAGCCTATATTTGGGCACCATATTTACCTTTTATTAAAAAAATTTGGACTAGTTCATATATTTTAGCTAGCGCTGGTTGGATGACTTTTGCACTTTCATTTCTGTATTTAATTTTAGATGTTTGGAAAATCAGATTCTGGGCATATCCTCTTGCGGTTGTTGGTTTCAACCCGCTCTTTATGTATGTGACAATTGCGATAATAGATTTTGACGGAATCGCTAGATTTTTTGTTGGAGGCTTGCAACCAATATATATTGCTGCTTTCCCACTCATCCTTGCTATTGCTGCTTTTGGGGTTAAGTGGTTTATTCTGGCTTATATGTATCAAAAGAAAATCCATATAAAAATTTGAGATGAAAAAGATAAAAGAAATATTTGAAAAATTAAACCTTAAGCGAACACTGCTTGATTTACTGTCAATTGCCGTTGTTCTTGGAATTCTTTTTGCTCTTATTGGGTTACAAAAATGGGCACAGGGGGTTGATAATAATGAAATTGATTTTGGCAAAATGGGACCAGTGAGAATTATCAATATGGGGAGCGGGAAGTATCTTTCAGCAAATCAAAGCATTACAAGTGGTACCCCGACCAGTCAATTTTCAATGGATGAGATACATAATCAAGTCTGGCAAATAGAACAACAAGGCGAGGGTTGGGAAATAAAAATAGTTAATACAAATTATTGTTTGGAAATTGATGAGGCCTCCCGATCAGATGGAGCGATAGCTCAACTATGGGATTGTGTTGGTGCCCCACAACAACTTTGGAATATTGAAAAATTAGATAAAGGCGTGTATGAATTACACCCTTCTTATAATAATAAATGCCTTGAGATTGGTGATTCATCACCTGACGAAGGAGCGGCTGCTCAACAATGGAGTTGTGCTGAAGTGATGGGGCAGAGATGGGAAATATTCTCGGCTCTGTACTAATTTAATCAAAACAAATCTAATAGAATTAGAGATTATGCCAGCTTAAGGTAAATACTGTGTTGTATGTGCTTGGATTATATTTTTGATATTCCCATGGTCTGTAAGATATTATTTGAATCCAGTTAGCATTTTCGCTATCTAGAATCTCAAATGCCCACTGATCTTCACCAAAGTCACCGACTAAACCAGTAGTTGCGGCAAAATGAGTGTGGTCCAACATTCTTACTCTATCTGATAATGAGAATTCAGGGTCTCCAAATACATAACCGCCATCTCCAGGATTTGGTAATCTTACAATTACAATGTCTCCAGCTTTAATATTATTCAAACTTGAATGGGGATTAGAACCTTTATCATAAAAATAATAATTCCGATCAGCAACAATGTTGACACATGTATACCAAATAATATTTCCGTAAGGGTCAGGAGATTCAAATTCAATTTTGCTATACCCATCTTTAATCACATCAAAAGTATATGTAACATCATCGGTGTTCCGTGTATATTTTAATATAGAATTGTCATATTTTAGACTGCTAATGTAATAAGGAACATTAAGTACTAATCGATCGCCTTTTTTTAACTTGTATGTGGTAATACTTCTATTACTTATTACGGCATCGTTATTTGTAGGGGTTAGCACATTGACCCCATTAATTTCTTCTCGATTCAAAAGTTGATTTGAATACGGAATATCGTTTGAATCGAGAACTTTTATCTCCCAATAAATGCCAATATCTTTCATCCATGTTACACCTTCTACAACTGGGGTGACATATTCTCTATAAACACCGGGTGCTTGGGGAGCCCTGAGATTAAATGTGAATCTAGTGTTCCAGCCCGGCTTTATCCCATCGGTATATATGCTAGCGGGTCTATTTACAGAAAGCCAATAACCACACCCTACGCATGATGATGGGATATAATAATTAAAATCACTTTGGTAATCCTTGCCTCTAGATTGAGGGTCATATTTAGAGCCAGTCCCGAGATTAACAAAGCCGGTAGACGGATCGTCTATGCTTCTGGGAATGCCGGAATACCAAGTTTGTGTTCCCGTATTTTTTACTTCAATCCAAACAGTTCTGATTTCTCCTGGTTGCATTGTAATGATTTCCGATGGTTGCTGATCGACCAATTCATAATCATAAGCCTTTACCACTGGTTTCTTTGTAGTAGCATTGACACTATAAATTGGAACAAATATGATGCTAGCAAAAAAGGCTATAAACATTAGTTTTAAGAACTGTTTTTTCATTTTTGTGAAATTAATAATAAATGGCAGAAAAACTATTTTAAATAATCTATTTGATATTTAATGTAAACACCTCAGCGGTAAATCCACTTAAATCTGGTGCGGTTTTAATTGTTATATTATTATTTGCATTTACATCTAAGACTTCAAATACCCATTGTTCTTCTGCCCAATTCATTAAACCAATATCGCCAACCATCCGAGAAATAGGGACGAGATTTTTCTCCTGTTTCATTTTTATTCCTTGAGAGGAAAGTATTGGATTATCATAAAGATAGCCTTTATCAAAAAACATTCCGTCAGCCCTGTTGCCCACATTTTGTATTCTTACAATAACAATATCTCCATTTTTTGCACCATTTAATTTCTGCTGCAAGCCGGCATCATAATAATAGTAATTCCGATCAGCTATAATTGAACTATAAAAATTGTTACCGCTTATACCGGTAAAACCGCTACCTATAATTTGAAAGTCATAAACCGTTTGGCAATTTACCGAATTATAACAATAATTTGATGGTGCGGTATATTGCAGAATACTTGCATCGTAAGTTAAGCTATGTATGTCATCGGAATGAACCCGGACAGTATCTCCAACTTTTGATTTTAAGAGTATTTGATTGTTATATAAATCTATAGTTTTATTTTGCCATTGATCTGTAACTGTAATCTCCCAATAAATTCCAATATCTTTCATCCATGTTATCCCATCTACTACAGGAGTGAAATATTCTCTGTAAATTCCTGGGGTATAGGGGGCTTTCACTTGGAATTGAATTCTAACATTCCAGCCCGATTTAATAATTACCAAGCTTTGTACTCCATCTGAGAAATACCCAACCCTATTCACGGAGCTATTTTCAGAAATAATATCATTAATAAAATAATCTGCATAATCATGGCCTCTGTTTTCTGGATCATAAATAGAACCAGTGCCAAGGCTTACGGGGTTTTGTGCTTTATCATAATTATTCCAAGTTTCTGTACCAGTATTTTTCAATTCAAGCCAAAAAGTTTTAGTTTCACCGGGATCCATTGTAATGGGAACAGATGGTTGCTGGTCAACTAATTCATAATCATAAGCTTTTTGGTTAACGTTCGCTGCTTTCACAGAATTGGTCGGGATTAAGAAGGCAAGTCCTGATAGAAAGAATAGAATGCAAAACAAAGATTTTTTTAACATATTTTTTAGTTTAATAAAATTATAGATATGATAGCATGAATGTTATTGTTTGTCAATTTCTGGCTTATTTACGCTATTTATGATTTTCTCATCCTCTAATGATATCTGCTTATTATGTAGTACCAATTTTGTTTTTAGATCTGTTAGTAATTCCCTTTTCTCATCCTTTGTTCCTTCTCGGAGGACGTACTTGGCGTACGCCCTAATATTTTGCTGGTCTGATTTAACTTTTTCTTTTTCCAGGTATTGATTTCCGAAGAGCACTTCAGAAAACCTATTGTATTTCAGTATTTCGTTTTTGATTCTATCACTGATACTTCTTTTTCTAAAATTCATTTTATCAATCAGCTTTACCATCTGTTCTATCAATTCTTCTTCGCCGATAGGTGGTTCATGACATTCTCGTTCGATCTTCTGAGTGCAGTGATAGTAGACATGTCTATTCATACCCCCATCTTTTAATTTTCTGAATCTCTCATCTGCAATGATAGTTCTACCGCAGGTTCCGCATTTGATTAGTTTTGTAAATTCAAATTCCTTTAATCCAGGTCTTGCCTTGGGTGCTACTGCCATATTGGCTCTCACCTTTTCGAATAATTCCTTGGTTATCAATGGTTCATGAGCTCCTTTGTACCAGTTGCCTGATCCCTCAGGATACTCAAACTCTCCATAATAAAACGGTGTCCCAAGCGTTCTCAATATTCCACTAATAGTAAATCGATGACCTGTCCTGGTCTTAAAATCTTTTTCATCTACGAGCCATCTATACAGATCTCTACCGCTCCAGTTCTCATAAGCTACTTTTTCAAACATCTCTCTAATAATGGGAGCCCGAACGGGATCAAGGAAGATCTTCATTTTTCCCTTGATCCCGATATATTCATTAAGATATCCGAGGGGGGTCATCCCTGGGCGATAACCCAGCTCACATTTAGCCCTCAATCCTCTTTTTACATTCTCACCTTTATTATCATTTTCTAGCTTTGCCTGAGAGCAGAGGATCATTAGCATGAACTTCTCATTAGGAGAATTGGTGAAGGATTGACCGTTAGTTTTAATCTGTTTCAGATGTCCCTGATCCATAAGATCTACGACGGTTCCCAAATCTCCGGCATTTCTGCTTAACCTGTCCGGTGCCCAGCTTAAAATTCCATTAAACAATCCGGCCTTAATATCAATCAGTATTTGGTTGAATACTGGCCTGCATCCCGAACTCTTAGCGGAGTGGGACTCTCGCCTTACATCCACCACCTCCAGCCCTTCTCTTTGGGCTGATTCCAGCATCTCTTTGATCTGGGAATCAATAGATAATGCCTGCCTCTCATCATCTTCTGTTGATTTTCTAGCGTAGAGGCAGTACCTCACCTTAGTATCCTGCTCAAAACTGACCCAGTTTTGGCTCCCAGTTTCTCTTACTGGGCTCACTAAATTGCCACTTATTTTACCCATATATTCCTTGTTACTAGTATAGTAGTAAGGAGAGTACCGCTAAGGGGTAAGTAAGTCCAGACTTAAAGCTGTAGACAACTCTTTTTCAAAAAGCCCTAAAAACTCCCTTTTAATTTGGTGTAAGGCGATATTCTGTTACAAAATCATCGCCTCTAAGCACAGTGTGTTTACTATAATGATACCCCTCAGGTATGGAACCATGACCGTCAGTTTCATCTGATGAACGACAAAAAGCTAAAGAAATAATTTCTTCCGGAGGATTATTAATCGTTCTTAAGATAGCGATAGTAAAAGAATCCACCAAGTCATCATGCTTTTCAACCCCAAAACCCAAGATTTGTTTTATCAAATCTTCTGCGCCTCTTTCTGGGAACAGAATAATTCCTTTTCTTATCCAATCAGATGTCATTATAAGTCGGGTTCTTTTGTCCATACCACTTATCTTAACTCCCTCTGCGTTAAGATTATTATCTTTGAAGTGTTGAGTTAGATAGCCTTGCAGCATCACTTCTTCCACGCAATATAGATTATTACCTCTCCCGCCCAAACTTTGAGAAAGAGTAACTCCAGTTTCTAATATTTGTGAAAAAGTTAACCTATCATTGATAGGATGCGGTAAAACATATATTCGCATCTTTTCGTCTTCGCCGATTATTTTCATGGTTACCATCGCTGTACAATCAGCGCTATCCTTTTGCGAGATTGCTAAGTCTATCCCAGTGACATAACTCCATGATTGATTTCTCAGTGGCTCTGGGATTTTGCCAGCATAATAATGGATGTCCTCTTTGTTTATTACGGCTTCTCGATCATCGATTATTTGGAGCATGAATTCTCTAGCAAAAGAGAATTTATCCATTTTTTTTCTTTCTTCTTCAATTGCTTCTTCGCTTGGGTATTTGCCCGGCCAAAGGATTTTACCATTTTCATCGATCATGGGGTATTCTCGGTAAATTCCTGATCTTTCACCACTTTCTATTTCTTTCTTTAATCTCATCAATAGACAATCTTCGTGGGTTAAATTACCAAATACTATTGTCCTGGTATTTTGATCCCCCAAAGGCATGATTTCGCTATTGAACCATTTATATATTTTATCCCGTCCCTCTCTAGTTTTTACTGAGGTGGTATCCTCTATATCATCGCACAGGATTAATTGGGGGCGAGTATGCCCATGGATCGCGCCTCGGAAGCTTTGTTCAGAAGATAGAGCGGTAATCCTTGCATTCAGTTTGGTTATTACTATCGAAGCGGAATTCCACTCATCTTCTTCAAATGGTCCCAAATCTTCTTTCAAAAGAGTGTTAGATTCCAATGCTCTCTTGATATTTTTGAAGTGAACACGAACCTGTTCTTGGGTTTGGCTTACAAGTACAACAAACTTTCTATTTTGTTGTCCAAGAATTGCCCATATTGCATAAGCCACAGTAAGAATTGTGCTTTTTGCCGATGACCTGAAGGCGGTAATCACTGCGGTTTTTATTTTTTCATTTTCCGCAATTTCGAATAATTCGTTATGAAATTCTGCTATTGGGTATTCTATGTAATCTGCAAAATAAACAATAAAAAACCATTTGAAACTTTTGCGACACAATTCTGCTCTAAAAATTGGGTCCTCAGTAATGCGTTTCATGGTTTTATTGTCTATAATGTTGTTTCTGTAATTCAATCTTTTACTCATTGTCTTTTATTGGAATATTGTCTTGGGCTGATCCCTTTTTGCTATTATTGGGGATCATTAATCCTATGGCTTTCTTTATTAAAGCCTCCTGTTCCTTACTGATTTTTCCATTATTGATTTTGTGGTTAGCCTCAATTTCTATCCTAGTCTTATACAATGGATGATTGTGGTTTAACCAATAAATCAGCCCTGTTATATTCCGATCTTTAATCGCTGATATGATCTGCGTTTCAGCCATATCATTTATAAGGAGCCTTCCTTGTTGAATGGCTTTATCTGTATTTCCCTTGAACTTCTTACTCTCTTTGCACATTCTGTAGAATGTAGCCCTGCTTACGCCACTTTTGTCGCAGGCTACTTGGATAATTGGCATTTTGGAAAGTTGTTCCAATAATGTTTTCTGAACCTTACTTTTGTTTATCATCCTTCACCTCCTTTTTTGAGATCAGTTTAGCTTTCTGGCCTGTTAGATTTTCCCAGCGCTTTCTAATTACTTCCGCATATATCGGTGATTTTTCCATAAGATAGCATCGACGCTTCATTTTTGTTGCCGCTATTAAAGTGCTACCGCTACCACCAAACGGTTCTAAAATTAAATCATTTCTTTTGGTCAGTATTTTTATATATGGAATCAATATCTCTGTTGGTTTCGTGCCAAATATAATTCCTTGGCCCGAACTTTTCTCATCAGCAGCATTAAATTCGATAAAATCAGTTGGGCAATATTTCTTTCCTTTTTCGTATGATTCCCAAGCTGGTTTTCCGCTTATCGCGTAAAGAGCTGTTTCATATTCATTTTGCAATTCCCTGTTCTCTTGCTCAAAATTAAATCCCAAGTCCTTATTGGTACCAACCATTGCTATGTCATGCTTGTTAAAGAGCTTATATTTTGATGAGAAATTTTGAACACGATTTGGCAGGTGCCAAACAATCATATTCTTTACCTTCCAGTATTTTTCCATCTCATTCCATATGGTTCGAATGTTTTTCCAGTTCTCATAAACAATGATGTGAAAATCATCTTTTTGAACTTTGTGAACGTTAGTCATCCATTTTTCCGTAAAGTCTTCAGGCAAAAAGTCTGTTTCAAGATATTTTCTGTCTCTTTTATATCCGAACCCTTCAATTGCTTTGCCATGTTTTTTCTTTCCCTTTAGATAATCAAGAATATATGGCGGATCCGTCAAAACCATATCTGCTTTTTCTTTCCCCATCAGCGCTAGCATATCTTCTTCTATTGTAGAGTCTCCACAATACATTCTGCTTCCGCCAAGATCCCAGAGATCTCCTTTTTGGATTTCAATGTTCTTAATATCCAGCTTTTTTAATTCTTTTTCTAAATCAAACATTTCCGGCGTGTCCTCAACCTCAAATATTCTATCCAAATCTTCGGATGAAAATCCAAGGTCTGATAGAAAATCTTCTCCGAAACTTTTTAGAAGATCGAAATCGAATTCACCCAGATTTTTGTTTAATCTGATGTTTAATTCTTTTTCTTTCTCAACGTCTGGGATATCGAGATACACAACCGGTACTTCGTGAAATCCTAAATCTTTGGCGACCTTTAATCTAAAGTGGCCCCCAATTACGATTTGTTCTCGTCCTTGCGCAATGTTTACTATGATTGGATCCACTAGCCCAAATCTTGTTATGCTATCCTTAAGCTGTTTGATAGCATCAGCCGACCATCTTCTTGGATTATATTCAGATGGTTTAAGTTCTTTGATGGGAACTTGAATTACTTTTAACTGATTTTCTTTTAACATGATTACCTCCTTGTTAAAATTATTAATATTTTTAAAATAAAAAAAACCAACAGAAAAAAGAGATCCTTTCTATTGGTTTGGGATTTTTTTGTTAGCAGACCCTAATTCAAGTACGGGATGTATTGACCACTTAAAACATTAGAGTTGCTCTCCGTAAATTTTTAATCTAAGTGTATTATAGGCAAAATAATTGTAATAGTCAAATTGTTGTTAATCCCTGATTTGTGATGTATATAAATGTGAGTCGATACGGGGATTAATAGCTTTACTTTAACGGTTTTGCATGCTAAAATGATGCTAACAATTTAGTTGCCTAACCCCTGCATTACATCTGTAGGATATGGCAAAAAATCCGACCAAGGTAGAAAGCTCTCCATCAGAGCACCTTGGTCGGTCATGCCTCGAAAGGGGTGTGGGTGGCGCAAGCCATCGCTGGTGGGGAGCTTTGTGTTTTCCACTAAAAAATATAAAAACCGACCAAGGATCATGTTACAAAAATGTAATATAAAATTTAGCAATAATAATCTTAGTATTAAATACCGCATATTTTTGCGGTGTTTTTTATTAGAAAGGAGAATTTATGAAGAAGTGTCCAAAATGTGCAGAGGAGATACAAGATGATGCCCAGTTTTGCAAACACTGTAAATCATCTTTAAAAGGTGCGAAGTCAAAAAAGAAAGGATGTTGGATTGCACTGGTGGTGGTGATAGCTATAATCACGATCCCAATGATAATGGCTAATAATAGCTGGAATGAAGCTGTTAAGGAGCAGAGCGAACAAGTTGAGAAGGCTAAAGAGGAGAGGGCCGAAGCTACGGCTCAAAAATTAGCTGATCCAGAATGGCAAAATTCAAGAGCTGGCCAAATCTGGAAACAGCACCCTTTATGGACCGTTGAAGAATGCGAAGGTGTTGCAAATGGGAAGATATGGGTTGGCATGAGTTATGATATGCTTGTTGAATCGTATGGTAGCCAACCCGACTCTATTAATCCATCAAATTATGGTAGCGGGACTCAATTGCAATGGTGTTGGCGTAGTTATAGTCCCTCTTGTTTCTATGATAGAGATGGTGACAAGATAATTGATAGCTATAATTAAATAAAATATAAGAAGAGACAGGAGTACTTAGTTATGTCAAAGAAACTAGGGCGAAAGGTAAAAAGAATAAAGAAATCAATCAAATTCAAGTATGTTTTTGTAGGAACTCCTGATGTTGAGGAGCGGATGAAAAACATTTTTAACATTATCTTTTCTGAAGTGGTTGCTAAAATGCGTTTAAAAAGCCAAGAAAACAAACAAGGTAAATTATAGATTCTATAATCTGTAAATTTATTGTAGAATGTAGTTAAGGCATTACTTAACCTTATATTATGTCTCAACTTCAAAACAAACATACAAATTTATCTACTGCCATTCAAGCCCCTCTTTTTGGCTTTGACTTTTTTGGTAAAGAAAGGGCAAATGAAGCTACCTTAGAGGTGAGCAAAATTGAAAAGGTATATTTTTATCCCAAGACACAAAACATTGAGGGCAAATTTCAAATTCAGAATAGAAGGTATCTAGGTAACAAATTTAAACTGATAAACTTTATAAAAGATATTGTAAACGAGAAGTGCGGGGAAATCACATCATTTTGTGATATCTTTGCAGGAACAGGAGTCGTTGGAGAGGGATTTAATGATAAGAATATAAAGGTTATTAGTAATGACATTCTGCTTAGCAATTACCTTCCGCTAAAGACATTCCTTGACGCAAAAAATGTGAATATTGATGGTTTAAAGAAAAAGATCAATCTTTTAAATAGCATTAAGTCCAATGATGATAACTATTTCTCAAAATATTATGGTGGCACTTATTTCACTATAGAAAATGCAAAAAAGATTGGTGCTATAAGAGAGAAAATAGAGTCAATAGCTGAAAGCGATGAGGAGAAGTTTGCCTTAATAACATCGTTGATATATGCAGCAGATAAAGTTGCCAACACTGTAGGCCATTATGATGCATATAGAAAAAATCTTGATAGTATTAATCCGTTAGAGCTTTTGGCGCCAACTATCAATTTGGAAAATAATACCAATAACGAGGTTTATAGAGAAGATGCAAATACACTTATAAGAAAAATAAAATGCGATGTATTATATATGGATCCACCATATAATTCACGTCAATATTGCGACTCTTATCATTTATTAGAAAACCTTGTTGAATGGGGAAAGCCAGAAGTGTTTGGCAAGGCGAAGAAAATGGATCGGACACACTTGAAAAGCCAGTATTGTTTAAAGAGTGCTAAAAAAGCATTTGAAGATTTAATAGAGAATGCAAACTGTAAACACATTTTAGTTTCCTACAATAACACTGGTGAGAAAAAAGACGGGAGATCTAATTCAAGAATTAAGGATAGTGAAATTGTGAACATATTAAAAAAGAAGGGCGAGGTTGAAGTATTCGAAAGAGACTACAGGGCATTTTCTACTGGCAGAAGTGAAACTGACGGGCATACCGAGAGAGTATTTTATTGTAAGGTTAATAATTAACTATGAAAAAACCGTGGTCAATATCAACAACAGTTAGAAACCCCGAGCGTTTACGGGGTTTTCTTAAAGTACTCAAAGAATCAGAAGGGGAATCTTTTGGATCAGAAAATCAAATTAAATATCAGATTCTATTAATAAAAAATAAGTTATATAAACCAACCGACCTAACCAAAGAGCAAGAGAGTTATTTTGACGATATAGAAAAAGAAATGCCTTTTGCAGTAGCCGAAAGAATTTTTCATAACCAACATTATGAAGATCCTGCAATGAGGGGAAGAAATTCTGTGGCTCCATTAAATAAGATGGGGTTTTGCATTGCTAAAAATTCTGCCGAGCAAATTAAGATAACATCTTTGGGGAAATTATTATTATCTGAAGACTATGATCTGGGAAATGTATTTTTTATTCACTTTTTGAAATGGCAATTACCAAATCCTGATAGTAAAACATTTTCTGAAGATGATGGATTTAATATAAAGCCCTTTGTGGGAACACTACATCTTATCAATGAGGTAAATAAAAGATGGGAATCTCTTGGCAATAAACCAGTTGGGATTACCAAGGAAGAGTTTTCTCTTTTTGTGCCAACATTGATAGATCATAAAAACATCGGAAAGCAAGCGGATGCGGTAGTCGATTTTAGAGATGGACTAAGAAAAATAAAAGACGAGAAGGAAAAAAGAAAATATCGAGAAAAATATAAAAAGAATTTTGCCAAAAAGTTTCTCAAAACAAAAAGTGTAAGAGAGGTTGAGCTATTGCTAAATAATCTCAAAGATTATGGCGATAATGCGATTAGGTATTTTCGTTTGACAAGATATATTCATATAAGAGGCGGAGGATTTCATATTGATCTAGAGCCGAGGAGAGAAATTGAAATAAAGGCATTACTAAAATCAGATAATGCCTCACCAATTGTATTTGAGAATGTTGAGAAATATCTTTCTTATATTTCTGACATTAATGAACCAACATTGCCGTGGGAAACAGAAGATAACTTGATAAAGATTGCAACTAAATTGGAAAGAGACAATAAAGAATATCTTGATGCTTTAGTGAGCGAGGGAGCGAAAGTACCTATCTTTAGTTTCAAAGACATCGGTGTATTAAATATCGATCAGCTCAAAAAGTATATTGAAGATCTAAGATTATATCGAAGAGAATTACAAAACATAGAAATTCATGATGAGTCCCAAGACTTGGATAAAGTTAGGGAGTATATAGATCTATTAAAAAACATCTATCAATCTGAATCTAAAAAGAGTATTGAGTTGGAGAGATTGGCTACCTTAGCATTGAATGCTTTAAACGATGCTATAGACATAAAACCCAATTATCCGGTTGGTGATGACAATGAGCCGACATTTACTGCTCCAGCAAATAAGCCCGATATAGAATGTTTTTATGAAAAGTTTAATTCTGTTTGTGAAGTTACTATGTTGGTGAGTCGTGATCAGTGGTATAACGAAGGACAACCAGTAATGAGACACCTAAGAGATTTTGAAAATAGTCATTCTAATAAAAATACTTACTGTTTGTTTATTGCTCCTAAATTGCATCAAGATACGGTTGAAACTTTTTGGATGGCCATCAAATATGGATATAAAGGAACAGAACAAAGAATCATTCCTTTATCCATAAATCAACTTGTAAAAATGTTAGACACTTTATTGAAAGTAAAAGAGAGCGGAAAATTATTCAAACATTCTGAATTACTTGAATTGTATAATGATGTAGTCGAAATAACAGGAAGGGTTAGTAACTCCGAGGAATGGCTAGAAGAGATTCCACAAGTTATAAATAGTTGGCAAAAATCTATTTTATCTAAAGCATAAAAATGAAAAAGAATATTATATATCAAGGTGATTGCATAGAAATTCTAAATAAAAAGATTGACGCGAAGTCAATCGATTTAGTTTTTGCAGACCCACCATATAATTTATCTGGCAATGCTTTGAAGTGGAAAGGAAATAAGACTGGTGGTGATTGGTATATGGTAAATGAAGATTGGGATAAAATGACCGATAAGGAATATCTGCAATTTACAAATGATTGGATTGCTGGTTGTCATCAAGCCCTTAAAGATAATGGATCAATCTATGTATCCTGCACACATCATAACTTAGCTGAAATTATGATGGTTCTAAAAAAACTAGGTTTCAAAATCAACAATGTTATAATCTGGCAAAAAACAAATGCCATGCCTAATATGACAAAGAGAGTTTTTACTCATTCAATAGAATTTATTGTTTGGGCGGTGAAAGGTAAAAATTGGAAATTTAATTATGAAGATTTGAAAAAAATAAATCCTGATAAACAAAAAGATGGCTCAATAAAACAAATGAGAGATGTTTGGCAACTACCCTTGGTGCAAGGCAAAGAAAGATTGAGAGGCGCAAATGGCAGAGCTGCACACCCAACTCAAAAACCCGAAGAACTTCTACGAAGAGTTATTATAGCTTCATCAAACAAGGGAGACATGGTACTCGACCCATTCTTGGGGAGTGGAACAACTGCTTTTGTAGCAAAGAAGTTAGGAAGAGACTGGATTGGGATTGAGAAGAATGAGACCTTCGCAAAACTTTCTAAATTAAGATTGCATATTTAATATTGTTTGTTGGATTAACGAAAGAGGCTTTGATAGCCTCTCTTTTAATTGTTTTTGGGCATTTTTTATGATAAAATCAGTATAATAGTCTGCAGAACATAATATTATTTCATGAACACTCATTTAGGATTAATACGAATATGATTAAACCTAACTGGCCTGTATTCGAAGCAAAATTTAGTGAAAATCCTCAAAGTAATTTTGAGTGGTTTTGCTATTTATTATTTTGTAGAGAATATAAAAAAGATACCGGTATATTTCGTTATAAAAATCAATCTGGTATAGAAAATGATCCAATTAAAGAGGGAGAAGAAATAATCGGATGGCAAGCTAAATTTTATGGTGATTCTTTATCAAAGACTACATGTAAGACTGATATTATTAATGCTCTCGAAAAGACTAAAAGAGATTATCCTGATATTACAAAGTTTGTTTTTTATACCAATCAAGAATGGGGTCAAAATAAAGGTAAAGAGCCACAAGGAAAAACAGATGTTAAGAAAAAAGCGAATGAACTTGGGATTAAATTGGTATGGAATATGGCTAGCTATTTTGAATCCCCGTTTGTTTCTACAGACAATGAAATTATAACTAAACATTTTTTCAGTTTAGATAAAAGTATCTTTGACCTGATAAAAAACCAACAGGCTCATTCCGAAAATATTTTGAATGAGATACAAACCGCTATTACTTTCAACAATCAAAACATCAAGATAGACAGGAGCGATGATTTAGAAAAAATAAAAATCAGCCAAGAAAAAGTATTGATTCTAAGTGGTGTTGGTGGAGTCGGGAAAACAGCACTCATCAAAGATTTTTATGAGAAAACAAAAGATAAGACACCTTTCTATCTTTTTAAGGCAACTGAGTTTGAATTAAGAAATATAAGTGAATTTTTTAGAGGTTATAGTTTCCAAGATTTTTTGGATGGGCAAAAAGAGGAAGCAGATAAAATTATTGTGATTGATTCTGCGGAGAAGTTGCTAGATTTAAAAAACACGGATCCTTTTAAGGAGTTTTTATCTATTTTAGTAAAGGAAAACTGGAAAGTTATTTTTACAACCAGAGATAATTACTTAGAAGATTTAAACTATCAATTTTTCGAGATATATAAAATTGCACCCCTAAATATAAACATTCAGAATTTAGACTTAACGGAATTAAGCTCTCTTTCCGGTACATATAGTTTTGTACTTCCCAATGATGAAAGATTAGTAGACCTTATCAGAAATCCATTTTACCTAAATGAATATTTAAAGTTTTATAAAGAAGGAGAACAAACCAACTATACAGAATTTAAAGATAAATTATGGAGCAAAGTAATTATTAAATCTAAACCTACAAGAGAACAATGTTTTTTGAAAATGGCATTCCAAAGAGCAACTGATGGACAATTTTTTATTATTCCCGCTTGTGAATCAGGTATCTTGGATGAATTAAAAAAGGATGGGATTTTAGGATATGAATCACCGCATGGATATTTTATTACGCACGATATTTATGAAGAATGGGCATTAGAAAAAAATATTGAAGTAGAATTTGTTAAAAAAACTGATATTAAGACTTTCTTTCAGAGTATAGGTAGCTCACTGCCTTTACGTCGAGCATTCAGAAAGTGGGTATCTGAAAAATTATTATTACAAAGTAAGGAGATAAAGGAGTTAATCAAACAAGCTATAAAAAACAAAAATATAGAATCATTCTGGAAGGATGAGATACTAGTCTCTGTTTTACTTTCGGATTTCTCTTGTGTGTTTTTTGATTTTTTCAAAAATGAATTATTGGGTGTGCCTGAAAAAGTCGTTAAATATAACAATTCTTCTAAGGTTGTTCAGTCTGTAACCGTTGACTATAAATACGAGGAGAGTTTATTGCATAGAATATTTTTTCTACTAAGAATTGCTTGCAAGGAAGTGGACAACGACTTTTTTAAACAGTTGGGAGTTAAAAACTTAAATATTTTTTCTTTAAAGTACGTTTTAACGAAGCCAAAAGGACAAGGGTGGGAATGTCTTATAAAATTTGTTTTTGAGAATTTTGATAAGTTAGGTAATCAAAACATCCATTTCATTTTGCCAATAATTCATGATTGGACTAGTAAATTTAAGGAGGGAGAAACTACAAAATATTCTGGTTTAATTGCATTAAAGTACTATCAATGGACTATAAAAGAAAATATTTTTATTTCTGACGATGGTACAAAAAACAACTTATTGCAGACAACTCTTTATAGCGCCCTTGAAATTAAAAATGAGCTAGAAGAAATTTTTAAAGAAATTGTAAAGAATAAGTGGAAGAACCACAGAGATCCATACTATGATTTGTCTGAAATGATTTTAACGAAGCTTGAAGGTGTAGCCGTTGCCAAAACTCTTCCCAAGTATGTATTGCAACTGGCTGATTTGTTTTGGTCATTTACTCCGAAAGAAGATCGTTACTATAGCCGCCCTGGAATAGGTATGGAAGAACATTTTGACATGGAAGATGAGCATTTAGATTATTTTCCTGCTAGCTCATATCAAACTCCCATTTATTGGCTTCTACAATCTTCGCTTCAAGAAACAGTAGACTTTATTTTAAAATTCACGAATAAATCGGTAGATTACTTTGCTAAAACTGAATTCGCTAAATATGAAGTTGAAGAAGTTGAGGTATTTATTGAAAAAGATAAAACAATAAAACAATACGACAGCAGAAATGGAAGACTTTGGAATATGTATAGAGGATCATCGGCACCAGCGCCATATGTTTTGCAATCTATGCATATGGCATTAGAAAAATTTTTCCTTGAAAATGGAAAGGCTGCTGATTCAAAAACATTAGAGATCTGGCTGTTTCATCTTATTAAAAATTCAAGGTCTACCTCTATCTCGGCAGTTGTAACAAGCGTCGTGTTGGCATATCCTGAAAAAACTTTTAATATCGCTAAAATTCTTTTCAAAACAAAAGATTTCTTCTTTTGCGATACAGGTAGATTGGTTTTAGATCAAGGACACAAAGGTATGCTTCAATCGTTGAAAGCATTTGGTGGCGGTAACTCAAAAAACGAATTTCATGAAGCAGAAAGAATACAAGCCTGCGACGATAAACACAGAAAATTGTCTTTAGAAAATTTGTTCTTGAATTACCAATTATTTAGAAGTGAAGGTATAGATGAAGAAGATTTAAAAAATAGACAAAAGGTATTATGGAAAATATTGGATGACTACTATAAAAAACTACCAGATTCATCAGTGGAAACAGAGTCTGATAAAACATGGAGGCTTTTTCTTGCAAGAATGGATAGAAGAAAGATGAATATTGCTTCAGAAAAAAACGAGGATGGGTACTTAATTAGTTTTAATCCTAAAATTGATCCGAAGCTAAAAGAATACAGTGAGAAATCACTAGAAAAAAGTTCTGAGCCAATGAAGTACGCTCAGCTGAAATTATGGGTAAATTACAGAATTAGGAATGATGAAAATTATAAGCAGTATAAACAATACGAAGATAATCCGAAGCTCGCACTTAAAGAAGCTAAAGAAATCATTGCAAAATTAAAAACATCTAAAAAACTAGAGTCTTTTAAACCCCAACACTCAGAAGAAGAAGGTTTTTATCTTCTTAATCATTCTATTCCAGTAGAGGTTTGTTCCGTACTGATAAAGGACTTTTGGGATAAGTTCACAGAAAAAGAAATAGATCTTTGCGCGAGCATGGTTATAGAAGTGGCCTCTGTATCTTCTGACCCAAATTATCAATATCGAGCAACTGACGGGGTACAATCAGCAATTTCAGTACTGCCAATTTTACTAGAAAAACATCCGGATAAAAAAAGAGATATTAAGGAGATGTTGATATTTAATCTATTTAATTACTATCCAATTGATATCGCTGGCACTGGTTTTAACACTTTTGCAATTATTGCCATTCAAAAACTATGGGATATTTCTTTTGAGGATGCACAATCAATTCTAATTGGTTATTTATTATTAAAACCTAAATTTGACGCACTACAAGAAAAAACCCGCCAAGAAAATTACAGAAAGCACAAATATAACATACGAGACAGTGGCATAATGAAGAAATTTTTGAGAGATAGTAATGCTGATTTAGACAAGATTTTAGACGATCAATTATTGATAAGCGACATAAAAGACGTTGAGAGTATAGATCTATATACATTAAAAACTGCCTTTCAGCTAATTCCACTTAAGACAGAACGCGAGGAACATAAAACAATAGTTAAAAAGATTATCTCTGCTTTTGCTGAAAAAATTATTTCAAATAACAGAGAAGATAGAGTTGATTATAAAGTTAAACACGATTTTTTGAAGAAATTAGCTTATTTTATTTTAAGTTCACCTAAAAAAGAAATTTCGGAATACCTAAAGCCATTTGTTGATAAATTTAACAGTTCAGAAGCAATTGCTGATTTGTTCGAAGAATTTATATCTGCCGAGGATTGTTTAAACTCTTATGAAAATTTTTGGGAAGTTTGGGGTATTTTTAAAGAAAAAATAATCGATATGTGCAAAAAAGGTGATGGACATCGGTATGTTAGTAAAGTTGTAAAAAGTTATCTTTTTGCTCAAAATCCTTGGAAAGAGTCGGTTGTTGAGTGGCACACACTTAAAGATGAGAACAAAGCCTTCTTCAAGGAAATTACGGAAAAACTTGGTCACTGTTCGTCTGCTCTATATGCAATATCAAAATTGCTAAATGATATTGGAAGCCCCTACCTAGACGATGGAATATCTTGGCTTTCTGGTATGCTAAAAAATAACGATAATCTATCAAAGGCAAAATTTGAAGTAAATACAATTTATTACTTAGAAAATCTTGTCAAAAAATACGTTTATAAAAATCGTGAGAAAATAAAGAAAACAATGGATTTAAAGCAAAATGTTTTGGTACTTTTAGATTTCCTAATTAACAAGGGTTCAGTTATTGGTTATATGTTAAGGGAGAATGTTTTATAAAAAAGAATATGGCAACAAATGAGATTATTGAAAAATTAGTAAGTTTTATAGATACACACCTGCCATTTAAGGAAGAGTGTGAGGTAGTATATTTGATGGCAGAAATTAGGAAGTTAATAGAATCAGAAAGCAAGCAACAAATATATAATACCCTGTGGTTTTATTGTAATTGGGTTTTGCATCCGCAGAATAATAAACAGCCAAAAAATATTCGGGATATTATGGAGCGAATTGATAGTAGTGTAGTAAAAAATGAGACCGAACTTGCTATCGATAAAAACGAACATCTTAATTTCATTGGGCTAGATGAGCTAGGTAGGGAAATGGTAGGGCTTTTCAAGGATCATGGTGTATCGGTGAGACTAGTTTCTGATCAGAATAACTGGTATGCTTTTTTTCATCAATTGTGCCAAATACTTACTTATCAACCTATTGTTAAACCAACAAGTAAAATAGACTCTTTTTATATTGAGATGAAAAAGGGGCGAGCAGTCATTTGGATTATAGAGTTTAATGACGAAAGAGGGAAAATAGGATTCAATAATGGTTAATAATATTAAACTTAGTAAAGCTGATTATGAATAACGAAGAAAGAAAGGTAATTGAAAATTCTATAAATGATTTACTTAAGGCAAAGGATGATTTCTCTTTATTTGTGGCGAATTATGTTAACCAAACGACATTGTCACATTTAGATTTTCTTAAAAGTTTAGCTGGAATAATAATTGCTTTTTTAAGCATAGCGTATCTGTTAGACATCGTTGGTATAAATAAATTTTCTATTCTATCTTTCTCCTTTTCTATTTTTTCTATAATTTTTATTTCTTCATATATAAAAGAATATATTGATGATGCTGAAGCACGACTAATAAGAGCAGAAAAAACATTCGAAGGAGAGTCTAAAAATGGTATAGATAAAGCTGTAGAGGCATTAGAAAAAAATGATGCTTCAATATATTTTAATTATGCCAGAGAACAAGTTCAAAAGAAAAAACCTGATTTAGAACTTAGCTATGTTGGTGAAGTGGTTTTGTTTCTTTTTTATAATTCATTATTTTTTACAATAGTATTATTTTTAATAGGTAAATTACATTTAAATTACCTTGATAACAATTGGACAATCTTGATTGTTTTAGCGCTATCTTTTATTTTGAGTTTTCTCAAGTGGAGTCTAAAGCCAACACAGTGGCTATCAATAGCAATCCTTTATTTTAAAAATAAAAAACAATTGAAAAAATAAATTCTTTATAAATGATCACCTACCTCAAACCAAAAATATACTATAGCGATCTCTATGATGAGCATACTGTTGAGCAATGCAGAAGAATTGAAAAGAATTTTGCAAAAGAGGTAAAAGAATATACTGGTGAAAAAGCCTCAGCTCACAAGTATGTTTGGAAACTATGGATCTATTTCACAACTGGTGAACGATATGTAAGAAAAGAATCTGTGATTGCAGAATGGATGGAATCGGATAAAGCAAAAGATGATAAATTGAGAGATACTGAAGCCCCATCCCCAATTCCTTGTTTATTTTGCCAAAACGAAATGGATCAAGATGGCAGGAAATATTTGTCTAGCCGAGAAAAAGCTGATATCGATTTAGTATTATTTTTCTATCAATGTCCTAAGTGTGATAAACGAAGAGCTTTTTGGGAAGATGGCAAAGAATTTGAAGCAAAAAGTGATTATTGTAAAAAATGCGGAGGAATATTAAATGTAGAATTTAAAGATTCCAAAATAAAGATGAAAACAATTTATAGCTGTCCTGATTGTGGTGATAGAAAAGAATCAGTTCATATTAAAAACAAAGACACGGATAAGAAGGATTCAGATTACTTACAAGACAAAGAAAAATATTGTCTTAGCGATGAGGAAGGATGGAAGTATATAAAGTTCAAACAGGATATGGCAACGGTTAGTAAGGATATAGAAGAGATGAAAGAAAAAGAAAAGAATAAACATATCTACGATGCAGTTGCAAAACTTCAAAAACTCAAAGTTTCCGACCTCGAAAACCTTTTAAACAAGAAATTAAAAAAAGAAAATTACAACAAGCTGAAATTTATAAATACAGAAATTATCGATACGGTTATAGTCTCATTTACCATTCAGGATGAAAAAAGCGGTCGAGAGGAGTATAATAGTAGAAAGGACTTAGAAAAATTGATCAAGAAAACTCTTTTAAATACCAACTGGCAGTTAATGAGTGAAGGTGTGAATTATAGGCTTGGTATTTTATCAGGGAGACTTAAGGGATATGAGAGAGAAGAAGATCTTATTAAATTAGTTAATAAGCAGATAAAATGAAATTATAATTATGGACATTGAAGCAATCAGGAAAAAATTTAGAGATTCTTTTGAGCTAGAAAGCAATGGATTTATCAATCCAGTTTTTCTTAATGATACAAAGATAGGCTTTAGTGCTAGAAAAGATTGTGATGAAAAGATACTGAGAAAAATCAAGATTTTAGAGGGCAAGAAATATACAACGCTTATTCATATTATTCTTCCTGATGATAAGGTAGGGCTAGAGAGTGATAAAGTACCATTAAGGGTCAGAGCTTCCTTTGATCTAGTAGGAGAAGACAATAGTACATATATTATTGATGACAGATATATAAAGAGGAAGAAATTTAAACCGATAGACTTAATATCAAGAGATGATTATTTTTATGATTTAAAAACTAATATATTCTATAAAAAAGGCAAGATTGCATCTGGTAGCGATATAATAAATGAGATATATTCTCTCCATATTAAACCAACTAAAACATGGAGAGGAATGTATCTGAGAGCAAAAGTAGCATGGAAAAATCTCATCTCATATTTAATTGAGCAGATTGCGAATTTATTAGTTTTGATACTTTTATTGATTTCTGGCAGGAAAATTCCATATGGTCGTATTTCAAGATATCTTGAGGAAGCCTTTAAGAAAAATCCTGCAAATAAGTTTGGTCAAACAGAAGAGTCATTAAGCCAAATGAAGATTGCAGATAGCGAGGTAGAATTCTTTGGATTAAAGACCGAGCCAGTCCCAATATTCTCATATAGTTTCATCCACCTCATTGTTTTTGTTGTTTTTTATTTCTTAAATTATAGACCTCATTTATTAAAGGTTATTTTTTCAAACAACTTTCTGACTATAATATATGTAATTTTTTCATTGATGATTTTTAAAAGCTTTTTGCCGAGCTTTGCTATATCTCTAATAAAAAAATTAGATAAAATTTCTGGAAAGATATATAATAGAGAAATAAAGATTTAATTTTTAAAGAATGAGAACTATAATAACTTCTTACAAAAACCCCGACCTGGATGGTGTTGCTTGTGCATTTGCTTATTCTGAATTATTGCGATCCGAAAACAAAGATGCTACCGCGACTATTTTTGGTATACCTCAAATAGAAGCTCAATTTGTAACGAATGCTTTTAATATTCCAGCCCTTGATGACGTTGAAAACATAATTGAGCAATCAGACAATATAATCCTTGTTGATACTAGCAACTTAAATGAACTATCAAACAAAATAAATCCTGAAAAAGTGATTGAAATTATTGATCATCGCAAGATAAACGATGCATCAGAGTTTGCCAATGCAAAAATACAAATTGAATTAGTTGGTTCAGCCGCAACTCTAGTGGCGGAAAGATTTTACAATAGTGGACTAAATACTTCTAAAGAGTCAGCTACCCTTCTTTTTTTGGCAATTGTTTCTAGCACCGTAAATTTCCAGTCTAAAGTAACCACTGACAGAGATTGCAAAATGGCTGATTGGCTCAAAACTAAATTTGAACTTTCAGATAATTTCATTCGCGATATGTTTATCGCCAAATCATCATTTGATCGACCACTAGAGGATATCATGATCGATGATTTGGCCAAGTTTACTTTCAACGGAAAAACAATTGGTATCGCCCAGTTAGAAATAGTAGGAGTTGATGATTTTGTTCAAAAAAATATGGAGTTGTTGAAGAAGGCTCTTGAGGAAATAAAAAAATCAGAATCATTAGATTTGGTTTTTATAACTTTTATAGATTTAGTTGACGCATATAATGAGTTTTTTGCTGTTGATGAGGATATGCAAAAAGTTTTAGAAATTGCATTAAATGTTAGATTTGATAATGGAGTTGCTAAGCAAGAAGGTATTCTCATGCGCAAACAGATAATACCTCTTGTAAAAGAGGTATTAGAAAGTATTTAAAACTAACAAATTAATTATGGTAACTATAACTTTTGAATCCCACGGAACAACAATCGACAATGAAAAACATCTATCTTCTGGATTGTATGACGTTGAATTATCAGAACTTGGGGTTGAACAAGCAAAAGGGTTAGGCAAACGATATGAGAACGAAAGTTTTGATGCTATTTTTTGTTCTGATTTACAAAGATCATATAAAACAGCAGAAATAGCTTTTGGTAATAAATTTCCGATTATTAAAGATAAAAGATTAAACGAATGTGATTATGGAGACCTTACCCAACACTCAAGTAAAGAGGTAGAAGTAGAAAGAGGTAACAGAATATCAATTCCTTTTCCTAATGGTGAAAGCTATGAACAAACAGCCGAGAGGATGAAAAGTTTTCTACAAGACCTATTAAAAAACTATGATGGCAAAAAAGTTATGATTATTGGCCACAGAGCTACTCAATATGGATTGGAATACTTAATAAACAAAGTCCCCCTCAAAAAGGCCGTAACCGATCCTTGGCAATGGCAACCGGGGTGGGAATATAAATTAGAAAATCTATGATATTAAAAGGCAAAAAAACAATTTTAAGACCACTACGAATGAGCGATGCCCCTCGCTTTGTTAAATGGTTGGCGGATCCGGAAGTAAATAAATTTGCCAATCGGCATGGTGTAACACTTGCAGAGGAAAAAGAATGGATACGAAAAGCAAAGAAAAATAAAGAGGAGATGAGCTTTGCCATTGATACAAAGGATGGCACACACATTGGCAGTTTATTATTTTTCCCGATAGAAAAAGATCTTGGAGCAAGTTTTGGGATTTCAATAGGAGATAAAAATTATTGGGGGAGAGGGTATGGGAGTGACGCAATAAACACCATTCTAAAATACAGTTTTGAAAAATTGAAGTTTCATCATGTGCGATTAGCTGGTAACGGGGTCTTTGATTACAATCCTCGTGCTATCAGAGCTTATGAGAAAATCGGATTTGTAAAAGAAGGATTGCTTAGAGAAAGATTTTTTTATGATGGTAAATATCGCAATATAATTCCAATGAGTATATTAGAAAGTGAATGGAGAAAGAAAAATGGAAAAATATATTCCAAAACTAAAAAACTGGCATAAAGATTTCTTATGGGGTAATCTATTTGGGTTTTTATTTCAAATTATCATTCCCCTTATTGTCTTCTTTTTGTTTCCTAAATTGGAAGGTTTGTCGGCCGAAGGAACTCTTATTGGGAGAATACTTTTTGAGGGAATATTTGGTTGGACTATCGCCTTTATTTCTTTTTTAGTAGAAACACATACTTATATGCTCGGCATTAAAGCGTCAGTAATTACTATTATTTTTTGGGGGTTGATTGGAATTTTATTTGGTTTAGTTATAAGAAAAATTAAGAATAGGAGAAAAAACAATGAAGAACAAAAAACTTTTTAAAAAAATTTTAATCATCGTTCTTGCGATTATTGTTTTGGCTGGAGCTATTATTGGTGGAATATATTATTATAAACAACGAGTTCTGCTTAATAAAACAAACCCACAAGCCAACTCTATTGAAAAAACTAATACTGCACCAGAAAAGCAGAAGATTTTTCCCCAAGGCGACCATAATCTAATCTTTATTGATGAAAATAATTCCACAACAACTATAAATGTCGGTGATACTATTGAGATAATTTCGCCTAATGATGGTGCTACGCCGATTTATGACAAAGGCATATTGCAGATGGTTTCCGCAGATCTTTCGGGGACATCTAATATCAATCACGCTCTTGAAGCCCAAAAGAATGGTACAACCACCTTTAGTAAAGGAAATTTCTCGGTAAATATAATTGTTAAAGGTTCTAATCCAGTTTCGACTGATAATAATCAAACCAATACCAATGATAAATTAAGTAATACACAAGAGGGTTGGGTTAGAAAAAATATTGAGAATAAACTGAGTTTAATAATGCCGGTTACTGCGGAACTTACTTTAGACAACACGCAATACAGAATCAACGACAAAGAACTGGGAATAATAGACTTAAACCTTCTAACAGCCCCCTATCAGTTTGACCTGATAAGGTCGGATACCGCAAAAGATCATGGTGATTATAATAGCTATCAGTACCTTAAGAGCCAAAATGGGATTGACCTTTATTACACTACGACATCGACGAGCGGGGATAATACTCCAAATTTTTGCGTTGTTGTATCTGAAAAAATAAGTTTGAGCATGCTCGGTATTTGCGATAACAAACTTGAGCCAGGAGCATTCTTTAGAACAACCGTAGATTCAATAATCTTTTATTAAGACAGAATTTATATAAGGCTAAAGGGAAGGGCAAAAAGGCTAAGAAACCAAAAGTAGACAAACCACAAGGTATGCTACAATATATATAGTAAGTCAAGCAAAATGAGACAACCCCTTTTTATAGTGTCTCATTTGTCTCATTTTCAGGTTAAAGACCCCGACCCACCCCCGTCAGAATGACCCACAGGAAAAGCCCTAACATTGCCTGTTAAAGGGGTTGCAGACCCGTATGCGGAGTTTGGTACATTATTTTATTTTTATAAAATTACTGGTATAATAGGTAGTAATATCCAAATCTAATAGTAGAATATCTCAATATGCAAACAAAACATCTAACAATTATGTTTACGGATATGAAAGGGTTTACAAGCCGTACATCCATTCATACTCGAGAACAGCTTGAGGAATTATTAGATAAGCAAGAAGAATTAGTACGGCCGATTTTTGAGAAATTTCATGGGAATGTTGTTAAAACAATTGGGGATGCTTTTATGGTTGTTTTTGATAGTCCTACCGATGCGGTTTTATGCGGAGTAAAAATTCAAGAAGAGTTAATAAAATATAATGTGAAGACGGATGATGAAAATAAAATGGAGATTAGAATTGGTATTAATAGCGGTGAAGTCAATATAAAAGGCGAGGATTATTTTGGCGAAGCAGTTAATATTGCATCTCGAATAGAGTCGATCTCGGAAGCAAACGAAGTTTATTTTTCCGAATCAGTTTATCTTTCAATGAATAAAAATGAAATTCCTGCAGTTGAAATTGGCGTACGTCATTTGAAGGGTATTCCAGATGATATTAAAGTTTATAAAGTTTTACGAGAACATTCCGAAGTTGAGAAGATAAAAAATGAAAGAAAGTTGAAAGCGCGAGCCTCTAATAGTTTTTCAAAAACGACTGGAGTGATTTCAAAGGACAATGAACCAAAATCTGCCCCCATCCAAATTATAAGAATGATTTTATATTTTATTGGTGGTTTTGTTGTATTAATTTTATTAATTGTTATTATTATGTGGGTTTTTAAAATTTGTCCCCCATCAGGTCCTTGGATGATGCCTCCATGGTGTTCAAAATAATTTAAGAGTAACAAATATTTTATGGATGATCAAAATGTAAAAATAGAAAAAAATGAAAGACAAGCGCAAAGTCCAAGACCAGCAACTTGGCTCGGATTTGATGCAAATGATGTAGAAAATGTTACTTTAGTTAAAAAAGGAAGGTTATGGGGTACGCTGCGCCGTGGTGATAGGTCTGTGGATACAGAAGATCCAAAAGGTGGTTACATCCCAGGTCGTTTTGTGAAAATAAAATTTCAACGTGAAGATAGTTCCTTTGATGATTCATTAGAAAGAATTGTTGTTATAACAGGCAGTATTACAAAAAAGTTTTCTGAATTTTCAAGAGAGGAATTAAGATCTCTTTTGATGGAATGTGAGTCTGGAGAAGAATGCTTTGATTATATTCGTTCAAAGTATAGTGATTTCAAAGCAGATGAAATAGTTACTGCTGTGAAATTTGAATATATTGAAGATTTGAAGAACGCAGAGGATTTGCTTCGTACAGGCATTTTCAATATTGCTAAATCGCCAATGGAAAATCCTCAGGATATTAATGCTGATAAATATACGCTACCATTATTAGCAAAAGACTATCCTGCGCGAACAGCGCGCTTATGGAATAGCGCCTATAAGCACTTTGGTATTGATACAAAAAATGTTATGATGATAGCGAATCCAGATGATGTTGAATATATATTAAAAGTTTTGAAAATTGATGATAAATATCAGGGTGGAGGATGTGGAGTTGGTTTTAAAGAAAAAGCATTTCGATTTGTTGACGAATTAGATAATAAGGTTGCGGCGATAAAATCTTTAAATTACGTAAAAAAAAATGCGGAAGGAAAATTGATTGGGTATAATACGGATGGAGAAGGATATGTTAAGGGGTTGGAAAAATTATTAGAAAAAAATGGTGACGTAATTCGAGGTAAAAGAGTATTAATGATTGGCGCTGGCGGGACTGCGAATGCTATCGCTTTTGCTTTAATTGATAAGGGTGCAAATATTTTTATCGCAAACCGTACGATTGCAAATGCTGAAGAACTAGTGAAAGATATTAATAGTTTTTATTCACTGCAAGAATCGGAAAGAGTAGCGTTTGGTGGTGAGGATACAATAGCTTTCAAAGCTGCGCGAGCCGATATTATTGTTAACGTTTCAAGAAAAGGTGAAATTGGCGAAATGCAAAACTATTGTGCTTTAGCGAAAGCTGAAGGGGATATCACAAAAAATATTTCTGAGTCGGAAAAGGTATTTAATGCTTTATCTAGAGATTGTATTATCACAGATGTAATACTTAGAAAAGAAGGTGAGGATACGCCATTAATTCATATGGCAAAGGAGAGAGGATTAAAAACTCAGAATGGATTGCCGATGGTTGTATACCAAGCAGCGATAATTTTTTCCAAAATCTATAGTCTTCCACTTGATGAGGTAACGAAAGTTATGGAAGAAGTAGAAAATTTAGATTTTTAATAAATGAAAAACAAAAAATATATAATTGGTAAAAAAAATTTTAATGGTACAAAACTCGATAAGATTTTTTTTCCAAAGGATAAAATTACCAAAAAAGATCTCATTGATTATTATGTTAAAGTTGCAGTACTGATGGTTCCTTATATAAGCGGTCGTCCCATAAATATGATGAGGGCGCCAAATGGGCTAACTGGAGAAATTTTTTATATGCAGCACAGGCCGAAATATTTTCCTTCATGGGTCGGCTCTTTTATTGTAAAAAAATTTAGAGGTAGTGTTGAACATGTTGTTTGTAATAATCTTGCAGTTCCTGCGTACTTGGCTGAAGAAGGTTTTATAACTTTTCATATTTGGAATAGCAAAATAAATAATTTAAAAAATCCTGATCGTCTAGTTTTCGATCTTGATCCACCAGAAAGGACAAATAATTTTGACAAAGTTAGAAATGCTGCTTTTATAATTAAAGAATTTTTTGACAGAATAGATGTTCGAACTTTTCTCATGACAACAGGATCCCGTGGTGTGCATGTGGTTATCCCCTTGGACGGTAAAATAAATTTTGGGAAAGTAAGAAAATTTGCAAAAAAGGTAGCTGAGATGTTGAGTAATGATTTTCCTGATCAGCTCACCTCACTGATTTCTAAAAAGAAAAGAAAAGGAAGAGTATTTATTGACTATCTTCGTAATTCATACGGGCAGACAGCTGTTGCGCCATATTCGGTAAGGCTTAAAGAAGGTGCGCCGATTGCAGCGCCAATTAGTTGGGACGATTTAATAAAGAAAAAATTTAATTCTCAAGAATTTAATATAGAAAATATTTTTCAAAAAATTAAAAAAAACGGTGATGTGTGGGCTACAATGAGTAAATACAAATATAATATAAGCGTTTTAAATAAAAAAATATCCCAAAAGCGTTCTTTATAAATTTATTTTTTTGGGGTATAATGATGCCATGGATATTTTTAGTGGTGACAATTTGATTATATTAATTAAAACTGTGGGGTATCTTGGTATTTTTGGTATTGTTTTTGCTGAATCAGGTATTATGGTTGGGTTTATGTTACCTGGTGATAGCCTCCTTTTTACGGCAGGCTTTTTAGCATCACAAGGTTTTTTAAATATTTTTGTACTTGTACCATTGATATTCTTCGGAGCAATTCTCGGCGATAATTTTGGCTATTATCTAGGGCATAAACTTGGTAAGAAAGTTTTTACAGAAGAGCGGAAGAATAAATTTTTAAAAAAGGAAAATTTAGATAAAGCAGAAGAATTTTATAAGAAGCACGGAATTAAAACAATGTTATTTGCACGTTTCATTCCTTTTGTGCGTACCTTGGCTCCTCTTTCTGCGGGTGCGGGTAAAATGGACTACAAAAAATTTTTATTTTTCGATGTGATTGGCGCTTTTCTCTGGTCATCTTTAGTAACATTAGCTGGTTTTTTCCTTGGTAATATAGTCCCGGATATTGATCGATATATTCTACCTATAATAATTCTAATAGTCGTTGTTTCATTATTTCCATCAGTTGGCGTATTTATACGTGCTAAAATAATAAAATTTCTTATAAAGAAAAGATCTCTGAAATGAAAAAAGAAGGCTTTATTGTTATTAACAAGCCAAAGGGAATTACTTCTTTTGGCGTTGTTGCAAAATTGAGAAAAGTTACCGGAATAAAAAAAGTAGGGCATTGTGGGACTCTTGACCCTTTGGCTACTGGTGTTTTGATTTGTGCAGTTGGAAGGAGTGCTACTAAAAAAATTTCAACTTTAATAAACAGCGATAAACAATATATTGCAGATATTGAGCTGGGCAAAACCAGTAATACATATGATATGGAGGGAGATATTAAAAAAAAGAACATAAAAAAAATTCCAACGCGATTTGAATTAAAAAATATATTAAAATTTTTTACAGGAGAGATTTTTCAAACACCCCCAATATTTAGCGCAAAAAAGATCGAGGGCAGAAGAGCATATGAATTAGCACGTAAAGGCGTTGATGTTAAAATGAAAAAAAATAAGGTTAATATTTATAAAATTAATTTAATCTCATATAAATTTCCACATATTAAATTAAAAATAAATTGTGGCAGTGGTACATATATTCGTTCGTTAACGCATGATATTGGCAAAAAACTAAAAACCGGAGCTGTGCTAATGGATCTCAAAAGAACAATGGTGGGTAATTTCACCCTGGAAAATGCATTTAATCTAGATGAACTAAATGAAAAAAATATTTTCAAAAATATTTTTAATTTAGGAAATTAATTTTATAAAAAAGTACTTGCAATAAAATTTAAAAGTTATATATTTGTAGTAATATCTTACGAAATCGCGTAAGACAAAAATAAAAATAAATATTAGTAAGGAAACTACAATGCCAGCAAAAAAGAAAAAGAAGGTTGTTAAGAAAGCTGTTAAGAAAGTTGTAAAAAAGAAAGCAGCTAAGAAAAAGAAGAAGTAGTTCTTTATTCTTCTGAAACAAAAATCCGCTATCAGAATTGAAAGCGGATTTTTGTTTTATTTTTGTTGAAAAAAGAGTAATATTAAATTCATGAAGAATATATTTGTTAAAATTTTTAATTATATTGGAAAGGTGGATATATCCATATTATTTTTATTGTTGTTTACATTTTGCCTTCCTTTTTTTAAAAAATTAAATATTTACTCAGATTTTTCTTTTCTTGACGGAAGATATATAGATTATCTTACCTATTCAGTGTATGTTTTTGATTTTTTCTTATTGCTTATATTCATTATTTGGGTCATAGAAATTATTTTTAAAAAAGAGGAACCCATCATTTGTAATTGGAAGATAACTTTGTCTTATTTGGGAATAATCGTTTTTTCTCTGACATCTATTTTTTATAGTACTGATAAGTTGATTAGTTTATACTATATATTTATATTAGTTATTCTTTATGGTCTTTTTCTTTTTATAATAAATAGATTAAAAAATAAGAATAATTTATTTATATTTTTTAACACTTTTGTTCTCGCAATGTTTTTACAAAGTATTATTGCGATTATACAATTTATAAAAAATGGCTCGATTGGTTTATCAAAAATCGGTGAGCAGATTTTATCCTCAAAAATCGATGGTGTTGCAAAAATAATGTTCGGAGCGGCAAAACATATAAGGCCTTATGGGACATTTTCACACCCCAATATATTGGCGTTGTTTTTGGTTGTGGCTGGTATTATAGCCTTACACTTATTATTTAATTACAAAGATAGAATCTATAAAATATTTATTTTTATTTTTTTGGTATTTATTTCGATAGCGTTATTGCTTACTTTTTCGAGGGTTCTTTGGCTGCTTACATTTATAACTTGGGGAATTATGTTTTTTAAACAAATTAGGTTCAATACCAAAAAGTTTAAAAAACTTTTACCTTATTTTTCATTAATTGTAGTTTTAGTTGCCATTATCGCCGCTTATATTTTCCCCGCAATTTTATGGAGAATAAATCCTTTTGATCAGACCTTTTGGCAATCATTTAACGATAGAATGATAATATTTGGAAAAGCATGGATCATGATAAAGAGCCATTTTCTAGGTATCGGGATTGGTAATTTTGTTATTGAAGAAGCATATCTTTTAACCGGTTATCCTTTATGGATGGCTGAGCCAGCTCATAATACCTATTTTTTAGTTCTAGCTGAAATAGGCTGGTTCGGCTTACTTAGTTTTTTATCATTTATATATTTATTAGGACGCAACATTAAAAAAGTTCCTTTATACTTAAAATGTATTTTTTTCGTGGTGGTTATTTATATGTTTTTTGACCACTGTTTCTGGGATATAAGACAATCTCAGATACTTGCGATGATATTTTTTGCTCTCGTATATATACATGGTAACATAGTGGATAAGGAAGCAAGATAAATTGAAATTATCGCTTTTCTATGCTAAAATATATTTATATTACTAGTAATTTTAAACATGCCTTCAAGTCATCATAATCAGGTTTCGAAAATATTGGATATCATAATAAATCTCAATCCTCAATCAGTTTTAGATGTAGGGGTGGGTTTTGGTAAATATGGTTTTTTATGTCGAGAATATCTTGAGCTTTGGGATGGCAGAGAAGAATATAAAAAGTTTTTAAGAAGAGTCGATGGTATTGAAGCCTTTCCAGAATACTTAACCCCTGTTCACGATTTTGTATATGACAATATGTATATAGGTAATGCTGCGGAAATACTTGATCGCAATGAACTTAACTATGACCTCGTTTTGCTAATAGATGTTTTGGAACATTTCGAAAAAGAGCAAGGTGTAGATTTAATAAAAAAGATATTAAAAAATAATAGAGGTGTTCTTATTTCTATTCCGAAAGATATTGGGTTACAAGAAGATGCCTTCAAAAATACATATGAAACGCACAGGGCAAATTGGTCGAAAAAGGAATTGTCAAAATTTGGTGATCACTATTTTCGTTATGATGATGCAAATAATATTGTTTATATCGGTTCAAAGGAGGATGTTTCAAAAATAAAAAAGAAATACCCTTTAAAATTACAGGTAAGGAAATTTATTATGAGTATTCCTATTTTATCAAATCTTCTTCGTTTAATAAAAAAAATTTTAATTCGTAAATAATCTATGGCAAATTATACTCGGAGGGTTGCTTTAAATACGATTATCCAAGTAATTGGCAAAGCTATCACGACTGTTATTTCAGTTGTTATGCTAGCGTATCTTGCGCGTTATCTTGGTGTGAATGGATATGGTGATTACACGACCGTTTTTGCTTTTCTAGGATTTTTTTCCATTATTGCAGATATGGGTTTTTTTACTGTTGCAGTGAGGGAAATGGCAAAAAATCCTGATGATTCGGAAAAAATAATGGGGAACATTTTTACGTTGAGAATATTTTTTGCCATTATTTTTTTGGTTGTAGCATCTGTGGTTGGTTATCTTGTGCCTGCCTATAGTGCTTCTGTGAAACTTAGTATATTCATAGGATCTTTTTTCAGTTTATTTGTTTTATGCAATCAGCTTTTTGTTAGTATATTCCAAGTTAAATTACGTATGGATAAAATGGTTATCAGCGATGTTATAGGAAGAATTACTCTATTTATTATGGTTATGGTTTCTATAAACATGAAGCTTTCACTTGAATATTTTATTTTAGCAAATGTTATCGCAAACTTAGTTATGTTTTTAGCTTCATATATAATGTCTAAAAGATTTTTTTCTTTTAAACTAAAATTTGATAAAAAATATTGTGCGCATATATTAAAAGAGGCGATTCCTTTAGGGATAATTATTGTTTTAGGTTTAATATATTTTAAAATTGACACAATTATGCTTTCTATAATGAAAGACAGTAATGCTGTTGGTATCTATGGTGCACCTTACAAAATTTTAGAAATTCTAATTACGATTCCAGCAATGTTTATGGGATCAGTATTTCCACTGGCAGCAAAATATCTAAAAGACGGTGACTCTCGTTTTGTAAACAGTTTTCATACTTCTTTTGATTTTATGTCGATAATGGTTTTTCCTATATTGGTTGGTATATTGTTTATTGCCCGTCCTCTTGTTATATTAGTTTTGGGTGTAGAGTTTACAGCATCAATTACGGTTTTGCAAATTTTAATTTTTGCTGTATTTATAATATTTTTTAGTAATATTTTTAATTATTTTATTTTAGCTTCGAGTTTGCAAAAAAAACTTGTTTGGGTATATATAACTAGTGTTTTGATTAATATTTGTGGTAATCTTTTGTTAATCCCTTATTACTCCTATATAGGATCTTCATTCTTAACTGTTTTTACAGAACTTTTTGTTTGTATTTCGGCATATATTATTGTTTATAAAAACTTAAAACTTGTACCTCGGTTTAATGTATTTCTAAAATCCTTCTTTGCTTCCTTGGTAATGGGTGGCGCATTATATCTATGCAAATCGTTGAATTTATTTATCGTTATAGTTTTCGGTGCTTTTATTTATCTTATAGTATTATATGCTATTGGTGGAGTAAAAAAAGAAATGGTTTTTAAATTATTAGGGAGATAAACATTAATGGGTAAAAAACCAAATGTGGTAATTTTTAAATTCTCATTAGCTCTTGGTGGGGGGGAAGGGTTCAACTTTGTTATTGGAAAAAAGCTTAAAGAGCTCGGTTATAGATTGAAATTTTATTCTAATTACGTTCCGCTTTTAAAACAATTACGAAAAGAAGGAATAAAATGCACGAAAATTTATTGGGGTAATGAAGTGGGCGCGAAAAGATATCTACCATTATATTTTCTAATGTTACCTATTAATATAATTCAGTTTTTCTTTATATTTGTTATTAATAGAAAAAAAGACAGAAAAAATATTGTAGTTTTTCAAAGCTTGAATGAAAAAATATTTGCAACGAGAGTTGCCAGACTTTTGGGTTATAAAGTTTTTTGGATTGAACATCTTTCAATTCGTCCTTGGCTTGTAAAAAGTTATTTTAAAAAAGCATATATTAAAAAATCGAGATACACTAATAAAATCATTGTTATTTCTAAGTCAGTAAAAGATGAAATTATGGAGGATTTAAAAATTGATCCGGGAAAGATAGAGGTCATTTATAATGGAGTTGATTTAGATAGGTTTAAGGAATTTGATCTCAAGATAATTGAGAATGAAAAAAAGAAAATGGGTTTTTATAAAGAATCTCGAATCATTGGTTTTGATGGAAGGTTACATAATGAGAAAGGTTTAGATACATTAATTAATTCTTTTTATAATTTATCTCGGCGGTTCGAGTATCTTTATCTTATGTTGGCGGGAGATGGTCCGGAAAAAAACAGATTAGAAGGATTAGTTCGCTCATTAGGAATTGAGAAGAGGGTGATTTTTTTAGGATTTAAAAATAAAGATGAGATACCACTTTTTTTGAATATGTTGGATGTATTTGTCTTGCCTTCGAAGGTCAGAGAATCATTTGGCATCGCAATTATTGAGGCAATGGCCGTAGGGAAAATTGTTGTTGCTAGTGAGATTGGTGGTATCCCAGAAATTATTGAAAGAGGTGTGAATGGTTTTCTTTTTACGCCAGGTAGCGAAAAAGAGCTTACCGATTACTTATCCAAAATATTATCGGATAAAAAATTGAAACAAAAAATTGAGGGTAATGCTCTGCGAAGAGTTAAAGAAAAATTTAGCTTAGATGTTATGATGAAAAACTTAGAAGGGATTTTTGATAAATGATAATAGGAATTGATACGCGAATACCCACAAAAAATAAAACAGGTGTCGGATATATTCTAAACAATATATTACCTTATATAGTTCGTTTTGATAAAAACATCAAGTTCTTTTTTCTTGGGGAAGGTTTTGGAATTAAAGAAAAAAACGTAATGGTTTTAAGGCTGCCCAGAATAATTCAAAGAGGATTTAATTTTTTATGGAAATATGTTTTTTTTCCATCCGCGAGGATCTTAATTGGTAAAACAAATTCCTTTTTTTTCTCAAATTTTGTAGACTTTCCAGTAAATACAAAAAAGAGGATTCTTTTGATTCCCGATCTTTCTTATATAAAATACCCTCAATTTTCTGAAAAGAAAAACCTTCAATTTTTAAAAAGATATGTCGGTTCTGCGGTAAAAAGAAGCAATAAAGTGCTTACTATTTCCGAAAATGCTAAAAAAGAAATTATTGAATATTATGGTATATCGCAAGAAAAAGTGGAAGTGGTTTATCTTGGATGTCCGGAAGATATCAAAAAAATTACGGACAATGAACAAATAGAGAAGGTAAAGACTAAATATGGAATTCTTGGAAGCTATTTATTTTTTGTTGGGACACTAGAACCAAGGAAAAATATTGAAGGAATTATTAAAGCTTATAATATTCTTCCGGACGATTTACAAAATAAATATAAACTGGTTATTTCTGGAGGCAAGGGTTGGTATTATGATAAAATATTTTCAACGGTCGAAAAGCTAAACCTTAATGACAAAGTAGTTTTTACTGGGTATGTTAGTGAACTTGATAAGTCTTGTTTATATAGTGGTGCTTCACTATTTGTTTTCCCGTCTTTCTATGAAGGTTTTGGTATGCCTATTTTGGAAGCATTTAAGTGTGGTGTGCCTGTGGTAACTGCTGATAATTCTTCATTGCGGGAAGTTGGTGGAGATGCTGCGCTATACTGTGTAGCGGAGGATATAGAAAGCATAAAAGTTGCCATTGAAAGAATTATTATTAATTCAGATATAAGGGAAGATTTAATACAAAAAGGATATAAACAATTAGAAAAATTTTCTTGGGAGAGTTCTGCAAAAAAAATATTTAATATTTTAAATTCGTAATTAATTTATATGCTAATAGCTTTTGATTGTCGGATAATTAGAGATAAAAATCCAGCGGGAATATCGCGGGTAGTATTGGAATTTCTGAAAGAAGTCTTGAGTGCAGATAGAAAAAATGATTATATGTTGATTTTTGATGATAAAGAAATGAAAGATTTTGTTTTATTCTATTTGAGATATATAAAAAAGACTGTAAAGGTTTTGATATTACCATTTGGTATTTTAAGTTTTGACAACCTATTTCAACTTCCAAAAATTCTAAACAGGAGAGAGATCGATGTTTATTATGTGCCATATTATTTTACATCGCCGTTTATTAGAAAAAGAACAAAAGTTATCTTGACTGTTTTTGATTTGATGCATTTCTTTTATCCATATTTTAAAATGAGCCTTACACGAAAGCTTTATCATAAAATTCGTCTTGCGCCAAGAATTGTCCTAAGAAGGGCTGACAAGATTGTTACTATATCAATTAATACTTCACGCGATCTAATAAAGATGTTTCATGTTCCGTCAAGGAAAATAAAAATGATTTATATGGGAGTATCAAAGAGTTTTCGTAAAATTGATTCACGAAGCGCCAAAAGGCTTTTAAAAGAAAAATACGGAGTTAATAAAAAATATATATTATATGTTGGTCGCAACGAACCGCACAAAAATATAAAAGCTTTAGTATTGGCTTATGTAAAATTGTCAGAATATCTAAGAGAAGAGTATAAATTAGTTTTAGTTGGTAAAGAGGACGAGAGATACAGTGAAGGAGTTAGACAATTAATCAAAAAATATTCAATAGAACCCAACGTTACTTTTACGGGTTATGTTGATGAATCAGAACTGCCATATATTTATAGCGCGGCAAGTGTTTATGTACAGCCATCCTTCTATGAAGGATTTGGTATACCTATTCTAGAAGCTATGGCTTGCGGTGTTCCTGTTGTCAGTTCAAACACAGCCTCACTTCCTGAGGTAGGCGGAGAAGCAGCATTATATACTGATCCCTTTGACGTTGCGAAGATGAGTGAGCAGATAAGAAAGGTATTGGAAAATGAAGGCTTGAAAGATGAACTTATTGAAAAAGGCTTTAGCCAAGTAAAAAAGTTCAGTTGGTTTTTGGCAGCAAATAGCTTGGTCGAATGTTTTAATGAATTAGGAGGAAAAAATGATATCAAAAATTAAATATAAGGGGATAATTGAATCCGCATACATATTATTCTTAACTGCTATTTTTTTCTTACCACTTGAACGTATTGGTAGCTTTGCTTTTGGCAGCATGAATATTCGGCTAAGCCAGATATTGGTTATATTAATATTTATAATTTACATTTTTTACTCATTATATAAAAAGAAATTTAATATAAATTTACCTATCCCATTATTTTATTACACTTTGTTTCTATGCGTTTGCCTTTTCTCATTATATTTTGCTCGCGACAGAATGAGAGGTGTAGTTGTGATTTGTTTTCTCGCATTTATGACTGTTGTGCCGTATATGACCGTATTTGTAATAGATAATAAACTAAAATTACAGAAAACAATTAAGGTGTTGTTATCTTCTGCCGTTGTTTTTTCCATTTTTGGTTTATTCCAATTTGTTGGCGGTATGTTTGGTCTACCGAATGCAATAACAGGATTATCAGAAAGATATGATAAATTAGTCCTTGGTTTTCCAAGAATTCAATCTACTTTTATTGAACCATTATATTTTGCTAATTATCTAATGGTACCAATAATGGTTGCACTTTTCTTTTTGATGAAAAAAGTTGAAAAGAAAAAGAGCTGGTATTTTGTTTTACTTTTCTTATTATTTATTGGAGTTATGGTTTTGACGATCTCAAAAGGCGCAATAGCTTCTCTTGCGGTTGTGTTGGTGTTAATTTTTATATTTCAAATTAGATCGATATTCAGTCGTACGAATATACCTTACTTGTTGGGCATTATTACATTTCTTGTTATAGTCACGGGAGGGATGTACGCTGTGCTACAAAGCTCCATAGATTTTGAAAAAAATTATAAAAAAGTTTACGATGTTTTAACGGGTGGTTCAATCACTGAGCGGCAGGAAGCATATGACGTGGCACTTGAAGCTTTTAATGATAACAAGCTCATAGGAATTGGTGTAGGAAATTTTGGTCCATATTTTGCTGGTTATCCTACGAGTGCACCAGATTATGGCTGGGCTATAGTAAATAATCAATACCTGGAAATATTGGCCGAGCTTGGCCTGACAGGTTTTATGGTATTTTTTATTTTTATTCTCTCAATATTTTATTATTCGTGGAAAGCTTATAAGAAGACGAAAGATTTGTTTTTACGAACAACATTATTAGCATTAAATTTTGCTTTTATAGGAATAATGATTCAATACCTAACATTTTCCACTTTGTATATTATGCATATATGGGTTTTAATAGGGCTCATACTTGCGACGCAGCAAATAGTTTTTAAACAATCCAGTAAAATAAGTAATTAAGCGACAGCAATATCAAATGAAAAAATTAATTCTGAAAAATCAAATATCAAGATTCTTTAACCTAAATAATTTAATTTATTTAGTATTATTTTCTTTGCCACTCTATTTAATTAAATTTAATATTTTTAGTGTTCCCACGACAATCTTAGAGCTGGAAATATATTTACTGGCATTTTGTTTTCTTATTAGCGCTTTAAAAAACAAAAATATTAAAAAATCTATAAAAGATTTTATTAAGAATCCTTTTTTTATTTCTTGGCTGATATTTTTTATTGGGGGGGCGACATCAGTGTTTATTTCGCCTGATAGAAGAATTTCTTTAGGAATCTTTAAAGCATATTTTTTTGATGCAGCACTATTATTTTTTGTAGTGTGTTCGGTTATAAAAACCAAAGCAGAAATAATTAAATGCTTTAAGCCTTTAATACTTTCGGCGGTAGTTTTATGTTTGGTTGGACTAGTACAATATTTTTTCTTTCCTAGCATGCTTCAGGACGGCAGAATTAGATCGATCTTTGCATCACCGAACTATTTATCCCTATATATAATGCCAATATATATTTTGGCACTCTCATTTCAAAAAGTATCAAGGAAAGAAAATAAAAAAATGATACTGCTATCGATGCTGTTTTTAGCAACAATTTATTTAACTTTTTCGCGTGGAGCGTGGCTCGGATTAATTTTGGGGATAGTTTTTATTACTATCTATTCTCTTTCTTTAAAAATAAAAATGAAATCAAGGTTTGTTATTCCATCATTGTTTCTTATTGGCTTTCTAGCTTCTTTCTTTTTTATAATCAAAGGTTCATATTCATTTGGTTTAGTTCCGAACAGTCGTGTAGAACAATCAGATAATATTCGTAAGGAAATCTGGACAACATCACTTGATATTGGTTTGCAGCATAAATGGTTGGGAGTTGGTCTGGGCAACTTTCAAAATTATTTTAGCGAGTATACAAAAACGAGAATAAATTATCCGGAATATATTACGCCCAATGCAGTAACGCCACATAATATATTTCTAAATATTTGGTTACAGACAGGACTATTGGGACTATTGGGATTGCTATGTATCTTAGCAATATTTTTTCTGAGATGTTTACAAGGCGTAAAAAAAGAAGCTGTTATTAATCTGGTTTTAATGTCTTCAATGATAGCAATAATAGGTCAAGGCTTGGTAGATAGTTCAATTTGGAAGAATGACCTAATATTAATGTTTTGGTTTTTAGTTTGTTCGGCTTATATAATAAATAGAAAAGGAGAAAAAAATGGAGAATAGCAAATATATTATCGGCATAGATGCGCGTCTTTATCAGATACCTGGAGGCATTGGGCGTTATAGTAGAGAATTAATCACTGGTCTTGAAAATGTTGATCGAGAGAATGAATACTACGTTTTCTTATACAAAGAAGGCTATGATCTATATAAGCCAAAACACCCAAATTTTCATAAAGTACTTGCGAACGTTGGCTGGTATGGGTTTCGCGAACAACTTAAGATGCCAAGAATTTGGAAAAGTGTAAAACCCGATTTAATGCACTTTACCCACTTTAACAAATCTATTTTTTACCGTAGACCATATGTCGTTACAATTCACGATCTTACCTATTCGATTACTGCGAAGGAGGGAATAAAAATCTCAAAGCTTCCACCTTTTATTTATGAAGTTAAACAATTTGTATATGAGAGGGTGATAAAAGATGTGATAAAAAAAGCGACGAGAGTAATTGTTCCTTCGTATAATTCCAAAAAAGATATATCAATAGCTTATAAAATCAAGAATGATAAAGTAGAAGTTACTTACGAGTCAGTCGATAAAAGCTTCTCCGTCGCTGAGAAGGCTGAGGTATTCAAAATATTGTCAGAAAAATTCAGTCTGAAAAGACAAGGATATTTTGTTTACGTTGGGAATGCTTCTCCACATAAAAATCTTAAACGATTGATTCAGGGTTTTGATATTTTGAGTAAAGAAAAAAAAGATATTAAGTTGGTTTTGGCTGGAAAGCGAGAAAAATTTTATGCGGCACTTGAAGATTGGGTTAGAAAAGATAATATCGGAGACGGGAGGATTATTTTTACGGGTATTGTTACAGATGATGAGCTTCAGGCACTATTGGCAAACTCCTATGCATGTACATTCCCATCTTTCGCAGAAGGATTTGGAATTCCACCGCTAGAGGCAATGGCTTCGGGAGTACCGATTTTGACTTCGGCAACTTCTTGTCTTCCGGAGGTTTGTGAAAATGCAGCAATATATTTTAATCCATATTTACCGGAAAGCATTGCAGAAAAAATGAAGATGATTTTAGAAGATCATAAGATGCGCAAAGAATTTATCGAATTAGGGCTGAACCATATTAAAAAGTTTTCTTGGGATAAAATGGCTGAAGAGACACGAGATATTTATTTAAAGATATTAGAAAAGAATAAAAAATAATTCATGTTAAAAAAAATAAAAAATTTGATAAAGTTTTTATCGAAGGCTGTATTGGTTGTTGTTTTGGTTTGCATATTATTATCTCTTTTTTCTCTAATTTATTTTAGAATGGGATTTAAAGACCGTGTTATTCCGAATGTATTTTTTTATGGCACAAAGATGACAGGGAAGACCGGAGAAGAGGTATATAAAACAGTTAGCGCAAAAAAAGCAGAGTTACAAAATCAGATCATCTTGGGATACGAGGATAAAAGCATTAATGTAAAAATCAGCGATATTGGTTTTTCTTGGAATGACAGTAAGACAGCGAGAGATATTTTGTATGTTGGGAGAGAGGGAAACTATTTAACAAATCTTGAGGTCTGGGCAAGTTCTTTTGTACTTAAGAGAGATATTGAAATGGCATATGAATTTGATTCCGATGTGCTCAGTCAATATTTAAAAGAATTAGCCACATCAATAGATAAAGAATCTGTTGATGGAAAATTTGAAATAAAAAATAATAAAGTTGCAGATTTTGTTATTGGTTCAAACGGAAAAAAACTTTTGATCGACGAAAATGTTGAAGAAATAAAAAATGCTGTTATTACTCAAAAGGGTACGGTTAAATTAAATATCCAGGAGGTTAAAGCGCAAAATGTAGATGACATGAATAAAATGGGTATTAAAGAATTGGTAGCTACTGGTCAGAGCAGTTTTGCATATTCTCCTCCAAACAGAATTCATAATATTGACGTTGGTGCGCAAGTATTTAACGGCATATTAATTAAGCCAGGTGAAAATTTTTCTTTCATTACTTATCTTGGCGAAGTGAGCGCTAAAACTGGATATCTGCCAGAGCTAGTTATTAAAGAAGATAAAACTATCCCTGAATATGGTGGTGGTCTTTGCCAGGTTAGTACAACTTTTTTCCGCGCTGCAATAAATGCCGGTTTTCCAATCGTTGAGAGAAGCGCTCACGCTTACCGTGTAGTTTATTATGAACCAGCTGGATTTGATTCAACCATCTATCAGCCAAAGCCGGATTTAGTTTTTACTAACGATACAAAAAACTATATTTTAATTCAAACAAGAATTTCTGGTAATGATTTATTTGTTGATTTTTATGGAACTAACGATGGGCGCAAAGTTGAGGTTAGTAAATCAACTGTTTATAATTTAGTTCCTCCGGGTGATCCAATCATGATTGAAACGACGGAGTTAAAACCAGGTGAGAAAAAACAAACAGACACAGCACATACTGGTGCCGATGCTTACTTCACTCGCAAAATTACATATTCCGACGGAACTGTAAAAGATGATCGGTTTGATTCACACTATATTCCTTGGAGAGCAAAGTTTCTAGTAGGAAAAGAAGAACCAAAAACACCGGAGGTAACACCACCGGAGAGCCCAAACTCAAATAATTCTCCTGACACAACTCTAGTAAACCCCTAGACTTTTTTGGCTCTAATAACAAATATATTTACAATATTTTAATTTTGTGGTATAATTTAGCTTGAAAATGTTCGCAGTTTGAACATTACAAATCTATCCCCTAAATGGGAGAAAGGTGGTGCTGATCATGGCGAAGAAAGAAAAAATAGCCAAGATCGGTGGCATTTCGGCTGAAGAAGTAGCTGACTTGCAAAATGATTTTTGGACTAAGTCCAAACGCAAGGGGTTTTGGGATGAGCTTAAACTTTTTTTAAAACGGCAAAATCCCTTTGCCAAACATGGAGACATCACCGTTCCTGAAGGTATGAAACCTGAGTTGGCAATCAAGGTTCTGGGCGCGTACCAAAATGGAACAATTGAGAGTTTTATCGAAAGGGAAAAGCTGCTGGAAAAGTGGCAGCGTTTCTATCGCAAGATCTTCGGGAAAGAAATTGACTTATCTAATCTTGAGATTCCAGATGACCCCGAGGACTTCCGCTGGCTCATTGTCGTTCTGAAAGGGCTCACTCGCAACGAGCTCTTCGCCAAATGCAAAGAAAAATTCGGCGCATGGCGCTGGAAAGATGATCTGGATCGAGAAGTTACCTCAATCCGCACCACCGAAGAAACCTATGCGATCCGAGCGCGCGATCGAGTGGAAGCAGACGAGGAAAATAAAGGTATCTCGCTCGACGCTTGCCAGAAAAGCGATGACGTCCGAATACGGGAAGGCATCACCCTCGAAGAGCGACTCGTGCTTGAGCTCTTCTACTGGTGGGAAACCGGAAAGCATCTGGACATTAATAGTTGGACGCTCTGTTCGGGTTCGCGCTATCTCGACGGTTATGCTGTTCTCGTCCACTGGTACTCCGATGACGAGCTCAGCGTGTTCTGCACGAGTGCCGATAATGGCAATGGCTCTCTGCGTCCCCGCTCCGTAGTTTCTTTTGAAAAGCTGCCTGAGGCAGCTTAATCCCTGAATCCTGAATCCTGAATTCCTGAATTAAATTGAACCCAATCGTTTTTTGACGAAAGGGTTCTTTTTTTGTATAGTTATTTTGGCTAATACAATCGGTTTGATTTTAGTTTTTCAAACTGAGATCAAATATCGATTTGCCGTAAAAAAGAAACTGCTTATCTGATTCTGCGCGACATATATTTTTCTAAAGATATTGGTCGGAAACTTAGATCTTCAAAATGGTTTGAAGAGAACGCAGGAATCTTGAAAAAACTCTCGACTAAGCTCGAGTCAAGAAAGCCGGTGATTTACAGAAGGAATCAGATATATTTCGGGTTCGCGCTATCTCGACGGTAATGCTGTGATCGTCAACTGGAACTCCAATGACAAGCTCAACGTGAACAACACGAGTGCCGATAATGACAATGACAATCTGCGTCCCCGCTCCGAAGTTTCTGGAATTGAGAAGTCTCGTTTTATTCTGGGGCTTCTTGTTCTTTTTGAGGCGAGATCGAGACGATCCACTTGTAAGTCATTTTCGAAATCACCTGTAACTGATTTTGTAAATCCATGCATTTCTTGTAATCAATTATTTTTAATTCTTCCAACAGTGTAATCAGCTTTTTTAAAATCTCTATTTTTATTCTTGCCTTTTGAATTATATCTCTTTTTAATCCCTTAGGCGTTAGGGCAGCTTCAATCATTTTTTTTAAACATCCAAGGGATTCATCCTCAATATTTTTGCCGACTCCAAAACGATCGTGCTTTGGTAATTTCTTGCACATAGTATAAATATCCTTATAAAAAATCATCATTTTATGAATGACATCGGGGAGAAAAAAATCGGCAGTTTGGTTAGTGGCGCTAGTCATGATATTTTTGTTAATATTATTTCAATAGAAAACCTGTATCTTTCTTGGAAAGAATTTAAGAAGGTAAAAATGAGCAAATGTGATGTTCAAGAATTCGCGCTGAATCTCGAAAACAATTTATTTCAACTTCACGATGAGCTCAAGTCCAAAACCTACAAACATTCCTATTATACCTCTTTTTTCATCAACGATCCAAAAAGAAGACATATCCATAAGGCCTGTGTTCGCGACCGCATCGTCCATCATGCTATTTACAGAATTTTATATCCGATTTTTGATAAAACATTTATTTACGATTCTTATTCGTGCAGAAATAATAAAGGAACACATAAGGCGGTAAATAGATTGCAAAAATTTATTCGTAGGGGCAGACCCCCGTGTCTGCCCGGATCTAGGCGAACACAGGGATTCGCCTCTACAAAATGCCGACCAATAATCATTAAATGCGATATCAAAAAATTCTTCGCGTCTATAGATCATGGAATATTGTTTGATCTCATAAAAAAGAGAATCGAAGACGAGGATGTTTTATGGTTGATTAAAGAAGTAATTGATAGTTTTGCGGAAAAACAAATCGAGAGAGAGAGAGAGAGAGAGAGAGAGAGAGAGTACAAAGAATTCGGCTCGAGGAATTCCGTTGGGAAATCTTACATCCCAATTATTTGCTAATATCTATCTAAACGAATTGGACCAATTTATAAAACATAATTTGAAAATCAGGTGCTATGCAAGATATTGCGATGATATGGTGATCGCGAATTATGCGGATTTGGGCGAATTATCTCGAATTGAAATTTTTCTTCAGGAAAATTTAAAACTTCAGTTGCATCATAATAAAACTATTATCTGCAAGCCGAATCAGGGAATGGATTTTTTGGGATATGTGGTTTTTCCTCATCACAAACTTCTTCGAACTAAAACTAAAAAGAGAATGTTTAGAAAAATTGAACAAAAAAGAGGGTTATTAAATAAAGGGGGAATCACTCTGAAAAACTTTCGTCAAACGGTAATGTCATATATGGGAGTTTGCTCGCATGCAAAAGCCTTTAAAATAGAAGAAGGGTTGCGAGATATTTATAGAGAAGAATATAGAAGAGTTTCTAAAAATAAATAAAAGATACGCTGATGGTAATAACGCTAAGTATTTATTTTCTTCAAAACTTTTTCCCATTCTTTCTCATTCTTCTCATGATCATAACCAATTAGATGTATAAGTCCATGCAAAAAAGTATTTTGCAATTCTCTGTCGGGAACCTCTTGCGGGCAGATGTAGATATCGCCTAAGATTAGTTTTTGGCTTTTGGCTTTTAGCTGTTTAGAATCTGTAATATCAATTGGAAAAGATAAAACATTCGTTGGTTTGTTTTTCTTTCTATATATATAGTTAAGTCTTTGGATACGTGCTCTGCCGACGAGAATCAAATTTACCTCAACCGGATTTTTGATTTTCATCTTTTTTAAAAAATTTTCCAAAGTAAACAAAAAATACCGAGATGGTATTTTTTGTTTTGTCTTGTTTATGAAAGAAAAATGGTTATTCATTATTTAGATAATTCTTCTTTAACTATTTTACTGACTAACCCACCGTCGGCTTGGCCTTTTATCTTTGCCATAACAGCTCCGATTGCTTTGCCCATATCAGCGGGTGATAATGCGCCAATCTCTGTAATTGTAGCCTTAACGACTTCGCGGACAGCGGGCTCATCCATCTGTTCCGGAAGATATTTTGATAATATCGCAGCTTCAGCATTTTCTTTTTCCACTAACTCCGGTCTGCCACCTTGTTCATAAACCATTGCTGATTCTTTTCTCTTTTTCACCTCCTTAGTAAGTATATCAGTAACATCACCTTCTTCAAGAGGTTTTTGAATTTCGATTTCTTTATTTTTGAAAACTGATTTTATCATGCTTAGTAAGTTTTTTTTCAAATCATCCTTTGCCTTGAAAGCTTCAATAAAATCCTTTTCAATTTGCTCTTTTAAATTCATATTAATACATTAATTTTTTTATTTTTTCTTGTTTGCGGATTCTTTTTCGAATTGCCGAATTCCTACGCTTCAATTTTGGGACATCTTTTATGCGAAACATTTCTTCGCGGGCACGCGTCAGCACCCCTTCTTGTTGGAGGATTTTATTGAATCTTCTCATTAAACTTTCAAAAGACTCTTTTTCTTTTCTTTTTAGCTGAGCCAAGGAAATCACCCCCTCTCATTGTTTTTAGTTATTACTCATTTTATCATAAAAAAACCAGATATGCAACTTCGCGTCTTTGCATGAACATCGCCAAGACAAAGCGAAAATGGCTAAAAAAGTAATTTTATTGATAAAATATTTTAAATAATATATAATAGAAAATGTAGTTTCTTAATAATAAAATTGAAAAGGGAGAAAAACCATGGAAATAATTTATGCGGTTTTAGGCATATTAGTTGGTGCACTAGTAGGATATCAATTAAGGAAAAGCCTCGTATCAAAGAAAACCAAATTAGCAGAAGAATCGGCTAATAAAATTCTGGAAGACGCAAATAGTGAAAAGAAAGAAATCTTATTAAATGCGAAAGACGAATCAATAAAAATTATTACTCAAGCAAAGGAAGAAGAGAACAAAAGAAGAGAATATTTAACAACCCTTGAGCAAAAAATTCTAAAAAAGGAAGAAAATATCGAAAGAAAGTCACAAGAGCTCGAGCAACAAATAAAAGATGTTGTTGCAAAGAAAGAAGAAATTAAAAAATTAAAAGAAGATCTCGACGAAGTATACAAAAGTGAAGAAGAAAAATTGCTTCAAATTTCAAAGATAACAAAAGAAGAAGCAAAGGATATTTTATTGGAAAAAACAGAGAAAGAAATTGGTCCAGAACTTGTAAAAAAGATTAAAGCTATGGAAGAGGATGCGAAAGAACAAGGTGACGAAAAAGCAAGAGATATAATTAGTAGTGTAATTGAAAGATATGCAGCGGATTATACAACCGAAACTACTGTAAATACAGTTTTAATTCCAAGTGATGAAATGAAAGGAAGAATTATTGGGCGAGAAGGTAGAAACATTCAGGCTTTTGAAAAGGCTACGGGAGTAGATTTAATTGTTGATGATACTCCGGAAGCAGTAGTGATTTCTTCTTTCGATCCAATCAGACGTCAAGTTGCAAAAATAGCTTTAGAGAAATTAATTTATGACGGCAGGATCCATCCGGCAAGAATTGAAGAGGTAGTTGAAAAAGCAAAGAAAGAGGTTGCAGCAAAAGTAAAAGAGGCGGGCGAAGCAGCAATTCTCGATCTTGGACTTACTGGTATTCCACCAGATTTAGTACGTGTTTTGGGAAGGCTAAGATATAGAACGAGTTATGGCCAAAATGTTTTAAATCATTCATTGGAAGTCGCAAAGATTTCAGCAATGTTGGCGGCGGAACTTGGTGCTGACGTAGGAATTGCAAAGAAAGCCGGCCTTTTCCATGATATTGGTAAAGCTCTTGATCAGGATATGGAAGGATCACATATTGAGATCGGTTGTGATATTGCAAGAAAATTTGGTTTTAGTCCAGAGATCATTCATGCTATTGAGGCTCATCATGAAGGCGTAGAACCGAAAACAGTTGAAGCTGTCATCGTGAAAGCTGCTGATGCTATTTCTGCTGCACGTCCAGGGGCAAGACGTGAAAGTTTGGAGAATTATGTCAAGAGATTAACAGAACTTGAAAATATTGCAAACTCATTTGAGGGTGTAGAAAAATCTTATGCGATTCAGGCGGGGCGTGAGGTAAGAATTATTGTAAGGCCGGAAGAAATCGATGATCTTGCTTCAATAAAGCTTGCAAACAATATTGCAGCAAAGATTGAGAAAGAGATGTTTTATCCTGGTCAGATCAAGGTAAATGTGATTCGTGAAACAAGAGCCGTGGAATATGCTAAATAAAGGCAAAAAAACAGTTGTCACATCTTTGTAACTTTGTTATAATGGTTAGTATACAGAATTTTTAAACATACATAAATTGTTTAAAAATAAAAAATAATATTAAGGGTTTCAAACGGTTCTATTAAAAGTACGTTTGAAATAAGGGGAGGAAAACATGATCAATAAGGCAGGACTAATCGAAAAGGTAGCTCAGTCAACTGGTTTGTCAAAGAGCACATCTGGAGTAGCTTTCAATACGATTTTTGCTACGATCACGAAAGCTTTAGCAGGTGGTGATACTGTTAATATTGCAGGATTTGGCAAATTCGAAGTAAAAAAGAGAGCTGCAAGAATGGGTGTCAGCCCAAGAAAAACAACTGAAAAGATCAAAATCCCAGCTGTAAAAGTTGCAAGATTCAGAGCTGGAAAAGTTTTGAAATCAGCAGTTAGATAATTTTTAATAAACTATCAAACATTCATTCTATATAAAAACTCTCTTGGTTTTAATTCTCGAATAATCGAGAATTAAAACCAAGAGAGTTTTTTATTTAACGTCCTCACCAAGAATCGAACTTGGATCTAGAGCTTAGGAGTCTCTTGTTCTATCCGTTGAACTATGAGGACAACACTGTCTATTTTAACCTATTATTTGCTCAAAGTAAACTTTTACCCTTTTAAAAATGAGTTTTTTTATCTATAATATATCTATGGTAAGAAAAATTGATTTTAGTAAAATTAGAAAAATAAATTTAAAAGATATCAAGAAAGAGGAAATCGAAAGAAAGTTCCGTAAGGCTTTGTATTCGCCATATTTTTATCTTGTGCTTGGTCTTTTTATTGGTTTACTTATTACAGTACAATTTAGAACGCAAGCTTCCAGGCCTTTGAATCCAATTGCATTTTATAATCAACTATCCGATGTAAAAAATGAGTATAGCACGAAAAAGGAATCTCTTAGCAAACAAGTCAAAGAACTACAAAAACAAATAAATGATAAACAAAATTCTTTGTCAGATAAAAATACAGTAGTTCTTTTTAATAGTATTAACGAACAAGAATTGATTTTTGGCGCTAATTCAATAAATGGAGAAGGTGTGATAGTCACTATTTCAGATGGTCCTAATCAAATTAAAGATGATTTTAGTAAATCACTGACTCATGCTGCTGACCTACGCGACATAGTGAATTTGCTTTGGTATGCGGGCTCTGAAGGAATATCAATTAATGGTGAAAGGATTATCTATGATACTTCTATTGATTGCGTTGTCAGCACAATAATGATCAATGATGGTAATTATGTTCCACCCTTTACAATCAAAGCTATTGGAAATAAAAAGGATCTTTATGATACATTAAATAATTCTCGTAAACTGATAGATATAAAAAAGCGTGCCGATAAAAAACAAATCAATTTTGATTTACAAATGCAAAATGATATTAAAATTGAAAAATATTCAGGTGCTATCCCAAAAATTAATTAATTATGGTGCAAAAAATAAATAAAATTCAATGGTTAATGATTGTAGTAGCATTGCTGCTGGGTGTTTTAATTGTCAAACAAGTTCGAGCAGTAAAAAGTAGTAATGGCATGACAAAACAAGAAAACGTTATGGCACTTTCTTACGAAATTATAGAAAACTCAAACAAAATCTTCGATCTTCAAGATGAACTTATCTCTCTAAAAGCGGAGAACGATAGTTTTTCAATTGATATAAAAGATAGAGAAAAAGCCAAGGCCGATCTTCAAGAAAAAAATCAAAATTATCGCCTGCTTAATGGTTTGGAAAAAATAAAAGGAAGAGGAGTGGAGATAACAGTTAAGGGGGATATTGTAACCGAAGAAATGGTAGATTTAATAAATGGTATCAGAAACTCGAAGCCACAGGCTATTGCAATAAGCGGGAAAAGAGTTCTTAACCGTTCTTCATTTATTGTAAATGGCAAACAACTGGAGTTTGATAATAATAAGTTTAATTTACCTTTTACAATTCAAATAGTCGGAGATTCTGGCGCATTAAAGGAATCGCTTGATAGAAATGGTGGCATCCTAGATATTCTAAAGAAAAATTCTTTTGGCAAATTAGATTTTCAAGTTGACGTAAAAGATGTTATAGAACTAGCTCCGTACGACAAAAACATTTCTTTCCGCTATGCAAAGATTACTAACTTCTAAAATATGGAAAAGAAAAAAAAGTTTATCAATCAAGAAGACGATGAAAAAGTTTTAAAAATTATCCGCCGGCATCTTTTCGTTCTGTTTAAAGAAAATGCAATTACAATGTTGCTTTTGATGATCTCTTTTATAGTAATGGCGATGTATTTCAGATATAATATTTGGGTTGTGTTTGTTATCGCCTTTCTCGTTTTTTTCTTCTGTGTTATATCGATATTCTATCATTACTTTACATGGGAAAAAGACGTTTATATTATTACAGACCGTAGAATCGTTGATGTTGACCAAAAAACGCTTTTTGCTAAAACTCAGAAAGAAGCTTTTCTCAATAAAATTCAAGATGTTACAATGGAGATTACTGGGGTATCAGGATCTCTATTTAAATATGGAAATGTTTTAATAAAAACTGCTAGCGATAATTCACTAACTCTCGATGATGTGCATCGACCAGAGAAAGTTCAAAAAATAATTTTTGATCTTATTAAACAGAAAGAAAATAAAAACAATGAAAAAACCGCTGAGGATAATAAATTAATGGAAAAAATGGTGGAGATGATTAAGAAGGCAGTAAAAGAGGAATAACTATTTAGTCAGAACATTTACCAATTGATATTGTTTAACCTTTGATGTAAAGGCTTTTGCTTTTTTTAATTTAAATTCTACTACGCCATCTATCTTAGAAAATATTGTAAAATCTTTTCCATAATCTGTATTGTCTCCAGCTCTGTATCTTGTGCCACGTTGACGGATAATTATTCCGCCTTTTTTTACACTTTGACCACCATAAACTTTGACGCCAAGGCGTTTTGCAATACTATCTTTATTTTTCTTAGCGCTTCCGAGTGCTTTCTTATGTGCCATACGTCTAAACTTCACTTACATTTCGTGAAGTTTCTCCTTTTAATTATTTTCTTTCAAAAACTATGATTTCACGTCCTACAATTTGTTCCGGTCTTGAGTAAATTATTGAATTTATTTTGCCGTTATATTCCGGTAGCAAATTTAAATCAAAATCCAAATTTTGTATAGGACTTAAGCTATTATAGCCTATTTTTTTGGCTTCGTCAATTACGTTTAGATGATAGTGCTTTTTTCTTAAAATATAAAAAGGTAAGGCCAGAACAAGATATGAAATATTGATAAGATGAATATTTTTCAAAAAAGATAAATATTCATCTTCTAATTCTTTCGTAATAACGAAAATTTCCTTTTCTGTCACTCTTTCTGTTAATGGTGGTCCGAGATAAACTTCAGAAACTATTGCATCAGGAGTTTTTGGAAAGTCTTCTTTTTTCAATTTAAGTGCATCCGACTGAAATAACAATTCTTTTGTATTAATATCTAAATTATATTCTTTCTTTAGCCAACATAGGTTTTGTTGCGTATCATAAATTCTATCTCTCGATAAATCTGAACCCAGAATTTCAAAGCCCATTAAGGCAGCTTCCTGTAGAATTGTGCCATTACCACAAAAAGGATCATAAATAATTGGCTTGCAGCTTTTGGCTTGATTAGATTTTAAAGGAATAAGGTTAATCATTATTTGTGCTATCTTTGGTGGCAACATTCCTGACTTTGCATTCCTGCGAGGTCGGTCATAATCGCGATGAGAGTATGACTCATAATCTTGAATTGCGATAGTTTTCCCCACATAAATATCTTTACCATTTCTGATAACTACAAAGTCTGCGCCTTTTTCGATAATACCATTATTTTTTATTTCAGGCGCAGAGAGCGACTCTTCTTTTCCCAAAACAAACCGAGAGTTTATCCCGATCGTTTTCAGGTATTTTTTTATTTCAAATCCGATATTTTTATTTTTTATTCCATAAAATGAAATTCCATATGCAAATTTTGACCCTTTAAAGCTATTTGATATATAACCAATCATAGGTCCAGCAATTTCACTTTCTTTTGATGTTCCAAATACCCGCGCAATTTTTACGGTTCCGCCTAATTTATCTAAGAAATTTTGGACATTTTCTATTTCTTTGTCAATCTTGATTATAAGGGTTTTTGTTGATATGCTGGTGATAACAAAAACAAAACGATCTCGTTTTAAAACAGAGACGATTTCAGCGATTGATAGGGTTGGGTTTTTCCCCAAGATGAATGCGTAAAGCATAGTTTTTTGACATTGATATTTTTAATACAAAAAAATGAGCGAAGAAATTATAACTAAAAAATCAGGGTTTATTCACTTACACCTACATACTCATTATAGCTTACTTGACGGTTTGAGTAAAATTCCGGATGTATTGGATAAGGCAATCGAGTATGGAATGGATGCTCTTGCTATTACCGATCATGGCACAATGTATGGAGTTATTGAATTTTATAAGACCGCAAAAAAGAAGGGTATTAAACCGATTATAGGTTGCGAAGTATATGTAGCTGCCAGAGGTCATCTCGACAAAACACCCGGGATAGATAATGAAATCTATCATTTAATATTATTAGCAAAAAACGAGCAAGGTTATAAAAATCTAATTAAATTAGTTTCCATTGCGCATATGGATGGATTTTATTATAAGCCAAGAGTTGATAAACAATTACTACGTAAATACTCTGAAGGGTTAATTGCGTCTTCTGCGTGCATGGGTGGTGAGGTTCCACGTTCGATATTATCCGGAAATCCTGAAAGAGCGGCCAAAATTGCATTGGAATATGAAGAGATTTTCGGAAAAGATCATTTCTATTTGGAGTTGCAGCATCATCCTACATTAACAGAGCAACAAAAAGTTAACGAAGGTTTAATTGAAATTTCAAAGAAAACAGGTATTGGATTGATTGCTACAAAAGACTCTCACTATATAAATCCGCAAGATCGCAAAGCCCAAGAAGTTTTACTTTGTTTACAAACCGGTAAAACAATGGATGATCCAACCCGAATGGAAATCGACGCGGATCTATCGCTGCCGTCTGAAAGTATTATGCGAGAAGATTTTTCATATATTCCCGAAGCTATTGATAATACACGAAAAATTGCAGATATGTGCAATCTCGAAATAAAAATGGGAGAATTATTTTTGCCAAATTTTCCAATTCCCGAAGGTTATACAATTGAAAGTTATTTGGAAAGAGAATGTTACATTGGAATGTTAGAAAGATTTACAAAAGAAAAAGAAAACTGGAAAAACCTTAGTGATGAAAATCTCCGCAAAGTGCTAGAAGAGAAAATTGAAAAAGAAAAAGTCGAAAGACTTGATTATGAATTAAGTGTTATAAAAAATTCAGGTTATGCCGGATATTTTCTTGTGACTGCGGATTTCATTCAATGGGCAAAAAATAATGGTGTTTTGGTAGGACCAGGACGTGGGTCTGCAGCCGGAGCGATAGTTTCTTACGTGCTCAATATTACAGATCTGAATCCGCTCGATTATGATCTGCTTTTTGAAAGATTCCTCAATCCAGATAGAATATCTGCTCCCGATATTGATATGGACTTTGCAGATGAGAAAAGAGGAAAGGTGATTGAATATGTGACCCAGAAATATGGCGCTGACCATGTTGCGCAAATAATTACTTTTGGTACTATGGCAGCGCGAATGGCTGTGCGTGATGTTGGACGCGTTCTTGGTTTTAGTTATACCGAAGTTGATAAAATTGCAAAAATGATTCCAGAAAAAATGAATCTCAAAGATTCAATTGAAAGCGTAAAAGAATTAGGCGATCTATATAAAAATGATGCAAAGATTCATGAAATGTTAGATCTAACTTTAAAATTGGAAGGTGTTGCGCGTCATGCCTCTATGCATGCGGCGGGAGTAGTTATTTCGCGTGATCCAGTCACTGATTATGCACCGGTTCAAAAAGCACAAAAAGGAGACATATCCGCAGTTACGCAGTATACAATGAATCATCTTGAAGATGTTGGACTTCTAAAAATGGATTTTCTAGGATTAGCTAACTTAACTATCATCGGAAATGCGTTACGCATAATTCGTAAAGTTCACGGAGAAGAAATTGACATTGGGAATCTTCCGATGAATGATGAACAAACATTCCGATTATTACAAAATGGTGAAACTACAGGTGTATTTCAGCTGGAAAGTGATGGAATGAAAAAACACATTAGAGATTTGAAACCAACTGTTTTTGAAGATATCATCGCTATGGTAGCCATGTATCGTCCGGGCCCAATGCAGTTTATTGAATCTTTTATTAATCGTAAAAAAGGAAAAGAAAAAATTACATATGAACATCCAAGTATGGAAGCAGCCCTCAAAGATACTTACGGGGTTACAATATATCAAGAGCAAGTAATTCGTCTTTCAAAAGACATGGCAGGACTCACGGGTGGTCAAGCAGACACTCTCAGAAAAGCTATTGGTAAAAAAAATGCTTCGCTCATGGCGAAAATGAAAGATGAATTTATAAATGGCTGTGTAAAAAATTCTATAGAAAAGGAAATTGCCGAAAACGTTTGGAGAACCTGGGAAGCTTTTGCCGAATATTGTTTCAATAAATCACACGCTGCTTGCTACGCAATGATTGCTTATCAAACAGCGTATCTAAAAGCTCATTATCCGGAAGCTTTTATGGCGGCTCTTATGACTTCAGATAAGAGCGATCTTGATCGAATAGCAAAGGAAATTGATGAATGTCGAAGTATGGGGATTGAAGTCAGTTCTCCGGATGTAAATGAAAGCTTTATGACATTTGCTGTTGTGCCTAATGAAAAGAAAATCCGTTATGCGCTATCAGCTATAAAAAATGTTGGTGAAGGTCCGATTGAGGTAATAGAAAATGCGAGAAAGGAAGGCGGAAAGTTTACGAGTCTCGAAGATTTTGTAAAAAGAACTGCGAGCAATGAAATAAATAAAAAATCTTTAGAATCACTTATCAAATGTGGAGCATTAGACCAATTTGGCGAAAGAAACAAAATGCTTCAATCTCTTGATAATATACTGGGGTTTGCTCAAAATATACGAAAAGAAAAAGATTCGATGCAGATTGATATTTTTGGTAATTCTGTGGGAGTGAATGAAATAAATAAAATTACATTAGTCGATGCGCCAGCTGCGACGGAAAAAGAAAAACTCGATTGGGAGAAAGAATTATTGGGAATTTATATTTCTTCGCATCCTTTATCTCAATACAAAGGTTTTATCGGTACTACTTTTCGCGCGATTGGGGATTTGAAAGAAAGTGATGAAGGGAAAGATGTTCGTCTTCTTGGTGTTACGGCAAAAATACAGAAAATTACAACTCGTAATAATGAACCAATGCTTTTTGTAACTTTTGAAGATTTTATGAATCAGACTGAGCTTCTAATTTTTCCAAAAGTATATAGTGAAAATCCTGGATTTTGGGCAGAAGGTAAAATATTGGTTGTAATGGGAAAAGTTTCGACAAAAGATGGAGCTATTAAGATTTTGATAAATAAATATGAGGAATTTAACTCGCAGTTAATTAGCGATTACGAAAAACCAGTTCCTCAGACACCCGATAGATCAGCCTTTTGGAAAAATAAGAACGAGAATAATTCTAATAATCATCCTGCAGAGAAGGTCGCAGAAAAAGTTGAAGAACAATTTCCTGACGAGAATTTTAATTCCAACGAAAAACTTTATATTAGTTTTGATTCAATAGTGGATATTGAATTATTTAACCGCATTAAAAGGATTTTGTATAAATATGAAGGACGTACGCCATTAGTTTTAGTACTCAAAGATGCTGACGGTAAAGAACGCAAAATTCTTACATCATTTAAAATCAGAAATGATGAAACAATGAAGAGGACTTTAACTATGATTTTAGGTTATGAGCCAAAAATTGAAGTGAGAGGTTAAAAATATTGTAAAAAACTCAAATCTGTGTTAAAATCTATAAGTACTTGGTTTTTTAGCCCTATTTTATTAATTTTGAAAAGAGGTAGAAAATGAATCCAACAATTGCATTAGTAGACAAAAAATCACTTAAGAAATCCATTCCCGATGTTACAACAGGTGATGTAGTTCGTGTTTCTCAGAAAATCCGAGAAGGCGCAAAAACTCGTTCCCAGGTATTTGAAGGTATGGTTATTGAAAGAAGTGGCGGTAATAGCATTACTGCTTCTATTACTGTTCGTAAAATTGCGAGCGGAGTAGGAGTTGAAAAAAAGTTTTTATTAAATAGTCCAAACATCGAGGGTATAAAAGTTTTAAGAAGTTCAAAAGTCAGACGTAAGAAAATATTTTTCATGCGGGAATTAACTGGTAAGGCTGCAAAGATCAAAGAAAAGCAAAGAAAGATGATGCAAGAAATTGGTTTGAAAGAGGATGAAGTGGTTGAGAATGCGGAGACCACTGAAGACTTAGCACAACCAGTTGTTGAAGAACAGGAAAATAATGAAGCGGTTAGTGATGAGGCAGTTGAACAAAAAGTGGAAGAGATTGCAGAAGTGGAAGCGCCTATCGAAGAACCAGTAGTTGAAAATAACAATGTTGAAGAAAAAACTGAATAAATCTATTTCAAAAAAAGGAAAAGGATTAAAAAAGATAAACTTTGTTAGACATGAGGAAACCCTAAATAAAAAGGGTTTCTCTTTTGTTTGCGGTGTTGATGAGGTGGGACGTGGTCCTTGGGCTGGACCGATTACTGCAGCAGCCGTTATAATTGAAAGAAATGATTATAAGTTTACAAAATTAAAAAAACTTGGCATCAGAGATTCGAAAAAATTAGATGAAGAAAGAAGGGAAAAGTTTTATGAGATTTTAACCTCCGATTCGGGAATCGATTTTGCTTTGGGATGGGCCAGTGCAAAAGAAATTGATAGGCTCGGGATGTCTGAAGCAAACAATTTGATTTTCAAGAGGGCAATCAAAGGATTAAAAACCAAGCCTGATTATGTCTTGAGTGATGGCTTTATCGTCAAAAAGTTAGGATTGAAAAAAGACAAAGTTATAAAAGGTGATAGAAAGATTTTAACAATTGCAGCAGCGTCAATAATTGCTAAGGTTTCACGCGATAGACATATGAAAGAGCTAGCAAAAAAATATCCGTGTTATGGATTCGATAAACATAAAGGATATGGGACTAAAGAACATCAAACAATGATTAAAAAATATGGAATTTGCTCCGAACATAGAAAGTCATTTAAACCAATTTCACAAATAATTCAAAATTCAAAAATCAAAAATCAAAATGACAATTCAAAAATCAAAAAATAAAACACAAAAAAGAATTTTTGGTGATCGAGGAGAAAGTATTGCGTGCGGCTATTTGCGAAATCATGGCTATGATATACTAAAGCGCAACTACAACTGTAAATTTGGTGAAATTGATATCATCGCGCGAAAAGAAAAAAATCTTATTTTCGTCGAAGTTAAAACAAGAACTGGAAATTATTTTGGTGAACCGCAAGAATTTGTTAATTTTCAAAAATTAGAAAAAATGAATATGGCCATAGATTTTTTTATAAATGAATACGATGTGCCGGAAGACTATATTTTGAGGATAGATGTGGTGGAAATACTTTTTGATGAGAGTGGTGATAAATATAAGCTTAACCATATAGAAGACTTTAATAATTAGAAAAAAAGTGTTAAAATAGAATATATGCAAAATTCTGGAAATACAATTCGTACTCGTGCGGCACCTAGCCCTACAGGCTTTATGCATGTTGGGAATGCTAGAACTTTTTTATTTGAATATTTATTTGCAAAAAGTGTTGGAGGAGAATTTCATCTTCGTATTGAGGATACTGATCAAAAAAGATATGTTGAAGGAGCAGAACAAGTTGTATATGACACATTTAATTTTCTTGGTCTAAAGTGGGATGGCGAAGTAATTAAGCAATCTTCACGTCTTTCAATATATAAAGATTATGCTCGGAAATTGGTAGAACAAGGAAATGCCTATTTTTGTTTTTGCTCAGAAGAAAGACTCTCGCAGCTTCGTGAAGAACAAGAAAAAAATCATCAGCCGACTGGTTATGATAGGAAGTGCAGGGATTTACATGCAGATGAAGTTTTGGAGAAAATCAAAAATGGCGAGTCGCATGTTATTAGACTAAAAATGCCGGAAACTGGTAAAATAGTCCTTAGTGATATGATTCGAGGGGAAATTGAATTTGATCTATCGCTTGTCGATGATCAAGTTTTATTAAAAGCCGATGGTTTTCCTACATATCATTTAGCTGTTGTGGTTGACGACCATATGACAGGAATTACTCATGTGATTCGCGGAGATGAATGGGTTTCTTCGATCCCAAAACATATATATTTATATCAATGTTTTGGATGGGAGCCAACTAAATATGGTCACCTTTCAGTAATTCTTGGAAGCGATAAAAAGAAGAAGCTCAGTAAACGCGATGGTGCAGTATCAGTCGAAGCATTTCGTACTCAGGGGTATCTTGTAGAGGCAATAATCAATTATATAGCGCTACTTGGATGGAATCCGGGAACAGAAAGAGAATTTTTTACTCTGGCTGAATTAGAAAAAGAATTTAATATTAAAAGGGTTCAAAAATCACCAGCAATGTTTGATATGGAAAAATTTAATCATTTCAATGCCCATTATATTCACGAAATGAATGATGTGGAATTGCTAAAAAAAATAAAACCATTTTCAGAAATAGATTTTTCAAAATATGCCAATGAGTTCCTACAAAAAGTGATTTCGGTGGTTAAAACGCGCATGGTGACATTGAAAGATTTTGACGTCTACTCACACTTTTTTTTCACATGGCAGCCACCTAAAAAAGATATGATAAAATTTGCCAAAAGTGATTGGCAAAATACTATTTTGGGATTTGAAAAAGCAATAGAAAAATTAGAGAATCTAGATGATTGGAATACGATCGAAAAATTGAACGAAGTATTGCTGAGTGTGGTTACAGAAAATGGATTGAAAAATGGAGATGTTTTTTGGCCCATCCGCGCTTCGCTTTCGGCTGAGTCAGCTTCACCATCTCCTACGGAACTTCTTTGGGTTTTGGGTAAAGAATTATCATTGAATCGGCTTAAGAAATGTTTAGTAATAATTAAATAAATATGTTAAAAGACATCGCGAAAGTATTAGTTGGGGCACTTATTACGAAAATGTGCTTTTTAATTTGGTTGATTGCCGCAAATATGCTTCCAATACAGTTTTTAGGTTTAGATTGGAATTTTACACCCATAATGATTTCGATTTTGACTGAGTTTATTGTTGCTATTTTGTTAATTTATTATGCATGGATTAGAAAACCAAAGATAAACTATCAAGAAAACAAAGAATCAACAAAACAAAAAGAATAATTAAATAATCATCGAATTTTTTGTTTAATTGCTTTTTGATTCATTGTTTATTTGTTTAATGGGAGATCGTCTAGTGGTAGGACAGCGGCCTCTGAAGCCGTTAACCCTGGTTCGAATCCAGGCCTCCCAGTTTCCGCTGAAAAATTAAATTCCGAGGGATTTTTTGGCCGAATTTCTGAAATTCCGAATTAAATTTTTCCAGTATTTTCCACTCATTTTTGAGAGAAATGGTAATTTCTCTATCCCGCAGGAGCGGGTTCGAGCCGATCTTTTTTAAGAAATTTTTCATTTCTGAAAAATTCTTATTCAAAGATATAATCTTGGCTTGTTTAGCGTCTAAAATATAAGTTCTCGCACGTTCGAGCCAGCAATTGCCCTTTTGCTCAAAAACCTTCAATTTTTCTTGAATGTCTATTTTTTGGTTGAGCACGGTTTGCTTTTTAGCAGTGTATTCGTCTTTAGAAATTACTTTCTCCAACATGAGGTCAAGTAGATCTTGAAGTTTCTCGTCGTGTCCTGCGATTTCGTTTTTCATCTTTTGAGCAAAAAGGGCATCAGATTGGGCGGTGTCCTGTTTTTCGTTATTTAATGTTTGAATCATGTCGTCAGCCCAATCTGGATTCAAAGAAACTTTTTGAAGTGTTTCGCAAATGTTTGTGGCGAGAGATTCTTCGCGGATGTAGGGTTGAAAACACTTTTCGCGCTTCTTGGTGCAATGATAATAATTGTGACCTTTTTGTATTTCACTGGTTATAGAACATCCGCACTCGCCACATTGAAGCAATTTGCGAAATGGATATTCTATCACGCTTTTCGTAACTTTGTGTGATTTGGTTTGCATAATCTCTTGGCATCTATCAAAAAGTTTCTTTGAAATTGCTGGCTCATGCTTTCCTTGATGTAGTTCACCCTTGAACATAAATGCTCCGTAGTAAAAAGGTGAACTTAAAATAAACTGAACATTGGAAACTGAAAGCGGTTTATTATTGCGAGAAGTCAAGCCAAGATCATTGATAATCTTTCGGAGAGATTTCAGAGAATGGTTTCCTGTGGAGTACATTTCAAAAAGTTTTTGAATTAAAATAATTTTTGCTGGGTCGGGAATTATTTTGTGATTTAGCTTGTCATTGAGATAGCCTGTGGGAGCTACTCCGACTTGTTCTCCGTGTCTTACTTTTTGTCTTAGGCCTCTTTTGACATTCTCCGAAAGATTATCAATGTAATACTTTGATTGCCCAAAAGCGATTGATAACATAAACTTTCCTTGCGGTGTGGGATCGAACCAGAAAGTCGGAAATTTTAGCGCTGTGATATGTCCTGTATCAATGAGATAGATAACTCTGCCACCATCTACAGAGTTGCGAGCAAGACGATCAGGATGCCACGCTAAAATTCCCTGAGCTTCTCCTTTTTCCATTCGCGAGAGCATATTATTGAAAATAGGTCTGCCGGGTTCTTTGGCCGTTTGGGATTCTATAAATGTATTTACAATTTCAATATGCTCTCGCTCCGCAAGTTCTTTCAACTCTGTGATTTGAGCTTCAATAGAAAGAACTTGTCTTTCCGGTTCGTCTGTTGATTTTCTTGCGTAGATAAAATATTTCATATTTCCTCCTTTTGTTTAATCGCTTTTGGGCAAAAGATCGGCTCGAAAAAATTCGTGGAAAATACTGGAAAAATTTAATTCGGAATTTCAGAAATTCGGCCAAAAAATCCCTCGGAATTTAATTTTTCAGCGGAAACTGGATTTAATGGACGAAATCCGAACTTTTTTTCAAAATAATCCGGATTCCGAATGAATGAATTTGCGGGGCGTCCTGTGGGGGGGCAGGATCGCCCCGCCTGAATCCCAAAATCCAAAATTTCCGCCGCCGCTTTTCACACTTGCCCCACCCAACCCGTGCGCGTGTGATAAGGACTCCCTTGCAAAAACAGGGGAGATAATGTATTTTAATAATAGGATTTTACTATAAGATAACTTATTCAATACAATAATAGCATACTATTATTATAATACAAGTATGAAAAAAGAAAACAAAATAAGCAAGAACATTAAAAGGCTCAGAAAGACCCAAGATTTGTCTCAGGATCGTCTTTCGAAGCTAGCGGGGGTTTCTTATAATTCAATTATCAAAATTGAAAACAGCGCCATAACTAATCCCACTATTGAAACTCTGCAAAAGATTGCAAATGCATTAAAAGTACAAGTAGATGATTTAATAAAATAATAAAATGAAAATAGCATCAGCATCAATTATTATTAAAGATAAAAAAATCCTTCTTATTAAGAGGTCAGGTCGAGAAAGGGTATTTCCAGATTGTTGGGCAAGCCCTGGCGGTAAGGCCGACGAAGGAGAAACTCCTGAGCAAACCGCCATTCGAGAGACCAAAGAAGAAGTTGGTCTTGATTTTGAACCAACGGAACTTGTTAAGACAGGTCCATATATGGTGGGAACAAATGAAATGATTCTATATCGTTTTTATGGAAATTGGTCTGGAGATATTAAGATCCAAAAAGAAGAAGCGGATGATTGGAATTGGTTTTCTTATGAGGAAGCCATCAATCTTAAATTAGCTTTTGATTGGCATGAAGTAATTGAGATATTACATGGGAAAGAACTACTTTAAAAAAAATAGAAATAAAGAAAAGAAGCTGTTTATGGTACAGCTTCTGAAACCGGGAACTTGTAATTAAATGGAAACGGTTTTTAAGGAAAACCGTTAAACCAGTAAATTATTAGGTCATAATTTCTTTCAAAGTTGCGATAAACCCTGACTTTGAAATACAATGGCCCCCAACAACCGTTTTTATAACAATGCCCTTGCCACTACCGTCGTGCTCATAGCAACTTTGAAATTTTGTTGCATACTTCAACTTCTCTTCCTCACTTAACAATGCATTGAGCATAGCCACGATAGCCTTGTTAAGGCGTCCCACCATGTCATTTCCCTCATTAGTATCAGCACAGCACATACAACCTATCTCTTTCGAGTGTACTTCTGTGATAAAATCTACAATCAGAGCTAGTTTCTTGTTCATTTTAGTTTCTCCGCGTTTTTAGCCCGCCGGCGTAGATTTCGTCCGCGATAGGCGGTACGAGGGTTTTTTGTTTGCTATTGTGAAGGTTCGTCTTGCAACCGTTATTTCCATCTCTCATCTTTACGAATACATTATAGCACAAATCAAAGACGTTGTCAATACTTTTGTCACTGATTTTACACACTGCCAATTCAATATATTCCGTCAATTACCCTGTAAAAATACACTGTTGACATCAGGTTAAATACAAAATATAATGCTAGTGACGAAAATAATGTCAACACTATGAGAACAATAGTTCCGCTATTAGAACAACTCGGCCTTAATGATAAAGAGTCAAAAATCTATTTATCTCTGTTAGAATTTGGTCCTGCAAACATTACTCAAATTGCTTTAAAATCAGGTATTAAGAGAACTACAGTATATTCATTTCTAGATACTCTAAAGAATCGAAGTTTTATTATTGAAACTGCCGTAGGCGGAAGAAAGCTATATGATGTAGCTGACCCCAAGGAATTAGAACGAGTTATTGAAAAACAAAAAGATATTGTGAATCAAATTACACCTGATCTCAATAATATTCTTGGTCAAAGAGAAGATAAGTCAAAACCAAAGGTTAGATTCTACGAAGGGGTTGAAGGAATCAAAAAAGTTTACGAAGACACGCTTAATCAGCCCAGCGGTTCTGAGATTCTAGCTTATGCTGGTTTTGAAGAAGCATATAGAATCATCCCGGAAAGTTTTTTGAAGTCATATGTAAAGAGAAGGGTTAAAAAGAAGATTAGTGCGCGAGGTTTATTACCATTTGATAGTTATTCAAAAATACATATTAAAGAAAACAAAAAGGAATTGCGCAAAACCATTGCCTTGCCTGCTGATCAATTTCCGATGACTAATGAAATTAATATTTATCAGAATAAGGTTGCAATTATGTCTTTTCAAAAAGATAAGATCGGAATCATTATAGAATCCGAAGAAATCGCAAGCAACCAAAGAATAGTATTTAATCTTCTCTGGGATGCTCTCAAAAAGAAATAATCGAATCGCTTTGTTCTCTTATTGTTTTTTGTTATAATAAAATAAAACAATAAAAGCGGCGGCGGAAATTTTGGATTTTGGGATTCAGGCGGGGCGATCCTGCCCCCCCACAGGACGCCCCGCAAATTCATTCATTCGGAATCCGGATTATTTTGAAAAAAAGTTCGGATTTCGTCCATTAAATCCAGTTTGAATAAAAAAATTCTAATGAAAGAAATTACCTCATTTAAAACCTCTTGGGATCTTTCGCCACTTTTCAAAAGCGATAATGATCCAAATATTGAAGTGGAAAGAAAAAAGTGCGAGAAGGTAGTTGATGGTTTTGTAAAAAAATGGAAAGAGAATAAAAGATATCTTACAGACCCAAAAAAACTGAGAGAGGCTCTGGATGATTACGAACTTTGGATGCGGAACTATGGGGCTAACTCGCGGGAGTCTTTTTATTTTTTCTTAAGAAATAGTGACAATCAGCTTGATGGCAAAGTAAAGGCAAAAATGCAAAAAGCCGATGATTTGATGGTGGAACTAATTAATAAAATGAATTTTTTTATTCTTGATATAGGAAAGATTGATTTGAAAAACCAAAATGTTTTTTTAAAAAATAAAGAGTTGCAAAAATACAGGCATTTTCTGGAAATGATTTTTCGTGAGGCGAAGTATTATCTGAGTGAAGCGCAAGAAAAAATAGATAATCTTAAATCTCAAACCGCGTATAGCAATTGGAAAAATATGCGTTCCTCATTTATTTCTAAGGAACAAAGAAACTGCATTGGTGAAGATGGAAAAAAGAAAATAAGAGGATTTGAAGAGTTACTTGCGTTAGTAAGCAGTAAGAGCAAAAAGGTTCGTAATGAGGCTGCAAAAAATGTAAATGATATTTTAGAAAAAAATTCTGATGTTGCTGAGTGGGAAATTAATTCAATTTTACAAGATCTGAAAGTCGAAGATGAATTGCGCGGTCGTGATAGACCTGATCTTGCTCGCCATATTTCTGATGATATTGAGAGTGAGGTTGTTGACGTTTTAATCGAAACAATCGAAAGAAGATTTGATATATCAAAGAGGTTTTATAAATTAAAAGCCAAACTTCTTGGTGTTAAGAAATTAAAATATCATGAAAGAAACGTCCCAATTGGAGAATTGGATAAAAAATATAGTATTTCTGAAGCGATTGAATTGAATTATAAAGTTTTGAATGGTCTCGATAAACAGTTTGGTAGTATCTTTAAAGATTTTGTTGAAAACGGAAGAATAGATTTTTTGCCAAAGAAAGGAAAAAGAGGAGGGGCATATTGTTCCGACAATGGTATAAATTTACCAACATTTATTTCTATGAATTTTACCGGAAGATTAAATGATGTCACAACTATGGCTCATGAAATCGGGCATGCGATTAATGATAAGTTTATGAAAATGGCGAAAAAAACCAACGCGCTCCACTATGGAATATCGATGGCAGTTGCCGAAGTCGCTAGTACCTTTATGGAAGATTTTATTTTTCACAGGTTATTATCTGGTATAAATGATGAAGGACGTTTTAGTCTTCTAATGACAAGGCTTAATGATGATGTTTCAACGATTCAAAGACAAACGGCTTGTTATATTTTGGAAAAAGATCTTCATATGCAATACCGCAAGACTGGATATTTGACAAAAAAAGACATTGGAAGGATTTTCCAAAAAAATATGAAAGCGTACATGGGGTCATTTGTCGAGCAGTTATCTGGTTCACAGAATTGGTGGGTGTATTGGAGTCACATTCGATATTATTTTTATGTGTATTCATACGTGAGCGGTATTTTAATTTCCAAATCATTGCAAAATCGTGTGAAGAAAGATCCAAATGAAATTGAAAAAGTAAAATATTTTCTTTCAGCTGGAAATTCTGATTCGCCCAAAAATATTTTCAAAACAATTGGTATTGATATAACAAAAAAAGAATTTTGGAACGAAGGGTTGGATGAAATGGAAAATCTTTTAGAAGAAACTGAAAAGCTTGCCCGAAAACTTAGTAAGATTAAATAACCATTTGTCTTGAGTTATTTTGTGCTTGGTTATAAAATATAATAAATAAATATTTTAATTTAGAAATATGGTAGAAGATAGAAACCTCGACACGATTTTTGAAAAAAAGAAAAGTGGGAAATGGAAAAAGATATTATTATTAATTTTATTTTTATTAATAATTTTGTTTGCTTCGGCGGTTATCGCACCTATGATAGGTGGACGAAGCGGGGGCCTTATTGCAAAAGAAAGAACAGCTACTACTTCAACAGTTGATATCGTTGGTACTGGCGCGAAAGATAGTGAGAATCTTTCTGTTTTTGTAAATAAGATAAAAATAAAAGATATTACCAGCGACGGATCGGGAAGGTTTTCTTTTACTATTGCTCTAAATGATGGGAAAAATACTGTGGAGGTTACCAATTCGGCTGGTAGTGTTATATATAGAGAAGTTATTTCATATGTGTCTCCTGCTCCAAATCTTGATATAATTTCACCAAGTAGTGGTGAGACAGTAAATAAAAATGAGATCTTAGTCAAGGGTAAAACAGATGATGGCGGGACAAAAATTTTTGTTAATGATAAAGAAGTTCCTGTTAAAGAAGGATTTTTTGAAACGACTGTCTCATTAACAGAGGAAGACAATACGATAAAAGTAGTTGCGGATAATGGTATGAAACAAACAGAGAAAGAGATTGAAATTAAATATGATGAGGATGCAAATGGTAGCAGTAGTGCAAGAAATAGTCCAAGCTCGAGTAATTCTGATAATTTATCAAGTAGTACCAATAATAATTCTACTCAAAATGGTGCTTCAAGCGGGGATAATAATTCATCAGATAATTTGCCATCAAATGGTGGTCAGAGTTCAGAAGAACCTTCACAGCCAATAACAATTTATCCATCAAAAGTTATAATTAGCTATCTAAAATATGCTGCCGATGTTGGAAATGACGGAGGTGATGAATTCATTGAAATCCGAAATACTGGAGATGAGAGTAAAGACCTAACTGGATGGTCTGTTTCTGATTCGGATGGACATGGTTTTATATTTCCTTCCTTTATTCTAAACGCTGGAGCTACTGTCCGAGTAAACACAGGGAAAGGTGGTTTTTCATTTAATACAACAGATAGTGTTTGGAATAGAGTTGGAGAGCCTGCAACACTAAAAGATTCGGCCGGCAGAACAGTAGATATTTATAGTTACTAATATTAAAACGTTTTTTTCAGGGGGGATAGACTTGGGGATATCTTTTATCAGATTCATAGAATTAATAATAAAATAAGCAGTAAACATTAAGGATCGAATAGCAGCTCACATAATGCGAAAATTCTGGTATATTTTTTAGCCATAAGAGATAGGATTTAAAAATAGCTTCAAAAAGCTATTTTTTTATGGTCTTTTTAATTCCGTAATTAATAGTTAGGTATTAGTATGGTCAAAAAATATTTAACCTGTAAATACTTTGACTTACAGGTTTGCTACAGGTATAATAAGGTTAGCAACAGGTTTGATTTGGGGAAAACCAAAGTTGCAATATGGTTTAGTTTATTAATAAAATAACAGTAAGTCTCTCTTAAGAGAGACAAGCAGGAGGTCAAAATGGCTTATTCTGTAAAGAGCAAAAAGAGTGGAAAGGATTATTTCCTACACTCAAAGGAAGTTACCTTAAAGGGTGGCAGAAAACAAGTAATTTTCTGGTTTTCTGGAAAAGACAAAATGAACCCAAAATTCGCTCTTGATGATCTACCAGCAGGAATGAAAGTTATTGAGAACGCAAGAACTGGTCTTCCAATGGTTAAGAAGAAATAGTTTTATTAGGATGGAAGCTTAAAGGAGCTACTTAGTTTTAAGGAGCTCTTTTAAGTTTATAAAATATGCGGATTTTTTCAGATTGATATATAATATATTTGTAGGGTCTTAATATTAAAAAACGTTTTTATGAGTAGAGAACACCACTATAGATTCTTTGTGCATCCTGAAAACATTATCGGGGATATTTTTGTAAATGAGAATAAAGATCTAATTAATCAAGTAAGAAAAGTTTTTAGATTGAAAAAAGGCGGTACTATTAGTGTCTTAGATAATAGTGGGTATGAATATCAGGTTCAAATAGAAGAACTGGGGAAAAATATGATTCAGGGGAAAGTTATCGAAAAAATGCTTAATAAAACAAATAATAATAGGAAAATTGTGCTCTATATGCCATTGCTTAAAGGCAAGAATATCGATCTTATTCTAGAAAAATGTACTGAAATAGGGGTGGATGCATTTTGCCCGATTCTTTATCAGAACAGTGTGATAAAAGCTTCTGGAGTAAAAGAGCGTTGGAAAAGTATTGTACGCGAAGCAAGTGAACAGTGTGGAAGAAATACATTGCCTCAGATTAAAGATCCGCAGAATCTCAAGAATATTTTTGATGCTGTATCAAAAGATATAAATATAGTATGTGAAGGTCCTTTAAGTCCGAGCATTAGTGAATTAAAATTTAATAAAGATAAAAATATTAATATTTATATTGGGCCAGAAGGTGGTTTTAGTGATCATGAGTTAGATCTGATGCATAAGAATAGCTTCTTCTTTTGTTCATTAAATCAAAATGTCTTAAGAGCAGAAACTGCTTGTATTGTATCTCTTGGATATTTGGTAAATATGTGGTAAAATAATGACATAGTGAAAGCAAACAAAAACAAAAAATGCCTTATAGTCGGTCGTTTTCAGCCGTTTCATAATGGTCATCTCTATGTTGTTCAGAAATGTTTAGAAAATTTTAAAAAAGTAATAATTGGAGTAGGAAGTTCACAAGATGATTATACTTTGAAAAATCCGATGACTTTCTATGAAAGGGAAGAAATGATAGAAAGATTTTTTTCTTCTCATAAAATAAAAAAGACACGGTATTCTATTATTTCTCTTCCCGATATAGCTACCAATTCTCTCTGGGCAGACTATGTGGCAAAAAGAGTTGGAAAATTTGACGAAGTAGTTACTGCTAGTCCTTTCACTAAATTACTTTTTATGGATAGTGGGTATCGTGTTTCCGAACACTCCTTGTATCAAAGAAAAAAGTATTCAGGGACCGAGATAAGAAATAGAATATTAAAGCATAAGAATTGGGAAGCATTAGTTCCTTTATCAACATATACGTATCTCAATAAGTGTGGTATTCCGGATAGAATTCGAGAGTTATTATCGACTGATAACCCTTATTTATAAGCTTTGGCCTCATCGTCTAGTGGTTAGGACGCCAGATTCTCAATCTGGTAACATGGGTTCGACTCCCATTGGGGCTGTTAAATGCCTTCGTTAATCTATATTTGAACCCGATTTTGCTATTTTTCAATATTGATTTAATCGATCTATTTATGAGAGAATACTACTATATATAGTAGGTTTTTGGATTGGGATGGAGATATGAAAAATAGTTCGAAAAGACTAAAAAAATTAGTTTTAGTTCTGTGTTTGTTTTCTATTGGGTCTTTATCGATGGCTACTTTTTTATTACTGAATCCATCCAGCGCGGCTATGCAAGAACCAGATTCGCGTTTTGCAGTAAACGCTTTCATATTAAATCGTTATAACTGGGAAGAATGGGATAAGCCAATACAATCTTTAAAAAATCTCAATGTTGGCTGGGCTCGGGAAGAATTTGTTTGGTCTCAAATAGAACCGAGTAAAGGAGTTTACGACTGGGCCTTTTATGATAGAGCATATAGTAAAATATCAGAATCAAATATCAATGTTTTAGCGATTCTAGATTATAGCGCTCCTTGGGCAACTTCTGACCCAAAAAGGGCAGATGCGGACAAATACATGTCCAATATAGATGACTGGAGAAATTATGTTGGCAAAATAGTTGACCGTTATGGAGGAAAAATTAAATATTGGCAGATATGGAATGAAGAAAATATTTCAATTTTTTTAAAAACGGATCAAGGTGTTTCTGATTATTATTCTTTACTCAAAAATGCTTATGAGGTGATAAAGTCAAAAGATTCAAGCGCAAATGTGGTCTTGGGCGGTACATCAGGCGTTGATGTCGGGTATCTAAAAGCGCTAAGAGATTTGGGTGGGTATAATTATATCGATATCTTAGCTGTTCATCCATATAGACTCGATTTCAAATCTCCTCCTGAAAGCGGGTTGATTCAAGATATTATAAAAGCAGAGAAAATCGCGGAAGAATTTAACAATAAACCTATCTGGTTTACTGAACTTGGCTGGCCGACAGATTCTACTGAGGGTGTGAGCGAAGACATTCAAGCAAGTTATCTAGTGCGTACTTATTTAATGAGCTTTGCATTTCCAGATATCAAAAAAATATTTTGGTATGATTTGAGAGATGATGGGAATGATAAAAACTATCGGGAGCACAATTTTGGTATTATAAAAAGAGATTATTCTCCAAAAAAATCTTTTTATGCTTTTCAAAATCTAGTAAAAATTCTTCAGTATAGCCAGTTTGGAAAAATTAATAGGAACGGTGAAGGTGGTATATTCGATTATTCTTTTTCAAAAAATGAGGAGAATATAAGAGCTGTTTGGAAAATTAATGGCAACAGCCAGATGGTAATAGACGATCCAAATAATAACATTAAAATATTTGACTATATTGGTAAAGAGTTGAATATTCAAAATGATCATGGAGTGAAGAATCTAACCATAAGCGATTTTCCTATTTTTATTATTAGCGGTAATAAGACGAGCATTGAAAGTAGTATTAGTTTTAGCCAAAAAAATTCCTATGAATACATAGCCCAGTCACCGCATATTAGCCTGAAAAGCGAAGAGGAAAGGCAAGTATGGTTGAAAATTAAAAATACTGGTGATATGGTATGGAATAATGATCAGGTAGTTTTGGGTACATGTAGAAATATAGATAGAGGATCTGGTTTTTTTGTTGATGGCAATTGGCTTGCAATTAGTAGGCCTGCGAGAATGGAGGAACTAACTGTAAAAAATGGCGAAACAGCAACATTTCGTTTTAGGGTAAAGAGCAATGGGTTAATGGATGGCACTTATCGAGAATATTTTTGTCCATTAATTGAAGGGTTTGCTTGGATGGAGGATAAAGGAGTATATTGGGATATAGAGGTTAGTAATATAGATCAAGAAGATAAAACAGGCGATCAATTTGGATATAGCTATACCTATATTGGCCAATCTACAAATCCTGTTTTAAAAAATGGAGAAAAAACACAACTTGTCTTAAAACTTAAAAATACTGGTTCAAGAAATTGGGAAAAAGGTAGTTTTAATCTCGGGACCTCGAGAAATAAAGACCGAGTGAGCGAACTTTCTAATAATTGGGGTTATCCGAACCGAATATTGCTTGATCAGAGTTTAGTTAAACCTGGGGAGATTGGTACATTTACGGTAAATTTATCCGCAAATGATAAAAATGGCGTATTTAAGGAATATTTTAGGCCGGTCGTTGAAGGAGTCGGTTGGATGAGAGATATAGGAATATATTGGAAAATTAGAGTAGATTCTTGAGCCAAGTTGGAATATAATGATTAAGCTATGATATAAATTTCATAAAATGAGCCTATATAGGAAATACAGACCGCAAAAATTTAGTGAAATCATTGGCCAGGAGTATGTTGTTAAGACAGTTCTTGGTGCGGTTACGTCCAATCAGATTGGGCATGCTTATATATTTGCTGGTATCAGAGGGACTGGTAAAACTACAATAGCTCGAATTTTTGCGAAATCCATTAATTGTCTTGATGCCCAAAACGGAGAACCTTGTGATAAATGCAAGATTTGTCAGGAAGTAAATGGTGGAAGTTTCCTTGATTTGATTGAGATAGATGCTGCAAGTAACCGCGGTATTGATGATATCCGGGATTTAAGAGAAAAGGTAAAATTTTCCCCAAATATGGGTAAGTACAAGGTTTATATTATTGACGAGGCCCACATGTTAACTGAGCCGGCTTTTAATGCACTGCTCAAAACTCTTGAAGAGCCGCCGGCTCACGCTGTATTTATTCTTGCTACTACGGAAATTCACAAAATTCCAGCAACTATTCTTTCTCGTTGTCAAAGATTAGATTTTCATAAGATAGAAAATGGGAAATTAATTGAAGGAATAAAGAAAATTGCGGAAAAAGAAGGAATAAAAATTGATGAAAAAAGTTTGAAAAAAATTGTTGCTATTTCCGAAGGATCCGTGAGAGATGCGCTTTCATATCTTGACCAGGTTAGTTCTTTCTCTTCTGGTGGCGAGATTACAATTGATTTGATTGAAAATATTTTAGGTTACTCACGAGAAGAGAATATGATTAAAATTCTCGATCTAATTAAATCAGGTAATATCCAAAGTATTATAGAGTTTATTAATATGATTGAGGAGGAAGGAAGAGATATAGAAAACTTTGTAAAAGATTTTATAAAATTTTTACGCAACATTCTAATTGCAAAAATTGACAAAAATGGATTCAATGTTTTTATTGATGAGAAAAAAGTTTCAGATATTGCAGCAGAAGTTTCATTTTCATTTGTATTAGAATTAATCGAATCAATGAACAGAGTCTTAAAGGGGGGAAAATTTTCTTTTATTCCGCAACTTCCTCTTGAACTAGAAATGGTCAGATTTTTAAAAGGTGGCGAATCTGTGAACACGCAAAAAGAAAATGAAGTCAGGGAAGACAGAAGTGAAATAAAACGAGTTCAATCTATTGTCGAGGAAGAATTAATAGATGTAGAAGACTTTGTTGCTGAAAAAGATATTTCTCAAAATATTAAATCCGAAAACAGCGCTTGGAAATTATTTTTGGATAATGTAAAAAAAACAAAAATGATTTTGTATATGGCTTTGCAAGGCTGCAGTATGGAGGAGGATGGTTCAACAATTAGACTTTTAGTTTGCAACCCATTTTATTTCGATAGAATTTCAGAGAGAGGAAACAGTGAAATTTTAAACAAAATTGCCCAAGAAACATTTGGAGTTGATAAAAAAATTGCGATAATTAGATCCGATAAAAAAACAGAAACAAAACAAGATCTTATTAGTGAAGCTCTGTCAGTCTTTGGAGGGGAGATTATAGAGTAAAGAAAAGGGGTGAAAGATGACAGCAAAAAAAGAGTCAAGATCGTCTCTTGACAAAATTCTTCCACATAATACAGATGCTGAGGAAGCTGTTCTTGGTTCTATTTTTATTAATAATGAAGGCCTCTACAAAATTATTGATGTTGTTTCTCCGGAAGATTTTTACAGTATTGCAAACAAAGAGATTTATGATGCTATACTTACTTTATTCAATGAAAAAAGTCCAATTGATCTCGTGACTGTTACGGAAATTTTAGAAAGAAGAGGGCAGCTCGATAGTATCGGTGGAGTGACATATTTATCACGAATAGTAAACAGTGTTCCGACAGCTTCACATATCGTTCAATACGCTTCAATTGTAAGAGAGAAGAAGATATTGAGAGACTTAATTGTAACTGCAAGTGAAATATCTGCTTTGGGTTACAATGAAGATGAAAAAATAGATATAGTTTTGGACAATGCAGAACAGTTGCTTTTTGGAATTTCACAGAAAAGCTTGAGGAAAAATTTTATTTCTTTACAGTCAATGCTTTCCGAAACATTTGAAAGAATTGATGATATTCATAAGAACAAAGGTCAGTTACGAGGTGTACCGACTGGATTTGATGATCTTGACGATATCCTTGGTGGTTTACAAAAAAGCGATTTAGTTATATTGGCTGCACGTCCTTCTATGGGAAAAACGAGTTTAGCTCTAAATATGGCATTGAATTCATCAATTAAAAACAAGGCAAGCGTTGGAATATTCTCTTTGGAAATGAGCAAGGATCAATTAGTTGATAGACTTATTTCTTCTACTGCCCGCGTGGATGCATGGAAACTGCGAACTGGCAATCTGGCTGAAGAAGATTTTCCAAGAATTGGTGAAGCAATGTCGCAGCTCAACGAGGCGAAAATATATATTGACGACACTCCCGGTTTGACTGTCATGGAGATGAGGGCGAAGGCAAGAAGATTGAAAGCGGAGCAGGGTTTGGATATGATTATTGTCGATTATCTGCAATTAATGGGTGGAGGATCTGAAAATAGAGTTCAGGAGATTTCGGAAATTTCCCGATCACTCAAAGGTCTTGCTCGTGAGCTGAATGTTCCAGTCATAGCTTTATCACAGTTGAATCGTGCACTTGAGGCAAGACCAGATAAAAGGCCGATACTTTCAGATCTTCGTGAATCAGGTTCTATAGAACAGGATGCAGACGTTGTAATGTTCGTATTTAGAGAAGACTATTATGATCGCGATACAAATAGAAAAAATATTGCTGATATTTTAATTAGAAAACATCGTAATGGTCCTACCGGTGAAGTTTCGCTTTACTTTGTGAGTGATCAAATGAGATTTGCAAATCTAGATAAAAAACACACATAAAAATAAAAGGTAAACATGATAGAAAAAAGCAAATTATTAGGCGCTAATTGGAAGATCGTTGATGATTATTTAAAAAAAGAAACTGCTGATGGCACGAAACTTGCGGTATTAGAAGCTGATAAGGTTTTTATCGATACAGTAAGAAAAAAAGGTTATAAAGTTGTTTCATTAGAAGATAAGATATTTCTAGCAGTTAAGGAGATGAAAAATCCCGATTCATTTCTTAAAGCGCGTGATAAAGTATTAAAGTTCAGGAATGAATTAGGTTTTGATCTCGAAGATCCATATACCGGAGGAGAAATAATTGAGACTTATAAGCAGGGAATAGAAGATCTTTTATTTGGCGTTATTGATGGGAAAAAATATCAGTCTTTAAAATATCGTTTTTGGAAGCCATATTTTCTATTTTATTCTAATAAGAAAAGTATCTATCGCGGGCTTGTCTATTTTATTTTTCTAATATTGTTTTTATTGTTTATTGCTGATACTCAATTAGGGAAGAACCTTTTTGATTCAATTATTGATAAAATCCATCTAATAATCAGGATTATTCTCGTAATAGTATTTATTATCTTCGCTTTAGCCTTTTTTATTACTCTTTCAATTATATTTATTGAATCTCGAACGAAAAGAAAGGCAGTAAAGAAAGAAATTTAATATTGTGGATAATCTGTGGATAAATGTTCTGGTTTATTAGCAATAAGATGCGGGAATGATTTGTTATTTTAGAAATTTTGCATTTGAACCTGAAAAAGGATGGTAATTAGTCAAGAAAATTATTGACAAATAAGAAAAAAAATAGTAATATGTAATGTACAAAACATAAAAGAAGAAGAAAAAGGACCTTAAAAAAGGAACAGAAGATTTGATAGGAAGAAATGCCTGTAAGTTCTCCGATTTATTGATATTTCTTCCTATCAAGAATTCGTTTTTGATGGGGATGTCATGTTATGCTTTAGGATTTTTTAAAGTCCAATACCTTTTAAATCTATCATTAAGATTTATAAGGAGGGCAATCGTACCTTGAATTAGACAATTAGACTGAAGGTACATCTTCGGTCTGTAATATAAGTAGAACAATTCGATGAAAGTCGAATTACATCAAACCTTTGTTCTCAAAGGTTATAAATGCGCAATTGATACCTGTGAAAGGGTTATCTGCGCGACACCCTTCTTGTAAAGGTCTTAGTGTTAGTTATATAAGAAGGTAAATAAAGCATGGCAATATGACAGTTCTTTCTCCTTGTGGCGCCAATAGTCACTTTATCTTCTTTTGAAGTTATATACCTCGGCGCCAATCCTCAAAAAAGGCGTCGATTTTGCTTTTTATACTCCTTTTAAGCAAAACATAGCTACTATAGCTCAGACGCCTTTTAAATTTGGTAAAAATAAATAGCGAACCGTTTTTACAGGTTCGCTATTTTTGTTTTATATTTTTCTTATTAATTTACACATAAGTTGGACGAAGATCTTTTTGCGTAAAACCAGTATATTTCGTTGCGAGTGCTTTGATATATGCTACTAATCTATCACGTTTTGAGTTATTGAGTTTTTCATAAAGAAGAGAACTTATTTCAATGATAGTGTTTTCATCAAGATCAGGTTTAAGGATGTGTAATGCTTCATGAATCAACGTTTCTTCAGCAGGAAAAATTCTTGGGTTAATATATATAATGTCATTTTCATAATCAATATACCCAGCTTCTTTTCCAGTTCTATTTGAAATAGCTATCTCAAATTCACCAGAAGATAAGAGTCTAATTATCCTTTGGAAAATAAGCTCAGACATGTTATTCTTGTGTTCTCTTAAGGCTTGATATTTAGTTGTTTGGTTGTTACTTGATTTCATAAAATTATATCATTGTATCATAGAAACAGATAATTGTCAAGGTTATTTACATATTATTAACCTGTAAAATTAATAAATTTGCTTAATTAAGCCAATAAATAAAAATTACAAAAAAACAATTTTCGTAGTTTTTTTGATGCTTTCTACATAATTTCGGGTAGTTTATTTTGAGTTCAAATTGATCGTGGTGTCTTTTATAAGATTAAAGTTTTTAGAGAATATCGTTTTCCCATTATCTTTTATTTCTATTGAGGTTTGCTGTTTTATTATCCCGGCCTGTTTTTGGATAAGAATAGAATAATCTTGGGACGGTTTTTTCATTCCTGGCAACCTTGGTAATTCATAAAAAATCTCTGAAACCACTTCTTCTCCGGGTTTTATTCTTTGCCAAGCACCAACCACTGTTTTTCCGTGTTCAATAGAAATGTCTAAATCCTTAATTTCTGCCTTACCGAGATATTCGCTTGACCTTTCTTCCAGATAGATCATGCCCGTTTTACCATCCCGTTTAATAGAATCATTTTTTTCGAAGTTTTTTATATCAATAACCTTCGAACCTTGAGGAAGATAGAAGCGCACATAGCTATAATTTATTCCGCTTGGCCAGTCATAAGTGCCATTATGTTTTCTGGTTAATGTTACCTTATGAGTTATTTTTCCATCATTACTGATATTTACCTGATGATTTATTACTTCCTCGATTAGTCCATTCGTTTTTTGGCCACCGATGTTTGCATTAATATAGGCAAAATAGTCGCTGTCAGAATTTTTTATTGCTCCATCAATGTCTATACTAGAAAAAATACTTTGTATATCTGTATTTGGGGAATAAAACTGAATATGCTTTTCTTTGATATTATCTAATAATATTTTTGTAATCTTGCCCTTGTTATTTTTTTCGATTGAAAAAATCTTATCTAAGAAAAGGGGAGCAAATTCTCCCAAAAATTTTTTCGGATTACCATCTTGAGGGTTGTAGTCAATGCTAGTTTTGTATTGAGTAACTGCTAGAAAATTATCTTTATCTATCAATGTATTATATTTAGATATTTTAATCGGTCCTGTTATTGCAAGTAAGTCCAAAAAAGGTTTAGTATCTATTGCAATAACGCCGTCAGGTGTAAAGCCGCCCTCAGTTTCGTACATATTTATAATATCGCTAGCAGAAGTTAGAAAATCAGGATCCCAGTTTGCGTTCCGCATGTAATGTCCCGGATCCATTTTTGATAAAGGTTCAGGAGGCGTGAAATTTTTTGTTTGTTGCCCATCAGCATTGTAAATGCTATCAATATATATTTTTTTTATCTTAGCATCCCGAACTGTAATAATTCCGTAAGTTCCGATAAACCCACCAGTTGGGCGTAGTTCCGTATTATTTTGAAAAAGTATAAGATATTTTCTATCATAATCCTCACCGAGAAGGGAGTTAGCATTTTTGCTAGCAATCAATCCGGAGTTATAATAATTTAATATCTTGTCCGCGTTTTCCTTGAGAGTTAGAATGTATTTTTGATTATTTAGATCAAATTTTGATTCATCGAGATTATTGACCTTATTCTTAATTGATAAAATTTCGGGTTCAAGCTTTTCTAAATCAGAATTTAATTTTTTCATTCTTGCGAATACATCACTGTTAGTTGAACTAGTATTGATATCAGAAAAATTTAAATTCTTTGAAAACTCCAGGTCTGTTATTAGTACGTTTCCGATTTTCGACATTGAGTAAACAATATCTAGTAAGTTTGAGTTGTTTGCAGTGTCATCTTGAAATTGCGAAAATTCATCAAGAAATAAATTATCTTGTCCAAGATCAGATAGGCTTTTTTTAATTACTTCAATGTTTTTCTGAATAATCAATAACCTTTCTTTTGTTTGATCGTAATCACCACTTTGAATAAGCGGATATACCATTTCTAAATCATTAATAGTTCTCTGAGTCTGTGCTTTGAGGTTGGATGTAGTATTTATAATTTTTATCGGTACAATCGAAAAAAGGAAAATCATTATAAGGCTAATAATGATTTTTGCTGCTTTACTGTAGTTTTTTGTTTTTGCTATACCATCGATATCTTCTAACTTATCAATATCATAGAATTTTTTTGAAAGTATATCAGGCTTACTATTAGTTAATTCTTTAAGATCGATATTATAGTCAGGCGTATAAATTTTTTTCGGCGTATTCAAAAAAATTCCATCAATTATTTTATTTTTTATATCATGGTTATTGTTTAAATAAAAATTGTTGTTTTCACTTTCCTTTAGCATTATTAGAAATTATACTCTGTTTGTAATAAAAGTTGTAGACGATTTTTATAATTAATTCAGAATATAATTTAATGTCTCTTTGCCAGAATGATCCCATTCATTTTTTGCAATCAATGCCATTTTCTTTTTTAAAATAAAACTAAGTTGCAAATTTGATTTAATGAATTGTATCGACTGAGCAATATCATAAATACTATGAGGATTAACTAAAATAGCTGAATTCTTAACAATCTCAGGTAAAGATGATGTAAATGAAGTAACAGTAGGAAGAAAATGGTGCTTTGCCTCCAGCACAGGTATTCCAAACCCCTCATAAAATGACGGATAAATAAAACATTTTGCATTGCTATATAAAATTTGTTTTTCTTTGTCATTTATAAAACCGGTAAATGATATTTTTGAGTATAAGTCATTCTTATTTATTTTTTTAAATATTTTTTTGTAGGCCCAACCTTTTTTCCCGGCAATTACCAATTTCATATCGGAATTTTTTTGGATTAAGCTATATGCGTCAATGATACCTTCAATGTTTTTTCTTGGTTCCAGAGTAGAAATAAACAATATATATTTATCCTTTTGAACACCATATTTTAAAAATACTTCGTTGGTTAAATGTTCATTTATTTCTTTTTCGAATGATGCACCATTGTATATGACTTTTATTTTTTCTTTTTTAATTCCGTAAATATTCTCTAAATCATTTTTTGTTGATTCTGATACGGCAATTATCTTATCATAATATTTACAAACACGCCGAGGGTTCATTTGCCAATGCCAAAGATTTTTTTTCAAAGAAAAATATTTCTTATTTTTCTCAAATGATAAGTCATGAATGGTTACGATCTTTTTTACTTTTTTTGAAAGCGGTATATTCAGAAAGTGAGGTGAAAAGAAAACGTCTAAGTTTAATATACGATCAATTTTTGGGAAGGGGAAAATCTTCCAGACCCATTCCAAAATTTTATTTGGAAAATGGTAAATCTTTATTTCAACGTTTTTTTGATTAAATTTTAGAATGGTATAATCAATTCTTCTAAAAGAATTAAAAAAAATTACATAGTGGTTTAATGAATCGTTATTTATGATTTCATGAACTATGTGATAAGCATAGGATGGTATTCCGGATCTTTGTGCATCTTGTAGTACTCTTCCGTCGATACCGATGCGAAGTGTTCCATTTTTATTCATATTTGTAATTCTGATATACTTGAAAACTATACTACAATGATAGTTTTCTCAACATCCTTCTTGTCAAGAAAATCATTTATATATGATGCAGCTGTTATCGTTGTTTTCCCATATTTAACGACAAGAATCGAATTTTTTATTATTGAAAATAATGGGAATGCTTCAGAAGATACATTAAGTGAAGGAACACTAATTAAAACCACATCTGCCTCTTTTTCTAATTCACTTAAAACCTTTTTTATATTTGCTCGTTCAATAGTATCGGAAGCATAAGAAAGTTTAATTCCCGATGACATTATACGTAGATTTGCCTCATCAGTTTTTTGAAGATATTTATCTATATTACCTTCATCAAAAAGAAACTCCGAAAAACCATATTGATTTTGTTTATCGAAATATTCATGGATTGATGGATTGTCAAAATTAGTGTCAACCAATATTGTCAACTTACCAGAACGAGCAAATGAAAGCGCTAAGTTTGCAGACAAAAGAGGTGTTATTTTCTGTTCGTTGATACCGGCAATTATCGCAGATAGTTTGCCTTTTGTGTCATCAATTAACATATTAGCACGTAAAAAACGAAACTTTTCTGCGGCCTTTGTGTCGGGGTTGATCAGTCCTTTTGTTTTTAGGGAGCGCATTGAAATAAAGTCTTTGCCAAATATAGCGCGTACTCTTTGTCCGTTATTAATTTTTGGACTCAAATATTCAACAATAAATACACATGTAATTCCCAGTACTAAAGAAAGTATGAAAGCAATCATTAGGTTCAGTGGTAAGTTTTGTTTTATCGGTGTAGTGATTGGCTGTGAGCTTACAATTTCAAAATTCGCTGCTGAGTTTGTAACCATTCCAAGCTGGTTGGTTTTATCTTTAATCATTGCAATAACACCATCAGTTAATTTTTTCGATACCTCCTCATTGTGATCACTAATAATTAATTCAATGTTTTGTGGTGGAACCTTGCGCGCATAAATATTTCCTCCAAGTTTGTTTGTCTCATTAATATCATAGCTAATGCCGGTTTTTTGATATATTTCGGCAACTATATTTGAACTTTTGATCCAACCAAGTATAGTATTGATAAATAAATCTGAAGCTTGAATAGAATAATATCCACCGTATTGATATTGATCAGAGCTTTCTTTCATTGCTTGTACCGTTAGAACAGATGAAGTTTCAAAATTTGCTTTAGATTTTTTTGTCAATAAATACGCGCCAACAATAAAAATCACTACGATAATTATCATCAAAATAATTCTCTTTTTGATAATTTGCATTATATCTTTTAGTTCCATAAAATTAAATCCCTTTCTATATTACTTTAATTATTTTTAATATTTAATTTTTTCTAAGTGTTCTTCCCAGGCTTTCTCAACATATTCTTTGATATTTTTCTTAAAAATTTCAGTGTCAAACCTTAATGCATGTTCGCGGATTTTTACAGAATCAAATTTTTTGTGGTCAAAATTTTGTACTGCCTTAATAATCGCATCCGGTGTTTGCTCGTCAAAGAAAACTCCCGTTTCATTTTCTATTACTGTCTCGCAGGCGCCTCCAGCGCGATATGCGATAACTGGCCGGCCGGCCGATTGCGCCTCAAGAGGAGTGATTCCAAAATCTTCTTCTTGCGGAAAAATAAAAGCGCGACAGTGGGCATAATATCTTTTTACATCGGCATCAGGAATCCTCCCAGTAAATTTAATTTTTTTATTTTTCGCCAGTTTTTTTAATTTTTTCAAAGCTGATCCTTCGCCAATAATAACAAGTGGCAAATCCAATTTGTTGAATGCTTCAATAACGATGTCTGTTTTTTTATAATCAACTTGTCGTCCAACTACTAGGTAGTAATCTTCAATTTCGCTTTCATCAACGGGTTGATAAAGACCAGCATCCACTGGGGGATAGATAACGTCTGTGTCTCGACGGTAGTATTTTTTTGTTCGATTACGTATGTAGTTTGAAATAGCGATAATTTTATCAGGACGTTGTCCAGCATTAAAATCCCAAATTCTTATGGCATGAAATCTTCGCTTAATATATTTTTTTAAAACGCTATCAATAATACCCACCTTTGTTATCCGCATTTCTTTTATATATAAATACATGTAATCCCATAGATAACGTGTAGGCGAATCAAGGTAGCATATATGTAATGTTGCCGGTTTGGTAATAGCACCTTTCGCAACAACATGGCTATTTGAAAAAACAATATCGTATTCTGATAGATCGAACTGTTCTATGGCATGAGGCATTTGATTTAGATAAAATTGCCATTTTCTTTTTGCCAAAGGCATTTTTTGTAAATATGAAGTATGAATTTTAACATCTTTAAACTCCCACATTTTTTTCTCATTGAAAATCAAAGTATAGATCGGTGCTTCCGGCCATATTTTATGAAACTCCATTATGCAGCGTTCAGCACCGCCCCAATTCGTGAGCCAATCGCAAACGATTGCAATTTTCGGTTGTTTTTTCTCCTTTTGTTCCATATATGAATTATAGCAAAAAATAGCCTTTTTGCCAAATAAATTAGGGGTGGGTTTAAAACCCGCCCCTACAAAAAGTCTAATATGCTCCTTTGCGGAAGAGAACAACCCAAATAGTTTTTAGGATTATTATAATATCTAAGAATAGTGACCAGTTTTCGATATAATAAACATCAAGCTCTACCCATTGTTCAAAGTCTACATCAGAACGTCCTGAAACTTGCCAAAGACCTGTAAGCCCTGGCTTTACCCCGCCGACTCTTTTCTTTTCTTCTCTTGTATATCGTGCTACTTCTACGGGCATTGGGGGACGTGGACCAACCAAACTCATCTCACCCTTTAAGACGTTGTAGAATTGAGGTATTTCATCCATGGAAGTTTTTCTTAGGAACTTACCAATTTTTGTTACTCTAGGGTCGTCTTTCAATTTAAACATGTTGCCGTATTGTCTGATAAATTGTGCATGACGCGCTTCAGCATCGGCATACATGGTTCGAAATTTATAAACTTTATAATTTTTGTCTCTTCCCACTCTTTCCTGTTTAAAAATTACTGGACCTTTGGAAGTTGTTTTTATTAATATAGCAATTAAAACCTGAAGTGGAAATGAAAGTATAATTCCAACTAATGCACCAAAAATATCAATCATTCTTTTAAAAACTCTACCCCAGCCATCAAGGTTGCTTCTTTTGATTTCGAAGACGGGTATTTTTCCAAAAGTATCTGTATCGTTATTCTTTGAGTAAAGAGCGAACAGAGAAGGAACATATCGAAAGGTTATTCTTTTATCTTCGCAAAGATGAATGATGTTTAGATTTTCTTGTGGCCCAAAGGGTTCTGTTTGGATTATCTCATCAGGTTTTAATTTTGTAACGATACTGCCAAGTTCTTTCATAAAACCTACAATAGTTGCCTTGCAATCAAGCGATTCCATTTTGTTATCAGTTTTTACTATACCAATAATTTTAAATCCCTTACCAGGATGTTTTTCGATGTCATCTATTATATCTTTCGATGTTTTATTGGTTCCAATGATTAAAACTCTTTTTATCCCTACACCAAAACGAAAAAGAATCCTACGTGTTATCAAAACCAAAGTACGTAAAAATGTTGTTATCAAAATTATCAAGACCAAAGAATATAATATAACGAGACGCGAGAAAAATGCTTCTTTGGTAAAAAATATGATTGTAACGAAAAGCATTAAAGCAGTTGGAGTAGCAAATAATATTCGATAAAAAGTTGGGCCAAATTTTTTATTGATTTTTACATTATATAAACCAAAAAAAGAAAAAACTAAAACCCATATTGGTAGGAAATAATACAGAAATGCAAGGTATTCCTTAAGAGGTGGAATATAAATAATATTGAATGGGTCAAGATGTTTACGGATATAGTATGCAACCACAAAACCAAAAACTGCTGCAAAAAGGTCAAGTGGTATAGTAATTATTGTAAAAAAAAGTTCAGATCTTTTCATTAAATATTCAGGTAAGTATTAAGCAGGCAAATAATTAGGCATATATTCTCGCCGAAGCGAAGGTTTTGAGCAAATCTATAAGCCGGGTTCTGTATCTCGATAAATCGAGACGATGGTCATCTATCTTGTTCTTATATTACTATAAGAATCGAGCGAAGGTATTTTCTATAATCCAGCAAGAAAACTGTTGATTATAAAAAACTTTCCCTTCTTGCACCAGGTGGGGTTTGCCTTCTTCAATGTCACCATTGAAGTAAATGGGGTTCTACTCCCAACTTTTCATTCATCCTTACGGAAGCATTTGTTTCTGTGGCACTATTCCCTTAACTTCATATTAAAGAGATTTTTCCCGGGGGAAATAGCTTCAATATTTACTTTAGGTGGCCGTTAGCCATCACTATTTTCTTGAGGTGCCCGGACTTTCCTCTCCTAACTTTAAATTAGGAGCGATCATCCAATTTACTCAAAACCTAAGCTAATTATACAATAAAAAAGAATAACAGTCAATTTTTGGCTTAAGGTACTAAAAAACCCCGATTTCTCGGGGTTTTGAATCTTTATTTCATCGCGTTTTGAATGAATTTTTCAAATTCTTCAGCCGGATATGCGCCTACGACTAATTTGCCATTTATTAGAAATGCCGGAGTGCCCTGGATTGTCGTCTTTCCTTTTTCTATGATTTTTCCGCTGTCATCAAGAGCTATTTCGTCAAACTGTTTTCCTTGCAAGTCAGCAACTTGTTTATTGATTTTATCCAATATGTTTTTATTAACATATATTTTTTTGAATTGATCTAAGTCTAACCCCAATTTCTTTGCATAAGAATAAAAATCTTCGTCTTTCAAGTTATTTTGGTTAGCAAAAAGCAGTTCATGCATTTCCCAAAACTTCCCCATAACTCCAGCAGCTTCTGCGGCTCTGGCAGCAGGGAGCGCGTATGGGTGAATAGAAGTCAAAGGAAAGTGAACAAAAGTAACCTGCATATCATCTTTGTATTTATTATACATTTCTTCGATTGTGTCATTTCCTTTCTTGCAATATGGACATTGAAAATCCGAATATTCAATTATCTGGACCTTGCCATTTGGGTTTCCTTTTACCCATTTTTGATCAAGGTTTGGTATCGCGTCAGAAGTTTCTTTCGGTACAGGAGTTTGCTCGCTTTCTTGTGTTTGGTTGTTGCTTGCGACTGTATTTGTCTTTTTTCCGGTAACAACGAAAAGAATAATCGCAGCAACTACGATTACGACTAGGAAAATAATTACGGGCAGGTACTTCTTAAGGTCTTTCATGTGATCCTTTCTTAAAATTAATTATATATTAACATTTTTCATTCTACTACGTAACTCAATTTTTTTCAAGATATCACTTTTTCCAGTTTGAATACTTGCATCCGCAATAGTTTTGGCGATAAAACCCTTCATTCCTAGAAATCTCGCATGATTTCTTATAACCATCTTCTTTTTTCCAATCGGCTTCTAAAAATTTTAGTCCGAATTGATTTGCAATTTTATTACCAATCTCATTTATTAGTTTAGAATTTTTATGAGGGCTAATAGAGAGGGTAGTGGCAAAATAATCAAATCCATTCTTCAAAGCGAATTCGGCAGTTTTGGTTAATCTCAGCTCAAAACACTTCTCGCATCTTTTCCCGCCTTCTGGTTCGCTTTCCAGTCCTTCTATATATAATTGCCATTCTTTTGGTTGATACGTGATTTCAATAAATTTTATTCCATTTTTTTCACAATATTTCTGACATTCATTTTTTCTTTTCTCATATTCATCGGCAGTGTCAATATTTGGATTGTAATAAAAAACAGAAACATCAAATGTTTCTAATAACTTAAGTACGTATGCTGAACAAGGAGCACAGCAGGTATGGAGGAGAAGTTTTTGCATAATATAATTTTAATTCGGAATTTCAGAAATTCGGCCGGAAAATTCCCAAAAATCGCGAATTCGTTTTAAAACTGCGGGACCTGGATTCGAACCAGGGTACCAAGCTTCAAAGGCTTGTGTCCTACCGCTAGACGATCCCGCAATAATAAATTAAAAAACAATAAAGCAAGAAAACAAACAATCAAATTATCCGCTTCGCGGACTTATTTAATAATTTCCAAACTATTAATATACAGCCTATACATATAAGAAGGTCAGAAAGATTAAGGTGTGAAAAGTTGAAAATGTTAATATAATCTAACACGCAACCAAAACGTATTTTATCAATCAAGTTTGAAACTACACCTATTAAAACAAGAAAAAAATAAACTAACAAATCATATGATTTGTTTTGAAGTAAGATTATCGCAAGGATAACTGAGATAAATATTACCACAATTTCAGAATAATTAAAAGGGATTCCAGTTATAATGCCAAAATTCTTCGATAAATAAAAATCAAATAAAAGAACCTCTTTATTTGTTGTCGGGTTAGTATAAAAGAGGTTTTTTATTATTTGATCTGCAGTTGCTATTAAAATAGATGGTATTATATATAGAAACGCATTCAACTTATTCTTTGACACTTTTTATTTTCTTCCTTTATTTTTTATATTTTTGAATCGAGAAAAGAATTTTGTGATTTTATTATCTTTCTTTGATTGGCATGCAATACAAAGTGTTGAAGAAGGAGAAACCGCAAGCCTTTCATCTCCTATATCAGCCCCGCAAATTTCGCATTTTCCATAATCACCAGATTCAATTTTGGCTAAGGCCTTAATGACTTGAGTAAGAAGCTTTTCAATATTCCTATCTAATGCAAAATGTATCTCGTATTCCTGAAGCTCGGCTGCGTTTTCTTCGTCCTTTGAGCCATATTCAGGGTAAACGGGATTAAATTTTTTCCCTTTCTTTTCAGCAACATTGCTTAGTTCCTTCTCCAACCTTATTTTTTCTTCTTGGAGCGCCTTCTTTATTTTGGCTAAAGATGCTTTTTCCATATATGTATCTTTAGTTGATATTATATCTCCTGCTTCTATTTTACTATATTTTTTAATAAGTCAAAACATTTTTAAATTTACAGGGTTAGAAAGGTGTGTTATATTGAAATAAACTAAAATAAAAAAGATGGAAAACATTTTTATCCAATTAGGTTGCGAGATATTTTTTGCCGCTGCTTTTGGTATTATAGCCAAAGTATTAAGGCAGCCATTGATCATAGCATATATTTTAACCGGCTTTATTCTTGGCCCCTCTCTATTTGGAATTGCCCAAAATTCCGAGGTTATTAATCTTTTTTCTACTATAGGTATAGCATTCCTTCTTTTTATCGTTGGAATGGAATTAAACAAAGAGAAATTGACTGATTTAGGAAGGAATACTATCATAATTGGTTTGATACAGATGGTTGTAACGGCTTTTCTTGGATATATTCTTTCGTTATTTCTTGGATTTGAAAATACACCAAGTGTATATATAGGAATAATTTTAGCATTTAGTAGTACAGTAATAGTAGTAAATCTTTTAACAGAAAAAAAATCAATATCGACGGTATATGGGAAAATGGTAGTTGGTATATTAGTTTTGCAGGATATTGTTGCTCTTCTTGTGTTAATGTTTTTGTCCGGTTTAAAAGGTGGCGATGGTTTATCAATTCTTACTTTCGGAGAAATTATTTTAAAGGGGGCTTTAGCGGCAGGTATAGTTTATCTAATAAGTCATTACATAATTGCGAGAGTTTTTAAATACCTTGCTCATTCACCGGAACTGCTTTTTCTCGCTAGTATTGCTTGGTGTTTTGCTATTGCAGGACTTTCAGTACTATTAGGTTTTTCAATCGAAATGGGGGCATTTCTTGCCGGTATGAGTCTTGCAAATCTTCCTTATGCAGAAGATATTACTCTCAGGCTTTCGCCACTACGCGATTTTTTCTTGATATTATTTTTTATTACGCTTGGCATGCGTGTTGATTGGTCGGGGGTTAGCGGTTATGTGACCCCATTAATATTCTTAGTTATCTTTGTTATCCTTATTAAATCGTTAATTACATTGATTACTATGGGTTCATTGGGTTATACACGAAGGACAAGTTTTTACACTGCGGTATCATTATCACAAGTCAGTGAATTTTCTTTAATAATTGCTGGCATAGGTTTATCTCTTGGTCATTTTGATAGCAGTATCGTATCTTTAATTATTTTAGTAACAATAATAACAATCCTAACTTCTTCTTATTTAATAACATTCTTAGGTAATATTTATAATGTACTACAAAAACAGTTAGGATTGTTCGAAAAAAATGGTGTAGTAGAGAAGAAGCAAAATGTACTAAAATTAAAAGATCATGTAATTATGTTTGGTTATCATCGTTTGGGCAGACAAATATTAAATACATTGGAAAAAATTTCTAAAAAAATCATAATAGTAGATATTAATCCTGATGTAATAGAGGATTTAAGATGTAAAGGTAGAAAGTGCATTTACGGTGATGCATATAATCTAGAATTAATCGAGCAATTAAATATTAGTAAAGCAAAAATGATAGTAATAACTTTTGGAGGTTTGAAAAGTAATTTATTTTTAATAAAAAAAGCTCGGGATATAAATAAAAAAATTAAAATCATTACTACTGCCGATCATATTCATGAGGCGCTAAGTCTTTATGATGCAGGAGCAGATTATGTGATTGTCCCGCATTATATAAGCGGTGAGCATGTTTCATATATATTAAAAAGTATTAATTCAAAGAAAAAAAGTTTAGAAAAGGTCAAAAGATATCATATTTCTTCATTGAAATCAGTTCTGAAAACATAAAAAGTATCATTAAATTAGATAAGTGGTAAAAAGATCAACAATAAATAAGAAGTCTGGTAAAAATTCAAAAATAATAACCATAAAAATAAATACAGCTGTATTTCTTTTTGTTGTAGCAATAGCAGCCTTAGGTTTTTTCTTTCAGAACTTGACTACAAACACTACCGCACCAGTTTCTGTACCTACTCAGGAAGATAATAAAATCATCGATAACGGTACAAGGCAAGCAAACCAAGGAACAAAAATTTCAAATTTGTTGCCTTCAAAAGAGGAAGTAAGAGGAAAGACATTTTCTTATCAGTTCGATTCAAAAAGCAAATCACCGACGCTAAATATCGGTGAAAAAACAACTTTGTCATTAAGTTTGCGTAATACGGGAAATGTTTCTTGGATATCAAATGATGAGGGAATGTTTTTTTTGGGAACAAGCCATGAAGATGACAGGAAAAGCGTATTTTTTAAAGATGGTGAAAAGGGCTGGGTTGGCGCAAATCGGATAATGATGGATAAACCCGTTGTAAAACCTGGTCAGACAGCAAGCTTTACTTTTGAAATCACCGCGCCAAATAAAAGTGGTATTTATCGGGAGTTTTTTAAACCATTAGTAGAAGGATTTAAGTGGTTAGATGATAAAAATATTTTTTGGGATATAACAGTTCGTGATCCAAAGAATAAGAATGAGCAATTGGTTATAACAGTTGATGGGAATCCTGTAAAATATATAAAAGTTAATTTATCACAGCAAAGATTATATGCTTATGAAAATGGAGTAGCGCGTTATGTTTTTATTACCTCTACGGGGATGTCAGGAATGGATACGCCTACTGGTAATTTCCAAATCTATAACAAATTCCCGGTACAATACAGCCCTGAATATCAGTTATATATGGATAATTGGATGGCTTTTACTCCTTCGGGTTCCCATGGAATTCATTCTTTGCCGTATTGGGTTTACAAAAATGGAGCCCATGTTTATGAGGGAGAAGGGCATCTCGGTACTCCTGTTTCTCATGGTTGTATTAGAGTGAGTTTGGAGAATTCAAAGATTTTATATGATTGGGCTGAAGTTGGGACAAAAGTTATTGTAGAAAAATAAATCGCTAATTTCTCTAAATAATTACTAATTTCGCGAACCGTCGCTAATATTTTGTTGTTGCCTTGAGGGGCGTTTTGAAGTATAATGGTTGGGTAAGAGCTGTTTAAGTTCTTGGTTTGTTTCTTTGACTTTTAATGTAAAAATCAAAGATTAAAAATCAAAATGACAGTTCAAAATTTAAAATGTCTCGATCTGATATTTTTGAATTTTACATTGTCATTTTTATTTTTGATTTTTTAACTTTAATTTATTTCTTATGGTCAGCGCAAAAGAAGGAGCAAAAAAATATACTGCGGAGTCGATTCAGGTTCTAGAAGGGCTCGAGCCAGTACGGCTTCGTCCCGGGATGTATATCGGTTCTACTGGTATTGCAGGACTTCACCATATGGTATGGGAAGTACTGGACAATGCGGTTGATGAAGCAATGGCAGGATATGCCACCGAGGTTTTGGTTGAAATATTACCAGGTGATCGGGTTGCTGTTACTGATAACGGGCGAGGTATTCCGGTGGAGATCCATCCTCAAACAAAAAAGTCAACTCTTGAAACTGTTCTTACCGTTCTTCATGCCGGGGGTAAATTTGGTGGCGAAGGATATAAAGTTTCTGGTGGTTTGCATGGTGTGGGTGTTTCCGTAGTTAATGCCCTGTCAACCTTCATGCGCGCAGAAGTTGGACGTGATGGTAAGCGCTATTCTCAAGAATACAAGGTTGGCCATGCTACTGGTAGATTAAAAGAAGAAGAAAAAACATCTTGGACAGGAACAAAAATTACTTTTGAACCAGATGCTTCAATATTTGAAACGACAAAGTTTTCATTCAAAACTATTGCCGAGCATTGTCGTCAGACCGCATATTTGAATAGGGGATTAAATATTACGGTTCTAGATTTACGTGAGGAAATTGAATCGGAAGGCGAAAATGAATTTGGCAAGAAAGGTAAAGTAAAATATCCAAAAAGAAAAGAGACATATTATTTTGAAGGTGGAGTTTCTTCTTACGTTCTTCATATTAATAAGAACAAGGATCAATTAAATTACCCGCCATTTTATGTAATAAAAAATGTTGATAGTATGACTATCGAAGTGGCCATCCAATATACAGACGCTTTTAATGAAAATGTTTTAACTTTTGCTAATGGTATTTATACACCAGATGGCGGAATGCATCTGACTGGTTTTCGAACCGCTTTAACGCGCGCGTTAAATGATTATGCTCGAAAATCAGGCTTACTCAAAGATAATGATGATAATCTTTCCGGCGATGATGTGCGCGAAGGCTTAACTGCTATCGTTTCTCTAAAACATCCTAATCCTCAATTTGAAGGACAAACAAAAGCCAAACTCGGAAATCCGGAAGCTCGGACTGCTGTTGATTCTGTGGTTGCTGAAGGACTTACGATTTATCTAGAAGAAAATCCGAGCGAAGCTAAGAAAATGATCGAGAAAAATGTTTTAGCAGCCAGAGCCCGTCTTGCAGCTAAAGCGGCTCGTGATACAGTTATTCGCAAAGGTGCTTTGGAAGGAATGACATTACCTGGAAAACTAGCTGACTGTTCTTCAAAGAAAATGGAAGAATGTGAATTATATATAGTAGAGGGTGACTCAGCTGGTGGATCGGCAAAACAAGGCAGAGATCGAAATTTCCAAGCGATACTTCCACTTCGCGGGAAAATATTAAACGTAGAAAGAGCCCGTCTTGATCGCATGTTGGCTTCAGCTGAAATTCGTGCTTTGATTGTTGCATTGGGAACCGGAATCGGTGATACATTTGATGCCACCCGTCTTCGATACAGCCGAATTATTATTATGACAGATGCCGATGTAGATGGTGCGCACATTCGGACATTGCTTTTAACTTTCTTTTACCGCAACATGATGCCGCTGGTGGAAAATGGAAATATTTATATTGCACAGCCACCACTTTACAAAATCACCAAAGGAAAAGAATCAAAATACGCATATAGCGATGATGAGAAAGAATCAATCATGCAAGAAATGGGTGTAACGGCTGAACAAATCCAGGTTGTTGACGAAACTTCCGAGACTGAAAGTGCGGAAGTTGAAGTTGAAGAAATCGAGGGCGAAAATATTACTGAAGAGAAGGGCATTAAAAAATCAAAGAAACTTTCAAAACCAAATATTCAACGTTATAAAGGCTTGGGTGAAATGAACCCGCAACAGCTTTGGGAAACCACCATGGAGCCAAAGAACAGAATTCTTTTGCAAGTTACAGTTGAGGATGCAGCCAAAGCCGATGAAGTTTTCACAACATTAATGGGTGATGAAGTTCCGCCCCGCAAACGTTTTATCCAGGCGCATGCAAAAACGGTAAAGAATTTGGATATATAAAAATTTTATACATAAAATATGCCAGAAGAAAAAGATCAACAAAATTTGAACGAAGAACCAAAAGAAAAGAATTTAAAAGCTGTTGAACCAACAGTTGATGATTTGAAGTACGGTTATATCAAACCAAGGGAATTGGTTGAAGAAATGCAAACCAGCTTTCTTGATTATGCGATGAGCGTTATTGTTCAAAGAGCTTTGCCTGATGTCCGTGATGGGATGAAGCCGGTGCACCGCAGAATTTTATATTCAATGAACGAACTTGGTCTTCGTCATAACGTAAAATACAGAAAATGTGCTACCGTGGTGGGGGATGTTCTTGGTAAATATCACCCGCATGGTGATTCTGCTGTGTATGAATCATTAGTTCGTATGGCTCAAGATTTCTCGATGCGCTATCAATTAATCGATGGTCAGGGAAACTTTGGTTCAATGGATGGAGATGGTGCAGCGGCGTATCGTTATACCGAAGCGAGAATGAAAGCAATCTCAGAAGAAATTCTTGCGGATCTTGATATGGATACAGTTGATTTCGTGGATAACTTTGATGCAACGCGTAAAGAACCACAAGTACTTCCTGCAAAAGTTCCAGGATTGCTTCTTAATGGTTCAGAGGGTATTGCTGTTGGTATGGCAACCAAAATTCCGCCACACAATCTTGGGGAACTTTGTGACGCGATTAACCATTTGATCGATAATAAAGAAGCGACAAACGAAGACTTAATGCAATTTGTTCCAGGACCGGATTTTCCAACTGGGGGATCAATTTATAATGCAGAGGAAATTAAACAAGCATATACAACTGGAAAAGGAAGAGTGGTAATGCGCGGTGAAGCAAAAATCGAAGAGGGCAAAAAGGGTGATTTCAAAATTATAATTTCTGAAATTCCATACCAAGTAAATAAATCCACCTTAGTTGAAAAGATCGCGACACTACATAAAGAAAAAAAGATTGTAGGGATTTCCGATCTTCGCGATGAATCAGACAGAGACGGAGTCCGCATTGTGGTTGAGTTAAAAAAGGACGCCTATCCGCAAAAGATTTTAAATTCATTGTATAAAATGACTTCTCTGCAGGATACTTTTTCAATAAATATGTTGGCACTCGTTGATGGTATTCAGCCAAGGGTTTTAAATCTTAAAGAAGTATTAGAATATTATATAAAACATAGAAAAGAGGTTGTCACCAGGAGAACTCAATTTGAATTAAAGAGGGCAAAAGATCGATTACATATTTTGGAAGGTCTAAAAATTGCTCTAGATCATCTTGACGAAGTGATTGCAACGATCCGAAAATCAGCGGACAAAGATGAAGCGAAAGCAAACTTGATGAAGAAATTTAAGCTTTCTGAAATTCAAGCTCAAGCAATTTTGGATATGAGACTCTCTGCTTTGGCAGCACTTGAACGCAAGAAAATTGAAGACGAATATAAAGAAAAATTAGCTTTAATAAAAGAGCTTGAGGCAATATTAGCAAGCGAGAAGAGAATCATGGGGATTATAAAGGGTGAAATGGATGAAATGAAAGAAAAATACGGAGACAACAGGAGGACAAGAATTGTTAAGAAAGCCATTGGTCAATTCCGGGATGAAGACCTCGTACCAAATGAAGAAGTTATTGTAACGTTATCCGAAGGTGGATATATAAAAAGAATGCCGATAAATACTTACCGCACACAATCGCGTGGAGGTAAGGGCGTGATTGGCGCAACAATGAAAGAAGAAGATAGTATTGCGCATATTACTACAACCATGAATCATGATTACCTTTTATTCTTTACAAATAAAGGTAGAGTTTTCCAAACGCGAACTTTTGAAATCCCAGTTAGTTCTAGAATTGCAAAAGGACAGGCTGTAGTAAACATAATTCAAATTGGTAGTGATGAAAAAGTGACTTCCATGATTACTCTCAAAAACCCAGAACAAGAAGGGTATATGTTTATGATTACAAAACGTGGCACGATCAAGAAAACCAAGATAGCTGATTATAAAAATGTTCGCAAGTCTGGTATTATCGCGATCAAACTAGATACTGGCGATGAATTGCATTGGATAAAGGTAACTAGTGGAAAAGACGAAATAATGATGGTAAGCTCTCATGGTCAGTCTATTCGTTTTTCAGAATCTGATGCCCGTCCTATGGGTCGCGCTAGCCGCGGTGTAAGAGGTATGAAAATGAAAGGTGATGATTATGTAGTTGGCGCCGATGTTATTACTGAGGGAGAAAAAGGATTGAAACTTTTAGTTCTATCCGAAAACGGTCTTGGTAAGAAAACTCCAATCGAAGAATATAACGTTCAAAATCGTGGAGGATCAGGAGTTAAGACTGCTAATGTTACTGATAAGACTGGAAAACTAATTGGTACCAAGATTGTTGATGATTCAAAAGATGCCGATCTAATATGTATGTCAAAAGAAGGCCAAGTTATTCGTACACCGCTCAAAGATATCCGAACGATCGGCCGCTCAACTCAGGGAGTAAAAATAATGAAAATGCATGATGGAGATAAGATTGCTTCTATGAGTATAATATCAAATGAAGAAAATGATGAAGCGAGTAAAAGTGATGCGGGTGAAAAGAAGGTTGAAAACGTAAAATCACAAAAGGAAATTAAAAAGAAATTAGAAGAAAATTTAGAAGAAATGGAAGATGCAAAAAAGATTAGTGAATTAGAAAAGATCGATGAAGAATTAGAAATTGAGGGGATGATCCAAGAAGAAAAATATCACAAGAATGATAGTAAGACAAAGAAAAAAGAAAGCAAAAAAGCTGTTAAAGAAAAAACAGCAAAAAAAGGAAAGTCTGTTAAGAAAATCAAACCAATTGCTAAAATTAAAAAAGTTAAAGCAATTAAAAAGCCAGTGAAAAAAATCGCGACTAAAAAACCGGCGAAAAAGATTGCAAAGAAAACCATTAAAAAACCAGTTAAAAAAGTTAAGACAGTTGTAAAGAAACAGTTGAAGGTTGTTAAGATAAAAAAACCAAAGATAGTTGCAAAACAAGTGCCAAAAAAACCAGAGGCAATAGACTTCTTTTCAGCAAATACATTTAAGAGAACAAGGCTTTAGTAAAAAATTCCCCCGATATCATATTGGGGGAATTTTTTACTTGTTTTTTGTAAAGGTTAGTTTTTTATGATATAATAGGATTAATATCAAATTGATGTTTATATATTTTTATTTATGAAAATTTCTGATATTGCAAGAAAACTTGGAGTTTCAATTAAGGACGTTCGTGATAAAGCGAAGGATCTCAATTTTGTAATTGCGCAGAAATCAAATACGATGGGTGATAAAAAAGCAAAAGAGTTTATTGAAGCAGTTAATCAAGAAAATAAGAAAGCAAAAAAACAAGAGATTAAAGAAGAAGAAAATCAGGAAGAAGTAAAAGAGGTTGGAGTAAATGATCAAAATGCAATTGAAATACCAGAAGTAATATCGGTTAAAAATTTCAGTGAAAAATTAGGATTGCCAGTTACCAAGGTCATTACTGAACTTATGAAAAATGGTGTTATGGCATCATTGAATGAAAATATTGATTTTGAAACTGCAGAAATAGTTGGTTCAATCCTCGGCTTTGTGGTAAAAAAACAAGAGGAGTCTTCTAATAAAAAAATAAATGGCGATATTAATAAGAATATCGGTTTAAAAAAAATTACTCGACCACCAGTCATCACAATTATCGGTCATGTTGATCATGGTAAGACAAAACTACTTGATTATATTCGCAAAACGAATGTTATTGATACTGAGTCCGGTGGTATTACACAGCATATTGGTGCATATCAAATTGAGAAAAAAGGAAGAAAAGTTACATTTTTGGATACGCCGGGTCATGCAGCATTTTCTGCAATGCGAGAACACGGAGTCCGCATCACTGATGTTGCTGTTTTGGTTGTAGCTGCAGATGATGGTGTAAAACCGCAAACAAAAGAATCAGTTCGCTTTGCGCAGGAAGCAGGTGTGCCAATCGTTGTTGCAATAAATAAAATTGATAAGCCAGAAGCAAATATTGAAAAAACAAAAAGAGAGTTAGCAGACATAGGACTAATTCCAGAAGAATGGGGAGGCAATACTGTCATGGGAAACGTTTCTGCAAAAGTTGGGACTGGTGTTGACGAACTTCTTGATTTGATACTACTGGTGGCTGATATGAAAAAGATTGAAAGTTATGTCGATATTCCTGGCAATGGATTTGTAATTGAATCAAAAATGTCGACGAGTAAAGGACCGATCGCCACGGTATTGATTCGCGAAGGAACATTGAAAATTGGTGATGCTGTTACTATCGGTAGAAACGTATTTGGTAGAATCCGCTCGATGACTGATTACAAAGGAAAAAAAGTAAAAGAAGCCAAACCGTCTGACCCGGTAAGAATTACGGGGCTATCAAATGTTCCAAATTTTGGGGAGGTTATGGAGGTAGAGAATTCTTTTTCCTTTGCGAAAGATAAAATTGCAAAATATAAAAAAGAATCTTCGATTAAAAAAATATCTCAGGGTGTTTTTAGTTTATCGACAGTTTCCAGCGCTTTGAAATCGGGGGAGTTAAGAGAGCTAAGATTAATCATCAAAGCGGACGTAACAGGATCTCTCAAAGCGATCCGTGACTCACTTGAATCTTTTAAATTCGAAGAGGTAAGTATAAAAATAATTAATGACGGAATTGGTGATATAAATGATTCGGATGTGAAGATGGCAATTGCAACTCAAGCTTTAGTTTTGGGTTTTCGTGTAGGAGTTACAGCACAGGCAAAGAAGATGTTGGAAAACAATAATATGAAGGCAGAGATATTTGATATTATTTATGAATTAATTGATAAAGTAACTTTATCACTCTCTGGATTGCTGGAACCAGAAGAGATAGAAAAAGAAATTGGTAAAGCGCAAGTTCTAAAGGTTTTTAAAGATGGTAAGAAAGATAAAATTATTGGTGTAAGGGTTACGAATGGTAAATTGGAAAAGGATGGTATGGCTAGATTCTTTCATGGCGAAAGTTTTATTGCTGAAGGCAGAGTCGGGTCTTTGAGGATAGTTGATAAAACAGTAAATGAAGTTGCAAAAGGAATTGAATGTGGAATGAATATATTTTTTCATATTACAGAAGATGAAAAAGTTATAATAGTTGAGGGCGATACTTTAGTTGAAACAAAAAAAGAAAAAGTCCAAAAAGAACTAATAAAAATAGAATAGTTTTTTGTCATTATTTTTAATATGGGCTTATGAAAAAAATAGGAATTTTGGGTCGCACCAATGTTGGTAAATCTACTCTTTTTAATCTTTTGATTCGTGAGAAGAAATCTATTGTTTCTGAAGTAGCTGGGACTACGCGCGATTTTATGGTAGGCGATATAGAGATTGGTGGTCAAAGGCTAAAATTAGTTGATTTTGGCGGCTTTGACTTTAACGTTAATGAAAAGATTGAAAAAAGTGTCCAAGAAAATATTTTAAAAAATATTAAGGATCTAGATTTGATTCTTTTTTTGGTTGATGGTAAATGTGATATCAGCGCGGAGGATGAAAAAATAGCTGAAGTTTTGAGAAAGTCAAAGAAACAAATCATCTTAGTTGTTAACAAAATAGAAAGTGCAAAACTCGAGGCGAATGTTTTTGACTTTTACCAATTTGGTTTTTCTGACCTCATTGCTATTTCGGCGGCTAATAATAGAGGAATCGATGAGTTAAAAGAATTAATTGCAAAAAAAATAAAAATCCGGAAAGCAAAAAGTTTATCTAAAAAGATTAAGGATATTACAAAAATCGCGTTAATAGGGAAACCAAATGTTGGTAAATCATCGCTATTTAATTCCATATACGGTAGCGAACGCAGTATAGTCACAGATATTGCCGGTACTACACGTGACGCGGTGGATGCAGAAATAAAAATCGAAGGAAAGGAATATCTTTTTATTGATACGGCAGGATTGCGCAGAAAAGGGAAAATTTCCGGGATATTAGATAAAGCTTCTTCATATAAATCAATCAATACGATAGATCGCTGCGATATAGTATTATATATAGTAGATTCAAATTCATATGCTACAGATTACGATGTGAAACTTTTGAGTTACGCCTGGAAAAAAGGGAAAAGCATAATTATCGTAGTAAATAAATGGGATATAAAGGCACCAGATATGACGGAGAGCAAATTTAAAAATATTTTAATAGCCGATAATAATATATTCAAAAACTTTCCTTTTGTTTTCGTCTCAGCAGTAAAAGGTTTTGGTATTGATAAAATGGTTGCACAAATCCAGAAATTAGAAAAAGCTTCCGAGATAAAAGTAAAAACTTCCGTATTAAACCGTGAAGTTACCAGGATTATAAATAAATATAGCAGTTATGGCGCAAAGCTTTTCTATGCTACACAAGTTGGAACAAAACCATTAGAATTTCTGTTTTTTATTAATAATAAAAAATTCTTTCAAAAAAGATATATTGATTATATTGAGAAAGAATTAAGAGAAAAATACGATCTTTTCGGAGTCCCTATATTTATTAAAGTTAGAGAAAGAGAGCGATAATTTATTATCAATACTATAATTTGGCTTTTTTATTCTTCCCATTGATTCAATTCCTGGTATATTAATTTTGATACCAAAAAAATTAATTGTTTTCCATGGCTTTATTTTCATATAAAACCAAGCATGTCCGGTTATATTATTCTTATTTATTGGACCAAAAACCCTTGAATCAGAGCTATTAGTTCGATTATCTCCCATAGCCCAATATTCATTACTTTTTAGTTTTACACTGCCGTTTCCGATAGTAGGTGTGTCTGGACTTAAATACGGCTCTTCGAGCTGCGCAGTTTTTTCGTCTTTTGTGACTGAATATCCACCACCAGCTGATTCAGTTTTGTATTCTATTGTTTCTCCGGGAAGGGCAACTATTCTTTTTATATAGTTCTGATAAACATTTTGCGAGACTGGTGGTTTGAAAACTATTACATCACCTCTGGTGGGTAGTCGAAATTTATAGCTGATCTCGTCGATTAAAAGATATTCACCATCTTTAAAGCTTGGTTCCATGGATTTACCCTCAACATAAAAAGGTTGTACCAAGTAAAACCTAATTAAAAAAGCTATTGCAACAACAAAAAAGAGCGTTTTTGCTATATCCCAGACAAAAGAACTAGTTTCTTTTGCCTCTCGATATAAGCCACTCTCTTCAATTTTCTTAATCTCATTACCAATTTCTTCTATTATTTTTTCCCCACCATTTTCCTTGGCCATTATTCATTTGTTTTTATATATTACAAATATATTATCAGAAATATGTTTTTTATTAAAGGGTTTTTGATTGATTTGGGATTTGTGATATAATGTATATATAAATACAAACCACATCATATTTATGATGAATGTTTATTTTTATGCTTCAAAAATATAATTAATCTGGGGGGTAGTAACACAAAATGGAAGAAAGTTTAGAGTATATAAAACCAAATAAGAGTAGAAAATATATAATATTTTTTATATTTATATTTTTATTAGCCTGTGTTTTATTTTTTGGTTTTCGCGCATATGGTTTAACAAAAAAAATGATTGTTTCCAAATCATCAAATGCATCGCCGCTTCTTTCCGGAGATGGTGATATATGGAATAACAATGCGGCTATATCAAAATTGGAATATGGCGATCGAAGAATCAACGTACTTTTGATGGGTATTGGCGGAGATAATCATCCAGGTGGAAACCTTACTGATACAATGCAGGTAATTAGTATTGATCCGAAAAACAAAGAAGCGGCAATGTTATCGGTTCCGCGCGATCTGTATGTAAAAGTGAAAAATTATGGCGGTACAAAGATTAATGCCGTATTGAGCTTGAATAATTCTGATTATGCTTCAACTGGTTCGGCAAAAAATATAAATAAGGAAATGGACTTTAGTCTGGTAAAAAGTACAGTTGGTGATTTTCTTGGGGTCCCAATTCATTATTGCGTGCTTGTAAATTTCGATGCTTTTAAGAAAATTATAGATATTGTTGGCGGGGTTGATGTAAATGTCAAGGAGGATCTTTATGACCCGCTTTATCCAGATAAATATGTAGCCGGTTATGAAGCCTTTTATTTAAAGAAAGGCGAGCATCATTTAGATGGGGAGATGGCTTTAAAATACGCGAGATCTCGTGAAACTACAAGTGATTTTGATAGAGCTAGGAGACAGCAAGAAATTATTATTGCATTAAAAGAAAAGGTAAAGCAGAGAGAAAATCTTGTTAGTCCGACAAAGATTTCTCAGATTTTAAGCGTTTTAGCCGATAATATTAAAACGGATTTACAGCTTTCAGAAATCAACGGATTAGTGCAAATAGGAAAACAGATTAGCTCTAGTAAAATTCAAAACAAAGTTTTAGATGATTCCGCTGACGGAGTTTTATATGCTGATAAATATGAAGAAATGTATGTTTTGGTTCCTAAGGATAGTACATTAAAAGAAGTGCATAGCTTTATTCGTCAATATTTTAAAGACCCATTATTTGCTGAGGAAAAAGCAAAAGTATTGGTTTCTGGTTCAGTGAAAAATGTTTATAAAGAAAACGCGGTAATTAAAGAGCTTAGTGGTTTGGGTTATAACTTAGTGAGTAGCCCAAGCATATCAGACACCACTACAAATACACAAACAAATAGTACTGAGGACAAAAAATATCCAAAATCATTTATTTATGACTATTCAAATGGAAGTAAGCCAGCGACAATGGATTATTTGAAGGCTTATTTTGGCAAAGATATGCCAGTTATTGTATTGAATGAAAAAGATAAAAATTATGACATTGAAATAATAATTGGTGACGACTATCAATCAATTGTTAATAAATGAGAAAATCATTAGCAAGAACAATTTTATATTTTTGGTTCTTAGTATTAATTACCTATGTAGTTGGATTACAATATTTATTTTTTAGCGGTTCTATTGGTGGAATGGTATTTTCTCCGGATTATAATAAATACTATGTATTTATCGATCTTATTATTTTCTCTCTATATTTTTTATATATCTATATTTTTGGTTCTTTCAAAAATAAGGATTTGTTCAAAATAATCCCATTGTTATTAGCAAATCTAAGTTGTTTACTGTTAATATTTCTTTCTTCAACAATCTTATTTAACTATATAGCCATAATTTTATTATCATTAGCAATATTATTATTATCGCAAGGGATAATAAAGGCCAAGGACGAAAGCAACAGCTTTTTAGCTGACACATCATTGTTTATTATAGCGTTTACTTTGGTTTTTAATTTTTTAGTAATTTTTTACAATTCTTTATTACCCTATTGGGCAGTTTCAATACTTGTAACTATTCTTTTGGTACTTATAATGATATATAGATTTCTTAGCTCTGGTTATTCTTATAAAAATTTATTTGTTTTGCTTTCTGCTACGGCAGTCATAATATTTGAAGTGATAGTATATTCTTTCTTTTGGCCGATAAAATCACTATTAATAAAAAGTTTAATTGTTTGGTTGATTTACTATTTACTTACGGGAATATTTACTATTATTTTAAAAGATGCGCAAAAACGCAAACTTGTGGTATATTTTTCCGTATTTATATTAATTTTTATTTTATTATTTGCTTATCTAATATTTCGAGGGGTAGTAAAATGAGAAAAGAAGTATCTTCTTTTTTTAAAGTCAAAAACAAAAGAAAAAAAATCATTTTAGCAATCATTTTAATAATTGCTTTTATTGTTATAAATGGTTTATGTATTTATTTTAGGAAAAGTGCTGGTCATTATCTTTCCGTTATTGAAAAAATTATACCTTACCCAGCTTTTTTTGTAGGCAAAGAGTATATTACTCTTGATGAATATAATAGCAAAATAGATTTAAATAAAAAACTTTATGAACTTTCATACAAGATGGATTTTGGTAATAGTGAAGAAGGGAAAAAGAACCTGCAAGATTTAAGAAAAAAAACGAAAGAAGAGATTATCGAGACAATAATTATGGAAAATGTATTGAGTTCTTCCGGTAAATATATTTCCAAAAAAGACATTAAGGATGAATTTGACAAGGGCATCAAAGATATTGGAAGTGACAAAGAGATTAAAAATATACTAAAATATTCTGCTAACCTTAAGGAAAGCGATGTTCAATGGAAAATCCAGTATAATTTGCTGAAAGATAGTATCAGAGATAATGTACTATATAGTTTAAAATTAAAAATTATTGCGGTAAAAACTCTTGATATAAATAATAGCCAAGATTGGGAAGTATCAAAACTGAAAGCAGAAAAGATTATTGAAGAGTCAAATAGCAATGCAAATTTTTTTAATAATTATTTTGTTTTGGATAATGACAAAAATGATATTATAGTACAAAATTTTGGTCGTGAATATTATACTATAGAAGATTTACCTAAAGAATTTCGAAACGCATTTCTTTCACTAATGCCGGGACAGATTAGTGCGCCTCTAAAAACTGATTTAGGTTACTATATATTAAAGGATGAAGGGCAGAAAGGTTCTTTTAGAGGAAGTTTTTCCGATTTTATTCAAGATCAAAAAAACAAAACTAAAGTTGTGTCATTTATATATTAATTATTGAAAAAGAGAGTATGTTGAGGTATAATATATATTGTTTTGTGGACCCGTAGTGAAGAGGCCTATCACGTCTCCCTGTCACGGAGAAGATCACCGGTTCGAATCCGGCCGGGTCCGTTCAAAATATGCTTAATAAGATCAAATTAATACTTTCAAATTTCTTTGTAAAAGGGTTGCTACGTAACTCTTTTTATAGCTATTTAAAAGCAAAGATTAGGCAGATCGGTAAGTATTTTTTTATCCTTATTTCTTTGGTTATTGCGGCAAATATAATCACATGGTTTGTATGGCTTGGAAGAATAATTAATTCAGGATTTGCCATTGAGAGTCATTTTAATGTTATACTAAATTTACCATTAATACCGCATTTCTATTCTTTACTTTTTTTGAACACATTCATTTCTATTGTGAATATTGTACTTTCATTTGCTATTTATAAAAAAACAATTTACATTTCGTATTTATTCTTATTTTTTACATTTTTATTAAATATCTCAATTTTAGCAGTTACGGTTTTTTATATTGTCAGCTACAAATTATGAAAAAAGTAAATAAATTAAAAAGGTTTTTAGAAATATTCCCGGGGTCTGTCGCCTGGCTGATTTTATTATGTCCTTTTATTTTTGGGTTCTGGCTACCACGGTGGTTGGCTTATTTTATCATTGCCTTTGATTTTTATTGGTTAGTTAAAGCTTTTGCGATGAGCGGTTATTTATTAGCGTCCCATTTCCACATGAAGCGTGATGGTAAAATTGATTGGTTCGAAAGATGTAAAAAACTCGAAGATCTAGAGGGATATATTGTCGAGAAAACTGAGGAGATGTTTCGTTCCCGGTTTCTCAATAGGAGAAAAAATAAAGAGGAGCTACAAGAATTAATTGCTTTGAATGAAATGCCCGATAGCTATAAAAAAAAATGGAAAGACATATACCATGTTGTAATGTTGCCGCATCTGAAAGATGAATTTAGGATTTTACAAAGCGCGATAAAATCAATAGCGGATGCAAACTTTCCAACCGATAAAACAATAATTGTTATCGGTCTTGAAGAAAGAGAAGAGGGTAATGAAAAATTTGAGCGTGCAGAAAAGGCTATTAAAGAATTTAAAAAAGATTTTTATGATATCTTTTATACCGTGCATCCTGATGGAATAGTGGGGGAGTTGAAGGGTAAAAGCGCAAATACAAAATGGATGGGAAAGAGATTGCAGGAATATATTGATAAAAAGAAAATCGCATATGATGATGTGATTGTTTCAGTTTTTGACGGTGATACTAGAATTAGTAAAGAATATGTGGGTTGTTTGGTTTATAAATATCTCATCAACACAAAGAGAACAAAAAGATCTTATCAACCAATACCATTATTTAATAATAATATTTGGGAAACACCTTTTATTACTCGTACAGTTGCGCTCGGTTCATCTTTTTGGCAAATGATAGAAAGCTGCCGACCGTATCGATTGATAAATTTTTCATCTCAAGCTTCGAGTATGAAAACACTTGTAGATATTGATTTTCAAGACGAAACTATTGTGAGCGAAGATTCTCGCCAATTCTATCGTGTGTTTTTTAAATATCATGGTGATCATAAAGCGGTGCCATTATTTACACCTGTCTTTATGGATGCGGTTACGGGAAATACATTCTGGCAAACATTAAAATTTCAATATTATCAAAAAAGACGTTGGGCATGGGGCATGGAGAATTTTCCATATCTTGTTATTGAATCGATCAAACACAAAGAAATACCCCTTTGGGAAAGATTCATTTTGATTAACAGACTTTTTTGGGGGACAGTCGGCTGGTCAACAGCATCTTTGATAATTGCTTTCGCGGGTTGGATGCCGCTACTACTAAATAATGATTTTCGGAGTAGTATACTCGCTTATAATTTACCTATAATGGCTCGAAATATATTAAGTGTAACTTGGTTAGGAATATTTATTACCGCCTTTATCGGATTTACTCTTCTGCCGCAAAGACCAAAAAGATATAAAAGATGGAAATATTTAGAAATGCTTCTGCAATGGGTGGTAACACCGGTTACAGGAATTTTGTTCGGTTCAATTCCTGCGCTTGATGCGCAGACTAGAATGATATTAGGTGGAAAATTTAGGTTAGGGTTTTGGGTCACGCCAAAAAAGTATGAAGAAAGGGATTAACCAATTATTGTTGATTTTTATGTCTTTTATTGATATAATAATCTAAGTTGCAATTTGTTGTTGCGGTTTTTTAAGTATTTGCATTACCCAAAATTTTATATTATCGGGGAGTAGCGTAGCTGGCTAGCGCGTCCGGTTTGGGACCGGGAGGTCGCAGGTTCGAATCCTGTCTCCCCGATTTATGCGGGTGTCGTACAATGGTTAGTACATTAGCCTTCCAAGCTGAGGATGACGGTTCGATTCCGTTCACCCGCTTTTGATAAATTAGTAGTTAACGAAATTCCAAAAAGAAATTTCTTTAAAATTTTTGTTTAGGTTTATAGTGGACTACAATGTGCGAGTGTAGTTCAATGGCAGAACGCGACCTTCCCAAGGTTGAGGCGGGAGTTCGATTCTCCTCACTCGCTTTGGTTTTTGATATAAATATTATTACAGGATCAATCGTTCTTTGCCTCCTTAGTTCAGTGGCAGAACGGTGGTATCGTAAACCATAAGCGTCAGTTCGATTCTGACAGGAGGCTTTGTCCTCGTAGCTCAACTGGATAGAGCACTTGGCTTCGAACCAAGAGGTTGTGGGTTCAAATCCTGCCGAGGACGTATGGTGGCTATAGTTTAGCGGTAAAACATCAGTTTGTGGTACTGAGGTCAAGGGTTCGACTCCCTTTAGCCACCTTGAGCGCCCGTAGCTCAGGGGATAGAGCGACTGCCTTCTAAGCAGTAGGCCGCAGGTTCGAATCCTGCCGGGCGCGTTTATGAAAATTAATAGTAAAGTCTTTGCAAAAAATGTTTATAAAATAGTTAATCAAATTCCAAGGGGAAGAGTGATGACTTATGGTCAAATAGCCGCTATAATTGGTCAACCAAGATGTGCGCAATATGTCGGGTGGGCGCTTCATTGGGCGGATCAGAAGAAGGTTCCTTATCAAAGAGTTTTAAATCGTTTTGGTGGATTGGCGGCTGGTTATCCCGATGGTGGGAGAGATAGACATAGGTTTAATCTAATTGAAGAGGGAATAAAAGTGCGTAAGGATGGAACGGTTGATTTAAAAAGATATTTATGGTGGCCAGAAAAAATTAATTTTGAAGTGATTGCTGACTTTTTGAATAAAATAGATAAAATTAAAAAATAAGTTATAGGCTCGTAGCTCAGTTGGTTAGAGCATCTGCCTCTTAAGCAGAGGGTCGTGGGTTCGAGTCCCACCGGGCCTATTTGTGGCCTCATCGTCTAGTGGTTAGGACGTCAGCTTTTCAAGCTGAAAACCAGGGTTCGATTCCCTGTGGGGCTGTTAAGTAAAAAAACTTAGAAATTCTAAGTTTTTTTACTTTGGTAAAACGTGATTTTCTGCTACAATATTTTCATGTCAAATAAACCGAATTTTCTGAAACAAGAGACATTAGAGCAATACAAAGAAGAAAGCGAAAAATATCGCAAAAGATTTTTGAATAAGAGAAATATTAATATATCTATTATTATCATTTTTTTTATCATATTTAGTTCTGCTATTTTTTATTCTTTTTTTCCCATATTTTCGATTCGTTATAAATTACAAGCAAGCTCTCTTGAAAATGGAATTCAAAATAAAATAATCGGAGACTATTATCAAATGGAAAACACGAATGGTAAAACTCTGCCTCTTAAAAATATATCTAGCATTAGTAGTTCAGATATTAATTCATTAAGAAATGATATTGAAAAAGAGTTATCGAGTTTAAGTGGAGAATATGGCATATATGTAAAAAACCTTAAAACTCAGGAATCTTTAGATATTAATAAAAATAGAAAATTTACTGCTGCGAGTCTTGATAAGTTATTTGTTGCAGCCTCTTACTATACATTAATGGAGGACAGTTCGAAATCATTAAATGACAGTTTATTAATTACACAGCAAAATTTTATAAATAACGAAAAAGGTAATAAAATTAAATTAGGTGGCGAATATAATACAAAGGAATTAGTCCAATGCCTGTTAAAGCAAAGTGATAGTAATGCGTATTTAACTTTGGTTGACGAAATTGGATTGGATTACATAGATAACTTTATCAAGAATAATGGTTTTAATGATACGGATTTTATAAATAATGATTCATCACCTGAAGATGTAGGAAATTTTTTGGAAAAACTTTATAACAGAAAACTTTTTAATGATTCGAGATCTGATGAAATGTTAAGTTTTATGCAAAACACAATATTTGAAGATAGAATTCCTTATTATCTGCCAAGTGGTATAAAAGTTTCACACAAGATTGGAACATGGGACGGAACTTATAACGATGCAGGTATAGTTTATTCGCCAGGAGGTGATTATATAATTGTGGTTATGGATGATGGAGCAGATAATGAGCAGGCAGTAAATTTCATCCGTAAATTGTCAGAGATTATATATAACTATTTTAATTGATAGACTTTTAGGGAAGTACATCTTGCAAGAGCTCCATTCTTTCATTGCCGTTTGTGAAACGCGGTTGAGAATAATCATAAAGTAAAGTCGTGAGAATCTCTATTGAAATTAATTTCCCATTATAAAAAGTAAACCGAGGAATAATTCCCTGTCTAGTTGGTTGCGACCACATTTGATCAAAAAAGAAATTACCTAATCCATAAAAAATTATCTTGCCATTATAGAATTCTATTTTTTGTGGCTGATGCGCTTGGACTCCAAAGACCAAGTCAGCGCCAAAATCAATAGTTTCACGAAAAATGTTTTTTTGTTCCGGTAAAGGCTGTATGTTGTAGCTCTCTGTGAACTGATAATCAACAATTACGAAATCGGCTTTTTGTTTCGCATTTTTTATATCCGCCTTTACTTTTTCTATTTCGAAAAAATTTACACCCGGTCGATCACCATTTGCAATATTTCGGTAAGCCTTTCCGTTTAGAGAATCAAAATAGGCATAGCTCAAAAAAGCAATTTTGGCATCGCCGATAGTTTTGTATAAAATTTTTGCGGCATCATTTTCATTTTTGCCACCACCAAAATATTCTAGTCCAGCATTATCTATATGTCCGATCGATTCGAGAAATTTATCCAAGCCAAAATCTGTTTGGTGATTTCCATTGAGATCTACAATATCAGCCCCGATTGCTTTTAATGATTCTAAAGATTTTGTTTTTGCGCAAAGCGTGAGATCGTCGGCTGGATTTTCTGGGCAACCGTCAAAAAAAGAATTCTCACTGCTAACATGAGTTAAGTCAGCTTTTTTTAATTCATCCATTACTGCTCTTGCAGGGTAGATAGGATCGTTTTTAATATCAATCATTTTTTGTACGGTTCGGCTGATGGCAGTGACACCCGTCATTACTAACTGGTTTAATTTATTTGCGTTTCGGTTTGTTTCTGTTTTCTCATTCTTATCACTTTTTATTGTTGAGATGATTTTCGGATAAACTAATTTTGACGATTCGATATTTTTATCTAGAATATTTTGGTTATTAATAAAAATTATTTTTAGATTTGGGGTTAGTTTGTCAAAGGGGATTAAAGCGATATCGTCTTTTTGTATTTTAGCAGAGAGTTCATCTACCGAATTAATACTGCTTGCATTAGGCTTGGTCTTAAAATAACTTTCTAACTCCTTTTGATTTTCTGAAAGAACATATACATTTTTAAAAATATCCTGTTTTTCTGTAAAAACTTTTTTTAAATTATCGGAAGATATATTCTCATTTAAAGAACTAAAACTTGTTACGGGCACGAAAAATTTTTCGTATTGAATATTATTACTCGTAATAATTTTATTTATAATACTACTTTCTTCTTGAATAGAGTTTAAATTTTGTGTAACAGCTTTGGTTTGATTTTTTGTGCCCAAAATAGTATTATTAGTAGTATATATAACGACTATAGCTATTAATGGTATCGCCAAATAGATTATGATTTTTATTTTTTTCATGATATAAACATCATAACATATTTATTTAATCTTAAAAGACTTATGTCTGGTTTATTAAAAGAACTAAATAAAGAACAGTTAAAAGCCGTCACTACAATTGACGGTCCTATTTTGATTTTGGCAGGTGCCGGAAGCGGTAAAACACGAGTCATTACGTACCGTATCGCATACCTTATTTCGCAAGGCATAAGACCTGAGAATATTTTAGCTGTAACATTTACAAATAAAGCTGCAGATGAAATGAAAAAAAGGGTAGCCGAATTATTGGGGTTAAAAGATGTTAAGAATCTATGGATTGGGACTTTCCATAGTATTTGCGCTCGCATATTGCGTCGCGAGATTACTGTCTTGGGATATGAAAGGAATTTTTCTATTTATGATACTTACGATCAAGCGCAATTAATAAAAGACATAGAAAAAGAATTAGGATATGATGAAAAATCATTAAATCCGAAAGCGGTGGCTTCAAGAATCAGTGGAACCAAAAATGAAATGATATCTCCCGAAATATACCAAGCGAATTATGTGAATTCTTTTTTTGAGGAGAGAGTAGCTGAAGTATATGTAAAATATCAAAAAAGATTGAAAGCGGCGAATGCGTTGGACTTTGATGATCTGATTTTAAAATTTATCGAGATTATGGATCAGTTTCCTCAGGTCCAAGAAAAATACCAAAAAATATTTCAATATATATTGGTAGATGAATATCAGGATACTAATAAATGTCAGTACATGCTAATTAAAATGCTAGTAGGAGAAAGAGAAAATATTTGTGTGGTGGGTGACCCTGACCAATCTATCTATAATTTCAGAGGAGCTGATATTCGGAATATTTTAAACTTCGAAAAAGATCATCCGAAGACAAAAATATTTATGTTGGAAGAAAATTATCGTAGTACAAAAAATATTTTGGATTGCGCCCAAAAATTAATTGAAAACAATACACAACGAAAAGATAAAAAATTAAAAACCAAAAATGATGGTGGCGATCCTGTTATTATTTTTCAAGCTTTTAACGAAAGAGAGGAGGGTGAGTACATAGTTTCGCAAATTGATCAAATATTGAAAGCTGATAAAAAGACTGGTCTTAATGATATCGTAGTTTTTTATCGTACGCATGCGCAAAGCCGTGCATTGGAAGAAACTTTCCTAAATTTTTCTGTACCATATAGAATTATCGGAGGTGTCGGTTTTTACGAACGCAAAGAAGTGAAGGATCTATTAGCATATCTAAAGATAATAAATAATCCTGCTGATTTTGTTTCCTTAAAAAGAATCGTAAATGTTCCAGCGCGCGGCATTGGAGATGTTGCATATGCTAAGATTGGTAAATTACAAAGTCTCGATGATCTAAGCGATGAATTTATTAACGAATTAGATGCAAGGACAAAGAAATCATTAGGGAATTTTTCAAAAGTATATTTAAAACTTAAGGAGGTAAGTAGTAGAGTAGTCGTATCTGAATTGATTAACGAAGTAATTAAAAATATTGAATACAAAGAGTATCTTATCGATGGTAGCCACGAAGGTGAAGGTAGGTGGGAAAACGTAAAGGAACTTTTGTCAGTTGCAAAGAGATTTGATGGTTTAACTCCAAATGAATCTTTAGAAACTTTTCTACAAGATGTTTCATTAATAACAAACGCAGATCAACAGGACTATATTAAAGATTCTGTTTCTATGATGACTTTGCATTCTGCCAAGGGCTTAGAGTTTAATTATGTTTTTATTGTTGGTATGGAAGAGGGGATTTTCCCTCATTCACAGAGTATGACAGATTTTAAAGACTTGGAGGAGGAAAGACGTCTTTGCTATGTTGGAGTTACTCGTGCGAAAAAAAGAATATATCTACTCTACGCGAACAGCCGTATGCTTTATGGGGGGATACAAAGTAATCCGCCGTCACGATTTCTAGAAGAAATGCCGCAGGAATTATTAGAATATAAAAAATAAGATGATATACAAACCCAAAAAACAATTAGGACAAAATTTTTTGATCGACAAAGGCGTGATTGAAAAAATAATTAAGCTTGGCGGTATTACAAAAAATGACACTATTCTTGAAATTGGACCAGGGCAAGGATCCCTGACTTATGCGCTGTTTTCAAATGCGAGAAAAGTGATAGCGGTAGAAAAAGATGAGAAATTATCTCGTTACTTAATGGAAAAGTTTGAAGGAATAAAGAATGTGGATTTTGTGAATGAAGATATACTTGAATATTTAAGAAAACAAAAAATCAAGAAAACAAAAAATCAAGAATATAAGGTTGTCGGTAATATACCATATTATTTGACTTCACATTTAATAAAAGAGTTATTGGCTTTAAAAAATAAACCAACGGATATAATTCTAATGGTACAAAAAGAAGTTGCAGAGAGAATGACCGCAATTCCTGGGGAAATGAATATATTAGCAATTTCGATTCAGATATTTTCTGATCCGGAGATATTATTTCATGTTAGTAAAAATAGTTTTTGGCCAAAACCAAAAGTAGATTCAACTGTTATTAGGTTAAGAATAAAACAAGACAAATTAAAAATAAATGAAGAAAAATTCTTTGAAATAATTCATGCAGGATTTAGCGCAAAAAGGAAAATGTTAGCAGGTAATTTAGCAAAAGGATTAGGACTTCCAAAAGATGAAATTTATGATATATTTAAGGGGTTGGGACTGGATGTTAAATGTAGAGCGCAAGATTTGTCTATTGAAAATTGGTTGAAAATTTCTAAAGAATTAAAATCATAAATTTTAAGTCCCAATGCCCAATAAAGCCCAAAGCTTAAAAAATAAAAATATAAATAAATTAGAATTTATGATTTAGGGTTTCAATGGTCATTGAGGTTTGGTCATTGGAATTTAAAACATTTTTATGAAGAAGATAAGCAGAATAAAAAAGATAAGACAAGAAATTAAGACGCTTAAACGTGTAGTTGGTCCCGGTGTTATTACGGGTTTTTCGGATGATGATTCTTCCGGTATCGGTACCTATTCTGCCGCTGGAGCAAAATTTAATCTCGGGCAGTCCTGGTTATGTCTTTATCAACTTCCGCTTATGATCGCAGTTCAAGAAATGTGCGGTAGACTCGGGATGGTGACCGGTAAGGGATTAGCAGGAAACATGAAAAAGTTTTTTCACCGCTATTGGTTATATATTGCGGTAGGACTTTTGGTATTTGCCAACACAATGAATATTGGTGCGGATATTTCTGCTATGGCAGAATCAAGCAAAATGATTTTGGGTGGCAATTTGGATCTTTGGGCAATTGGAATTACTCTCGGTATTATTTTACTCGAAGTTCTCGTGCCTTATAAAGCTTATGCCGGAATTCTAAAATGGTTAACTATACCTTTCTTTGGGTATTTTATTGTTGCATTTATGATACCGCAAGATTGGTTTGCAATATTCAAATCAGTTGTTTTACCTCATGTTGAATTTAACAAAGACTTTCTAGTTGTTATGGTAGGTTTTCTTGGTACGACTATCTCTCCATATCTTTTCTTTTGGCAAACTTCCGAGGAAGTAGAGGAAGAGGTAAAAGATGGTAAGATATTAGAAATGGGACAAAAGGTTGGTAAGATGGAAAAAGGTGATTTAAAAAGGATGAGAATAGATACATTTGTGGGGATGATATTTTCCCAAGTAATAGCATTATTCATTGTGGTGGCTTGTGCGGCGACATTATTTAAGAATGGGATAACTGATATTAATTCAGCACAAGAGGCTGCTCAAGCACTTAGACCCTTGGCCGGAGACAATGCCTACCTTTTGTTTGCAATTGGGATTATAGGAGCAGGGTTAATGGGGGTTCCAGTTCTTGCTGGATCAGCTGCTTATGCATTATCTGAAACATTTAATTGGAAAGAGGGGTTGTTTCATAAATTTAAAGATGCGATATGGTTTTACGCTGTAATTATATTCTCAACACTTATGGGATTAGCTATTAATTTTATCGGTATCAATCCAATGAAAGCATTGCTTTACTCTGCGGTAGTAAATGGTGTTGTAGCCGTTCCATTAATCGCATTTATAACAATTCTTGCGAATAAGAAAAAGGTTATGGGTAAGTATAAAAATAAACCAATATCGAATATCTTGGGGTGGGTTACTTTTTCTGTGATGTTGGTTGCTTCAATTCTTATGTTTTATTATTGGTAAATTATTTTTATGACTTCTATATATATAGTTGGTACACCAATTGGTAATTTACAGGACATAACATTTCGTGCAATCGAAATACTTAGAAATGTAGATTTTGTATTAGCTGAAGATACGAGAAAAACAAAAGTACTTTTGGAATATTATAAAATAAATAAACCAATCATTTCTTATCACCAACATTCAACAGAAGCAAAGGTAAGTCATATTGTAAATTTATTAAAATCCAATCAGAACCTTGCGCTGGTAACTGATGCGGGGACACCAGGTGTTAGCGACCCCGGCAATCATCTGCTCGATGCATTATGGCAGAAAAAACTAAATGGTTTGAATGTTGATATAATACCGATTCCAGGCGCAAGTTCGGTAACTACTATACTTTCTGTTTGCGGTTTTCCTACTGACGATTTTCTTTTTTTGGGATTTCTGCCAAAGAAAAAAGGAAGGGAGACATTATTAAAAAGCTTAAGGCAAGAAAAACGCACGATAGTTATTTTTGAGTCACCATATCGAGTTGTTAAATCATTGGAAAATATAGAAAAATTTTTAGGAAATATAGATGTAGTTATTGGAAGAGAATTAACGAAGAAATTTGAAGAGATACTAAGAGGTAAATTGAAAGATGTTGTGAAATATTTGAAAAGGAAAAATCCAAAAGGGGAATTTGTGGTAGTCCTAAATAATAGATAATTTGATGGTCTGTTAGTCTACCATATTGTTGAAATAGTCCTTTTTATAAGGTATAATGTTTTTATGGAAAATAATAAATTTTATATTACAACTACACTCCCTTATGTAAATGCTGATCCGCATATTGGTTTTGCATTGGAAATCATTCAAGCGGATGTGATAGCGCGCTACCACGCCAACAAAGGGGATGAAGTTTTTTTTAATACAGGCACAGATGAACATGGACAAAAAATTTATTTAGGTGCTTTGGCAGAAGGTAAGAACCCCAAGGATTATTGTGATTTTTACGCAGCTAAATTTGATGAATTAAAAAAAGCATTAAATCTTTCGTATAATAATTTTATTCGTACAACTGACCCGCATCATATGAAGGCTGCCCAAGATTTTTGGAATAGATGTGAGAAAAATGGTGATATATATAAAGCTAATTATAAAACCAAATATTGTGTTGGGTGCGAACTTGAAAAACAGGATTCAGAGTTAGTTGATGGCTGTTGTCCGTTGCATCCAAGTAAACCGCTCGAAATTCGTGATGAAGAGAATTATTTTTTTAAATTCTCAAATTATCAAGATAAATTATTGAAGCTATATAATGATAACTCGGAATTTGTAAAACCGGCGCACAGACAGAAAGAGATATATAATTTCGTTAAAGAAGGATTAAAAGATTTTAGTATCTCCAGGCTTTCCGAAAAAATGCCCTGGGGTATATCGGTGCCAGGCGATGAAAAGCATGTAATGTATGTATGGTTTGATGCATTAGTAAATTATGTTTCGTGTCTTGGTTGGCCCGAAGATAATAGTAAGTTTGAAGATTTTTGGGGTATAATTGAAAAACCTAATGCGATACAAGTTGCTGGTAAAGATAATCTTCGTCAGCAATCTGCTATGTGGCAGGCGATGCTTATATCAGCAGGTTTACCGAATTCAAAACAGATTTTTATTCATGGATTTATCAATGCGGCAGGTGGAGTTAAGATGAGTAAATCCCTAGGTAATACAATAAGTCCGTTTGATGTAGTTGATAAATTCGGAACAGATGCTCTGCGCTATTTTGTTTTAGCTTGCATAGCTCCGGATGAGGATAGCGAGGTATCGGAAGAATTAATTGAAGAAAGATATAATAGCGACTTAGCTAATGCGCTCGGTAACCTTGTGAGTAGAGTTACAAATATTGCTGAAAAAAATGATATTATTTTTAAAAATTCTGGCAGTGATGAGGTTGATGTTTCTGAAGAATTAAATGATTATAAATTCAATAAAGCTTTAGAAAAAATATGGGCTTTGGTTCATGGAGCAAATAAATATATTGACGATGAAAAGCCATGGATGATTAAGGATGATACAGAAAGGGTTTCAAGCGTGATCAATAAACTGCTCAATGACATAATGGTTATTGGGCAATCCTTAGAACCATTTTTACCGGAAACTTCTGAAAAGATTTTAAATATCTTTAAGCAGGAAAAAATTGTAAAAGCGGAACCGCTTTTTCCAAAAAAAGAAAAATAAAATAAAAAAATGTTTTTTTATCCTTTTGTTGCGGCGCTGTTAACCGCAGGCGACATAATTTATGAAAAGTATGTTTTTACTTGGAGTAAATTAAAAAACAAACAAAATGTCTTTGTCCCTGTTATGTTTATGTTTGCGTTTATTTTTCTAGCCATCTTTGTTGTGATATTTCCCGATATGGCGGAAATTAAGGCCGATGCTTATAAACCGGTTTTCTTGTTGCTGATGTTATTGGTAGTAGCGGTCGCATCTCTCCGAAATATGCTTTATTACTACAGTTTTCAAAGGGAAGGTCTTGGTGAAATTGAACCATTCATGTCATTTGTACCGCTGTTAACAATATTAATAGCCGGCATCGTATACCCGCAGGAAACAAATATTCAGATTTTTGCGCTTGCTATAATAGCCGCACTTGCATTGGTACTTTCGCATATTAAGAAAAGGCATCTTTTTTTCGATAAGGCTCTCTGGCCGATCTTTATTGCTATTATATTGGAAGCTGTAGAAAATAATCTTGTTCGTGAGCTTCTAAGGTTTTATTCTCCGGTTTCAATGTATATGATTAGATCATTTTTTATCGCGATTATGTTGATGATTTTCATAAGGCCGCAATTTAAAAAGGCGAATAATAAAGAGATTATCAATTTAGCTATCATTAGTCTGCTTTGGGTGTTTGTTATGGTTTTTACATATTATGCATATCAAACGGTGGGAGTGGTTTATACTTCTTTAATAATGATGCTTTCCCCAATGTTAATTGTTTTTGGCTCACGGTTGGTTCTTAAAGATAAGAAACTTACTAAAAGAAATTTTATTACTCTAATAATAATTATTGCTTGTGTTATTGCGGCGCAGTTTGTTAAATAAATTTATGAATAAAAAGATAATTACATTTTCGGCACCATCTGGTTCTGGAAAGACAACAATCATAAAACATATTCTTGAAAAATACCCGCAGCTTGGTTTTGCTATATCTGCGACTAGCCGTGAACCGAGAGGCAGTGAAGTGGATGGAATTGATTATTATTTTTTATCAGAAGAGGATTTTCGAAAAAAAATTGATGAAGGGGTCTTTGTTGAGTGGGAAGAAGTATATGAGGGTAGATTTTATGGAACATTAAAATCGGAATTAGAAAGAATATGGAATGATGGTAAAATTGTAATAATTGATGCTGATTTTAAAGGTGCATTAAATATAAAAAAAATTTATGGAGATGGTGTTTTATCGATATTCATCCGACCACCATCATTAGAAGTATTGGAGAAAAGACTAAGAGATAGGGGTACTGACAGTGCGGAAGAAATAGAAAAGAGGGTTGCAAAGGCTGGGAAAGAATTATCTTTCGAAAACGATTTTGATGTGATTTTAATTAATGATCAGAAGGAGGTTGCATTTGAAGAAATTAATAAGATAGTCGAGGATTTTTTGAGGAAATAAAATGTTTATTGATACGCACGCACATCTCAATTTCAGGGATTATAAAGATCTTAATGATGTTATAAAAAGAGCTCTTGATACTAATGTAAAAAAAATAATTTGTGTAAGCAGTAATATTGAGGATAGTATTATTTCTATTGAGATTGCGAGAAAATATCCTGGTATTGTCTTTGCTGCGGTTGGAATACATCCGCAATGTACAGATCCCGAAAACTCTGAAGAAATAAAAACGCAAATAAGTAAATTAGAAGAATTGATTTTGGAAAACCGTGAAGTGGTGATTGCGATCGGGGAGTGTGGCCTTGATTTCTCTGATGTTGGTGAGGGTGAGAGAAATAGAAATATAGATGAACAAGAGAAACTATTTATCGGTCAAATAGAATTAGCAAAAAAATATGATTTGCCAATACTATTACATTTTAATAAGGCGCATGACTATTTTTTGGATAATTATTCAGGATTAAGCGATATGAAAGGTATCTTCCATTGTTATGTAGGAGGTAAAAAAAGATTAAAAAAGTTTTTCGATTATAAAGATTTTCTTTTTGGCATTACGGGACTTATTACATATGACGAGGGGTTACAGCAGGTAGTAAAAAAAATTCCGCTTGAAAGAATTGTATTGGAAACTGATTGCCCGTTTCTTGCTCCTTTGCCATATAGAGGAGAACGTAACGAACCGGGCTACATTCCTTTAACTGCCTCAAAAGTTGCAGAAATAAGAAATACCTCAATTGATGAGGTCGAAAGAGTCACAACTGAAAATGCGATTAAATTATTCGAGATTAATTAAGAAATTTTAGATCGTGAAAATATAATATATATCCCAATGCACTCCCATTATTATTTTTTGCCATCAATGATGGTATACCGATTAGTTTACCCGTGTTATTTATTGCTAACCCTCCGGAAAAGCCGGGACCAACTTTTGCATCCGTCTTAATATAATTAATACCAAGGTAATTTATTTTGCCAAGATCATTGCCGAAAGTTACTGTAATATTTTCTCCTCCGAAACTTGGATAACCAAGTAAAGCCATAGAATCTCCAATATTAACTATAGTACCCGATAACTCGCCATCATTCAAAGCAATGTTTGAAACTCTGTTTACTCCAGCAAAATTCGATGCAGAATAAGGAATTTTTGCATAAGAAGCAATTTGATCGAAAACTATATCGTTCATATCAAATTCATTCCATGATTCGATATTTATAATTGCGAAATCAGTTTCGTTATTAAAAGTTTTATATCCTTCTGATTTATACAATAGATAATCATTTTTATCATCAAGAAAAACTTGTATAACACATTTTGATATTGAGTTATCATTTGTTTTCACAATATGAAGGTTGGTTGCAAGAAAAAAAGGTTTTGTTGTATATTTATTATTTAAATTTCGAAACAATGTTCCAGATCCTTGAGAAAGATATTTAAATTTTGCATCTTCTCGGCAGATAACCTTTGCAACTGTAAATTCTATCGTATTTACATTGCTAATTGGCGTAGATATATCTTTACCTTGTAATTTTGTCTGAGAATCATTTTCCAAAACTTCGATTTGCCAATATATTCCAATATCTTTCATCCAGGTTAGTCCATCTACCACCGGAGTGAAATATGCTTTGTATATTCCTGGGTTAGAAGGAGCTTTTATATCAAATTGAAAAGTTGCAATATCGCCAGGATTAATTTGTGATTGGTTAAGTGCTGCTGGGCGGTTCGGAGAAAGCCAATTGTTATTTACAAACTCTGAAGGATAATCTTTTTGTTGAACTGAACTGCCATACTGTGAGCCAGAACCAAGCCTAACTATTTTATTTCCATTATTTAGCCAGGCAGAAGTACCAATATTTTTTATCTCTATTGATACATTAGTTAATTCTCCCGTTTTAAGGGTTGAAGGATAAGGAGATTGATAAACTAATTCATAGTCATAATTGTTTTGAATTTTTGTTGCTGCGGATACTTTTGGAGTAAAAACAATAAATGAGCCCAAAAACAGCAGGTTTGATAGCGCGCAAAGCAATAAAACCTTGATTTTCACGTCTTACTCCTTTTGTTATTACCATATGGCCCTCCCAGACGGTTTTTTACTCCTTAATAATATCTCTTATATTTTATCATTATCAATAGTTAATGTCAATGCTTTTTTATATAAAAGTACTTTTAGTATGCCTTATTTATTATATGTCAATTTTATTGTTTTTTACTTTAAAAAATGCTACATTTTTTTTGAATATTCCTGTATAATAGATAAGTATATTTAACCTAATAGTAGCGATCTTAAATATGGAAGAAGATTATATAAAAACCAGGAAATCAAAAATCGAAAATCTAAGGTCCCTTGGTGTGGATCCTTATCCAGCGAGATTTGTCAGAACTCACACAAGTGTTCAGGCGTTGAAATTAAAAGACGGCACGAAAAAAGTCAGACTTGCGGGAAGGCTTGTTTTGATACGCGATATGGGCAGGCTAACATTCGCGCACATATTAGACGGTGAGGGCAAAATTCAAATTGCTTTTAATGAAAAAGATATTGGAAAAGATAAATATAAGTTTTTCAATAAAAACTTTGATCTTGGTGATTTTATCGGAGTAGACGGTAAAATGTTCAAAACTCACAAAGGTGAGAAGACTCTTCTCGTTAATAAATTTGAAATGCTTACAAAGGCGCTGCGACCACTTCCTGACAAATGGCATGGTATTAGTGATGAAGAAGAAAAACTTCGCAGAAGATATCTTGATATTATGATGAACCCTGAGGTAAAAGATATGATTAAAAAAAGATCTGTTTTCTGGAATAGCATCCGTGAGTTTTTATTAAAAAAAGATTTTATAGAAGTTGAAACGCCGGTTCTTGAAACTACTACTGGTGGTGCTGATGCAAGACCTTTTCAAACACATCACAATGCGCTTGATATGGATGTATATCTTCGAATATCAATGGGGGAATTATGGCAAAAGAGATTGATGGTTGGAGGGTTAGAGAAAACATTTGAAATTGGAAGACAGTTTCGTAATGAAGGGATGAGCCCGGAACACCTTCAAGATTATACGCAGGTTGAATTTTATATGGCATACTCTGATTACACCGATGGAATGAAATTTGTCGAAGAGCTATATAAATATGTGATCAAAAAAACATTTGGTACTCTGAAATTTGATATTCGTGGTTTTAAGGTTGATTTTTCCAAAAAATGGGAAGTTTATGATTATGTTAAAACAATTAAAAAAATGACGGGAATTGATGTTTTAAATACGAATTTAAAACAGATTGAATCAAAATTAAAAGAATTGAAAATTGACTATGAAAAAAAAGGTTTTAACATTACTCGTGCGATAGATAACCTGTGGAAATATTGCCGTAAGAAGATTGCCGGTCCAGGTTTTCTAATAAATCCGCCGGTTACTATGGAACCATTGGCAAAAAGATCAAAAGAAAATCCGGAATTGGTTCAAAGATTCCAGGTCTTGATTGCAGGTTCTGAAGTTGGCAAAGGTTATAGCGAATTGAACGATCCAACCGACCAGGCAATGAGATTCGCTGAGCAACAAAAACTTCGTGAGAGTGGAGATGAAGAAGCTCAAATGGCAGATTATGATTTTGTTGAGGCTCTCGAATATGGAATGCCACCAACCTTTGGGTTTGGAGTTAGCGAAAGACTTTTCGGCTTTCTTATGAATAAGACAGCAAGAGAGGCACAGATATTTCCATTAATGAAACCAAGAGAATAAGTCAATTAAACAATAAAGCAAGAAAACAATAAATCAAAATATATGTTAGATATAAATTTTATCAGGGAAAATTCGGAAAAGATAAAAGAAGCTGCGAAAAATAAAAATATTGATTTGGATGTCGATAAATTGTTGAGTTTGGATGATGAAAGAAGATCGATAATTTTAGAGATTGATATTTTGCGTGCAAAGAGAAATGAATTAGCATCACAAACTAAAGATGGTAAGCCAACCCCAGAAGCAATAGAAGAAGGGAAGAAATTAAAAATTCGAATAGCAGAAATAGAAGTTAAATACAATAATATTGAAAAAGAATATATTGGTTTGATGGTTAAAGTTCCGACAATACCATCACCTGATACTCCTGTTGCTAGTGATGAAAGTGGAAATAAAGAAGTATTTATTTCTGGCGATATTCCTAAATTTAGCTTTACTCCAAAAACGCATATTGAATTAGCAGAAGATCTTGGATTAATTGATTTTGATAGAGGTAAGAAAGTAGCGGGGTTCCGTGGTTATTATTTGAAGAACGATCTTTCTCTGATGACGCTGGCGATGATGAATTATGCTATGAATAAAATGTCAGAAAAGGGATATAATCCAATGATACCGCCAACTCTAGTGAAAGGGTTCGCACTTTTTGGTAGTGGATATTTTAAAGGATTGAATTATAATCCGGAAATTGATGAAATATATCAAGTAGCAACTTCAGATAAAGAAGCTACAGGAGAATTGTCCAAAGAACAGAAATTTTTAGTAGGAACAGCCGAACCATCTCTGCTCGCATATTTTTCCGGTGAGACATTAAAAGAAGAAGATCTTCCAATAAAAATTTGTGGCTTTAGCCCATGTTATCGCAGTGAGATAGGAAGTTATGGCAAAGATACAAAAGGACTTTTCCGTGTACACGAGTTTTTCAAAGTTGAGCAAGTTGTAATATCAAAAGCAGATATTGAGGAATCAAATAAACTTCAGGATGAAATGGTGAAGATATCCCAGGAAATTCATGATGAGCTAGGCTTCACACATCATTTACTACAAATCTGTACTGGAGACATGTCAGCAGGTAAATACCGAGCATTCGATATAGAATCTTGGTTGCCAGGGATGAATAGATGGGCAGAGACAGGATCAGCATCAAATTTTCTTGATTGGCAGGCGAGAAGACTGGATATCAAATATATTGATAAAGATGGAAACAAGAAATTCGCCTATTTACTAAATAATACTGCATTGCCTTCGCCTCGTCCCTTAATTGCAATTCTCGAAAACAACCAACAGGAAGATGGTTCAGTATTAATTCCGAAGGTTTTACAGAAATATATTGGGAAAGAAAGAATAGTTAAAAAGTCATAAAATTTATAAATAATAGGAGGTTAAAAATCATGAGCATCATAATTACAGGTAAGAATATTGATTTAACGGATGCGATTAAATCTTATATTGAAGAAAAAATGCGTAAACTTGATCAATATTTAAAGGATGTTGAGCCTGTCGAAGTTTCTGTTTGGATTCAGGTGAATAAAGGGAAAGGTGAGGACTGGTCCAAAGTTGAGGCCACTCTAACCATACCAAACCTTACAATTAGATCAGAAGAGTTAGCGCAAGATCTGTATGGTGCTGTAGATATCGTTCAAGAAAAACTGGAAAGAAAGATAAGAGAAAATAAGGAAAAAATAATTGAACAAAAGAGAGAAGCAACCGGAGAAATTAATCCAAAAGATCTTGAAAAAATTGTAAAAAGAAAAAACTTTGATCTTGGCAACCCAGTCGATGAAAGCGATGCAATAACAAGAATGGAATTATTGGGACACGACTTCTATATATATAAAGACATAAAAACAAACAAGCAGAGTGTAGTCTATAGAAGAAAAGACGGAGGATATGGAGTAATTTCCGGCAAGTAATAAGAATAAAATTTACCAGCATGTCACTATATACAAAGATTTTCGGGGATGTTAGTTCAAAGGAACTCAAAAGAATTAAACCATTAGTTGAAAAAACTAATAGTTTTGAAGATGCGATTTCTAAACTTTCTGACGCAGAGTTAAAAGAAAAAACATTTTATTTTAAAGAAAAAATTAACAAAGCCTCTGAGGCATTCAAGGATGATGAAAAAAATGAAGAAGGAGAGATTCAGAAAGATATCGATATGCGTAGGTTTTGGGCGGAACAAGAAGTCCTGAATGATATTTTACCAGAAGCTTTTGCTGTAGTTCGTGAAGCATCAAAAAGAGTTTTGAAAATGCGTCATTTTGATGTTCAGTTAATTGGTGGCGCTATTTTGCATAAAGGAGAGATTGCTGAAATGAGAACAGGTGAAGGTAAAACATTAGTTTCTACTCTTGCGATATATCTTAATGCCTTAACGGGGAGAGGCGTCCATGTTGTTACGGTTAATGACTATCTGGCAAAGCGTGACGGAGAATGGATGGGTAAAATTTATGACTTCTTGGGGCTTACAACTGGTATTATTGTTCATGACCATTCATATCTCGTAACATTTGATGAAGAATTAAAAAAGAAAAAGCAGCAAGAGATAAAAGAAGCATTAGCACAACTGGGCGGAACAGAAGGATTGGAAGTGGAACAGCAGGTAGAGATAGAAAAAGAAAATCTTATTGATGTTACAAGACGTCAAGCGTATGAGGCAGATATAACATATGGAACAAATAACGAATTTGGTTTTGATTATCTTAGAGATAATATGGTTTATGATCTAAATCAAAAATCTCAAAGAGAATTACATTATGCTGTGGTTGATGAAATAGATTCGATATTGATTGATGAAGCAAGAACGCCATTAATTATTAGTGCACCAGCAGAAGAATCAGGAGCGATGTACAAACAGTTTGCAGCCATTGTTCCGCAACTCGAAAAAGAAACCGACTATACAGTTGATGAGAAAATGCGCGCGGTTTCATTAACAGATGATGGTATTGGTAAATTGGAAAAAATTCTTGGGATGGATAATATTTATGATAAAGGCGTTGAGTTAGTACATCATCTTGAGCAAGCGCTAAAGGCACAAGTACTTTTCACGCGAGACAAAGATTATGTTGTCAAAGAAGGTGAAATCATAATTGTAGACGAGTTCACGGGTAGACTAATGTTTGGCCGCAGATATAGTGAAGGACTACATCAGGCGATTGAAGCAAAGGAAGGAGTTGAAATAAAAAATGAAAGTGTTACACTCGCGACAATAACTTTCCAAAATTATTTTCGTCTATATAAAAAATTATCCGGTATGACCGGTACGGCTATGACGGAGAGTGAAGAATTTTATAAAATTTATAAACTTGATGTTGTTGCGACTCCGACAAACAAAAAAATGATTCGTAATGATCTGAATGATAAGATATATAAAAGTGAAAAGGAAAAGTTTGATGCTTTAGTCGAGGAAATCCGAGAAAGGAATGGTAATGGTCAGCCAGTATTAGTTGGTACGATTTCGATTGAAAAAAATGAATTACTTTCTGGATTATTAAAGATCAATGGGATACCGCATGAAATATTAAATGCGAAGCAGCACGAAAGAGAAGCGTCAATAATTGCTCAAGCGGGAGCGAAGGGCGCAGTAACAATTGCTACTAATATGGCAGGACGCGGTGTAGATATTATTCTTGGTGGTAATCCATTTAATAAGGAAAAAGCAGATGAAGTTCGTTCTCTTGGCGGTCTTTGTGTTTTAGGTACGGAACGCCATGAATCACGTAGAATTGACAATCAATTAAGAGGACGTTCCGGCAGACAAGGTGATCCTGGATTTTCTCAATTTTTTATTTCGCTTGAAGATGAATTAATGAGAGTATTTGGCGGAGACCGTATAAAGATTATTATGGAAAGGCTTGGCATACCAGAAGGGCAGCCAATTGAAAATAAAATGGTAAGTAGTTCAATTGAAATGGCGCAGAAGAAAGTAGAGGGTCATAACTTTGATATTCGTAAACATGTGCTAGAATACGATGATGTTATGAATAAACAAAGAACAGCCATCTATGCGAAGCGCGCTAAGATTTTAGTTGGTCGCGATGATGATGAAGGGGACGAGGTTACGTTAATAGAAAAAACTAGATTGGTTTTCGCTGAAATTATCGAGAATATGATTGATAATTATATAGCAAAAAACGAAAATCTTGAATTAGCAAAGAAAGCTATTTGGGAAGGCTTTACATCATTTATAGAAAAAGAAAGGATTGGATTTGAATTTGAAGATTTTGAAAAAATAGAAAACGTACAAGAGTTGAAGAGGGTTTTATTGGGTGTCATCACAAATGTTCTTGATAAAATGATTTCAGATATGGGAGAAGCTGAAGCCACAAACCTAGTAAAATATGTTTATTTGAGAATTATTGATATGTATTGGATACAACACCTTACCGAAATGGATCATTTAAGAGCTGGTATTGGTCTCGTGGGCTATGGTCAGAAAGATCCGCTCGTAGAATACAAGCATAGATCCTATAATATGTTTAAACAATTACAGAGTATGATTGATGAAAATTTCACACGCACATTACTACGTATAAAAATAGAAATGAAAAATGATCACCCAAAGCAAGTTAATGAGAATAGGGAAGAGATCGAGGAGGGTCAGATGGAAGAAGAGAGTAAAAAGGAGAATGTTGTTTTGCAAAAAAACAAGGTGGGTAGAAATGATCCATGTCCGTGTGGAAGTGGAAAAAAATTTAAAAAATGTTGCGGAGCTGATAAATAAAAAATCCTCCCCATCGGGGAGGATTTTTTATTTAGAATGCAGTTAAAGAATTTTTTAACTGCGCGTCTATATATTTCGCCAATTTCATTTTCATTTCTTCGGAAGATATTTTTGTAACACCAGTCTGTTCTTGTTCTTCAAATATCACCACAAATGGTCCGCGGAGCAATGAAAGCCCTGAATAGTTAGTATTAGTTTCTCCTTCTGCAGTTGCCGTTTTTGTAATTAAATATGTGTATGCTTTATTTCCAATTTTAATATCATCAAACTTTTTAATACTAATACTACTATCCTGTGCACTTGCATTTTTTGTTCCATCATGTCTTTCGCTATATAGTTTTTCTGCTTCAGATTTAGTCTTACATAAAGAGATAGTAACATTGATAAGATTTTTTTCTTGTTCCATTTCGTTTAAAAACTTTTCGTCCAAAATTGATATGCATTCCTGAGATTCAGAAAGTGCTTTGGGGTCTTCCAAAACCTGATTCTGATCAGGATTTTTCAGCATATTAATATTTTTGTTTGGTACATCGATCGCTCTTGCAATTTTCTTTTTTGTTAAAAGCGAGTCCCAATCAACTGAACGGACTTTATTGTAATTGAAATCAAAACCATATTTATTTCTGTTCAAAGATGCTCCTAATTTGGAAAATAATCCAAATTGAATTGATAAAAATACTATTACTCCTAAAATTACTATTCCGATGGCAATCAACCAAGCTAATGTCGTCTTACTTTTGCGTCCCTCTTTACCACTTTCATTTTTAGCATCTACTTCTTTTTCTTTTTCAACCGCAATAATTTCTTCCACAATCTCCTTAACTTCTTCAACTTCTTCTTTTATTTCATCAAGTTCGTTTTTTTCTGTCATGATTTTCAAATTATTAATAAATCTATTTTACAAATTCAATTATCTTATCTAAAGTTGTTGGCTCTTTGTTCGCAAGGGAAGATAAAATCTTTCGGTCTAATTCGATTTTTTTATCTTTAAGCGCTTTAATTAATTTTGAGTAACTTAAATCATGCATTCTGGCTGCCGCATTTATTTGTATAGCCCAAAGATTGCGTGCTAATCTTTTTTTGTTTCTTCGGTCTCTATAAGCTTGGACTCCAGCTTTTAAATCTGCTTGTCGTGCACGCTTAATAGTAGTACGATTCAACATTCTTCGTCCCTTTGCGCGAGCTCGCAAAGCTTTATGCTTTTTCTTTGTTATTACTCCTCGTTTTACGCGTGGCATATCGTCTAAATTCATTTCGTGCTTATCGCAAGATTTTCATTAGAAAATTTTTCTTACAGCACTTCATAAATTTCTCCTCTTAAGAAAAAATCTTACTATATAATTCGGTGTAGATTTTTTCTTTTTATTTAATACTTTTTAATTATTTATTCTTTTTCCCGTAAGGCAGTAATTTTCTGATTTTCTGATTTTCAACTTTATTAACAGTATAAGTTTTCGCAAACTTTCTCTTTCTCTTTTTAGATTTTTTTGTTAATAAATGAGAACGGAAAGCTCTTCTTTTTTTGATTTTTCCGCTTTTTGTGATTTTTATCCTTTTTGATAATCCTTTATGAGTTTTTAATTTCATATTTTTTTCGTTTAATTGTTATTTTTTTGGCTGCTCTTTAGCTATTGGCGAAAGAGTCACTGATAATCTTTTGAATTGATATGCTATTCTATCTTCCGTTGCTGAAATATCACTCAACTGGTTTATTATACTATTTAATGATTCCTTTCCCTTATCGAGATATGCAGCTTCTCTTCCTTTAAACATCATTGAAAGTTTGACTTTATGACCTTTTTCTATGAATTCTCTCATTTTTTTAATCTTGATTTCAAGATCATGTGGTCCTGTTTTTGGTCGAAGCCTTATCTCTTTTAACTCAGTACTTTTTTGGCTCTTCTTATTTTGTTCAAGTTTTTTTGTTTGTTCATATTTATATTTACCCCAATCCATTATTTTTGCTACAGGTGGATTAATATTTGGGGCAACCAATACCAAATCAAGCCCTTTGTCATAAGCGTTTTTTAGTGCTTCACTTGTTGGGCAATTCTCTATTTTTTCACCTTCATCTGTCACTAAAGTTATAAAAGGAACTCTTATTTCCTCGTTTTTTTTATGAAGATGACTATCTTGTTGTGGTTTTCGAAAAAATCTCTGATTTTTCAATTTCGAATTAAAAATTTATTTTATTATTTACTTATAAATTTTAGCATATATTCGCAAAACTATCAATCTTTTTGAATTCTTTTATGGGATAATTACCTTCAGAGATTTTGTTATCATTTCTATATATGCAGGAGTTTTACCAAATGGGTCTCCATCGGCTTTGACAACTAATGAACTTTTTGATTGAATGTCGATCTTTTTTCCATGTAGGATAGTTATCTCTTCGTTATTTTTCTTTGAATTACTGGTTGGTTTGCTTTTAACAATTATGTTAAGATTTTGATTTTCTACTTCGTTTTCAATTTTGAAATCTCGTGGTGGTGGTATTGGTATAGTACTAATAAATATCGAAGACATGTTGCTTTGGATTTTTACATCCGTGTTTTCTGCTTCAATATTTATTGATACGGGAAGATATTTCTTTTTTATTTTACTTGAGAATAGACCGAAGATTTTCTTATTGTTTTCTTGTTTTACCTCTATCTCTACAGTAGAAAGAAATAATCTATCATTAACTATACCAATTCCAAGCGGAATAGTTTTACTATTTATTAATGATTCACATCCTTCGCGCCAATTTTTAATACCAATTATGTTTGCGAGTAGGTTTGTTTCTCCAATCGGTATAATACCCAGGGATACCTCAGTATTCATTATATAAGGAATAACTCTATTAATCATCCCGTCGCCACCGATGGTGACAATAGTATTATAACCTCTCTCCAAAGCTTGCGGAACAATGGTTTTTAGGTCATCTTTTTTTTCAACTTCAACAAATTCGCCTGAAATTTTTAATTCTTTCAAAGCATTTTTTATTCTCGTTTTTAGTTTTTGAGCCCGTTTTGCTTCGGGGTTAAATATAAAAAGAATCATATTATTCAGTTTCGTAAGTTGGTTTAACTATTTTTTGGTCTTCAATATTTGCATGCATTACAGATTTACCGCTAAAAATCCCACCCGGTTTAATAGTGAGAATCTTTGAGGAAATATTCCCAAAAACCTTACCTTTAGTAAGAATATCCAATTCATTCACAACATTAACATCCCCGTTAACAATACCAGCGATAGTTGCATTTTTTGCGCTAATTGGAGCGGTAACTTCTGCCTCTTCTCCAACTATAACATCGCCTTCAGCAACTATTTCTCCAATAAAAGTCCCATTGATTTGAATATTGTTTTTTGCTTCGATTTTTCCTGACAGAGTTACGCCCAATCCGACGATGGTTTCTGCGTGTGCAACTTGGGCTAGCATTGTTCTTCTCTTAAAAATGGCCATATTTTTAGATTAGTTAGTATTTTGTAATCGTATTCCATATTATACCTTTTTTGGTCGTTTGGTGCAAGAAATAGCTAAAAAAACAATACGCCAAGCTAGGCTTGGCGTATTTGCATTGCATTTTTTGATGTGAAACGGTTGGAACGAAAGTTAAATGTTCCATTTGTCTTTCAGGTAGTTTTTCAGGTGTTTGGTCTTTCTGCAGATTTTCTTTTCACTCTTCTGAAATTCTGTACGGACTGCTCGTGTGTATTTCACGTTTGCTTTTTTGAGCTTCCTGCAGCTTGCGTGAGGGTGGAAAACCTTCTGTGTTGCCTTGCGAACTGTTCGAGTGTAGATTACTTCTGATTTTTTGGCCTTGCGCATGCTTGCATGCGGGAGTGAAACTACGGTTACGCTGAAACTGAACAATGTTATCAGCGCTATCAAAACGACCAATAAAGACTGGTGACGATTCATTTTAACTACCTCCATGAAATAGATTTTTAAATCTTCATAATTTGAAAACTTAGCTTTTAGCTTATTATAGAGGATAAAATGATGTTTGTAAATATTTATTATTTTTACCAAATAATATTGACAATCTATTGACATGGGAGTATAATCCATTACTAAGTTTAAAATTAATATTTTATATGAAAAATACTATTTTAATCAAGGGAGCAAGAGAACATAACCTGAAAAATATTGATCTAGAAATACCGCGCAATAAGTTTGTGGTTATCACTGGACTTTCGGGAAGTGGAAAGAGTTCGCTGGCATTTGATACGCTTTATGCGGAGGGACAAAGGCGTTACGTAGAATCTTTGTCTAGTTATGCCAGGCAATTTCTTGGGCTCATGGAAAAACCGGATGTAGATAAAATCGAGGGATTATCTCCGGCGATATCAATTGACCAAAAATCAACAAGCTCAAACCCTCGTTCTACTGTTGGAACAATTACAGAAATTTATGATTATCTTCGTTTGCTATTTGCAAATACTGGTCAAGTTTATTGTCCAAACTGTGGTAAATTAGTTAGTTCTCAAACGATCCCTGAGATTGTATCGCAAATCTTGAAAGAGAAAAAAGGATCGAAGCTTTTGATATTGTCTCCGATTGTCAGAGCTGAAAAAGGGGAGCAAAAGCAGATAATCGAAAAGGCTAAAAAAGATGGTTTTGTCCGAGTTCGTATAAATGGTGTAGTAGTTGATCTGGATGATAAAATAGAGATTGATAAAAATAAGAAAAATAATATCGAAATTGTTGTTGATAGAATATCATTAGATGATCCAAAAAGCGATTCGCTTCGTGTCCGTTTGAACGATTCAGTGGAAGTGGCCCTAAGAAATAGTAATGAAATTGTTTCTATATATAATGTAGATACAAAAGAGGAAAAAGTATTTAGTGAAAATTTTGCATGTCCCGATTGTGGTATTTCATTACCAGAAGTTTCTCCAAGACTCTTTTCTTTTAATGCTCCTCAAGGTGCATGTCCAAAGTGTACTGGACTCGGTAGAACTTTGGAGGTTGATGCAGGATTAGCAATCCCAAACAAAAGACTTACTATTGCAGAAGGGGCAATAAGACCTTGGGCGCGCAGTTCGGTAAGTAATACCAGCTGGCACGTGCGCATACTTGAAACCGTAGGTAAAAAATATGGTTTCAATGTAAATACACCAATTGCGAAATTAAAACCCGAACAAATTGACATCATAATGAATGGAACAGGAAACGAAGAGTATGTCACTAAATATAAAACTGCATCGGGAAGAATCGCGGAATACCCAGTCACCTATGAAGGTGTAGTAAAAAATATGCAGAGACGTTATAAAGAAACTGATAGTGATCTTGCACGCAGAGAAATAGAAAAATTTATGCGTGAGAAAATTTGCCCCGAATGTAATGGCAAGAGATTAAAACCGGAAGTTTTAGCAATCAGAGTTGTGGATCGATCAATTGATATGGTGGTTGAAGATAATGTAGAAAACCTCATAAAGTTTTTTAATACTCTTCCAAAACAATTGAGCGAGAAGAATCAAGAAATCGCAAGAAATATAATAAAGGAAATAAATGCGCGGTTAAAATTTTTAACTGACGTTGGTCTTGGTTATATCACAATTGACCGAGCAGCTCATACTTTGTCTGGAGGGGAAGCGCAAAGAATTCGGCTTGCCACCCAGATTGGTTCGGGGTTAACGGGTGTGCTTTATATTTTAGACGAACCAACTATCGGGTTGCATCAAAGGGATACGGCAAAGTTAATTAAAACTCTTACTGATTTGAGAGATTTAGACAATACTCTAATAGTTGTCGAACATGATGAACAAGTTATGAGTGCATCTGACTATTTGATAGATATTGGTCCAGGTGCTGGAGAACACGGCGGAAAAGTGGTTGCAAAAGGAACGCCGAAAGAAGTTATGAAAAATAAAAATTCTTTGACCGGGCAATATTTATCCGGAAAATTGGAAATTGAAATTCCGAAGAAAAGAAGAAAGGGGAATGGTAAGAGTATAGAAATTATTGGAGCTGTAGAAAATAATCTTAAAAATATTGATGTAAAAATTCCACTGGGTGAGTTTGTCTGCGTAACAGGAGTTTCTGGATCAGGAAAATCATCTCTGATAAATGATATCTTAGCAAAAAGATTGTCTGCAGAATATCATGGGTCCCTACAAGAACCGGGGAAATGTAAAGAAATAAAAGGCGTATCAAACCTTGATAAAGTTATTAATATCGATCAATCGGCAATTGGTAGAAGCCCAAGATCTAATCCTGCAACGTACACCGGATTATTTACAACCGTGCGTGAACTTTTTGCTTCAACCAAAGAAGCAAAGGCGAGAGGGTATAATGAGGGAAGATTTTCGTTCAACGTAAAAGGTGGGAGATGTGAAGCATGCCGCGGCGATGGAGTAAACAAAATCGAAATGCATTTTCTACCGGATGTTTATGTGACTTGCGATGTATGCCACGGTAAGAGATACACGCAAGAAGTTTTGGATATTTATTATAAAGATAAAAACATTGCAGATGTTCTTGACTTAACAATCGAAGATGCAAGGAAGTTTTTTGAAAATATACCATTGCTTAAGACAAAATTAGATATTTTAAATAAAGTCGGTCTTGGTTATATGAAATTAGGGCAATCTGCGACAACATTATCCGGTGGGGAAGCACAAAGGATCAAACTTGCCACAGAACTATCACGCCGTGCAACCGGTAAAACTCTCTACATTCTTGATGAGCCAACAACCGGTTTGCACTTCGATGATACGAAAAGATTACTTGCAGTTCTCCAAGCGCTCGTTGATAAAGGGAATAGTATTCTAGTTATTGAACATAACCTCGATGTTATAAAATGTGCGGATCATGTTATTGATCTCGGTCCGGAAGGCGGAGACAAAGGGGGAGGGATAGTGGCGGAAGGTACGCCGGAGATGATAGCAAAGAATACAAAAAGTGCCACGGGGGAGTATTTAAAAAAGATATTGAAATAATTCTTAATAAGAAAAAGGCAACTAGTTGGTTGCCTTTTTCTTGCCATTAGATCCTACGAGGAAAGAAAATGGGTGTATGGCCCGAATTAACGGGGGGCCCCTAACTTGGGGATAGAGATACACCCATTTTCCTTGCTCGTAAAGCTGTTTTTTCTACTATATTTTTAATATATTGGTAAAATAACACAAATTTTAAAACACGTCAATAGTTTTTTTGCTATACAGAGCCATATATGCGGAAATGACAAATGATAAATATCAAATTACGAAAAAATATGCTAAAATGGACTTATGCTAAATCTAGATACGCCTATAAAAAATCTTGCTGGTATCGGCGATAAAACAGCTGAAAAGCTTGAAAGACTTGAAATTAAGACTGTTGGTGATCTAGTTTATCATTTTCCACGAAAATGGCAGGATCTATCACATGTGAAGAAAATTTCGGAAATAAAATCTGGAGATACTTTTACGGTTTCAGGTGAGATATGGGATGTTAAGGCTCGCAAAGCATTTCGGCGTAGAAGAATGGGAATGACTGAAGCGGTGATAAATGATGGTACCGGATCGATTGGCATAATTTGGTTTAATATGCCATACATAGCGAATCAGTACCAAGCCGGAGATACAGTGATGGTTAGCGGAAAGGTGAATTTCGGTAAAAGAGGCTTTCAGTTTACGAATCCGATGATTGAGAGGATCGACGTAGAGATTGATAGTGACAAAAACAAAAAAGGGTTCGGGATTATCCCAATATATCCTCAAACGGAGGGACTAAACTCAGGGTTTCTAAGAAAAACCATAAAACCCTTGTTAGTTAATGATAATCTGCAGTTTGAAGAATACTTACCAGTCGATATTATCAAAAGAAATTCCTTTTCTGATCTGAAAACTGCAATATCTCAAATGCATTTTCCTTCTTCCGTCGAGTTATTGAAATCTGCGAGAAAGAGATTAGCATTTGATGAAATATTTCTCATCCAACTATCATTACTTTCACAGAAAAAAGAATTGGCGAAGTTTAAGGCGCCGAAAATTAACGCAGATATTAATTTAGTAAAAAGTTTTATCAAAACCTTACCATATGAATTGACAGGTGCGCAGAAAAGGTCTATTTGGGAAATTCTAAAAGATCTCGAGAAAGAAAGGCCAATGAATAGATTGATAGAGGGGGATGTGGGAAGTGGTAAAACTCTCGTCGCGGCAATAGCATCTTTGATTACTTGCAATTCAGGATATCAGGTAGCGATTATGGCGCCAACTGAAATATTAGCGTGTCAACATTTTGAAACATTTTCGAAACTGTTAAAGGATTTTAGTCTAAACATATCCTTATTTACGAACTCAAAAATGTCATTCGCGATTGACGGGCAAGTTCTAGATTGTACGGATCGCGATGAGAAAAAATCGTTGTTAGAAGGCGAGTACGATATTTATATTGGGACGCACGCGCTATTTAGTGAAAAAATAAAATATAAGAAAGTTGGGTTAGCTATTGTTGATGAACAGCATAGGTTTGGTGTTGAGCAAAGAAAAAAAATAAAAGATAAATCTGGGTTGAAGGGAATGAACCCGCATTTTCTTTCTATGACGGCTACGCCCATCCCGAGATCATTAGCTCTTACGCTTTATGGAGATCTAGATATCTCAGTAATTGATGAATTGCCAAAAAACCGCAAACCGATTGTATCACGTTTTGTGGAAGGAGCGAAAAGAAAGAAAGCTTATGAGTTTATTTCAGAAAAGGTAAAAGACGGTGGGCAAGTATTTGTAGTGTGTCCGCTGATACAAGAAAGCAATAAAACAAAAAATCAGCAAAACAATAATTCGGATTCCGTAGGGGCAATTCATGAATTGCCCATGCCCGATGATCGTAAAACTGTTATTGCCGAAACGGCAAAACTAAAAAAAATATTTCCAAAGTTTAAAATAGAATTTTTACATGGGAAAATGAAGAGTGAAGAAAAAGAAAAAATCATGCAGGATTTTAAATTGGGCAAGATTCAGATATTAGTTTCAACTTCCGTAATTGAGGTAGGTGTAGATATTCCGAATGCAAATATTATGTTAATCGAAAATGCGGATCGTTTTGGATTGGCCCAATTGCATCAATTCAGAGGACGTGTTGGCAGGGGGACGAGACAATCATATTGCTTGGTATTTTCTGAAAGCAAAAACCCGGAGGCCATTGAACGCTTGAAAAAATTTGCGCAGATTACATCGGGATTTGAATTGTCAGAATTCGATTTGAAAAACCGAGGACCGGGAGAATTCTGGGGAGCAGAGCAATCTGGTTTCCCGATTCTCAAAGTCGCAAATATCTGGGATCAATCCTTGATTAAAATTGCGCGCGATGAGGCGCAAAAAATAGTGAATGAAGGAATAGAAAAATATGATAAAATATTTTTAAAAATAAAAGAGATAAATATAATTCAACATTTTGAGTAGATATTATATAAATAAAAAATCACCAAGAATATCTCGGTGATTTTTTATTTTTCTTAGATCTATTTATTTCCCATAATATTTTGAATCTGAGTTATTAAATTAGCTTCTGCTTGAGGTCCAACAATATTACCAATGAGATTATTATTTTCATCCAGTATAAAGAAGTGTGGAAGGCTGATAATCATATAGTCATCAAAGAACTGATCGCTGGCTTTATATGATTCAAGAATATATTGTCCTCTAGTAATATAATTTATACTAGTTTCTCCCGGTTCCATAGTTGAGATAGGGATGTAATTATACTTATCTCCAAATTGTACCGATACATTATCAAATATCTTCAACTGTTCTTGAGCTAAGGTGTTCCAACTACTATAAGCAATTATTATTGTTGGTTTCTTTGCCAATTTACTAAACATACTAATGCTCTTACCTTTCTTGTTAATCAATGTGATATCAGGTACTTTTTTGCCAATTTGCAAGAATTCTTTATGAGGCATTGGAGTTACAGAAAGTGGGAAATTTGCAGATGTGTCATCTCCTGAAGAAGCAAACAATCTATTCCATACTGAAAGTTGTTTCTTCATTTTTATACTTGCTGTGACACTACCGTACTGATCGACTTTTGTGATCAAAGAAGTTACAGAACCGTAATCCGGTGCGTCAACTTTCAAGTAAAACTCTCCAGTTGGCAAGAATAGTGAGAATCCACCATTTTCGGATGCGTTTTGAGGATTTTGTTGACCATAAGAAGAAGCGTTCCAAATTTCAAAACTGCCTGTATTCGCATTTCTTTCATAAACAGTTATAGTGGCATTTGTGATTGATTGGTTAGTATCCACATCAACAATATTTGATTTGATTGATACTGTAACGGAGTTTATCTCTCTTGAGTAAGAATCTCTACTGTTTGATATAAATCCAACAAGACTATAAGCACCAGGTTGATCGAATTTTATTTCTCCAGTCCAGAGTTTCAATTCTTGGCTATAAGTTAATGGGAATTTAATCACTGATGAATTATCGACTGCTGATATATTCGTCTTACCGCTAGCAGCTAATGTTGTTGGAGTCGCCTCAATATAAGCATCTGTCGCTCCTTGAGCTTCAAGATATAAAATTTGAGGTGTGTTTTCTACAAACTGTATCACGCCAGAGTTGGATAATGGTGATGACCTAGAAATCGTTACAAATTGATTTGCACCAAAGATAAGTTTTTCTAGAGCAACAGAGAAGTTACAAATAGGCGAGATAGTGATGACCCCCGTGGTAGAGATAGATCTGGCGAGCGCATTATAAACACCATCAGGTAATCCTATTGTGGCGAAAGTGTATAGTCCACCCGGCGCAGCTGGAGCAGGTACGGTGGCGACAGGAATCCAAGTAGTACCACCATCAAGAGAATACTGAATTGCTGTAATTGAATTTGGGACATTAGTTATCGTTCCAACAAAACCGATATCAGGAGTAGTGTAAACTCTGCCGTTACAGAATTCAGCATTGATGCTAATAACAGCTGGAGCAGGAGGAAGCACGGTTATTGTAACAGCAGCTGTAGCACAGAGCCCGGCGCCGTTACATACCTCATAGATATATGTATCAGCTCCAACAAATCCCACCGCAGGAACGTAGGTGATATTTCCGTTTATCGGATTGATGGTAGTTATGATTCCATTTACCGGAGGAGTAATAAGTTTTGTGGTAGCGGGGATCAAGTTTCCTCCTGGATCAACATCGTTGACTAAAACATCTGTTACAATTGGGGTATCAACAGGTGCTACGCCTACATCGGGGTTTGCTATAGGAGGAAGGGTGATGCCTACATTGATTGTTACAACAGCTGTGTCACAAAGTCCGTTGCTATTGCAAACCTCATAGTTGAATGTATCTAAGCCAATAAACCCTATATTTGGAGTATAATCAACCACTCCAGTTGCTGTATTAACATTCGTTATAGTACCATTGGTTGGGTTTTTTGTAATCTTTACAGTTGCAGGAACCAATGTACCACTTTGAGCTATATCGTTTGCCAAAATATCTATAGATGTTGGTGTATTTGGGTTGGTATTTTTCACATCATCATTAGCTACTGGTGGAAGTATGGTTCCAACTCCAATAGTTACGGTAGCAGGGTTAGAATCTAATCCGTCATTATCTTTGACTTTATAAACAAACGTATCTATTCCATTGAATCCTGGGTCTGGCTGGTAAGTTACTTTTCCAGTTAGAGGATCTATATTTGTAATAGTACCATGTAGGGGGTTTGTAATTACCTGGACAGTTCCGTTATTTAGCGTACCGTCAGGATCAGAATCGTTAATTAAAACATCAATAACAACTGGTGTTCCGATTGGAGTAGCTGCCGAATCATTAACTGCTACTGGTGGTACTTTTGGACTAATAGTTACCGTTACCAAAGCAGTGGCAGATAATCCATTGTTATCTAATATTTTATAGACGAATGTATCAATTCCGGTAAAGTCGGTATTTGGAGTGTAAGTGACCTTTCCTGTAGTTTTATCAATATTAGTAATAGTACCATTTTTTGGGTCTGAGGTTATTGTCACTGATGAATTAATAATATATCCACTTGGAGCAAAGTCGTTTATTAATATATCAATAACCACATCTTGATTTTTATTTGTAGTAACATTGTCATTTACAGCAACAGGTGAAGAAGGCCCGCCGCCACAATTAATTACACAGACCCCTGGTGGCCCCACATTAATTGTTGCTGTCGCAATATTTGATAATAATCCGTCATTATCTTTAACTTGGTAGGTAAAAGAATCGGTGCCATAATAACCTGTATTAGGAGTATAAGTTACCTTGCCGTTTGTAGTATCGACAATTATTGTTCCGTGAGTTGGATCAGAGATAATAGCAACCGTAGATGGGACAAGAGAACCATCAGGGTCGAGATCATTTCCTAATATATTTACAACTACAGGTGTATTATATGGCGTGTTAGTTTCGTCATTATTTGCTATCGGAGGTGCTTTTATTGTTATCGTGACTGTTGCAATATTTGATTCAAGGCCATTGCTATCTTTTACTATATAAGTGAAAACATCTGTTCCATAAAAACCAATGTTTGGTGTATAAGTTGCTTGGCCGGTAGTGCTATCGACTGTAACAATTCCATTAGCTGGGTTAGAAGTAATATTTACAGTAGCAGGGTTAATAGTGCCACTTGGCGCAGTATCATTAGATAGAATATTTATTACTACAGGAGTGTTTTGGTTAGTTGTAGAAGAATCATCATTAGCAACAGGTGGAAGTTTGGAAGAAACCCCTATATTTACTGTAGCCGTGTCACATAATCCGTAGCTATTGCAAACTTGGTATTCAAAACTATCAACACCAGTAAAGTTTGTTAATGGATTATAAGTTATTTTTCCAGTCGTACTATCAACTGTTACGGTTCCATTACTTGGGTTAGAAGTAACAACAACTGATGAAGGGACTAGCGTACCACTTGGTGTAGAGTCATTATTCAAAACATCTACTTCAACAGGTTTATTTTTATCAGTGAATGCGGAATCATTTTGAGCAATTGGTCTTGCCTTAACAGTAATACTGACTGTTGCCGTTGCGCAAAGGCCTTCATTATCGCAAACCTGATAAGTGAAATTATCCGTTCCATAAAATCCAGGGTTTGCAGTATAAGTTATATTACCATTAATTGGATTGATATTTGTGATAACACCATTTGATGGAGGGACAGTCACGGTAACGCTAGCTGGGTTAAGTGTGCCATCAGGGTCAGAATCATTTAACAATACACCTATTACAACAGGGTCTGTAGCTATAGTTGAGGCTGTATCGTTATTTGCGATAGGAGGTAGGTTTGCTCCCAACACATTTACCGTAACTGTGGCTGAGTCACAAAGTCCATTACCATCGCAAACTCTGTAGGTAAATGTGTCAGTTCCATTATACCCAGTGTTTGGTGTGTAGCTAATTATCCCCGTTATTGGGTCAATACCAGTAATAGTTCCATGACTTGGGTTGCTAAGTATGATAACGCTGGATGGCACAAGGGGGCTACTAACCGCAATATCATTGGCTAAAACGTTGATGGTTGTTGGAGTATCTTCATTTGTGTTTACAGAATCATTATTTGCGATTGGGGGAAGATTTGAAATATAATCACAATCATCTTTATAAACCTTTCCATCTCCGTTACGATCCGTTATTGGGATAATATCCAAAGTATGAGGTAGGTGGGTTTGCAATTGTGCTTCATCTAATCTCATAAATACATATAGGTCGCCAACTATTCCCGTGTAATGACATATAGGCACCTTATCTTTTTCTATTGTTATAGTGACCAATGCAGTATCACATAAACCATTATTGTCACAAACTTGATAATTGAAAGTGTCCGTTCCAGTAAAGTTGTTATTTGGGCTATATGTTATTTCTCCAGTTGTCGTATTAATATTTGTAATTGTTCCATTATTTGGGTTAACCGTTATACTAACAGTTGAAGGAATAAGATATCCATCTGGATCAAAATCGTTTACTAAAACATCAATTACAACGGGGTTATTTTTTATGGTTGCCGTTGTATCATCATTAGCAACTGGAGGTAGAGGATTTGCATTTATGCTTATCGCCACTACTGCTGTATCGCATAATGAATTAGTATCACAAACTGAATAAGTAAATGAATCATTTCCCGTAAAGTTGTTATATGGTGTATAAGTTATTTCTCCGTTTGCAGGATTAATATTTGTGACAGTTCCATGAGCTGGAGGAACTGTGATAACTACCGAAGAGGGGACTAAGTTTCCACTAATACCGTAATCATTGAGTAAAACATCAATTGTTGTCGGGGTATTTTTTGGAGTTGCGGCTGAGTCATCAACAGCGACAGGAGGTTGCGCAATAGCATTTACATTTACTGTTACAATCGCCGTGTCACATAAACCCCCGTCATCACATACTTGGTAAGTGAAAGTGTCTATGCCAGTAAAGTTATTATTTGGTGTATAAGTTATTACCCCAGTTATACTATTAATAGTAGTAGTCCCATGGTTTGGGTTAACAGTTACTGTAACAGTTGAAGGAACTAATATTCCATCAGGATCAGAATCATTGTTTAAAACACTAATAGCAACGGGAGTATTTTTTAATGTTGTAGCTGAATTATCATTAGCGATAGGGGGTAGATTCGTGACATTTGAACAAAGCGGAATTGCCTTGTAGCTTTCTCCAGCCATAACTTCCATCAAACCTACAACAAGTCCTACCTCGGTTTCTTTTCCGCTTGTTTCTTCTTCGTCACAGTCAGCGTCAAATGTAGCATTGAGGATTCCATTTATATAAACCTGAACACTATCTCCCAAACCAGAACCGCCATTGTATGCGGTAATTAGTTCGCCAGGAGAGACGGTTCCTTCAAAATATGCAGTAGTACCGCCTTCTTTAATAAATTTTAGCGTGGCACTTGTTGTGCCATTATATCTTAAGACGAGTTTGGTAAGTTTTTTGTAGCATCCACAAGAATTTGGGTTTTTATCTACGTAAATCTTTACTTCTGCAATATTTGAAATCAATCCAAGATTGTCTTTAACAGTATAATAGAATTTATCTTGACCGCTGAATCCTGGGATAGGTGTGTAGGTAACCTCTCCAGTTGTTGGATTAACACTAACTGTGCCATTTGAAGGGTTCGTAGTTATTATCACAGTTGTTGGATCGATTGTACCATCAGGGTCGGAATCGTTAGCTAAAATATCAATATCTACTGGTTCGTCTTGCAGTGTATGAACAGTTTCATTTTTAGCAACCGGTGGTTTATTATTTTCAGTTTTATTTACAATTATTGTAACTACAGCAGTATCGCATAAACCTTCGTTATCGCATACTTGATAAGTAAAGACATCTGTCCCAGTAAAATTGTTATTTGGTGTATATGTTATAGCTCCGGTCGTGCTATTTATTGTTGTAGTACCATGAGATGGATTTACGGTAACTGTAACTGTAGAAGGAACAAGGTATCCATCTGGGTCAGAATCATTACTTAAAACATTAATAGTGGTTGGAGTATTTTTCAGTGTGGTAGCTGAGTCATCATCAGCGATAGGAGGAAGATTGGTTTGGATTGAACCGCAGATCGGGTGTGCTTTATCACTTTGTCCACTAATAACTTCAAAGAAACCAACAACTAAACCAACTTCCGTTTCTTTTCCAGTTGTTTCTTCAATATCGCAATCAGCATCAAATGAAGCATTAAGGATTCCATTTATATAAACTTGAACACTATCTCCCAAACTAGAACCGCCATTGTATGCGGTAATTTGTCCGCCCGGTAAAACGTTTCCTTCAAAGTAGGCAGTCGTACCTTTTTCTTTTATAACTTTTATTGTAGCGCTTTGGGTCCCATTATATTTTAAAACAAGTTTTGTCAAGTGTTTGTAGCATCCGCATGCAGTTGGGTTTTTGTCGATATCAATCGTTACCTCTGCAATATTTGAAACTAAACCGCCACTGTCTTTAACTGTATATCGAAATTTATCTTTTCCGCTAAATCCAGAATCAGGAGTGTAAGTAACTTCGCCAGTCACTGGGTCGACACTAACAGTTCCATGAGTAGGATTTGTAGTAATAGTGACAGTAGTTGGATCAATATTGCCATCAGGGTCAGAATCATTTGCCAAAACATCAATTGTTACTGGTTCATCCTGAAAAGTTTTTGCATTATCGTTTTTGGCAACAGGTGGCTTTTTATTCGTTGTTTCTTTTTGGCAAGTTGCGCTGCATCCATCTCCATTGTTTGTGTTTCCATCATCGCACTGTTCTCCTTGTTCGATAGTTCCATTGCCGCAAGATCCACCACCGCAAGTATCAGGTATTATTTTATTTGTTCCTAATTTTGAAGGCGAGTCATGAACGTAAACCACATCAACACTTCCAAATCCATTTGCTCCAAAAGCATTTTTGGAAATACCGACTTCGTAAGAATCTTCAAAAATCCAGGAAGGGCAACTGCCATCAGTAGGATTATAGCTTGCATCCGCTGGAGGAGAGTTGGTTGTAAACGCGCAACCTAAAACATTAAGGTTATAATCAATAGATGTTTTTGCTCCTAAAATATTTGCTGCGCTGCCAACAGTAATTCCTCCTTCGCCACCCGCAACACCCAAACAGCCATATTTAGATGTTAAGGCATTATTTGATGATACATAATCAGAATTAAAAGTCAGAACTGTGTTACCAAGAGAATCTTTAATATTAAATTGAGCCCCATCGCTTCCGACAAGATCGCTAAAGCTATGGCTTCTAGACCAATTTACAATATTGGTTCCATAAGTATTATCAACTACGTTCTTCGATTGTTCATAATATATATAGAGGTTGCCCGAAGCATCGAGATATGTATATAGTGTTCCGACGGGCATATCCATAAAGCACTGAGGTGTTGCGTTTCCATAAAAGCTATCTTTTTTACCATCTATTATTGATCCCGATCCACCGCCAGAAATATTTACTGTTACATTTGCCTCATCGCAAAGGCCGAAATTATCACATGCTTTATAAACAAAAGTATCAGTCCCGGTATAATCATTACTTGGGGTATAAGATATTTCTCCAGTATTAGAATTTATATTTGCGATAATACCATTCGTTGGGCTTGTGGTTACTATCACTGTTGACGGAGATAAAGTCCCATCTGAATCTAAGTCATTCAACAAGACATCTACTATTACGGTAACATTTTTTGGAGTTGTCGCCGTATCATCATTAATAATAGGCGCTTGGTTGGTTGACGCGCCATTACAGATATGATCTTCTTTATCTGTATAGCCAACGACCGTAAAATTACCAAAAACTAACCCGAGCTTTATTTTGTCGCATTTTACGTATTGATCTATATCAGCAATCCCAGAATTTGGTATTTCAAAAAATAATTTATCTTTTATTTTTTCAGCATTATCTAAGCTGCCAGAAAAAGTCAATATATCACCATTAGATACGCCCGAGAAAGTTTTGAATAATTTTTTATGGTTATCTTCTTCATAAATATTAATAGTAACATCGCTCGGGCCAACATATTTAAGCTGCAATGTTTTTATCGCATCTTTGCATACGCAATTATCAGCTCCTTCTTCTGCGTAAGAAGATTGGAATTTGTAATTTGGTTTTTCAGCATAGAGTCGTTTTATCTCATTTCCACGAGTAATCAATTTAATTGAATTTAATATTGGTATACCTTTTGAAGTACTAGAAAGATAAGTATTAATTTTTAGATTTGTCGATTCAATTGGCAAACTTCCGATATTTTTATCTATTTCTTGAGCGTTATTAGTGCAATCTTTGCAGCTTTCAGGAACGATTCTCCAGTTCGATCCATCAAAATAATACCAGCTATTACTACTAGTAGTTACTCGGTAGGATATATCAGAATTTCCTTTTTTGTCCGATACTTCTTTAAAGCCTAGCAGCTTAACATCCTTTGGCAGGGTAATTGGTGTTGATGTCTCAACGAGCCCTTTTTCATTTATGTCGATTAATCTTGCACCACTTCCATCTATTGTAATTTTTTCTGGGCTGTAACTAAAGTTTAATGGGTCAGTGAAAGAGATTTTGTATGTATTAGTTTTATTCTGATCTAGAATTTTCGTGAAAGCAGGAATCAAAACCGCAATTACAACTAATAATATAGTAACCGAGAGAAATAACAGGACGCTTTTTTTGAAACTAGTTTTTGTATTCACTTGCTATTTTTTAATTATGATTTTTTTTGGAAACTTCGAAGAGGGTAATATCCTATCATCGCGATAAGTATTGAAACTAGAGTCATAATCAAGAATGTTGAGATAAGCTGTTGGCGGGTATTCTCAAATAGAATATTTGTTGGAACTCCAACAGAAACCATTCCAATGATTTGCCCATTGGTGTTTCTGATTGGTTCGTAAGCATTGTAATAGATAATCCCAAGGCGGTCTGCTGTCAAACTATATTCTTCGCCATTTTGTAAAACTGTTTTTACGACATTTTGATCAGTTTCTTCACTTCCAGTCCAGCGCGATACACCATCCAATGTTTTGATAGTAGTTGCGGATCTTTTTGAACCAGTATATATAGTAACATCCAAAGTGGTTTTTTCTTTCGCGAAATCTACATAAGCATTATCAAACTTGTAGCCGACCTCAACCATGCCAATAAGATTATTGTTTGATATAATAGGAACGATTCCTCTTGCGACAATTACATCAGAAAGAACCCCCGGTTCAACATCAAAAGATTTCGCTTGTTTCTTTTCTGAAATAGCGTTTTGTAGAAGAGAATCATTTGTTGCGGTTTGGTTTACATCCCTTTCATCCTGCGGGCTGGCTATTACCACCGCATCTTGGTTATAAATTTTTATAAAATCAACACCTGATTGATCAAGAAAATCTCTCATTTTTGTAGATAAGTCGGTCTTATTGTCGCTGATTATCAGACTTTTTGTACCACTGTCATTTGATATTGTTCTCGCGATAAAAAGAGCCGCATTGGAACGATCAACTAGAATTACTTGTTGAGCTTGGGAACCCTGGATCATTAATTGCAGATTATTTTTTTCAACAATTGTAAAAATTAAACTGGTGAATACTAATGAACCTAGTGTTGAAATAATAATTGCAACGGTCAATATAACAACATAAGTTCGCAGGAACACTCTGAGCTTAATGAAATTCCATGCCCAAATAAAGAGGAATAAAAATCCTAGCGCTGAGAAAAATACCGCAATCTGCCATACAGCGCTATATTCCAATTTTGCTTGTCTTAAGAAAACGATGTTCAAATCCGGAAGTCGGTAGAAAATATAAAAAATTCCACTTATTAGGAGCATTATATAACCGATTAAAGGATATATATTTTGCGCCCTTGTAGCGCGATCTTTACTTTGAGTACGTAACCTACGAACTTGGATTGGTATTGTAGCGGCAATAAATACTGCTACACCCGCAGCTAAAGCAGAATGAATATACTGCCTTAAAAATATATATATTAATACTGAAAGGGCAATAATCAAAACGATAGCAGTAATAGATACTATCCTTTCTTTCTTCTGTTTTTTGGACTGATTTGCTTCAATTAGGGTATTAGCCATAACTGATGCAGCTGGGTTATTGTTTATAACTGGTCCAGCGGGGATAGTGCCGGTGGGCGTGTACGCCATGTAATCAGGAGCAAGTTGTAAAGGGGTTAAATCAGGTTCGGATGAAACGCCTTTATATATGCTGAAAAAAGCGAACACTTCTGTTATTAGAGCAGCGATACCTATTATAGAATATTTTCTTTCTAGTATGAAAAGAAGAAAAGACAGCGCAATCAATGAGAAACCCAGTGCTCTCCAGATAGTTTTAAGTTTTTTCTCAGCGCGCATAGTAATTACGAAAAGAGAAGCCGCAGAAATGCCTACGAGAATCGCAAAAATAGAGACGACGAAATAAAGGTATTCAAGCCAAAATTGGTTCATGTTTTTAATTTTTATTTTTAATAAAATATTTTAAAATCTATACATTAATAACATAATATATAGAAGGGTCTTTGAGTTTATCTAAAATATAGCAATATTTAATTTGTTTGTCTATAGTTTTTAAATGATTTTTCAGACTATTTTTAAGATATAAAAAAGGTCCAAAACAAGGCAAAAAAAATGGGTGAAATTTGAATATAATAAATATTAAAAAATTATAGGGAAAAATATGATAAAATATTATTAATAAATTAAAATAATAATTTTATGAAAAAATTAAGGTTAAGGATGTCAAATTTATAATATTTAATCTTAGAGCAAATCAGTCTTTATATGGGCGTCAATTTTTGAGTGATTTTGGTATAGAAAAGTATTTTGAGAAAGTATACTTATCTGTAGAGATTGGTTACAAAAAACCGGATTTAAGATTTTTTCAATATATCCTTGATAATCTTCAATTAAAACCAAAGGAAGTGGCGATGGTTGGTGATAACCATGAAAATGATATCGAACTGGCGAAAAAGCTTGGCATAAAAACTGTTTGGATAAATCAATTGGAAGAGGAAGGGGAGGCAGATTTTGTGGTAAATAATTTAAAAGAGATACTAACAATATTATAATGATATGATAAATAAATTTATAATATTTATAAACCGAGTAATAATTTTTTATATGCACGCAATATACTTAAAGTATATGTGGAGCTTAAATATTTTAAGATATTTATGAAATATTAAATTCTTTGGTATAATGTTATTATGAAAATTATCGAAGGCTCTCTTGCTGGGGCAATAGTTAACTATAAAGAGCAAAAGGGGACTCGCGTTACGACGGATAAGGTGCGCAAGGCGGTTTTTGATGTGCTTAAAGGTCTGGTTGACCTTGAAAGCACGAATGTTGCCGATCTTTTTTGCGGAAGCGGGATGTATGGGATAGAGGCGGCAAGTCGAGGGGCTGAATCAGTTACATTTGTTGATGAAAGCAAAATGGTAATTAAGCAGTTAAAGAACAATCTTAAAATTTTCAATTTTAAATTTTCAATTTTAAATATTTCTTATGAAATATTTATAAAAAAAAGTGAGAAGAAATTTGACCTGATTTTTGCGGATCCGCCATATTATCAATTCGATTTCGGGAAATTAAATGATATATATAGAATTCTAAACAAAAACGGGATTTTTATTTTAGAGAGCAGTAAACGTATTAAAACAGGAAAATTAGAAAATCTTGATCTGATAGTTGAAAAGGTTTATGGCGATACGCGGGTAATGTTTTTTGAGAAAACATAATTTACAATTTTCAATTTCCAATCAATTTCCAATGATTCAATTTTTAATATGGGAAACTATCAAAAATACAAACAAAAAGCAGAAGAATATTTTGAAAAGAATAGATTGTATGTCGGATTGTTTTTAATCGTTTTTATTGTGTTTGGTGGAACTGTGCTAATGATTCAAGGCGCAAATGCGGGCAAAACAGATTCTAAAATAATTAAAAGCAGCGATATTCAACAAGAAATCAAGAAACCAGCAAATCAAGAAAACAATGGGGAAAAAATTTCAGAGGAAATTATATTCGATATAGAAGGAGCAGTGAAAAATCCCGGTGTATATAAATTAGCAAGCGGCTCTGTAATGATTGATGCTATTAATAAAGCCGGTGGTTTTAGTAGTGAGGCAGATGCAGAAAGAATTTCAAGAGAATTAAATCAAGCAACAGTGATTGGAAACAATGCAAAATTATATATATTTAGATTGAGTGATAGAGGAGTGAGGGTTATTAATAGCAGTTCAACTGCCGCAAACATTATTTCGGGCAGTTCACAGCCAAGTACGTCGAGTGCGCCTGCAACAAGAATAAATATTAATTCAGCAACTGTGGCAGAACTGGATACTTTGCCAAAAATTGGTCCGGCTATTGCGCAGAGGATTATAGATTGGAGAGTTGCAAATGGAGGTTTTGAGGTATTGGAAGATCTAAAAAAGGTAAAAGGAATAGGCGATTCACTTTTTGATGGAGTAAAAGATTTGATAACAATTGAATAATGGAAGATAATTTGATATAATGATAATTGAAAAATCGTTTCACAATTTTTCAATTATCATTATGCCCGGGTGGTGAAATTGGCAGACACGCATGCCTTAGGAGCATGTGCCGCAAGGCTTGGAGGTTCGAGTCCTCTCCCGGGCATTCTATAAAAATCGTGTAAATCGACCTGTTTAAGGGTGAGGAAAGGGCGACCTTTCCTAGGTAGGAAAAGGCACAAAAAAGAGAGCCTAACTCTCTTTTTTGATCGAATCTGTTTTGTTATTGTTCTAAGTGTATGGGTCTAAAGTTTCTTATACCCATAAATTAGCCTTCCTGATTTATTCATGACTATTGTTTTACGGATCGCCTCCCAAAACCTGAACCAGTTAACTGTAAATCTCAAAGAATGAAGCTGAATTTCTTTTGGCAATTTCAAAAAACTAGTGGTTATTTTCAAATCACTATTTTTTAATATTCTTATCATCGCTGGATTTCTGCTAGTAATGTAAATGTTTTTGTGTCTTTTGATCGCATCCTCAAAGCCTGTCCTATAAAGCAGTTTGCCGATTTCTTGTCTGCGGAACTTATGCAGTACAATAAAACCGCCGATTTCTGTCCAATTTTCTCCAAAATCAGAATTAATACAGGCTCCCGCAAGCTCGTTGTTTTTGTATGCCTTAAAAACATTCCTATGTTGTAAAAGTTCTGACAAACTATAACCAGTCATGTCGGGAGACTCTCTAATCTCTGACCTGATAATTTTTATCTCAGAATTAGTAAGCTTGTCTTTAATAATTTTCAAACCATCTTTCTGCATTTTTGGTTTTTACTTTTAACTTTATCCTTTAAAAAATTCCCAATACCTTCTCCAGCTACTATTACTGGTTGGGTGTATTAAATTTTTTAATTGGGGTAAAATTCCCCTCGTTGCTTCCTCGCCAGCCCGAATCATATCTTTGCCATTCAAAAATTTACCCCAGTTTGCATTGCCAACTTTAGGATTAATAACAAGATCGGCATCCTTGACATTCCAATAAGCGAGGTGATGGCGCAGGAGATTAATTGAATTATCAGCTATTTTATAAAAACCCAATTTCTTATTTTCATTGTTGCTGCTAGTAAAGTAGTCTGCATCTAAATTAACTGCTATTACCAACTCTGCTCCCATTTTCCTTACGACTTCAACAGGAACAGGCAATGATAAACCGCCATCAGCCAATAATTTACCCTCTCGTTCTATGGGCTTGAAAATCAGGGGGACTGAAATACTGGCTCTAATTGCTGAATCGATCTCGCCTTTGTTTATAACAACAGCATCGCCACTTTTTAAATCAGTTGCCACTATTGAAAGGGGAATCTTTAAGTTTTCAAATTTTATTCCATCCAAATTGCTTTCAATAAAGTTTTTTACTTTATTCCCACCAAGCAATCCTTGTCGGAAAGAGGGGTCTAAAAGAGATAAAATCAGTCTCCAATCAGTATCAAGTGCTATTTTTTCTACTTGTTGTATATCTTTCGTAGCAGCATAAAATCCACCAACCATAGCACCAATGCTTGAGCCGGCGATAAAATCAATCGGGATATTATTTTCCTCTAAAACTTTAATTACGCCAATATGTGCTAATCCTCTTGGACCGCCACTTCCCAATACCAAACCAATTTTAGGTTGCTTTGATTTTGTCATATTTATTACATCTCTTTTTTTGCACTGATTTTATTAACTATCTTATTATAAAAAGACCTTTCTTTTTCATGAGAAATATTATTATAATTGCTAAATTCATATTTCATCAAAGGAAAATCTTTACCCGTTAAGTTTTTATATACTGAGTAAGTAACATACTTTGTTGCCAAACCAAGCCTTCCTTCCTTTTCTAGTCTCCTGACGGATACATAAAGTTTCGGCTTTTTAAGTATCCTAAATGCCCCAAATTTACTTGCCCTGATACAGTAATCGTGATCTTCTCCCACTCTAATCTTTTCATCAAATCCTCTTGTCATATTAAAAACCCAGCGTCTAGATAAGATACAAAAGCCTGGTGCCTTTGGAGAGGAATATTGCAAAACTAACATATAAATGAAATATACTTGATGCAAAAGTATATCAATATACCTGTCACTTAATGGGTAAAATCTGCAAGTAGCTATATCTAGAGACCTTTCTTCAAATTCTTTTAGTGCTTTTTTTATAAAATCATTATGCAAGACAACATCCGCATCTAAAAATAACAGGTACTTTCCTCTTGCAACTTCTCCGCCAGCATTTCTGCCAACAGCCGGGAGGCCGCCTCTTACAATTTTACAATCAAATTCTCGAGCTATATCTTTGGTACTATCTGTAGAACCGGCATCGGCTATTATAACCTCATAGTTTTCATAATCTTGCTCTTTAATTGATTTTAATAATTTAGGTAAGTAGATCTCCTCGTTTAATGTAGGAATAATTATAGAAATCATTTTCTTCATTTATTATTCTCCTTATTAGCCGGTTTTTTTCTATAAAACAATACAAAAGTGCACAATATTAAAACCTCACCAACAATAAATAGTCCCCAATTATAATGGACTGGAATATAATGTGAAATTATTTGCTGGAATTCAGGATTTGATCCAAGGTGAAAAAATCCCTTTAGAAATCCTCCTTGAATAACTATCTTAGAATAGTCCCATATAAAAGAAATAAAAATCAAAAAGGCTCCAGAAATCATTAAGATACACTCATATAGATTTATTTTTTTTAGAAGTTCTTTTTTCTGTAAATAGATTATAGAGAAGCAAAGAGCAATCATGGTCAGGGAGCATATTATCGGAGCAAGAACGGGCCCTATCCAAGGCACAGGAATAAGAAAAAGAAGATCCCATGTCAGAAAAGATGTTGGCCATCCCAAAACCACTTTCAGCCAGACATAATAAGAGATATCCCATATAGCAAAGCTGTATAGAAAATAAGAAAACCTTCGGAGTAGGTCCTTGCTTGCCAATACTCCTATGGCCACAAGCATTATTATTGTGGAGGCTTCTCTACACCACTCCATAACAATAAAGTGGGGGTTAGTGTTCATGACGAGAGGAAAATCAAATCCGTTCGGGTAATACAGGTCTCTGAGATAAACAACTACCGTTGCTTCCAGGAAACCCATGGCTATGGCAAAAATAGTGAGCCAAACCAGTTGTTTGATTATTGTAGAGTTTTTCATTTTTTTATAAGCGTAAAATAATATACACAAATAATACCTAGTAAGAAAACTATTCCTCCAGATGCTTCGCGAATATTTGCTATAGTGTTTGTTACAAAACCCATATTTATTTTTTAATTATCATTTCACTTGAGTAAAATATTATAGGGCGCTCAATGTTATTTTTATTTAAGATATCTAGGTAATTGAGCGCCCCAAATACTATTTGACTAAAATGGCCACTGTTTTGATTTCCAAGCCCAAATCAGATAACCAGCAGCAGCTATAACCACAACTATTGCCACCTCAATCACGATAGTTGTTGGGCTTGACCAATTTATGTTTGATAGAAAACTCATTGGTATACTCCTTTTATATTTATTTAATTTAATTAATCCATAAAATCCTTATGGTGGATCAACCCTCGACCACTAAAATAAAACAGCAACAATCTGATCTGATATTTTTGCTGAATTTATTTTTTTGTTGAGGAATGAATATTCCAAAAGCAGTCCATCCATCATGCTGGTAAGCATTGATGTTAATAGGCTAGCATCAACTTTCTTGGTTAAGTTTTTACTTATTGATACCTCTTCAATTACTGGTTGAATTAAATAAGCAGCTTGTTCTCTCAACTGAGAAATCTGTTTTGTTATTTGAGAATCGGCTGGAGATAGCTTTAACATTAAGGCCTTGATTAGGTTTTTCTCTTTACAACCAAAATCTAGATAATTTTTTATTAGTTTATGTAGTTTTTTATCAACCGTACCTTCATTTAGTGCATGGGCAATAGTTAGGTTTAAATCACTAAAAACACTATCCAACACTTTTCCGTAGATTTCCGCTTTACCAGTAAAGTGATAGTAAAGGGCAGCTTTGGTAATACCTAGCTTTTTGGCGATATCATTCATCGAAACACCTAGGTAGCTGTATTCAGAGAAAAAACGACGAGCTGTGTTAATAATGTGTTTTTGGGTGTCTTGAATAACATCCCCGGATTGTTTTGCAATTGTTTCCATAATTCTATAAATTACTTTTATTTACTTACCGCTCGGTAAGTTAGTTATAGTATATCAAAGTGGATAAATACATGTCAAGTAAATAAATTCGCCAAGGTGATAATATGTATTATGCCCATAGCTCAGCTAATTATCATTCATTTTGTGTTGCTTGATCTGGGTTTTCTACTACCTCATTCTCTTTGATAAATATCTTACTATCTTTTATATATAGTTTCGTTCGCAGATTCATCAGCAGTTCTCGTTTTTCTTCTCTACCACCCTCGCGGAGGATGTAGGCGGCGTAGGATTTGATATCGGTCTTTTTGACTTTGATTTGTTTGTCTTGGTTGCCTTTGCCGAATACTACTTGGGAGAATTTGTTATACCTTTCAACTTCCTGCTGAATCTTGTCGAAGGTTCCTTTTTTATAAAAATCTATTTTATCCATTAGCTGAATCATTTGTTCTAATAATTCTTCTTCTTTTATTGGTGGTTCTTGGCAATCAACATCTACTCTCTTTACGCACCTGTAGTAGACATGCCTTCTCACACCGCCATCGAGCAGTTTCTTGAACTTTTCTTCAGCCGTGATCATCGCTCCGCATGTTCCGCAGAATACCAGCTTTGTGAATTGGAAGTCCTTGATTCCATATTTAATTTTCGGATCTACTTTGAGATTCTCTTGAACCGTTTCATAAAGTTCCTTTGTTATTATTGGTTCATGATTTCCTTTATACCAAGTATTGGATCCTTGCGGATATTCAAAGTCTCCATAATAGAATGGTGTATGAAGCATTCGGAAGATGTTGCTCAATGTTACTCGCTTTCCAGATTTGGTTTTGAAGTCCTGATCATATACCAGCCATCTATATATTTCTCTGCCACTAGCTCTTTCATACCCAACTTTTTCAAACATCTTTTTAACTGTTGGTGCTCTACTTGGATCAATCGTCACTTTTCTTTGTCCCTTTATCCCAGTGGGTTCATTTAGGTATCCTAGGGGAGTGACCCCCGGTCTATATCCCATTTGGCATTTAGCTTTTAGACCTCGCTTTACATTCAAGCTTTTATTATCATTTTCCAACTTGGCTTGAGAACATAGGATCATTAGCATGAATTTCTCATTTGGAGAATTAGTGAAGAATTGATTAGGTGTCCTTATCTTTACTAATACATCCCGATCCATCAGATCTACTAATGATCCTAAGTCCCCAGCATTTCTACTCAATCTATCAGGAGCCCATGTGAGAATCCCATTAAACATTCCTTCCCGCAGGTCGGTTAGTATTTTGTTGAACACTGGTCGTTGTCCCGATTCCTTCGCCGAATGGGATTCTTTTCTAATCTCTACCACTTCCAGATTTTCTCTTTCAGCCAGTGTTTTCATCTCGTGGATCTGAGAATCAATTGACAGGGCTTGTAATTCGTCCTGTTCAGTTGATTTTCTAGCATAGAGGCAGTATCTGATTGGTATTTCAGCTACCTCCTTGTTCCGATTGCCATATATAGTAGGAGGGCAATCAAGGACGCTTGTTTTTGGCATTTTTCTCCTTTCCCTTTATTTATATTTCCCGATATCTCTACCAGGCAAAGGGGAGGGTACCGCAAGCGTCCTTTCAAGTCCAGACTTAAAGCTGTAGATAACTAAGTCTTTAATAAGACTACAAACCACTATTAAAGTCCAGCAATCTAGAATCGTAAAAGCCCGATCGTTTTCCCTTCATATTCGAAGGTTTTCTCTATGGTATTCATCACCAATAGCGTGAAGGCATCTACTAAATCATCATGTTTTTCAACTCCGAATCCCAATATCTGTTCAATAAGTTTTTCAGCACCATGTTCTGGGAAGAGGACTCTGCCGGAGCTTATCCATTTATGGGAAACATACAATCTGCCTCTTTTATCCATATTTCCAACCTTTAGGCTTTTAACTAGATACGACTGTTCGCCAAGATGTTGAGCAAAGTAATCTTGAGCTCCTACATTTTCAACATAGACTTCGGTTTCAAATATATTTCCAAGACTGCTAATGGTTGCCTTGACCATATCCGTAGCTTGCGAGAAATCCAGTCTTTCGTTTACAGGATTTTCGAGAATATATATCTTTCTGTCTTTTCCTTGCCCAATTATCTTGGCAGAAATTATTGCAGTATAATCCGCAGACTCTTTTAGCGATACGGCTAGATCGGTGCTAATTACATTGTAATCTCCATGACCCTTTGGAGGAACTTCCTTATAATAGTGGATGTTTTCTCTGACTACGATAGCTTCTCTGCGATCTACAATGCTTAACATATATTCTCTTGCAAATGAGAATTTATCGCCAACTTTTAGTTTTTCAGTTTCGATTGCGTTTAGATCTGGGTATTTTCCTGGCCACAATATATTATCTCCATTATCCATGATGGGGTATTTTCTAAAGATTCCAGTTCGCTGGCCATCTTCCATCTCATTTATTAATCTCATTACTAAAGAATCTTCGTGAAGTAGGTTTCCTACAACGATAATTCTTGTGCCAATGTCTCCCAGTGGCACAATTTCACTATTGTACCATTCATAAGTTTTGTTCCGGCTATCCGACGTCTTAGTAGAATTTACATCCTCTACATCGTCTGCGATTATGATATCCGGTCTGTATGGTCCATGTTTGATACCACGGATACTTTGCTCTGTTGAAGCCACCATTATTTTTGCATTGTATTTTGGCAATACTATTGCTCCAGAACCCCATTCATTTTCCTCTTGAAATGGGCCAAGATCCGCCTTTAATAGATCATTTTCCTCAAGTTCTCGTTTAATATTTTTCAGATGTTGTTTTGCTAACTCTTGGGTTTGACTAATGATCACTATAAATTTCTTGTTTTGCGACCCCATAATACTCCAAAGAGCATAGCACAGGGTAATTAATGTAGATTTTGCGCTTCCACGAAAAGCTGTGATTACGACCTGCTTTTGACTCTCATCACTCATGATCTGAAATATCTCTCTCTGGAAATCAGCAATTGGGAAAGTGATATAGTGCGAGAAGTAAAGCCCAAAGAACCATAGCGGATTTCTTTTGGTGAGATTTGTCCTGAGCTTTTGATCGTTAATGACGCTTTCGATTACCTCAATAGGTAAATCTTGATTTTGACTATTTGTTATTTTGTTCATCTTGAACCTCCTGTAGATTAGGCGATATTAGTTCTATCGCTTTTTTAATTAATAATTCTTGTTCTTTACTTATTTTTCCATCAATCATCTTGTGATTGGCTTCGATTTCGATCTTCGTTCGGTATACTGGATGATTATGGTTGAGCCAGTAAATTAGGCTGGTTATGTTGCGGTCCTTGATTGCCGAGATTATTTGTACCTCGGCCATATCATTTATAAGTAGCCTGCCTTGTTCAATTGCCTTATCTACATCTTCTTTGAACTTCTTATTTTTCTTAATCATTCTGTAGAATGTAGCTCGGCTTATTCTGGTCTTATCTACTGCTACCTGAACAATTGGCATTTTAACCAATTGTTCTAGTAATGCCTTCTGAACCTTATCCTGCTTTATCATCTTTCACCTCCTTTTTGGAAATCAGCACAGCTTTCAGGCCTGTAAGGTTTTCCCACCTTTTTCTAATCACTTCCGCGTAGACAGGCGATTTTTCCATAAGGAAACAACGGCGTTTCAGTTTTGTTGCCGCTATTAAAGTACTACCACTACCGCCGAAGGGTTCTAGGACTAAATCATCTCTTTTGGTTAATACTTTTATATACGGAATTAGAATCTCGATTGGCTTGGTGCCGAATATAATTCCTTGGCCAGAACTTTTTTCATCGGCGGCGTTGAATTCTATAAAGTCGGTAGGACAATATTTTTTACCTTTTTCATATGACTCCCACGCTGGCTTCCCGGCTATAGCATAAAGCGCAGTATCATATTCGTTTTGCAATTCCTTGTTCTCTTGCTCAAAATTAAATTCCAAGTCTTTGGCTGTGCCAACCATGGCTATGTCATGCTTATTGAACAACTTATATTTTGATGAGAAGTTCTGAACACGGTTGGGCAAATGCCACACAATCATATTTTTGACCTTCCAATACTTTTCCATTTCGCCCCATATAGTCCTAATGTTCTTCCAGTTTTCATACACGATAATATGAAAGTCATCCTTTTGAACTTTATTAACATTGGCCATCCATTTTTCTGTGAAGTCTTCGGGTAAGAAGTCTGTTTCAAGATATTTGCGATCTCTTTTATATCCGAATCCTTCTGTTGCTTGACCGTGTTTTTTCTTGCCTACAAGATAATTTAGTAGATATGGAGGATCCGTCATGACCATGTCGGCCTTTTCATTTCCCATTAGTGCCAGCACATCTTCTTCGATGGTGGAGTCACCACAGTACATTCTGCTTCCATCAAGATCCCAAAGATCTCCTTTTTGGATTTCAATGTTTTTGATATCCAACTTTTTCAATTCTTTTTCCAAATCGAAGACCCCAGGTGTATCTTCAACTTCAAAAATCCTATCGAGGTCTTCGGATGAGAATCCTATATTCGATAGAAAATCCTCACCGAAACTTTTGAGCAAATCGAAATCGAATTCGCCTAAATTTTTATTCAAGCGAATATTCAACTCTTTCTCTTTCTCGATGTCTGGGATATTAAGATACACAACTGGGACTTCTTTAAATCCCAGATCCTTCGCCACCTTCAATCTGAAGTGACCCCCAATAACAATCTGCTCTCGACCTGGAGCAATGTTACATATTATGGGATCCACTAATCCGAATCTCTCGATGCTGTCTCGCAATTGCTTGATAGCATCGGTTGTCCAGCGTCTCGGGTTATAGTCGCTGGGCTTTAGGTTGCTGATTGCAACCTGTTCGACCCTAAGGTCGCTTGTCTTTGTCATTTTTTCTTTTGACATAAGATTCCTTTCCGTTTAGTTATTACTTGGAATCATTATATTTTTTTGGGAGCGACCTCTACATGGAGTTTTCCAAAACAAAAAATGGCCTTAATGACCATTTTCTATAAACATTATCCACTCCACTTACGAGGACATTTTGTCTTTAGATAAATTCTAGTTTATATTTTGGATTAATCCTGTATCCGCTACCGCCTTTACCCTCAATTATGTTGTTTTCAATGCCAAGCTTTATTTTCACTTGGCTGTTAATCTCATTAACTGCTTTTCTGACGGATCCTACACTTACACTATCGGTTTCGTGTCTAATATATTCCGGCTTTACAAAAGAATCTTTTAAAATTCTTAATATCTGAAATCTTAGAGATGATAATTTGAAAGAGTGTTTATGTTCTTGATCTCCTTTTTGATACAAGTCACCACTTGAATTGATATATAGAACAATTTTGTCTCCAGAAGCGTTGAGCTTTGCTGCGATCCCATCTATTATAATATCTGCCATGTTTCGATCTGGTAGATTAAGCTTGATTTGTGATGCCATATTTCCATGTGTTACTAATCCCTTTGGCATTAATGATTTCATCATATTAACTTCCGTATGCTTACTAAGATAATCCAAAATTACAGGTTTGTTCGACTTTCTCGAACCCCATTCAAAAAGCTTGGGAAAGGATACTGGTTCTATATTTTTATTTATAGTCTTTTTCTTCATAATGATATTTATTTCTTAAATTATGGCATAAAAGGCGTTAAAAGACCAGCTCAATAACGCTTTACTTTGAGTGTTTTATCTGCTAAGATAGGACTAACAATTTAGTTACCTAACCCCTGCAGTATATCTGTAGGATATGGTATAAAACCCGACCAAGGTAGAAAGCTCTCCATCAGAGCACCTTGGTCGGTCATGCCCCGAAAGGGGTGTGGGTCTCGCAAGAGATCGCTGGTGGGGAGCTTTGTGTTTTTCACCAAAAATTATAAAAACCGACCAAGAACCATGTTACAAAAATGTAATATAAAATTTAGAAATAATATTATCAAATACCACAAGTTTTTCTTGTGGTTATTTTAATTAGAAGGAGGTTTTATGTCTCAAGAAGAAATTAAAAAGTGGGGGAAGGGTAAAATAATAGCTGTTTCAGGCGCGGGTTTATTTGCCCTGATGATTATACTGGGGTTGTTAGTTAATATCGATTTTTTGGCAGTTCCGCTATTTGGTTTACCTGTTTATATAACGGGGTTACTTGTTTGGTGGTTATGGTCAAGAAAAGGTTTTTCCAAGAAAAAGAAAACCGTAATAAATGCTGTAGCGATCTTGCCAGTATTCGCTGTCATCTTTTTCTTAAACTTTCTTATATTTAATAATATAGCTTCGAGTCTCAATAAGCCGTCTTTAGTTCAGCAAAATAAAGATGAACTAGATTATGATGCAGTTAATATGGCCGCAGAAGCTTTTGAAAAATTGGCAGCAGAAGAAAAAGCATATGAGGCTACACCAGAAGGGCAGAAATGCAAATCAGCACATCCTGATTGGACCAAGAAGATATGTGAAGATGTTGCAAAGCAAAATGTTTGGATTGGAATGACTTATGAAATGCTAGTGGCGTCTGCTGGTAGAGAGCCTGATTCTGCTAAGCCTTCAAATTATGGAAGTGGCACTCAGTGGCAATGGTGTTATCACGGTAAAACCACGATGTGTTTCTATGATAATGATGGTGATAAGAAAATAGACGCTTATAACTAGAATTAGTATTCACTGTTGAAAGAGGGGCTCGTATAGCTCCTCTTTCAATTGTTTTTAGGTATTTTTTATGGTAAAATAGAAGAAATAAAATTAACTTAATTTTATGCCAGTCATTAAGAATGAAACTGAAAAAATCGGGTCTGTTTTAACTGGTGTAGCTGGAGAATATTTTGTTGCCGCGGAATTATCGAAGAGAGGTTATATCGCGTCAATCATTTTGAGAAACACCAGAGGAATCGATATTCTATGTTCAAACTCTGAAGCCAGTAAATCAGTAAATATTCAAGTAAAGGCAAGCAGTAGTCCAACTAGGAGTTGGATTCTAAATCAAAAAGCAGAGGATTATTTCTCAAATAATTTTTTCTATATTTTTGTTAATTTGAATAAACGCAAAGAATATCCTGAGTTTTTTATTGTGCCAAGTGAAGTTGTGGCAAAATATTGCAAAAAAGGACATTCACATTGGTTAGATACACCTGGAAAAAATGGACAAAAACATAAGGATACTATAATGAGAAAATTTGATGATCCAGATGAAAAGTATTTAAATCGTTGGGATTTTCTAAACTTATAAAAATATTATATGGAAAATAAATCTTCAAATAAAAACTTACACAAGGCAAGCGCTGCGAAGAAAGATGAGTTTTATACTCAGCTCGCCGATATTGAAAATGAGCTAAAACACTACAAAGACCAATTTCGTGGCAAAGTGGTATTTTGCAATTGCGATGACCCAAAAGAAAGCAATTTTGTTAAGTATTTCAGCATGAAGTTCGAAGAACTTGGTATGAAAAAATTAATTGCAACGCATTACAAAGAAGCAAATTTATTTACTCACGAACCGCCTTATAAATTGGAATACGCCGGAGACAAAAACGGCAATCGCATGCCCGACCCGGAAGAGTTTATAACTGAAATGATAAGCGATGGCGATTTTCGCAGCGAGGAGTGTATCAAACTGCTAAAAGAAGCCGATATTGTCGTGACCAATCCTCCGTTTTCGTTATTTCGTGAATATCTATCACAACTTATCGAATACGATAAAAAGTTTTTGATTATTGGTAATACTAACGCTATGACCTATAAGGAAGTGTTTAAACTTATTAAAGATAACAAACTTCGTACTGGTTATACAAACTTTAATGTTGGCATGTTTTTTATTGTGCCAGACGATTGGGAGCTTTTTCATCATATTGATAATAATGGCAAGAAAATTGCGAGAGTTTCAACTTCGTGTTGGTTTACAAATCTTGAGGTTGAAAAACATAAGCAAGAGATTACTCTTTACAAAAAATACACACCTGAGGAGTATCCAAAATATGAGAATTACGACGCTATCAATGTTGATAAAAATTCTGAAATTCCAATGGACTATAATGGTGCCATAGGCGTACCAATTACTTTCCTCGATAAATATAATCCGGAACAATTTGAAATAATTGGTTTAGGCATATCTAACTCAGGGATAGAAATTGGTGTCAAACCATATAAAGAAGAACATAAAAAATATAGAAAAGAAATTCAAAAAAGAGGCGCTGTTGACGGTGATTTATATATGATGACAGATGGGATTGTTGATGTTCCTTATGCGCGAGTTATTATTAAAAATAAGAAAGTAAAAAAATAATATGAAAATTGAATTACATCGAATTCCAATAAGGAAAGTAATTATCGGATATAAAGATAGTGCCGAAGAAGGCGTAGTTGCTTACGATGGCAAACTTGATATTCGTCCGAAATATCAACGCGAATTTGTTTATAACGGCAAGCAACGGGACGCCGTGATTGAAACAATCAAAAATGGTTTTCCACTTAACGTGATGTACTGGGTTAAGACAGATCAGGGAAATTTTGAAGTTTTGGATGGCCAACAGCGCACTATTAGCGTAGGACAATATATAAACGGAGACTTTTCACTCAATGATCGCTTTTTTCATAACTTGACCGACGAAGAACAAAATCAGATTTTGGATTATGAATTGATGATTTATTTCTGCGAGGGCACAGACAAAGAACGGTTGGACTGGTTTAGAATCATTAACATCGCTGGAGAAAAGCTATATGACCAAGAATTGCGCAACGCTGTCTATACTGGTCCATGGCTTTCTGATGCAAAACTAAAGTTTAGCAAAACACATTGTGCGGCATATCTTCTGGCAAATGACGGCGGGCAATTAGTTGGTGGTTCGCCGATTCGCCAAGAGTATTTAGAAACCGCGCTCTCATGGATTAACAAAGGCAAGATAGAAGATTATATGGCAAAACACCAGCACGATGCGAATGCCGACAAGTTGTGGGAGTATTTTCAAGAAGTGATTGCATGGGTGCGGGTAACATTTACGAATTATCGTAGAGAGATGAGTAGTGTGGAGTGGGGAGAACTGTACAATGAATTTAAAGATGAAAAGTTTGATTCCAAAAAAATGGAAAAGGAAATTGTCAAATTGATGCAAGATGAAGATGTGACCAAAAAATCCGGGGTTTATCCGTATGTCTTAACAAGAAATGAAAGATATTTAAATATCCGGGCTTTTACGGACAAACAAAAAAGAGAAGCATATGAAAAGCAAAAAGGCAAATGCGTAAAATGCAAGAAACATTTTGAAATAGGAGAAATGGAAGCAGATCATATAAAACCCTGGCATGAAGGCGGAAAAACAATTTCTAAAAATTGTCAGATGCTATGCAAGGAAGACAACCGTAGAAAATCTGGGAAGTAAAAACAATTGCCCCAATAGTTGCAATGGTAAAAAACTTTCAAATGATGGAATTGAACGTTATCAGAAGATGATTATGATATTACATGAGAAAGCTAAAATTGTGTTAAGGGTAGACAATTAGAAAAAATGATATACTATTATATAATAACAAAAACAGTCTGTATGGCTGTTTTTTATGATATAAAGCGCAATATTATATTAATAGTAGATAATAATAAAATACTATTGACCTATTATGGGGATATGTGATATAATGACTTATGAAAATTATTAAATAACGATAAAAACATGTATAATTTTAAAAAGTTTGAAGGAAGAAACTTAAGGCTTGAAGATCGCATCACTATTACAAAGTCAAACAGCATAGGGTTCCCTCAAAAGTTCTACATTGATAATGGGATAAAAGATATAAAATTTGTGGTGCTTTTTTGGGATGAAGGGAGTAAAGCGATAGGAATCCAATTTACTAACAGTGAAACAGAAAAAAATAAGTTTAGCATTTTACATAGTAAGCAAGGTTATGGCGGGAGTGTAGTGGCTAGAAGCTTTTTTAGGTCCAACAATATAGACCCCAAAGAGTTTCATGGACGCTATAAGTGGGAAAAGTATGATATGCCAGAAGTTGGCGAGGTGTATGTCGTTAATTTGAAGAAAAAAGAAGTTGCTTAGGAAACAAAAAATCAGGCAAGCCTGATTTTTTGAGTTATATACCAATCTGTGGTTTAAATGGTTTCTTGTAAAAACCGTGTCGATATTTTAAATATCCACAGGCCACAGAGGTTATATTTATTATATCCTCTGTGGTTAATTAAGGCAAGTTTAAGAGGTGTCAAATGGTAAAATTTGAAATCCGCAAAAGTAGTCGAGGACTATTTTACTGGCGATTAATCGCTGGTAATAATAGGATTGTTTGTTGGTCCGAAGAATATGACAGCGAACAAGGCGCAATCAACTCAGTGGCATGGGTTAGGAGCAATGCGCTGAAAGCCCCGGTTGCATAGGAGAAAAATAAAGGGTTGGGGTCAATTGATCCCAACCCTTAAATAAAACTAATTTTAGGAAGAATAAAAAATATGAATCAAGAAGAATTTAATGACCTTACAAATCGATATGTCAAAGCGGAAAATGAATTAGCAGATTATAGAGATAAATTTGTGGCGATTTCATGGGAAGGCGAGAAACAAAAAATGCCGGAGAAAGTATTAACCATTGAATCTCTTAATAAATTGGAAGAAATGCGTGAAGAAGTAAGAAAATTAGAGCAAGAATGGTTTAATGCGATAGGAAAATTAATGAATTAGAAATGGAGAAATAAATGGAGCAAAGTGAAATAGAAAAGATAGACGGTATAAAAAAAGAGATGGTGCGGAAAATAGTTTCAGATGAAAGGCCAGTCTCGTTATCATACGAAAACAGAATAATTTTACATTTGATTCCTCTGGGCACGCTTGACTATGAGTACAGTTTGGATTTGAGCACTTTATTTGATCGCACAGTATCTATTAGTCCGATACATGGAGGACCCGATATCAGTCGAATAAATGTAGATGGGGTTCTCGCTTGTGGCGGGAATGATATCAATAAGACAGCCTCATATGTTCAACTTTATAGGAATGGAATTGTAGAGGCAGTAGATTGTCTGTCCTTGGCATCATGTAGAGAAGGCAAAACAATCAAAGGCTTGGCACTTGAAAACGTATTGATAGATTCTTTAACGGAATATTTGAAAATTCTAAAAGATCTAGGCGTAAATATGCCCATGATGATATTTTTAACTCTTATTGGCGTTGGTGGTTGTGGCATGGCCACTGGTCCAGCGTATTCTTCTTATGATGGTGCACCCATTGATAGGGATAATCTGGATCTGCCGGGTATTATAATAAATTCTTACGATGAGAAACCGGAAACTATTTTGAGGCCACTTTTCGATCTCATATGGAATGCATGCGGTCTTGCTGAATCTCTAAATTATGATAATGGTGGCAATCACATAAAAGCTAGAATATAGGTAAAATAAGGAATATGAGTTCTAAGTCCTCAATTTCAAAACAACAATGGTCTTCTTTTTGGAAGAAGTCAGGTATTTATTTGCTTGCCAACGATCGTGAGTATAAGAAATATAGCTGGCAAGGTCTAAAAAGGAGGCTCTTATCTAAGGGCATAGATGATGAGTTAGCAGAAAAGACAAAGAGGATATTCGATAAATATAAAGCACCCGATTTGCAATTGCTCCGTTTTTGTAAGTTTTTCTTAAACGACTCACTAACTATTCAAATTTTCTTTGAGAAAAAAGATATCCCAAGCTCTTTTTTAAGTCTTTCTAATACTTTCAGGTACAAATCATATGAAAATTTGGAGAATATCTTTAAAAAGATTGTTTACTTGCGCGAACTAAACAGAAAGGGGCAGGGTTATTTATATACTACTAATACGAAAGTAATTAATAACATTAGTGGTTATCGTCCCAAGGATCTACAACGCTGGTTATCAAGATTCATGAATGATCAATATAGGTTTCTTGATAGAGTCGAGTTGCGTGGATGGAATGTATTCATATTTAGACGTGGGAAGGGAAACAATCCTATTTACAAATTTCTACAAGTCAAAAAAACACGCAATAAGCTAGATATTAAAATATCGGCAGATTCCAAGAAAGAGACAAATATTATTCGAAATCATCTAGCACGTTATTTTAATGCTTATATTGATTGTGTTGAAATCAAAAATGATTTTAAAAAAATTGAAAGATTTATCAAGACAGGTTCATCTGAATCATTTAATCTTTTGGGGTTAACTTCGTATAATGGAGATTTTGAAGTTACTATAATGCCTAAATTTTCAAAGTTTCGAACAGATCTCGGAGTTTCTAATAGTGAGTTTTTTCAGCAAATAAAAATAAAAGTTCCTAATCTAAAAATTATCCATTTGATTCACAATGAATTAAAGGGTAAAAAGTTAACCATTTTTTTACGATCATTTACTAACTCTGGCATATTGGGTGCGGTACTCTTTGATTTTAATGATAGAAAGCTAAATCCGCTTGATAGGCAAAAAGTTTTTCAAGATTTTGAAAAAGATTTTGATATAAGTATGGGAGCTTTTGTGAAAAATGATGAGCTTAATGAAAAGTATTTTTGTGAAACATTTTTATGTAATTCAGCAAAAAGATATACGCCATATAGCATAAGAGATAAGCGAGGGATGGAGGTATTGTCTTTGCTTAAGAAATTAAACTTTTTTGATAAGGAGAAAGACGAATTTTTCATAAGTTATTTTTGTTTTAATAAAGGGTGTCTTAATTATTGTAAGCCACAGGATGTTGGGTCTTTGTGTGGCATATGCAAGTCTCCACTCTATGCTAATAAAGAAATTATAATCAATAATATTAACGAAGAAAGCATTGCAAGATATATTAAAACTAAGTTCGATGATTTTGGTTATAGACTTATTAGCAATACCCCAAAGGAGCTATTAAAAAGAAAAATACATCTTATTGAGGGGGAAAAGAATGGAAAAACAATTTTATTACTACCCCTTACTGAAGAATTGAGCAATAATCAATTAGAGCTATTGTCTCATCGTTTTCCGGATGTTCATGTTGTTACTTCAAAAGATGATGTATCAAAACTAAAAAGCTACAATATTATGGCTATCGAATTACATAAGTTGTTTTATAAGATACAATATGAAAATAAAGACATTTTTACACTATTATCAAACGAGATAAAGAGAGAAAGCATTACAAAAATAGAAAATCTTGCGAATGAGGTTTCCAGGAAGATAGGAGATAACTCATTCTATAGTTCCAAAAATGCAGGAGGCAATAATTTAGGGGCAGAGCTTTTTGAGGCTCATTGCCATGTGCTGTTAAGATCAATGTTTGGCTTTTCTAGTTGGCTCGGAACAACTAAGCGCGGTAAGGCAGTACCTGATGGTAAATCGGCTTTCCCTATATTTCCTGGTGTTAAGAATGGACTATTTATTTGGGACTCTAAATTTTACTCAAAGCCTTTTTCTTGTGGAGGATTCAAAAAAAATGATATTTATGTCTCTAGCTTCAAGAAAAATAAATATGTTAAGAGTAAGGGTGGTCTTAAGAGTCTTATTTTCATTTCCAATAAAAAGCCTAATGGATCTTTTGCTGGAATAGCAAAGAAGCTTACAAAAAATAGGCGGCTTAAGATTGTTGTCGTTTCAAACAAGAATCTTTTGGATATATTTAACCATTTTAAGACTTACAAGGAGTCTATTAATAGCAATATAAAATCAAAAAGATCATTTTATAATTGGCTGTATTCCGTATTTTGTTCAACTAAAAAAGATGATAGTGGAAAGGTTTGTGTTTATGATGATTTAATGATAAGCAACAAGATTGAAATAAATAAAACTGAATTAGAGGAGTTGCTTATGGGTCAAAACTTGGAATAGGTTTAAAGTAATACATAAAATTATGTTATCAGACGAAGCAATAAAAGAATTTCAAGAAATCTACGAAAAAGAATATGGCAAGAAGCTAACATGGGAAGAGGCTTCTGACGCATCATGGCGATTGCATGAATTCTATAAGATTTTGTTTGATGTTGCCAAGAAAGAGCATTTTCGTAAATTAAAATTAAAAGATAATCCGAAAGGGTTCCATATGGAGGGTGGCAAATACTCCTGTTGTATTTGCGGTACCTATGTTGAGGGAGAGTCGAGTTGGTATGATAAAAACGGTATTAAGTGCTTATTGTGCCAAAAAGCAGTTGATCAGAAAATAGTCCCATCTAAAGCGTGCAAAGATAAGGATAGTTGGTATGCTATGTGGGAGCTTGATCATTATTTTAAAATAAGGACAGCTACTGCGAAAAAGATGATTAGGGAAGGCAAACTAAATGCAAGGATTGTGCCTACCGCAGAAAGTAGCCCTTATTATTATGTTTTTATGATCAAAGAAAACATAGAGTTGTTTGGTCCCAAGAAAAGAGAGCATAAAGTGACTAAAAATGAGGATGAGAGCATTACTATCCAACTTTAATACTTATCAAATTCCTTTACTCATGCTATAATGTTTCTAGTAAGTCAAGTTTGAGACATGAGACAGTCCCTTTTTATAGTGTCTCATTTGTCTCATTATCAGGTTAAAGCATTGTTTATACTGCCTCACAACGCCCCGACCTTTTCCCTGTAAAGACCCCTAGTGGAAAAGGCCTTAACACTCCTGTTAAGTGGGGTTCAAGACCTGAGTGGGGCATTTCAGAGGGATTTACAGAAGCTTTTCGCGGCCTCTTTTTTTTATTGCCAAAAAAATCTATTGTTGTATTATGTAGGTAATAAATAAAAGGGGGGATGATGCCAAAGAAAAAAATAAAAAAACAAACCGAAAAACCAAAAAAGAAATTAAATAAAAAAACAAAGAAAGTTTCTTTTCAAGAATATATTCCAATGGGTGGTATGGCGCTATCAAATGGTATTATGTTGCGTAGTTATAATTATATGGCAATTGCCATGACTGATGAGGTTGGCAAGATTGAAGTTCTATCTTTTAAACTGAAAAATATCAGAGAAAAATATAGCTTACTCTTTATCCCGTTTATTCGCGGCATAACTTATTTTATTGAAAACTTGGTTTTTTTAATAAAAGCAATGTGGCATAAAAGAGCTTTTGTTAAAAATCTATTAAGACGTAAGACTAGAGCGCAGAGACTTTTTATTAAAATTGATCAATATATTTTATATATAATCTATCTACTGCTTGTGGTAGGTTTTTTTAATTATCTCTATGGCAATATAACTCATGGTTTATCTAGTGAAGGAGTTACTTTTTGTTATAATTTTTTGATTACATTGGGACTCATATTATTTTTTGCGGTACTTTTTGCTCTCGTTACTATTGGTCGGAAAAGAGATTATCAATATTTCGCATATCATAGCGTGGAGCATAGGATTATTAATATGCACGAAAGGCATACTAGAAAAGATAATGATATCAGTATATATAATGACAGATGCGGGCTGGTCGTCGGTTTTTGGGTGGCTGTTTTTCTTTCTTTGCTTGTTACTTTTCTAAAAATACCGGAATACGGTGTTATTTGGGGGGGTTTAGTAGTTATTGGTTTGTTTTTGCTGTCTTCCTCGTTGGCTTATGAATTCGTAATGTTGTTAAGTAAAATCGAAGGTTCAATATTTAATTTTATATTTATTAAACCCATAAACCTGGTACAATATTTTTTTTTATCAAACCCCAGTGATATAAATATCGCAGTTGGCCAGGCGGCATTGGATGAGATAGTAAGATTGGAAAAAGCCAGCAAGTAGTAATGGGCAACAAAAGTCCTTGGAAAAGTTCTAAAAAAATTCTATAATAGTTTATATAAACTAGTAATATTGTTGGAGAGAAAAAAATATGACAGAATTGGATGATTATAATTTTGATAAAAACGTTGTTGATAACGAAAAAGTTTCCTTAGTAGATTTTTGGGCGCCTTGGTGTGGCCCCTGTAAAATGTTAACGCCTGTTATCGAAGAAGTTATGAAAGAAATAGGAGAGAAAGCTTATATAGCAAAGCTCAATGTAGATGAAAACCCGATTATTGCAGGAAGATATAAGGTAATGAGCATACCAACGCTACTGATTTTCAAAAATGGGAAGATTGTTGATCAGATGATCGGACTGCAATCAAAAGACACAATTATCAGTAGATTAGAATCAGCGATTAAATAATGGGGAAGAATTTAGAATCTGAAATTTAGAATTATGAATTATGAATAAATATTAATCTAAGAAAAAATCTACACCGAGATATATAGTCGGATTTTTTCTTAAAAGGAGAAACTTGCGATGTGTTTATAGAGAAATCTTTTTAGAAAAGATTTCGCGGAGAACACTGAGAAAGTTTGGACGCATGAATATAACAGAATATGAATGCAAAAAATGTAAATACACTTTCACGCGTCTTTTTAAAGATAAGAAAGAAAAAAAATCTTTGGAAGAGAAATGCGCAAAATGCGGGCATAAGGAATTGAAAGAATTACAGTCTTTCGATTTAAAGCAGGACAAAGGTAGTTGCGGCAGCTGTTCGGGGTGTTCGGGAGGAGGATGCAGTAAATAATTAGGATTATTTGAGCGACTGAAAAAGTCGCTCATTTTTATAAAGATTTAAATAAAATCTATCTTGTAATATTTATTTTAAAAAACTATTATGAATATAATAATATTCGTTAAAATTTAACCTCGTCAAATGGTTTTGCCGGAGCAAAATTACCGGTGATATTTGACTGGGTAAAAAGGGGGGATAGTGCGCTATTACCTAATTTGCAACTGGAAAATGAATCCTTCGAGCTTTGATAAAGCTCGCTCACTTCTGTCAGCTTATAATAAGATATTGTCCGAAAATAAAAAAGAGAAATGGGCAAACAAAAGAGTTGTTGTTTGTCCGCCATATCTTTATTTTCATCTTTTTGATCAAATGCGATCTAGAATGATCAAACTTGGGGCTCAAGATGTCTTTTGGAAATCTTCTGGTTCTTATACTGGGAAGGTTAGTGCAAAAATGGCGAAAGATTTTGGAGTGGAGTATGCAATTATTGGTCATTCAGAATTGAGAGTTATGGGGGATAGTAACCTAGTTGTAAATCTAAAGATTAAAGAATCACTAAGAAATGGAATTATTCCTGTAATTTGTGTAGGCTATAAAGATTTTCGAGTTGAAACAAGAAATGTGGTAAATGCTTTTTCAGCTGAAGACATTAATAAGATGATATTTGCATATGAACCTCATGAAGCAATAGGTTCCGATAATCCAGCATCGGTTGACAAAGTGGCGTATTCTATCCGACAAATTAGAAAAACAATTTTTCGAAAGTTTCGAAGGAAAGCAGTCTTGAAATTTGTGGGACTTGGCAGTAAAAAAGATATAATTCCAAGACCCGCGGTTTTGTATGGAGGAAGTGTAAATATTGACAATTATAAAAACTTTTTAGCCATACCAGATTTGAATGGATTTATTCTCGGAAGAGAAAGTCTAAAACCGAATTCTGTAAGCGAGATTATCGTAAATATTGATAAACACGTTGTCAATTAAACAAAAAAACAAAAATAAAAATGAATAGTTTAAAAAAAGTTTTCCAACAATTAGAAAAAGGTAAAAAAGCGATCGGCCATTTCAATGTTAGTAATCTGGAAACTTTTGAAGCGGCGGTGATGGCAAGTAAAAAAACAAAAACACCGATTATTATTGGTGCGAGTGAGGGAGCTATAAAACATGCTGGTTTAGACTTTTTTATTTGGGCAAAGGAATATTTTCAAGAGAAATACGCAACCCAAATATTTATTCATATTGATCATGGTAAAGATCTGGATCTTTTAGAATCTGCAATCAGGAAAGGTTTTGATTCAGTAATGATAGATGCATCTGCCGAAAAATTTCAACAGAATGTGTATTTGACAAAGTATATTGTAAAAATTGCGAGAAAGTATGGCGTTTGGGTTGAATCTGAAATTGGTTCTGTTGGAGGAGCAGAAGAAAAAAATAATAATCGTGGTTTAATATATACTGATCCGATTCAGGCAGAAGAATTTGTCAAAAAGACAGCATGCAATTCTCTTGCGGTTTCCATTGGGACAAGTCATGGCGCATATAAATTCAAAGGCGAAAGTAGATTGAATTTTCAAATTTTGAAACAGATAAAAAATCTTGTAGATATTCCACTAGTGCTTCATGGCGCGTCTGGTGTTAGTGGGGAAGTTACGAGAGGATTGAAAAAAATCGGAATAAATCTTGGCAGGACATCCGGAGTAAGTGATGCGAATATAAAAGAAGCGATTAAACTTGGAATAAGAAAAGTAAATATCGATACCGATCTGCAATTAGCAATGTTTTTGCAATTAGTAAAGGAAGTTAAAAAAGGCGATGAAACAAAACTATATAAAATATTGAATAATGTTGCTGAAGCGATGGGAGAAGAAGTGATAGGTAAAATCAAATTATTTAGCGGTAGATAATATGAAATATCAAATTATCACAATCGGCGGATGTCTGAAAGATATTTTTATCAAAGCGCCATCGGAAATTCTATTTAAAGGAAAATGGATGGGCCGGAGAAGAAAATATATTGCATATCCTTATGGTGATAAAGTTTCAATCGACGAACTAACTTATGATTTTGGTGGTTGTTCTTTTAACGCGGCAATAAACTTTTCTGGGCTTGGAATAAAAACTGCTTTTGCGACAGTATTGGGTGACGATTCACTAAGTAGTGAAGCATGGGAAAGAATAAAGCAAAAAAAAGTTCGAACGGATTTTATAAAAAAAGAAAAAAATTCATATCTGGGTTTTTCGGTTGTATTAATTGGTGAAGACGGAGATCGTAGTATTCTAACATACAGAGCAAAAAATGATTTTTCAAAAATCGATTTAGACAAAATTCTACGCAGCACTGATTCTATATATCTTTCCGGGGTCAACCAATCATCCGGTGTGTTACAGGACAAATTATTTAATAAGATTAATTCGAAAAAGAAAAAATTATATTTAAATCCAAGCGGTTTTCAACTAAAACAAAATAAAACAAAATTAAAAAAATTAATTTCAAAATCGGAAGTTGTTGCAATGAACCTCAACGAAGCTTCTGAATTACTCGAAGTCAAGAATGCAAAAATAAAAAATGTTTTAGGAGATATTTATGATCTTGGTGCGAAATCAATTATAATTACAAATGGTAAGGAAGGCGCATATTTCTATGATGGAAAAAGGTTTTTAAAAATAGGACTTTATCCTGCAAAAAGAATTAGCAGTACCGGCAGTGGAGATTGTTTTTTCTCAACATTTATCGCGGCAGGATTTAAGGGTTATAGTATTGATGAAAGCTTAAAATTAGCATCAATAAATTCTGCGAGCGTGATAAAAAATTATGGAGCGCAAAAAGGACTATTGAACTGGGAGCCTTTGATTAAAAGATTAAAGCAGAATAAAGTTAGGGTTACGGAAATTTAGTTTTTAATTTCTAAATAATAATTTCTAATATCAATAAAAAAAATTTATGGCTAACATATTTGATGATATAAAAGAGGGTGATGAATATAAGTTTTTTAGTGGTGGTAAGTGGATAAAAAGTAAAAGTGAAAGAACTATAGATATTATGTCGCCGATAGACGGGACTTTGATTGGGAAGATTCAAGCCGTACTTCCTGAAGAAATAGATGAGATGTTGAGTAATGCTGAGATCGCGCAAAAAAAATGGGCAAACTATTCTACCGAAGACAGAGCGGCATTAATAAAAAAAGCTGCAGAAATAATGTTGGAGAATAAAGAAGAAATTGCTGATATGAAAGTTTTAGAAGTCGGAAAAACTAAAAAGGCAGCTATATCAAGTGTTATTCGCAGTGCGGGCATTGTTTCTTACACTGCAGATCAAATTGCGGTAGTAAATGATAGTGAGATTTTCTATTCGAAAAATTTTCCCGGTGCTGATGACAAAAAAACATCTACATTTATGCATGAACCGATTGGTGTAGTATTGGCAATTTCTCCTTTTAATTATCCCGTCAATCTGCTTGTTACAAAATTAGCGCCAGCTTTACTAGCTGGAAATGCAGTAATAATGAAGGGACCAACGCAAGGAACAATTTGCACAGCAATGGTCGCTCAAGTTTTCCATAAAGCAGGATTTCCGGAGGGAGTAGTAAATTTTGTCAGCGGCAAAGGCAGTGAGATAGGTGATTATTTAGTTTCTCATAAAAAAATCGGAATGATTAGTTTTACCGGTAGTAGTGATGTTGGAAAAAACTTGGTCACAAAAGCAGGACTGAAGCCCCTTATACTTGAACTTGGCGGTAAGGACGCTGCTTTAGTCCTATCTGATGCAGATATGGATATTGCGGTCGCTCAGGTAGCTGACGGAGCATTTTCTTATGCGGGGCAGAGGTGCACTGCGATAAAAAGAGTTTTTATACTGCCCGACATACATGATGAATTTACAAAAAAATTAATTGAGGTTGTAAAAGAAAAATATGATAAAGTAGGGGATCCGAGAAAAGAAGAAACACAGATGGGTCCAATCATTTCTGAAAAACAAACTGATTATGTTCAAGAATTAGTTTTTGATGCAGTGGAATCAGGAGCCAAAATTATTCACGGAGGTATGAGAAAGGCGAATTATATGGATGCGACAATTATCGATGGCGTTAATAAAGATATGCGAATTGCTTGGGAAGAACAATTTGGTCCTGTTTTGCCTATTATTATTTGCGAAAGCGTCGAAGAAATGATAGAACTTCACAATCAAAGTCAATATGGCTTAGGAGGATCAATATTCACTTCGGACTTAGCAAAGGCAAAAGAAATCGCAGAAAGACTTCAAACTGGGGTGATTCAGATTAATGCGAAAAGCGAGAGGTATCCAGATAATTTTCCTTTTCTCGGAATCAAAGAATCTGGCCTTGGAATTCAAGGAATCCGCTGGTCAATTCAAGCGATGATGAGAGACAAGAGTATAGTGGATAATAAATTATAATATTGTAATTGGCGCTTTTACAACATTTGGAACAGGTGGTTTCTCATCTGTTTCTAATTTTTCCCAAAGCAGATTAAAAATTGCGCGTTGGGTATTGACGATTTGAGGGGATTCAATTAAGACACCAATCCGTTCATTTCCGAATGACATTATGGCAAGCTTATTTTCGTAAATATGCATTTCAATGGCAATTGGCAGTTTATCATAGGGAACTGTGATGATTTCTCGCAGTTCTTTTTTATTTTGCTTTTTTGTAATTTCTGTTGCCAGCTTATTCTCAGTAAGAATTGTACGAACTGAAATTTCTTTTGCTACTCGCCGAGCAATATAATCATTCGTAAACTTTTCATCAAATACTTTATAATATTCCTCATAATTCGAATAGCATAATATCTCCGAACCATGAGCTTGATTGAGACTTTCATTAAATAGATGCTTCAGGCCTTCTTCTTTTTCATAAAATCTAATGCGGGGTTTTTCAGGACTTTTCCTTGATAACAACAATAGTTCTGGCACTAAAATATCTACGGCTTCTTTTTGCCTTTCAATTAAAGCCTCAAGTCCTTCCGGTTCTAATGCCTCATACAATTTTCTTTTTCCGGATACTGTGATACTAATCAATCCTCTCGCAATCATATCTTCGATATATACATAGAGAGAAGTCCTTTTCACCCCCGTTTTCTTTGCTAGATAGGCAATAGTGGAGGAACCGATTTCAAGGGCGGTTAAATAAGTTTTTGCTTCGCGTTCATCAAGTCCCAAGGTTTTTAAAAGTTGGATAGTTTTTTGCATATTTTTATAATTTATTTATGACGTAAGATACATCACAATGATATTATATGCTTTTTATAAATACTAAACAATATGTAAAAATAAAACAGACAATATATTATTTTTAAATTTTAAATGAGATGCCACGAATGACGTTTATTGTGCCATACTTAAAATAAATTGATATTGATAATATAACACTTTATACTTAAAAGCGGTCATAATCGCGCCTTTATGGTATTTATGGTAAAATTATATTATGGGAATTATAGAAAATGAAAACATAGCAAAACATACAACATTTCATATCGGGGGACCGGCGCGGTATTTTTGTGAAGTGAAAAGCATTGAGGAGCTGAAAGAAGCTTTAGAATTTGCGGAAGAAAATAGTTTGTCATATTTTATCCTTGGTGGTGGTTCTAACGTTATTGCGAGCGACGAAGGATACAAGGGGATTATCATCAAAATTTTCAATTTTCAATTTTCAATTTTCAAAGAATATATAGAATGCGACGCAGGAGTATCATTGGCTAAGGTTGTGAGTGAGAGTATGAAAAATGGTTTAATCGGCATGGAATGGGCGTGGGGGATTCCGGGGACTGTGGGTGGAGCGGTACGAGGAAATGCTGGAGCGTATGGCGGAGAGATGAAAGATGGTATTGAAGCGGTTACGGTTTTGCGAAACGGAAAAATTGTTAAATTAAAAAATAAAGAATGTGGATTTGGTTATCGCGAAAGTATTTTCAAAAAGGATGAGAATATTATTTTAGGAATAAAGATTAAATTAGAAAAAGGAAATACTGAAAGATTAAAATCAGCAAAAGAAAAAATAGATAAAATAAAAAATGAAAGAGGAGATAAATTTAAAGGGGGGTATAACGCGGGAAGTTTTTTCAAGAATGTTGAATTAAAAGAAAGGGAAATAAAAATATTAAAGAAAAAATTTTCTGAAATACCCGATCAATTTGTTACAAAAAAAATTGTTCCTGCTGCGTGGCTAATCGATCAATGCGATTTAAAGGGATTTTGTGTTGGGGATATTTGTGTGAGTGAAAAACACGCAGGAATTATTTTAAATAAAGGCAAGGGGACTAGCGATGAATTATCACAATTAGTTGGAATTATAAAAATGAAAGTGCGCGATAAATTTAATATAAATTTAGAAGAAGAAATTCAATATTTGTGATAAATTTTTTAATATACATTATAGTTTCATGCAGGAGTAATGTTCCGAATACAAACTCTGCGATGGCTTTTTTTATTGCGAAAGAGCCGTTTTTTTGATACGATGTTTAAAACAAGTAATCAAGAAAGCAATAAATCAATAAATTAAAAGATATAATTAAATTAGTTCAAGGAGGCATTTTGGATTTCAAAGTAACAAAACAACCAAAGAGTAAAATTAAGTTTCAAATTACCGGAACTGGCGAAGAAGTACATAAGTATTTTGATAGAGCGACTGAAAAATTAGCTGCAGATCTTAAGCTGTCTGGTTTTCGTCCTGGGAAAGTTCCAGCTGATATTGCGAAAGATGCAATCGGAGAGGGAGCGATAAAAAACGAAGCGCAAGATCTTATAATTAACGATTCATATTTTGAAATGGTAACCAGTCAAAACATCACTCCGCTTTCGCGTCCGGAAAATATTAAGATTAATGAGCTGAGCGAAGAGAAAGGTCTGGACTGGGAAGGGGAAGTGGATATATTGCCCGAAGTCGAGCTCGGAGACTGGAAGAAGGAGTTAAAAATAAAACAAGAAAAGTTAAAAGTTAAAGATATAGAGATAGAAGATAAAGAAATAGAAGAAGTCATAGAGGGATTGAAGAAGCAATTTGCGGATCTAGAGAAAAAAGATGGAGTGAGCGAAAAAGGAGATTGGATTTCAATAGATATTGATGTTGCCGAAAAAGAAAAATTCACGCCGGAGCAATTAAAGAAATTCCAAGCAAAAAGTTTTGCGCTTGTAATCGGTGAAGCAAACTTTATTCCGGGATTCGAAGAAGAGTTAGTTGGATTAAAACCGGAAACAGAAAAAGAATTTGATTCAACATTCCCTGCGAACTATTTTGAAAAATCATTAGCGGATAAAAAAGTTAAATTTCAGATCAAATTAAACGAAATAAGAAAAATTATATTACCTGAGGTAAATGATAAATTTGCTGAGAATTTTGGATTTGAAAAGGTGGAGCAATTAAAAGAGGCGATAGCGGGAGATATTCTCAACAGAAAAAGAGATGCTGAGAGAATGAGAGTTGAAGATGAAGCTTTGCAAGCAGTAATTGGCGTTTCAAAAATCGAAATTCCTGATACTTTAATTGAACAAGAAAAAGATATGATCATGCAAAGATTTGTTCATGATCTGGAGCATCACAAAGGAATTAAGTTCGTTGATTATATCGCATCACTTGGTAAAAGTGAAAAAGAATTCCGCGATGGTTTCACTGACAATGCAATTAATAATGTTAAGATGGGACTCGTAATGGGCCAAATAAAAAAGGATGAAAAGGTTGATATAAGCGAAAAAGATATTGAAGAGGCAATGAGTATGGATATTGTTTCTCAAACTGCCGGAGCGCCGCATGATAAAGCTGTTGAGATAGAAGAGAAAATTAAAGAAAGATATAAAGATGAAGAATTTCTCGCGTCTGTAAAAAATGCGGTTTTGGCGAGAAAGACGATGGAATATATCATGGAGCAAGTAAATAAAAAATAAATATATAAGGGGTGAAAATCATGAACATTAAAAAGAAAGCATTTATTACGGGTGTTACCGGGCAAGACGGAAGTTATCTCGCGGAATTATTGGTAAAAAAAGGTTATGATGTCGTGGGACTTGATCGCAGATGTAGCGAGCGAGATTACTGGAGACTGGGCGAGACAAGAAACAAGATAAAAATTATCGAAGGCGATTTGATGGAGTACGAATCTCTTCGCAGAATTATCGAAACAGAAAAACCGGACGAGATTTATAATCTCGCAGCGCAGTCGCATGTCGGATCCAGTTTCAAAACTCCTCTGACAACGCTGGACATGACAGGCAAAAGCGTTTGGATACTGCTTGAAATTATTCGAGCGGTAGATCAGAAGATAAAGATATATCAGGCGTCAACCTCAGAGCTTTTTGGTGGTGATCCGGGGACAGAACCGCAAAATGAGAAAACGCCTTTCAATCCGCACTCGCCATACGCTATTGCGAAACTTGCGGCATTTCACATGATAAAACTTTATCGCGAATCTTATGGAATTTTCGCCTGCAATGGGATACTATTCAATCACGAATCGCCACGCAGGGGAGAGGATTTTGTCACTCGCAAAATCACGATTGCAGTAGCAAGAATCAAAGCAGGGAAGCAAGAGGTTCTCGAGCTGGGCAACATGGATGCCAAACGCGACTGGGGTTTTGCCGGTGATTATGTTGAAGTGATGTATGAAATGCTTCAACAGGATAAAGCTGATGACTATGTCATTTCAACCGGTGAGACTCACACGGTCCGCGAATTCGTCGAAGAATCGTTCAGAGTCGCAGGATATGAGATAGTTTGGGAAGGGAAGGATGAAAAAGAAATCGGTAAAGATAAAAAAACCGGAAAAGTATTAGTTAGGATTAACCCGGAATTCTTCCGACCCGGTGAAGTGCCACTGCTTCTTGGTGACAACTCCAAGGCGAAAAAAGTTTTGGGTTGGACACCGAAAGTAACTTTCAAAAAATTAGCAAAAATGATGATGGAGGATGATCTGGAAAAGGTGGAGAAGGGTTTGCTTTAGCTAATAATATCAAAAGGGGCTTTTTTATAAAAGCTCCTTTTTGTTGCAAAGATTTTTTAGACATAGTATAATAGATTGATAGAAAGGAGAAAAATATGCTAAATAACACAAAAAATTCAACATTAGTTCCAATGGTAGTAGAGCAAAAAGCCGGATATGAGAGAGCTTATGATATATTTTCGCGACTACTAAAAGATCGCATCATATTTCTTGGTTCGCCAATCAATGATGATGTGGCAAATCTTGTAATTGCTCAATTGCTTTTTCTCTCTGGCGAAGATAGTAAAAAAGATATACAATTATATATAAATTCTCCGGGTGGAGCGGTAACTGCTGGAATGGCTATTTATGACACCATGCAATATGTGAAGCCCGATGTCTCTACTATATGTATAGGTCAAGCTGCATCTGCCGCTGCAGTACTTTTGGCTGGTGGAGCTCGCGGAAAAAGATTCGCTTTGCCAAATAGTAGGATAATGATCCACCAAGTAATGGGTGGATCCGAAGGGCAGGCGACCGATATCGAGATTCAAACAAAGGAAATTTTGAGAATTAAAAAAATGATTAATGAAACTTTGGCGCGCGATACCAAGCAGCCATTATCAAAGATAGAAAAAGATACAGATAGAGATTTCTTTATGAATCCCGAAGAAGCAATTAAATATGGAATAATTGATAAGATAGTGAAGAAATAAAGAGTATTATTTATAGTCTTGTTGAACTGGATCCCCGAACAACTCTCTACTACTTCAGTGTTTGAGGATGACAACATTAATATTAAATAAAAACAAATATGTTGAGTGGATTCGCGAATGTATTCAAGAATAAAAATTTTCTGAAAATCTGGATAGCTCAGATTTTTTCACAGACGGCAAATAATCTTCTAAACTTTCTTCTCGTTGTTAAGGTATATGATATAACAGGTTCAAATCTCAAAGTAAGCATTCTCATACTTTGTTTTACTGTGCCTTCTGTTCTATTTAGTATTTATGCGGGGGTTCTGGCTGACCGTTTTTCTCAGAAGAAAATCATGTATACGGTAAATTTTTTGCGTGCTGTTTTGGCTCTTGGTTTTATTTTTGTTGGATTTAATCTATGGTTTGTTTATATTCTTACATTTATGATTAGCAGCGCAATGCAGTTTTTCTTGCCATCCGAGGCAGCAAGAATACCGGCGATAGTACATCAAAATGATTATCTCGCAGCGAATTCTCTATATATATCTACCAATTATGGTGCGATGATATTTGGTTTTTCTCTTGTTAGCGCTATTCAATATGTGCATGGGTATAATCAATTTGTGATAATATCGATTGGATTCTTATTATCGGCGATTATTTTGTTTTTTCTGCCCTATGATAAACCAAAAATTAAGCATGTTACAAAAGAGCTGCTTTTTGATGGTTTGAAAAAGGACTTTTTATCAGGTTGGCATTTAATAAAAAATACCGCTGGGGTTTATATGCCGATAATATATCTTGTTTTTATCTGGATTGCTTTTGGAGTAGCTTATGTTTTAGTACCGCCATTAACTAATGAGATCCTACATATTCCTACTGCAGATGCAGGTAGAATGGTGGTGCTGCCAGCAGTAATTGGTACTGCCGGAGGGGTACTAGTGGTAGACTACCTTTCAAAAAAGACAGCAAAAAAACATATTATCAGTTTTGGAATATTCCTTGTTGGTTTTTCTGCTATGGTAATTTCTCTGATTCCAGAGGTTCGAGAAGTTATTTTCAAAAATTCTCCTGATACATATGATTACATTCACACTTTTTTCAAAACAGGTATAATTGCGGTGTTGCTTGCAATGGTTGGCTTTGGGGCGATGGCAATTATTGCTCCTTCTCAGACGATTTTGCAGGAGAACACAGAGAAGGGGATGATGGGTAGAGTTTTTGGGTTTCTAAATATGATCACAAATGTAGTGAATATGCTCCCAGTTCTTATTATTGGATACATTGCAGACCGATTTCATATTAAAGCAGTTCTTTTTTCGATATCTTCATTCGTGGTAATTTTTGGTATTGCAAATGTTATTTATCATAGCGGGGGGAGAAAAAGATTTTAGAATAAGTAGTAGGTTGTAAATAGGCAAGTAGTAAGAAGGAAAAAAATTTCAAATAAATTTACTGTTGACAGTAATGTTTTTAGGATATAAAATAGAATATAGCTTTTTAATTGCGGAAAAAAACACAAAAACCAACATTCGAAAAGCGATTTTTGGAATGTGTTTATTTTCGGCAAATTATTGATTAAGGCAAATAGAACCTTAAGAACTCGAAAACGACAAGAAACATGACCTGTTAATTATTTTGAAATTTTTTTAAGAGCTTGTTAAGCTCTCAACTTTTTTGAGAGTTTGATCCTGGCTCAGGATTAACGTTGGCGGCGTGCCTAATACATGCAAGTCGAATGGGTTTAGACCCATGGCAAACGGGTGAGTAACACGTGGGTATCTGCTCCGAACTGGGAAATAACCAGCCGAAAGGTTGGCTAATGTCCCATAGTCCCGCAAGGGTAAAGATTTATCGGTTCGGAAGGAGCCTGCGTCCTATCAGCTTGTTGGTGAGGTAATGGCTTACCAAGGCTATGACGGGTAGCTGATCTGAGAGGATGATCAGCCACACTGGAACTGAGACACGGTCCAGACTCCTACGG